>Ga0233424_10000018_pt1 | contig 228048 bp, 177 predicted proteins | sample Watercolumn_Towu_FD_181011 | JGI IMG/M metagenome (GOLD analysis project Ga0233424, IMG submission 181011) | Freshwater microbial communities from Lake Towuti, South Sulawesi, Indonesia - Watercolumn_Towuti2014_125_MG | ecosystem: Environmental > Aquatic > Freshwater > Lake | place... | reverse complement strand
AAAGGAGAAGTACCTCGCTCCCGTCCACTTCGACGCCGACGGCATCCGCACCATCGGCAAGCGCATGGGCGAGGCGTGGTTGAAACTCCACGGCAAGGACACGCCACCGAAGAAGGTCGGGGAGAATGTTCGCCCCGCTCGCGCCTTCTATTTCAGCGCCAAGGGTAACGATGAAGCCGACGGCTCGACTCCCGAGCGCGCCTGGCGATCATTCGACAAGGTACGCGGCGTCGATCTTGTCGCGGGGGATGAGATTGTGTTGGCGGAAGGAGAAGAATTCACAGGCGGCATCACGCTGCTGCCCGACGTCGGCGGGACAGCCGCAAAGCCGATCGTCATCCGTAGCGCCGGCAAACGGCGAGCGACGATCATTGCTGATGACTCACCAGCGATCGAAGCCACATCGGGCGGTATCGAGATCCGCGACTTGATCCTGAGAGGGAATCCGACCGTCCCCGAGGGGAAGAAGCCGGTCGCAGGCATTCGCATCTACACCGACGATGCGACGGGCAAACGACATTCGCACATCCGCATCGAGCGCGTGGAGATCAGCAACTTCAGCGGCGACGGCGTGAGCATCGGCTCCTGGCACGATTCGCAGCCGGGTTACGACGATATCGTCGTCAGCGAGGTGAGCGCCCATGACAACGGTGTGACCGGCATCACCCTGTTCGGCAAGCGCGATCCGGAACAGAAGACGTACCCGCACCGCAAGGTGACGATCCGCGATTGCGTGGCATCCAAGAACAAGTCCGGCTCGGGCATCGTGCTCGGTGGCGTGCAAGACGGCACGGTCGAATACTGCTTCGCTTCAGAGAACACCGGCAAGGGCGGCGGGGTGGCGCTTTGGGCCTACGACTGCAACAAGGTGACGTTCCGCCACTGCATCGCTTGCGGCACCCGTACCGAAGGCAAGGACGGTGGCGGCTTCGACCTCGATGGCGGTTGCATCGAGTGCGTGGTCGAACACTGCCTGTCCTACGACAACCACGGCCCCGGCTACATGCACTGCGACTACCCCAAAGCCGGCGTGACGAAGGGCAACATCATCCGCTCTTGCATCAGCATCAACGATGGCCGGCGCGAGAAGGGGGCGGCGTTCGGCTTCGGCTTCGTCGCCTGGGGAGCCGGTTTGGATAACTGCACCATCGAAAAGTGTCTTGCGGTGGTCAACGAACCCGCCGTGAAGAAGCTGCCCGAAGGACTGCTGTTCGTTAGCCTCATCAAAGCCGAGAAGACGCACATCCGGGGTTGCAGCTTCCGAAATAACATCGCGTTCAATTCCGCGAAGGATGTCCCTCTGGTCTCGAATAACCTCCCGACCGCAACCCTTGAAGATGTGCGATTCGAGGGCAACTCCTATCTGACCGACAAGACCGAGCCGATCTTCACCCACGGCGACAAGCGGTACACCACCACGGACGACTGGCGGAAAGCGACAGATCAGGAAACGCGAGACGGCAAACCCACAGTGGGCATGACCAGGTCGAATTCGCTCACGCTGCCCACCGACTATCGTGCGACAGACCCGCGGGCGATAGCCGAGTGGGCGTTGTTCAAAACGGTTCTTAAATAGGGACTGAGCAACGACGCGAGGAGGCTGGAAGCCAAAGGCAGAAATCAGGAACAGTGAACGCGAACCGTGTCCCGCGAAAAGTCCAAAGAGAGGAGACTGAATCATGCATCGTATTTTCCAGGTGGCCCTGCTGACAGGGTTGGTCGTTTTCGCGGGTTCGGCGTTCGGTCAAGCGGAGAAGCCGACGCTCAAGGTGGCCATGCTGATCCCCATCGAGCCGTGGGACCGGAAGGCCGGCCTGGAAGCGTTCCGCGACTGGCTGGAGAAGGACTACCGCGTCGAGATCACTTGGATCGAGCCGAAGACGCCACAGCCGACCGACAAGACGCCGGCCGAGGAGCGGAAGGCGTACTACGCCAACCCGCCCGAGATCCCCGACCTCGAGAAGGCCGCCGACGCGGACGTGATCTTCACGGCGCTCACGCACGTCGCGGTCAATGAAAAGCAGTCCGAACTGCTGTTGAAGTTGCTCACCACCAAGCCGGTGGTGGGCGGGCGCCGGTCGCACCACGGGATGAACCTGAAACTGCCGAAGGGGAGCGCGTTCGCCCTCAAGAATCCGGGCGGTTTCAGCGGCGGATACGGCGACCTGATCTTCGGCGGCGGCTACGCGGGGCACCTCGGCGGCACGCAGCAGATCAAGGAGGGCTCGGCGGACCACCCGATCGTGAAGGGGCTGCCGGACCTGACGAAGTTCTCCCTGACCGACCGCGGCTACAAGCACAAGATCGTCGCCGACGACGAGGTGACGGTGCTGATCGAGATGAAGGAGACGAAGGACCCGCAGACGTGGTGCCGAGTCAACAAGGACACCAAGCAGCGAACGGTCTACACCGTCCACGACCCGCGGGACATCGAGGCCCAGGAAAGCGTGCGCGTCATGCTCGCCCGGGCGTTGTTCTGGGCCGCCGACAAGAAGGAAGCCGATTACAAGAAGTGATGATCCCTGGAGGCGAGTGGCGTCGGGGCGCTGCCCGTCTTGGCTCTGCTGACGGGTGAGGATACATTGACCACGGCGTGAGTGTCCGTATCCACACACAACACGGGTGAAGCAATGACCGCGTTCAAGGCGATGATGTTCTCGGCGCTGGTGCTGGTGTCGATGTCCGGGTCGGCGGTGTGGGCCGACGAGGCCGAGGACAAGGCCGTCCAGTTCATCAAGGAGCTCGGTGGTGACGTCACCCGCGACGACAAGGCACCCGGTAAGCCTGTCGTGACTGTGAACCTGGGCAAGACTCAGGTGACGGACGCGGGGGTGGAGGAACTTCAGAAGGCGTTGCCGAAGTGCGAGATCATCACTATCAAGTGAGGCGACTGTCGCCGGCAGTTATTGTGTCGTGGTAATGCGGATTGCCCTGCGGAACGGCCCGCAGGTCCTTAAACTCGCGCAGTCCGGTCGGGTGCCCATCGTTCGAAATATGTATCGCGGAACTGAGTATGCGGAGCGGCACTCCAATCCCCGCACACCCGAGCCGTCAAATCGCTTGCAAATGCATGACATTAATGCCGGTGATGTTGGTGTTTGAATACCGGGTCTTCGGGGTTTCCACCGGCGAGTATGTACGCCAGCAAATCAAGAATCTGCTCTTTGTCGAGTGTGTTCAACTGGCCAGTGGGCATGATCGACACCTGAGACACGCGACGCGAATCGATCGATTTCTTCGAGATTTTCTGTTCCTTCGCCGGGGATCCGGTCATGATGGTCACTGTGGTCACATCTTCGGCCATGACGATACCGATGCGTGAGGAACCGTCATCCAATTCGATAGTCACTTGGCGATACTTGTCTTCGATATTTTTCGAAGGTTCGAGTATTTCCTGGAGCAACACCTTGGCGTCCTTCTTGTATTTCTTCACGGTTTCGTCGATATCCGGGCCGACAGGGCGCGGTGCACCGATTTCGAGTTTCGGTGAATCTTTAGCCATCTGATGGCATTGAGCACAACCGAGCGAAGTGAAAAGTTGTTTCCCTTCCGCAAAGTTGCGGTGTTGGCCCACACGTTTAATATCCTCCGCGAGATCGCCGATCTTCCACTCCGTGATCTTGATCTCCTTTTGCGGGTTCTTGATCAGGAATTCCTTCAAGTTGTTGGTCACGAAGAGCGTGCCACGCATCATTCGGTGGTGGCCGGGGAACGTACAAACGTAAGTATAAGCGCCTTCCGTCGTCGGAGCTGTGAATTCGATGACTTGCTCTTGGCCGAATTCCACGAGCTTGCTGTGCCAGAGGATGTCCTTGCTTTCGGGTACGAAGCCCACGTCGAATCCCTTGGCGCCGAGCTCGATCGCCTTCAGGCCGACTTCGTCGGCCTTGCCCGGCTTTACGAGCATCATGTTATGAGGCATGAAGTCGAAATTCGCAAAGGTGAGTTTCACCTTCTTGCCCGGTTTTACGGTGAGTTCCTTAACGTCGTACATCATCTTTTCCGGGATCGTGGCGATCCGGATCGTCGTCAGTTCGGGCGTATCACTCAGGATGCCGGACTTCTGATTGTTCACGAGTGCGGTATCCGCGATCACCCCGCCGCGGTAGGTCTTCTCCACGTTCACCCAGAAGTGCTGCACGGTTTTGGCGGCGATGCGGGCGTGCGGTTCCGGGGATTCGAGAAGTTGCTTGAGCAATTCCTCATTTTTCACGTTATGCTGCTGGTGCAGCCACAAGGCTTCCAGCAAGTGGTGGGCATCTTCTTTCTTCTTCGGATCGAATTGCTTGATCCATTCTTTCACCGCGGCGATCACGTCCTTGGTCTCGCGACCGCTGAATTCGATCCGCGTGCGATGGCGAATACCGTCGACGGGGTGTTTCAGGTTGTCGAGCAACGCGGGGATCGGCTGGCCGGCGATCGCGATCGGCTTTTGCAAAGGTCGATCGATTGCCGTCACGCGATAGATACGGCCGTGGACGTGGTCGCGGTTCGGATCGCGCACATTGTGCTGCATGTGGCCGATGATCACATTCTGCCAGTCGCCGAAGTAGAGCGAACCATCCGGCGCGAAAATCGCATCCGATGGGCGGAAGTTCTTATCTCCACTCATCAGGAATCCGCGGGACTTGTCCTGCGTCTTGCTGCCGTCCGAGTTCACCCGCGTGACGACGAGTTCATCGCCGGCCGGTTCACCCCAAACGGCTCCTGTTTCGGGATTGCGGGTGAGGTGATAGTGTTTGATGCCAAGGAAGCCGATCACGTTGCAAATCAGGAAGTCCCCTTGCATCGACTCGGGGAAGTGCGTGCTGCTGACAACCTCGCTCGCCGTGACGGGGCGGACTTCCTTCTTCAACAGTTCGTGCATTTTGAAGCCGTTCCCTTCGGGCCGGACCTGGAACGCCCGGCCGCCGGTGCCATCGGTGGCGTAGTGGTAGCCCCAGTAATCGAAGGAGATTCCGTGAGGGTTCGGCGAGTTCCCAGCGTGCATCGAGATCGTATGGCGTCTTGGATCGAAGCGGTACATCGCGGAGGCGCCCGATTGCAGCGACGGGCCCCACGGGTGTTCGTGGTTGTGCTGCATGAACACGCCGCTTTGCCAGTAGATGCCGCCATCCGGTCCATAGATCAGGTTGTTCGCACCGTGGTGAGTATCCGAGGAATCGAGGCCCTGCAGCATGACGATACGGACGTCGGCTTTGTCATCGCCGTCGGTGTCCTTGAGGAACAGCAACTCCGATTGGCAGGTGACGAGGACGCCGCCGTTCCAGAATTCGAAGCCGAGCGGGTTCTGCACCTTGGCGAATTCCGTGCAGCGGTCGGCCACGCCATCGTTATCGTCATCGTGAAGGATAATCAGCGCGTCGTTCATCGCCTTGAGCGGTTCCCACTTCGGGTAAGTCGGCCAGACCGCGGCCCAGAGGCGACCCTTGGTGTCAAATTGCATCTGCACCGGCTTGATCAGTTGCGGGAAGCGTTTCTCGTCGGCGAAGAGGTTGATTTTGAAGCCCTTCGCGATGGCAATTTGTTTCAAACTCTCTTCGGGAGTGAGATAATTCAATGTGCCTTCCTTCATCGCGCTCGAGCTCTTGCTTCCTCCGCCGACGTTGGAGGTCACGGGCACAGGCTTGGGCACGTTGCTGTCGTCCACCTTTTTGTCCTTACCGGCAGCGACAGCCCACACACGTTCGTCGCGGTTCGCTGTCATGACGTCGAGCATGAGGAGTTCGGGCTGGAGTACATCCGCATTGCTTTGACCGTTTACGAACTTCAACCCGGCCCGGCTGCCCCAGATATCATTGCCGTCGGATGCTCTGTAGCGGTTCCACCAATGCAGGTCCTTATCCAGTACGGCTTGTCGCAACGGTTCCAACGCGGTTCCCGCTTCGACCGGCTTGCCTAACAATGCTTTGGCGATGACCGGGGCAAGCTGGCGGTTGCCTTCTGCCGAGAGATGGGCGCCGTTGAGCGTGAGCGGTTGCTTGGCGTTACGGTACAACTCCAGCGACGGATTGAACAAATCGACGAATGCGACGCCCGCCTCTTTGGCAGCAGCTTCTGTCGCACGGGTGTAGGCGGCCAGCCGGGCGTTATATGCCTTGCCGTCCGGAAAGTTCGGGTTGCGAGTGTTCTCGAAGGCAATCGGGCTGAACAGGACGATCCGTGGAAACGAAGTTCCATTCGGTTTCGCGGCCCGTGTCTGCTTCACGAACTGGATCAACTGTTGCTTATAATCGTCCGGCTTGCCTTCGAATGATTCGTTGTATCCGAAGAACGCGAACACCACGGTAGGCTTGACTTTCTGGAGGTACGCGGTCATCGAAATCTGACCGGGGCTGCGCGGGTACTTGTTCGGGCGGTCTCCGCTCGTGCTCATGTTGCGGAAACGCACGTTCTGATCCACGAGCTGGCTTTGCAAAACGGTTTCCATCCATCCGTCGTGCTGCATGCGGTCCGAGAGGCCATTTCCAAGGATGGCGACCACATCGCCCTTCTTGAAGGCGAATGGCGTGGGATCCCGATAGTCCGCCGGTACTTCGACGAGCGTGGCGTCTTTGGGTGCCTCGATCGGCTTCTTCGGTTCCGCCGGTTTTTTTCCGTCCTTCGCAAGCGTCGTTCCACCGCCAACCGCTTCCCCAGGCTTACCCGCATAGGTGAGGTATGTCCGCTTTCCAGTCGTCACTTCGATTTCCATCGCCTGAGGGGCAGTCACGCCGGCCACTCGCACGACTTCCTTCCGCTCGGCATCCAGAAGTATCAGGGTAAAATTATTCAAGCGGCCTTCAAAACCGGTGCGGTTCCAGATGCCGACCTTTTCGATCTTCACGGCTTGGCCAAGATCAAGTTCCCACCACGGGTTCTTCTCACCGGCGTTAGTCGTGTGTGTTTGTCCGTTTTTGCTGTAATCAGGATCCTTGTTGCCATCAATGGCTCGGGAAGCGACGGCATTGCCGTTTGTGCTGGATTGCGTGGCCTTGCCGCTCTTGGAGATGTTCTTTCCTTCGCTGAATACTTCGACCTCGGCCAGCGTGAGAATCCGCTTATCGCCGGGGAGTTCAATGCGGACGTAGCGAGCGGGTTTGTCCGAAAGCAAGTCCGCTGGTTTCTCGTTGGCATTCGCTTTGGGCTGAGGTTTGGGTGCAGTTTCTTTCTTGGGATCGGCCGGACTCGGTCCCTTCTTTGGCTCCTGCTTCAAATCGGCTGGAATCGGGCTGGCCATGTCGGCGTACATGGCCGGTTTGATCCCTTTGGCGTAGCCACCGAAACTAAAAGTCGTCGGTTTGAACGGCCCGACCAATTCGATATTGGCGTCGGGCTTGATCGATTCTTCGAGTCCCAGCGTCCACAAGCAGCTGTTCACGAGCATGCGGCGATAACCGTCATTGAGAATGTCTTCCGGAGTCCCGTATAGCGACGTGAAGACACGCCCCGTTTTTCCGCTCGCGTTCTTGTAGGTGCGAGTCCATTCGGAAGGCATTGGCGGTTTCGACGCATCCACGGGCGAATCAGGCTTCATTCCATTCAGCGGTTGCGCCATCGTCAGCACCTCGCCATCAATCGGTTTGCCGACATATCCGCCTGCCTGAACCCAGACATCCTTCACACCACACAGTATCGGGTGGGCTTTCTTGTCGTCGATGATGGTGATGCGTGTACTTTGTTTGTGATTTGTGCCGTAGTGGCCGACCCACGTTTGACCAAGCACCTGATGCCCGAATCCCAGGTTGTAGTCAGCAGCTTTGGAATCGTACGAATACTTGGAATACGAATCGGTCGCCTTCATTTTGAAGGCGTGCGTGGAGGTGCGGAGACCAACGACAGGTCCGCCACGGTTCAGATACTCATCCAGATGCTTCATCTGCTCCGCCGGGAAGCTCTGGAAGCGAAGGAAAATCACCGCCAGGTCGGCTTTTTCCAGAGCTTCCATGCCAGGCATATTCGAGTTGCCAGGTACGATCTCGCCCGACTTCGCATCGATGTTGAAAAGAACCGTGCACTTGAATCCGTAATGCTTCGCGAGGATTCGAGCGAGGGCCGGAAGCGTTTCTTCCGATCGGTACTCGTGATCCCCAGCGAGGAAAACAAGGTGCTTGCCTTTCCCAGGGCCATCGGAACCCTCATACACAAGAGACTGGGCCGATGCCATCGTGCTGAACACCAACAAACTGAGGAACACTATTCGAAGTTGGATCGATTGCATGATAATGTGTACCGGTGGGGGGAGAAGATTCACGTTCATTCTATGCGTGGCTTGTCGTCAGGCGACAGTCGGGACCGGACGCGGGTCTGAAGGAACTGGCCCCCTCGAGGGACTCACCTCCCTCTCCCTGTACGACACGCAGGAAACGGACGCGGGGGTGAAGGAACTCCGGATGGCGTTACCGAAGTGCCAGATCATCACTACCAAGTGAGGCGTTTGTCGCCCGCGGTTGTCGTGTCGGGTAACGCGGATCACCCGCGGAGGTGCTGGAATGGTGCGATTGTATCTGCTTTCGGCCGTGATGCTGCTCGTTTCCACCGTCGCCCGCGCGGCGGATGCCCCGTCGTGGCCGTGCTACCATGGGCCCAACGGCAACTTCAGCGCCACCGACAGCGGGCTGACGCTGGTCGATGACCTGAAAGACGCCCGACTGCTCTGGAAGAGTGTGGAGCCGACGCCGCCGGGTGCGGCCCAGAGCCCGCGCTACGGCGGCCACGGCTGGCACGGTATCTCGCTCAAGGACTTCAAGCCCATCAAGATTCCGCTCGTGGGAGGCGGCGAGGCCGTGTCCGGCGGGGGAGTCCCAATTCCTGGCGGCGGGGCCAGCAGCCTGCTCGTCGCCGATGGACGCGTGTTCGTCAGCTACTTCGTACCGAGCGGCGACGTGGTGGATGCGGCCGAGCAGCAGAAACGCGACAAGGGACCGGACACCTGGACTCCGGACTACTGGCGGGTGTCGGCCGACGACGTGGTGCTGTGCATCGACGCCGCGACCGGCAAGACGCTGTGGAAGCAGGTGTTCAAGGACAAGGGGCTGAACTGGACGGACCACAAGAGCATCATCACCAACCACTCCGGGGCCGTGTTCGGCGAGCGCGTGTACGTCATCGGCTCGACCTGCCGCGTGTACTGCCTCGACGCGGTCACCGGCAAGCCCGTGTGGGAAGCCGACCTCGGCGCGGAACACAAGAAGCTCGAAGAGACCAAGAAGAAGGGCCTCGCCGAAAAGAAATCGTTCGGCGGGATCAACCGCGGGCACTGCCACGGCTGCACGTTCGCCGCCGGCGTGCTGGTGTGTCCCGACTTCCAGGGCGGGCTGATCGGCTTCGACGGCGCGACCGGCAAGAAGCTCTGGCAGGTGCCGAAGTGCCTCGCGCATCACGCCACGCCGACCCGGTGGGTTCACGCCGGCGGCGAGTCCGTGCTGTGTGGCAACGTCGAGGGCAAGGTCCGCTGCCTCGACCCGCTCACGGGCAAAGAGCGATGGATCCTCGACACCGGCAGGCAAGAGGCGTCGCTTTCCGTCGCGGGTGATGTGCTGCTCCTCAACGCGGGCAAAGAGCCGATGGGGCCGGGCGACGAGAAACTCCTCGGCCGCGCAAGCGGCTGGAAGATCACGCCCGACGGGGCCAAGAAGCTGTGGGAACACACGGCCGAGGACAAGGTCGGCTTCGTCAGCCAAGGCATGAGCGGGTTGCCGGTGTGGAAGGACCGGGCATTCGTCCGCAACAAGTCCGGCACGACGATGCTCGACATGACCACCGGCAAGGTGCTGGCACGGTGCGCGAAGGCGAAGGTGGATCAGGAGAGTCACGCCTACTGCGCCGAGGGCCGCTTCTTCCACGAGCCGGACAGCCAGCACGGCTCGATCCACGATGTGCTGATGCTCGGCACCACCGCCGACACCTTCGAGCCGATGGGCAAGCCGTGGAACACCCCGCACTACGACGCGACCGGCTACGAGATGCCGATCAGCCACCCGGTCGTTGCCGGCCGGTTGTACCTCCGCGGCGCGGACGGCGTCTACTGCTGGGACCTCCGCAAGAAGTAGCCACCTGCGGTGCGGGTTTGTGTTGAGATGTCGTAACGCCAGCGATAACATTGCAGGTAACACAGGACTTTTTCGAGGAGTTCGCATCATGATGAGGTTCGCACTCGGATTTTGTTTGTTGACCGCCGTCGTGCCCGCGCTCAGTGCTGCCGACGCGGTCGCGGGGGGCAAGCTCGAACTGTATCCCACCTGGTCGGCGTTGAGCCTGGAGGTCAGCTACACCGGCGACGACAACGGCAACGCCACCGCCAGCTTCGTTTGGCGCAAGCAGGGCGAAGAACGCTGGCACAACGGCGTGGATGTGACCTTCGATCGCAAGCGTCGGCTCATCTGGGCCAGCGTCTGGCCGCTCGAGCAGGGCGACACGATCGAGGTCAAGGTCGCCCTCGATGATCCCGACGGCGGCAAGAGCGAACTGGCAGGCAAGGCGACGATCAAGAAGCTGCTCCTGGAGCCGAAGGGCGGTCGGACTTTTTTCGTCTCGCCGCAGGGCGATGACGCCGGTGCTGGCACCGAGGCCAAGCCGTTCAAGACGCTCGGCCACGCCGCCAAGCAGGCGAAGCCGGGCGACGTCGTGCTGGCGCTGTCCGGCGTCTATGCCGAGGCCGAACTGTTTCAACGGCTCAAGGGCACCGAGGACAAACCGATCGTTTTCATGGCTGCCCCAAACGCGAAGCCGATCCTCGATAGTTCGATCTCGCTTCCCAAGGGATCCGACGCCTGGAAAGACATGGGCGGCGGTCTCTTCGCCATCGACGCCGCGATGTACGCCGCGGACGGTGGCTACGTCGCCCAGGACGGACTGCGCAGCTTCCGCTATCCGACGTTGGCGGAACTGAAGGCCGACAAACTCAAGGTCGGGCGGGCCTGGCATTACGACTCCAAGGCGAAGAAGCTCTACGTTCGCACCGGGACCGGCCAGCCTGCCAGCGCTCACGCCTACAACCTTGCCCAGCACGCCATAGGAATTCACCTCACGGCCAGCTCGCACGTGGTGGTGCGTGGCTTCACCATCCAGAACTTCGGGGCCGCGAATGTCCGCATTTCCGAAGGCGCTCGCGGCTGCGTTCTCTACGAAAACGAAATCCGCAACGCGCCCGGCGGCATCTTCATGAAAAGCGAAACGACGAGCGACAATGCCATCTGGAAGAACGACATCCACGAACCCGGCATGGCCGACTTCTCGTGGAGCGCCACCTACGCGATCGAGTATGCCAACCAGGCCATCTACTGCACCAAGGCCGGCCGCGGCAACTCCTTCTGCTTCAACCGCATCCACGATCACTTCGACTTCATCTCCGTCGAATCCTGGAAGAACCCCGACAAACTTCAGTACAACCGCGATTGCGACATCCTGTTCAACGAGCTGTTCAACTCGACCGACGACGCCATCGAGGTGGACGGCGGCGGAGTCAACATGCGCATCCATGGTAACAACATCCGCAACTGCCACACCGCCATTTCGCTGGCTCCCGTCGAGCGTGGCCCGGTCTACGTCACCCGCAACCACGCCTCGTTCCTCAACCTGTTCTTCAAGCTCAACGTCAACGGCTGCACGTCGCACGGCTGGACCTACATCTACCACAACACCGGCTACTGCCTGCTGACCGGCCCTGACGGCGGCACCGGCTTCAGTTTCCCGCCGACCATCCCCTGCACGAACAAGGTCGTGAAGAACAACGTGGTCATCGTCAACGAGTGGTGTGTCCGCTCAGGCAAGGACGGTTACACACTCGACGGCAACTGCTACTTCAACGTCCCGAACAAGCCGCCGCGCCGCTTTCAGTGGGACAAGAAGACGCTTCAGAGCATCGCCGACTTCAGCAAGGCGACCAGGCAAGAAGAACACGGCCTGTACGCCGATCCGATGCTGCGTAATATCCCCGACATTGGAAAACTGGAAGCGCCCGCGAACTTCGGCGAGATTGCGCCGAGCCGGTACAAGCTGGATCGAAATTTCGAGAAGCACGATTTGCGTCTCCAGGACGATAGCCCGTGCCTCGATCGCGGTATCGTAATCCGCGGCATCAACGAGGATTTCAAGGGAAAGGGTCCTGACATGGGGGCGTTTGAACGATAGCGAGATACCGATCAATTACCCGGTCGTCGCTGGCTGGGTGTACCTCCGCGGCGCCAATGACATCTACTGCTAGGATCTGCGTAAACTCGCCCGATAAAACCCAAGGACTATCTGCTATGTGCCGACTTAACCTCACCATCCTCTTAGTTGTTGGTTTCGGTGCCACTCTCCGAGCCGAGCCGCCGAAGGACATCACCGCTCGTGTCGAGTATACGCTGAAGACCGCCCGTACCCGCGACCCTGTCCTCGGCGGGGCCAGGGACAAGGTGTTCGTCAGCGTCTGGATTCCCGCCGGGGTCAAGACCGTTCGCGGGGGGATCTGCAACCCGTTTTCGAAGGGAGACGACGTCGGCAAGCACTGGCAAGCCGTGTGTCGGCACTGGCAGTTCGCCTACGTTCAAGTCGATTTTGACGCGGTGAAGAAAGAGGAGTTTACCCTTCTGAAAATGGGCCTCACCGACTTGGCGAAAGAAACCAAACACCCCGAACTCGAACACCTCCCAATGTGCTTCACCGGCATGTCGCGCGGCGGTGGGATGAGTATGCAGCTTGCCGAGCTGATGCCCGACCGAACCATCGCCTCCGCACCGGTGTGCCTAGAGGTCGGACCCGGATCTGACGCCACCCGCCGCGTGCCGGTGATGACGATCTTTGGTGAGAAGGACGGCTCGCAGATGAAGTTGCTACTCGAGAAACTTCCAGCGGAACGGAAACTCGGAGCCGAGTTCGGGATCGCGGTGCAGTGGAACCGCAAGCACGAGTTCGCCCTAGCCAACAACCTGTCGTTCGTCTTCTTCGATGATGTCCTTTCCCGCAGACTGCCCAAGGAGCCGGCCGCGGACAAGCCCATCATGCTCACGGACATTCCGCTCGAAGGTGGCTGGCTCGGCGACACCGGCACCTGGGGCAATGATGGGAAGATTCCGACCATTGCCGCTTGGAAGGACTTCAAGGGCGACCGCGAATCGGCGTGCTGGTTTCCATCGCAGCGAACTGCGGCCGTGTGGCAGGCGTTCGTCGGGGCGAGCAAGGACGTGACCATCACGGAACCGCCCGGGCAGGGGGGTGGGCAGCCGTTTGTCCTCCACTCTGCGGCCAAACCCGTGTCGGTGACGCTCAAACTCGCAGACACCCTGAAGCCCAAGAAGGTCGTGCTGTGGGACGCCAACCAGCGGCTCGCCGAGAAGACCGAAGCCCCGTGGACGTTCGCGGTGTCCCTGAAGCCCGGCGTTCACTCGCTGATTGCGACCGTGGAAGATGGCGGGCGGCGCACCTCGCGCCCGCATACCATTGTCGTGGGCGAATAACATCACTCCGGCAACGGTTCCAGCACGAGTGCCCAACGAAGCGAGCGACAATGTTCACGATCCGACCGGACCAGGGCGACACGCGGCGGGCCTTCTTGAAGGTCGGGGCGATGGGCCTCGGCACGTTCGGCCTGCCGTCGCTGCTGCGCGGTAACCCGGTCGCCGAGAAGCCGTGGGTGCGGGGCAAGTCTGTCGTGTGGCTGTGGCTCGGCGGCGGCCCACCGCAGGCCGAGACCTGGGACCCGAAACCGGGCGCTCCGGAGGGCGTCCGCACCATGTTCGGGACCGTCAAGACATCGCTGCCCGGCGTCGTCTTCGGCAGCCACTTCGCGAAACTGGCCGAGCGGGCGGACCGGCTCGCGGTCATCCGCTCGTTCCAGACTCCCTGCAAGGATCACCAGGAGAACTGGGTTCGCACGATGCTCACCGGCACCGAGGCGAAGCCGTCCCCGCCCAGCGCCGGGTCGGTGTACTCCTACCTCCGCGGGACCAACCACCCGAAGACGGGGATGCCGAGCTACATCCTCCTTGACAGCGGTAACAACGGGGAGTTCCTCCAGGAGCACTTCCTCCGCGGCAACACACCCGGTGACTTGCCCGAAACCTACGCACCGTTCAACCCGGCCGGCGTCATCACCAAGCCGCCGAAGCCGACCGGCCCGCAGCGGAAGGCGGAGGCCGAGGCCACCTTCTCGCCGCTGCTGCGAAACATGGAGTTGCGGTTGCCGGCCGATCGCGCGGCCGAGCGGCGGGAACTGCTCCGCGGTCTCGACGAAGCGGCCCGCGGGTTGGAGTCCGACCCGGCGTTCGCCTCCCACGACGCCTACCGCGAGCAAGCGTACACGGTGCTCAAGGGGGCCGTGGCCGAGGCGTTCCGACTCGACCGCGAGGATACCAAAACGGTCGAGCGGTACGACACCAGCGACATCACGCTCACTTGCCCGAACTTCCTGAAACTGCCGGACTTCCCGCGACGGCCGTCGATGCTCGGCCGGCAGATGCTGCTGGCCCGGCGGCTGTGCGAGGCCGGGGCCGGGCTGGTGATGGTCGAGAACTGCGGGTGGGACTTCCACGGTGGGGACGGGCTGAACCCCGGCGTGAAGGCTGGCCTGGAGGGGTTCGGGCCACAACTCGACCGGGCCGTGTCCGCGTTCCTCGACGACGTGAAGGACCGCGGACTGGAAGACCGCATCCTCCTCGTGGTGTGCGGCGAAATGGGACGGACGCCCAAGATCAACGAGAAGGGCGGGCGCGACCACTGGCCGGCGCTGGCCCCGCTGCTTCTCGCCGGCGGCGGGTTCAGGATGGGCCAGGTGATCGGCAAGTCGGACGCGCAGGCGGGCCAACCGACCACGACCCCGGTGACGACCGCAGACCTTGTATCGACCGTGCTGCAAACACTGCTCGACCCGACGAAACTTCGACTGTTCCCGAACATCCGTCCGGACCTGCTCCGGCGCGTCGAGGAAGGCCGCCCGATTCCGGGACTCGTCTGACCCCAGCCAGAGGAACTCCATGCGTATACTCGCTGTCGTCTGCGGACTCGCCGCATTGGCCACCATCGCTCCGCCCGCCTCGGCCGCGGATTTTCCGCCCGGCTGGCTCCCGGTGAACCGGCTCGACGAGAAGCCCGTCTGGGCCGACTTCCGCAAGATCGACGACAAGATTCACCTGTATCTGCCGAAGGGCGTGAAGACCGTCCGCGGGGTGTTCGCGTGCTTCGTGTTCCACAGCCAGGATCCCCGTCAGTTGGCCGACTTGTGGGAGTTCGCACTGGTCACCGTGCCGTGGCCCTTCGAGTACGACCTCGGCCATAACGACAAGCGGAACGGTCGGTTCAAGCTCGGGCATCCCGTGGGCCACATGGGCACCTTCCTGCGCTACCTGGAAGCGGCGGCGAAAGAGACGAAGCACCCGGAATTGACCACCGTCCCGATCGTCGGCTGGTTGATGCAGAACGGCCCGAAGCTTGGCGGCGATCTCTTTAAGCGTGCCCCGGAACGCGTGCTCGCCTGGAGCGACGGATTCCCCAAGCCGGTGGCTGCGGCAGCAGAAATGACGGCGAAGGTGCCGTTCGCTTACGCCTGGGAATTCACGCCGGCCGAGGAAAAAGAACGCCGGGCGCTGCGCGAGGTGAAGCTCGACCTGCTGAAGGACAAGCTCACGCCGCCGCCGAACTTCTCGTGCCGGGCGAACACCTACGGATTCCCGCACGGCGTCTACTCGAAGTTCAACTTCTTCGCCTTCTACTTCGACCGGTGCATCGCACAGCGACTGCCAAGGGAACTCCCCGAGCCCGGCAAGCCGGTGGCGCTGAAGCCATGGGTGAGAGAGGACGGGTGGGCCGGGGATTACAACGAGGTGGGCAACTGGAACGCCATCGCCCCGGTGAACGAGGCGAAGGGAATGGTGGACCCGCAGTGGCTGCCGGACGAGTACGCAGCGTGGGCGTGGCGGGCGTACCACACGCACCGCCCGGAGGTCCGACTGACTGCCCCGGTGGTGGAGTACCGGAAGTCCGGGGACCGCAAGGACTGCGGGTTCGGCTTCGGCTCTGCGGTCGCGCCGGGCACGCCGCTGGCGTTCGCGGCCGAGAGCGATGGCGAGTTCGCGAAGGTCGAATTCCGCGACGGCAACAAGTTGTTGGGCGTGGTGGAGAAGGCACCGTGGAAGCTGGAGGGAGTGAAGCTTGACCGCGGGTTGCACGCCCTCATCGCGGTCGCCGTGAAGACCGATGGCAGCCGCACAAGCAGCCGCCCGGCGTTGCTGATGGTGAAATGAAACCCGGTGCGTGCGACTCAAGGACGGTTGCGGCGCGGGTCGTTGTTGACCGTCGACGGGCGTGGGCTTGTCGGGAGCCCCGGGAGTGAAAAGCGGGGTCACCGGCTGCGACGGCGCCCTTCCTGGCCAGCCACCAGCGGCCGACGCCGATGGCCACAGCGACCCTCGATGGGTACAATCGTGGCAAGGTCACCCGCCTAGAGCCACCCGTGCCCACCGACGACTGCAGACTCACCGCCGACTTCACCCCGCACGCGAATGCGCCCGCCGACGGCCACGGCGAGACGCTCGCCCCACCGGCCGATCCCGGCCCGATCATGCCCTCGCATATCCCGGCCGCCGACGCCACAGCGACGGTGTCGCCCCGTGACGCGGCCGACCATTCCGGCTCGCTGCCGGACATCCCGGGTTACGTCGTGGAAGAAGAGATCGCCCGCGGCGGGATGGGTGTCGTGTACCGCGCCCGGCACCTGCGGCTGAACCGGCCGGTGGCGATCAAGATGGTCCTGGGCGGCAAGTACCACGACCCCACCGCCCTGCTTCGCTTCCAGATCGAGGCCGAGGCGGTCGCGTCCCTGAATCACCCGCATGTCATCCACGTCCACGAGTTCGGCACACACGACGGCATGCCGTTCTTCGCCCTGGAGTTCGTTGCCGGCGGGACGCTGGCGGAGAGGCTCAAGCGGGACGGCAAGCTGTCCGCCCGCGCCTCGGCCGAACTGGTGGTGAAGGTGGCAGACGCGATCGCGGCGGCCCACGCCAGGGGGATCGTCCACCGCGACCTGAAGCCGGCGAACGTGTTGCTGACAGAAGCCGGCGAGCCGAAGGTGGCGGACTTCGGGCTGGCGAAGGTGGGGCAATCGGACATGACGGCGACCGGGGCGATCATGGGCACGCCGAGCTACATGAGCCCGGAGCAGGCGGCCGGGCGGACGAAGGAGGTGGGCCCGACCACGGACGTGTACGCCCTCGGGGCGATCCTGTACGAGCTGGTCACCGGCCGTCCGCCGTTCAAGGGCGACAGCGTGATGGAGACGATCCAGCAGGTGCTGACACGGGAGCCGGAACGACCGAGGACGATCGGTTCGACCGTCCCGCGCGACCTCGAAACCATCGCCCTGAAGTGTATGGCGAAGGAGCCGGGGAGGCGGTACGCGACGGCGGCGGAACTGGCCGCGGACCTGCGGGCGTATCTCGACGGCCGGCCGATCGCGGCGCGGCCGGTGGGCCGGGTCGAGCGGGCCGTGAAGTGGGTGAAGCGGAATCCGGTGGTGAGCGGCCTGGCCGCGGCCGTGGTGCTGGCCCTGACCATCGGCACGACGGTGAGCTACCTGAAGTACCGCGACGCCGAGAACGAATCCGCGAAGGCGAAGAAGGAAGCGGACAAGGCGACCAGGGCGCGGGACTTCCTTGCGAGCATCTTTGACCTTTCCGAGCTGGAGCAGAATCAGGGGGCGTTCACCCCCTTCGAGTTGCTCGACCGGGCGGAGCAGCGCGTTCCGAAGGAGTTCGCAGACCATCCGGAACTGCGCGCCGACCTGCTGGCGACGCTGGAGGAGGCCCGGACCGGGCTGGGGACGCCGGCGGCGATGCTGCTGGAGGTGCGCGGCGCGGCGGAGTTACTCCCCCGCAAGGGCGGGGCGAAGCCGGCCGCCCCGAACGTCCTGCTCTTCTCGGGGGACCGGCTGCGCCTGGGAGCCGGCGCGCAGGTCCGGCTCGTCGTGCTGTCCGACCTGCACCAGGAGTGGCTGGCCTCGGGGCGCGAAGCGACGGTGACCCGCAAGGATGGGTGCGTTCCGGCCGAGGCGGTCGCCCGCCGCTCCAACGACATCCTGATGACCTTCGTGCCCCTGTGGAAGGGGACGACCTACCTGGGCTGGAATGGCACGCCTGGCTCGGCGAAGAAGACGGAGATCAAGGAGGACTTCGAGATTGCGGCGCACGACGTGACTCAGGGGCAGTGGCAGGCAGTCATGGGGAACAACCCCAGCGAGTTCTCGCGCCGAGGACCGCATCAGGGGAGCGTCACCGGCATCTCGGACGAGGAGCTGAAGCTGTTCCCGGTGGAGAGTGTGTCGTGGGACGACTGTCAAGAGTTTCTGAAGAGGCTTAACGAGAAAGAGCGTGGGAGTGGATGGGTGTACCGTTTGCCGACGGAGGCGGAGTGGGAATACGCTTGTCGGGGTGGGGCCACTTCTGAAGCCGAGTGTTCGTTCCACTACTACTTCGACCAGCCGACGAACGACATCTCCTCGGCGCAGGCGAACTTCAACGGCACCTCCCCGTTCGGCAAGGGGGAGAAGGGTCCGTACCTGGGGCACCCAACGCGGGTCGGTGCGTACCCCCCAAACAAGTTGGGTTTGTGCGACATGCACGGCAACGTGGTCAAGTGGTGCGCCAGCCTGTACGATTCGAAGGGCGGGTCCTCGTTCCTGGTGGTGGCCCGGAGCGGAGGCTGGAACTCCAGCGGCGGCACCTGCCGGGCGCTGTGCCGCCAAGGGTTTGCGCCGTCGTTCCTGAACTACAGCGTCGGCTTTCGGGTCACCCGAGTTCCGTCGGCCCCGGGCGAGTGAAGTCGGCGGAACAAGGCCGTCTGAGAAGATCATGTCGCACAGATGGCGGGAGCCGACCGCTACGACGGCAAGTTGAGCCGCACCATCCCGTTATTCCCCGAACTGCGGGCGCATCTGACTGAGGCGTTCGAGTTGGCCTCGCCGGGCCAGACGCACGTCGTCGGTGGCGACCACCTGGCGAAGGCCAAAGGGCCGAACGGGTGGAAGAACTGCAACCTGCGGACGACGTTCGAGAAGCTGGTGAAGCGGGCCGGGCTGGAACCGTGGCCGCGACTGTTCCACAAACTGCGTCCGAGTTGCGAGACGGAGTTGTTGGAAGAATTCCCGGTTCACGTCGTCGCGTTGTGGATGGGGCACGACGCCAAGGTGAGCTTGAAGCACTACGCCCAGACGACGGACGAGCACTTCGAGCGGGCCGCAGGCGCTGCAGAATCCGACGCACTCGCGCTGCAAAAAGCGGTGCAACGGCCAGCGGCGGGAAATGGCAGTGACTCGCAGAGCGAGGATGTAAACGGCGACGGGGTGGCCATTTGTGCCACTCCGTGCGAGAGCCAACGACATACTGCGCATTCGTCAAGCGGAGAGGGGGGGATTCGAACCCCCGGTGAGGTTTGACCCCCACACGGCATTTCCAGTGCGAATTAGAATGAAGTCAGTTTGAACGTAATTCGAACTCACCCCGGAAACCGCTTGTTTCCGGGGTGAATCCATTTCGGAATCGGATCGAAGCCAGTCCGACACCGGCCGGTGACGTAACAGAATACGTAACAGATTTCCAGAAAACTGTGAGAAATCGTGATCAGCGTTTGTCTTGGGAAACAGTTACCTTCGTGAGTGCTGTTCCATCGACAGTAATTGCGATCCCTCCGCCAGTGGAACTCACTTCGATCTTGGCCTTGTTGTCGATTGCGATAGAGAACGTTACCCGGTCTCCGTTGTTGATCCGCTTAACCGTTTCCTTTACATCGTTCGCTAGTCCACGAGTCGAGACATTGAAAGTCACACGCGACTGTAATCTATCGCCGATGGTAACGCGGTCCTCAAACACAAATGCTTGTCCAACCCAATCATTAACGCCCTGCTCGGCGAGTGTTTTTTTGAATTGCGATTGAAATTCTGCCACGTCCTTGCGAAGCTCCTCCATTGCTTCTTTTTTTGCAAACGCATTTGTGATTTTCTTGTTCTCTTCCCACCGCGATTTGAATTTCTCTGAATGGGCAATCGCATCGGCTTCGAGTTTTGGCAAAGCGGTTTTGGAGTCATTGGTTTTCTTGTGATTGGTTTTCTCGTCACCGGACACTGGGCCACAAGCAAAGATGGCCGATAACGCAAACGCGGCAGTGAGTCGAGTCATGGTGCTTTCTCCGGGAGAGAATAGAGTGCTGAAATTCTCACGCGCAACAGTTGGTAAGGCAAGCGTCGTTCCGCATCATTCTGTATGACAGCGCCGGCCGCAAGTTTCTACTTGCACGCGATTTCGCAGGTGCTACGATACTCGCACTCTCGCACTCGAAAGCCCCGCCCATGATTTCGACACAATGCCCATCGTGCCGAGCAACGCTGAAAGCACGCGACGAACAGGCCGGCAAGAAACTGACCTGCCCAAAATGCAAAGCGGCTTTCGTCGTAGGCGGCGCTGAAACTTCAGCAATACAAACAACGCAACCCGCCGCAGAGATAGTTACGACGGCGAGTTTGCCGACTGACGCCGCGGCGAACCCCGATATTGCAACATTGCCGAGCTATCCGAAGTTACGCCGGGAACTGGCGTTTATTCAGTTGCGGCAACGTGTGCGGGCGCTTTGCGGCAAAGTGTTGGGAACTTCCGTACTTGAGCGCGTCGTTTGCGCCCTGATTGTTGCCGTGATCCCCTTCGTTTTGAGTTTTGGAATTTCGCTTGCCGTGCAACAGACCCCACTGTACGCGGCGCTGCAAGGGTTAGGATCGTTCGCAATTGCCGCGGGCTTCGTGTCGGCTTTGGTCACTGTTGGAAACGACGAAACGCTTGAGGCTCGAAGGTTGCATCTTGTGAACGGCTTACCCGCGGCGCGGGCCGAATGGCAACTACAGCGTGAGCAACGACGCGGGCAGCGTCAACCCGCGCCGGAAATTGAATATGGCGACGGTGCCGAGCAAGAGCATGTGCCAACGACGCGGCGCTGTCCGTATTGCGCCGAAATCGTGCAGGCCGAAGCGCGTAAGTGCAAACACTGTGGCGAAATCATCGACACCGCGTTGGCCCGAAGCCGACACCGACCGGACCGGCCGGCGGTTCAAGTCTACGTTCAAGAATCGCGCCGCTCCGCCGGCGTAGCTGCAGTGTTGGAATTGGTGTTCGGCATTTTCTTGGGCACGTGGGGAATCGGACATATCTACGCCGGCAATGTGGGGCTGGGGATTCTGATACTACTCGGCTGGTGGGCCTTCGTTATCGCATGCGTCGCGTTTGCACTCTGCACTGCATTCTTGTCGATTTTTGTGCTGGTTGGATGCTGGTTCATCATGCTTGTCGTTTCTCCAATCCTGGCGGCAAGTTCGGTCTGACCGAAGCAATCGTGTAATCCTTTGGCCATACAAACTCACTTGCAATGCCGGTAAAATGCTCGTGGGTAGCCGGACTGCCGACGGGCGCTTCGGCTCACGTGGTGTGCCGGCCGGCAGCGACTTGTACTCCCGCTGTCGGCTGGCCGCCAGCCCAGGGGAGTACAAGCTGTGGCAACGACAACCGCAAAACCATTAGCTCCCTCTGAACTCCCGCGAATCGCGAAAGCTATTCGAATACTTTGCCGGATTGTGGAGAGTCCGCCAAAAGGCCCGTGGAAAATGCCCCGGTGGTACGTTGAACAGAAGCTAAACTCAAGTCAGCCCGACGATGGAGTTCGGACTTACGAATCTCCCCATCCTGGAGGAATTATTCACGCGGCGAGTAATGCCGTACTTAGTTCTCTGATGCCGAATTGTCCTCACAAAAGACAAGACTGCCCTGAAATCGCCGATTCACAGTTGGAAAAGAATCAGAAAGTGAAACTCATCGAACTGCGCCAGTGCTTAATCAACCCGCTATTCACAGCTGAACTGGCAAGGAATAGCACGACCGCGATTCAATTCTGCAGCTTCCTTGACGACGTTCTTGTATGCATCGAGAGCGATGTAGCAAAGGCCGCAAACGTTGTTCTCAACCAATTTGAAATTGCGGTTCTGAAGGAATTGGAAAAGTCTTCAAGTATGCCGCTGTTCCCAATTGACCTTGAATCAGCAGGTTGCGCAAGTCGTAAGACACTGACTGGAATCTTGCGGCGTTTGAAATCGTTGGATTTTGCTTGCCAGCCGTTTGGAGTAAGAAAAGGCTGGGTAATTACGAGAAAAGGCCAGAAATTTTTGAAATCGGGCACTTCGCACTGATTACGCACTGACTACGCACAGAAAATTACTGATGCTGTCTAATCGGTAGCATGACCGCAAAAACGATTCTCCGATCCGTCAACGCAAAAGCAATTCGGAAGCGAATTAGCGAAATAGTTTCTGAAGCAAGAGCATTGCGCTTGCTGCTTAACGCAGCGGAACTCACTGAGCGCGCTCGCCGGCGGTCAAAAAGGGGTGCAAGGTGCCGCGCCGAAAAGTGACCGCTGAACCGAAAGGACCGCCGGATATTCCAGTGGTCAACCCGAATTCGGTTTTCGATTTGGGAGCGTTTCGACTTACGTTCGGGCTATCCAAAAGTTGCCTTGGCAGGGAACTTCGGCTTGGCCGTCTGCGAGTTGCGCGCCGCGGCGGACGCTATTTCGTTTTGGGCCAATGGGTATTGGATTGGCTTTTCGCTGGTGAAGTCAAACCACGCCGGCGAAACGTGACTCATGCGGAAACAAACGGAACCCACTGAAAACGCAACGGCCGGCGCTTGCGACGCCGGCCGTTGCAAAACTTTGGAGATTTAACTTGCCAGACAACGTTTTACCGAATGAAGCACTGCAATACAACGACGCCGCCACGGGCGAAGCGCTAAAACTCGCCGCGTTGCGATTGCTAGAAATCCACCGCGCCCGCGTTGTGTTGCTCGCCCGTCGTGCGCTACTCACACGACTACTTGAAAACGAAACCGCGACGGTCGATGACGTTCGCCGACGCGTGCCGTTGCCCGCTGGCGTTAGTCCGAAAGTCTTCGGATGCGTACCCGGTGACTTGGCCAGGCTACATATTATCGAGCGCCTCGAATTTCAGAAGACTCGCCGGTCCGTGGCGCATGCCCGGCCCGTTTCGGTGTGGCGACTAAAGGATCGTGACGCGGCACTGCGATGGCTCGCCGATCATGCCGCCAATTCGGAACCACTTTCATCGTGCAACGAGTCGAACCTGTTCGCCCACTGCGAGGGCAAATGATGAGCATCGCATGGGCCGAGCGTGCCGATCAATTGACCGCCTGGACGATGACGCGGCTTGTCAATCGCACTGACGTTTGGGGCGCTTACGCCACGAGCGGCCCGGTGACGCGTCCGGCCGTGGTGCAGCGCGGAAAAGTAGCGCTTACGCAATCAATCGTCCGCCAGCATTTTGCTGCAACGAAGCGGCAACACGTCATCGGCTTGCACGCTGGCAGCATCGGACCGAATTCGACCGCAAAATGGTGCGCGATTGACATCGACAAACACGATGAAGAATCTCCGAGCGACCCGCAAGCGAATGAGGCCGCGGCTTTGGTATGGTTCGCCCGGCTGCAAGCGCTGGGATTCAAACCGCTTTTGAGCGACAGCAACGGCAAAGGCGGGTTTCACCTGCGCGTGCCATTTGACGCGCCGATCCCGCTGGCCGTTTCGCATCGCTTCGGACACTGGCTCACGGCCGATCATGCGGAACTTATGGTGCCAGTGGTTGAAGTGTTTCCGAAACAGGAACGACTTGGCGCGCCCGGAAGCGGTGATCGTGAGTACGGTAGCTGGCTGCGGATTCCGGGTCGCCATCATTCGCGTGAGCACTGGTCAAAAGTCTGGGACGGCGAGTGCTGGCTTGACGATCATGCCGCTGTCGATTTCATCCTGGCGATGAAGGGCGATTCGCCGGCGCTGATTCCGGACGAAGCGAAGAACTGGACGAAGCCGGCACAATTGCCGGTTGCGCCGGCTGTTGTCGGCTGCAACGGAAGCATACACGAATTCACAAGCGCGGAGAAAATGCGACGAGCGACGCTGTATCTCGACAAGATCCCGCCTGCAATTTCCGGACGCAAGGGGCACAATGCGACATTCGTTGCGGCACTGAAAGTTGCGCCCGGCTTCGACCTGAGCAACGATCAAGCAATGGCAGTTTTTGCCGCGTGGAATGCCCGATGCGAACCACCTTGGACCGAACGCGAATTGACTCATAAGATTCAAGACGCGCAAAATCGTAGCGATAGGTCGCGGGGCTATTTGCTGCATCGTCCATTGACCCGCAACAAGAAACAAAGCACTGACTGCCCGGCAGTCTGTCAACCGGTACACTCTGCTGGAGCGATTGTCACCGGGGCGATTCTCACCGGGGCGCAAATAATACTGGCCTATTTCAAGGAAAAGTATCGCCCTGTCTTTAGGCGTGGAAACGCGATTGCTTGCGCAGACGGTGAAGAGATACGAATGGCCGATGGCGTCAGTGGCGCGCCGTCGGCACTGATTGACCGACTGGCCACGGCGACCGATGCACCGCGTTATCAGGACGGCAACATAAAGCGGCAGCAACTGCCGTCGTTTTTTCGGCAATGGTCCAGGACCGCTTGGGCAGACATTCTGCTCGAACTGCCGGCGGAAGACGATGCGACGCTGACGGAAGACGCGCCGGCCCGCGAAACATTCCGCCGACTGGTCCGCGAAGCATTGCTCTCCGAAGTAACGCTAGGCGACACTATCGGTGCAAGCGGAAATGTCACGCATTCTGAACGCCGTTCCCTTGCAGAATGGTGCCAACGGTTCGCCAAGCTAGGACCGTGGCGCGACATTCGTTCAAAGCGTAGTTGGACGAAGTTTCGGCAAGCTGCTGACGGGGAACTGATCCTGATGATTGCCATACGGCATGAACTGTTCGCCCAACTTCGCGCTGATCGGCGCTTGTCGGAAATGGGAGCAAAGGTATTCGCGCGGCGAGCGGCAAGGTATGGTGTTGGCCGATCAACGCCGGCAGAGCGACCGCACGGAGTCAATGCAATTGTCCTTTCGGATGACTTCGTGTGCGACCTAATCGCAGGCTTGCCTGACGATCCCGACGAGAGTCACCGGATGGAGAGAGATACAGGCGCGCACGCCTAAACGTCTTACGTGAGTAAGCGGCGCAAATACCCAAAATCTCCACAGAGTGTGGGCGAAACGACTTGCGGAGTTTCTTGTGTTTTAAGATTTGCGCCCGCGTTTTGCACCGGGTGCGAATTTCAGAATCGCGCAAAAATGCTGGTCCAACGGATGCATGAGCCAGTGAACTAAAATGCGTTTCACGCTTCAGTCTTCCGTGGAGTGCTTTTTCAATGTGATGGGAGAACTCGAAAAGGGAACAAGGAAACTGGCAGACGTAAGTGCGGTTGCTCGTCTGCTCATCGAATTCACAAGCGGTACTGCCGATGAGCCGAGGCGCGGCATGATTCGTTGACTGCCCGAATGCCCGTAGGAACCTGCAGATGCCCGGACATGGCGAAAAACGAAGCCGCAAGCAAGAGCAAGCCCTGGCCGCGCTCTTGTCCGAACCGTCGATTGAAAAGGCCGCGTGCAAAACGGGAGTCAATGAAGCAACCTTGCGGCGCTGGTTGCGAGAGCCGGCTTTTCGTTCCGCGTATCGGCAAGCCCGGCGTGAACTGGTCGAAAACGCCGTGGCCCGGATTCAAGCTGCGACTGGCGCGGCCGTCGATACTCTTGTGACCGTGGCGAGAGTCGGCGCAAAGGACGGCGACCGCGTACGCGCTGCCGTGGCGATCCTGGAACACGCTTGCCGAGGCGTCGAACTGGCGGACCTGCTGCACAGCGAACCGGCTTCGAACGGCAACGCAACGGCAATCGACGGAACGGCCGGCGTGGTCAAGCTGCTGGCGGACCGGCTTGCCGCGTTGGATCGATCCGAACTGGGAACCGTGGAGAAAAGCCGTCTGACGGCGACGCTGGCCGATGCACTGATACGCGCGATCGGCGTGGATGTTATCGATAAGCGGCTTGAGGCGCTGCAAGCTGTGCTGTCGAATCGAAAGGACGCCCTGCCATGAATTCCGCAACACTGGCCAAGCATTACGATGCGTTGACGCCGGCCGAGCGGTTCGCACTGATCTTGTCGGCGGATGCACGCGGCGACGAAGCCGAAGCGGACCGGATTGCCGCCGCCGCCGGCCGCGTTACTTATTCGGTCCGCGACTTTGTGCCGTACTCGCAAGCATTCCTTGACTTGGCGGAAGGCGTCTACCTGCAACTATTCGACTATGCACTTTACTTTGCTGAATTGGAGTCATTGTCCGATGATCTCGACCGAAGCACCGAAAGCATGTTTGCCGCCGGCTTTATGCTAAAAACACTTTTGGACGGCTGGAAGCTGTTTTGCGAGCGGCGACACGTGCCGCCGTTCGCCGTATGGCAAATCCTGCCCGGTTGGGACCATCTGAAGCGGCTTGTCAAACGAGCGGAGCGACTGGCTTTCACCCGTGACGAAATGTTGCAATACACAAACGAGATAAGCCGCCGCAAGGGAAAGCCCGAACTAACCGATAGCGACGTAATTTCACCGGAAGGACTGGCCGATTCACTCGAAACGCAATTCGGCACGTACGTGAAGCGACATGGCGGTTAAGCCGCCTAAAACCGCATTAGACGGGCGATCTTACTTTCAATTGACTTGACGTAGGGAACGAACATGAAACGCCGTGAGAAGCCGGAATACGTTGCGGAAGCCGAACGGCTGGCGCTGCTGCCCGTGGATGACCAGCGTGAGATTCTCGCCTTGCATCGGTCCGTTGCGGACAATCCGAAGGTTGCGAAGCCGGACCGCAAGGCCGCGGCAGAACGCGCCGATGCCCTGGCAAGGCACTTGGGCCGGCTCAACCGCCGGAAGAAAAAAGCGTAAAATCTGGTTGACTGTCCGTTGAAACATATGTAATATACCCTTGTTGAATCAATGACCGCGAAACAAGGGTGCAAAAATGGCAGCAATCATCGGCTATCTGCGAGTTTCAACGAAGGGCCAAGGGGAAAGCGGCTTGGGCATCGAAGCACAAAAGGCGGCAATCGAAACCTATGCCCGGCAAAACGGCACAGTCGTGGCGTCGTTCTACACGGAAGTCGAGAGCGGTAAGCTGTCGGACCGGCCCGAACTGGCCAAGGCGCTGTCGCATGCCCGCCGGTCGAAAGCCCGGCTCGTGGTTGCCAAGTTGGACCGGCTTTCCCGCAACGTGGCGTTTCTCTCCGCTCTGATGGAAAGCAAAGTCGATTTCGTTGCCTGCGATAATCCGCACGCGAATAAGCTGACGATCCATTTGCTTGCCGCGGTTGCCGAGCATGAAGCTGAAATGATTTCCCAACGCACGAAAGCCGCACTGACAGCGTACAAGGCCCGCGGCGGCAAGCTGGGCGCGGATTTGCCGCAATGCCGCAATCTGACGCCGGAAGCCGTGGCCAAGGGCCGGCAACGTTCCATCGAATCCCGTGCCAAGGCCGCGGCGGAAGCCTACGCCGATCTTCGGCCGGCAATGGTCGAAATGCGGTCCCAAGGCGCAAGCCTGCAGACTGTTGCCGAGCGGCTGAACGAACAAGGCCACACGACGCGACGTGGTAAGCCGTGGAACGCGGTACAAGTCATGCGAGTGTTGGAACGCGGTTAAGCGACACAACCCCGGCCGGTGCTGCCGCGGCGCTGGCCGGACTATCGCGGACCGCGGCGAACTTTGGAGTACAACCCGATGAAAGACGTGACGGTATGGGTACAGCGGTTTCCAGACCGCAAGTACCTTGTGTTGCAGTGGCACGACCCGGAAACGGGCCGGCGCAAAAGCAAGTCGGCACAAACGACCGACGCCGGCGAAGCCGAGCAAAAGGCGAAAGACCTGGCGTATGAATTGCGACATGGGAAATACAGCGACCCTTGCCGCATGACGTGGGAAGAATTCTGCGACTTGTACGCCGATGAAAAGTTGGGCGGCAACCGGCTGGCGACTCAGAAAAAGGCCGGCTACGTTTTCGAGTCATTCGAGACAATCGCCCGGCCGAAAAACTTGGGCGCGGTTAACGAGCGGATGATTTCACGCTACGCGACTCAGCTACGCAGCGACGGCAAGCGGCCGGCGACAATTCAGGGACACCTTGCCTATCTGAAGGCCGCACTTCGTTGGGCAGTGGATCAAAAGTTTCTCCGCGAACTCCCCAAGGTAGTCATGCCCAAGGTTTCGAAAAAGGGAATCATTCGGACAATCACTGCCGAAGAATTCGAACGGTTGCTTGCCGTGGCCCCCGACAAGGCTTGGGAAGCGTTCCTTTGCACGGCATGGTATGCGGGAATGCGACGCAACGAAATGTTGGACCTGGAATGGAACGGCGACGCCGGCAAGCCGTGCGTGGACTTCGGCCGCAAACGAATCTGGATACCCGCGGCCTACAACAAAGCCGATGCCGATCAATGGTTGCCGTTGCATCCCGACTTGGCCGAAACGCTGCTGCCGCTTCGGAAGCCGAGCGGCCGGCTGTTCGCGCTGTCGCACTCGCCGCGCGAAGTGTCGCGGAAGTTCACCGCGCTGGCGAAGCGCGCCGGCCTTCGCGTGACGTTGCACGACATTCGCCGATCCTTCGGAAGCCGCTACGCTCCGCACGTGGCCGCGCCGGTGTTGCAACGGCTCATGCGACATGCCGACATTAAGACCACGTTGGCATTCTACACGAACGTAGACGGCGCTTTGGACGATGCGATTCTGAAAGCGTGAAAACATGCCCGCTGACGTAACACATTACGTAACACCCTGCCTCAAACTGGCTTCAATGCACTTCTCCGGCGATTGCCGAAATCCCTTGTATTCAAGCGGAGAGGGGGGGATTCGAACCCCCGGTGAGGTTTGACCCCCACACGGCATTTCCAGTGCCGCACAATCGGCCTCTCTGTCACCTCTCCGAGATCGCCGACACAGAGCATCGCCTTTTTCTATCGCGCTTCTGCGGTCGCTGCAATGGCTCACATTTTCTCCCGATGCTTGTCTGAAGCCTATTTGTTGGTTACATTCGCAGAGATACGCAGGGGACAATCTGCTCGCCTCGGTTGCCCCCATATTGCTCATATTTTCTCATACTGCGGAGTATTTCATGGCGTTTCCGTGCCCTTATTGCGCACACAGCATTACGATCAAGAGCGCCAAACCAGGCAAGTTCAAGCCGAAGTGTCCGAAGTGTTCGCAAGTCTTTCTTCTCACCGTCTCGGAAGGTCAGAATTCCGCGCCAATTGCGCAGAAACTGCAATCGGACGGCGGTGCGCCTGCGCCAGCGAAACAGAAGGCTGTTGACATAGAGAGAACTGTGGCCCCGCCTGCTGACGACGACGTTACTCAAATGACCGGGGCCTTTGAAAACAAACAGCCTCCGGCAGATGACGATGCCACACAAGTCACGGGCATGTTCGCGGAAAAGCCACAACAGAAAGACGACGACGCCACACAAGTCACCGGGGCTTTCGAAGAAGGCGGCAAGATCAAGTCCGGTCCTGTGCGCGCGCCCGCCCGCCGCACGGGACAAGACGCAGGTGGCCGGCAAGGCGATCAAGGATGACGAAGATTTTGCCGTTGACGCACCCAGCGGCAGCGGCTTGGATGTGCCGGATGCCATCGGCGGCTACCGCGTTGTCAAGGAGCTTGGCCGCGGAGGAATGGGCGCCGTTTACCTTGCTCAGCAGATGTCGCTGGACCGCCCCGTGGCACTGAAAGTCATGAATCCTTCCTGGGGCGACGACGCCGGCTTTGTTGCGCGTTTCACACGCGAAGCGTACGCCGCAGCGCAGCTTGTGCACCATAACATCGTGCAGATTTACGATTTTGGCGAGGATCACAACCTCCATTATTTCAGCATGGAATTCGTCGACGGCAAATCGCTTGGCGACATCATCAAGAAGCAGGGCAAACTCGATCCGGAAGAGGCGGTGGGTTACACATTACAAGCGGCTCGCGGGCTGAAGTTCGCCCATGATCGCGGCATGATCCATCGCGACATCAAGCCCGATAATTTGATGCTGAACTCGCAGGGCGTGGTCAAAGTCGCTGATCTTGGCCTGGTCAAGACTCCAGGACACACCGAAGCGGCGCCGTCTGCCGGGGAAGTGAAACAGGAGCGCAGCAAGATCGCGGAATCGGCGTCTGCCAGCGTTACGAAGGTCGGCATTGCAATGGGCACCCCCGCGTACATGTCGCCGGAACAGGCGAGAGACGCAACGAAGGTGGATCATCGCGCTGATATCTATTCGCTTGGATGCACTTTGTATGTGCTGCTGACGGGAAAGCCGCCGTTCGAGGGCCGCACCGTGATGGAGCTTTTCACCAAGCATGCGACACAGCCGATCGTGCCGCCCGACGCGTTGGTCAAGCGCTTGCCGAAGGAACTGTCCACCATGATCGAGCGCATGGTGGCGAAGAAGGCCGACGATCGATTTGCCGATATGGCTGCCGTCGCCAAGGCACTCGAAGAATGGCTCGGCGTAAAGACCGGAGCGGCTTCGGGCGAGGCAGTGACCGAGGAGCAGGCGACTCAGCTTGAATCCTGCGTCCAACGATTCAACAGCGTTCCGTTGGCCGGCCTGCGAGGAGTGCTCAAGATCGCGCTCTTCGGAGGAAGCATCATACTGGCCGTGTTGCTCTTGTTGCTCGGCTGGTGGAAGATGGGACTTGGCGCAATTCTTCTCGCCGGCGAAACTTTCCTGGCATACGCGCTCGTCAGCGCATTTATGAGGCCTGATGCGCTCACGATCAAGATTCGCGAACTGCTGGTCGAAAGCCGGTGGAAACATCGAATCCAGCTTGGGGTGGCAGTCTTTCTCGCGCTCGCGATCTTGTTCGTTGCCGGTCTCTTCTGGCACTGGCTGGGCTTTACCGTGCTCGCGGTGTTGCTCGGTTTCGGTCTTCATTTCGGCCTCGATCGATTTGTCGAGTCTTCCCGTCAGTCGGCTATCGGCGATGCGGATGAACTCTTCAAGAAACTCCGCCTTCGTGGTCTCGACGAAGAAGCGCTGAGGCAGTTTGCATGTAAATACGGCGGCAACCATTGGGAAGAGTTCTACGAGAGTATGTTCGGCTTCGACGAAAAGCTGCAAGCTCGCGATTGGTGGGTAAGAGGGCAAAAAGGGCAGGCTCGCAGCAAGTATGCCGCCTGGCGCGAGCCGGTCATTCGTTGGCTCGATTCAAAGCTGGCCAGTCGCCGGGCGGAGCGCGAGCGGGCGGCGTTGCAACACCTGGAAGCGAAGCGTCTCGAATCCGAAGGCGTCAGCAAGGGCGAGGCCCAAGCTAAAGCAGAACGCGCCGCCGATGTCCTCGTGCAACACGCGGCCGAGCTTCGCGCTGAAGCCAAAGCGCCAGCCGCGGAAGGCGAGCCGCTGCGAAAGCCCAAGCCGATCGCCGCGATAATGTTGGAAGACCCGGTCGAGCCGGAGACGCAGCGAAAAGGCCCGAGCGTCGGCACATTGGTTGCGAAGTTTGTCAACTTCGCGTTCGGGCCGACGTTGCGATTCTTGCTCGGCGCACTTCTCATCGCCGCGAGCCTCTATTGGGTTTTTCAAAACGAACTCTATGTCGACGCTCAGAATATCCAGGGGCTCGACGATGCGAAGCGCGTCGTTTTCGGTCAACACAAGAACCCGTCAACCGGAATCGTCGATGAACCCAGACCGGTCAGCATCATCGGCATCAAGCTGACGCCGCTCAATGGGTACGCGCCCTTGATCGCCGGCATATTCCTGATCCTATCGTCGCTTCGATCCAGCTTGCACACGGCCGTTCTGACGCCGCTGATCGCGATACTGATCGTGCTCGGCCCGCACCTGGGCGTGCCCAAAGTCGGGCCCTTGTCCGCGTCTCAGCTGTGTCTGGCGATCGGCGGAATAGTCGGGCTGATTACCCTCGTTGCGATTCGTGACCGAAAGTAGATGAGATAGGCGTTGAAATGACTTGATGATTCTGGCGAATAACGCGTCAAACGAACCGATGTGTTCCGATGGATTGCGGGATCGATTCCATTCCGATAGATTGAAGGCACGAACGGAAACTAGGGATTCCAACGATGTCACCGAATCGGTTTCTTAGCATCTGTGCGGCACTGTTTCTTGCTACGACCACCTTGGCTCAAGTACCGGGCATGCCGCAACCACCGGGATTCCTCGACCACCGGGCATGCCGGGCATCCGGGTTTCCCTGGCGGTCAGCCTCCCGGCCTCCCGCGGCCTCCGGGCATGCCAGGGATGCCGAGCATGCCTGGCATGCCTGGCGACCCAACGACTCCTAGCAATCCGCCAGGATTTCCAGGCGGACCTGGCATGCCCAGCATTCCCGGCATGCCCAGCGACAATTTTCCCGGTCGTCCTGGCGGCTTCGGACCGACCGAGCAAATCTGGTACTGCGATCAATGCAACGCCGAAATCGGTCGTGGCTTTACCAAGCCCGAGTACATTGGCAAATGCCCGAAGTGCGGCGTGACGTTTGACAACACTGCTGCAGGCCGAAGTCAGGCGATTCGCGATCAAATGTCCGGCGGCGGCATGAACTTTGGCAACACTCCTGCGACTCCGCCGACCGCGGCCTCCACTGTCACAGGCATCAGTATTCTGATCATTCTCGTTGCGTGCATCGTCGGAGTGCTCGCGCTGGCCGGCACCATTTGGTTCATCGTGTGGCTGGTGCAAACCGTTTCGGCGCCCGCACCGCGAAGAGTCGCCCGCAGACCACGGCCAAGGCGATCAGACTACAATCTCTAACTCGACGCGAAATAAGTCGACCGCTGACTCGGACAACTGCCGAACAGCGGTCGATTCGTTTTTTCGTAATCGTTTTGTCGGGTGGCAAGACCTGAAAACCAGGTCACAAAGAGCACGAAGGAAACACAAAGAACACCAAGAAATGTCATCGTAATTTCAAATTGACGCCAGCCCTTGTCACCATTCACACTGCGTTTTCTTCTTTGCGAGCTTGGTGTCTACTTTGTTTACTTTGTGACCCTCTTTGCTTTCTGAGATGAGGCTGAGCGGATTCTTTTCTGCGAAGGGTCACGCCAACAACTCAGGGATCGGCGTCGGGTCGTCCAGGATCGCGGTCGGCCGACCTGACGGATCGAGCAGGTGCAGTTTCGGATCGACTCCCAGCACTTCGTAAATGGTCGCATGAATGTTGCACGGTTTGACGGGCCGAGTGGCCGGCCGAGTGCCGAGCCGATCCGTCGAGCCGACGATGGTGCCTCCTTTGACACCGCCGCCGCCCATGAGGCAGAACATCGAATTGCCCCAGTGATCGCGGCCCGGAGTGCCCTGGCTCATCGGCGCGCCGCCGTTGCCGCCGTCGTTCATCTTCGGCGTACGGCTGAATTCGCCGCACAGTACGACGAGTGTGGTATCCAACAAGCCGCGGTCATCGAGATCGCGGAAGAGCGCCGACACGGCGTCATCGACCTTGGGCAGGTAATTCTCCATGCCCTTTTTCAAATCCCAGTGGTGGTCCCAGCCGCCGAAGTGTACGGTGACAAACGTCGAACCGGCCTCCACCAGCCGTCGCGACAGCAATACGCTTTGACCCCAACTGTGCCGGCCGTAACTGTCGCGAAGTCGCGGATCTTCCTTGGTCAGGTCGAATGCTTGCCGTGCGGCTGGCCCGCTGACGAAATCGAACGCCTCGCGCGAAAATTTGTCCATCGCCTGTGACGTAGGATGGCCATCGAGATTCTTGCGGGCCGTATCAAAGTGTTTCGCGAGCGTGCGACGGTCGTCCAACTTGTCGAGTGAAAGGCCCGACGCCAGATTGAGATTCTGCACGGCGAAGTTCGCTGCGTTCGGGTCGCCGTGGGTCTCGAATGGATTGTGGTGAGCGCCGAGCAGGTGGCCGCCGAAGTAACCGGGCCGCAAACCGATGCTCATCGCGTACGGGATGCCGATGTAACCGGGGACGCCTTTGCGGCGCGGCCCGATTTCGCGGTCGACGATGGCGCCGATCGATGGGAACTTGGTCTCGGTATTCGCGCCGCTGACGCCGAGGTCCTTCGATGTCAACATGCGATGTCCGCCGGCGAAGTGATCGCCGGTGTCGTGATGCAGCGACCGAACCATCGAGAACTTGTCGGTGACTTGCGCCTGTTTCGGAAACAGCTCGGTGATGTCGAAACCTGGAACTTTCGTGCGGATCGGCTTCCAGATGCCGCGATACTCTGCCGGAGCATCCGGTTTCATGTCGTACATGTCCATGTGCCCGGGACCGCCGTCGAGCCAAATCAGAATGACCGATGTGTTTTTGGATTGTCCGGTCGCTGCGGCGGAGGCCTCTTTCGCTTTGAGCAGGCCGGGCAACCCAACGGCGGCCATACCCGCGACGCCCAGCTGCAGAAAGCTGCGCCGACTCACTCCGTCGCAATAGCGCGATGATGTGCCGAGGTCCATGCGAAACATGTGGTTCCCTTTCACATGGTCGAAACAGGCGGGATTGACAACCGGCAGAGTTCAGGCGGGGCTGCAGTGCAGTCAATAAGATTCTACCCTACAGACGTGCATGACGCTACTCGAATTTCGCCGCCAAGGCGTTAACCCGGAGTTAATATGGGCGAGCGAAGATGCTTTGACAAACTCAATCGTTCAGTTCAAATCTTACGCCAGTCTGTTGGCGCCATGTCCGTTCGTGAGTCCTAATGCGCCCCAAATGGTATTTTGTTTTCGTTACCGCACTCGCAGTTTCACGGTCACGGGAAAGTGGTCGCTGTAGCCGCGGCCGCCGGAGTCTTTTTCGTTTCCGAATCGCCAAGGCTGCCGATAGGTGGCGCTGGGGCGCATCAGTCCATCGGTAAATGTCCGCGCGGAATCGGGATCGCAACTCCAGCCCTGTTCGTCGAGCAAGCCGGGTGAAATGCAGATATGATCATAGATGAGCGGCTTCTTGTTGTAGGTGTGCGTGCCGAACTGCTGCGAGTCCTTTCCGGCAAATACGTTCAATAGAAACGGTTCCTTGCTGCCGGCGACGCTGCCGCGACTGGCAATTGCATGGAGGTTTTGCGTCACTGATTCGTTTGCCGGGTCTGTGTTGAAATCGCCGCAGATCAGGAAGTCTACATTGGGATCGGCGCGAAAGCTCTTGCGGAATTCCTCATACACGAGGTCAGCGTACCGGTCGCGGCTGTCGCCGGTCTTGTCGGATAGTTGCGAAGTCCAGTGCGAAGCAATGATCGTCAAAGATCGTTCGCCAACGGTGATGCGCGTTTCCAGAATTCGTTGACCTTTGCCGTGCAGTTTCGTCGCGCTGGCATCGGTGGCGAGCCGACTGATGACCGCCGGCGCGATATGCCGGCCGACGCCCACTTCTTTCATGCGCACGTCGCCATAAGGCACTGCGCCTTGCGGCAACTTTTTGTTTAGTGCGTCGCGCAATAGCTCCGCTGCACGAACGCTTTCCACCTCGCAAATGGCGAGCATATCCGGCCCCTGTCCATTGTTCATGCGAAGCAGAGCGTCGCTAAGGTGATCGAGTTTCAACTGCAGGTCCTTGGGATTGCGGGCGAGCCAGTTATCGTACTCTTCATCGACGCTGTTGCGATTGTCATCACGGTCGTCAAAGAGGTTTTCGACGTTCCAGAAACAGAAAAGGTATTCCCCAGGTTGCATCGGCGGCGCCGGGTCGCCGGATGTCAGTTGGTCTTTCAACCGAAAGTAAAGTACTGCGGAGACTGCGACGAGCAAGAACACGCTGCCGAGCATGCGGCCGGGGCTGAATGATGAACGACGCGCTGCCATGCATGGCTCCTGATGCGAGCAACTCCGTGCCGCCGATCAGTCTACCCGATCTTACAGGCATTGCCTATGTCGCTTGCTTGGGCATCTTGTTTGCATCGCTGTTCTTGGAATGGCTGCAAGTTTCAAACCGCAGTCGGGCTTGCAGAGATTTCGTATTGCCGCTATAGCACCGCCGATTCGATTCCCGGCGGAGATTGTCCATGAAACGGGCAGGCATCTTCATTGGCGGCATTGTGGGATTGGTCCTCGGCATCGTCGGTACGGTGTTCTGTGCCGGTCCCGTCAGCCGCGTGGTGCGAAACAACAACGGACCCGACCCGTTGCAGGCCGGCAACAGCGACCGGTTCGAAGATTACGTCATGTGCACCGGCGCCGTTGCCGTCAATCCGCGAGCGCCGACCGATGGCGTTTGGCTTTTGGACTACCGTGCAGGCAAACTGCTTGCGACGGTCATCGATCGCTCACAGGGCGGCAAAATTCTCGGCTTTGCCGAGTTGAACATCGCCCAGGAATTCGGCATCCCGCCGAAACAAAACGTTCACTTTATGATGACGACCGGCACTATCGCCCAAGGTCAGGCGGCTCTCTACGTGGCCGAAACGACGACGGGCAAGTTCGCCGTCTACACGCTCGGACCCGATCCGGCCGGCCAACAAGGCGTCGTCATCCGTCGGCACGACATGGTGCTGTTCCGCAAAAACCCGGGCTAAGGCTCTTCGGTTACTCGCTCGAATCAACGAAACCGAAAGGGACTTGCGAGAACCGCAGGTCCTTTTTCGTTTTTGTCGGACTGCCCGAACTTCGAATCGTGGTCTTTGGTCTATGGAAATAGCCGAACCTGCTGCCGCTTGATCAAGACGGGCCTGCGAATAGAATTGAAGTACGCCTCGTGGGAAGAACGCAGAGGCGTTGATTGTTGATGGAGGCGTAGCTCAGCTGGTAGAGCAACGGACTTTTAATCCGTTGGTCCTGGGTTCGAGTCCCAGCGCCTTCACTTTCGCCGCGGGCACTATCCGCGATTTTTCCAACTTTGGGCCATGGTCTTGGCTCTGCGCCGACACATTCCGTTCAGTTTTGCATCATCACTTGGGCTGGGTTGATTGCCTGATACAAGCCTTTGTTCGCGGTGATCTCGAACGCCTGCGGCACGGATTCGATTCCCTTGAGCACGTGTGTGATCGTCGGCTTGAGTCGAACACGGCCCGTTGCGGCAAGTCGGACAGTGTGCTCCAAGTGTTGCAGCGTGCTGATGTCGGGGAACATGTAGCGCAGACTGCGTTCGCGCATGCGGTCGACGTCGAGTTGCAGCGGTGCGCCGAACCACGACACGCCGATGATCTTGCCGCCGGAACGGACGGCTTCAATGGCCTGATTCAACGTGGCATTGCCGGCGAGGCCTTGTTTGGGACTGCCGCCGGCGCATTCGAAGACGACGTCGGAACCGTTGTCACTGGTCAATGATCGAATTGTTTCCAACACGTTGCATTCACGAGCGTTGAGGGCGTAATCAGCGCCGAGTTCGCGGGACATGGCGCAGGCTTCGGGCCGCACATCGACGGTGATGATGAGGCCAGCCCCGCTGAGTCGGGCGATCTGCAGGCATTCCAGGCCCATGCTGCCTTGGCCAAAAATGACGACGCTGTCGGCGATTCGCAACTGCGCGGTTTCGACGGCAGCGACGCTGTCGCTCAAGGACTGCAGACAAGCCGCCTCGCCGTTCGAGATTCGATCATCGACATGCACTAAGGCGATCTCCGGGATGCAGGCGATCTCGCTGAAACAACCTGGCTGGTCGAAGCCAATCACGGGACCGGCTCGGCACAGGTCCGCACGCTGCGATAGGCACAATGTGCAATTTTCACACGGGAGTTTCGCGCGAGCCGCAACGCGCTCGCCGACACGATAACGCGTGACGCCTGCTCCGACTTCGACGATGCGAGCGCAAAACTCGTGACCGAACAACTGCAGCGGCGCGAAAGCGGCGAGCCGTTTCTTGATGCGATCGTATGCCAAAGTCGGGATGCCGAACGCCAACTGAGCCTCGGTCACGCTAGGTTGCACGCAAAGCGGTTCCACCAATACGTGGCGGGGCGGACAACTCGGCGTGGGAACGTCGTCGAGGCGCATGTCGCCGAAGTCATAGAATCGCCAGGCTTTCACAATTACCTTCTCCGTCGCACGAATTTTTGAATGGTATGGCAATCGGGCGAGACCAGGCCACGGTCGCCGCCACCGGACATAACGACCTCGGCGACATAGATGTCGCCGTATACATCGACGCAGATGTCGTGCGGGGCGAAAAAGTCGCCGGCGGCACAGGGATTCTCGCCGCCGCCCCAGCGAGCGAGCAGCTTGCCTTGCATGTCGAAAACGCTTAATCGCCCGCCAGTTGCGCCGAGCGGGGCAGAAGTGCCGGGCCACATACCGGCGCGATAACCCAGTTCCGCGACAAACACTCTGTCGCTATTCTGAATGTACACTTGGCATGGGCGAGCCAAGTCGGTCCATTGATCGAGGAACTCACCTTCCGACGTGAACAATTGAATGCGGCTGTTCTCTCGGTCGGCGACGAAAACGATGCCGTTATTGGCGACGGCGATGCCGTGCGGAAGATGAAACTGCCCGGGGCCGGCGCCGGGCGTGCCCCAGGAATGCAACAATTTGCCGCTGCCGTCAAAGCGGTGCACTCGCGAGTTGCCGTAACCGTCGCTGACGTAGATATCGCCGTTAGGCGATAGTGCGACATTCGTTGGATAGTGAAACGGCCCAGCCGCCTTCGTAATCGTGCGATAGTCGAGCCCGGCGGCGCCGGTGTTCGAAGGACTGCGGCTCGTGCCAAGGGTAAACAACAGTCTTCCATCGGGCGAGAACTTTTTGACGGTGTGGTCCGTTTCGTCAGTGAGGTAGACGGAATCGTCCGGCCCGATGGTGATGCCATGCGGGCGCACGAACGGCACGTGATCCCAGGCGGCGACGAAGGCGCCATCGCGATCGAGAATCATGAGCGGATTGGGTCCGCGGCTGAAAACAAAAACGCGATTGCGCGAGTCGGTCGCCATGCCGACGACTTCGCGCCAACTGCGGCCCAGCGGAAGTTTGGCCCACTGGTCGTCTGCGTCGTAGCCAAAATCAGCGCATGTCGCGTTCATCACCTGGCACTTCTTTCATGTCGTCATCGTAGTTCGATGATCCGCACCGCTCCAGCCGGCACTTCGACTGTCAGGCCATAATCGGTAACCGCCAATGAATCGTCGGGCAACAGGCGATCGCTCGCTTGTCGAATCGGCACATTGGCTTTGATCTTCACCTTGCGATTCTCGCGATAGTCCGTCGGCGTGATGCCTTGTTGGGGCTTGGTCTGTCCAGATGGGTTGATTAACGTCACCATCCAGCCGCGCGCGTTTTTGTTGACGAGCCATTGCACGTCGCCATGCACTTCGATGGGCATTTGTCCGCGTGTCAGATGTGCGAAAAGCCTTGGCAGCACGGGATGCGCCTGGCCGCCGATCGTCAATCCGTGCGGCACCGACAGGTAAATGAGCCGGCCTTGGCCACGTTCAAACATCGAGCAGAGCGCCTTTCCGTCGCCGGACGTTGCCAGCGCGCGGCCGGCGCTGGAGTTGATCGGACGAAAGCGAAAGCGACCGGTCGATTCGAGTTTCACTCCGTTCAGCCACCGAAAAGCGTCTGCCTCCGTAGACGGCGCGGCGTCCGGTAACTTGAGTTCGGCGACACCCGGGCCGGTCAGGTGTGCGTCGGCGACGAGCAGCGTGCCGCCTTTTTTGACGTATTCCGCCAATCGCCTGCCTTCTGCCGACGTCAGTTCGATCTCTCCTGCGACGACGACCACGGGATAGTGGTCGATGGTGGTCCATCGCTTCACATCGGGGTACGCGGCGATTACGTCGAACATGTCGCCGAAGACTCCGGGTACAAACACCTCGTTCGTGCCGGTCATCGGTTTTTCAGATTCAGGACCAATGGGGTAGAAAGCGGTCCAGAAGTACTCCTCAAGCATCTTCTCGTGCAGTCCATACAGAAAGCGGTTCGGATTCTCGTGAATGTTTTTGAACGAGTTCGGCCAATACGGCGCCGGCTCCCAGCCATGCGCGTAGTCGACAAGGAACGCGATTGGCGTACAAGGTGTACCTCGGTTGAAGTCGTGCGCCGTGGTCCGCAGAAAGCGATCGACGAGTTTGCCCTTGGGCGATAATTGCACGTCGTGCAAGCCCGCGGCCGTAGTGCCGCCAGGCTGCCAGAATTCGTCGAAACCTTGCTCATGGTAGAACATCGAAGAACCGGCCATGTACTGATACCAGATGTCGAATTTGTACCAGGTCATGCCGGCGCCGGAGAAGACGCTGTAGTAATTATCGAGGATATTCTGAGGCGTGTGATAGCTTCCCGTGTTGCTGAAGATTGTCGCTGAATCCCCGAAGTTGCAGCTTCGGTAGGTTGCGGTGCTGTGGCCGCCTTGGCGCGCGAGGCCCCGCATGAATGCCCAACGCATGCCGAGGACCGACGACGTAGCCGCAGCCGATTCGTACCCGAGCGTACGGCAACTCCACTGACTCAAGAGCGGAGCGTAGAGAATGTTGCCAACCGACAGACAGGAAATCACATCGGCAAATTGATTCGCGTCGAGGTCTTTGCCGTAGACTTTGCGGTACTTCTCGCGATTGGTTTCGATAGCGAGAGTCGAAATCGCTTCCGCCAGTTGCCGTCGCGTCGTCGCATTGGCGGTCGCTGCCTGCATCTTCTTCGAGTCAATGTAGAAGTAGCCCAAACTTTCGCCGGCGATGGAACCGACGTAACGGTCGCGATATTTTTGAAACGCTTCAATGCCCGTGTCGCCGATAGGGCGCTCGCCGGCGTAGTTCATCATGCCTGCCCATTGCCGCTTGGGGTTCGCGTCGAGCCAGGCGGCGAATCGCATTCCCGCTTCCGTCAGTCGCTTCGTCTTCGGATCGGCGGCAAAGATGATTGGCCCGACGCCGTGAAATGTCGGTACGACGCGCGAGTCGCCAAAGATCGGCACATCGTCCTTGCCGGCGTACTTGGCCTCAAACGCCTTTTTGACTGACGCATCGCCGACGTGATACGGGAATTTGACGGCGTCGGGGTTGCCGCTGAGCCACGACTGTAGTGCCTGTTCCTGATTCATGTTCCAGAGGTACAGAAAGCCACGATCGCGAAACGTGCGGACGTGATTCTCGGCGGGCAGGTTCCAGTCGGGCTTCCGTCGAGCCAGCGGCTCCAGATTCGCAAATCCGTCTCTGCGATACGACTGCAGCACTTCCCAGGCCGGATTGCGGGGCCTGTCTTTGATTCGGGGGCGGTACGTCGCATCCGTCGTTAGTACGATGACATCAATCTGCCTCGGCTGCGCCTCCTTGGTCGACGACAAGAGCGTCAACCTTGCAGGTCCTTTTCGCAGTTGGACCTCTCGAGAATCCCAGACGAAGGCCCAGTTCCAATACAGTTTGGCCTCGTTATCTTCATCCACCATGGCTCGCTCGCCGAATCGCCCTTCCCATGGCTTGACGCCCGTTTGATCGATGCGGATTTGAAATCGTTCCGCGGCTTCTCGCCAGTCGCCGTAGCGCACCCAGACGAAGTACTTGCCGTCGGCCGGGATTTCGAGCGACTTCGATGCGACAGCTTTGTCATCATCGCTGCCGCAGGCGATCGACAAGAAGCCGCTTTCGCCGCCTTGGTTCCACTCGGCCGCCCAGCCGGGACCCGAAAGTGCCCAATGGCCGGCAGTCTTCTTCATCTCCGGCTTGCCCATTGGCCAGCAGTAGCCGCGGATGCCTTCGAGATGTTCGGCTTCGATCCAAATGGACTCCGGCGTTGCGGTGGGCTCGGCCGCGGGCACTGCAAGCGAAGCAGTCAGAAATAGTGTGAGCAACAGCGGCACTCCGATGGAGACCAGTTTTTGATCAGTGCCTGCCGATTGTACTTGGTGAAGTGGCGATTCGCAATCAGACGATCTCGTCGTGCGCCTCGCGGGGGCATGGCATTTTTGGGCGAAATACAAAGAGGTCGCGAGTCATTGTCATAAACAACTCGCGACCCCTTTATTCTGCATTTCTGCAATTGAGGTCATCCCGACCCTACGGCTCTCACCCCCCGTCGACGGTCGTCGCGATGCCTTTTTCGGGCGTCGGCGGCAAGTTCAGTACGTCGGCGGGATAAAGCTCAACGAGCAAATCGACAATGTCCCGGACCGAAAGTACGCCGAGGGGCTTTCCGTCGCGTTCGACGACCGGAATATGGCGGTAGCCGCCGACGCTCATCTTGTTGAGTGCGAAGGCAATGCTCGCATTCGGCTCCAGCGTTTCAGGGTTCGGCGTCATTACGATTTGAACCGGGTCGCTTGGACGAACGCTTTGAAATACGACCTTTTTCAGAATATCTCGCTCGGTGAAAATGCCCGCGAGCGAACGGTCCCGGACCACCAGTACACAGCCCGTCCGATGATCGTTCATCGCACTAATTGCGTCGGCGATTGTTGCGGTTGCTTCAACAGTGATCGGCGAGCGAAGGCTCAAATCCTGAATCGGCGTGCCGAGAATCTCGCCTCGGATGATTTCGAGACTTTCTTCGTCTTCGTATGAATCTTCGAATTCACTGCGTCCCATATTCGTTTCCCCCTTGAAACAACAATACACGCGGTCGCCAGTCAGACGCCTTGGGCTGAGGCGAGGTTCAGTGCACGCGGTTACGATTGAGCGAAAGCACGAGTCGTGTTGTATTTTGCGCACGACTTCGACCGATTACAAGCGGTTAGTTCGCGGAATCATTCGCTTTTGCCCTCAGATTGCCTTTGAGCTGAAAGCGACAGGTAACTTCAGTCCGATTTTGCGAACCAAGGCTTTGCGAGTGGATCGTCTTTGAAAAACTGCAACAGCATTTTGGCGACCTTCTCGCGACCCGATTGTGATGGATGCGTGCCGTCTTGAGCAAGATCGTCGCGATTCCAGACCAGGCCGTCGCTTTTTCGCGGAGTTACGCCGTCGCCCCAAAAATACGGACCCCATAGGAGAATCGGCGATTTCACGTCTCCTCGCTTTTGGTCGAAGTTCAATGCGACGCCGCCCTTGATTTGTGCTTGAATAAGCCATCGAACGACAAACGCCGACTCGTACGCATACGGTTCGGGGTTAAGTGCGCCGGAGGTGTAGCCGCCGTAGATGCGGCTTGCCAAATAGATCACCCGCAGATTGGGGAATCGTTCTTTCGCGTTGTGAATCACGACAAGCGTGTCATCGTAGAGTTTTTTGCCGTGCTGCTGCAGGTCGCCGCGAGGCCCTTTATTGGCGAGCTTGATCCAGGCGACCTGTACCTGCGAGGCGGAAACTCGCGCTGATGCAATTCGACGATCGGCTTCCTGCCAGGGCCTGCCTTTTGAATCGACCCATTCGGCCATGGCTTGTCCGCCTTGAGCGCAGTCCACGATGGTAACGCGCGGCGATTTTGCGGCATCGGCATCGGCCAGCTTCTTGAAGTAAGAGAATTCCTGGGTCGCGTTCGACATGCTGATCGAAATGAAAGCGATCTTGCCGTCCCTTGCTGGTGTGCCTTCGGCGTCGAGCGGTTGAATCTTCTTTAGCTCGGCTTCGGCTGCCTTTCGGTGTGCGTCTGGCGGCGTATTGCGTCCGCCGCCGTACAGTCCGCCGTCCTCGTCTTTGTACTTGTCGTCGGCGGACATTTCGTTCAACGGTTTCAGCCCCAATTTGTCAGCCGGTTTCCGTTGTTGAGCGCTGACGGGCATTGCCGTCGCCAAACACAGAATCGCAAGCATCGACATGGAGATTCGAGTTTCAGACATTACGGGTTCCCTCGCATAACGGCAGGACTGCGATGCAGTCGCTGGTCAATGTGCGCCATTCTCCCTAGAAAAGCGGGACTTTGCAACAAAATTGAAAGGCAATTGCATCATGCGCTTGGCGACACTTCACACGGCCAGTGGCCCTCACGCGGCGATTCGGGTTGGGGATCATTATGTGGATTTGCCCGCGACCGATCCAACGCTGCCTTCCACGGTGCGCGGAATGTTGGACGCTGGGCCGGTCGTATTGCAGCGGGCGAAGCAGGTAGCCGAGCGGCCGCAGGCCTGGCGCGTGCCGGCTGCGACTGCGAATTTGCATGCGCCGGTACACGATCCTGCCAAGATCATCTGCCTTGGGCTCAATTATCGCGATCATGCGATTGAGGCGGGCCAGGCCATACCGACAGAGCCGATCCTTTTCAGCAAGTTCACGACGTCGCTGATCGGTCACGGCGAGTCAATCGTACTTCCCAAGGTGGCCGCCAAGGTCGACTATGAAGCGGAACTGGTGGTCATCGTTGGAAAAAAAGGACGGCACATCCCCAGTGATAAGGCGCTCGAATACGTCGCCGGTTATGCCGTCGGTCATGATGTGTCAGCCCGCGATTGGCAGTTTAAGGGCGAGGCGAAACAGTGGCTAAGCGGCAAGACGTTCGACACGTTCGCGCCGATTGGACCGGAGTTGGTGACGTCCGACGAAGTGCCAGACCCGCACGCTCTGGGAATTCGATTGCGGATCAATGGCCAGACGTTGCAAGATTCGAGCACCAGTCAGTTGATCTTCGGCGTCCCCGAGATGATTGCCTACATTTCTCAGATTCTCACCCTGGAACCGGGCGACGTGATTTTCACTGGCACGCCGCCGGGCGTCGGTGCGGCACGCAAGCCGCCAGTCTGGCTCAAACCCGGTGACGTCGTCGAAGTCGAGATCGACCGCCTCGGCACGCTGCGGAATCCTTGTGTGGCGGAAGTGTAGTCGATCTGCAATCTGACCCTTCGCGAAACAACGAAATTCGCCGTACCTTTCTGGACTCAGGTCAGGATGTAGTCGCTAATTGCCAATTCTCCAGTCGGAGTATGACCGTGCGTCATGCAGCTGTTGTTCTAGCTTTTGCGATGTCGAATTCGTTCTTGCTTGCTGACGATTGGCCGCAGTGGCTCGGACCAAAGCGCGATGGCGTCTGGCGTGAAACCGGCATCGTCGAGCAATTCCCCGAAGGCGGGCCGAAGATTCTCTGGCGGATCCCGATCGGAGCGGGTTACACGGGACCGGCGGTTGCCGACGGCCGCGTCTACCTCATGGATCGCCAAACGCCGAAGGAACGCGATCCGTCAACGCCGAAGGGCACGCTGCCGGGCACGGAGCGCGTGTTGTGCCTCGACGCCAAATCGGGCAAGGAAATATGGAAGCACGAGTACGATTGTCCGTATGTGAAGATCAGCTACCCATCGGGGCCGCGCACGACGCCGCTCGTTCATCAGGGAAAAGTCTACACGTTGGGTACGATGGGCCGGCTGATTTGTTTTGCGGCCGACAGCGGCAAGATCCTCTGGTCAAAGGATGTGCCCAAGGAGTACAAGTGCTCGCCGCCTGTGTGGGGATATTCTGCTCATCTTTTGATCGATGGCGAAAAGCTCATCAGCCTGGTCGGCGGAGATGGCAGCGCTGCGGTCGCCTGGAACAAGGACACGGGCAAGGAAATCTGGCGCACGTTGACGAACGAGGATGTCGGTTACGCGCCGCCGACCATCGTGACGGTCGGCAAATCGCGACGACTGATCATCTGGTTGAGCGACTGCGTCAACATGGTCGATTTGGAAACGGGAAAGGAACTTTGGACGGTCGCTTGTCCCGAAGACGGCAAGCCAATGCGGCCCAACGTTACCATTGCGACTCCGCGTTTCGCCGGCGACTTGCTGTTTCTGACGTCGGGTTATCACGGCCCGCTTGGTATCCGCATTGCCGAGAAGGGCGAGCCCAAGGTTCTGTATCGAGGCAAGAGCAACAACCCCGGCAAACCGGACCGGCTTCACACGCTCATGAGCACTCCTGTGTTCAAGGACGGCCATATCTATGGCGCTTGCAGCATGGGCAATGTCGTATGCCTGAGAGCAGATTCCGGCGAGAAGCTCTGGTCGTCGTTTCAAGCGATCGGCGGAAAAGAGGCGCTCTTCGGGACAATCTTCTTCGTAGAGAATGCGGGCCGTTTCTTCCTGTTCAACGATCAAGGCGACTTGATCATCGCAAAGATGTCGCCGAAGGGCTACGAAGAAGTCAGCCGAGCGAATCTGGTCAAGCCAAGCCAGCATGCGAGGGGCCGCGACGTGGTCTGGTCGCACCCGGCCTTCGAGAATAAGTGCGTGTACGTGCGAAATGACAAAGAGATTGTCTGTGCGTCGCTGTCAGCTGAGTGAGGTTAGAGCCCCTGCATCGCGTCGTCGTAGATGCCTTTGATCGAAAACGCGATTCGCAAAATCGCCCAAATGATGAGGACTGCGACGCAGGCCCACACGGCCATGCTTGCGGCGAATGTCAGCGCCTTCATGCGCAGGCTGGCGAGCTCCTGATATTGTTTCGACTGTCTCTCCATCACTTCCGGAATCTGTCCCGTTTCCTCGGCATTGTCAACGGCGGCGACGAATTCCTCAGGGAAAAGGCGCGTATTGCCGAGTGCCGTGGCGACCGTTTCTCCGTCCTTGATCGCGGCAGCGACGTTGGCGCCGCACGACTCGTACGCGCTGTTGCCGGTCGCCGCGAGGCTCTGCCGCATCGCCTTTGACGAGGAGATGCTCGTGTCCATCGTCAGACTCATCGCAAGGCTCATCCGCGTCAGGCAGATTGCCTGAATACACGGACCGATCACGGGCGTGGCGAGCAAAATACGATGGACGGTGGTCGCCTTGCCAAGTACGCGCGTCGCAAAGAAGTACGTCCCAAAGACAAACGTAAGAAAACCGGCGACGAGCAGCAGGAACTTGAGTGCGCCGACCGGGCCGACGCCCAATCCAATTGGGTCAAATGCCGTTTTCGGGTCCGCGGAGAGCATACCGAGTATCAGAATCAAGAGGGTAATAACGACTACAGCGCCGACAAATTGCACGACGGGCCAGACGCTGCGGGCGATAAAGTCCCGGCGTAACGTTAGTTGCTCGCGGTAGTAATCTTCGAGCGAACGAAATATCTCCGGCAAATTGCCCGACTGTTCACCGACAGTGATCATGCTGACAAATAGGGGCGGAAACGCCTTGCCTTCGTCACGAAGCACTTCTTCGAGACTGTCGCCGGACTTGAGTCGATCCGAAATCCGCGTACAGACCGGTCGGGCCGCGAACGGGCCTTTCTTGGCTTGCTGCGAAAATGCCTGCACCAGCGACAGGCCGGCGCCGTGGCTGACCCGCAACGCGCTGCAAAGCGACGAAAGCGTGGCCAACGACAACTGGGATGACAAGAACATGTACGTGACGCCTCGGACTGCGATTCCGAATCATCCTACCAGATCATTCGTCCCCATGCGACGATTCTTGAACGGCGGGAGATTTGCTGCAGGTCCGTACAATTCACCAGATGGAAACCTCGGCGAATTACGAGCCGCGATATCTGGGCGGGATTGTGCTGTTCAATCGCCGCGACTACTTCGAGGCCCATGAAGTATGGGAGAGCCTTTGGCTCGATTCATGCGTCGGCGACGATCGCCGATTCGTTCAGGGCTTGATTCAGTCGGCCGTTGGGCTGTACCATTTCGGCAATCGCAATTACAGCGGGGCCAACAAACTATACAAGTCGGCGCGAGCCTATATGGAACGCTACCCGCCCGTGCATCTGGGCCTTGACGTGCAGAAGTTCTGGAGCGACATGGAGCGGTGTTTCCTGCCGATACTTCCGCCGGCAACGTTTGAGAATACGCTGACGCCCAATCCTGCGTTGCTGCCCATGATTCAGTTGTGTCCCGATCCGAAAGAGTGGCCGGACCCGGCGGCGTTTTTGCATGATGAAGATGACTGATCGAGCGAGGGCCAAATGGGCGCTGACTTCGAAGCACTGAATCAGTTCGACGGAACTGCCCGGCTCTTTCCATTGCCGAACATGGTCCTGTTCCCGCAGGTCGTTCAACCATTGCACATATTCGAACCTCGTTACCGGCAGATGACGAAAGATGCATTAGCTACGGACAGCTTGATCGCGATGGCGCTATTGCGGCCCGGGCAGGAGAATGAACTCGACGAGCGGCCCGCGATCTATCCGATGGCTTGCCTTGGAGTGATTATCGCCGACAAGATGCTCGACGATGGCCGCTACTTGCTGTTGCTGAGGGGCCTTAGCCGGATTCGGATCGTCAACGAAACGAAGAGTGCTTCATCGTACCGGTCGGCACAAGCGGAGATCGTACCTGATCTGCTGACGATTTCACCGCTCGAATGCAGGCATGTGCGTGAGCAATTGGGCAAGCTGCTTCTCCCGCGATTTACAGGCGATGAGAGGGAACGTCGCCACTTGCTGGAGATGATCGACGGCGAGACGGCACTCGGTGAACTTTGCGATATGCTCTCGTTCCGTCTGCCGATGCCGCTGGCACAGAAGCAGGAGTTGCTGGAACAGCCGGATGTCGGAGTGCGAGCGCAAGTGCTGCTCGAAGTGCTCGAGTCGTTGCCCACGCCCGGCGTCAAGCGACGGCAATTCCCGGCGAAGTTCAGCGATAATTGATCGCTATTTGCCGCGTATCTTCGCCTTGAGCACGTGGACGACGCGGCTTTCAATTTTTTTGTGCGCCTGGTCCACTTCCTTGTCGGTCAACGTGCGATCCGATGCCTGATAGATCAGCGCATAGGCCAGGCTCTTCGTGCCGGGGTCGATGCTCGGCCCGCGATATACATCAAAAAGCGTTGCTTCTCGCAGCAGGTCGCCGCCGGCCGCGCGAAGTTCCGCTACGACTCGCTCTGCCGTCAGTTGCTCGTCGATGACGAGCGCGATGTCGCGCTTCGCAGCAGGGAATCGCGGCACCGGCAAACAGCGAAAGCGGTCAGGCACTTTTGCCAGGATGACGTCCAAGTCGAGTTCGGCAACTAACACCGTCTGGCCAGCAAGGTCATAATTCGGGGTCGCCCGCGGGTGCAGCTCGCCGAAGTGGCCTGCTGATTTTCCGTCGATCAGCAGTTCTGCCGCCTTGCCGGGATGAAGCCATGCGACGATTGATCGCCGGCATTGCACGTTCGATACATGCAAGGCGCTGATCATCGATTCAACAACGCCCTTCAGATCGAAGAAGTCATAGTTGGGCTTGGCGGCGTCGAGGGCATTTGACCAATGATCGGCCGAACGCCGGCCCGACATGACGATTGCCGCGCGGCGTTGCTCCGCCGGCAGCCGCTCGCAGGACTGAGGCAGATAGACAAATCCGATTTCAAATATTGCTGCGGCCGGCGAGTGCTTCAGGTTCGCGGCGGCGACTTCCAGCAACCCGCTCAAGACGGTTCGCCGCATCGACGTTCGGTCGGCGCTAATCGGATTGAGCAACGTGACGTACTCATTGTTTCCACCGGTCAAGGGAGCTTCTTTGAGCGGCGTGGTCAACGAATACGTAATCGCTTCCTGGATCCCGGCCCCTGCCAAGAGATCGCGTGTGCGTTCCTCCAACTCCAGCGATTCGTTGCCACGTTGCTCCGGCAAAGCGTCGGCGAGCAACGTTGCCGGCAATCGGTCGTAACCGTAGATGCGAACGATGTCCTCGATCAAGTCGGCGGCGCCTTCCTGAATGTCGATGCGATGCGGCGGCGGCGTCACTTTCATTCCGTTGCCGGAGCGGACAACTTCATATTCGAGCGACTTCAAGATTTGTTCGGCGTCCGAAATCGGCATGTCGATGCCGAGCACCCGGCGAATATCGTCGATCGATAGCTCCACTGCCTGAGCCGGTTTCGGCGACGGATAGCAGTCGAATGCGCCGGAGCAGACGGCTCCGCCCGCGTGCTTGGTCATCAACTGCGCCGCTCGCTCGGCGGCCGGACCAACTGTTTCGGGGTGGATGCCCTTGCTGAAACGCAGACTTGCTTCGCTCGGCAAGCTCAGCGCTCGCATCGTCCTACGGATGCTGACGTAGTCGAAGTTCGCAGATTCCAGCAACACGTTCTTGGTCTGATCCGTCACTTCGGTTTCGAGCCCGCCCATCACGCCGGCAAGCGCGATCGGACCGGCCGTATCCGCGATCACCAACATATCGGGGGTCAATGGTCGCTCGACTTTGTCAAGAGTGACGAGCTTTTCACCGGGCAGAGCGGACCGCACGATGATGGTCGGCGGCTTACCGTTCGCGCGCCGAACCAGCACGTCGAAATCGAATGCGTGCAGCGGTTGCCCCCATTCCAACATCACATAGTTGGTGATGTCCACAATGCCTGAAATGGGCCGCATGCCGGCATACGTCAGTCGGCGCTGCATCCAGCCGGGCGAAGGTCCGATCGCGACGTTGCGAATAAGCAGGGCCATGTAGCGGGCGCAGAGTTTGGGATCGTCGATACGAACGGCGACTTGGCCGCTGATCGACTCGCCGGCCCTTGGGCACGAAACATCCGGGTATTTCAGCTTGGTGCCGGTGATGGCCGCGACTTCCCTGGCCACGCCGATCATGTTCAGGCAGCGGGCCATGTTGGGAAGCACGTCGACTTCGACGACAGCGTCGCCGAAATACTGAGCCGCAGGAACACCGACGGGGGCGTCGGTTTCCAACAGGATGATGCCCGTGTGCTCATCGGAGATGCCCAGTTCACGTTCCGACATGACCATCGCGTCGCTGGGGACGCCTCTGAGCACGCTGGGTTTGAGTTCTTTGATCTGCGGCGGATCAACGTGGGTATCGAGATAGCGAGTGCCCGCCAGGCCGAGCACAACCTTCTGACCAACGTCGCCGATGTTGATATTCGGCGCGCCGGTCACCACGACTTTCGGCTCGGCGGCGCCGTATTTGACCGTGACCAGCCGCAGCTTGTCGGCGTTTGGGTGTTTTTCCACCTTCAGCACTTCGGCGATGACTACCTTGTCGGTGAGCCATTCCGGACCGAGATCTTCCGGCCGGACCGACATGCCGGCAGGGACGGCGACGCCCAGAAATCGCACCGAGGCGACTTCGAGACCGGCGAGAGTCAATCGCTCGACCAGTTGCGGCACCGCGATCTGCACGTCTACGTAGTCAGCCAGCCATTTCAGCGGGATTTTCATGAGATTGATGTTACCGATAGCGTCGCGTGCTCGAAGACATGCACACGGTGGATGGTCAGTGAAGATTCAATCCGCGGACGTGTCTTCGCTCCGCGGTGGTCAAGGCCGCTCAAAACTGCTGGAGAAACCGCAAGTCATTTCCCCAGAACAGTCGAATGTCGTCGATGGCGTGTCGCAGCATCGCGACACGCTGAGGCCCCATGCCGAATGCGAAGCCGGTGTATTGATGCGGGTCGTAGCCGCCGTTCCGAAGAACTGTGGGATGCACCATCCCCGCGCCCATGATTTCGAGCCAGCCGGACTTTTTGCACAAACCGCAGCCTTTGCCGGAACAAACAATGCAATCGACATCGACTTCAATGCTGGGTTCCGTGAACGGGAAGTAGCTGGAGCGAATGCGAATGGTGCGTTCTTGGCCGAAGAGCCTGCGAGCAAAGGCTTGGATCGTCCCCTTCAAGTCGGCCATCGTGACGTTTTCTCCAATCGCCAGCCCTTCGACCTGATGAAACATGATCTCGCTACGGGTGGTAATCTGTTCGTAGCGATAGCACATGCCCGGCAGAATCACTCGAATTGGGTTCGGAGCCATCTCGCGCATAACATGGATCTGTCCCGGCGATGTGTGCGTACGCAACAAGACGCCAGGCGTCGTAGTGTGAAAAGTGTCCCACATGTCACGCGCCGGATGGTGCGGCGGCATATTAAGCAGTTCAAAGTTGGTGAGATCATCTTCCACTTCGCGCGTTCGATAAATCTGAAAGCCAAGATCGGCGAAGATTGCGTAGATCTCTCGCAGCGTCTTTGTCGCCAGGTGCAGCCCGCCGCGCTGGGCCGGCCGGCCGGGCAACGTAATGTCGATGACATCTTCGGTGAGGCTGCGCTCCAACGCCAGTTCTTGCGCCTTGGTCAAGGCGGATTCGTATGCGGTTTTGAGCGATTCCTGGATGCGGTTCGCCTCTTGGCCGAATGCGGCACGCTGATCTTTGGGCACGGCACCGATTTTGCGCATCGCCGCTTTGACTACGCCCGAATCGCCAAAGTACTTCGTATGCCAGCCCCGTAGCGCTGCTTCATCAGCACAGGCGTCGAGGTCGGTTCGGGCGGCGAGTTCGAGTTCTTGCAATTCAGTGGACATTGCCAATCAACCCTGAGAAATAGCGACGGCCCGAAAGTGTGCGTAGCGCAAGCCACGCAGACCATCGGGCCGGTAAGCGGCCTCACGAGCAAGCCAACGCTGACCTAAGCGGACTTGGCAGCGGGCGCCGGCAAGTGGCTGCGGGCGAGGTCGACAATCTTGGTAAACGTTTCCGGATCATGGACCGCCAGATCCGCGAGCGTCTTCCGGTCGAGTTCAACCGCAGCGCGTTGCAAGCCCGCCATCAGTTCGCTGTAGCGGGTGCCGCGGCTGCGGCATGCGGCGTTGATGCGAACGATCCACAGCCGGCGAAACTCGCGCTTCTTCGCCCGGCGATCACGGAACGCAAAGGCGCGGCCGCGAATCAAAGTTACGATTGCCTGGCGAAACAGCTTGTGCCTGCCGAGGCGGAAGCCTTTGCAAAGGGCTCGAACGCGTTTGCGGCCGCGGGTAACGGTTACGCCGCTTCTTGCACGTGTCATTGCAACCTCAACCAAATAGACGTTGTTCGATACGGTACAGGTTCACAGCAAATACTAAGCGCCGCCCAAGGCCAGTACATACTTGCGGGCGATGCGGCCGGTCTCAATCGCGGCTTGGCGGAGCTGACGCTTGCGTTTGCTCGTTCGCCCGGCCAGCAAGTGCCGCTTGTTGCACTTGCGGCGCTTGATCTTGCCGGTGGCGGTGATCTTGAAGCGCTTCTTGACGCTCTTGTTGGTTTTTTGCTTCGGCATGTCAATCGTTCCAAAAAACAGCGAAACCCGCAGGCCAAACCGGCGGGCTCCGACGGTGTCCCAATGCGAAAAAACTATTGTAGAACTTCCGCCCAGGTTGGGCAGGGGGGAAAGTCGCGTACTTGCTCTACTTCGGCGCCAGCATGGCCGTCATGCTTTTGCCTTCCATTGACGCCGGTTTTTCGATCTTCGAGCAATCGGCGAGTTTCTCGAGCATCGCGGCAATGATCCGTTGCCCTTCTTCGATGTGTTGGAGCTCGCGGCCGCGGAAGATTACTTTGATTAGGAGGCGGTCCTTGTGTTCCAGGAATTTTCGAGCCTGATTGACCTTGGTTTCGATATCATGGTCGCCGGTCTTGGGCCGGACGCGGATTTCTTTCAGCTTTTGCTGATGCGGTTTGTTCTTGTGCGTTTTTCGTGATTGTTCGTAGCGATGCTTCCCGTAGTCCATGATCTTGCAGACGGGCGGGCGCTCGGTGGGCGCGACCTCAACCAAGTCCATTCCGGCCTCGCGGGCCATTTCCATTGCCTGGGCCGTCGGAATGACTCCTAACTGCTCTCCTTGGGCGCCGATCACGCGGATCGGGGTAAGACGGATTTGTTCATTCATGCGCGGGCCGCGATCGGCCGGGCGTTGCGGTGCGTTTCGGTCGAACATTGATCTCCTTATGTGAAACGAAGTTCTCTAAGCCATCCAAATCAAGATAATGGTGAGCAATTGGACAGTCAACGGCGGAATGTCACTCGCCGCCGTTTCCCGGTTCGATTATCAAAACGAATGATGGTTGCAGCGTCTGCCTGTCACAGGCGTGCGCACCCAATCGTAATGGTTATGCCATGAATTCGAACGGCCGACACCAGCCGTGATTCGACGCGCGGTTGTTGCGATCTGGTCCATTTGGGCTCTATGATGATTCGGAACCGAAACCACTGAGAATGCGTTGCCATGAGCGAGTCGTTTCACTGTCCGAACGGGCATCAATGGGCGACTGACCCAGGAAATGTCGTAGTCGAACAGTGGACCATTACGTGTCCGGTCTGCGGTATGCCGCCGGAAACACTCTCCGGCGAATCCGTCGGCAGCACACTGACAGGCCAACCCGGTCGCTTAGGCGAGTTGCCGGAGATCGACGGATACGAGTTGATTCGCATCGTCGGCCGGGGCGGAATGGGCGTGGTTTACCATGCAAAACACATCGCACTGAACCGTGAAGTCGCGCTCAAAGTGATTTTGGCAGGCGAGCACGCGGTGCCGGAAGAACACTATCGGTTTCTCACCGAAGCGGAAATCGTTGCGAAGATGCAACACCCGCACATCGTTTCGGTGTATGACCTTGGCAACACGAAGGGCCGGCCGTACTTCACGATGGAGTTTGTCACCGGCGGCAATTTGCGCAAGCGAGTTGCTGCAGGGATGCTGAACGACCGTGATGCGGCGACGATGATGCTGAAGCTCGCGCGTGCGACTCATTATGCCCATGAACACGGAATCGTTCACCGTGACCTGAAGCCGGACAATGTCCTTTTGACCGAAGCGGGCGAGCCGAAGATCACCGACTTCGGTGTCGCCAAAAGGCTGGCCGGCGACAAGGATTTGACGCGAACTGGCGCGATATTGGGCACGCCGGCGTTCATGTCGCCGGAACAGGCGGCCGGTCGCAAGCAAATCGGACCAGCCGCCGACACGTACGCTCTTGGCGCTATGCTCTACTATTGCCTGACAGGTCGTCCGCCGTTCGACGGCGAATCAGTCTATGACACGATGCACAAGGTGATGACCGAAGAGGCGGTTTCGCCGGCATGGTATCGACCGGGCATCTCGCGCGATTTGGAAACGATCTGTCTGAAATGTTTACGGAAGAAGCCGGAGGATCGATACGCAAGCGCCGGGAAACTCGCTGATGATCTGGAGCGGTTTCTGGCTCGACGCCCGATTCAAGCGAGAAAAGTTGGAGTGATCGAGCGAGCGGTGAAGTGGGGCCGGCGCCGGCCGGCCGCCGCCGCTGTGATCGTTGCCATGGCTGCAATCGCCGGCATCGTCGCTGGACTCGCAGCCTGGTACTACGACAAGAACTTGCGCCTGCACGAATCGTATTTCGCTTCCTGGGCAAAGCGGCACGGCGCTTATGTCGGCATCGGCCCGCTGTCGTTGGATAAGGTGCGACAAAGACCCATCTCGTACAAGTTCTACACGCGGGCCGGACGTGTTGAACGCATCGACGTCGTTGACGATCAGAGCAATCGGATTCCGGCACAGTTCGGCTTGTATTATCTCGATTCGATTGAAGGCACCAACGCCAAGCTGAAGCGCGAGTGCACCTATCGGCTGACCTACGATGCACAGGGCCGCATCGCCGAGGAATTGGCGTACGACGCCGATGAACGACTGGTGTACAGATTGCACTACACAACGCCGACGATGGCGGCGTTTACCGATGCAAACGGCTTCCCGGTCGCTCGATTTGGCTCTGGGGCGGCATATATCGAATTTGTTCGCAATGACGCCGGCCAGGACGTCGAGTTGCGGTATCGCGATCGCGATAGCCGACCTCGGCCCGATGCCGACGGCGCGTATGGCTGGCGCATCGAGTACGGGCCGACGGGCATCGCCACCCGCATCACCTTGATGGATGAAACCGGCCAGCCGCACCGAATCAAAGCGGGTTACGCCGCGGTCGAACACGGACATGACGCTTCGGGCAACGTGACGCACGTTCGATTTCTTGACGAGAAGGGCAAGCCGGCAAGCCATGCATCCGGGCATGCCGGACTGAGCCGCGAGTACGACGAATTCGGCAGGCTAGTCTTGGAGACATATCTGGATCAAAGCGGCAAACCGCAGGCCAACCAACACGGCATCGTCCACATCCGCCGAAAGTACGAAGGACCGACCGTGTATGTTGATGAGTATCCCGATATTCAGGGAAATCTCACTGTATCCCGAATGGGTATGGCGAACATGCGGGAGGAGATCGTACATCGGGATGAGCGAACAGTTGTTATTCGCCGCACTTGGATGGACGCAAAGGGCAAGCCCACTCGCATAGTCGACTGGTCGGCAGGTGAGGTCGTTACAACCAGCCGGAATGGTCTCAAACTGAGCCATGAGTTCCTTGGGCCGGATGGAAAGACCACGACCTGTATCGAGGGCTTTGCGAGATCCCAAATGGAATACGACGAACGCGGAAACATGATTGCTTGGCAGGCATTTGATATCAGCGGCAGCCGGACTCGAGATTTTCAGTGGGTGTCACGAAAGACTCTGCGCTACGATGATCGCAACCGTTGCATCGAAGAGCGATTTTTTGACATGGAGGATCGTCCCACTTTGTGCAAGCAACTCTATGCAATGCGAGTGATCACCTACGACACTTCCAGCAATGTGTCGTCGGAACAATTCTTCGGCGTCGATGAAAAGCCGATCCGAAGCCGCGATGGGATCAGTCGCGCGGCATACGAATACGATGAACGCGGACATGTCGCCGTCGAGAAGTACTTCGCGCCGGACGGCAAACCGACATGGCACAAGAAGGGCTATGTCTCGCTGAACAAGAAGCACGACGCGCGCGGCAATCTGATCGTTCGAAAAGCATTTGCAGCCGACGGTGCCGCGATTCCGGATTGGTCAGGAGTGCACGAATTTCGCTACGAATACGACGATTGGGGTCATCTGATTCTCGAACGCCGGTTCAATGCAGACGACAGCGCGCGATTGGGCGCCGACGGCGCCGCCGGTATCAAGAATACATTGGATCGATTCGGCCGCACCATCGAGGTCGAGTATCTCGGTTTTCGGAATGAAGCGATTCTCTCGAAGTCGCGATTTGCTCGGGAGTTCATCGAACGCGATCCGGCGGGCCGACCGATTCGGCGAACGTATGTGGGGCTCGACAACAAGCCCACACTCAATGAAGACGGTGTCGCTCGTGTCGACATGACCAACGACCCGTTGGGAAACGCGACCGACATTCGTTATTTTGACGCATCTGGGAAACCGGCGCTATACAAGCGGCAGTATCATCGGCTCGAGCAGCGGTTCAGCGATCGCAGCCTGGTCGAGCGTGAAACCCATTACGGGCTTGACGGAACGACGCCAGTCCGCGGACCGGAAGGCGCTGCGTCCGCTGAGTTGACGCACGACGAGCGAGGACAACCCGCGTCAAAAAGATTCTTCGCTCCCGACGGCATGCCCGGCGAACATGACGACGGCAACCATCTGTTCCGCAGACGATATGACGACCGCGGACTGAAGATCGAAGAATCCTATTTCGATCGTGAAGAAAAGCCGATCAACTTGCGCGATAGCGGCGCTAGAAATGTTTACACTTACGACCATCGCGGCAATCGACTGACGGCGGAAACGATCGGCGCTGACGGCAAACTCGTCATCGGACCGATTGGCGCAGCGCGAATCGAACGCAAGTACGACGATCGTGACAATTGCATCGATATGCGGTATTTCGGTATCGACGGCAAACCGTGCAGGCACATTGAGGGAAATGCCGCGCTGATCACCACATTCAATGATTGCGATCAGGAGACAGAACACACATTTCTCGATTCGGATGAGAAGCCCGTTGAGGTACTCAAATACGGCTATGCGAAGTGGGCCGCATCGTACGACATGCACGGAAATGGCACGGATCAGCAGTATTTCGACGCATCGAATAAGCCCATGAACGGCCCGAACGGTTGGGCGAGGCTCCAGGCCAAGTACGATGAATTCGGTCGTGAAATCGAAAAGCTGGTCACCGACGCGAAGGGCCAGCAGTTGCAAACCCGAATCGTAGTGCTCGAAGTGATTCCCGGCGGGGCCGGCGCGAAGATGGGCCTGAAGGAAGGCGATGTCATTCAAACGTACGACGGCAAGCCGGTTACAAGCGTGAGTAGCTTTACCAAGATGCGCGATCAAGAGAAGCTGAGCGACCCGCCGAAACTGATGATAGTCTTGCGAGGCAGCGAGGAGAAACAATTTCAAGTCACTCCGGGCAGAATGACCGTGAATCTGATCGACCGGCTGGTTCCGAAGAAGTAGGCAAAACCAAATCCTATTCACTGGCATCTGCGAAAAGCATACTTATAGTGCGGCTTCGGTGGGATGACGCCCACGAAACACGCGGTTGATTCAATCGAGAGGAACTTATGGCGACCAAGCCGGCGCCTTCGTCGACAGGCGGCTTTCTACAGAACCACGATGATGAAGGTTTCCTGGATGCTTTGCATCTGCTAATCGATACACACAAGATAAAGACAGCCGAAGACCTCGTTCGGTATGCGGAGCAAGCCAAAGAGTCGGCTGCGGCGGAGATGCTTCGACAGTTTGCCGCCGATGGATTGCCGGTAAAACTGGCGTTCGACGCGTTGAGCGTCCACATCCGCATTGTTGCCCATAAGCGCAACAACCAATACATGCAGGACTGCCGGGGCAAGAAGGTCGGCCTGGTGATGCCGTTGCCGCCGCAAGTGCTCGATGCGTTCGTGTCGTTGGCCAACGTTACGGTGTTGTTGCCGGACGGCCATCACTTGCCGCCGGGACTACGCGGGCGGCAGATTCAGGAATGCAAAGGCGCAAGAGCGGGACGTAATCTTGCTCCTCAGTTCGAAGTGATTGTTTTCGAAGTCTGCCGCAGCGATGACGGCTTTTTGGTCGATCCCGCTGTGTCGGACATCGTCGATCTGCGCTTAATACCGGCGTCGACAAAACTGTTGGCGCACGTGCGGCCGCACAGCAATCCTGATGACATCCCGTTTGTCATTGGAAATCACACGATAAACCTTTTGTAATTGGACGCTTATGCAATCGCGAAGGCTTGTGATCGCGCTGGGCTTGTTGTTGACCGTTTTCGCACTTGTGGCGCTGGCGAACAATACCGAGTCCAATGTGCCAGCAGGTGCGAAAGCCGCTGAACATGGCATCGAGTACTCACCCGTCGTCGGGGTGTTGATGCTCGTGATACTTTTCGCAGCTTTTTTCGCGATGACGCGCTACAACGTCCCTTTGCCGTTGGCGATGTCGCTGGTCGCGTGCCTGTTTTTAGCATTCCAGTGGGGCAAGAAATCAGAACACATCCTCAGTCAGGGGTTTCATCATTACGCACCGATTGTGATTCTGTTTACTGCCGTAGCTATTCCCGCGCACATGATCGAACGATCCAACGGCTTCAAGTGGTTCGCCGCGTACCTTGCACTGCACTTGTCTCGCTTTCGATTGCGGTATCCGCGACTGACGTTGCCGTTACTTCTGGCGTTGATGTTGGGCCTGACCTATGTCACAGCCGGGCTCATGCACAACGTGACCTCGATCTTAATCATGACGCCGATCATCATTCGCCTATGCGACTCGTTCAAGGTGCCGTCGCGTTGGCTCCTGTGCGGCGCGTTGATCGCCAGCAATCTCGGGGGCTTTTCGACGAAATGGGGCGACACGCCGAATATCGTCGAGGCGGATGTCTGGAAGCTTTCAGCCGGCGACTTTTTGCGCGAAGTGGTGCCGGCGAACCTGATCGTCATGGTAGTGCTTTGGTTCGTCGTGCTGCGGTTGACGCGTTGGCAATTGAGCAAGGCGCCGGTGGCTGCCGGCGGATCAGGCACGGTTACGGTCGACGGCAAAACGTTTAGCGACGCAGTTATCGCCGCGGACTGGAAAAAAGTGCTGAAGAGCCTCGAAGTGGACCTGCGGTTGCTGGTCATCGGTTTGGGATCTCTGACCGCGTTCATCATCTTGCATGTGGTTTTCGATGACTTCAAGATCGCGATCGGCGGGCTGACGATTGTCGTTGCAATTCTATTGGAACGAAAAGAGGACCGGTTCCATACGCTTCAGTCTCTAGGTTTCGACGTTTACATGGCGTTTGCCGCGATATTTGTGCTGGCAGGTTGCGTCGGCGAGTCGTGGATCGGGTCGATGTTGCAACAGTTGATTGAATCGACGGGCGGCAACGGCAAGGAGTCGCAGCCCTGGGCGATTTGTCTCACCGGCTATCTTGGCACAACCTTTACTGAAGCCGCCTCTTGGGCGACGCTTGCATCCGGCAAGATTCACCCGACTGCCGCCAGTCATTCCGCTGCGTGGGCGCTCGGCGGCGGCATCTGCGCCGGCAGCAGCTCGCTTGTCACAGCGGCGTCGGCCGGGGTGATCCTCGCCGAAGAGAGCGCTCGATTCAAGGAGCCGCACGCCATTACGTTTCGCAAGTACATGCCGTTCGGTTTGGCGTTCTCCGCTTTCATGCTGATCTTCTACAGTCTCTACTTCAGCCTTATTCGTTTTTGAGTTTATTCATGCCGCCGCCATCCAGTCCTGTGAAGAGCCTCTTTCAGGAATTGCGTATCGCCTGGCAGAGAGGCGGGCAAGTTTGGAAGCTTGTCGGCTGGCGCGATAAGTTTGTTTTGCGAGCCGCCGGACTGGTCATGGCCGTCGTCGGCGCCTGTGCGGCGTTGAACAAGAAATTGCTGGGCAGGCTCGTCGACGTGGTCCCGTCACTGCAGGCCGATCCATCGCAAGACAATTTCTATTCGATAACGGCCTTGTACCTTCTGGGTATTGCGGGGCTATTTGTCCTTGCCGAGGCACTGCAGGTTGCACGAAAATTCGTCGTTCAAAACACCACAACCAGGATCGAACGTGACCGTGTTACACAATTGGTCACACACTTGCTCAAGGTTGACCTGTCGATCCTTGGCCGTCAGCGCGTTGGCGCTTTGCATGGGCGAATCTCACGCAGCGTCGAAGGATTTGTGAAATTCATCAAACTGAGTTTTCAGGATCTGTTGCCGGCGCTCTTCATGGCCGGATTCGCGCTCGTGACGGTCTTTGCAAGCAACTGGAAAGTCGGCCTCGTCATGCTGGGCGTGCTGCCGGCCGGGTTCGTCGTCGTCATTCGGCAGATGCTGTCGCAGAAGGGCGCACGCGTACAGTTGGCGCGAGGCCGCGAAGGCGTCGAGGCCACGATGGTCGAACAGTTGGGAGGCATCGAATACATTCGCGCCGCCAACACGCACATGTTGGAATCGAAGCGTGTCGAACATATGGCCGAGCAGCGACGGACCAAAGAGATCAAACATCACACGGCGATGGCCGTATTTGATTGTGCCAAATCGCTGACCGAAGGTTTCTTCCTGATCCTCGTCATCGGCCTATCGATTTATCTGGCGCGAACCGGCGAAATCACGTACGGCAAGATCATGGAGTATTCGCTGCAGTTCATGGCGGTTGCCGGCGCCGTCCGCGAAATGCACCGCATCCTTGATGATGCCCACGAGAGCAGCCTTCGAGTCGCGGACCTGCTCGATCTGATGGAATTGCAGGTGGATCGTTCGTTCGGGCAGGTGACATTGCGTGAGCCGACTTTGGACCCGAACGTGCCGTTGCTGATCGTCGAAGATCTATGCGTCGAATACCGCACCCCGGAAGGAGCGATGCGGCGCGCACTTGACGGCATCACCATGAACTTGAAATTCGGCGAAACAGTTGGCGCTGCCGGACCTAGTGGCTCCGGAAAAAGCACATGGCTGCGCGTCCTCATGCGATTGACGCATCCGCATTCTGGTCGAGTCGTTGTCGGCGGCGTAAGGCTCGAAACGCTGTCGCGTGATTCCATCGGCAAACTCATCGGCTACGTCGGCCAGAACCCGTTCCTGTTCGCCGGCACCGTGGCCGAGAATATCTCGTACGGCCTGGCGGATGCGACTCCGGACGCCGTTCAAAAGGCGGCCGAGAGAGCCTGCATCCATGACGAGATCATGTCGCTGCCGGGCGGTTATCAGGCCCAACTGACCGAACGCGGCATGAACCTTTCGGGCGGACAGAGGCAACGCATCGCGCTGGCTCGCGTGTTTTTGAAGAATCCGCCGCTGTTGATTTTGGACGAAGGCACATCGGCTTTGGACAACATCAGCGAACGCCGTGTTCAGCAGGCCATCGCCGATGCGCGAGCCGATAGAACGGTGATCATGGTCGCGCATCGGCTGTCTACCTTGCGTGATGCGGACCGCATATCCGTTTTCGATCAGGGGAAGATTGTTGAAGTCGGCCCCTATGACGATCTGGTGCGGCTCAACGGTGTCTTTACAAGGCTCGTGCGCAGTGCCGAGACGAACTCACATTAGAGTGCCCAACAATATGGGGTCAGTCGCCTCGAAGACTCGTAGCCAGACCCCATATTGTTAGACGCTGGTCGTATTGTCGTATTGGAGGTGTAATTATGAAGCAGAAGTTCTTTGTTTGGACGTTGACATTCGCTTGTATTTCGAGTTGTCCGCTCTTTGCAGAGTCAAAGCCAGTCCGGCCGAACATCATTTACATCATGTCCGATGATCATGCGGCACATGCGATCAGCGCGTATGGATCGAAGATCAACAAGACACCGAACATCGACCGCATCGGAGCCGAAGGAATGCGGTTTTCCAACTGCTTCGTCACGAACTCGATTTGCACGCCGAGCCGGGCCGCTATTCTGACTGGCAAGTATGCCCATGTCAATGGCGTACCGGTGTTCAACAAGTTCGACGGCAGCCAACCGCACCTGGCCAAGCATTTGCAACAGGCCGGCTATCACACAGCCATCATCGGCAAGTGGCACCTCGGCAGTGATCCGACCGGGTTTGACGTTTGGAACATTCTGCCGGGGCAGGGGCTGTACCACGATCCGGTGTTCCTGACGCCGGGCAAAAGAACCAAGCACAAGGGCTATTGCACCGACTTGACCACCGACTTTGCCATCGACGTGATCGAGAAACGGCCCAAGGACAAGCCGTTCTTCGTCATGTGCCATCACAAAGCGCCGCATCGGCCTTGGGACCCGGACGAGAAACATGCAAAACAATTCGAGAATGTCGTTGTGCCGGAACCGGAGACGTTTAACGACGATTATGCGTCTCGCAGCGACGCCGCCAAAGAAGCTACGATGCGCATCGACCGCGACCTCACGCAGCGCGACGTGAAGCATATGCCGCCGGCAGGGCTGATGGGCATGGCGCTCAAGAAATGGAAGTACCAGCGCTACATGCGCGATTATCTCGCGTGCGTCGCCAGCGTAGACGACAACGTCGGCCGCATACTCGATTACCTGGAAAAGAACGGGCTCGCCGAAAACACGATCGTCGTCTATACGTCGGACCAGGGCTTCTTTCTTGGCGATCACAACTGGTACGACAAGCGATTCATGTACGAAGAGTCCCTGCGGATGCCGTTCCTGGTCCGTTGGCCGAAACAGATCAAAGCCGGGACCGTCAGCGAGCGAATGATCATCAACGTTGATTTTGCACCGACGCTGCTGGCGGCCGCGGGCGAGAAAGTGCCGGCGGACATGCAAGGCCGCAGCTTCCTGCCGCTGTTGCAAGGGCAGAGCGTCGCCGATTGGCGAACGGCGATGTACTACCGCTATTATCATTATCCGATGCACCACCGCGTGCAGCCGCACTACGGCATCCGCACCGAGAAGCAGAAGCTGATCTACTTCAACAAGCTCGATCAGTGGGAACTTTTCGACCTGGAAAAGGACCCGCGTGAACTGCGAAACGTGTACGCCGATCCGGCATACGCCGAAACGGTCAAGCAACTCAAACAGCGGCTGGAGCAAGTGAAGAAGGAAGTGAAAGACAACGACCGGTTTGCCGACGCGTTGCCGAAAGATGATGTGTGAGGGCTGTCATTGCTTGAGCCTGTCCACGTATTCCTTCCGGAATTTCGCAACCTTCGGCGCAACGACGTATGCGCAATATGGTTGCGTGCCGTTGTTGCGGAAGTAGCCCTGGTGGTAGTCTTCGGCGGCATAGAACGCACGAAACGGCGCGACTTCGGTCACGATGGGCTTCGGCCAAATCTGTTGGGCGTCGATTTTCGCAATCACTTCGCGGGCAGTCTGCTCCTGTTCCAGCGAATGAAAGAATACCGCCGAGCGATACTGCGGGCCGACGTCGTTCCCCTGTCGGTTGCGTGTCGTGGGATCATGCGTTGCGAAAAACACATTCAACAGTTCGCGGAAAGAAATTACTGACGGGTCAAATTGAATCTGAATCACTTCGGCATGACCGGTGTTTTCCTGGCACACCTGGCGGTAAGTCGGGTTATCAACATGTCCTCCGGAAAAACCGGAAACGACGCTTTCGACTCCTCGAAGCAGTTCGAAAACCGCTTCAAGACACCAGTAACAGCCGCCTCCGATGGTGGCCATTTCTTTGGCTGGTACCGTCATGGCGGTTCCGTTCCTCGTGTTGCTGCTAGGTCATTTCCATAGGCGACTTTAGCGTTTCCTGGAGAAAATTCGAGTCGCAAGGCCGCCAAACTGCATGAAGGCATGCCGTATGTGTCTTTCGCATCTGGCAAGATGCAACGACAACGTAAGCTACTCGCAATGAGGCGACGGCATGGTGGGAAGAGCGGCAATTTTGGATCGTTCGGGTGTATTCGTTCTGGCACGTTGAATTGACGTGGGGAATCCTTCTTATGATCCCGGGCATGGACGCATTCTCCGCGAGGAGTGCGGTCCGGGCGGATGCACCAAAGGATGATCCACAATGCGACGCTTCCTTTTGCTGGGTCTGTTGACCCTCGGCGGCCTCATTCTGGCGGATACTTCGGCCCATGCGTGGGGCAGCGGAATGCAGCCCGGCGTCGGCGGCGGAAGCAAGCGAATCGGCCGCGTACACGGCTTCTGGCTGAACCCATCCGCAGGCCGGCTCAAAGACTACAGCTCCTACTTCGCACACAAGTACCCGTGGCTGCCCGGCGCCGCGGAGTACCAATACAACCCATACGCTCAGCAGGGTTACGGTCAGATGGGTTCGTCGTTGCCGCAAGGCGCTCGAATTCTGAGCGTGACGCCGGCGAAGCCCGCCGAAACGGTGGAACCGCCGAAGAAGCAGTGACAATCTAACATCGATTCGCGAGTTGTTTCAGTCAAGCGCCGCAATTCCAGGCCGGCGCATCAAAGTTGCCTGGAACTGCCGGGCCGAACGCGCAGCGGCTGCGGTGGAGACTGCCTGCCCATAGGGAGACAAACAGCATGATGCGTTTCAAATTCGTTTTGTTGGCCGGCGCCTTGGTGCTGGCATTGCCAATGGCGGCTCACGCCCAGAATCGACTGTTTGGATCGCGTTGCGGCGGCGGCATTGGCGGCCGCGGATGCGGCGGTCCGAATGCAATCGGCGGTCGCGTGAATGCGTTCTTCGGCGCGATCGGCGATTCCATCGCCAATTCGCCTGGACCGGTTTGGCCGGAACGCGACAACCGCGGAGGCTTCGGCTTCTTCCAACCGCCGTTCCAAGCGTCGCCGTGGTATTTGTACTGGCCGTACGACCAGCACTTCCAACTGCCGGCGCCGATTAACTCACCATACTTTGCGCCGCAGGCTTATGGACATCCCGGCATGCACGGCCACGGACCGGAAGCAGGGCATCATCCGATGCCGCCGGCCCCGAAAAAATAGTTGCAGATCGATCATCCCAAACACCGTCCGCGTCGCCTGAATTCCTGTGTGGCGCGGACGGTTGTTTATTGCGCTTTATATGATTCCCAAAGCGGCTGGAATAATTCCGGCTTGTTTCGGGGTGCGTTGTATGATCGGGACAATACATGCATGGCCCGGCAAAACTCGCGAAATGACTCGTGCAAATCCGATTTCTCAAGATGCTCTAGGCCTAACTTGAAGTGCCGTTCGTACTCAGCAGGCACTCCTTCGGTTGCAGCGTCACGGATGCGGCCGGCAAGAGTCTGTGTTGCCTTGGCCAGTCTCTCGACAATTGCACGAGGAACCGAACAGTCTTCCTCGCGATAGAAGTTGATATTCGGCGAAAACGACTCCTTCTCCTCCCTCTTTTTTTCGGCTTGGGCGTGCAACACCAGACCAGTAATCCCGGCGACGATCGTCGGCGCTGCAGTCAGGAAGAGCAACATCGACAGCAATCGAAACTCGAAAGAAACTCCGATTGTCGCAATGACCAATAACACACCCAGCGCCAGCACCGGCAACGACCAGTGGACGCGCTCGGCGAGCGATCTCTTCCGACCGGATGCTTTCGAGGACTTTGCTTCATCCGGCCCGAGAATACGGACAATTTGGACCGTAATGTTGTCTGGTCCGCCGCGCAGGTTCGCAAGCTGGATCAGAAAGTCGCAGGCCTCGGCCGGCGGCAGCATGCTCGCAATAGCACCGATTTCGCTATCGTTCAACGGCCCGCTCAAACCATCGCTGCACAAGACAAAGATGTCGCCCGGTTCAAGCGGGTGCGGCCCTTCAACATCCACCTGCACCATCGCGTCCGGTCCCAGCGAGCGAATAATCACATTGCTCTTCATTCCCTGCAACTGTTCGGGCGGGACTTTCTGCCGGCGCGCCATTTCCCAGACAAGACTGTGATCGAATGTCAGTTGTTGAATCACGCCGTTGCGGATTCGGTAGCCTCGACTGTCGCCGACGTGAGCGATCCAGGCGCCTTCCGGCCGCAGGACCAGTGCGGTGGCGGTAGTGCCCAACCCTTTGAATTCCGGATTCTTTTGGCCGATGGCGTAGATGCCGGCATTCGTTTCGACAAACGCTCTTCGCAGCGCGTTCGCGACGCCGTCTCGTGCGTGCTTGATGTACGTGAGCGGAATATCGCGCACGGCCTTTGCTGCCGCCTTTTCGCCGACTGCGTGGCCGCCCATACCGTCAGCGACAATGAAAACGTGCCCGTGTTCCTGCCAGGACGCGAAACTGGTGGCTGGAATTTCGGCGTGCGCATCCTGATTATGACTGCGGCGAATGCCGACGTCCGTCAGCGTGTGATGCTGGAGCGGTTCGTAGCCAACGGCGGCGGTTCGTTCTGGACGCAAGAACAGTTTCACGGTCTTCATTCTACAGCGCCTTGAACCGCGAACCGTGGCAATTTACATATGGTAGGGATACAAGCATGTATTGACCGGAACAAAGACTACTGCTATTCGACCGGTTCCGAACGGAACACCGTTTCGGCGGGCAGGAGGCCGCATGCGTCGGGTTGTCTACTTCCTTGCCGGGGTCGTTTCGACTCTTTCACTCACCGGTTGCGTCGAACGCCGATTCCTGATCGAATCGGATCCGCCCGGCGCGGTCGTCTATCAGAACGGCCAGGTGCTGGGCGCCACTCCGCGTGACGTTCCATTTACTTACTACGGCAACCACGAATTCACGCTGGTCAAAGACGGCTACGAGACGACGACGGTCCGCACGCGGGTTCGGCCGCCGTGGTTCCAGTACCTCCCTCTCGATTTTGTCAGTGAAAACCTTTATCCGCTGCACATTCAAGACAATCGCCGCTTGCGGTTCGAGATGCGGCCGTTGCCTCAGCCGAATACTACGGAACTGATTCAGCAGGCCGGCAGCCTTCGAGATCGTGGCCGAGCCATTCCGACGCCTGCCGAATACTAGCGGTCACTCTGTCTTCTTTTGCAGCGATCCGACGATGCTTTGAAACAGCACCTCATTCGCGTTTCGTTCGTTCCAGTCGCATTCTGCAAAGGCAACAACCAAGTCCTTGTCCCGCGGGGCCACGGCAGCAACCACGTACGTGCTTCGTCCCTGTGGGATCGACATCTTCCATTGCATCATCTTTCCATTTGAATCGTTTGCGAGCGCAGCCGGCTGCATTCCTTCGTCGGCCGGTTCCATCGTCGCTTTGTCGGACTCTTTCTGGTACCGTTGCAACAAGTATTGTTGGGCGGCGCCAATCCCGTCGGCGGCGCCCGGAATGATCAAAACCGTCAGCACCTTGGACGTTTGCAATCGTTCGATAATGTTTCGTGCCGTCGGCGAAGGTGCAAAGAGAACCATGTCCGCCTTGTCATCACGTTCCTTTGGGTCTTCATTCGCGAACACCTGCCAGCGACCCATGCGATCAACGAGTTGATAGTCGGCGGACTTTCCGGCGAACACCGTGCGACGCTGCCCTTGCTGCTTCCACTCCGCTCGATCCCCGAGCAGCCCGACACGTCCGCGAATTTCCTTGAACTGCGCCGCAACCAGATTCATGGCGTCTGCATTTTCAGTCGTCTGCAGCGGCATCCACGTGTATATCCAATAACCGATGCCTTGAAACTTGAACATGACGCATTCGCCGGACACGCGTTCAAATTGTTTTTCGCCGCCTTCCTGCTCTCGCAGATACATGTCGCCGAGAAAGACAAATCGGCTCGACTTTTGCCCGGCGGTCGCCTCGCCGTCCCTGATGGCGGCGCCGGTCGGAGGATCAGTCTCAAGATTCCTAAGGTATCGACCGAGTTTTCGTCGAGCTTCGCCGTCCAATTCGAGCGCCGACGGATCGTGATCGTATTTCTTGGCGTCGATGGCCATCCAGGCAGTGGGATTCTCTCGGTGCATCGCCAGTATCGACGCCGGCAGCGCGGCCTTGAGTCCTTCATGCGATGACCAGGGTTTTCCAGGCGACTGAAATTGCACATTGAAGTCGGTGCTTCGCGCCGGGACAAATCCACTGTCGCCGACCGAGCCGCCTTTGAAGCCGACAAGATAGGCGCCGACGCCGAACGCAACGAACAGGCAGAAGCCGCCGATCACGGCAGTGTACGTGACCCAATCGCGCCGCTTCGGCGCTCGCGTGCCGCGTACGATCGGTGCGCCGTCGTCTACAAACGTATTTGAGCGAACGGTTGGCCCCGGCACATAGGCTTGGGTCTGCAGATCGGCGGCAGCGGCGCTCGGCGCTGCCGGCTGCGCCATCGGCACGGAAACGGCGGTAGCCATCGGGATATGCTGCACCGGTTGGGCCATCGGAATGGTCGCCGAAACGGCCGTTGCCGGCGCCGCACGCAACTGCAAGACCATGCCGCAGACCGGGCATTTGAGCGAAACGGCCCCGACGAGTTCCGAGTCGGCAAACTCATGAATGCAGGTCGGATTTGGGCAAGGATATCGCGTCGACATTCGTCACTTCCAGTATCTGCAGAAACCGGTCGCAGGATTGAGTTAGTCTAGCCGAACCCGTGTGGCGATGGTAGTGACCGAATTCGTGGTCATCGGCCGTCAGTCCGAGTACTCGAGCGGACTCGCTTGCCCACTTGATCGCACGCGAACTCGCTTATGTCCAAGAAGTACGGCTACCAGCTCCGGAAGCACGGCCGACTTTCGCCAACCGGTATTCAAGAGCAAACCTTCCGGCAGCGGCCTGTTTTCCAGCGTTGATCGAACAAGCTGCCGAAGGTCGGAACTTGTAGCCACCAAACCGGAGGACAACATTGAACGCGTGCACAAGTCGCCCAGAACCACTTGCATGAAGCCGGTCAACAACGGAATCGGCGGATCGTCCTCGTCACGTGGCGTCGCTGCCGGCAATTCATCGGGCGGAAGGTCACGCGCTGCTGCAATTGCTGCCATGAGCCCTGGTTGATCACGGCGCGATATTCCCCGAATCGCAGCGAGGTCCTCCAGTGAACGTGGGGTGCGCCGCGCTAGCTCGACGATCAGGTCGTCTCGAAGCATGGTTCGCACTGGCCGGTTGAACTCAGCCGCCTTGAGATCGCGCCACTCGGATATTGCCCGAACAATTGCCAGTTTCTTTCGATCGAGGCTGGCGGTGCCGCGAAGTTTTCGCCAGCGTTCACCGGCGCCATCGACGCCGAGACTGCGCCGAACCAGATGGCCGAATTCTTCGTGAGCCCAGTCGATTCGTTTCAGTCCTTCTAGTCGCTCGCTAAGAATCTCCCACAGATCCAAGAGATGACGAACATCGTCGTATGCGTAGGCCAATTGCGACGAAGTCAGCGGACGGCGACGCCAGTCGGTAAGCGTTTCACTCTTATGCAACGGCACTTTGAGCAAATGGCGGACTAACGACGCATGCCCGATCGGATAGTCCATGCCGATCAACCCGGCGGCAATCTGCAGGTCAACGGCGTTGTCAAGGGCTTGACCGCAGCCGCGATGGCAGAAGCGTATCTCTTCACGCCCGGCATGCACCACTACGGCGCGTGACTCTTCTCGCAGAATCGACCAGAATTCGCCGAGAGGTCCTACAGATTGTGGGTCGATCAAGAAGAGTTGCCCGGGGATCGAAATCTGAATCAGGCAAAGTTCCGGAAAGAACGTCTCTTCGCCGACGAATTCTGTGTCATAGCCGACGACTGCGCTTGTCCGAATCTGCGCACAGCAGTCTCTGAGTTCGCTCTCGGTTTGGATCAGCGCTTGTGCGGCCATTCTTTCTCTCATCTGAATCGTGTCTGATTACTCGCCCATCGGCAGTTCGCACACCTGCCAGCCGGCATCCACGGCGAGCACGGCGCCAGTGATCATGCGAGCGTGTTCGCTGCACAGGAATGCCGCAGCCCCGGCAACGTCATCGGGTCGAATCGGGCCGCCGATGAGTGGTTGCTTTTGCCGTAGGTATCGTTGAATTGCCGAATCCCCAACGGCTCGCTGCGACATCGGCGTGTCTACAAGCCCGGGTGCGAGTACATTTGCCCGGATGCCGTCATGAGCGTATCGCGAAGCTGTTTGACGCGTCAGGGCGATGACGCCGGCCTTGGCAACGGCGTAGGCCGTGATGTCAAAATGTGTCGGCGCCGGGTCCAACGCGAGAACACTAGCCATGTTTAGAATTGCGCCAGGCCGTTGTTGTGCGCGAAAACAACGAACTGCGGCACGATTTGTAAGGAATGTGCTCGTCAGGTTCAGCTGCAGCGTGTCGTTCCAAGCTGCTTCCGAGCATTCGTGCAAAGGCCCGTCGCCGAACTTTCGGCCGCTGCCGCCGGCGACGTGGTAAAGGACGTCGAGGCCGCCAAGTGCGGCCAGAGTCTCCGCGAATATCCGATCCACTTCCTCAGCGACAGCCGCATCGGCGAGTATGCGGCAGGCGACACCCGTTGCGGCGACTTCTTTGCCGGCTTCGTCGAAGCCAACGATTGCGACACGTGCGCCTTGTTCAACGAAATGCAAAGCGGCAGCGAGACCGATGCCGGAAGTGCCGCCGACGATCAGGCATCGCTTTCCTTCGAGCAGTCCGCTTATCGGCGTCAGATTGGGCGATGTCATGTGTCGCTTACACCTGGCCCTGACGAGAATACAGCGGTGCGACTCTGCGAGCGTATTGAGAGTAGAAATACTCAAGCTCGTCTTCGACAGATCGCGCACCGACCATCTGATGGCTCGGCAAAAACACCGGTTCGATGCCGCGTTTGGAGAGTCGGTGAGCGACCTCGCAGCGGAGCATGTTGATGATCATGGCGCCGCCGATCGTGCTGAACGGGCCGGTCTTGTGACGGCAGCCGTCGAGTTCAAGAAGCGTATCGCCTTTCGGCGCGCCGTTGTCGAGCACCACGTCGGCAACATCGATTAGCTTCTTGCCGGACGAGTGCGCGGGCTTGGCCTGATCGCAATGTTCGCGGCTGATAAGTCCGATGACTTTCAGCCCGCGCTGCCTGGCGCCAATCGCCATTTCGACGATGATCTCGCGTATGCCGCTGGTGGAAATCACGATCATGGCGTCGTTGGGCCCAAACGCAAAGTTGCGGAGAATTTGTTCGGCGTACCCAGGAGTCTTTTCCAGATGCAGGCTTTGCCGCAGACCGTTGGGGCCGACGATGAGGTTGTGAAAAGTCAGTCCGAGTTCGACGATCGTGTGCCAGCCGACGAAGCAGCCCTGCCGCGGCGTCATTTCTTCGCACATCATTCGGGAATGTCCGCAGCCAAAGAGGTGCACCAGGCCATCGGCCGCGATAGCATCCGTGCAGATTTCAGCAGCGCGATGCATTTCGGCCTTTTGGTGTTCGCAGAGCCGCTGTAGTCGCGAAACCGCCTCGAGATAGTATCGTTCGCCTGCAACAAATTCCATGCGGTCCAATCTCCGTCCAACAATAGGGAACTGCCGTCGCCGAAGCGGCGCCTCACAGTTAAGATACGAAACAGCATCATCGGTTGCATTGTTCGCGAGGGTAGTCATGCTCGATGAAATGCTCAATCAGAAAGTAGTCATCGACCTTCAAAGCCCCTATGTGGCCCTGGGCACGCTGGTGCGATTCGACGACAAATTTCTGGAATTAAAGAACGCGGACTTACACGACTTGCGCGACACCGACACCACGCGGGAGAACTATGTGGTTGCTTCGGTGGCGACCGGCGTCAAACGCAATCGCAAGCGCGTGCTGATCAATCGCAGCGACATCGTCGCCATTTCCCGGTTGGAAGACGTGACTATCGATTGATTCGCATCGTTCCCCATCCCGCGGTTCGCCGCCGGCAGGTTCACTGTTGGCCGATCGTACATATTCTCTTCCATAGGCAATAAACAAATGGGAGCGATTATGCGCGAGATTCGTATTGGTGACTCGGTCGAAATGGCCGTCGAACGTAGCGATTTTCCACCCGAGAGAATTCGTCAAATTCTCGCGAATGAGACTGTTGCCGTATTAGGTTACGGCGTGCAGGGCAGGGGGCAGTCGCTGAACATGCGCGACAACGGAGTTCGCGTCATCATCGGTCAGCGACCGGGCGGCAAAGCATATCAGGCAGCGATCGACGACGGTTGGAAACCGGGCGAGACGCTCTTCGACGTTGAAGAAGCGACGCGACGCGGCACCATCGTTCAGTACCTGCTCTCCGACGCCGGCCAGAAGGAAATGTGGCCGAAGATCAAGCCATTGCTAACTGCCGGCAAGGCACTGTATTTTTCGCACGGTTTCTCCATCGCGTACTCCGATCAGACCGGAGTCGTGCCTCCCAAGGACATCGACGTAATCCTCGTCGCGCCGAAAGGTTCCGGCACAACGGTTCGCCGGTTGTTTCTTGAAGGCAAGGGCATCAACGCCAGCTTCGTTGTGCATCAGGATGCAACCGGCCGTGCACGCGACCGATGTCTGGCGCTCGGCGTCGCCATCGGTTCGGGCTATCTATTCGAGACGACGGCGCAGAAGGAAGTCTTCAGCGACCTGACCGGCGAGCGCGGTGTGCTCATGGGCGCGATATACGGCCTGTGGCTCGCACAGTACGAAGTGCTGCGTGCAAATGGCCATAGTCCGTCGGAGGCGTTCAACGAGACGGTCGAAGAGGCGACGCAGAGCCTTTATCCGCTTATCGCCGAAAACGGCATGGATTGGATGTATGCCAACTGCTCGACGACGGCCCAGCGAGGCGCTCTGGACTGGTTCAAGAAGTTCCGCGATGCGTCCAAGCCGGTCTTCGAGGAGCTGTATCGCAAGGTCGCCAACGGCGACGAAACCCGACGCACGCTCGAGGCCAACAGTCGAAAAGACTACCGGCAGCAATTGGAGAAGGAACTCAAAGAAATCGCCGATAGCGAGATGTGGCAAGCCGGCAAAGCAGTGCGGGCGCTGCGCCCGGAGCGGCAAGGCAAGTAAAGATTGGACGTGTTAACGTAAGCAAGATCGTTTGTCATCATGGCAAACGATCTTGCTTACGCCTTTTGGCAGGTTGGTTTTTCTATTTCTTCGGCGGAAGCGCTTTCCATTTGTCCAACGCGGTCTTTGAAGCAACCAGCAGCGCCTGCTGGGCCGCTCCGACGCCGGCCTGAGCCGGCGGCACTTTCGCATTCACAGCCGCGACTTCGGCGTTCTTCGCCTCGACGGCTTTTGCCGCAGCCAACGCTGTGTTTCGCATCACGGGGAGATTCTTCTCCGTTTCGGCGTACTTTGCTTTTGCCGCATTCGAAAGATTCGTCGCGTCTGTGAGCGCCTTGCGCGCCGCTTCTAATTCCGAATTTGCCGCGGCGACGATTTGCTGACACTTCACGACCTCGGCAGCGAGCATTGGATCGGTCTTGGCTTTGTCAGCGGCCTCCTTAACCTTGGCACAAGCATCGGCCAGTGCTTTCGCCGCGATTTCTTTCGCAGCGACTTTCGCCTGAGCGCCGGGGATCGCAGCCACTGACGCATCCATCGCCGCCTTCATCTGCGGCATGGCGGTCTCGGCGGCTTTGACGGCGGTCGCTGCATCCGCTGCCGCCTTCTGCGTTGCGGCCAATTCCACTTGTTTAGCGGCTGCGGCGGCCGTCGCAGCCGCAGCGGCGGCTTGCGACTGTTCAAACGCGGTCTGCTTTGCAGCAAGGTCTTTCATCGCGATTTCGAACTGTTCGGCGAGCGGCGGCGGATTCGTTGGCAATTGACCGGCCGGCTGGCCGCTGGCGGAAATGAACACGGTAACTTGTCCGGACCAATCGCCGGCGATCACGCGAGAGCCGTCATGCGTGAGCATGCCGCGCATGGCCACGTCGTTGAACGCCGGGAACACGCGTTGCTGAGCGCCGTTCTGGTCCCAAATGCGAGCAAGGCGGTCCCGGGCACTCGTCACGAGCCGGCCGTCTTGGCTGAAACGCACAGATTGCACGCCGCCGCCGGCGCCCCAGGAACGAATCTGACCGCCGTTTTCCATTTCCCAAAGGCGAACAGAGCCGTCTTCGCTGCCAGATGCAAGAGCGTTGGAGTCTGCACGCCAGCTTACGTCTAGGACGGCGGCAGAATGCCCGCGAAGGTTGAAGTACTCGCGGCCGGTGAACGCTTCCCAAACAAACAGGCCGCCATTGCGATCACCCGTTGCCAGCAAAACGCCGTCGGGGCTGAACTCGAGCGAAGTAATCCAGTCGGTGTGTTTTTTGACTTCGCGAATCTTCTCGCCGTCTTTGGTCGAGTAGTACCGCACCATACGATTCGGTCCGCCAAGTGCGATCAACGTCTGATCGGGGCTGATGTCCGCGGCGAGAACGGTTTCCGTTTCGTCGCCGACCTCGATGATCTTCTCGCCGGTTTTGACGCTCCAGACAACGGCCTTGCCGGAATGACCGCTGCGGCCGCCGCCGGCCAGCAACAGGCTGCCGTTGCGGCTGAATTTCAAAACATTCGGCTGGCCCTGCGGAAACGGCAAGATGCCGATCAGGTCCAGCGTGTCGGTGTTGTAAAGGAAGACCTGCTTCGGAGCGCCGATGGCGACAAGCGGCGCCCACGGGCTGCACGCCATCGCTGTCACCGCGTTGGGCCGCAGGTACCGCACGATCGGTTCGAGCGGCAAACGGGTTTCCGGCATCGGCGGCGGGCCTTCGGGCCGGCCGCGCGAAATCGACGCCAGGCCGATGTCCGCTTTCGGCTTCATGGCAATCACTTTGCTGCCGGCGTTCTCCAAAGCCCCTTGTTCGATCCACTCCTTGATCACATTGGTAACGGTGTCAGGCAGCTTGTCCGAATTCGGCGGCATCACCGGCTTTAGCTTGTGCACAATCAGCGCATAAAAGCGGCTGTTCTCTGCGTCTCCCGGCTTTACGACCACGCCAGACGCGCCGCCTTCCATCAACTTCGTATACGTCGTTACGTCGAGTCCGCCTTTGACCTTGTCCGAGTCATGACATGAGAAGCACTTGTCGCGCAAGATCGGCTGCACGTTTTCCTGATAGGTGACTTTCTTTGCAACCGGCTTGTCGGCGCAAAGCCCAACGCCGGCAATGACGTAGAGGGCGACAAGACCCGATGTCAGTTTCATAGAGGATGCTCGCATGACTCGTCCCGCCTTCAATTCGCTACACGAATGACGTTTGCCGCGACTGAAGCCGCGTTGCTGTTAGTGGTTGAACATGAACTCACGTGTGTTCATCAGCGACCAAAACACGTCCTCGAGCGCCAATTGCTTGTTTGCAATCGGAGCGATGAGGTCCTGCAGTTTCTTGACTTCCGCAGGCGTCGGCTTGCGGCTCAACGTGCGAATGTACATTTCTTCGATGATCTGCTCCGGCGTCTGTTTTGCGGCCAGGCGTTGAGCGACCAGGCCGCCGCCAGAAATCTTCGATCCGACGGTGTCGCCGTTCAACAGGTGCAGCGACTGCGAAAGCGTCGGCTCCAACTTCACTTCACATGAGCAGACCGATTCACGCGTCGCACGGCCGAAGGTCGACAGGAAGTAAGTGCTGACGGTGCCGTCGGCGATCTGCACGGCTCGAGAACCCACCGGCAACCCCGGGAACTTGTCCTTTGTCGTCGTCACCTGGCTGATGCAGTCGAACAGCGTCTCGGCGCGAATACGGCGAATGGCGCCTTTCGCGAAGTTGCGGGTGTCGGACTTGTTGCTTTCGTTCGCCTGCGTCGCACGCTGATAGGTGTTCGACATGCAGATGTCCTTGACCAACTTCTTGAAGTCGTACTTGTACTCGGTGAACTTGCGGCCGAGTTCTGCGAGCAACGGGCCGTTCGACGGAGGATTGCTGACACGAACGTCATCGACTTCATGGATGATGCCCTGGCCGAAGAAATGCGCCCAAACCATGTTTGCCAGGTTGGTCGCAAAGAACGGATTCTCGGGAGAAGCCAGCCACTTCGCCATCACTACGCGGCGATCTTTGCCGGCAACGTCAGCGGGTTTGTCCATACCCAGGAACTTCGGGGCCATTACAGCGCCATTCACCGGATGCCGTACGTCGCCGCCGCCGGAATTGAACACGACAAGTTCTCGCGGATCGTCGGTGCCCTTTCGGCCGATCTGACTGAAGAACGCCATGAACCCGTAGTAATCGTTCATCGTCCAACGGTCGAATGGGTGGTTATGGCATTGCGCACACTGGATGCGCATTCCCATGAACACCTGGGCCACGTTCTCCGTAACCTTGAGAATGTCGGTTTCATTCTGATAGTAATTGGTCGGCGGGTTTTTGAAGGTTCCGCCAGATGCTCCCAACAGTTCCTGGACCCACTGGTCAGTGGGAACATTGTTGGCGATCTTGTCCTGCAGCCAGTTGTAATACAGGAGCATCGACTTGTAACTGACCTGGTTCGATGTCTTGATCTGGAGCAGTTCCGCCCATTTGAGCACCCAGAGTTCGACGAATTCCTTTCGGCTCAACAGTTCATCGATCAGTTGTTCGCGCTTGTTCGAAGCCGCGTTGTTCATGTATCGTTGATAGTCTTCGACGCCGGGCAGAACGCCGCAAATGTCAAGGAACGCACGGCGAAGGAATACTTCGTCGCTGCAGGTGTCGGACGGCGAGATTCGCAATTTACGGTATTTGACGTTGGCCAGTGTGTCGATGTAGTTCTTTTCCTGCACCTGCGGGAATGTGAACTGCAGCGCCTTCGGCAACACCACGAAAGGTGAGCCAATCGTGAACGTGGCGAATCGGGCCATCACGAACGCTTCGCCGCGTTCGTTGGCGGTCACGACGCCGTCTTGCGACACCTTTGCCGAGTTGTCGTTGCTGCTGAGGAACACGGCGAGGTTGGTCACGTCGCGATCGGTGCCGTCGGAGTATTTGGCTCGTACCGTCAGTTGTTGGGTCGAGCCTTTACCGTCGAGTACGCCTTCCTTAGGGAACAGTTCCATCGAAACAGGCGTTGCAATCGTCGCTGCATCATTCGGTGCGCCGGCCTCCAGCCAGCGAAGGAGAGTCTGGTGATATTCGGAGTCTTCCTTCACGCGATTGCCGCCGGTATGCGGAACTCGGCCTGTCCCTTTCTCGACAAGGAGACTATCGTTCGGCAATGCCAGGTTGATGCGGCGGCCGTTGATCTCACGTGTGAGGCGATAGTGGTCGCCGTCCGGATCGAATCCGAACAACGATAGCCGGAATCCGTCTTTGCCTCGAGCAGCGCCATGGCAGGCGCCCCAATTGCAACCAGCCCGCATAAAAATCGGCTCGACGTCGAGTCGAAAACTGATTGGCCGCTCAACGGCCGCGTCTTTGACGGCGATCTTGACAACGACCAGCTTGCCGCCGAACTCGATTCGCATTTCCGTAGCGCCGTCCACGGCCGGCGTGAGCATGTTCTTCGTTAGCTTCACCAGTGCCGGATTGACGACAGTCACCTTGGCCTCGGCGGTGACATCACGAGTGATGCCGTCGGCGTACGTCGCTTGCACGATGAAGGATTGGCGATCCCGCAAGGTGTTCAGGTTCACGTCCGGCGGCGACACTTCGATCGACGTCAACCCCGCGACTGGTGACTGGGCTTGAGCGGGCAAACCAATCGAGCACATCACAATCGCGACAATTAGCATGATTCGTTGGATCACGTTGTTCATCCTCATGATTCGACTTCGCTTATTCAGGGGCAAATACTCACGCGTTCCATCCGGTCGATTACTTCTTCGGCATCGGCGGAGCAGTCCCGGTCTTTTCACGCTCCTGCTGTTCCAAGCGCAACTGTTCCAGCCGGGTCAATCGCTTCATCGGCGGAGCATTCGGCATCGGAGGCGGCGGCGGTTTGGCTGCGGTAGTTGCGGGCGGCGGCGGAGCGTTGGGCTTAGGAGGCAGCGGTACGTCCACTCGAAACTCCGACGAGCCCAAGTTGTGGAGAATCGGTTCGCCATTCATAGTAACGATCACCTGGCAGTACAAGTTCTTGTGAATGCCGGCCGGTGTATTCTTCTGTGTGGCGAGATGGAAGGCGAACTCCTTCGTATCCTTGTTGAACTCCACATCCGGACAAACGGTGTTGGCCGGCACGCCGATAAGTTTGACCTTGGCGTTGCCGGGGAAAGGCGTGGTCGGCGTCACTTTGCAGAACATCTGCGTGTCTTTGCCTTGCTCGGTAGCGGATCGTTCCATCGCAATTTGAACAAACGGCGCCGCAATCTCGAGAGTGAACAATTGCGACGAACACCACACCGGGCCCTTGCCGGCGTCGGCAACGGCTACGAGTGCTGTCTTCCACTTGCGAATCTGGGCGCCGCCGTTGGCATTGACGAAGAACAGCCCCTCGGTCTGTCCCTCTGTGATCGTAATCGCATTCGACGATCCGACGCCGGGCGGATTGAACAACGGATACACCGTCACCGGTCCTTTGAAGCCGGCGCTGCGTTCCACGACGACTTTGATGTTCATCGAACCGTTTTGAACGAGCGGAACCTTCGGTTCGATGACGTTGATCTTGTAAGGAGACTCATCCGCCACTGCGAAGGCCGCCTTGGGCAGCGAGTGCGTCCAGTAGACGCCCTGGTTGGGAATCGCAACCATGTAAACCAGTTGCTCGTACTTTCCTTTGATTCCTGTCTTGGGGTCGATGTGTGCTGCCGTGATCTCGCCTAAGGTTCCGCCGACGACAGCGTTTGGCGCTGCTTCAAACACCATTGGCTGTTGAGCCACATTCGCGACCATGGTGTCGGTGTTGGCGGTGATTCCTGGAGGCAGGTTCACCGTGCCGAGCGTCAAGTCGCCGCCGAAATCGGTTCGTGAAGCCGTAACCAGCACGGCCCAACGATTGCCGCGATGAACCGGAATTGTCTGGCGTTCCTGCGAATAGCCGAAGAAATCGACCTTGGGAATCGTAACCGTCAGCTTGGGCTGCACCGGAGTCGCTTCGACTCGGTAGAAGTAGGACGGTCCGCCTTTTTGCAGATGATCGACGACATAGATGCCGTACTCGCCGTCGGCCGGGATCGTGACGCGCAGGTAACTATCTGGGCCGCGCGAATCGTCATTACCCGCGAGTACGCCGCCGGCCGCGTTGACGAAATACAGAACCGGGTCGAGCGGCGAACCGAGTCGGCGTGCGAAGCATTCGAGGTCGTAAACCTCACCCTTCTTGGCGGTGAACTTGAAGAAATCGACATCTGCAGGCTTATCGATCACGCCGTTGAAGCAGTACGGCAAAGCCGGCGATTTCGTCGCTTGTGCGATGTTGTCGTTCGGTTCCTGTTCGACCACATGGCCGTATTCCGACAGGCGGAACCGGATGCCCGAAGGCGAAGTGCCGCCCGCATCCTGACAGAAGGCGTAAAACGGTTCAGTCGGCATCACAGCCGGCAGCTTGATTTTCTGTTTGATTGGGCCGGTCGAATCGCCGATGAACGTCACTTCCACTTCTTCGCCCAGCTTCCCGCCGGCGGGGACAACGGCCGTCGGGCGAGGGAACGTTCCGACGTGAAGCCGATACTGGCAAGCGCCGTTGCCGCGATACGAGCTTTCGTGCACTCGAACAATGTAGACGCCGTCGGCAGGAGCAATGATGGACGCACAGCAGTCTTGGCCCACATTGGATGAGTCGTCTGACGAGGCCAATTCGAATCGTTTTGAATCCATGATCGCGACGAAGGGGTCAAACATCGTGTTGCCCAGTCGCATGCCTTCGACTTCGACCGAGATGCGTTGGCCTTTCTTTGCTTCAACGGAGTAGTAGTCAACGTCCTCGTTGTCTGCGATGCCTTGAACTGTCGTGCCCAACGCAATCTTCTGCGGATTGGCGAAGTCGCTATTGGGTTCTTTCTCGTCAACGGTCGGGAATGTGCCTACCCAAAAGGTTCGCATCTCGGTGACGCCGCTGGCACAGCGCAACCGCATGACGTGCTCGCCCAGCCGGCAGTCCGGAGCGATTTTGACCGTCACTTTGACCGTCGCGTCGTTCACGACTTCGAGTTTCGTGACCGTGATGCCGGGGTAATACACCACGGCTTCTTTGGCGTCCGTGAGCCGGCCGCCCTGGAACAGCAGCGCTACTTCGGCGCCGCGCTGGCCGCCGCGAGGGTTGATCGAGTTGAGCGCCGGCGTCGCGGCGTAAAGCGAAACGCTGCTCAAGCTTCCTGCGATCATGAGCACAGCGGTGGAAAGTCTGACCTTCGACATCACTTCGTCTCCTTCGCGTCTATCAAAAAAGAGCCCCCGGCGGGCCGGGGGACTTTGTTGTTCATGCCCGCGGCTTTGACCGAGGAGCGATTCACTCTGGCCTATACACCCGACTTCGCGACGATGTCCTTGACCTGCTTGCCCTGGTAGACGACAAGCACCGGTCGATCGCCCGGAGCCATCAGGGCTTTCTCGCCCTTGATGCCGAGCTGGCCGAACACCGTATATGACAATTCTTCGACCGAAAGCGGATCGTCATCCGGTTCGCTGGCGGTGGCGTCGGAGGTGCCGTAGACCACACCCTTCTTGAGTCCGCCGCCGGCGAGGACGACGCTGAACACCTTCGGCCAGTGATCGCGGCCTGCTGACGGATTGATCTTCGGCGTGCGGCCGAATTCGCTGGAGACCATCACGAGCGTGCTGTCGAGCAAGCCGCGGCGATCCAGATCGCGAATCAACGTCGCAAAACCCTGGTCAAACGGAGGCAATTGACCGGCCATGCCGCCGCGGATTCCGGCGTGCATGTCCCAGCCGCCGTAGGTCAACGAAACGAAGCGAACACCGGCTTCAACCAACCGTCGAGCCAGCAACATGCGCTGACCGGCGGCGTTGCGGCCGTACTCGTCGCGAATCTTGGCGTCTTCCTTGTTGATGTCGAACGCCTCACGCGCCTTCTGCGAACTGATAAGGCCGTATGCCCTCTGATAGAAGGTGTCCATTGCGTCGAGGTTGTCGGACTTTTCCTTCTTGGCGAAGTGGTCGTTCACCGCTTCGAGCATCTGCTTGCGGGTCTCGAATCGTTTGTCATCGACGCCGCCCGGTAATGCCAAGTCCTGCACGCGGAAGCCGCCGTTGGCCGGATCTGCGCCGAGGCTGAACGGCGAGAACGAACTCGACAAGTAGCCGGAACCGGCATAAGTGGTCGGTTGGCTCGGAATGCACACATACGGCGGCAGACTGTTGCGGACGCCGAACTCGTGGCTCACCACGCTGCCCATGCTGGGATAGACCACCGCAGGGCTCGGGCGATAGCCAGTGAACATGTTGTGCGTACCGCGTTCATGGGCGGCTTCGCCGTGCGTCATCGAACGGCAGACGACGAGCTTGTCGGCGACGTCTGCGGTCTGCTTGAGGTACTCGTTAAAGAACACGCCGTCAACCTTCGTCTTGATCGACGACATTTCGCCGCGATACTCGATCGGGGCGTTCGGCTTCGGGTCAAATGACTCCTGGTGCGCCATGCCGCCGGGCAGGAAGATATGGATGACGGATTTGGCAACGCCTTCCTTGCTAGGCGCCCAGTTGTGTTCGGCCTTGGCAGTCGAAGTCAGCCGAAAATAATCAGCCAGCGTCAGCCCCAGGCCGGCAACTACGCCGACCTGTAGGAATCCACGCCGCGTCGGCCGGCGAAAGTGCGAGGGATCGTCTTTCCATGTTCCTTTGATCGAACCGGTCATGAGTCCTAGCTCCTTGAATTCGTGAATTACAAGTTTCGGTTGTGTCTGAACCAATACCGTGGGAGAGCTTACGGCATCATTGCAATCGGCAGGCTTAGGCGGGTTTATCCAATCTGAACATTAGGCTAGCTTCCCCCAACTTCCCTGTCAATGGGTCCGCAACAGTTTGCCATCAACATTGATGAGCATTTGTTAACTATTATTCCCAAAATTCGGAACGAACCGAATCGACGGATTAGACGCAAGCGCCGTCATAACGGTTCCCAGCGCAAACAGAAACGACCCGCAGGTGGGCCTGCGAGTCGTTCGATTCTGCCGGATAGCCAAAATGCTAGCGTCCTACTTCTTGGTGGGGTCTTTCTTCTTTGGCTCGTCCTTCTTCGGTTCCGGTTTCTTGGGGTCTGGCTTCTTTGGATCAACCGGAGGCGGCGGCGGGGGTGTGAGCTCCTGTCCGAGATTGACGTCGACCGTTGGGATTGCCGCCTTCAGCTTCTTCGCGCCATCCGGCGTCGCCTTCGTCAAATACAGGTAAAGGTTCGTCAGCGTCTTCAAGCCGGCGAGGTTGTCGAGCCCTTTGTCGGTTACTGCCGAGCCATAAAGGTTCAGCGATTTGAGCTTGGACAGGCCTTTGAGGTTTTCCAAGCCGGCATCGGTCACTTTGGTGTTGTGCAGTTGCAGCCTGGTGAGATTGACGAGCGGTTTCACGTGCAACAGCGATGAATCGGTGATGTTTGTGCCGCCAAGGTTCAGTTCCACCAGATTCGGCACGTCTTTGAGCAGCACGAGCTCCTCGTCCCTCACTTCTTTGCCGCGAAGGGCAAAATCGACCCGCAAGTGATTGGTGCTCTGCGCCAATCGAAGTGCCAGCACGCCTGCCTTGGTCAGCTTCTCCACGGCGGCCTTTTCGGCGGCCGAGATCGGCAGGCCCGGATCATCCTTGGGTCGCACTTCGACGACAACCTTCATGGTCACGCCTTCGGGCCACTTCAAGCCGCCGTCGATCCACTCCTTGATTTTCTGCGCCTGCTCTTTCTTCAGCGGCTCGCCTTCGGGCGGCATGCGGCCTTCTTCGTCTTTGCCGAGCGCCACCAGTTCAAAGAGCCGGCTTTCAGCCGATTTGCCGACAGTGACGATCCCGCCGTTCTTGCTTCCCTTCAAGATTCCGGCGCGCGTATCCATGCGAAGGTCGCCCTTCGGTTTTTCGCCGGAGTGGCACTTCAGGCAGTGGTCTTCCAGTAACGGCTTGATGTCTTTGACAAAGTCGACTTCGGCGTTGACGGACGGCGCCGCTGCCAGGCCAAGTGCAATTGCTGCGGCGACGATCAGGAACCTGCGCATCGTTCATACTCCTACGGAAAGGGCCGGCCCATCAGCCGGTTACTTCTGAAACATTGTGTGCTTTCGATCGCCTCGTGACAACAAAAAGGCGACCAAATCCATGATCTCATCGGGTTTGAAGTTGTCGAGCAACGCAGTCGGCATCATTGAGATCGGTGAGTTTTCGATCGATTCGATTCGCTTGCGGTCGATTCGCACGTTACCATTCGGGTCCAACATGTTGGTGTTTAGCGAGAATCCGTCGTCATTGAGATTCACGATTCTGCCGTGGTATTGCTTACCGTCGATGGTCTCGACTCGCACCGCCTGATACTGATCGCTAATCACCTTGCTCGGCTCGACAATCGATTCCATTAGATCGCGGACGCTGAATCGGCCTGCGGATCCCGTCAGGTCGGGGCCGTTCGCGCCTCCTTCGTTCGCGAATCGGTGACAGCTGAAGCACTGGGCCTCGGCGAACAACCGGCGGCCCCGGTCGAAGTCGCGGCCCTTCAGCCCACCCTCGACTATCGCCATCACTTCGTCCAACTTATACTGCTTGACCAGCGTCCTTGGGGGGAACACCGGCGAGAGTTTCGGATCGGGCTTGGCTTCGATAATCGCTTGCAACGCGGTTCGGTCGTCGGCAGTGAGACCCGCAATCGCCTCGTTCTTGATGTTGCGAACAAAGCCGGCGAAGCTGTTGCCGCCCCTGTAGTTTGCGGCCTTGAGGAACCACGAGAAGTATTCCTTACGCAGCGCCGGCGTCCAACCGGTCTTCAGCATCCGCAGCGACTTGACATAGTCCAATTGTTCTTCTTGTGTTGGGGCGTCGGCGAGCAGTTTCATCGTCTTCGTCGCGGCACGTGGCGCTTCCAGATAAATGAGCAACTGGCTCAATTCGGCATTCAACTCACGACTTGTCGATGGAAACACTGCATCGAATCGCGCGATCGCCTGCTGACGTTCGGCCGCAGCCGGCATTCCCATGCGAATAAACGTCAGGCCATACACGCGCAACAAATCGAGTTGCTGCGAATGGGTCAAACTATCCCATTTGATTGCGTCGAGCGCCGCCAGCAGTTTCGGCTGCACCGAAGAATCACTGAGGCGCGCAAGCGCCAAGAGCGCGGTCAGTGCCGTCTGAGTGTTTTTCTCGGCTAGCGATCGTTCCTGCCACTCAGCGACCGGCTGAAACTCGATCGCCGTCCGAGCGGCAAATCGGATGTACCGATCGTCATGCCCCAGGTATCCCCAGGCGGCATCGACCGCCTTGGCATCCTGCCGGCCGTGGAATTTCTCAAGCTCTTGACGCACAGTGCGGAGCGATCTCTGCGGGCTGGCAGATTCCGGGGTTACGCATGGTATGAAATGTTGAGGGAGGGGGCCGCACAGTCGTCGAAGGATCGGCAACGATCGCAATCGCTGGCCGAACCGATTGCGAAAGCCGTTCGACTCGATGTAACTCATTTCGACTGTCGAAGGTGCTGCGGTTTGCGAGGAGTCTGCGTGTGCTGCCGCGGTCGATTCGCTTCCGGTGTATGTCAATCGGTAGAGCCCTGACTTCGTTTTGCGGCCGCCGATCGTGAAATACAGGGCGCCGTCTTTTGGATTGACCACGACGTCGGTCAAGGGCAGGGGGGAACCGGAGACAAACTCTTCGGCCTCGCCTTTGTAAGCGCTGCCGTCCGGCGACATATGGACGGCGTACAGTTTTCCGTAGCTCCAATCGCAAATGAAAAATGCTTCCTGATACTTCGCGGGGAACTTGGCGCCGTAACCAAAACAGACGCCGGTCGGCGAGCCAGGGCCGATGTCCACGACGGACGGCAGGCTGTCGGGATAGTACGCCGGCCATTTTCCCGTGCCGGATCGCCAACCGAACTCGCTGCCGCTCGACGCCAGACAGACTCTCGTCGGCCGATACCAGGGAGTATTGAAATCCCACTCCATATCGGCGTCAAACGTGAACAGGTCGCCGTGGCGGTTGAAGGCGGCATCGAACTGATTGCGATAACCCATCGAGACGAGTTCCCACTTCTTGCCGTCGGGATCGGTGCGTGCGATCCAGCCGCCGGGCGCCATGATCCCCACGGCGTGGCCGCCGGCGTCCCACATGCGAGGCAGCAGGTGGTCCTCTTTCCAAACCTGAGGAACCAGGGACGAGTCGATCTTCGTCAACTTGGTGTGATTGCCGCAGACGATGTACAGCGACTTGCCGTCGGGGCTGGGCACAATCGCGTGCGGGCCGTGCTCGCCGGCCCCGGCAATCTCACGCAGCAACTCAGGCTTTTCGAAAGTCTCGCCGCCATCATTGGATCGAACGCGATGTAGTCCGCGGGCAGGCCGGACGCCGCCGACTTCGACGCTCTCGCCCACCATGACATACAGGCTGTCGAACGCCCAAGCCAGTCCATGAGCACCGCCGAGGTTGACGTTCAGCGGTTCGACTTTGGTCTGCTCCGGTTTGTCGGCGGGCGGCGGAGTGACTCGATACAACTGACCGTATTGATTGCAAACGATCAACCGCCCTTTTGGATCCGTGCACATATTCACCCACGAGCCCTGCGCCTCTTTCGGCACGGAGTAAAGAAGCTCGACCTTGAATCCCTTGGCGACTTTCATCGTCTCAGGCAACGTGGCCTGCGGCTCGCGCACGTTGCCGGCCTTGGAGAATGCGTCTTCGTTGACGATGGTCCAGGGGGCAGTGCCCAGCTTGCCAATCGCTGTTGCCGGCTTCCACGAAGCATCGTCAAACGCAACAGATTGCCAGTCGCGTCCGCCTTTTTCGGCGGCCTTCCAGGTCGAGTCAGTCACCAGCACAACCGGCTTCGCCCCTTTGGATTCAAAGGTAATCCGAGCCAGTAGCCCGGCGGCGCCTTCGGTGTTTCGCCCTCGAACCGCGATCACGTGCTTTGCCGGCTTTGCTGACACAAAGAGCGCGGACACGTCCTTTTGCACCGGCGATTCCCATCCGATGCCGGATGCGACTTCTTTGCCGTCGATGTAAAGCGTGAACTGGTTGTCGCACGTCGCTACCAGTTTAGCGCTAGTGACGTTTGCCGGCGATTCGAAGTGCTTGCGGAAGAACGCATTTTGATTCGGCTTCGCTTGCGACAGCCATATCCAATCAGGAATCGCGCCAGCCGGCGAAAGCGGTTGCCCGTTGGCAGTGGACCATGCGCATAGCAACACCGCCACAGGCGCGAGGCAACGGCTCATCGTAGCTTCTCCGGTGAATCTCTATCGGGCAGGCATCGAGTACCGTGCTATTGTCAGTATCCGGCCGCCTTGCAGCAAGAGGGGGCGGTGCGGTTGCACGCCGGGACGATCGACGCATTGCTGGATGCTGATTGTCGAATACCGAATGAAGCAGATTCGAACGATGCCTGCCAATCTGCAATCGGTAATCGACAATTCTTGGGGAGTCAGTAGCGTGAGCGACCGGTGTTCGGCGAGCGTCGAAGCGTAAGCTTGACGTGAAAAGCCGCGACAGCCGAGGCGCCGGAAGGCGCATCGGCCCGATCTCGTAGGGCTGTTTGGCGCCGCTCTTGGCGAACCGTGCGGCGTAAGCCGCCGGGTCCAAGCAAGACACCGTTGCAAGAACCATCCCGATGCACGCACAAGACAGTCGCCCGGCTCCAAGACAGGCTCGAATAACAACAACGCCAGACGCAGTTAGTCGTCATCGGTGGAGTACGCGTAGTTGTTGGTAAATTCGCGATGCGATAACGCGGTTCGGGCCTGCACTTCAAGCCGAAGAGGCCACGTACTCCAAAGCCTCCCCGGGCTTCGCTTCATCGACCAGATACACATCCCACTGGTGCTCGCCATGGGCGCGGTAACCAAGTACTGGCTCGGCGGGATCAATGGCGAAAAGCGCGCCCGCCTCGGTCTCCACCCGCACGACCACCTTCAGCGGTGAACCAAGGCCAACTCCAGTCCTCATGAACCATTGTCGTAGGCCGGTCCAATCTCTAGCGAGGAATAACCGGTTGCACAGGCAACCGATAGAGTCGCAGCAGTATCGCTCTCCGGCACAGAATGCCAAGCGCACTGACAAGGTGCAACCGTCGCAAGACACTTCAGTCACATCGAACATTTTGAGGTTATTCACAGGAACTCGGGGAAGGTCGGCCACGAGGTTGGCGTTCTGTTGGTTCCAGTAGGCCCAAAAGGCCCTCTTCATCAATTCGTTCAACATCCGGCTTTCCTGACCCAACGTTAAGAAGGCTATCTGCCTGCTCCGCGTGCAACGACTGGCCGATCTCGCTGCAACTTGCAGGCGGAGCGGGCAGATAGCCTTATGTTGGACTGAACCGCGTCACCGACAACCGGCGGCTATGGGTTTTCAATCGGGCGCGGTTGATTCTGGATGTGTAATGCAACCGTTGTCGGTGACACGTTTCAAGCGATCTCGTGCCGTCATTCTTCAATCGCAAATCTCCTACAGCCCTTGCTGGCGTGGCGGGCTCAATTCGTCATTTGACATTCGCAATCCGGATCGTAGCGTTGGTACGGTTGATTGACGAAGCGCGGAATCGCGTTTGCGTTCGCGGTGCGCGCAACTTCAGGAACAGGTGTCACAAAATGACACAAAATGACATGGTTGACACAGTTTTTCAGACCGAGGAGCGGTCTTGCGCACCGTGGTTGGTGTCATTGCCGGTCGAACAAAAGGCTAACCGTTCAGCCATTTGGCGTAATGAGAATAGCAGGTCACAAAGCTCACAATGGAATGTTGATGATGTGTTCCGATGTTACGCAAATTCGGTGCATTCCGCCCTGCATCGCCTTCTTTGTGCCCATCTTCTTGGTTCTTGCGACATACGGCTAAATGGTAACAAACATGCATCACGCAGAGGCCGCAGAGAGCCTCTGCGAACTTTGCGCCTCTGCGCGAGATGTGAGTCTCTCTGATCAAGTCAGCGATTGTGCCGGGGAATCGGTCGATCACGGCTTACGGTTTGTCCGTGGTTTACAAGCAAACTGCATTGCGTATACTCACGTCCGTCCCCGCCGTCGAACTCGACTCCAGGATCTCGACAATGAGCGAACCAGGCCGCCTGCTCAAAAACTCGCGACTAGAAGCGATTGTTGTTCTGACGCTCTGGCTAATCACGATGATCTGGACCGTCGGCGTCTCTTATTGGCTGGGTTATGGCCGGGATCCGAGCAGTTTACGATTCTTTTTGGGGATTCCGGATTGGGTGTTCTTTGGAGTCATCCTTCCCTGGGCGTTCAGCACGATTGCGACAATAATCTTCGCCACTCGTGGAATGAAAGACGATGACCTGGGCCGCGAACAGGAGTCCGGCCATGAATAACTTCAACCTGACTCCGGATAGCGTCGACGTCATCTTTGCCTTCAGTTTGTATTTGGTCGGAGTGCTGGCGCTCGGAGTCATTTCGCATCGCTTCATGCAGCGCGGGAGTTTCGTCAAAGAGTATTTCCTGGGTAATCGTGGGCTTGGTCCCTGGGTTCTGGCCCTGACGATCGCTGCGACGGCAGTAAGCGGCGGTACATTCATGGGCTTCCCGTCGCTCATTTACACCAACGGATGGGTCATGGCACTTTGGATCGCCAGCTACATGATCGTGCCGTTGACGACGATGGCGCTTCTGGGCAAGCGGCTCAATCAAGTGGCGCGCATCAGCGGCGCCGTCACATTGCCCGACGTTTTTCGCGACCGGTTTCAGAGTCCGGCGTTAGGACTTACAGCCACCATTATCATTCTAATCTGCCTGACAGTGAATCTGGTCGCGCAGTTCAAGGCCGGCGGCACGGTGATGATGGTCGCGATGCAGTTGCCGCCTGTGAATGTTTCGCTGTTCGGCTTGCAAGTCGAGCGCGGTTATCTGATCGGCCTCGTGGTTTTTGCGGCGACTGTCATTGGTTACACGGCGTACGGCGGGTTCTGGGCAGTTACCTGGACCGACGTGCTGGAAGGCATGGTCATGCTGATCGGCGTCGTTCTCCTGGCGATACTGGCGATCGGCAAAGTGCCTGAAATCGACGGCAAAACCGGACTCGATGCCGCAAGCGAGCGATTGCGACGGATCAATCCCGAACTCGTGACGGCGCCGGGGCCAAGTCCGAAGACGCATGAGTCCGCCAAGGCAGCGACGACGGCAGAACCGGCGTCCTCCGGCTTTCTCCCGCTGGGCAGCGCGTTCTCGTTCTTCGTCATGTGGTCGATCATTGGCGTCGGCCAGCCCGGCGGAATGGTTCGACTGATGGCGTTCAAAGACACGCCGAGCTTGCGGCGGTCGATCCTTCTGGTCGCCGGTTATTATGTGCTCACGTATATCGGCCTGCTGATCATCTTCATTTGTGCGCGAGCGATCTTCCCCAAGGAGTATCTCGGAAAGATGGGCGACGAAAGTCGCGGCGAGCCAGACAGCATCATGCCGGTCATGATCCGGTATTGTGCGCCGCACCCGTTGATCGCGGGTTTCCTGCTTGCAGCGCCGTATGCCGCGATCATGTCCACCGTCGCGGCATTCTTGTTGCTGATCAGTTCCAGCATTGTGCGCGATATCTATCAGCGAATGATCCGCCCGAATGCGTCCAACAAGACTCTGAAGTATGCGAGCATTGGCGTGACGGTCATTGTCGGAATTGTGGTGCTAATCGGAGCGATGAATCCGCCGACGTTCTTGCAGTACATCATTGTGTTCTCGACGAGCGGTTTGGGATGTGCCTTTGCCTTTCCAATGGCGCTGACGATATTCTGGAAACGCACGACCCGATCGGGCGCAATCGCGGGAATGCTAGGCGGAGTGCTGACGGTCTTTGCACTTTATGGCCTCGGTTGGATTGATGGAGCAGGACGTATGCGTGAGTCGCTCGGCTGGCTGCCGGGTTGGGGCCAGCCGAAGTTCAGCGCGATGGCACCGTACAATCTGGCGGGACTTGATCCACTCGTGTGGGGCCTTGCGTTGTCGTGCGGACTAACCGTCGGCGTCAGTCTGTTGACGAAGCCGGACGAAACGCAAATGCGAAAGTACTTCCCGCCGGAGGGAGGATGAAATGTCAACGGGCATACGCGTCGGGCTCATTGGAGCCGGTGAAAACACGCGCAAGCGGCATATCCCAGGTTTGGCGGCGATACCTGGAGTCGAGATTGTCGCGGTCTGCAATCGCCGGCCGGAATCGACATTGGCGGTGGCCCGTGAATATGGCATTGGCAGGCAGTATGCACGATGGCAAGACGTCGTCGCTGATCCGAATATCGACGCCATCGTAATCGGCACATGGCCGTACCTGCATTGTCCAATCACCATCGCAGCATTGGAGTCCGGCAAGCACGTTCTCACCGAAGCCAGAATGGCGCTCAATGCTGCGGAAGCGCATCGAATGCTCGAAGCGGCGCGGCGGCATTCGAAGTTGGTCACGCAAATCGTACCGAGCCCGTTTGGCCTGACCGGCGATTCGACCGTGCGCGAGATTCTGGCGTCTGGCGCGATCGGCGACGTGCGCGAGTTTCACGTTTTTTCGTTGACCGGGGCGCTCGCCGACCCCGAGGCTCCGCTGTCTTGGCGTCAGGACGACGTGCTTTCCGGCGTCAACATGCTCACGTTGGGGATATTACATGAAACCGTGTCACGGTGGTTGCCGCCGACGGTTCAAGTCGTGGCTCAAGCATGTGCTTTTGTGCCTGAGCGACTCGACCCCGGCAGCGGGGTTAGGCGCGAAGTCGGAACGCCCGACAGCGTTCAGGTGCTTACACAACTTGCAGGCGGAGCTCGAGGCATCTATCAATTCAGCGGCGTGACTCGTTTCGGGCAAGGAACGGGCGTGCGAATTTATGGCACGCGCGGCACGTTGCATTACGACCTGGCGGCAGATCGGATTCTCCTGAGTCACTCGGCGGGCGAGTCGAAGGAAGTCTCGATTGCCGGCGATCGCGCCGGCGGCTGGCGCGTCGAGTCGGACTTTGTCGCCTCGATTCGCGATCAGTCGCCGGTCCGATTCACGGACTTTGCGAGCGGCGTCTCTTACATGGAGTTCACCGAAGCGGTGGCGCGAAGCGCTCTGAGTCACAGTGCAGTCAAGTTGCCTTTGGAGGAGTTCCAGTCATCGGAGTGACGAAACGAAGTCGGCGCAAGACTTTCAGCGTCAGCAGAGCAAGACCTCCGAAAACGGCCACTTGGGCCAGGAGCAGTAGACAGAGGGCCGCGAGATGATTTCCGACGCCATAGTGCATCTGCTGAAAGACTTCGTGGGCGAAGGTTTGGCCGCCGGGAACTTCAACGAGCTTTCCAGCGCTGAGTTCCCCAAGCGACATTGCTGCCAACGCACACGCAGTCAGCAGCGCAGGCGCCAACATCGCGGGTGCGACAACGAGCCGGAACTCTTGCGACAGCCGGCCGCTGTCCATTGCTGCTTGCTCAACCTGTTCATTGGGAACGGACCGAGCCGCCGGCCAAAGCAACGCAAGTGCAAGGGGCAGGAAATGCAAGCACGCCGCCCAGAACACGGGCAACGGCGATGGCCCCGAATACAAAGCCCGATCAAGGACAGTTACCTGGCCGCGACTCAATCGAGTTTCGCAGTCGATGATCCACTGAATTGATTCCTTCAGTGCGATGCCAATGACCGGACCGGGGAGCACCGCGATGATTACGGCGACGACGAATATGACATGCCCTAGCAAGGGGTTCTTTCGTCCGATCCAACAACTTGCGACACCGAACGCCGACAGCGCGATGCCGACGACGAATGCGCTGACGAGGCTGCGAGCGATCAATTCTTGTTGCGATATCCAGGCGTGTTGCATGCTGCCGGCGAATCGCGTCAGCGACAATTCGTTGTCCGGAGGCAGGTTGCCGCTGCGCAAGATCAGACTGAAGATCGGAACACCCAACACCAATGCCAACAGTCCCACGACAAGGATCAATGCCGGCAGCCGAGCAATCCCAAGACGGATCAGTACATTGGGACTTGAGTTTGATAGAAGAGGCGGCAGGTGTTTTCGCAATCGTCGCACCCATAGTGCGATGGCGATGGCAAGAACTAGCAGCGGCGGTACGGCGACGACTAATGCACGTGCGACACCGGACGAATTGTGGCCGGCAGTCGGCAGGTCGGGACGACTGATTTGAATGTATACTTCCTCGGCAAGTGTTCGGACTTGAACCATGTCGGTCACAGTGACTTCACCTGCAGTGGACAGGGTAATCCAAAGTGCAGCGACCGATATTGCCGGCAATGCTCGTGGGATTGTGACGTGTCGAATCGCCGCCCACACGCCTCCGTGCAGGATCGCGTCTTCTTCGACATCACGCTCGACGGCCGATACGCCGAGGCCGGCCAGCCATACAAACCATGGCAATGCGGCGAGAGCGTGGATCCAGATGGCGGCAGGCAGGCCGGTCGCCCAAGGCTTCCAGGGAATGCCGGTCGTTTTGAAATCAGGGTCCGAAGGATCGGTTGTTTGCCAACCGGGAAGCGTCAGCCAACCGTCGCTGCCAAGCGTTGCTTGCCATGCGGATGCAAGGACCGGCAACGGGATGAACAAAGCGAGGACCAGAATCCGCCGGCACGTCACACGACCCGGTAGGTCTGAACGGAAAAGGAGCAGGGCCAACAGTGTGCCCATCGGAATGCAAATCGCCAATACGCCGGCGACAAGCAACGAAGTGTTTTTTATGATCGAAACAAGTCGTTTCCATTCGGTCCAAGCTTGCCACGCAGCCGGCTCGCGAAATAGTTCGACCAAGAGCGCCACAAGTGGAATGCCTACCGCCACGCACCAAACGATGATCAATATCGAGCGTGCCGGTCTCACGAGTGCTCCAAAACGACTCAGCCCACGGCATTCCGTGGGCTGGCGGTATTGCGGAATCGGTTTTCGGTCTAGCTGTCTTTTTTCTCTTCCTTTGGCTTTTCTTCCTTTGGTTTCTCTTCTTTTGGCTTTTCTTCCGGAGGTTTGCCAGGCAACGGTTTCTTGGGTCGTTCGACAGGTTTAACTTCGGGCTGGCTCTCGGCCACCGGTGTGTTTGCATCACGCTGTGGGTGGAGTACAGGCCGTGAGTTGTCACGGTCGTGCAAGCAGATCAATAGCCCGTTGTGTGCCGACAGGTAGACTCGATCCGTGGTCGAATTGGCGAATGCGAACGTGAATTCGCGGGTTTGCACGGAACCAAGAGGCAGGCCGCGACGGCGGTCAAGCGCAACAAGGTCGCCCATCGTGTTCTTGGCGAAAATGACTTTGTCATTCACGGCGACGACGCGGTCAACTTCCGGCGCGCTGCGATCGAGCACTCCTCGTTTGTCACGCCACATCGATTCGCCGCTTGCTCGATCGAGGCGGTGCAATTCATGTTGAATGGTCGTAAGGAACACTTCGTCGCCGATGATGATTGCCGGCTGGGCTGCAGGGCCGTTGCCCGTGAACCGCCACAGCACTCGACCCCGTAAGCCATCGAGCGCATATAAGCTGGAGTCGATAGTCGAAACAAAGAGCGAATCGCCGAACTGCGATGCGGGGCCGGTAATGTTATTGCCGGTCTCGAACCTGTAGAACTCTTGTGCCGCGAGTTTCGGCGAAGCGATGATCGTGCGTGCCGAACTCGTGACAACGACTCCGCCAGATGTTACGCGCGGCGCGTGCGGCAGCCGCACGCCAGTCGTTAGTGCCCAGCGTTGGGTCAGAACTTTCGGTGGGGTGCTCTTTTGACTCATTTCTTCGAGTCGCGTGATGTTGTTGAGCATCGTCATTGCCGGAGTGGCCGAAACGTCGCTGTTAATGCGGAATGGCGGCACTGCCGACGGCAAGACGGCCAGCGATGCAGTAAGCTGCCTTTGATTGCTGTTGACCCGATACGGCGGATTCACCGATTCAAGAACGGCAATCGACGGAGTCGTGCTGGTGCTTCCTGCCACCGACTGTGAAGTGCGAATCTGGTTGTCGCGAAATGCGCTTGGTTTTTCGATGCGTCGTTCCGTTGCCGTTTTGCTATCCTGTGCATTGCGGGCCACTGTGGGTTTTTGCTTCGACGTGACGAACAGACCCTCTGTTACGACCTTCTCTGAATCAGGACGGGCCGGCAACCCATAAGCGATCAATCGATCTCCGCCGATGCAGACATAAACGCGCTCGCCGTCGCTCGTCGGGGCCGACGAGGGGATTGTCGGCATTTCAAAAGTCCATTCCAGTTTGCCGGTCGAGCGATTGATGCCGTACATGCGTACGTCGCGGATGACAATAATGAAGCGGTTGTCGGAACATGCTTCTGGAATCAATGGCGGGAATGTGCCGCCGGGCCGAACGCTCCAAGCCTGTGTGCCGCTTTCGGCATCGTGAGCGGAAACTAGGCCGCTACGCAATTGCACGACCAGCAACGATTCAAATAGTTGAATCGTCGCAATTCCATCGCGGTTGCCTTCGAGCGGCAAGGTCGTTGCCCAACCGAGGCGCAAGTTCAGGCGTTCCAATTCACTGCGGTCAGGAAGTCGTGGCTGAGTTCGCACGGTCGATCGTTGCTGACCGGATGCGGAAACCGTCACAGCCAATAGAGTCAGAAATACCGCAAGAACTCGCATATTCGTACCTCGGAGGAAGCGCGCGCTATGGTGCAGTGCATTTACTGTAACACGAATCGGTAGCGAGGAAAAGTGGCGACTTGAATCGAACGCGATGCAATTGCTCCGGTGATGTGCTTTGGGCGATTTTACCGGTTACTCATTTCTTGCCGAGTTGCCGCTTCGCTACGAAAAATCGGCCGAGGACTGCTGCGCATCGGTCTGCAAGCACTCCGCTCATCACCTGGCAGCGGTGATTTAACCGCGAATCCTGCGTGATTTGAAACAACGAATGACAGGCGCCTGCCTTTGCGTCCGCCGTGCCGTATACGACCATAGGAATGCGGGCTTGAACGATGGCGCCGGCACACATCGGGCACGGTTCCAACGTCACATAAATGGCGCAGTTTTCCAGACGCCATGAACCAAGCGACTCCGCAGCCTGTGTGATGGCGATCATCTCGGCATGGGCGGTCGGGTCACGAAGTTGCTCGCGCTGGTTGTGCGCTCGCGCGATTACGCCTTTCTCGAATGAAACGATCACAGTGCCCACGGGCACCTCATCTTCAATCATCGCTTGTTCCGCTTCGTCGAGGGCCATCTCCATATGGGCCAAGTGGAATGGATGCCGTGGATCGCTCAACGGCAGATCAAACTGGGAACGGAAATGGTCATCAAGACTCATGCGGGGCTCACTTCGGCGACATAATCCTCGACCGTGGTATCTCTCTCCAAGAGCAGAAGCGCAAACGAGGCCCATTCGTTGCCGGAGCCTCCCATGGGCGTCTCGCGCACCGGTGTCCAACCTGCATCCAACAGTGCAGGTAGATCAAATACGGGACGCGAGCCAAGCCCATATGGCGCGAATTCACGGTTGTTCGCAAGGTCTTGGCTGCATCCATTTGAACAGACAATGACGTATCGATACCGTTTCATAATCGTCTCGCTTCGTACGACGTGGTCATGTGATTATCCGCGAGAGTGGATTGGGCGGCAACGTGGGCTTCCGCAATGCGATTGCTAAGATGTGCTTGAACAGGGAATCGAGTTACCGGGAGACCGCAGCCGTGCCAGTGCTTGTGCAGAAATTCGGTGGAACAAGTGTCGCCACAGCGGAAAGAGTCATGGCGGCCGCCAGGCGCGCCATTCGCGCCAAGCAGGCGGGCAATCAGGTCGTAGTCGTTGTCAGCGCTCGTGGCGACACAACCGATGATTTGATCGCGATGGCGAAAGAGATAACCGACAGCCCGCCCGCTCGTGAAATGGATATGTTGCTGGCGACCGGTGAGCAAATCTCCATTGCACTGCTCGCGATGGCAATTCAGACTCTCGGCGAAACTGCGATGAGCTTTACCGGCGCCCAAGTCGGCATCGTGACCGACAGCACGCACACCAAAGCACGCATCAAGAGCATCTCGACATCTCGCCTTCGACAGGCGCTCGAACAAGGGAACATCGTCATCGTCGCAGGCTTTCAGGGCATCGATGATAATGACAACATTACGACGTTAGGACGCGGCGGATCGGATACGACTGCCGTAGCTCTTGCCGCCGTGCTCAAACATGATCCTGCCGGCCCTTCCGAAGTCGGCTGCGAGATTTACACCGATGTCGATGGAGTCTACTCCACCGATCCGCGACTAGTCCCTGAAGCGCGCAAGCTTGACTGCATCAGTTACGATGAAATGCTGGAATTGGCGAGCGCCGGCGCCGCAGTCATGCACTCGCGCAGCATCGAGTTCGCAAAGAAGTATGACGTTCCCGTCATGGTGCGCAGTTCGTTCAGCGATGTCGAAGGCACGTGGATCGTGCCCGAAGCAGAGTGGATGCACCAGATTCCGGTTTGTGGAGTTGCAATTTTCAAAGACGAGGCACGTATCCTGCTCGACGGTGTTCCGGATCAGCCGGGCGTCAGCCACCGTTTGTTCTCGACGCTCGCGGATGCGAACATCGTTGTCGATATGATCGCTCAGGGAATCGCCAGCGATGGACGAGCAGCGATTGGCTTTACCGTCCCGCATAACGAGCTCAAAGCCGCTCGACGCGTCCTCGAACCACTCGCGCAAGTGTTCGGCGCTACGCTACAGTATGGCGAAGACCTGAGCAAAGTCTCGATCGTCGGCACCGGGATGCGTACGCACACCGGCGTCGCACAGCGAATGTTCTCTGTTCTCGGCAGCGAGAATATCAACATGCACATGATCACGACGGGAGACATCAAGATTTCGGTGCTAGTCGACAAACGCGACGGCATGCGTGCCGTGCGTGCCGTCCATCAGGCTTTTCAGTTGCAGCAGCCGCTTCAGGCGGACCGACTCCCTCCTCCGGCCAACATGCTCATGTACGCGCTTCGCTCTTCCGCCGCTGACAGCGAAACCGGTGGCGACCTCGTCGCGCGGCTTCAAGGGCTTTCCGGCATGGAAGATGTCGTCGTTAGCGACGTGCGGCTTGCCACGAATCATGCACAAATAACGATCTACGATTTGCCGGATCGCCCGGGGAACTGTGCTCGAGTGTTCCAGGCGATTGCCGATGCGAATATCGTCGTTGACATGATCGTGCAGAATCTCGGAAGCAACGACCGTGCTGAACTGTCATTCAGCGTGCCCAGGGACGATTTGAGCCGGGCACAGAAATGCACACAGGATGCTGTGCGCGCGATCGATCCGAGTTCACGAGTCGTCGGCGATTCCGACATCGCGGTGCTTTTTGTGATGGGAGTCGGAATGCGCACGCATACCGGCGTGGCCAAGTTGATGTTTGGCGCGTTGGCGGAGCAAGGCATCAACATCAACATGATTAATACGAGCGAAGTTTGCATCAGCGTCGTTGTCGAACGCGCCTTTGGACAGGACGCGCTGGCTTGCCTGCGCAAGGTGTTTGCTCTGACGCCGATGCGGTGACATTCTCAAACCGTGCGTTTTGAATTCGGTGAGAGTTCTAGGTTTCTTGCCTGATTATCAAGCATCCTTGAAATGCCGTATTTGACCGAGGTCGTCCGTACTCGGGAGTGGAACATGGCAAAAACTTGGCGCGTCGCAATCATTGGGCGAACGGGCAAAGGCGATTACGGCCACAGCCTCGACACGGTTTGGGCCAGTTTGGACAACGTGGAAGTCGTTGCCGTTGCGGATGACAACGATTCCGGCCGAATCCAGGCCGCACAGAGGACCAAAGCGAAAAACGCCTATGCGGACTATCGGCAGATGCTCGAAAAGGAAAAGCCGCAGATCGTCGCCATCGGGCCGCGGTGGCTTGACGTGCATCGGGACATGGTACTGGCATGTGCTGAACATGGCGCGAACATGTTCCTGGAAAAACCGATGTGTCGAACGATGGCTGAGGCCGACGAGATGGTCGAGGCATGCGCCAAACGGCATGTCAAGTTGGCGATTGCCCACCAAACGCGATATAGTCCGCGGGCGGATCGCGTCAAGGAACTGCTTGCAGGCGGCCGACTGGGAGACGTGTTGGAAGTGCGAGGCCGGGGCAAAGAAGATGCTCGCGGCGGCGGCCAGGATCTCATGGTTCTCGGAACGCACATTTTCGACCTAATGCGATTCTTCTTTGGCGATGCTCGTTGGTGTTACTCACAGATTTTCCAAGAAGGCAGGACGCCGCAGCGAGGCCAAATACGCGAAGGCGCTGAAGCAATCGGTCCCATTGTAGGTGATCGAATCCAGGCGAGTTACGGCTTCGATCACGGCGTGAACGCGAGCTTCGGCACCCACCGTGCCAAGTTCGGCGCCGGACAACGCTTTGCATTGCAGATTTTCGGCAGCAAGGGCATCATGCACATGCAGACCGGAGCGTTGCCCCAGACTCTCATTTGTGAAGACCCAAGCTGGTTGCCCGGCCGCAAAGGCGCTTGGCAGGAAATCACCAGCGCCGGCGTCGGCCTGCCTGAACCGATCAAAGACGCGTCGTTCATCCAGGGGAACCGGCGAATCGTGCTCGATCTGATGGATGCGATTGAAAATGACAAACAACCGCGAGGAAGCATCAACGACGGCAGAGCGTCGCTTGAAATGATCCTGGCGATCTACGAGTCGTTTCGTTTGCAGAAGCCCGTTGAATTGCCGCTTAAAAACCGCAAGCACCCGTTGACAATGCTGTAGCGAGGTCGCGCATGTCGTGTCGAATGGGAACAACCCTGGCTTTCCACTGGTGCGTGATTTTGGTCACGGGCGGTATTGCTGTAGAACCGAGCTCGATTGACGAGAGAGTCGCCAGGTTGATTCGCGATCTGGACGACGATCGTTTTCGAATTCGACAAACGGCGACGGAAGAACTTGCCGCATGCGGATTGCGCGCCATCGGTCCTCTCGTTGCGTCCTCAAAATCGCCAAAGGACGAAGTCAGTTTTCGGTCGGTCGCGGCTCTCGCAACAATCTCGAAATCCCAGTCGATCGTGATTAGCGCCGCAGCGCATGCTGCACTTTGGCAATTGGCACAGTCGAATCATCCTGTTGCCGCAGCTCGTGCCCGCCAGGTTTTACAAGGACCGATGCAAGCGGCGGTGAACTTGCTAGTCAAAGGCGGCGCGGTTGTCGGTTATGAAGGCGACACTGTCGTATCCGTGGACCTGGACCAAGCGGCCGACCCGCAGGCGCTGGTTCCTTTGCTTCACAAGTTGCCCACGATCAAGTCTCTCTCAGTATCCAATCCAAAGTGGAATGATGAATGCATGTCGCGATTGTCCGGGCTGCCGAACTTAACGGACCTCAATCTTTTTGGCTCATCGATCGGCAACGATGGGCTGAAAGTGCTGAAGTCGTTTCCACGATTGAAGTCGATTCCAATGGGACGGACAAAGATCACCGACGACGGGTTGGCGCATCTGAGCAACCTGGTTCAGTTGGAGTATGTTGGGTTGCGAGGCAACAAGATCTCCGATGGCGGCCTGCTTCACTTGAAGAAACTGAATTCTTTGACAGGCCTTTATCTCGGTGAGACGAATATCACTGACGCAGGGCTGGCTCATCTTTCCGCGTTGAAGTTGATGACCTACCTGCGGCTGCACAATACGGCGATCAGCGATGCCGGTCTTGAACATCTGCATGGCATGTCGAAACTGCAACTCGTTGAACTGTGGAATTCGAAAGTAACGGATGCCGGAGTTGCGAAACTCAAGCAGCAAATCCCAAGTGTAAACGCCATTCGACGAAATGAATGATCCATTCAATCGCGCCCCGAGCACTATTCAAACGTGGGTTGACGCATTGGATCGGTTCGGGCTATATTCTTCCGGCCCGGGGGTAGGGCCGTTGCCGGCGACTTCGACGTGAATGAACAAGAGTACTTGGACCTGATCTGCGGACGAAAACGCGGGTTCGTTGCGTCGATGTACCGGTTTGGCTTGCGATTTGCTTGTTGGGCTTACAGCGCCGCCATGTGTTGGCGCAATCTGGCATTTGATCGCGGCTGGCGCCGAATCGAAAGAGCGTCGGCGCCGGTGATCAGCGTCGGAAATCTGACGACCGGCGGCGCCGGCAAGACGCCATGTGTCGAATATGTCGCGAAGTATTTGAGAAGCCGCGACGTCTGCGTCGTAATATTGAGCCGGGGTTATGGCAGTACCGGCCGCAATGACGAAGCGATGATGTTGGAAGAGTGTCTGCCGGATGTGCCGCACTTGCAAGGGCCTGACCGAGTGGCGCTTGCTCAAACTGCGATTGAGGAATTGGAAGCCGAACTGTTGTTGCTCGATGACGGCATGCAGCATCGCCGCTTACACCGCGACTTGGACCTGGCCCTGGTCGATGTGACGAATCCTTGGGGGTATGGTTCCGTACTGCCGCGAGGGCTCCTACGTGAACCTCGCGCTGGACTACGTCGAGCGGCATTCGTGATCCTCACGCGTTGTGATCAGGCGCCGTCGGCAACCGTGGCCGAGATCGAGAACCAAGTTCGGCAGTTGGCTCCAGATGCGGTCGTCCTGCAAAGTGTCCATAGACCGGCCGGCTGGTTACATGGCGGCGACACGCGGCCGGTTGATGATATGAAGGGGAAGTCGGTCGGTGCGTTCTGCGGGATCGGTTCGCCCTTGGCGTTTCGAACGACATTGCAGCAACTTGGACTCAATATCGTCGGCTGGCGGGAATTTCCGGACCATCATCCGTATGATCGAAATGACGTCGAGTCGTTACACGATTGGGCCGAGTCGATGAACGTCGACGCAATTGTCACCACGCACAAGGACTTAGTGAAGATCCGTTTGAAATCGATGGGCAGCGTTCCGTTGAAGGCGTTGCGAGTCGAATTTCAGATTCTGCAAGGGGAGGATCAGCTACAGTCCCGGATAGGAACTTTGATCGACAGATAATGTACTCGACCGGTGGACCGGTCGGAGATTTTACGAGACAAGGCATGAAGCCATTTGATCTTCATGGACTGAAGACATACGAGTTGCACTCGCGACCGAGCAAGGTATTTGCCGACGACCTGGGACGGCCGAATTGCAGCGAATCGAGATTTGACGACTGGATCGAATCATTGCCGCGGCAGCTTGCCGCGAATCAACTCCGCCGCGTCCGGGACCATCTGCGTCGAGCACATGCCGAGGGCAAGACCGTCGTCGCTGCGATGGGCGGACACGTCATCAAAACCGGATGCGGTCCTTATCTCATTGACTGGATTGAATGCGGATTGATCAAAGGCATCGCGCTCAATGGCGCAGCCGCGATTCATGATTTCGAACTCGCCGCTGCCGGCAAGACAAGTGAGGACGTTGCAGCACAGTTGCAGGACGGCAGCTTCGGCATGGCGCGTGAAACAGCCGACGCGTTCGCTGTTGCCACGCATTGGGGCGGAATCTGCGACAGGGGGTTGGGCGCCGCCCTGGGTGAGTACATTGAGAAATCGGGCTTGCCTTACGCTCATTGCAGTGTTGTCCACGCGGCCCATCGGGCCGGCATCCCTTGCACGATTCATGTCGCGATGGGCACCGACATCGTTCACATGCACCCGCACGTTTCCGGCGCTGCGCTTGGCGAATCATCGATGATTGACTTCCGACGACTATGTACTCTCGTAAGCACTCTCGCGAACGGCGTTTGGCTGAACCTTGGGAGCGCGGTCATCCTTCCCGAGGTGTTCCTGAAAGCGGTCGCCGTCGTTCGGAACTTTGGCCATCGCCTCGACGGTCTCGTGGCCGTCAATCTCGACAAAGAATCACGATATCGTGCGCTGGTCAACGTGCTGTTTCGGCCGGCGTCTGAAGGCATTGAACTGACCGGGTGTCATGAAATTCTGCTGCCGCTTTTGCATGCTTCCGTAGCTGCAAGAAAGGCGCCTGCGGGCAATGTGAAACAACGTCGCGCTGCATGATGCTCTTGCAACAATGAGGGAATCCGATGTCTGCAGACCTAATCGACCTTGTCCATAAACTGGGTCAGCCCAAAGTGCTCGTTTTGGGCGACCTGATGCTGGATCGGTACGTATGGGGCGACGCCGAGCGTGTCAGCCAGGAGGCTCCGGTCGTGCTGCTGCGTGCCGATCAGCGCGAAGAACGACTAGGCGGGGCGAGTAGCGTGGCGACGATGCTGCGAGCACTCGGCGCTAGAGTTGTGCTGGCAGGAATCGTCGGCGCCGATGACACGGCCGATCGTGTGCGTGCGATTCTCACCGACATCGGCGTCGATCACGAGGGCGTTTTGACCGATGCGACTCGACCCACAACGCTCAAAGAGCGATTCATCGGTCGAGCGCAGCAGAAACACCCTCAGCAAATGATGCGTGTCGATTATGAATCGCGGGCGCCGTTGTCGGAGTCGCTGGCGAATGATCTGACTCAGTTCTGTATTCGCAAGCTCGGCCAGATCGATCTCGTGCTGGTCAGCGACTACGACAAAGGTGTCTGTTCGCTGAAAGTTCTGACATCGATAATCGCTGCTGCATCGCAGGCGGGAATTCGCACTTTGATTGATCCTGCAAGGACAAGCGACTATCGCAAGTATCATGGCTGTTCGGCGATCACCCCAAATCGCCAGGAGGCCGGTCTGGCGGTAGGTCGTGCGTTGCCGTCTTCGGATCAGGCCATCGTCGCTGCCGTTGACTTGTGTGAAAGGCTGGACCTGGAAGCGGCCATTGTGACGCTGGATCGAGAGGGCATGGTGCTTGCCCATGCAGATGGCCGCCGTCGGCAATTCCCGACTCGGGCCCGCCAAGTGTATGACATCACCGGCGCCGGCGACATGGTGCTGAGCGTCCTGGGGTTGGCGCTTGCCGCCGGCGCTGATTACCCTGCCGCGATTCGCCTAGCTAACATTGCCGGCGGACTCGAAGTCGAGAAAGTCGGAGTCGCGACCGTCACGCGCGATGAAATATTGCGCGATCTTCTGCATACTCGCGCGACGAACAAACTCGCGGACCTTTCCACCTTGCGCCATGAAATCGAAGGTCGGCGACGTCTCGGACAACGAGTCGTGTTCACCAACGGCTGTTTCGACCTGTTGCACGCCGGGCACGTCCAGTATCTGCAAGAAGCGAGGTCGCAGGGCGATCTTCTAGTCGTCGGACTAAACAGTGACGACAGTGTTCGCACGCTCAAAGGACCGGATCGCCCCGTCAACTCGGTCGAGGCACGCGCCATGGTGCTTGCCGGGTTGGAATGCGTTGATTTTGTCACTGTATTTGACGACGCGACTCCACTCACTCTCATCGAATCGCTGCGTCCGGAAGTGCTTGTGAAAGGCGCCGACTACTCATGGAACGAAGTCGTCGGCGCCGAGTTCGTCGAGTCATACGGCGGTCGAGTGCATCTTGCGCAGCTGTGCAACGATTACTCAACGACGCGACTTTTGAAGAAGCTCCGGGCGGCGTGATCGGCTATGAACATCGTCGTATTCCTGCCAAATTGGATTGGCGACGTCGTCATGGCGACGCCTGCGCTGCGAGCATTGTCGCAAGCTTATCCGTTTTCTCGTCGCATCGCCGTCGCGCGGCCGTACGTGAACAATGTGCTGAGCGGTTCCCCTTGGATCGACGAATTTGTATCCAGCAGCGATCCGTGGTGGCGGGTCGCTGCCAGGCTGCACTCAATTCGCGGCGAAGTTACGATAGTGATGCCGAACTCATTTCGTTCGGCGTGGATCGCTTGGCTGAGTCGCTGCAAACGTCGCATCGGTTTTGCGCGCGACGGGCGATCGGCACTTCTTAATATCAAACTGCAATCGAAACGAGAACCAAACGGTCGTTTCACGCCTGCGCCGATCCTGCTCGCGTACAACGAACTTGCAGTGGCGGCCGGATGTGCCAGCGTCGGTCGGAACATGGAATTGTTCACGACCGCGCACGACGAAGAACTTGCGGACCGTATCTGGTCGACGACGGGGCTGGACACGCTCCGCACCGTTTATTGTCTAAATCCGGGAGCGGCCTACGGCTCCGCGAAGCTCTGGCCTGCTGAGCACTTCGCCGCATTGGCTCGTCGACTCGCGGACGACTCGAGTGCCGGTGTGATGGTGCTTTGTGGGCCTAGTGAACGTGCGCTGGCAACGCAAATCGTGGCGTTGGCCGACTGTGAGCGAGTGCACTCGCTGGCCGATGCACAAGTCTCCATTGGATTGACCAAAGCGTGCATTCGACGATCCTCGTTAGTCGTAAGCACCGACAGCGGGCCGCGACATATTGCTGCCGCTTTTCAGCGGCCGGTTGTTGCACTTTTTGGTCCGACTCATCAGGCTTGGACTGACACGTTCTACGACCGAGAAATCCGCCTGCAAAGGCAAGTCGAGTGTGGTCCGTGCCAACTGCGACATTGTCCGTTGGATCATCGATGCATGAAGGAACTGCGTGTGGACGAAGTGCTGGCAGCCGTTCAAATGCTCGAACGGACTGATACATTCAGCCAACGATCCGGAGACTATTGTGCTGCATGAAATCGGTCGACGACCGGACATTGTCGTTGAACGAACGAAGCGAGGACTGACCCTCGTCAAGCAGCGTCACGCGCTCGCACTTGGCGCCGCCGGCTTGCGATCCATACAGGACTTTATGGACCTTCGCGCCGAGATGATCAGCGGTCACCCGGGCCGAAATGTGGCTCGAGTATCATTTGAGTCGGATCGCGGATTGAAACACGCATTTCTGAAACGAGAGTTTGACATTCGCTGGACGCAGCGTTGGAAGAGTTGGCGAGCCGGTTTTGGCTGGTCGTCGCTCTCCGTGCGGGAAGCGCTTGCGCTGGACATGGTCCGTGAGCAAGGCATTGCAGCTCCCGATTGGATCGCTGTAGGCCAAGATGATCGCGGACGAGCATATGTGCTTCTGGAAGCTGCCGAGGGCGCAGAGCTTCGGAAATTCCTTCTCCGCGGTCAAAGTCGGTCGATCGAGGATCGGCTCTGCTTCGCTCAGTCGTTGGGCCGGAGCATTGCGCGGATGCATGATGCCGGAGTCGAACATCCCGACCTATATGCGAAACACATCCTCGTTGAAAGAGACGGTAAGTCGTGCACCATTCTCGATTGGCAGCGTTCGCGTCGACCCCACACATTGTCGGCATCCGTGCGCTGTCGCGACTTGGCCGCATTGCACGCATCGGTGGCCGACGAACTGGCCGACCCGGTGGAGCGAGACGAATTTCTTGCCGGTTACTTGGACGAAAGTAAGTGTGCTCTCCCGAACCAGAAGCGACTGTCTGCTGAGATCGGACGACTTGCCGTCGAACGAATGCGCCGAAGTTCGGTTCGTGAGCAGCGGTTGCCGACGTGGCATTCCAGTCAGCCCTTGGTTTGGCTGGACGGCGAAGCGATTGCGGCGACGCCTCGATGCATGCAATCATGGACGCACTTGGAGTTGCAACGGCTCGCATATGGCTTCCAGGCTCGAGGCAATGCACTCCAATCGATGATGGTGCTGAGCCCGGAAGGCCGAAGAGTTCGCCTGACTCAGCGGCGTACGCTGCGCCCCTTCGGTTCAATATGGAGTTCACTTCTTCGGCGCCGTTGGACTTCTCCGGAACTTCGTGCTGCCGCCCACTTATTGCGTCAAGAACGACTAGGCGCAATGCCTCGTTTGCTGGCATTCGGTCAACGCGCTCAAAGCGGCGGTGTAATCAACTCGTTCCTGCTGGAAGAAACCGAGGCAACGTAGTGCCGTCACTGTGGCAACGACTGACCACGACCGTCACGCGTTCGGCACATAGTCCGGCGTGGGAGGCCGGTGTCTCGACGCAAGCCGACGTGATGCGATGGCCCGATGGTGAACGGCATCACGCAAAGCAGGGGCGATCCATTGGACTATTTCGATTTCGTTCCGAACACGGTCAAATCAACGCCTATGTCAAAAGGCACTTTCGGATATCAACGCTGCACGGATTAGTCACGACATTATTCCCGAATTGGACGATGGGACCCGGACGATGCGAGCAAAAGAACATTGAAACGGCTCGGTCGCTCGGAATTCCAGTTCCCAAGGTGCTTGCCGTTGGGGAGCACGTCGGCCCTTGGGGTCGAATGCAAAGTTACATCGCGATTGAAGAGTTGCCGAGGATGATCGCGCTGCATGAAGCCATACCGCTTGCTGCCAAGCGACTTGGCAGCAGTTTGTTTCGGGACTGGAAGGCCGGGCTGGTTCGTGAGGTAGCGCGATTGTGCAAGCTTCTGCATGATTCCGGCAATTATCATTGCGACCTGTATCTGTGTCACTTTTTTATCGACGAAGCGATGACAGGTGTAATTCCTCAAGAGTGGCGGGAGAGAGTGTGGCTGATTGACTTTCATCGCTTTACGCGGGCACGGTTAGCCTCATTCTGGTTGCGAACAAAGGACTTGGCGCAGCTTTTGTATTCGTCCTCGGTTGATGGCGTTGGACTTCGTGATCTCGTAATGTTCTGGCGGGCATATTGCGGAACTCGATCGTTTCATTTGCTCCGACGGCTCGTAGTTTGGAAGGCGAATCTGTATCGACGCCACAACAAAAAGCGAGAGGCGGATTGCCCATGAAGATCGCTCTCTGTTACGAAGCTGTGCTTCCGGCACGCGGTGGCTGCGAGACATACATCACGGACCTGATGCGAAGACTCTCTGCTGATGGCCACGATGTCCACTTGTATGCCTCGCGATGCGACCAGGCTGCGATGCCGTCAGCAGTGACCGTCCATCGAATGCCGCAATTCAAGGGCCCGAGGTTTCTGCGACCGTGGCTGTTCGGCCGCGCATGTCTCGATGCCATGGCGAGATCGGAGCACGATGTCACGGTCGGCTTCGACAAAACGTGGGGCCAGGACGTGCTCTATCCGCAGGGGGGGCTGCACGTTGCCTCGGCGGAACACAATCTTCAAAAGCACAGGACAGCGGCCGCTCGGCTCTTTGCAAGCGTCGCCAAACGCGTCGACCCGGCAGCGAATGCGTTTCGACTCCTGGAACGACGGCAATACTGCGACGCCAGGATGCCGGTGATCATCGCCAACAGCCGGATGGTCCGAGAGCATTTTCGAATTGCTTACGGCATCGCACATGACAAAGTTCACATCGTGCCCAACGCGATTCATCCTTCGCGATTTGAGTCGTCGCAAAGATCTCAAATTCGTGATGACTGGCGCAAGAAATGGTCAATCTCAGACGGCGATCCGGTTGCGCTCTTTGTTGCCATGAACTATCGGCTAAAGGGCCTCGAACCGTTGCTTCACGCGATGCGACGAGTACCTGAAAGCTCGTCGTTACGACTCCTCGTGGTCGGCAACCCACTTACTCGCAGTTTCGAACGGCTTGCCCAACGACTGCGAGTTGCCGATCGTGTGGTGTTTCATGGATTCTGCGCCGATTCGCGGCAGGCATACTTTGCGTCCGATTTCCTGGTGCATCCTACGTTTTACGATCCGTGCTCGCTCGTCGTGCTTGAGGCACTGGCGTGTGGGCTGCCGGTCGTCACGTCGCAGTATAACGGTGCGGCTGAGCTACTTGAACCGGCGGAGTGCGGACGTGTCATCGACGATCCGCACGATGCCGAACGGCTTGCCGAGTGTCTCATGTATTTTGCCGATTCCAAGAACCGGCTCATCGCTTCGGACGCGGCTAGAGTCGCCGCCAGTCGCTGGACCTTCGACGATCATTATCGCAAGATAGTGGATGTTCTGCGCATTGCCGCGCAGCGTCGTGCCGCGACCTCGTAAATCCAGGCGAGCGGATGCTCTTCGTCGTCTTCGGACTTTTCCTGTCATATCTCGCGGGATCAATCCCAATCGGCTTTCTGCTCGGCCGCTATTTCGGTGTCGACATTCGTGCTGCCGGCAGCGGCAATATCGGCGCGACCAATGTGAGCCGCCTGCTGGGCCGACGAATTGGCGCGATCGTCCTTTCTCTTGATTTTCTCAAAGGCGCAATCCCCGTACTTGTGTTTCGGCAATTGGACCTTGAAACATGGGCGCCTGTGGCCGCGGGCCTCCTGGCAGTGATGGGGCACATCTTCCCGGTATGGTTGAGATTTCGCGGCGGAAAAGGAGTCGCCACGGGGTTCGGCGTCGTGGCGGTCTTGCTTCCGATTCCATCGCTCGTGGGTCTGTTACTTTGGCTGACGACCGTGTCAGCGACCCGCTACGTGTCATTGGCATCCATACTTGGCGGCATCGGCTTGACGGGGACGCACCTGGTGCAAACGGCAGAGCCATTCACTGGGCCGAAACGTATCCTGACGCTGTTCTGCCTGGTCGCGCTTGGCCTGGTAATCGTTCGCCATATTGCGAATCTGACCAGACTGTGGCGCGGCAACGAAAGTCAAATTGAGGAAACTGCCGCGATGAAATTGCTCAATCGCGTACTTCACGTGTTGGCGTTGGGACTATGGTTCGGCAGCAGCGTCTTCTTCACGTTCGTCGCGGCCGCACTCATCTTCAAAACACTGGAAGGATATGGCACGATGCCGAGATACGACCGCCCGACCTGGCTGCCGTTTCGTGAGTTCTTTGACAAAGACTCGGGCACGCGATTGGCCGGTGCGACCGTATCACCGATGTTTCTTGCGTATTTCATCATCCAAGGCATCTGTGGCCTGGTCTCGCTCATTTCAGCTTTGGGTTTCACTCGATCCGAGCCAGGGCGGCGTGTACATCGTTGGCGGTTCATCATCATCACGGCAGCAGTCGTTACAGTTATCGCCGGCTGGCCGCTCAATCAGTACATAAGCGGGCTGAGACTACAGCGATATGATCCGGAGCCTTCTATTTCCGCTCCGGCGAAGGAGTCATTCGGGCGCTGGCATACCTATGCACTGTTCTTGAATTTCGCCACGGTCGGTCTTGTAACGGTGGCGATGGGCATGGCAGCATCGCTTCCTTCCTCCGAGCCGAAGAAACCTTGAATTCGATGTTGTCACTCAGGCTCTTGCTGCGTGAGGCAATGCAAAGTGCCGAGTCCCCACACCAGGTCCGTGGAGTGAATGCCGACGACCTTCCGGTTCGGGAACAAATCGGAGAGAATTCCAAGGGCCTTGCGGTCCTGCGGAGCGTTAAACGTTGGAACGATGACGCACTCGTTGGCGATGTAGAAATTCGCATAACTGGCAGGCAGGCGCTGGCCTCGAAACAAGACTGGGGCTGGCATGGGAAGCGTGACTACCTGAATGCGACGTCCGGCCGCGTCGCGTGCGTCGGATAGCCGTTCCAGATTCTCTTGCAACGGCGCGTGATTGTCATCCGATTCGTTTGGTTCGACGACAGTGACCACGACGCCGGGAGCGACGAATCGAGCGAGGTCGTCGATGTGTCCGTGCGTATCATCGCCGACGATGCCGCGCCCAAGCCAAATCACTTTGCGTATTCCGAGGTAACGCAGGAACATTTCTTCGTAATCCTTGCGAGAAAACCCCGGATTACGGGCTTGCACGTTGGAGAGTAAACATTCTTCGGTCGTCAGCATCGTGCCTTTGCCGTCGCCCTCAACGCTGCCGCCTTCAAGGACTACTCGCCTCTGTTTCCAAACCGGTCGAATCTGTCGAACTCGGCAGCATTTGGCAATCTTGGCTGCGACTGCATCGTCTGTTGCGTAATTCGGATACTTGGCCCAGGCGTTGAATCGCCAGTCGAGTGCCGCTCGGCGGTTTCCATTACGGATTATGGTCGGTCCCGAGTCGCGCGTCCAGCACCGGTCTGTGCGGATGCGCTGGAACCGAATGTTTTGCATGTTTGCATGGTTGCGCTTGAGCACGATGTGTGCCTGACTTTCGGATTTGGCATCATTGACCAGGATTTGAACCGGTTCGGAACTGCTCAGGTGTCGGGCAATCTCGGCATAGACCCATGGGATCGCCGCGAATTTTCCGGGCCAGTCGCTCTTTTGGTGCGGCCAGGCGATCCAGGTGGCACGGTGTGGTTCCCATTCGGCCGGCCAGCGTACGTCGATTTGAGGATCAGGCATTGTGTTACGTTTCCGTTCTTCCGTTGCGAATTCTTCGGATGATACTAATCTATCGGTAAGTTGACAGACCGAATGGGTGTCACAGTAGCTGCTTGCATGGACGCTTGAAGGGGCAAGTGATGAAATCGCGGTCAATTCTAGTCATGGAGGCGGACGATTCACTTCGTAGTGTGATTGATCGATATTTGCGCGAGCACGGTTACTCTGTCTATTCAAGGATCAATGCAGTTGAAGGCTTGGAGTTGGTGCGGACAAAGTTAGTCGATCTAGTTATTGTCGATTTGATGTTGCCGGGCCGTAGCGGACTTGCGGTGCTTGAACAGATCAAAATGACTAACCCGAATATTCCGGTGATCCTACTTGCCGACGTCGATGGCGAGGCGCATCGCGCCCTTGCGGAGTTGCTGGGAGCATGCGAGTACCTTCGCAAACCCTTTTCGATGAATCGGCTCTTCGAGATCGTCTGCCGGAACTGCCCATTGCATCCTTCCGAAGCGAATGCCGCTCAAACTGCACCGTCTCAATTGTCGCCAGTCGCCTATGCTAGCTAGGAACGCCGGCACCGATTTTCGGCCATTGCCGTTCCTCGGCAATCCACATGTCCAGACCATACTCGGGTTTCTGTGGAAGTCTGGCCGTTTTAGAGCATTGACGCAAACAAAGTTCCTCAGGCTCGACGATGGCGATGAAATCGCTTTGCACGATAGCATTCCACCCGATTGGAAAGCTGACGCCCCGATCGCGCTCATGATGCACGGAATGGGCGGCGATCATCGAAGTAGCTACCTGCAACGGCTGGCAGGCGCCTTGTATCCCAAAGGCATTCGCGTCGTCCGTATGGACTTGCGCGGGGCGGGCGCCGGCTTTGGCCGTGCCGAGCGATTCTATCACGCAGGCCGCACCGATGACATTCTTGCCGCTCTCAAAGAGATTCGAACTTGGAGCCCGACGTCCCCATTGTGGCTGATCGGGTTTTCGCTTAGCGGCAACATGGCGCTTAAACTTGCGGGGGAAAAAGGAAGCGAGTTCATGAAACTCGCCGCCCGTGTTGCTGCTTTAGCGCCGCCGATCGATGTCTTGCAATGTTCAAAGCTGATTTCATTGCCCAAGAACCGAATCTACGATCGTTTCTTTGCGAATCACTTGGCGTCTTTAGCGCGTCAACGGCAGGCCTTTTACCCGAATCCTCCGCTGCCCGTTTTTCCCAAGCGGTTGACGATGAAACTATTCGACGATCTCTTTACGGCGCCTCGATGCGGATTTGCCGACGCTTACGATTACTATCGCAAGACATCGTCGGTATCGGTAATTCCAAACATCAAAGTGCCGACGCTCATGCTGACGGCCAGAGACGATCCATTTGTTGCGATCGCACCATTCGAATCGCTGCGAACTCTGCCGCAGGTTACCTTGGAGATCCATGATCACGGCGGGCATCTCGGATTTCTCGGATACCACGGCGGCAGCGCGCGTTGGCTTGAACGTCGCGTCGCTCGTTGGCTTCTCGGTGAAACTTGATCCTGGTTCGACTTCGATTCCGGTTCAATATTCTTTGAGTATGTTGACAACGCTCTGTTGCAGCGGGCCGCCTGTGACATGCACGTTGCATTCGGCATCAACGAACACGTTGGTTTCGCTGCGAATTCCAAACTCGGGAAAGTAAATCCCCGGTTCGATCGAAAAGCAGGTGCGCGGCAGCACACGGCGTTCTTCCCGTGTTTCTAGCCCGTCCATATTCGCGCCGTTTCCGTGCGTCTCCTGCCCGATGGAATGGCCGGTCCGATGGCAGAAAAACTCGCCATACCCGGCCTGATCAATCACGGCCCGTGTCGCGGCATCGACCTGCCAGCCCTGAAGCGGCTTTCTTTGAGCGAAGGCATCGCGCACGCATTGAATGCCGGCGTCTCGGGCTCGCGCGACAATTTGGAAGATCCGTTCATACTTGTCCGGGGTCGAAGTGCCGACGAATCCGGTCCAGGTCAGATCGCTGTAGACGGCTCGCGGCTTATCGAGCTTCGCCCAAAGATCGATGAGAACGAAATCGCCGTCGCGAATGATGCCGGCGTCGCCGGCAATTGGCTCGTAATGCGGGTCACCTGAGTGCGGCCCAACCGATACGTTTGGATTGTGATCGCAGATCATGCCATTTCTCTGAAAGTGCTCCAGAATCTTTGCTTGAACGTCGAGTTCGTGTACGGAACCGCCGCGGCGAATTCGATCGGCAATGAACGACCACGCCACGCCATACGCGGACGCCGTGTGTTTCGCCGCTTCTTGATGCATTAACCACTGCTCTTCGTCCCAGGTTGCCTCGAAGACCTGAATCAGGTCACCGGAGCAGACGACTTCCACACTGCAAGACTTTACGAGTTCGATCGTGCCTGCATCCACTCGAGACACATACGGATTTGCATTGCGGGCGACATACTCCATTGCAACGCGCCTATGTCCGCGAAGGAGCGAGGCCACACCGGCTTCGAGTTCCTGCCAGCGCAGGTATATCGTCTTCGATCCCGGCAAATGGTCCAACGTTGCCGGCTCAATGCGATGCACCAACTTCATGGGTTCGCCGTTTGCCGGAACCATGTAGAACCATCGCCGCGAGCTGATCTTGTCGGGGCGCATATCGGCGATGCGGCGGGCGAGCATGTTCGATGCGCGAAAGTCGTAGAGTAGCCACGCATCGACGTTTTGTTCGCGCAAAGCCGATTGTACCTTGTTCAAGTCAAACATGGAGCATCCTCAAAAGACGACGGGCTGCGTTCGAGACAAGGTACGGTTCTGCATCAAGGTCCGCCAGTCCCGGCGGTTTTCGCTTGCCCTTGGTTGCCAGAGGTTACAGAATCACCGCAATCACTCGGCGCCGCTTGAATGGAGAGTTCACCATGAGTCGCTGCTTTTTCGCTTTGGCTGCGTTCGTTCTCGGACTTGCTGCATCCATCGCTTTTGCTCAACTTCCGCCGGCGAAAGGCCAAGCGACCATCAACGGAAAGGACTACGGGAAAATGACGGACGGCAAGTCGATCGAACAATTCACGCTGACAAACGCCGGCGGCGCCACCGTTCGGATCATTACATTAGGGGGCATCATCACCAACATTAACGTGCCGGATCGCGACGGCAAGCTCGATGATGTCGCGCTCGGCTTCGATGACCTGAAGGGCTACCTCGATGGACATCCCTACTTCGGCTGCATCACCGGCCGCGTCGCCAACCGCATTGCAAAGGGGAAATTCACTCTCGACGGCACGGAATACAGTCTCGCGATCAACAACGAGCCCAATCACCTGCACGGCGGCAAAGTCGGCTTCGATAAGTGCGTTTGGAAGAAGGCCGAGATCCGTTCCGGAAATATCGACGGCGTGGGAGAAGTTTCACTCAAGCTCACGTACCTGAGCAAGGACGGCGAGGAAGGTTATCCTGGCAACCTCCAGTGCACCGTCACTTATTCCTGGAATGACAAAAACGAGCTGCGCATCGATTACGATGCGACGACCGACAAGGCCACGATTATCAACCTGACGAATCATTCCTACTTCAATCTGGCAGGTGTCAAAGGCGGCGACGTGCTTGGCCACGAGCTTTATCTCAATGCCGACAAGATGACGCCGACCGACAATACGCTCATTCCAACTGGCGAAATCAAAGCGGTCAAGGGTACTCCATTCGATTTCACGCAGACCAAAGTCATCGGCAAGGACATTGCACAAACCGGCGGCAATCCGAGCGGTTACGACCATAACTTCGTCATCAATCAATCCGATCCTCGAAAACTAACGCTTTGCGCTCGAGCAACTGAACCTAAGAGCGGCCGAGTGATGGAAGTGTTAACGACGGAACCTGGCGTGCAGCTTTACACGGGGAACTTCTTGGACGGCACGGTTACAGGAAAGGGCGGAACGGTTTACAAGAAACACTACGGCTTTTGTTTGGAAACGCAGCACTATCCTGATTCGATTCATCAGCCAATCTTCCCAACGGTCGTTCTAAAGCCGGGCCAAAAATACAGCAGCACGACAGTCTATCGCTTTTCGGTTGCGAAATAGGCGTTGGGTTAAGAGCACAGAATCAGGATGGACGACCGTCGACGAGCAGTCGTTCGACCGCCTCGCGGCCGGTCATGCCGATTTGTATCCCGAGGGCCAGTGCCGGGCTGGATGCTTCGACGATCTTCGCATCGAAAAGATCCTCGGGCTCGACCAATGGCTTTTCAGGAGTTCCTCGCGCGATTGCGACCGCTTGCCCGAAGTGGCCGGCGGTTTTCACATCATAGATGCCACATCCGACCATCCCCGCTTCCGTGAGGATGGTGCAATACTGCCCTTTGCGCCAGCGATTGCTGATGCCAATGGCTGTGCCGTTCACAAATTGAATCGGCCGAGAGACCGTTCGCGGCAACGCTTCGGACATGAATGGATTCCTTTTGGGTTTCAGATTCTACTTCTGCGCCCTTAGCCCTGTTTCTGAGGCGGTTTGACGCCCACTGGAGTTGCGATTTCGCGGATCCAGATGTTGCGGAAACGCATGGCGTTGCCGTGGTACTGCAGTTGAATCGGGGCCCTTGAAGCGTGTTTCGAGTAGGCAGCCGGTCGATCATAATATGTGCCGCCTTGCAATTCGAAGTGGTTCTGCACGATGACTCCGTTGTGCAGAACGGTGACAATCGCTGGTTTTTCCACCTTACCAGCCTCGTCGAAGCGAGGCGCTTCGAAAATGATGTCGTACGTCTGCCATTCGCCGGGTTTGCGGCAAGCGTTTACCATTGGCGGCATCTGCTTATACAGCGAAGCGCATTGGCCGTCGAAGTAAGTCTTGTTTTCGTAAGAATCGAGAATCTGCACTTCGTACCGTTCCATCAGATAGACGCCGCTGTTCCCGCGGCCTTGGCCGCTGCCCTCGATCTTCTCCGGCGTTGCGAACTCCAAGTGCAACTGGCAATCGCCGAACGAGTCCTTGGTGGTAATGCTGGCTTTGCGTGTGATGGCATAGCCGTCTTTGATCTCCCACTTGTCGCCGCCGTTCCATTTCGACAGTTCTTTGCCGTCGAAGAGTACGATCGCGTCGCTGGGCGGGCCGGCGGCTTCGCCTGGTGTGACCACAACCGGTTCTTTCCAAACGATGCCGCTCTTGTATTCCCGCGACGGTTGTGCCAACAGTGTGCCAATCGTTGCGGCAGCGACTAACAACCCGCCGACAACGCTCAGAACGAGAATGCGTAACCTCATCGCTGCTCCATTCAAATGTGGAAATTTGGTTCTCAAGTTGAGGTTTTCGAGTTACCGCCTCAAGGCAATAGTGTATGTTTCGGCGACGTGACGGAACGATGATTGATCGTCCCAAATCTACCTTGTCCAACAGGAAAAGCAGTCTTACACTTCTCCGCATGAGCCCGCCGCGAATTCATCCCATCTGGAGTGCTGCCCGTATGTGCCGCCGCCTGTTAGTTTTGGTGTTGCCATTAATCTTATTCGCATGCAGTGAAGCGTCGCCGTTCAAGCCGGCGCCGATGAAAGAAGACGCCAGTGCCGCCGGTGAATTCGACTGGCCGCAATGGCGTGGCCCCGATCGCACACATATCAACAAGGAAACCGGGTTGCTCAAGGACTGGCCAAAAGACGGACCAAAGCTTGTCTGGAAGGCCGATGACATGGGTAACGGTTACAGCACGCCGTCAATTGCGGCAGGCCGCGTGTTCCTGATGGGCAATCGCAACAAAAAGGAATATGTTCTCGCAGTAGGCGAAAAAACCGGCGAGAAACTCTGGGAGACCGAGGTCGGTGCCGTTCGTGCCGGCGGCGGCGGCTACCCTGGCCCCCGGTGCACGCCAACTGTCGACGGATCGGTGCTTTACGCACTCGGACTGAACGGCGATCTATTGTGCATCAATGTCAATGATGGCAGCGTCGTTTGGCGAAAAGACCTTGCTAAAGACTTCAAGGGCCGCGTCGGCGGTTGGGGCTATTCCGAATCGCCATTGGTGGACGGCGACAAGCTGATTGCCACACCCGGTGGTTCCGAAGCGCCGATCGTAGCACTCAACAAAAAGTCCGGCGAAGTGATCTGGAAGTCGAAAATCCCAGGCAATGACGGCGCCCATTACGCTTCGGCGATCGCAACGGAAATCGACGGCGTTCGGCAATATGTCCAATTCATGGCAGGCGGCGTTGTAGCCGTCGCCGCCGACACCGGCAAGTTCTTGTGGCGGTACGATCGTCCGCATAACGGCACGGCGAACTGTTCGACCGTCATTGCCAGCGACGGCCACGTATTTGCCGCATCCAGCTACGGCACCGGCGGCGGACTGGTAAAGGTCAGCAAGAGCGGCGACTCATTCGGCGCGGAGGAGGTTTTCTTCACGCGAAAGATGAAAAACCACCATGGCGGAATGGTTTTGCTGGATGGTCACGTCTATGGTTCGGATGAGGGGTTGCTGACTTGCCTCGAGTTCAAAACCGGCGAAATCAAATGGCAGGAGCGCATCCCAGGCAAAGGCTCGATCGCGTTCGCGGATGGACGACTGTACTATCGGAACGAAAGCGGTTCGGGAACGGTCTATCTCGTTGAAGTGAATCCTGCGAAGTTCGTACTTCACGGCAAATTCGACCAGCCGAATCGCAGCGGCGCAAATTCCTGGCCGCATCCGGTCATTGCAAACGGCCGGCTCTACCTGCGCGATCAGGGCGTGTTGCTTTGTTATGATGTGAAATCGAAGTAGCAAAAAGTTGACGCCGAGACGGCATTAACCGCCTCGGCGTCGCATTTCCTGTCGTTCTATTTGTCGCGGCGTTCACCGAAATTGTAATTCAGTCCTTCCTCGCACCCTCCGAGCAAAGTGCAAGCAAAAGTGTCATTTCCAGAGATCGATCCACCAAGCGAACCAAGCGTATCCTTGCCGTCGAGCCAGCCGGTGGGCTGATGCTCACCAATGTGATACGTTCCGGGCCGCAGCTTAATGAACTCATAGTATCCAGTCGCGTCGGTGGTTGCCGTCATCGTCACGGCCTGATTCTTGTCATTCGTTCCGACGAGAACCACGCGAACACCTGCGATGCCCGTTTCTCCGGCATCGAAGCGGCCGTCATTGTCCGCGTCGAAGTAAACGAAGCCGGACAGACTCGAACCCACTTCGCCGAAGTTGTAGTCCGAGCCCGACTGACTGTTCAAGGATTCCGGCAACACGATACCCGCAATAATGTCGAAATCGGTGCGAGTGTCTGCGACGCCGCCGAAATTCGTACCGGCGCGATCTTTGCCGTCTGCGTGGCTATTCGGCTGAATTTCGGTCAGGACATAGTTGCCGGCACGAAGGCCGGTGAATTCATATCGTCCCGAATCATTCGTAGTCGCCGTCAACGTAACTCCGGCGCCGGTCAGAACGACCTTCACGCCGGCGATTCCTTCATCAGCGGTGTCGCGGTTTCCGTCATTATCGGCATCGCAGAAAACATAGCCGCTCAGACTGTGCGGCGCCGGCTTTCTTTCGCCGAAGTTGAAGTCCTTGCCGAATTCGCAGCCGCCCAGGATCGTGCAAGCGAAGGTGTCGTTCCCAGCAATTTGGCCGCCGAGCGTGCCAAGTGTATCTTTGCCATCCAACCAGCCGTCCGGTTGATGCTCGCCGATGTGGTATGTGCCGGGCCGCAGTTTGGAAAACTCGTAATATCCGTCGGCATTCGTCGTGGCCGTCAAGTTCACTTGCTGGTTGGCGTCATTCATTCCGACGAGCACGATACGAACGCCTGCGATGCCCGTTTCATTGGCGTCGAATCGTCCGTCGTCGTCAGCGTCATGGTACACGTAGCCGGAAAGGCTGGAACCGACCTCGCCGAAATTGTAGTCCTGGCCAGCCTTGGACGAGGCGCTTTCGGGAATCACGATGCCGGAGATGACGTCTGCATTGATGCTCGAATCGGCTGTGCCGCCGAACGGCGTACCCGGACGATCCTTGCCATCGGCATGGCTCATCGGCTGAATCTCGGTGAGCGTGTACGTGCCGGCTTTGAGTCCCAAGAATTCGTATTGGCCCGTAGCGCCGGTAGTAGCAGTCAAGGTGACGCCGGCGCCGTTGAGTACGACGCGGACGCCCGAAATGCCTTCCTCACCGGCGTCGCGAACACCATCGTTGTCTTCATCGCAGAAAACGGAGCCACTCAGCGAATGCTCAGCCGGCTTGCGTTCGCCGAATTTGTAACCATTGCCGACCGTGCAGCCATCGACGATGATGTGCGTGAACTTGTCGTCGCCAATCTTGCCGCCGGCATTGCCGAGCGATTCCTTGCCGTCAATGTAACCGGCCGGCTGGGTCTCGGTGATCTGGTACTCGCCCGGGCGCAATTGGTCGAATGCATATTTGCCGTTAACGCCGGTTGTTGTCGTCTTCGACACGTTTTGTGCCAGGTCATTTGTGCCGGTCAAAGTGACGGTCACACCGGCGATGCCGGCCTCACCGGCATCCTGAACGCCGTCGTTGTCCGTATCCTCGTAAACCACACCGTTGAGTGAACCGTTGACTTCGCCGAAGTTGTAATCGACGCCGGCGGTCGGGGTCGTCGATTGTGGAATGGCAATGCCTGAGATAAAGTCGAAGCCAATGCGAGCATCGGCCGATCCGCCGAACGGCGTGCCGGCGCTGTCCTTGCCGTCAAGATAAGCCGACGGTTGCGCCTCACTGATGGTGTAAGTGTGATTCCCCGGCAAATCAGTGAATTCGTATTTTCCGGTTGCGTCAGTCGTGGTTTTGGCTGCGAATACGCCGCCGCCCGCAGGCGCGGCGCCTGAAAGCAAGATCTCGACGCCGGCGATGCCCTTTTCGCCCGCATCGCGAACGCCGTCGTTGTCACAATCTTCGTAAACGAAACCGCTAATGGAGTGCTTGGCGGGTTTGGTCTTCTCGCCGAAGTTGTAGCCCTTGGCGTGCGTGCAGCCTTTGAGAATTACGCCGTCGAACGTGTCGTTCGGATTGGCGACGCCGCCCGAATCGCCGAGTGTGTCTTTGCCGTCGTCAAAGTCTGCGGGTTGTGTTTCGACGATTTTGTACGTGCCGGGCCGCAGGTTGCTGAACGCGTAATTCCCATCCGCGCCGGAGGTCGTGCTCAAAGTGATGGTTTCACCGAGGTCGTTTACGCCGACGAGTGTAATTGAAACGCCCCGAATGCCTTGTTCATTGGCATCGCGGACGCCGTCATCGTTCTTGTCGTGGTAGACCGAGCCTCGAATCGAGTTGTTCACTTCGCCGAAGTTGTAATCAATTCCGGCCAACGCCGTAGGGCTGTTCGCGATAATCAGATTGGAAATGACATCGAATCCAATCCGAGGATCGGCAATGCCGCCGAACGGTGTTCCCGAAGCGTCTTTGCCGTCTAAGAACATGACCGGTTGCGTTTCATTGAGGCGATACGATCCGGCGTTCAGGCCTGTGAAAACATACTTGCCGTCTAACCCGGTGGTTGCCTGCAGGATTACGGCGAGGCCGTCGATGTCTGTGCCGGTGAGCGTCACGACGACGCCGGCAACGCCCTGTTCATCCGCGGAGTCAAAGACACCGTCGTTATCGCAATCCTCGAAAACGAAACCACTGATGCGGTGTTTTGCGGGCGTGCGTTCGCCGAAGTTGTAGCCGTTGGCATGAGTGCAGCCATCGACGATGACGCTGCTGATGACGTCGTTGACCGTTGCATTGCCACCTGCCGAACCTGCCGTGTCTTTGCCATCCAAGAAGCCGGCTGGCTGCGACTCGGCGATTCGATAGGTTCCGGGCCGTAATTTCAGGAAGCCATAGCTGCCATCGAGGCCTGTGGTTGCCGTCACCGTGATGGATTCATTCAGATCGTTGACGCCGGTGAGCGTGACGGTGACGCCGCCGATGCCGGGCTCGCCGGCGTCCTTCACGCCGTCGTCGTCGAGGTCGTTGTAAACGAACCCGCTGATGGAACCGTTGACTTCACCGAAGTTGTACTCAACTCCGGAACGAGGAACCGTATCGGTCGGAATGAAAATGCCACTGATCAGATCGAAGCCAATGCGTGCGTCTGCCCTGCCGCCGAAGGGTGTGCCGGCTGAATCCTTGCCGTCAAGAAACGCCGCGGGCTGAGTCACTTCACGAATCTCATAAGTGAAGTCTCCGGCCAGATTCGCAAACTCATAGAAGCCGTTCGAGTCAGTCTTGGTCAAAATGGACAGTACGCCGACTGCGGCGCGCCCGACCAATTCGACTTCGACGCCGGCGATGCCGGCTTCGGCTGCGTCCCGAACACCATCGTTGTCGCAATCCTCAAATACGTAGCCGCTGATCTTGTTCTTGGCAGGCTCCGGACAATCGCATTCCTTCTCGCCGAAGAAGTATCCGGTGGCATTGGTGCATGCCGGCAAGACAATGTTGCGGATCGTGTCGCCGTCAACGATGCCGCCGACGCTGCCCGCCGCGTTGACTGCATTAAGCCGGTCATTGGGTTGTGTCTCGATGAGTCGGTACGTGCCGGGCCGAAGCTTGTCGAACTTGTAGTTGCCGTTTGCATCAGTTGTGATTGTCATTGAAACGGAGTTGCCGAGATAATCATCACCCAAGAGTGTGATGACGACGCCGGCGATGCCGGTATCGCCGGCATCGATCACTCCGTTCTTGTTCGCGTCCAAATAGACTCGGCCGGCAATGCTCGACGGGCCGATCTCGCCGAAGTTGTATTCCGTTCCCGCCGTGGCGCTCAGCCCCGTTGGAATGGCGACCGTGAATACGTCATTGGCGGCTCCCGCTGGAAACGGCGATCCTACCTTATCTTTGCCGTCGTCGTAGCCCGCCGGCTGTGACTCAACGATGTGGTACTCACCTGCCAAAAGACCGCCGAAGAAGTACTTTCCGTTGGCATCGGTCGTGGTAGCCGCGGCTCCCCAACTGCGGCCGTCGGCCAGTATGCCATCGATTGCGACGAGCACACCGGCAATACCTTCTTCACCCGGATCGCGGACGCCGTCATTATCCGCATCGCAATAAACATAGCCGCTGATCGAGTGTTGGGACGGTAAGCGTTCGCCGAAGTTGTAACCCTTGCCGACAGTGCAGCCGTCGACGACGATCTGCGTGAACACATCGTTGGCGGAGTTATTGCCGCCGGCATTGCCAATCGTGTCCTTGCCGTCGTCGTACCCGACCGGTTGCGACTCGCGAATCTGATAGGTGCCTGGCCGCAATCTCAGGAAACCGTACGTTCCATCGGCGGCAGTCGTGTTCGTGACATTGATGGCCTGGCCCAAGTCGTTCGTGCCTGTGAGCGTGATCGTCACGCCGCCGATGCCGTTTTCGTTCGAGTCTTTGACGCCGTTGTCATTGGCGTCATGATAAACGACTCCGGCGAGCGAGCTATTGACCTCGCCGAAGTTGTATCCTGTGCCGGCCAAGGCAACCGTACTCGTCGGAATGACAATGTTGCGAATCTCGTCAAATCCGATGCGAGCGTCGGCGACTCCGCCAAACGGCGTTCCGGCGGTATCCTTGCCGTCAAGAAACAGAGCCGGCTGAGTTTCCACCAATCGATACGTTCCGGCTTTCAAGTCGCTGAATGAATACCTTCCGGCGGCGTCGGTCGTCGTTGAGAAGAACACACCGATATCGCCCTCGACGACGCCGGTTAGTGTTACGATGACTCCGGCGATGCCGGCTTCGATTGCATCTCGAACGCCGTCATTGTCGCAGTCCTGATAAACAAAGCCGCTGATTGAGTGCAGCTTTTGATCCGGCGGGCAAGGCGGCGGCGGGCAGACTACGTCACCGAAAAAGTAACCTGTCGCAGATGTCCGGCTGATAAGTACAATGTCTTTAATAGTATCGGCATCGAGAACGCCGCCGGCAGAGCCGACCGTATTGCCGTTATTCAAAAAGTTCGCGGGCTGATTCTCCAAAAGCCGGTATCTTCCGGCTGCCAAATCGGCGAACAAATAATTGCCCTGTCCATCCGTGAACGTCGAGCGAAATACGGATTGATTCGCGTCGTCGAATCCGGTGAGGAATACGCGAACTCCGGCAATGCCGATATCTCCGCCGTCGAACTTGCCGTTGCGATTCAAATCGTTGAAAACCTTGCCTGCGATGCTCGAGCGACCCGAATGACCTTGTACCGCAAAGTCACCGCCCGACTCGCTTTTTGCCTGAGCCAAAACCGGCGCTCTCACATTTGCAGACATGTCTGCCGGTGCTTGCTCGACTTCTTATGACTCAGGTCCCTCATCCAATACGGCAGGTTGCGTCTCGGAGATGGAATAAGTCCCTGCTTTGGGTTGAGAGAAATCATAATTTCCACCGATGTCAACTGGCTGCGAGTCCTCTTGGTCGCCCGTACCTCCCTTGCTCACTTCTTTCAATATCTCACCGTCAGCACTGTTGGCCGGCTCAGTCTTGGGATTCGCAGATGCATTCGCCTGGCTGTGACTCTCTTCGTTTGCGGCATCAATGTCTTGAACCACAGCAGGAACATTGTCGATTACCACAACCGGCGCTACGGCAACATCTTCAATAATCGGCGACGCGGCGGCGTTCGGGACTACCTCAACGGGCGTCGGCGACTCCATGAGAATTACATCGGTCGGTGAATGATGCGGAACTTCACGGATTTCCAACTGCTCGAGTCTCAGTCGCAACTCAGTCGAGCGCTGCAACTGGCGAGCGCGTCGTCGTGCAACTCGGTTTTCGGAACTTGACAACCAGCGGACGAGGGGGGAACTCTTCACAGGAACACCAGGGGACATAGGAGAACAAGTACGAACTCACACTCCAAGCGCATCGCCAGGCAACACGTGCTCGAACTGCGTTTGACGAAGTTCGATCGCCATGAATCCAAAAACGGCACAATTCTTCGATTGCACCCAGGTTCCGATCTGATCCCCGCCACACCCTTCGCAATGAAAGATTCAAGCGGAGCAGTCAGGTTAGAGCGAACCACTCAAGAGAACCGCCTGGGCAGCGGTGCGGTCCGAGGTAAGCCTCCGGACGGAATCAAAAGGCTGAACGGACCGCGCTCTTGAGGACGGTGAATAAATTAAGGGAAGGTGTTTGACAATGCAAGAGAAATGTTCTACATTTTCGCCCCTTGATTCCATGTCCAGAACGAATCTGTGTTGTCGGCAAACGAGCCTTGAACGAGCGCGGGCGACGCCGAATGCATACTAAAAGTCCCCTGTGCCCCGACGAGACCAGTATGGCAGCTGAGACCCGCCGTCGATCGCAAGAGTAGTCCCAGTGATGTAGTCCGACCCAGGGTCCAGCAGAAATACTATGCCTCGCGCAATCTCCTCGGGTTGCGCCATGCGCCCCAACGGCAGCGTTGGCGCCGTTTTCTGCAGCACTTCGTCCGAGAAATATTTCCGCTCGCCTGGTGTATCCGTCCATCCGGGGTGGATGATGTTCACCCGAATCTTGTGCCGCAGCAACTCGACAGCAGCAGTTCTTGCCATTTGATCGTTCGCGGCTTTTGCCATGTTATAGGCCATGCAGCTTGGTATCGCGAGCTTGGAATGCGGCGAGCTAACGACTACGACACTGCCGCCAGATCCTTGGCGAATCATCACATTCGTTACAGCGCGCAATACGTAATACGCTCCCATCATCGAAACTTCCAGAGTACGACGAAAGCCGGCCATATCCGCCTTCCAGAATAGCTCGCGATCGCTGTAAACGGCACAACTGACGAGTAGGTCGATGCGTCCCAAGTCGCGTTCAGTCTTGTCAACCATCGATTCGACTGCCGACTGGTCGGCGATGTCCACTCGATGCTGCATCACGCGTCGGCCCAAGGCACGAATTTGCGCGGCGGCGGCGTCCGCCGATTCTTCGAGCGAAAAGTAGTTCATCGCCACGTCGGCGCCGTTCTGCGCCAGTGCAATCGCAGCGGCTCGGCCAATGCCGGACGACGCGCCGGTGACCAGCGCAGTTTTGCCGGTGAAGGGTGACGCTTTCATGGCCGATCCTGAAATAGACTCAGCCGCCCGTCCATTCGGTCTGCTTTCGACCGAAGGGCAAGCGGCTGATAGATCGCGTTCAATTCTCAATCATCGTCGTCCTTGAAGTATCCATCATCATCGTTGTCATCGTCGGCACCGGAACCCATCGACTCGAATGGATTGCGCCGCTTGGACAAACCGGCCTTTTCAAGCAATGGCTGATTGTAGACATCTTCCGCTTCCGTCAGCACCGCTTCCAGCGAACGCTGACCCTCCGCATGAAGTTCGTATTGGATTGCGTAATCCCGCTTGCCGATCGTCAGCAAGTCGCCAGGCCGCAAAGGACGATAACGCAACTTCTGGCCATTGACTTTAATTCCGTTCGTGCTGCTTAAGTCGCGTATGACCCAGTAACCGTCACGATAGGCCAACTCGCAGTGCATGCTCGATACATTTGGAAACCGCAGGCAGATGTCGCACGATTCGCGCCGTCCGACTTTCAGTATCGGTCGCTGCAACGGAATCGGGTCGCCGCCCCCTTTCGGCACCAACTCGCCAAGAATTGCTTTCGGCATAACGACACACCTCGAATGAAAAAGACGTATAAAGACAACGAAAACACCAGCCGCCAATCGGCGGTCGTAAAAAGTACTCCATCCGTTATACCGCGAAGGAGCGGGCGGTGGGAGAGAAAAAAGACCTGAGGTGTGTCCGATGAGTGGGCTGCCGGCTTTATCGGATCGACCGTATCGAGCATTCAGCCGCTTTCTTCGAGAACGGTTCGGCGCCAAAGTCTATCGTGTAACGATTGATGCCGGCTTTACCTGTCCAAATGTCGATGGTTCCGTTGCGGTGGGCGGATGTGTTTACTGCGACAATCGGAGTTTCAGCCCCAACCGCAGATTGCCGCGAACGACTGTGACGGAGCAAGTTCGTCACGGAGTCGAGCTATTGCAGAAGCGATACGGCGCTCAACAATTCCTCGCTTATTTTCAGGCCGGTACGAACACCTATGCTTCCGTCGACAAGCTAAGACGGCTTTATGACGAAGCGCTGCAACATCCAGCCATTGTGGGGCTAATCGTCGGCACTCGTCCTGACTGTTTGCCTGAACCGGTGTTGCAACTGCTCGAAGGATACGCCCGTAAACAATGGGTCTGTGTCGAATTGGGGCTGCAGACAATCCACAATCGGTCGCTCGACTGGATGAATCGCGGCCACCATTACGATGTGTTTGCCGATGCGATGAATCGAGCTCGCGGCCGCAGCCTCAATTTGTGCGCTCACGTTATCCTGGGTCTCCCGAGCGAGTCTCACTCGGACATGATGGCGACTGCCGATGCATGTGCATCGATGGGATTGGACGGCATCAAGATTCACAACCTTCATGTCGTTCACGATACGCCGCTTCAACAAATGTATGAGTCCGGTGCGGTTCGAATGTTCGAACGAGATGAATACGTCGATGTGCTTTGTGATTTCCTCGAACGGCTGCCTCCGGAGATGGTGATCCATCGGCTCAGCGGCGATGCGCCGCCGGACTTTCTAGTCGCGCCGACCTGGTGTCTGGACAAGCCCGGCTTACTTGCAGCAATTGAAGGCGAATTCTCTCGCCGCGGCACTCGCCAAGGTAGCAATTTCATTGGTGGCGCGGCTCCTTCGCGGAGCCGCATCCCGTTGCCGTTCGCATAGCAAACTCATGTTCGCTTCGCAGGGAACGAATCACGGTCCGTGTCTCGGCTGGTATTTTTGCCCGGAACGGCTTGTTTCGGCGCGAAATTCTTCGGATCCCAAGCTGATACAGTCCGTCGCACCAATGAGTCGAAATTGGCGATTTCCTCGCGAAGCCGTTTCGGAGTCCAACCTTGGTTTGGAAATGGCTTGTACAAGTGCAATCTCTTGGACTCCTTGTCGTAAGCGAAATGAGCGGGAACTGACTCACTGCTTAGTTCGAGCAGTCGCAGCCAGGCATCGGCGCCGGCTTCGCCAGGCGTTGGTAACGGCGGGGTCTTGATTTCCAGCCAAAGCACATTTCGGTTCGTGCTCAATGAAACGGTAATAGGCACTTTCCATCCATCGTGATCGATGGAAACAAGGTAAACGTCTCGGTTCTTATCTTTGCTGTTGTCTTTGGGCTCCAACGCAAGGTTCGTCAACATCTTGCCGAGTTCATCCGGCGTGAGCTTTTCGCCTGCCACGACGGCATTCGCGTGATCTGCCAGCCCCTGTGCGTGGCCAAGCCAAGCGAAGCAAAGCAACATTCCAAAGGAAATCAATGCGCGATTCATGGACAAGTCTCCTGGTTAGATTTTCCGTTTGAGGGTAATCATCGTGATCTTTTCACGTGACTTCGGCTCGAGCGAAATCGGGCGGTCGCCGCCAACATTCAATGACGCCGCGACGATTGAGAGAGTGTCTCCGTCTAATCGATAGATGCCGCATTCGATGATTCCGCTTGGTCCGGTCAGGTCGATCGCGGGTATTGGCCGACGCGGATCGACCACCAATTGGAAAATGGCCGAAGCTGCCGGCGTCCGCAACGTCATCTGATTCGCCTGAATACTTGCTTGATAAGTTGCAAGATCGCTCGGCTTGGTCGAAACTCCGTTGACGCAAGCGTCAACAACGATCCATTCTCCTTGCATGGCCGACAACACCGGCTGCGATACGCCTGCCGGAACAACTCCCAAACGAATCAGGTTGCAGAATCTCCATCGATTTTCGCCTTTGCGAATCTGATCGTCGAATCGGTCAATCTCACTGCGCAGGCGCACCGGCGACATCGCGCTGTTGTCGAAACCATAAGTTAAGTGCAACGTTCGCCCTGTCTTGTCGTAGCGGTAGAATGTCGGCGCCAGTCGATGGTTCTCTTCAAGCAACTCACGAATTGCGTCGGAACACAGCACTGTTGATTCGCCGAATCGCGCCAAGCAGATGTCGCACCAAACTCTGCGAGCATCCAACGTGTCAACTCGAAGGGTAAACGAAACCTTCCATTGATCACGCGTGTTACTGATGCGAAACGTATCCTTCGCCGCACCAACGTACTCGACGTCGTAGCCAAGTTTGCGAATCGCGGATTCTAGTTGTGGGACTGTGTAACCGCCGGGTGGTGGACTTGGTGAACCATTCGGCGCTTGAGCGATTGCAAGACCGGTGACGCAGATGCAGGTCGCTGTGATTGCCCATTGTAACGAAAACCTCATAGATGCACCTCCAACGATTGAGAAATCGATTCGTTCGCTTCCAGTTTGAAAAGCGCCATACTTCAAAAGCGGCATCGATCAGTCGCAGGGGTGCACGGCGCTTGCATCAAAAGACTCTAATCACAAACAAAATGAACTGAAATTCCGGTGCCTAATGGTCTCGTTTGAATGTCCGAAGAGGCATGGTCGATAAGGTGGTTTCGACGCGACTTGATATGCGTAATTGACATGTGTACTAACAAATAGTATACGTATGATCACTTTCAGTCGAATTGGTCATTTGGCGGCTACAAACGCGCATCTATCATCCGCCAGAGATGTTGCGATGGCAGGCAAGACCGTTCATGTAAACGTGCCTTTTTAGGCAAATGAGACCGACACCTGGATTAGCTGGAAATTCCTGAAATACCCTGCCAAAACCGGTGATTTGTACTTCCCAAAAGGTGGGACGCGAGGAGTATAATATCTGTCGCGAATCTGCCCCAAGACCGGTGGTCCACGCGATGGAGCTGACGGGAGGGCTAAATCATGCATTCGACAGATTGGCTGCGTGAATTACACGAAGACTGGTTTCCGCACATGACCGACGATGGAATTCGTCGTTTGATCGCCTTGTTGGAAAACAACAGTCCGTACCTGGTTTCCGGTTGCTTTTCGAAAGCAACTCCGATGGGGTGTCTCGCCACGCAGATTGCATGGCACCATCCAAGCACGTCGTCAATGACGCAAGATGCGGGGGTGATCTGGCTGACTCGGGTCGCTCGTCTCAATCCCGCAACTTCGTGCGTCATTCGCGAGTGGGACTCACGCGGGCCCAGGGATTGGGACCTTCGGTCCGAACTGCTCACGGCTCTGCGAGCTGAGGATGAACGCAGGGTATCAGTGGAATCCCTTGAGACGGAATTACAACTGGCGTAGCTTGAGCTAGTTGCCAAACTTGTTGTCTTCGTCGGCCGAAATGCGACCTCCGTGAAATGGGAGAATGCATTTCGGCCTTATTCATTGCATGATTGGACTGTTGCCGATGTTAACGCGGATACTGGAACCGGAAGTCATGGACACGCCGGAAGAGGCGGGCGATTATGACTCGATGGATCATTCCGCGGTCAATCGCACGTTCGTGTCGGACTTTCTTGGCGTTTGGCACGGCAGGTCGCCGGTGTTGGACGTTGGAACCGGAACGGCGTTGATCCCCATCGAACTGTGCCGATCTCATCCCACTGCCGAAGTCGTTGGCATTGACCTTGCTGAGCACATGCTGGCTCTCGGACGCCGCAACGTCGAAAGAGCGGGGCTGGGAGCGCGCATCCGATTGGAGCGCGCCAACGGCCGCGAAATGAACTATGCCGATGGGACTTTCGCGGCCGTGATGTCGAATAGCATTGTGCACCACATTCCGAAGCCGGAAGATACGATTGCCGAGATGATTCGAGTGTGCGGCGCCGGAGGAACGCTGTTTGTACGAGATTTGATGCGTCCGCCGGATCGAGCCACGTTGGAGCATTTGGTTCAGACATATGCAGGAGAGGCGAACGCCCACCAGAAAAAAATGTTTGGCGATTCGCTGCACGCCGCTCTTACACTCGATGAAATTCGCGCGATAATCGATCGATTCGGTTTTCCGGCGGAGTCGGTCCAAGTGACGACCGACCGCCATTGGACTTGGGTTTCTCGCAAGGCGTTATCGCAATGAGCCCAACTTCCTGGGTCGAAGGCCTCGGCCACTTCGCGTATTTTGCGATTCGTTCGCTTGGGGCATTGCCGTTGGCGTTCGCCCGGTTGGGTGAAGTGCTGCGGCAGTTGTACAGGATACTGATCGGCGCACTTCCGCTTGCAACGGTCGCCGGCATTGCCATCGGCCTCGTGCTGTGGATGCACATGCGCGGCGTACTATTGCGAACAGCCGGACAGGAGGCGTTACAGTACTTGCCAACAGCGTTGTCGCTGGCGGTGTTGCTGGAATTTGCGCCCATTGGCGCCGGGCTCATTGTTGCCGGCCGCACCGGCGCCAGCCTGGGCGCCGAAATCGGCGCCATGCGGCTGACCGAGCAACTTGACGCAGTCGAAATGCTGGGCCGTTCGACGGTGCGTGAGTTGCTGGCGCCTCGTATCTTGGCTTGCATGGCGGCGTTGCCTTTGCTGACCATTTTGATCGCGGCACTGGCGCTTTTGGGAGCGTTTGGCGCAGAAATGACCGCGGGCACGATGTCGGCAATGCGATATGACCAGCAGACCTGGGCCGAGGTCCGTATTGCAGACGTCGTGCCTGCCGTGCTCAAGACAGTCGTGTTCGGATTCAGCATTGGCGTGGCCGGTTGCTATTTCGGGATGCAAGCGTCCGGCGGGACCGAGGGCGTTGGCCGTTCGGCGACCCGCGGAGTTGAAACGGCGACGCTTCTGGTGCTTGGCGGCAATGTCATCCTTGTCAGGCTGATTCAATGGCTTGTGCCGTAGCCTCGACGCAACTCATGGGCTACAATCGCCAAAAGAAGAATCTAAGGATTGGTGGGGTATTGGGGTGGCCGTAGCACAACCAGAAAATCGTGAGGAAGTAAGGACTGAGCGGCAGCCGCCGTACCACGTCATACTCGAAAACGATGATCATCATTCGATGGAATTTGTCGTCGAGGTTCTGTGCAAGGTGTTTGGCTTCACGCTTGAAAAGTCGTTTCAGAGTATGATGCAGGCGCACGAGACGGGGCGAGCGATCGTTTGGACTGGCGCCAAGGAAGTCGCAGAACTCAAGCAGGAGCAGGTTCAATCTTTTCACGAAAAGCGCGCCGGCAAAGACCTCGGACCCCTGGGTTGTTCCATTGAACCGGCCGCGTAAGCGATTGTTGCCGGCCGAACGAAGTTGCCTACAGTTGGAGTGCGATGAATGAGTATTGCACCGATGGCCATTGGCGTTTGCAGCTGGTCGTTGCAGGTGAAGAACATTCCCGAATTGAAACAGTTGATGGACCAATTGGGCATTTCCGTTGTGCAGATCGCGTGCGGCGACCCGCATCATGCGTCTTGGGACGAAGGCGACGGTATGCCGAAAGCGGCGCGCGCCGCGGGCCTGAACATGTCCGGCACGATGCTCGGATTCCCCGGCGAGGACTACACGACCCCGCAGACCATTCAGAAAACCGGCGGCTTCGGCGACCCGGCGACTCGGCCGGAGAGACTCGAACGGCTGAAGTGGGCGCTCGATCGCACGTGCGCTTTGGGCCTCAAAGACATCATGCTGCACGCGGGGTTTATTCCCGAAGTCGGCACAACGGAACGAAAAGCGTTCCTGGACACGTTGACCCGAGTCAGCGACCTTGCCAAAACGAAAGGCGTCACCGTTGCATTCGAGACTGGCCAAGAATCGGCACAACTCTTGCGTCGCACGCTGGATGATCTCAAATGCCCGAATCTGAGAGTGAATTTCGATCCTGCCAACATGTTGCTGTACGACATGGGTGATCCGCTCAAGGCAGTCGAAATCCTCGGTCCGGACATTCAAAGCGTGCATGTGAAAGACGCAAACGTGACCAAAGTCAAAGGCACATGGGGCGAGGAAGTGCCGCTCGGCCAAGGGCAGGTGAACATTCCGGCCTTTGTTCAAACGTTGAAGAAAGTCGGATATCGCGGTCCGCTTTGCATTGAGCGCGAGGTCGGCGACCAGCCGGCGCGAATTCAGGACATCGCTTTGGGGATTCGCGTGCTGCAGGGTTGCTTGGCAACTTGAGGATTTGGCCATTGTCAGCCGCAAGAGAGGTCGCCATGAATCGGATCATTGGTCTGTTTGTCGCGATTGTTGTCTGTGGATGGAGTATCGCAGCTGATCCGCCGCAGAGCCTGGACAAGGCTAGGACGCTGGTGCAATCGTTGGGCGATCGTTCATTTCGGACACGAGAGAAGGCCAATGATGAGCTAGTGCGCATGGGACGCGAGGCGTATGCGGCGGTGGCCGAAGGCGCCAATCACAGCGATGCCGAAATTCGGTGTCGCTGTCAAAAGATTCTGCCTGCCATTCTTGATCAGGAACTCAAGGCTCGTTTGGATGCATTTCTCAGCGATACGGACGGCAAGCATGAGCACGCGCTTCCAGGGTGGAAACGATTTTGCAGCCAATTCGGCAACACCGCCGCCAATCGATCGCTGTTCGCCAACCTGATTCGGGCTGATATGAGGGCGATGGAGGAGACAGAGAACTCAACGGTCGAGGTCGCGACCATGCGCCTGCAGGCACGTTGTCAGGTTCTGCAACAACACCAAATGATGGCGGCGAATACTGGCATGGGTGCAACGATCTCATTGCGGGACATCGTACAGGCGATGTTCCTCGCCACACGGCCGGGGCTGGACTTGCCAATCGTCACAGCGCAATACATCACGATGTTCACGTATCAGGCGACTTTTCATCAAGGGATTTCCAACAGCGAAAACTCCGACGTGATTCGAAAGCTGACCGTCGCTTGGTTCGAAAAGCGATTGGATGATCCCAACACTTGCTATGCGATTCAAAACCTTGCTAGCCGGTTCAAGTTTTCCGAGGCGGCGCCGGTAGTTTCGAAACTCGTCGGCAACAAGAAGGCGACTCCACACGTTCGCGCTGTTGCCATCACGACGCTCGGCGTCGTAGGCGGTAAGGACGATGCGAAGTTTCTGGAGCCGTTCCTGGAGGATACGACTCTCGTCGGCAATTACCAATGGAACAACTTCAAGGGCACCACGCAACTCGGCGACGTTGCACTGGCTCAGGTTATTCGTTTACATGGCAAGAAGCCGGGCGATTTCGGCTTTTCGATACTCAAGGCCAATCCGAACTTTGCAAATTCCTATTTCTATCAAGGCTTTGCCAACGATCAAGAACGCTCGGCAGCCCGCAAACTGTGGCGAGATGAAATGGCAAAAAAATAAGCCTCGCTTCACACGAAGTCAAATCGCGTGAATCGAGGCTTCGACCGACGGCCGCTGAATACACACTATTCGTTGCCGTCCTCTTCGTTATTCACGACCGCGTTGCCCGCCGATGCGTTTGGATCGGCAACCACCTGCAGCAACGTCGAGAATTCCTTGCCGTCAACCGTCAGCACGACGCGATACGAACCCGGCGGAACCGCCTGGCCAAATTGACCGAAGCCGCCGGGGCGTCCGCCGCCTCCGCCGCCTTCACCTGCGGCCGGCGGTTGTCCACCGCCGCCTGCCGGCGGTTGTTGGCCGCCGCCCGCGCCGCCGCGTCCGCGACCGCCGCCGCCACCCGGCCGTAGCGATGGCGCTCGCGTCAATTCCCACGTGGTTCGGTACATTCCTGTTTCGGTCGAAGTCTGCAACTGACGGACAAGCTGACCGGCGTAATCAAATACCTTGAGTTCCACTTTGTCCGCTTTCTGCGCCAGCGAATAGTAAATCGTCGCTCCGTTGAATGGATTCGTGCCGACAAACTTGCGGTCGGCGCCGCTGAACATACTTCGGTTTGCTTCAATTCGAAAACGCGTAGCAGCCGTCGGTGCATACAGCTTCGCCGGCGCCTTAATCGACTCGGCGCTCAACTGCCGAAGAGCCGATACGTCGCAAATCCAGATGCTTCGACCGTGCGTCGCAGCCACGAGCTCCCCGGTGATCGGGTGTTGCGCGAATTCATGCACTGCAACAGTCGGCAAACTCACGTTGGGCAACGTGTTGTTGATGCGTGTCCACGATGCGCCTCGATTTGCCGATGCATAAGCTCCGAACTCCGTGCCGCAGTAAAGCACGTTTTGATTGACGATGTCCTCACGGCAACAACGAGTGGAACCCGACGGGAGATTCGTGGCTATGAGCTTCCACGATTGCCCGAAATCCTCGGTTACAAAAACGTAAGGATTGTCGTCGTCCGAGCGATGGGCGTCGTAACAGACGTAGGCTCTGCCTTCAACAAAGCGAGAGGCTTCGATTGTCGCCACCCAGCGGTGTCCCGGCAGACCCGCCTTCTTGACGTTGTCCATCACGTTGGTCCATTTGACGCCGCCGTCGCGGGTAATCCACAATGCGCCGTCATCGGTGCCTGCCCAGAGCACGTCCGGGTTCCTTGGCGATTCGGACAATGCCGTGCCGCTGCCCTTTTCCGACAACGTGATTTCCGGAGAGATCTGTTTCAGTTCGTCGCCACGCTTCACGGAGCGATAAACGAACTGGGAAGCACAATAGAAGATCGACGAATTGTGACTGGAGAGGATATACGGCGTGTTCCAGTTGAACCGGTTGCGAGTTCCGCCTCCACCAAATCCGCGGCCGCCGCCTCCACCCGGTCGAATCGACCCGCGTTCACCCGTGCGGAAGTTTCGGCGCGAAATGGCGCCGCCCTGGCTTTCGGCATAGACAAGATCGGGGTCGTTCGGATCAACGCGGCAAACAAAACCATCGCCGCCGTTGATGTACTTCCAGTCGTCGTTGACAATGCCGCCGCGCAGCGACATGGCCGGGCCGCCCCAAGAGCCGTTGTCCTGCAGCCCGCCGTACACGTAGTATTGTCGGCGTGTGTCGATGGCGACATGGTAGAACTGCCCAAGCGCCAAGTGGTTCAAGTGGTCCCACTTTTGGCCCTGATCATAGGTCTGATAGAAGCCGCCGTCGCCACCGATGATCATGTGCCTGCCGTCTCGCGGGTCGATCCATAGCGCATGATGATCGGAATGCACGCCGGCGTCGCGTCCTTGTCGGAATTGCTTGCCGCCGTCGAACGAGTAATACAAATTGACGCCGAGCACAAACAAGTTGTCGTCGTTGGAGGGGTCCACGCGGATTTGCGAAAAGTACATCGGCCGAGGATTGACAGAATTGATCCGCACCCAGCTGACGCCGGAATCCATCGACTTATAGACGCCTCCGGTCTGATACCCGTCTTTGCCCTGTTGATCCATGACGTTTTCGCGTTGGCCGCCGAGACCTGCCGAATAGGGCCGGCCTGGGCCGCCCGATCGTTCCGGCGCCATGATCGCCATCAACGCTTCCTCGCCCCGACTTTCAAGCGTGACGGTGATATCTTGTTTGTCTTTGCCTCGAAGAATGCTGAGTTTGACCTTTGCACCTTCTTCTTTTCCAAACACGCTTCGATTGATGTTTCGCATCGACTCTGCAGGTTGACCGTCGATCGCGGTGACGATGTCCTTGTCCTTGACGCCGGCCTTTGCTGCCGGGCCGTCAGCCAGCAATCGATCGACGCGAACGCCTTCCGGCACATCTTCTCCGCCGAAGCCGATGGTGACGACGCGCCGGCCTTCCTGGGCGTCAGGGCGAGCCGCGAGCGTAATTGCTGTTTCCTTCTTTTCGTTTCCGCGCTGATATCCGACCGTGACTTTGTCGCCAACTTTGCGTTCCCGCATTACTGTCATCAGGCCGCTGTACGTGGTGACGGCCTGTTTTTCGAGAACCGTAATCACGTCGCCGACCTTGAGGCCGGCTTTGTCTGCTGGACCGCCTGCCACAACGGATGTGAGCTTGGCGCCGGCAGCATCTTCACCGTCGAGGCCGAGGTAGACAGCCACGGGCGCCGGGCCGGTACCGCCCTTCTCAGAATCGATGATGGCGAACACAACGTTGGAATTCTTGCGCGACCAATCGAGACCGATGCGCCCGAGTTTGCACGAGGGCAGCCCCTTGTTGACGATGTCCCAGCTACTGCCGCCATTGGTCGTGCGGTAGAGTGCGCTGCCGGCTGCGTGCGTTACGACCGGCCCATACATGTCCGGCACCGGCGGCGTACCAAAGAAACCGTCGAAACCGTCTCGCTTTCGTTCCCACGCGGCGACGAGCAAGGTCTGGGGGTCGTCCGGCTTCATTCGCATGTCGATGACACCGGTCTGCGAGCCAAGATCCAACACTTTCGCCCATGTGGTCCCGCCATCAGTCGTCTTGAACACGCCGCGTTCGGCATTCGGTCCATAGAGTCGGCCCAAAGCTCCGACGTAGACAATGTTGGGATCTTTGGGATGAACGATAATCTTGCCGATTTGAAAACTTCGCTTGAGGCCCATGTTGGTCCAAGTCTTGCCGCCGTCCGCCGATTTGTAGACGCCATCGCCGAAGGAGACCGAGTTTCGCGGGTTGTTTTCGCCGGTGCCGATCCAGACGATTTCCTTGTTCGATGGCGCAACGCACACATCGCCTATCGAAACTGTCTTTTCTTTGTCGAACTGATGCTCGAATGAAATGCCGTTGTTGACGGTCTTCAAGAGGCCGCCCGAAGCCGTGGCGACCCAGTATGTGCTCGGATCGGAATCGAAAACGGCCAGCGCCGTGATTCGGCCGCCCATGTTGGCCGGCCCGATGCATCGCCAGTGCAATGCCTTGGTCCATGCGTCGGGGATGGCGCCGTCCGGCACAATTGGTTTGGAAGCTTCAGCGCCGGCTGGCTGCTTGTCGGTTGGTTTTGGAGCAGGCGTCGGTGTGTCGGTGCGATCCGGTGTCAGTGCGATTGCCAACAGACTCGAGGCCAAAAACGGCGCTAGAAACAATCGGCGCATCGCCGATGCAGACGTAATCATGACGAACACTCCCCCCGAGTAGAAATAGGAAGTACATTGGCCGGCTGCCGTCGTATTTGAACTGCCAATCTATGCCAAGAGTTGGCTCTGTGGAAGCGCCGAATATCCGGTTCTAATAGTTCACTCATTTGGAATCGATAGTGCGAGATTGTTACACTTCGCATGTAAGATGACAGAAATCTCCAGCCGATTGCCGTCAGAGCGATCCATGATGACGAAACCGTTGGTCTTACGAGCAAAATGGATATTCCCCATCGGTCAAGAACCGCTGGAAAATGGAGCGCTCGTGATCGACGGTGATCGGATCGCCGACTTATTGCCTTCAAGCCGAGTGAATGCAAAGATCGACTTTGGTGATGCGGCTCTGCTGCCAGGTCTGGTGAATGCACATACGCATTTGGATCTGTCGGACGCGGAGAATTTACCTAAGCCGACTCAGGATCCACTTCAGTGGCTTCGCGCCGTCGTTGCCCATCGCCGCCAGCAAACACCGGAAGGCGAAGTAACGGCAATCGACCGTGGCATTCAAGAATGCCTGCGATTTGGAACAACGCTCGTCGGTGACATTACGGGCAATGGAACGAGTTGGGGTCCGTTGACCGAGTCGCCGCTTAGAGCCGTTGTCTTCCGAGAATTGATCGGATTGCCCAAGGATCGGGCCGAGCAGTCCTGGCAACGCGCACAGACATGGCTTGGGGCGGCACAAGCAACCGCGGCCTGCCGCCCGGCCCTGAGCCCGCACGCTCCGTACAGTGCGCGCGTGTCTCTGATCAAAGCGGCCGCACAATCGGGACTACCACTGGCGATTCATCTCGCGGAGTTCGAACACGAGCGAGCACTACTGGAGGAACATTCGGGGCCGTTCGTCGAGTTTCTGAAAGAGTTTGGCGCATGGGACCCGCTGGGTTTGGCCAAGGGGCCGGAGCACGTGCTGCGCCTCATCGCCGGCAACCAACCGGCGCTCTGTATTCACGGCAACTACTTGTCGTTGAACGCGCCAATTCCTGACAACTTGTCGCTGGTGCATTGCCCACGGACCCACGCTGCTTTTGGGCATCCACCGTTTCCGTTGCAGCATTGGATCGATCGTGGCGTCAATGTCGCGATAGGCACCGATAGCCTCGCATCCAACCCGGACCTCAGCGTACTTGAGGAGATGCGCGAAGTTCGGCGATGGCACCCGGACATTCCCGGCGACGTCATCCTGCAACTTGGAACCAGCAACGGCGCTCGTGCATTAGGGCTTGATCGGGAGTGCGGAAGCCTGGAGCAGGGCATGACGGCCGATTTTGTCGTCGTCCCGATTGACGATGCGGCGCAAGACTGCCGCGACGTTTACGATCTGATCCTACAATCGGAAAATGCGGTCGGACAAACGTGGATCGCTGGGCAACGCGTCCATTGATTGCGCTTGAATTCCGCGTCGGTCGTCCATATCGAATTCACTTGTAGAATCAGCGTGTGCATCTCTGTGCAGTAAAAGGTTCGACATTCATGCCCCTTGGTTATCTCAGCTTGGTCCTTCATGCTCACCTGCCGTTCGTTCGGCACCCGGAGTACGACGATTTTCTGGAAGAGGACTGGTTCTACGAGGCGATCACCGAGACGTACATTCCGCTCCTCGACATGTTCGACGGGCTTGAAAGAGACAACGTCGATTGGCGGCTGACGATGTCGGTTACTCCGACATTGGCCGCGATGTTCGCCGATCCCTTGTTGCAGTATCGCTACGTTCGGCACATCGACAATCTCATCAGTCTGACCGTCAAGGAACTTGAGCGAACCAAATGGCAGCCGGAGTTCTTTGATCTGGCCCAGATGTATCACAAGCACTTCACGCGTTGCCGCGAGGTGTTTGTCAATCAGTATCAGAACAACCTGCTCAACGGATTCCGGCGATTCTACCAAACCGGCAAGCTGGAACTCATCACGTGTGCCGCGACTCACGGGTTCATGCCTTTGATGTCGAACACGAACGCCCGGCGAGCCCAAATCGAAATCGGCGCTCGCGAGTTCGAGCGGCACTTCGGCAAGCGGCCGCAGGGAATCTGGCTGGCCGAGTGCGGCTTTGCCGAAGGCGTCGATGAACTGCTCGCCGAATCGGGCATTCGCTATTTCTTCGTGGACACGCATGGGGTGCTCTTCGCCAAGCCCCGACCGCGATTCGGCGTCTACTCGCCGATTTTGTGCCCCAAAAGCGGCGTCGCAGCGTTTGCGCGAGATACCGAGTCGTCGAAACAGGTCTGGTCTGCCGTTGAAGGATACCCCGGCGACTACGCGTACCGCGAGTTCTATCGTGACGTTGGCTTTGACCTCGACTTCGATTACTTGAAGCCGCATTTGCATGAGATGGGAATCCGCAGCAACCTGGGCATCAAGTATTACAAGATCACAGGGACAACCGAACGCAAAGAGGCCTACAACTGGCGTGAAGCTCGTGAACGGGCTGCCGAGCATGCGGGCAACTTCTTGTTCAATCGCGAGAAGCAGGTTGAATGGCTGGCCGGAGCAATGGATGGCCGCCCGCCTTTGATTGTCGCGCCTTACGACGCCGAATTATTCGGCCACTGGTGGTGGGAAGGTCCACAATGGCTGGACTTCCTGTTGCGAAAGATGTGCTTCGATCAGGACACGATCAAGGCAATCACGGTGCCGGAGTATCTTTCCAAGTTGCCGGTCAATCAGGTTTGCCAGCCGAGCTTCTCAAGCTGGGGGCACAAGGGTTACTGCGAAGTATGGCTCGAAGGTTCCAACCAATGGATCTATCCGCATTTGCACGAAATCGCTGATCGAATGGTCGAACTCGCGCGTGCCAATGCGGACCCGTCGCCGTTGCGCCGGCGAGCGCTCAATCAGGCAGTTCGAGAACTGCTTCTGGCTCAGGCCTCCGACTGGGCCTTTATCATGAAGACTGGCACGATGGTTGAATATGCCGTTCAACGAACGCAAACGCACGTACTCAACTTCAATCATCTCTATGAGCAGTTGAAAAACGAAAGCGTCGATGAGCCGTGGCTTGCGGAGATTGAGAGTCGCAACAATCTGTTTCCGAATGTTGACTATCGGCTGTATGTCTAGTCCGGCCGAGGTGCGCTATGCTGGACGACTGGTACTCCGTGATCCGGTTGCCCCTTTCATCGACGCAATTCCAGCAACTGCCGCGTAACGCTGTCTACCTTTATGAGTATTTCGACGGTCAAGCGCATTTGACGCCAAGGCCAAAGACCTTCAATGCGCTATTGGCCTGGTCGAAGGGAAATCTGCCGATCGCTAAAGAGTTGTCCGGCGTCCTGTTTCGACCGCTGCGCGAAGAAGACTGGGCGAGCTTGCCGGATCTTTTCGTTGACGCGTTCGCCGGTATGCAGCCATTTGCAAGTCTTTCCGTCGATGACCGGCGTCGATGTGCGCTCGAGTGCCTCGATCAGACGCATAACGGTGGCGACGGTCCGATAATCGCCGACTCTTGCATCGTCGCTCAGTCCGAGGATGACAATGACTTGCTCGGCGCAATGTTGGTGTCGTTGATTCCGCGCCGATCGGAAGGGCAGTGGTGGAACGGCCTCTGGGACGAACCGCCTCCCAGTGATGCAATAAGTACGCGCATGGGGCGGCCCCATCTCACGTGGGTGTTCGTCGGTCCGGCGCATGCTTCTTGCGGAATAGGCTCACAGTTGTTGGCACGTGCCGTCGCGGCGCTCGATAAGCTCGGATACACGGACATCGCCAGCACATTTCTCGTCGGAAATGATCCAAGCGTGATGTGGCACTGGCGAAACGGTTTTCGGTTGTTGCGTCATGCGGCTTCATGCCGTATTGAATGATCCACCAGTTCACATGCGAAAGACGAAAGGAACGACCTCTTGGAACTCGGTGAACTTAGCAATTGGCCAGTCGTAGTGCGCCAGGCGATTGCGTGGGGCGAGATGGACTCGTACAGTCACGTCAACAACGTGGTGTATTTCCGGTACTTCGAGAATGCTCGTCTCGAGTACTTTCGCCGTCTGCACTGGCCTGTGGCGGCAAAACCGTCGGGGGTTGGACCTATTCTTCATTCCACGCAGTGCCGGTTCCGCAAACCGCTGGCCTGGCCTGACGATATCGCCGTCGGCGCTCGCGTCTCGGAGGTCGGATTGGATCGATTTGCAATGGAGCACAAGATCTTCAGCGCTCAATGGCAGGGAATCGTCGCTGACGGTTCATCGGTTATCGTGACGTTCGACTATTCGGCCGGCGTCAAGGCGGCGGTACCGGAGGAACTTCGCCGTCGCATTGCCGAGATCGAGGGAAAGGGATGACACATGCGTGTATGGGCATCGATCCTTTTGCTTGTGATGTTGCCGAGTCTTGTGCTGGCGGTTGTGCCTGGCTTGCGCGTTGCCGATGGATTTGACGTTTTGGAGTACTCGGACAGCAGTTTGGCAAACGACATCACGTGCATGACGCTGGACTCGAGAGGTCAAGTCATTGTTTCAGGGCGAGGCTACATCCGGCGGCTGATCGACTCCAATAATGATGGCCGAGCAGACAAAGTCGAGGAAATCATAACGATTCGGGACGCGGCTCATGGCCTGCTTTGTGAGAAAGACTTGTTGTATTACGTCGCAGACGGGGCACTTCATCGCGTGAGCCTATCGACGCCGAGAAACAAGGAGATCGTTTTTAGACTGAAAACTGGTGGTGAACACGACGCACACGCGATTCGCCGAGGTCCGGATGGCTGGTTGTACTTGCTCTGCGGCAACAGCACCGGCATCGACAAGCGATTCGTCCACTCTCCAACTTCGCCGATTCGCGAACCGATTGCGGGCGTCGTGATTCGGTTCTCGCCGGATTTTTCGGCGCGTGAGATCGTCGCGGATGGATTTCGAAATCCGTATGACTTCACGTTCTCGCCGGAAGGCGAACTATTTACGTACGACTCAGATAATGAACGCTGCGTCTCGCTTCCGTGGTATGAACCGACGCGCTGTTATCATGTCGTGTCAGGCGGGCATTACGGCTGGCAGAACCCGCAGCATGCAGCGTTCTGGCGAATGCCTCCGCACTTTCCGGACGTGGTAGCTCCGGTTTGCAATCTGCAACGTGGCTCACCGACCGGCGTCGCCTGGCAATCGCATCCCGCCGTACCATCGAAGTTCCATGGGTTGTACCTGCTTGATTGGACCTTTGGCCGAATTTGGCACGCACAACCTCAGCGCCTTGGATCGACATTTTCTGCGAATCCAATGCGGTTCCTGGAAGCGATCGGCGGAAACGGCTTTGCGCCGACTGCGATTGCAGTGCACCCAAGAACCGGCGACCTGTTTGTCTCCATTGGTGGGCGAGGAACTCGCGGCGGCGTCTACCGCATTCAATGGACCGGCCAAGAGCCTCCTCTCCCTGAGCGCGTAACCGAGCCAGTTACTCGGTCGCTCGATTGGTCCGAGCCATTGCGAAAGAGAATTCTGACTGGCGCCGGGGGGGGCCAGCCGGATCTGACCGTACTTGAATCACTCACAATGCTTTGGCGGCATCGTGTTCGTTTCTCATACGAAACGGTGCGCCAGGTAATTGTGGCGAATTGGAACCGAGACGACCGTCTTTGCCGGCAGGCGTTGAGTCGATTGGTTGCCGCGATGCCAAAAGACGAACAAGAGAAACTAATGCGGGCTGCAACGCAATTGCCGGAACGGCTGATCGTCGTGGCCGGCCTGGCACAGAACGGAGAACTTCAACCGGAACTCGCGACGAATCTGCTGAACCAGCTCGTGCGAGAGAGGGATGGACTCAAACCACTGCCGACGGCGTTGGTCCTTGAAGCTTGGCGATTCGTCCAGCTTTCGTGCGGCGGCCTTACCGACCGAAAGCACGTTGGGCATGTATGGGAAGGGTATTCCAGTCGCAAGCCGGCGTCGTCGTCGGTTCGCACGGCGATTGAAACGGCGGCTGTACGTTGCTTTCCGTCGTCCGATGGACTGATCGATTTCGAGATTTCACGAACTTTGGCGATGGTCGAAGCCGAATCGCCGACTCTTCGTAAACGAATCACGCAGAAATTGACGAACGACTCGAACCCTATCGACGATATTCACTGGTTGATCGTATTATCACGCATGGCGGGACACCGCGATGCCGGAGATACAAAGTCTGTCGCAACGGCGATGTTGCTATTGGAGTTTCGTCTTGTCGAACGAAAGGCAAATCGCGATCGAAACTGGCCTCAGCGGATTGCCGAATTACATGCAGAACACGCCAAAAGAGATTCTCGCTTAAACTCGGAAATAGTTGCCGACGAGCAATTCGGCAAGCCGGAGCACGTGCTCTTCGTGCGAAACTCAGGGACCAGCCGGCGTGATGCCGTAGAGCGGTTGCTCACACGCGCAACGACGGACCAAGACTATTCCTGGTCGCCGGAAATTGTTGCATTGCTCAAGGACCTTCCAAAGCAGAAAGCGGCGTCGATCGCTCGTTCGCTGGTTGGTCGCGGCGTGGACGATTCGATCATTCCGATTCTCGCGGCGCTGCCCATGCCGGAAGACATTCCGTTGTTCTTGCGCGGCGTGACATCGCCTTCAGCCGAAACGGTCAGACATTCGATCGTCGGTTTGACCGTTACCAAACCGGCGAAGGACAAGGCGACGGCGATGGCGCTGGTCCGCTGCATGATGCAAATGCCAAAGAGCAAGGTGCAGGACTCGACGAGAAAGGCGCTGATCGCCCTGCTGGAGCAGATTTCAAATCGGCGAATTGGTGACGAAGTCGAGAAATGGACGGGCTGGCTAACCGGGGAATGGTCCGAAACTGGAAAGCTGCTTTCAGAGGTTGACGGCGTCGATTTGGATCGATGGAAGCAAAGGCTCGCCAAAGTTGCGTGGAACGAGGGTCGCAGCGATCGCGGCCGGCAGCTATTTGTTCGTTCGAATTGTGCGAATTGCCATTCTGGCAATCGAGCGTTGGGGCCCGATCTAGCCGGTGTATCGCGGCGGTTCTCTCGCGACGACCTGATCACGGCGATCATTCAACCGAATCGAGATGTTCCCGAGCGTTATCAAATTACGCAAGTCGAAACGAGCGATGGCAAGGTCCGCGTCGGCCTGATCATTTACGATGCTGTCGATGGGGTCATCCTGCAACTGGGTTCTGGAGAAACTGTGCGCATCGACGGCAGCGCCATCGAGCAAAAAAGAAAAATACGACAGTCGCTCATGCCGGCTGGGCTCATCGATTCGTTGACCGATGCCGAAGTTGCGGACTTGATTGCCTATCTGTCGACTTTGGGACAGAATCCATGATCACGCAGCATTCGTCTTGGACCAAGGAGTCGTTGTGTCTCAAGAATTGAATACATGGCACTTGAACGCTCAGTGATTATCGGTTATTCGTTTAGTAGCGGATTGCGACCAGTCGACGCCATTCGAAAAGGTGACTCGCCCATGCCAGTCCCGGCGGAACCAACGCCACAAACGAGAGACTTCGGCTTTGTTCAGTTGATGGAACGGGCGCGAGCCGGTGATCCCGATGCAGCAAATGAATTGTTTGAGCACTTTGCCCGCCCGATTTTCGTCGTCGCTCGTCGAATGTTGGACGAGCAGTTACGGCGGCGATTCGACTCCGAAGATGTTGTAAATGCCGTCTGGGCATCGTTTCTCGCAAAACCTTTTCAAAAGAACGAGTTTCGAACTCCGCGCGAACTCGCTGCATTCTTGATGAGAATGGCTCAAAACCAATTGGTGGAAGCCACTCGATCTTGCGTTCTCGAGAAACTCGACTACGGTGACGACCTGCGCGAAGAAGAGGACCCGAGAGATTTCTCCGGCAGAATGCCTACACCGAGCCAGGAAGCTGTTGCGGCAGAACGTTGGCAGCGGCTAACAGCCGATCAGCCACAGCACTATCAGATCGTCTTGCAGCTTTTGCGTGAGGGGCGAACTCACGCGGAAATCGGCATTGCAATCGGCAGAAGTCCCAAAGTCGTCCAGCGATTGATTCAACGTCTCTACCGAACACAGGTGGCTAGGCAGTGACCGGACCAACAGCCATACCTCCGAGACCTGACGGCGCAGGCGTTGCTCAGCCTGACGTGCGCAAGATTGCCGGCGACTTGCGCGCACGCTGGCTTGACGGCGAAGTTCCTGACACAATCGCTGCCTTGACGCAGTTCCCGTGTTTGAGGGAACACCGCGTTTATGTTCTCGAATTAGCGTACGAGGAATTCTGCCTTCGGATTGCGGCTGGATTGCCATTGATCCGGCGAAGTTTTGCGAGAAATTCGGCAGCTACCGGCATTCAGTGCTGAAGGTAATCCAGGTTCACGATTACTTTGCGGCAAATCCAAGCGCTTTGCCGCGCCACCGTCCATTGCCGCAACCGCCGGAGGACGGGCGGATCGGGCCCTATCGAGTACTCCGAAAAATCGGCGAAGGCGGATTGGCGAATGTGTATCTGGCCGAAGATGTCCACGCCGATCGGCAGATTGTCTTAAAACTATCACACCATGGATTCGAAGAGGCGAGCATTCTCGGTCCGCTAGAGGCGAGCGACACGCAGCAGATCATCAGTCGCGTGTTGTTTTTGGAGCCTTTGGGCGGCGGCGGCAGTGCTTTGGGAATGCCGTTTGTCGGCCTCGCCACGCTTCAGAATGTGTTGGATTATGTGTATCGAAAGGGCGCGTCACGTCCAATAAGTTCGGAAGCGTTGCTGGAAGCGACGCGATCGAAGATTAAGACTGGAGATCGTGCACCTGGCAACTTGCGATTGCATGACGAAATTGCGGGGCGGTCGTGGGAGTCTGCGATCGTCAACCTCGGTCGTCGCCTTGCGCAGGGGCTTGCTTTTCTCCATGAGAATCGTGTGCACCATCGAGACTTGAAGCCGTCGAACGTATTGCTTCGATGGGATGGTCGTCCGATCATTCTCGATTTCAATCTCGCTGAAGATTTGTGGGATGACGAACCGCAGACCGGCGGCACGTTGTTGTACATGGCTCCGGAACAGATCCAGTCGAGCCTTGCTCTCGTCGAACCCAAAGGCCTGCTGGATGATCGCGCTGACTTGTACTCGCTTGGAGTTATTCTTTATCAACTGCTGACCGGCGTGCATCCCTTTGATTTGTCAAGGAATTCTCGCTCGGAACATGAAGCGTTCGACGTCGTCGTTAACCGGCTTTTGGGCCTGCAGCGGACCGGTGCGAGATCCTTGTTGGAACTTCGCCCGGACCTCAATCCAAGACTTGCAAGACTTGTCGATCGAATGTTGGCATTTGATCCGGCGATGCGTCCCCGTTCCGCAAAAGAGATCGCCGAGCAATTTCAAACCATCGCGACGCTGGCTTCGCCGCGAAGATGGTCGGGTCTTCAGCGAGTGGTCACGGTACTAGCGGCCTCCGTGACTATCGTGCTTTTCGCGGGGGCCGTTTCGCGAATGCAGGGCGTGGGAGATGGAACAAAATCTCTGTCCGCTTACGTTGCCTCGGAAGAGCAACCCCAGGTGACTGACCCGGAAGAAACCTTGAATGCGTTGCTGCGGCGCAATCCAAGAGATGCCGATGCGCTCTCGCAACGTGGCGAACGGCGAATGCGAGCCGGTGAGCTTGGTTCCGCATTGTTGGATTTCGAGTCTGCCAAAAGAATCAGGCCGGACGGCCGCGCGTCGTTGTTGTTGGCCCAGTGCCTGATGCTGGCGGGAAAACTCGATGATGCGATCACCGAGGCTGACCGGGCTGAGGATCTAGGAGAGCGATCCGCGGCTCTTTATTGCACCCGTGCCTGGTGCAAATATCAATGGATTGGAATTCCAAATCCGACAAAACAACAGATTCTCGAACGATTCGATTCTGTGAAACGAGATGCCGCCGCGGCGAAGAGTGTAGACTCGAAGTGCGGTGCCGCGTCGTATATCTTTGCTTTGGCCTGTTTGGCGCAATACGACAACTCACAAAAGTGGGAATATCAGATTGCCGCAGACGCGGCGATGAAAATTGCGATTGAGCAATGCCGCCCAGGGGGTACGCTGTATCGAAACGCCTGCTACATCTTTGCATTGAACCCGAATCCGACCCGTGAGCAGGAAGAAGATTTGTGGCGCTGCCTGAAGCTGGCAGCCGAACATCGGGTCGACGTGGCCCAAATGATCAAATTCGAACGATTCGACCGTGTGAGAACTGATCCACGTATTGAGCAGATCCTGCGAATCCAAGGCACAACGGCTGGAGCGACGCGGCCGCATTTGCCTGATCCCTTGCTGGACTCCCGCCCCAGCTCATGATCTCTTGTCGGTATCGTCGGCCATCCCATAGCTTTCAGGTTGAGCCTCAGAACTACTTTTTCTTGAAAAATCGAAATTCCATGTCCAGTTAGTCGAGCGCCAATCGATTATTAGGTATGGGTTTTGAGTCACCATTGGGCGCGAGCCCAAGCGGTGCTGTTTTCGATTCTTCGAATCAGGGAGGCTGGTTATGTCTACGCGCGCGTTGTCACGAAGGGTAATGCTATTTGTCGAACGGCTCGAAAACCGGGAAGTTCCGGCGGCGCCGTCCATCAGCAACCTTTCCATGCGGCTGCTGGGGAGTCATGTCGTCATCACAGGAAAGGTGCAAGATGAGGCTGCCTCGCAAGCTGCAGTAAATGTTTCTGGTGCCGTCAGCGGAACGGCGTCCGTGGCTGCCGATGGTTCGTTTGAGTTTATTCGCCAATCGGCCGGCGGTCTCGTTACCGTGATCGCGGAGGACATTGAGGATCTGCAGTCTAGTCCATACTCGCAAAACATCGCTCCGCCGCAGCAGAATGAAGCGCCCTTCATCACAATCACCAGTGTCGAAAAGGGGCCGAACAAGCAGATTACGGTCTCGGGACAAGTTTACGACGAAAACCCGGGCGGCTTGACGGTTACGCTGACGGGAGCGGCGTCGGGTACAACAACGACCAATTCCAGCGGCGCATACAGCGTCAATCTTACGGCAAATCTGCTCGGCGGTTTGTACGCACGCACTGTAGACTCACAGGGCCTACAGTCGAATGTCGCGGAATACCTGATCACAAACACCAAACCGGTCATCACGGCGTTCAACTACGAGTACTTGGGGCAGAACAAGTATCGATTCTACGGCACGGTGACGGACGACTGGTCGGCCGCAGGGTTGACCGTTTTGTTTGCAGCGGAATTCAGCGCAATGAACGGGCTGACTGCGACGACCGATGCCAACGGCAACTTTTCGAAGGAAGTCACAATTCCGGTTGATCCCAATCAGCAAGGCTATGTCCATGTGACAGTTACCGACTGTTGGGGCCTTACTTCTGATGTCGTGTCGAGATTATTCAGTCAAAACTAGGAGAGGTACTTTCAAGAATCGCGAATTCAATATTTCGTCGCTGAAACGCCTACTGTCGATTTCGCACATCGGCAATATCGATGCCTGCCAGTCGGCAATCGAAGAGACTCTTACGCCAATGGTTCGTGTGGCGTTGCGCCGCGGGCTTGGTGCAGCGACGCTTGTGAATTGGGTGCGAGACGCCGATCGAAATATCGCCATGCCGCTGGAAGAGTCCAGTGTCGAATCGCGTGCGGCGATGATTTGCCGCTGGCTCGCGAGTGAATTGTTGCGCGGTCGCAATGGCGACTCGACTCGGCTCGAATTCGGAATGCAAACGCAGCATTCCTACTGACCCCATGGCGCATCGGTGCGGTGCTCCGCGAATCCAATCGCGCGAGGCCGCACCGACGCCTCTTTTCAATGCCGGCCGAATGTAGGCATGCCGCAGCGAACGCTCGCTGGAACCCGCGATTACTGGCATCCATTTCGGCAATTCATATCCTGCCTGACGACATTTGCATCGGCACGGTTTAGGTCGCATCATATGCTGTTTATGTTTCAGATTCTCGCCGATGCCGGTCCTGGACCTTTACTGGCCCCGATCGGCGGCGCTGTCGCTATTGCGGGGTTGTTTCTGTCGTGTGCGATCGTGTCTGCAGGATTCTGGATTATTCGCTCGGCGCGAAATCAAGAAGCGGTTGGCGCCAAACGTACATTCTGGATTTCCTTAGGATCTGTGTGCATTTGCATCGCTGTGCCTCTCGGTCTCTTGGGCCTGTTTCTTGTGATCCTGTTGCCACTTGCGTTGCTGCTGCTCGTGGTCGGAATCGTGTTGATTGTTCATGGCATTATCATCCCACGTAGGCCCGTTCCATCGATCGACGACACGGCGGTCAAATAGAGGCGGTTCGTGGCTATGTCTAAACCTCGACTTGTCTTCGCCGGTGCATGCAACGTCGACTTCACGTTTCGAGCCCAGCGGCTGCCAGCGCCGGGTGAGACATTGCCAGGCGAGTCGTTTCATTTTGATTTCGGCGGCAAGGGCGCCAATCAGTCGGTTGCTGCGGCACGGCTAGGTGCAGACGTTGCCCTCATAAGTCGGGTCGGTGACGATGACTTCGGCCGGCGGGTGCTGGCTCAACTTGCCAACGAGAGAATCGGTGCGAAATTCGTCACGGAAACGCCTGGCTTTCAGACTGGCGCTGCGGCAATTTTGTTGGACGCTGCTGGGAACAACGCCATCATCGGCATCCCGGGCGCTTGTGCTGCGGTGACAGCGGCAGACGTTCGAACCGCCGAGAGTGTGATACGAACCGCGAGTGTTGTCGTTTCGACGCTCGAAATACCGGGCGACGCCGTGGCGACAATGTTCCATCTGGCAAGACAAGCCGGTGCAATTACAATTTTGAATCCAGCCCCTGTTTTTTCGCTGCCGAACGAGGTATTGGGGCTCGTTGATTATTGGATTCCCAACGAAGTGGAACTTGGAATGATCTGCGGCTCGCCTGCTCGAGAACTCGGTGAGATCGAATCGTTGGGCCGAAAGTGCCTGCAGCGTGGACCAAAAAACGTGATTGTCACGCTCGGAGATCGCGGGGCCATGTACATCCGCGAAGACGAAACCAGCTTGATTCCAGCAGAGCGAGTTAGTGCGGTCGATTCGACTGGGGCTGGGGACACTTTCATCGGTTGTTTTGCAACATGCCTGGCGATTGGTTTTGATCCGATTGCGGCAATTGCTCATGCGAATCGCGCCGCAGGCGTGACCGTGACGCGGATGGGAGCGCAAGGCGCGTTGCCTTATCGAACCGAGCTTGGATGGTAGTCGAATTTCAGTTCACGCCGTGAAACGCCATGTCGTAGCCGACGATCATGATTGCGATGTCGATCAGCGCGTGACTTACCCATGCGGGATAAATCGTCCCGTAACGATCGCAGAGCCAAGCCCAGATGGCGCCTCCTAAAAATACGCCCGCGCACAACGGCAGCACGCCGGTCCAAAACCGGTTCGGTTGATACGCGGCGATGACGATGACATGATGACCGGTAAATGATAAGGCAGAAAGCAAGATCGATGCCGTTGAGGGAAGGCGTTCTCGTAAGCCGCGAAACACATAGGCTCGCCAGTAGTATTCCTCAAACGCCGCGTGTGCGGTCGAAACGAAGATCGCGAAGCATATGTATCGTAAGGGCGACCCAATCCCCATTCCGAGAATCTTTTTCCGAATTTCGGCCGGCATGTCAGCGACTAGTCCGTGGCCGCGGAGAACGAGAAAATAGACGCCGACGATTCCGATGAAGCTAGCCACGCCGAAACTGAGAGCGGGCCAAAGGCCACTCCATTGCGGCCGCGACCACCTGAGCCGTTCCGGCGATGCGATTCGCCAAGCAATCAGCGGCAGCAAGAATTGAATCACCTTGCTGCCCGCATACAGCCCGACCATCAGCGGATTTGCCGCGTTTTTGCTGCCGGGCGCCGGCGAAGCCACGTCGAGATACAACCACGCCATGATTGTGGGAAATAGCATTGCAAACAAAAGCAGCGGGAGCTTAATGCTGCTTCGACTCACGGCAGTTCTCCGACGACTCGTCGCACCAGTGCCCGCAGCTTTGGCTCAGCAGCGTTCGCAGTGGCAATGATCTCGGCGAGTTTGACCGGCTCCAGCGCATCTGGCAGGCACATGTCGGTGACGACGCTCAGACCCATGATTCGCATTTTCGAATGCACGCCGACGATGACCTCGGGGACCGTGGACATGCCGACGACGTCGGCTCCGATGTTTTTCAAGAATCGATACTCGGCACGCGTTTCCAAGTTCGGACCCGATACCGCTACGAACACCCCTTTGTGCACCTTGATCTTCTCTTCGAGAGCGATTCTCTGGGCGAGTCGAATCAACTCAAAGTCGTACGGTTGGCTCATGTCGGGGAAGCGTTCGCCGAGCCGTTCATCGTTCGGTCCGATCAATGGATTGTCGCCGAGGAGGTTGATGTGGTCCTCGATGATCATGATGTCGCCGCGATCGTACTGCGGGTTCATGCCGCCGCAAGCATTGCTGACGATGAGCGTGTCGCAACCAAGCGCCTTCATTACACGGACAGGAAACGTGATCTGCTGCAGTGAATATCCTTCATAAAAATGGAAGCGACCTTCCATCGCCATGACGGGTTTGCCGGCGAGAGTTCCGCAGACAAGTCGTCCCGCGTGCGATTGCACCGTGGAAACCGGGAAGTGCGGAATATCTCCGTAAGCAAGTGCCACGTCGGACCGAATCTCCTGCGCGAACCCGCCCAATCCGGTCCCCAATATGATCCCGACGCGAGGTTGTGTTTGCCAGCGTGACTGAATGTACATGCGAGCTTCTTGAATCTGCTGAAAGAGGTCCGCCATGAATTCGTTCTCCGAGAATGACGTTTGGTGCCAGTATACGATTCGCGTGCGGTCGGTGGAATCGCCCAGGTGAAGCCGTTCGCTAATCTGAAACAAGATGCGAATCCATGGAATCCAAACGGGACGGGAATACGAGTCATGAAAGTGCTTCTGCTCAACGCTGGATCGGGCAGCTTGAAGTTCGCGTTGATGGACGACTCCGACGCGACGCAGGCCGACGGTGCCGCAGATTGGTCCGGGCTCGAAACCCGATACCGTTTTCAGGGCAGGAGCGAGGTCGTAGATTGGCGCACGGCGGATCAAGCCGTTGTTCGAGCGATCTCAGATTTGGGGCCGACGCAGGATATCGCTGCCGTTGGTCATCGCTGGGTTCACGGCGGAGAATTCGTCCACTCGGTGATCGTTACACCTGAAGTTCGATTGAGACTACTGCGATTAGGCGACCTTGCGCCGTTGCACAATCCGGTCAGTTACCAAGCGCTCATCGAGTCTCAAGAAGCACTTCCGTCGATTCCACACGTCGCGGTGTTCGACACGGCGTTTCATGCTACCCTCTCACCAGAGGCTCGGGCGATTGCGATTCCCGAGCAGTGGTCGCGGGAATGGGGCATTCGCCGTTATGGCTTTCATGGTCTCAATTACGAGTATTGTGCGGGTCGAGCGAAGGAGATATTGGGCAATTGCCCTGGGCTGCGACTGGTGATCTGCCACTTGGGCCAGGGCTGCTCCGCAGCAGCAGTTTGCGACGGCCGCTCGGTGGATACCACCATGGGGTTCACGCCGCTCGATGGACTTGTCATGGCTACTCGATGCGGTGCAATCGACCCCGGAGTCATCCTGCATGTTCAAAGGCAATTCGGACTTTCTGCCGGAGAGGTTGCCGAGGCGTTGAACCGGCAGTCCGGATTGCTTGGCCTCTCCCAGGTCTCGGGTGACATGCGGCTCGTGTTGGCCGCTGCGGACGCCGGGAATGAACGCGCTCAACTGGCCCTTGCCGTGTATTGCCGGCAAGTTCAAAAGGCAATCGGCGCATTGGCAACTTCGCTTGGCGGCATCGACGCAATTGTGTTTACCGGCGGTGTCGGGGAACACTCTCCGGAGATTCGCAAGCGGTGTTGCGACGGTCTACAGTTTCTTGGAGTGGACCTGGATGCAGCGGCCAATCAGAACCGCCATACCGAGATGAATATTTCGAGGCAGCAGTCCAAAGTGAAGATACTCGTGATCCGGGCTCGCGAGGATTTGGTGATGTATCGCGAAGTTCGCCGGCTTGTGGAATCCGAAAACTCCAATTAACTGCCGAGCGAGTGGGTTGAGTGTCATTCACCTTCGAAGATTTGCCGCCGAAATGGAATCGCATTCGCAAAAGATCTCCGAACTTCGCCGGAGATGGGACAATTGACATCCGTCCCAAGTCGCATGACGTGGCAAAGGCAAAGCTCGAACATCAACCTCGCAAGGAAGAAACTTAGACGCGTTCCGGAGTTTCCTGCGGCTTGACGATGACCGACGGCGTCGCCGCCCCATCCGCCACTGTCTTGCCGTGAATCGCGTCGAAGACTTCTTGCCGGTGAACGGGGACTTCCTTCGGCGCTACGATGCCTAATCGCACCTTGTCGCCGCGGATTTCCACAACGGTCACCGTAATGACGTTGTTGATGATGATGCTTTCGTTCTTCTTTCGAGACAGTACCAACATCGCCACGTATCCTTTCCGTATTGAAACCAGTGTGTATGAAACAACACAGGCGAACGCTTGCGATCGATGCAAGCACACGCTGGTCCAGAGCCACATCCGTAGCATCAATGAGTGTCTTGGCGATGGCGTTGGGTCCATTTGCGGCACGATGGAGTTTCGCACCGCCCCCTAAGACCTCAATTTCAGGCTAGACGGCTTCGGAAAACCTGTCAAGTTCACTCGTCATGGCTTCGCGCATTTTTCCTATTTCGTGAGCTGGACGCCCACTTCTCGGCAAATGCTGAATTTTTCAGTACGAATTGAATGGGCGCTTCGTCTGAGCTGACGAGCCAAAACCACCGGATTTTTCAGCTCAATTCACCGCGAGCGAACGACATAGACACCTGGAACTCGGCTGACGCTCGTGGGCCAATCCGCAACTTGCATGTTCTAATCTTCGGAGCGGTTGCCGAAGGTGCTGAATGCTGCGCGGCGAACGTGTTCGTTTGGATCGGCAAAGAGCCGTGTGATGAGTTCTTCATGCCACATCTGCAGCTGAGCGGCGACGACGATCGCTTCCAATCGAATCTTCGGATCGGCGTCCAAAAGACCTGCGTTGGCAATTCGCCGGCAATCCTCGTTCGTCGTCGCGTGAACCCGTCCCGACGTTCGCGCAAGCGTCAGTGCCCATACGCGACCGGTCGGTGACAGATTCCGAAACGACTCTGCCAGCGCATGGAGAATCTGTTGGGCTAACTTTTCGTCTTCGTCGGCACGCTCGAGCATCTGGGCGAGCGCGGCGCCGCCATTACGACTGGCGAGTTCATCACCCTTCATGATCCGAATCACAAATGGAATCGCCGGCGCCCCGATCTGCGCAACGGCTTGCGCCTGAGCCTCCACTTCTTCGTTGGGGGCAACCTCGAGACGGGCGACTTCGTATCTCGCACGCAACGGTTCGGCGAGAAATACAAAGCCAAGTGAGAGTGTCAGGATTCCGACAACTGCGGCGTGCGTGGCGATCGTTCGAGTTTTCATCGGGGGCATCCTTGCCTGATGGTGAAATCTGACCTGGGAACATAGCCGGTTTCGGCAAGTCTGGGAACGCCAAAATAACGAGTGGAAATGTTGACGACGCGCATTGCCGCATGGAGCGATTGCAGAACCGATCTAAATTACCGTTGTGCAGAAATTGAATCATCCTTGCCCATTTTGACTGGCTTCACTTGCCGGGCTTGATCGTGCGAAATCCCTCATGTTTTCATGGTTTGACGTGCGATGAATAATGTGATTGGTCGGAAGGAATCGCCTGGTTGGCGCGAGGAGTCACATGACTCGGAAGATCGCGGCATTTGTACTAATACTGCCGATTTGGATTGCTGCCGGCTCGACCGCACGGAGTCAGCCCCGAAGCGACAACCGCAGCCCCGTCGTTGCCGAGACGTCGCCGTTTCGCACACGAACGGCCTCTTCGCAGACAGCACTCAAAGCGGTGTCGTTGGAAACGATGTCGCCGCAACTGCGTGAGCGCGTCAAAAAAGTGATGTCGCAGCCGACGCTGGTGACAAGCGCTCCTGTGGACGAATTCAGGGCCGCCCCGAACGTTTACTCTTGGTTGTTTGAACATCCGGACCGCGTGGCGCTTGCCTGGCAGCGTCGCAACGTGCCGTGCACTCCCATCTACGATCGAGGCCAAGGCCGGTTCGGTTGGTCCGATGGCGAAGGCAGCGACATCACTTGGATTACCGCATCGCAGGGCAACGGCGTACGGGTCTGGTATGCCGAGGGCATCATCAATCCCGGTCGTCTGCTCCCAAACATTCCAGTGAAAGCCGTGGTAATCGTCCGCCACCAGATACCGAACACCGGCGCCGCCGTGGCGACGATTCGTCATCAGGCCGATTTGTTCATGCAAACGGACAGCCGCGCGGCGAATCTTGCGGCGAAGTTGGTCGGTCCATCAGCCGATCGCATGGCGCAAGACGGCGCCGAACAACTCATGATGTTCTTTTCCGGCATCGCTCGCCATCTCGCGGAACACCCGGACCAGGCCGAAAAACTGCTAGCCCCGGCCCCGCGTACATCAAGAGCGACCGGCGGGCAGTGACGCGAGCCGAGACTTCCAGAGACAACTCATCGCTTCAAATTTGCCGGGTACAGCTTAGGCGAGCAACTCGTTATCGGTCATAGTCGCAGGCCGGCGGCAGGTTCCGAAGTCCGCTTCGTCGACTCCCGGCGCTCCGGATGCTTCAGGCAGATCGGCATCTCGTTGTGCAAGTTGGTCAGCGTGCGTTTCTTGAGCTTCGCGGCCGAGTCGGCGTTGCTGCGCGTCGCAGCAATCAACCCAGGCCCGTTCACGGGCCTTTCCGCGCAGCGGTATTCGGCCCGCCGTTGACGGCGGGTTTCGCCTACCACCGCGAAGAAGAAAGCCCAGTAAACGGGGCTAACCGACAGCGAGTCGGACTTCTTTCGGGGTCGATAACCATAACTGCTGGCTCTAAGACCCCGCCCGCTCCAAGTTCAGCGCCAGCAGCTTCGCCAGCAATTCGTCGTCGCTTAGGTCCGCCGGCCAGCCAAACGCCGCAAACACCGTTTCATCCAGTGCACGGTGCGCGTTCTTCAGCCAGGTCGGCATTTGGTTGTACAAGCTGGTCAACGTCCGTTTCTTGAAATTCGTGGAGGAGTCGGCGTCTTTCGGTTTGTTCGCGGGCGGACCAAGCGAGCATGACTCTTCGTCTACTTGAGCCCGCGTTCAACCCACCTGAATCGTTTGTACGCAAACTCCATGGCGCGTTTGTAGGCAGCGTTGGTCCGAAGGAAATCGAATCTGCCCTCGGCAACTTTGCCAGCAAATTGCTTATCCTGAATCAAGTCCTTGAGGATAAACCGAACTCGCGTCGTGGCAATGCCAGACAGCCAATCCACGAAGTCCGACTCGACACTGAGGGTCGTTCCCCATTGCACACTTCGCTGTTCGAGCTTAGGGTCATTGAGAATGCCTTGACAGATAAGCCCCCACAAGAGATTTCTCGCTCGCTTGACGAAGTCGTATTGGTTCTGGCCCATTTCAAGTATGTCCCGGACGAACTGCTTTAGCCGGCGTTCGGTCTTGTAGCACATGACAATCTTCCGTGAATCGGCCTTCTTACGAGCCTCAGAAAAAACCGACTCGTAAACTTTGTCGTCCTCAAACACCTCTCGGTACCGGTTTAGCTTGTCGATCAGCCCGTCCACGACCAAGAACGTCTGGCCAAGTTTGAACAACTCGATGGCCTTTCCGGGCACGACGCCCATTTCCTCCAGTTCCTCGTCCGAGAGGTTTTCGAAGGCTTTTTCCTGCCGCTCGTAGTACAGGTTCACGTCGTCACGAAACTTCTCCTGAAGCTCAAGTTGAATCATGTCATTCGCGCGCAGGTTCCACGGCTTGACCCAGTTCTGTCGGTTGTTGTTTACTGTGACAGAAGTAACGAACTCGGGTGATGCGCCGGTGAGGACACGGCATAAGACTGCGAGCGATTCAATAGCCTCCTTGTGTTCGGCAAGTCGGGGGTTGCCCTCGTTGGCCTTTAGGAAACGGCCAAACGTGGTGACAGTTTGGGCACCGTTTAGCAGCCGTGGCTCCGTTATCCTCCAACCAGTGTCCGTCTGCTTTAGCGCTTCCGCCGATAGGGTCACTCCGTTGTGATTGAAGGCGAACACGTGCGGAGATTCCCTTTCGTCGAGAATGATTCGCCTGAAGGCTCGCTCCAAAGATCGATTCACCGCGCTTTCCGCAGGAAGTGATGCCCGGATGTTCCGTTCGAAGAATCGTTGACCCATGTCAAGAAACATTGCGTGAAGATCGATAAGGCGGACAAAGCCGACATGGAGACGTTCGTCTGTTGGTCCCGACCGCGACATTGGGTCTGTAATGTGCAAGGGGTAGGCGAAGCTCTTCCGGACATGCACGGCCCCGCCTACCTTCTTGGTCTTTGCGGACCTAAACTCGATGATCAATGGCACCGCGCGGCCGAGCGCATTCTCCACAAGATACTTCTTGTTTTCCAAATCTTCGCGGAGCTTATCCAGAACCGGACTGTCTTCGGCAGTTTGCGGGTCGCCGAGAAACACAAAGTGAATCATTACACGGTCAATAATCGCGGTGTTGTCAGTGACGCAAGACTTGATCTGCTGGATGAGTTGGTTATGCTGTTGATCTTGCTTTGTCGCATCGAAAATGTGCTGCATCCCGGCGTCAATAAGCCGCTTGAATGAATCTTTGAATGTTTGGTGTGATTCTGAGTACTTGAACTGAAAGAGATACAAATTCCGCTTAGTCTTGTCGAAATGGAACGCATCGACGCCGTAGTCGTTGCCTCCAAACGCTACTTGCTCGACTGCATCGTCACGTGTAACGTCGTGCTCGTATTTGAGGTACAAAACGGCGAAATAATCGTTGCGTACACCCCCGCAAGTGGCCTTGAGGTCCGCAAATGCTTGATCGATGAGTTGGTCAGTAATGCGCATGAGTTTCTCTTTATTCTAGAATCTCATTTGGAACAATCATCATGCACGGGCGACGCCAATACGTTTGTACTCCCAGCCGAACCGGCCCTGCATCCACACGTCGGCCCAGCCTTTGCCGCCGCCGGTTTTGCCTATGCCTTTTTCGAAGGTGTACCACTCCCCCTTCGGATCGACTTCGGCCGGTTTAGGCTGACCGAGCATGTCGCACAGGTCGAGGAAGTGCTGCTGGCAGGCACTGCGTTCGGAGAGGTCCACGCGCCGCCATTTCGTGATAAAGTCGAGCGGCGTCACGCTTGGGGGCACGCGAGTGCTCTGCCTTTCTTGGGATCGAAGACAGAATGATACCGTTGCCGGAATTCGCTGACAAGCGTTTGCCTTCGACTTGGGCCAGTTTGAAGGAAGGTTGTCGAAATGGGTCGAAATCCGAACTCGGACGTTTGCCTTTCCCAATCCGGATCGGACACTTATGCGGGCCGGTGCGCGCGGAATGGGCAGTGCGGGTTCCAGCCGGCGTTAAGTATTATCGAGACGTGTCATGCGAGACAAACATCGACTTCGGTTCACTTGGGAAACGACGCGAACCGAGGGCACGGCGCACGACATCGCGCACACTACGACCAGCACTACTGCGTACTGCACTACGACCATCGACATATCCACACGACATCACGGTGTCTCATCACGACTCCACAACTATGACAGTTTTTGTTCGCAGCCGTTACAAACGGCCGATCGATTGACCCAATCAGAAGTTGCGACAAAGCTACGATTCAGATTTGAATCTTCGTTGCACGTTTTGACATGGGTCGGTAATGCCGGGCGCTGTATTGTCGGGCCACGTTTGACATGGGTAGGTGATGCATGGCGCGATGCCGTCTCGCCCCGTTTGACCAGGGTCGGTTGTGCGTGTCGTGCCGATGATCTTGCCGGGGCCGTCTTTCCTTTTCGGGGCCTCACACACGTAGAGGCGCCGATACCCGACGGTCGGCATGGATCGTCAGTCAACGAAGTTCCGACGTCGAAACGCGACGCCGGGCTACTACGAAGTTATGACGGTTTCTACAACGCACCTATCAGCAAATGCTGAGGGAGACAATGAAACCAGTTACGTACCGCGATGCCGGCCTGGACCTCGACACCTATGAGCAGACGATTGCGGCGTTGCCGCCCCTGATGCGTCGCACGCATACTCCGCGCGTGCTCGATGGCTTCGGCGGGTTCGCGGCGCTCTTCAGCCTCGACTTTAACAGCCGTCTGTTTGCGAAGAACTACCGCAGGCCGGTGCTGGTCACCTGCACTGACGGTGTCGGCAGCAAGCTTAAGATTGCGTCGATGGTCGGCAAGCACGATACGGTCGGGATCGACCTCGTCGCCATGTCGGTCAACGACTGCCTGTGCACCGGCGGGGAACCGCTCGTGTTTCTCGATTATCTGGCGATGCCCAAAGACGATCCGCCGCTGACGCGCGAGATCGTCAAAGGCATCAGCGATGGCTGCCTCGAAGCAGATTGTTCGTTGGTTGGAGGCGAGACGGCAATACTCCCCGACTTTTACCAGCCGGGCGACTACGACGTCGCAGGGTTCTGCGTCGGCATTGTCGAACGCGATCACATCATCAATGGCAAAGCGATTCAGATCGGCGATGTCGTGCTCGGATTGTCGTCGACGGGCGTGCATTCAAACGGTTACAGTTTGGTTCGCAAGGTGGTATTTGATGTTGCTGGGCACAGGGCCGCTGATTTTGTGCCGGAGCTGGGCCGCACCGTCGGCGAGGAACTGCTGGAGCCGACGCGGATTTACGTTCGACCGGTGCAAAGGATCTTGCGACACTATCCTGTGAAGCGCCGCGTGGTGCGGGGGCTTGCGCATATCACAGGCGGCGGCTTGGTGGACAACATACCGCGAGTGCTGCCGCCGGGTCGGCGTGTGTTCCTGAAGCGAAATGCATGGCCTGTGCCGCCAGTGTTTGGTTGGATGCAGCGGCTCGGCAACATCCCTGCGGATGAGATGGACCGTGTGTTCAACATGGGAATCGGGTTCGTAATGATCGTGAGTCGATATTTTGCGGACAGCATCTGCAATCAGTTGAATGAGGACCGAGTGCCATGCCGAGTGATCGGCGAAGTGCGCGAAGGCGAGCCAGGCGTTCAATACGAATAGTGGATTGGATTTCTCGAACTTGCGGAGACCGCCATGGCGGAATTCGACTTTCATGAGGACGACGAATATCAGCGCCGTCGTCGGCCGTCGATGCAATCAAGAGCAGATGATGGTTACGACGATTTCGGCGACTTCGAAGGTCGCGGTTCACGACGCCGATCGCGTGAAATGCCGCACTCGGGCTGGGGCGTCGCTTCAACGTGTGTTGCAATTGCAGCCGGACTTATGGCTGCCGTTGGTGTGGTTGCGGCAGGAGTGCTGATGGCCGACGCGGGAGGAGAACTAGACGAAAACTCCGGCGGTGCGATGGCGAGTGGTTGCGTGATATTGTTGTCAATCGGCCTCGCCTTTTTCGGCATGTTGATGGGCCTCGCCGGCGTCGTGTTGCCGGAACGCAAGAAACTGTTCGGCGTGTAGGGGCTTATTCTTAACATCGTCGTTTTTGCCGGTGTTGGTGGAATGATGGGTCTCGGGATGGCTATGGGCTGATATCGTTACTTCTGCATGATAGGCAGGTAGTTGTTCGGTATTTGCAGAATGATGGCCGCCATTGCGGTTGCGTAGTCGGTGCAAGTGGTCTGTTCAGTCCAAACTCCGGCCTGATTGTGCCGGCTGCGAGCGAGCAGGTCTTCGCGAATGGCGGGGAACCACTCGCTCCAGTACTTTCCGCCGGCAGTCCACATGGCCTGGGCCGCGTAATAGTGCCCATAGAAATAATGCAAGTTGTCCATGCCGCGGCCGAATGCCGGACCGGCCGAGTTAAGACCCGGCTTGAATTGCATCAAATAACGAAGCCCATCGCTGATTTCGCGGCCCTCATAGATGCCGGCACAATAGAGGGCAACGACGCCCGCGGCCGAGCGAGCGAACGCCGACGAGTTGCGTTGATTGCGGAAGTAGTTGAAGCCGCCGTCGTCATTCTGACATGCTTTTACGTATTTGACACACTGTTCGACGGCGTTTTTCGAAACGGTCAAGCCGGCGTTGCGGGCCGATCTCAAGGCCATAATCTGGCAGATCGTTACGGAAACGTCGGCCTGCTTGGGCTTCGGCTCGTAACGCCAGCCGCCCTCGCTGTTCTGCGACTTTATGATCAATGCAACCGCCCGCTCGAGCACGTCGCGAGTTTGTTTCTGCAATTCGCGTTTCGGAATCATGCCGTAGGCTTCGCCCAGGAACAGGGCCGCAAACCCATGACTATACATTGCACCGAATGTGTTGGATGAAGGATGCCACAGAAAGCCAGGCGTCTTCTCGCCGTCGCGCGCTTCACGGCTAAGGACATACTCCAACGCTCGTAAGACATTTCGGCCGTACTTCCCGCGATCAGGCTGATGCCCGCCGGCCATAAAAGCCAGTGCAGCCAGGCTTGTGACGGCGACGTTGCCCGCGAACTGGGTGCGCTCACCCCAGGAGCCGTCATCGTGCTGCGTTCGCGACAGGTAGTCGAGTGCGTGGTCGATGGCCTTCTGGGACTCGGGCGTGACCATGTCTTTCGCGGCGCTGCCGTCGGACAGTTTTTCTTCGTCAGCGCGAAGCAGGTACGGCGATGCCATGGCAGCGGCGCTGAGTACAAAACCACGGCGAGAGAGTTGGCTCGTCATTTCTTGTTCTGTTCGGCGATGTTGGAGTAATATTGCCGCAGTAGGTCGCTATAGCGAGGCATAAATCGCTCTTTGAAATAGGCGTCCATCTCCTGTCGCATCTTCTCCGGCAAATGTCCCCAGATATCCTTGTAGAACTCCGCTACGACTGGATCACTTGGCAAAGCGTTTTCCTTCTTTCGATCGTTCGAATTGCCTGCATTTTGCGGGGGCGTGGCATCTCCGGGCTTGCCATTGTCATTCATTGGAATTACGCTGTCGCCGGATTTATTCGTTCCGCTGCTCGGCTTTTCACCTGAGTTCTTTGTGAGGTTTCGGTCATTTGCCGGACCTGATTTGCTGCCGGCGGTTGCTTGTTCATTCTGTCGGCGCTGCTCGCGTTGTTCGCGACGGGACAGGGATTGTTTGCCGCTATTGGATCCGCCGCCGGAACCTGCAGCGGATCCGCCTGACGAAGGCGATGATTTTCCGCCCTGCGAGGAAGAGGACTTTCCGCCTTGCGAGGACGAGCCGCCGCCTGATGAAGAATCGGAAGATGAATCGCCTCCGGGTGGCGGTTGCTTGAGGAGTGCAATGAGTTCGTCGATATCCTTCAACACCTCGCGCTGCAGCTTGCGAGTTTCCTCGCTCGCATCATTTTCTCCAAGACGCTTCTCCGCAGAACGGCTGTTCCGTGAAAGTCGGTCAACGATTTTTGATTCTTCGCTGTCCTCTTTCTTTTCGGACGGCAGGGGAGCCGGTTGCTTCGGAGACTCGTCTCCTGGCTTGAGTTTCGTCTTCTCCGGTTCGACCTTGGGGTCACGCTTTGGCGGCTGTGCCGCCAGCGGGAAGAGAACCAATGCGGTAATCGCCAAGGTGAGATTCATTCTGTTCATTGACCTTCTCCTGGCTTCTCCGCCGGCATGAATTCAATGATAAGCTCGGCAACGTCCTTTTGCAGTGTCTGGAGGGCTTGAAGTTCCTTCTTTGCGATGTCGGTGAGTCTTGCCGGATCGGGGTGTTCTTTAGCAAAACGCTCGGTCCGTTCAGTGACCTCGGCCTGAAGCATGCGAAGCGCACGAATCTGCGCGAGCGGAGGGAACGCATCGCTTTCACGGTTACTTGACGCTGAGCCGCTCCCGTCCGTCTGTTTTTTCGGGCCTGAGTTTGCAGATTTCGCGAGTTCCTTGTCCGGCTTGAGTGAATCCAACAACTGATCCAGTCTACGCAATGCGGCATGTTGGTGATTCAACGTTACTTGTTGCGACTGCTCCTCCTGCTCCAGGTCGAATGGCTCATCATCGGCGCAATTCTTGATCTCATCGGCGCGCTGTTGAATTGAAGAAGCGGCTTGACGCATGCTGACGATCGCATGATCAAGTATTTTGGCCAGCACTCTGTCCTGACGAAACCGTTTTTCGACCAGGCCATTCAGTTCATCGGCCAGTCGTTCTTCGTTCTCCTGCAGTCCAATTAGGGACAAAAGCTTGTCCCGTTCCCACTTCTTGGCGGTCTTAGCAAAACTGTGCAGTCGATGAGATTCGTCGATTGCAGCTTTCTGCCGTTCGCGGATGCCTTGAATTCGATTGGATACTTTTGCAAGTTTTTCTCGAAGCAATTCCTCTTCGATCTTCTCTCGCGATTTATCGAGTTGGTCTAGCGCCTCGTCAATCTTCTGAATGGCTTCGTCCTGGCTCGAGTTTCCGTTTTCGCCGCGCTCAAGCTGTTTTCGCGACTCCGCCATTTCTCTAGCGGCGCGAGAAAGTGACTTTCCAGCTTCGCCGGCTTGGTTGCGAGACAGGTCCTGAGCTATCTCCCGGGCTTCTTGACGCAATGCTTCCTGTTCGCGGGCTAAGCGTTCGAGCGCCTGCTGCCGCTCTGCCGGGTCGGTGAGTCGCTCGACGTCCTTTACTTTTTTCTGCAAGCGTTCTTGCCGATCGGCGAGGTCGTTGAGTCGATCTTCTGCCTGCTTCATCTTCCGGCGCAAACGGTCGAGATCGTCCTGACGTCGTTCTTCAAGTTCTTCCAACATTTCTCGAAGGGCTGCGGCTGCTTGCTGTTGCTGCTCTTGCGCCTGACCGAGCCGATTTTCACGAACGTTGCGGGCAGCATCATCGAGTTTCGTTGGCGATCGCGAGGCATTTGCATTTGGCTCTTTTTGTAACTGGTCGCGCCCGCGATCTGCGGCACGCTGCAAGGCATTCTCTTCTTGCTGAACGATCGCAGCGGCGTCACGACGTTCGTCCGCTTGTTCCCGAAGCTTCAGTGCGGCTGCGCGTTGCGAGCCTTTTTCCTGCGGATCGGCAGCTTGCTCGGCACGCTCGTCGGCTTGCAGTGCCGCCGAGTCGAGTTGTGTCGCTTCCTCCAATCGCTCACGGGCTTGGCGTCGCTTTTCACTTGCGAGACGTTCCATCTTTTCCAGAAGTTGTCGCGCCTGATTTGCAAGCGACTCTTGCTTTGTGGCGACCTTTTCCAAATTCTCTTGCTGTTGCGGAGTGAGCCTCTCGCGGCTTGCACCGGACGGCATCTCTTTCGCTAGCTGCTCGGTTTGCGACCGTAGCTGTTCGAGGTCGGCAAGCAGCGAACGCGTTTCACCACGAATCTCATTCGCACCGCTCCACGGCTCAAGTCGCTGGAGCATCGCTGAAATTGTCTTCGCGGAATCTTGTTGCCGCCGCTCTGCATCCTTCAGTGCATCCTTGGGAGTTTTTCCATCTTTAGAACCTTCCGAGGCTTCTCGCGCAGCGCTAAGCAACGGCTCGATCGGTTCAAGCTCTTCCCGCGCGAACCGTTCCAATTCGCTGGCGAGGCCGAGCAATCGTTCGCGATCTGCTGCAAATGACAGGTGATTGTCCTGCTGCGCCTGAATCAATCGTGCGACTTCGGCCCGCAGGCCATCGCGTTCGTTGCCGACGCGATTTCGGATTTGCTCTTGCAGTTGTTCCGCTTGCAGCAGCCTTTCACGATCTTCGTTCGAAAGCTTTTCGCTGTCGCGATGTTCCAATACTTCAGTCACTTTGGAATGAGCTTCTTGCTGCCACTGTTGAAGCTTGAGCAATTCGAGTCTGAGTCGGCCCTGATCTCGCTTCAGCCTGTCCTCAAGCGTCTGTGGGGAAACAATGTGCAATTCCAACAGCCGGCTTCGCCCGGGTTCCTTGACGTATGACACATCATCGAAGTCGTCCGCCACAAACTGTATCGTCAACACGTCGCCCTCGCGCAACTGCGAACCATCCGGTTTTCTGAATTCAGCGAGACGAAGCCGGCCATCGGGCATCACCCGCTTAAGGCGCAACTTGATTGGAATAATCGGCCCAACAGCGCCGCCGCTGACTTGGCTCAGCAGTTTTGGCCATGCGTATGCCATATGCTCTGCGTCAAAGTAGGAACGCACGTTGGGAGCTGCGTCAGGCTGCGTTGAAGACAAGAGCGAGATGGATCGAATTGCCAAGAAGTCGTCTGAAACGTCAACGAGCAGAGGAAGGTCTGCGTCGGGAGTTACGTACAGGCTGTCCTGACCTGCATTGGGACGCCGCAATTCGACGACCGGTGCTGGGTCAGGCGTTACCGTTGCATGCAATGTCCGTGCCATGCCGAAGCCTTCGGCGTCTTCGAATTGAATCGCGTACGCGCCGGAAAGGCGGGGAACAAATCGGGATGCAATCAGTTTGCCGTCGTCCGAAAGTGTGATGGGAATCGGATCCGTTGCTTCTCGAGTGATCGCGGCGATGCCTAGCAACTGCAACGAGTTGGTTGAAGCCAAGGAACAGCAGGCTGCGGCAGCCAGCGGGGTCGGGCTCTCCGGCCGATATTGCATCGAGCAACGCACAACTGGGTGACTGACCGCCGCATGAAATTGCACAGTTGTCCCGACGACCGCATCCCAACTAGTCGCGCCGAACGGCAGTTGTCGAGCGGGCAAATCCGTGTACGCGGGATATTCGAGTCGAATCTGCGGCGAAGGTTTGCCTTCGATCGGCGCAAAATCCGGCGGATGTGAAACGTGAATCTCAAGCCAACCGGTATCTGCGTCATTGACTTGCAATCGAATTCGCATCGAGCGGACGATACGGCTGCCTTCGATTCGTACAATCAGCGATCCCGCGCCGTCCCCTTTTCTTTCGATCAGCCAAGTTTGTTCGGTTGCCGGTATTCCCTCAGCTAGGAGCGAAACTTGCGCTCGTTCCGGCACGACGCCGTTGATTTCCGCCTCAATCATCAACGGGATGCCGACTGCCTGCTGGTGCGGGAACTTGGCAGGCGAAACGAATCGAATCTTTGTCCGCGACGGGAAGGCGCTGACGCCATAAGGCGCGGCAAGTCGTTGTGCAACGATTCGTGACCATTGCGGCGCCCATTGAATCAGTGATAGCAAGGCGAGAGCCGATACTGTGAGGCAAGCTGCTCCTCTCCAGAAACTGCGATAATCGACAAGACGATCAAAATCGCAGCCGTCCGCTTCTCGAATGGCCAGGCGGATGACGATTCGACGCAGCAATGGTGAGCTTATTTTGGAGTCGTCCTGGTCCTGTTCGAGGAACTGCACGGCGCTGGCAAGCGAGTCTTGCAAGTGCGGGAAGCAACCTTCTGCCCGCATCGCAAGTGCGAAGTTGTTGTCGCCCCTCGCGAGTGGCCGAAGTGATCGTTGCCAGAAGACCCACATTGCCGACGCCAAAGTCGCGGCAAGTGCAAGGGCTCGAACGAAAGCAGGTAGGCCGAACTGCCAGTCGATTGCGGCGATGATGATGGCGGCAGAGAACAGAATTGCCAATGACGACGCCAGGCCGGCCATGAGAGTGACGATGCGAAGTCGCCAGCGCAATGCCGCAAACCGCTGCAAGAGGCGGGTTGGGTCAATTCTTTGAATGACCGTGCTCGTCATGGCATTGCTCGGATTCAGGAGCAAACAATGATACCACTATAACAAACGCCGTCGCTTACGCATAATCCACTCGGACGTTAATAGGCTCAGCGCCAAGGCGAACATCGTGGACTGATTCCAAATGAGCCAAGGCGGCCGCGGTTCGTTCAGTGTGATGCGAGTCCCGGCCGGCAAATCATCCAGGAGTGAGTCGACGTCAGCAAGGTTGTAGAACTTCCCATTCGATTCTTTGGCAGCTTGAGCAAGTGCCGCATGATCCAGTCGAATGCGATCCATTTCGCCGGGCGGAGGCAGCACACGATTGGAAGTTTCAGGCCTGACTGCCGCAGGCGTCGGCGCCGCCAACACGAACCGATACTCGCCTTCAGGTGTGCGAGTTACGACTGTCTCGTACGTCGCTCGGCTACCCTTAACCTTCGTGAGAGACAGTGATTGAGTCTCGACGGGAGCCGAGGGTGGTTCGCCCGAATCGCGAAGTTTGCTTCGTTCCAGGAACACTTTCACCGGGACGTCATTTGAGGGCGCCGGCGCATCGTCCGGGAAACGCACCGTTACACGAATTGGTTCGTTGCGACGATACGGAGTTTGCTTATCCAAATGAAGGTCCACGCGGCCAACTTTGTTTCGCGCGAGGTATTGTACAGTCTGAAGCCAAAATTGATTGAATCGAATCTCCGCTTCCCGAAACCTCCATCGCGACGTTTCGTTGAATCCGAAGAAGAGCACTCTTCCGTTTCCAACGAACTGCTGCACGATCAGTGGGTGCAATCCGCCTTGGTCGACATTCGTAGATTTCGAATTGCGAGCGGCCAGTTGCGGGTGAGTCGCCAACACTTCCGATGTCGGCTTTGCTGAGAAACGGCTCGCAGCAAAGTAGAGAGGCGACAGTTGCTGCCAGACTTCAATGTTCTGGGCATCTTCTCCAACGAAGCGAAGCACTGGATGCTGTTGGCCGACCGGCGTCAGGAGAGGCCGATAGCCATCGCGGAGGCCGGCATCCAGTATTGTTTTTTCCGCCGGCGTGTCCGCTTCGGTGGAGCAAACCACTGGAATAATGTCTGCCAACGGCGTCGAGCGGTAGGCGTGCGGCATAAAACCCTGCGAGCCAGAGAGGAACAACATGCCGCCGCCTTTTTCGCGGACAAAGTCCCGAAGTAGGCCGAGATTGCGTTCGCCGAGCCGCTCGTGTTTTGGATCCACATCGCCCAAAATGACGGTGTCGAATGCGAAAAGTTCTTGTTGTGTCGGGAACTCGGCAAGAGCGCTCTTGTCTTGTGAAGCAAAGTCGCGGTCAGAATCTGCTAAGAGCACGCGAAGCTGGATGCTGCGGTTGCCCAACTTGCTGCCAGCTTCGCGTTCCAACAGGGTTTTGATAAATCGATAGTCGTGATGCGGGAATCCCTCGATGTAGAGCACTCGTATCGGCTTGGCATCGGCGACATGAACTCGATGCTCTAACCGATTATTCGATCGGTCTGTTTCCTTCTCGTGTGTCGGAATGTCGACGACATAGGTCTTGTCTCCGGGCTCCATCGCTGAGGTGAACATTCGAACCTTGACGGGCTTGTCGGCATCGAGCGATACCATTTCGCGCTTGATTTCGACCAGCGAACCATCGGGCTTCATTTCTCGCAGAATGACTGGGACGGTTGCAACGTCGAGTCTGCCTTTCTTTGAGATGCGAAATTCGAAATTGACTCGATCGCGGACATTGACCATATCGTCCGCTTGCAGGTCGTGCAGCGCGACGTCTCGCGGCTCGTGTGCGTCACCAATGCCTACTAGAAACAACGAAACGTTGGCTCGGGCGGCGGCGCGAGCCGCTTGGAGGAGATCCTCGCCATCCGTGACCACGCCGTCCGTCAAAAAGATGATCGCGCCGAGCGAAGTGCCGCGAAAGTCGCTCAGGATTCCGCGAATGCCGTTGCCTTGTTGGCTCGATTCGCCTGTTGGGCGTAGCAAACGGACCTTCCTGACGACCTCAGTGATTTGTTTTGCATCCGTCACTGCTTCGAGCTTCTCGAGTTTCGCATCACAACGGTAAACATGCACTTTGACCTGCCGGCGTTGAAGCAGCGACGAGATCCAATCGCTTTCGTCCGAAGTCGTCAGAGCCTTTGCCAGATTGATACGGCTCTTCGGTGTCGTCATTTCGATCAACAACGACTTCTTCGATTCAAGTTCCTGGTCCAATTCAACGATTCGATCCGCATGCGACGCCTGTTTGCGGAAACCGGCGATCTTCGTTAGTTCGGACTCCAAGACATCGACATCGGGTTTCGAGATCTTTGTCCACGAATTCGCGAGCCGAGCTGCGGTTGCCTCGACATCCGAGTCTTGAAAATCGTCGGTTGCACCGAAGCTCCTGGACGTGTCGAAAACGACTGCCACGTCTGGCCAGCCTTCTCGTTCAAAGTGCAGTCGAAGTTGCGGCAACAGCACGAGCAAGGTCAGGACGAGCAGCGCAATTCGCACGAGCATCGGGCCAAACACGCCGCGTCGCTCGGATTTTTCGCCCGGCACTTTGACGCCCAAGGCCGCTTTCTCAGCGCGGTAAATCGCAACGGCTGCGATACCGAGGACCAACAGCAAGATCGGTACGAGCCAACGATCAGCGCTTGCGTTTCCTGTCAGGTTCGCCAAATACTCGAGTTTCCAGCGAGTGCCTTCGCCTGCCGAAGCGGGAGGGACGCCGAGTGCCAACTCTATCTTCGAACGAAGAACCTGAGGCAGGAATCCAAGAAACTGGCCGGTCACCGACTCGTGGAAAAGTACCGCGCAAAAGCCTGCAGTCAGTAAGGCTGGAATGAACAGGGCATTGGCGATCGACATCACTCGCTTCCACAACGGCAAAGACTGCGCTATGCCTGAATCCGGCAGACCGACGCTTCGCGCAGACCCGAACCGCCACGCGAGGAGCGATTCGAACGCCAGCAACAAAAGAAACACGAGCACGGCAGTTCGGGCCACTGACGGCCCCGCCGTTGATCGCGCCGTCGGGCCAGTTTCGGTGTCGGACGATTCCGTGTGAACACGAACCTCGACCTGTTTTGGGTCAAGCACGACCTGAAAGTCTGTCTTGGGTATCGACCGCAAATCGGCAGGATCGATTCGGCGCAAATCACTTTCGGAAACGACGCCGGACGAGTACGACGACGGCACGTTAACCGCAAAAAGGTGCTCGCGTTCGTCATTCAGCATCAAGCGATAGATACCGCTGATTGCAGTTTCCGGCATTCGCAACACCGGATCGCGGTCGGAAACAGGAGCGATGATCGTCCGCAAGCGGCTGTCCGGCAGATGCACTTGGGCGTTCCCTGCCATGTGCGGCGACAACGGCACGAACTGCAGCGGCTCAGTTGCTGCAGCGACTCGCGGCAGCCCGTTGCTCGCGGCGTATCGTGTTAGTTCGTGCATGAACGGCAGGTACGCAGGCGAACCGGGCCAACTGCCCCAATCCAGATTCACGGCCGTCGCAATCAAGAGCACTTTGCCATTGTGCCGTTTCCACTCGAGCACTGCAGGATCCGGCACGCGGCGATCGGAAGTGTCCGAAGAGAGAAACGAAAGCAGCCGCCTCGCAGTCGATTTCTGCGGCAGTTGAACTCGAATGTATTGCCGAAATCGAGACGAGAGCAGCGCCGGTCGGTCGCGGTCGTCGGAGAATGCCTGCAGAGGAGGGAACTGAAAGGCCGCGTCGTCGCCGACCATGGAAAAGTGGTGCGTACCTGCAGTTTGCTGGACGCGCACAAGTTGAGCCGGCAATATTCCCGCGCTGTCGCGATACAGCATCCTATTGTAAGACTCGATGTCAACGTTTGGGCCAAGCGTAAAGACGACGCTGCCGCCTCGTTTGAGCAATGATTCAAGCCGATCAATGCGAGCGTCGGTGAATCGTGGAACATCGCAAAGAAATAGACAACTGCAGCTTTCCAGATCGCCCTGAGCGAAATCGGAAAACTGAGCTTCGCTTATCACACGCACTGCAAACGGGCTCGTCGATTTGTCGCCGACGCCGGTGACCGGTCTCAGTGCAGTTGCCAGGTGGTGTGTCGCATGTTCTTCGCGGGGCGCCGTGGACTTGCCGTTGACCAGTGTCACTGGAATCGAGTTCTGTACGTTCACGACCAATGATCGCGAGTCATCCAGATGCAGCGTGTCTTCTTCAATTCGGACTTGAATGACGAATTCGCCAGGCTGGGAAAACTGCAGTGGGAACGTAACGGGAACGCTGGCGCCGGCCGAAACGTTGACTGTTTGTTGTTCGATCAAGTGCAGGGCAAACGCGGGAAGCGGATCTCGCTCCACAGAATTAGTTGGTCTTCCGCGGCCGATCAACAAATCGACGCGGAGTTGCGGCCGGTCGAGTGCGCCAAAATTGCGAATCTGAGCCGTCACCGCATTTAGCGTTTGCGTAAGGACAATGTTGTCGTTCAGTGACACGTTCGTGACTGCAGCGTTTTCAATGCCGGTTTCACCTACGTCCACGAACGCTACGGTCGTGTTCGCGCTCAGTCTCTCCCAGAATTCTGACTTGGGATCCGGCTCGGAAGACTGTGGGTTCGGCGGCAAGCCTGACCCGTGAAACGTCGCCTTCTGCATGTCTGATAGAAAATACAACACACGTTGGTGATAATTTCCTGAAGGCTGGTTTGTCAATCGTTCGATGATGGTCGAAGCGCTCGCCAAGTCGGCGTTGGCGTGCGGCATGATCAACTCGTCGATCTCTTGGATGACGTTCGCTGCGTTGTCAGATGGGCCGGCGACCACGGCTTGCGCTGGACTGCTCATCAGAATGAGGCTGAAACCGTCTCCAGGTCGGGCATCACGGACAATTTGAGACGCGAACGCTCGCGCTTTCTCGAACGAGGTGGTGTCTGCGACCTTTCGACCCATGCTGAAGGAGCCGTCGATCACAATGATGCGGTGTGTGCGACCGGTTCGTGCAGTGGTTTTGCTGATGCCGCTTGGGAACAGCCGGACCCAAAAGGGATCGAGCCAAGGAAGCACGCTGACCATAGCCGCGATCAGCAAGAGTATCATCAACGTGCGAATAGCCAGGAGCAGCCACTGCTCAATGCGGATTTTCCGAACGCTGCGTTTTTGGGCGCCGACGAGGAATCTCATGGCCGCCCAAGGCACGATGCGGTAACGCCGCCGGTTGAGCAAGTGAATGATTACCGGAATCGACGCGGCGCCCAACGCCGTGGCAATGGCCGTCCATGGCGACAGAAAGAAGACGGCGATCGGCAAGACGGGCAGCATTTCGTCACTTCTTCATTCGACGGGCCAGGTAACTTGACAATGCAATTCCCGGATCGGCATCGGTTCGCAACAACACGTAGTCGATATTCTGCTGCCGGCAGCCTCGCTGAAGTCGATCCTGATGCTTGTGAAGTTCCTCGAGGTAACTCTCACGCAAACTACGAGGATCGGTCATCAAATCCGGCAATTGCTCCATCCCGCGAAACAATGTTGGATCCTGAAACGGGAAATCCAACTCGGCAGAGTCCATTACATGAAAGATCACGATGTCGTGTCGGCGATAGTGCAAATGCTTGAGGCCGCTCAAGAACTCATCCGGATCGTCCAGCAAGTCGCTAAAGAGCATTAACAGGCCACGTCGATCAATTCGCTCGGCGAGTTCGTGCAGCACCGGCCCAATCCGCGTGGATTCCGGGCCAGGACCTTCGACGAGACTCGCCAACACTTCATTGAGTTGCGATGGTTGACCCGATGGGCGAAGGAACTTGCGGACTCGAGCATCAAATGCGGCCAGACCCACACTGTCCGACTGTTGCAAGATCAAATAGGCCAACGATGCCGCGACCGTGCATGCGAAGTCGTATTTCGTCAGACGCGCCGAACCGTATTTCATCGACTCGCTGGCGTCGACGAGCAACCAGCAAACAAGGTTCGTGTCCTGCTCGTATTGCTTCAGATAATATCGCTCGTTTCGGGCGAACACTTTCCAGTCGATGTGCTTGATGTCGTCGCCCGGCACATACTCTCGATGTTGCGCGAATTCGACGGCAAACCCGTGGAACGGGCTTCGGTGCATTCCGGCGAGGTATCCTTCGACAATGTGGCGAGCCTGAAGCTCAAGCCGGCCCACTCTCGCCAGAATCTGCGGATCGAGATACTTCGACTTACTCTTTTGCATGAATCGCCCGGGACAATCAGGACTATTCCTGCTTAGGAATGGTCTCCAGCAGTCGTTGAATGATGTTGTCCGACGTGATGTTGTCGGACTCAGCGTTGAAGTTCGTAATCAAACGGTGCCGCAACACCGGAATTGCGACGGCCCGCACGTCGTCGCAAGACACATGAAAGCGACCTTGAAGGACGGCACGCGCTTTGGCGGCCAAAATCAGGTACTGACTGGCACGCGGTCCGGCGCCCCATGTCAAATAGTTGCGTATGAAATCCGGCGACTCGCCTTTTTCCTTACGAGTCATTCGAGTCAGCTTCATTGCGTACCGAATGACATAAGGCGCGACCGGCACTTTTCGCACAATCTCCTGCATTTCGAGCAATTCAGCGGCCGCGACAACACGATGTACTTTGGGACGATGCATCGACGTGGTCATTTCTACGATTCGAAATTCCTCTTCTTCAGCGGGGTAATCCACTTTCACGTTGAACATGAAGCGGTCCAGTTGCGCTTCCGGCAGAGGATAAGTTCCTTCCTGTTCGATCGGGTTTTGAGTGGCAAGAACAAAGAAAGGTTCAGGCAACACGTGTCGCTGGCCGCCGACCGTGACTTGCCTTTCTTGCATCGCCTCGAGCAGCGCCGACTGCGTCTTCGGAGTCGTGCGGTTGATTTCGTCGGCTAACACGACATGGGCAAACACCGGTCCCGGCACGAAGCGAAACTCGCGCTGACCGCTCGTCACATTTTGCTCGATCACCTGTGTGCCGGTAATGTCCGTGGGCATCATGTCCGGCGTGAATTGGATTCGACTGAAGCTCAAGTTCATCGCATCGGCGAGTGTGCGAATCATCAGCGTCTTGGCCAGGCCCGGCACGCCGACCAGCAAGCAATGACCTTGAGCAAATAGTGCGATCAGCAGTTGTTCAAGAACTTCCTGTTGACCGACAATGACTTTGCGGCATTCGTCAAGGATTTTTCGGCTGCCGTCCTTGAGCCTTTCGATCGACGCCAATTCGCCTTCGAGTCGCGGAAAATCCGCGGAGGTTCTTTGGCTTCCGACTTCGTTTGCAGTCGAATGGTGAATTGCGCCGTTGTCTTGGGGCGCGCTCAGCCATTCGCCGCACCCGCAGAGCCTGCGTCCGCCGACTGGCACCGGCACCGACAGCCCACACTGACCACATCGAATTGAAATCATTTTGTCTTCAAGCCGATAAGAGAACCATCTACGTATACCGCTGCATGGCGATCGCCGCACAATAGCTGTCCATGGGAACCGTTTGATGAAACTTCAAAGGCATTGTGCACTTTTCCAGTTAATGGATTCACTTGCAACACCTGCCACCTTCGATTCCTCAGAACATGATACAGGAGATTGAACGATGCGTGATAGCTTCCAATTGTCGGAAGCGCGAACTTGTGCTCGGTTCGTAGACCTTCGATTTGCGGAACAGTCGCCGGCCGAGTGGTTGCATACGGGGTAAGCAACAGATTTGAACCCGCCGCCCGGCAATGCCACGCTGTCGACGGCGGAAGCGGCGTCGACCACGTCCGCTGACTCGTGGTCAAATCATATGCGTCTACTCTCGACGAGTAGGCGAATACGGCAAATCTGTCCTTAATCTCCGCTAGAGCGAGGTTTGGAAATTCCGAGCCAAGTAAGACGGGATCACCACTTGGCTTGCCGTTCGCTGAAGACCATCGTTCCATTTCGTAGCCGTAATTGCGCTCGATGATGACGAGCAAGTCGCCGCCGACCTGACGAAGTTGCGGCATCGTACCGGCAAGCGAGAAACGGCCGGAGAGTTTCCGTTCCCAACTGGCCTCGCCTGAGACGAGATTGAGACAGGTCACTCGATCAGAGTCACTTGCAACAATTGCCGAGTGTGTGTCGAGTGCCACTGGGGCAGCGTACCAAGACTGTCTAGCCGAGTCTTTTCGGACGCGAATTGACCCATTGCGAGCATCGAGCAACAAAACACTGTCGGAAGTGGTGCGGGCAACAACGGCCTCCTCGGTCGCCAAAAAGTTGCATTCGAATCGCACTGGGCTCAGAGGAGCCCCAGGCGCCGTTCGCTGCCATAGGACATGCCCGGTTTCTGCATCGAGCGCCAGAAGCTTGTGATTGTGCAAAGCGAAAACTCGGGGCCCGGCGAGAATGAACCCATGCAGCGGGTCTCGCCTCTGATTTACATTCAATCGGTACGATTCAAATTGGTCGGGCTGTGGCATGGAGTCATGCGCAAGAAAACTCCACAGCACATGTCCATCTTTTTGGCGGACCCGGCTGAGCCCTCCTGGTCCAGCGACCAGAACGCTGTCAGCCCACTCGGCAACCTGTTCACCAAGGAATTCGAGCTTTTTGTGCCAAATTTCCCTGCCGTCCTCGATGGACCGACAAATGAGGCTGCTTTCCGAACTGAAATAGAGCCGAAGCTGGGAGGTTGGTCTTTGCGAGCTTAATTCATGCCCAAATCGTCGCAGCGGGCGCTCTGCGTACTGCGACAAGGGCACCCGCCACGCTTCGGTCCAAGTCAATGCCACGAGGTTAGGGGACGTCGCCTCAGTTTGCGGAACTTGGGGTTTCTCCTTCGTTACGGAGTATGCACGACGAAGAGACACAGCCGCTTCGGCATAGTTTTGTCGCTCGTACAGTCGAATGATGCCGGATGTCGCATTGTGCCGATCATCGAGTGCAGAGGAATCGTCAGTAACATTCCAGGCACTACGAAGGGCCGCGTGATAATGAGCAAGTGCCGAATCGAAGTTTCCGGCGTGTTCGAGTTGTTGGGCGATTTTCAAGCAGCGTTCGCGCCCGGTTCGAGTTTCCGCATACCGCATCACGCTTCGCTCGTCCATATTTGTTGCTGCAAGCGATTCACGCGCCTTTCGACTCGTGTCACTGACCGTACGCCAAAGGCAGTCAGCCACGGTTTCAGGAGTGCCGTCCGGTCGCGTTCGCCATACCGACCGTAATTCCGGTGACTCCAATAAGTCGTCAAGAAGTGACGAGTTGATCTGTCGCAAGAACAAGGCTGCCAACAACCGGTTTTCAGGCATGTACTTACCGGCAGTCGCAGTTTTTGCGAGTGTAATCGCATCGGCGATTCGGCTTTGGCGAAATCGGTGAACACATTCAGCCATCAACAGTCTGTGCCGTCGATGTGTGCCGGCGATCGAAAGCGACTGTCCTTGTTGGGTTTCAACGGCATGGGATCGTTCTTCGATTTCCTTCAATGCCGTGTCTGCCGCCAACAGATTTCCGTCTTCGATCAGCGCGTCGACGAGTCGCAGTTTTGCAAATGAGTCGTCGGGATTGGCTTTTGCATCAAGTTCGATTTGCGGGAGCCGATATCGTTCGGGCACGAATCCGACGATTTCAGTTGGTGTCGCAGCTACCAGGCAACCCGATGCAAAGGCCAAATTGCCGAGTACATCAGAATGTATGCCGCCGTCCAGCGGCTCGCCGTCGATTCGGCGCAAAACTCGCAAGCCCAAACGAGTCGGCCAGATAATCCAATTGGTTGTGACCATGCCGCGGCCGAAACTCATGAGATCGCCTTCGTCGGGGCGAGTCCAAATCGGATTGCCGGTCTGAGTATCGTACACGCGAATGCCCTGCGGATGACCGCCGGTGGTAACTACCAACTGATTCCGGTCTGCTGTGAGCAAATGGCCGACACGAACCGGATTGCTCTCCCAACGTTTAGCTCCCGTAAGCGCGTCAAAACAATAAATGCGATTGGAATCGGTTGGAGCCGCGTAGATCCTGCCGCTGCTGTAGATTGCCGGCGACAAATCTGGAGGAGTCGCTCCGTCCAGCAACGGGTGCGGCGATGATTCGTAACGCACGGCCCATATTCGCTTGCCGGATTGCGCATCAACTGCAACAACACATCCCGAATGGCTGCAGTAAACAATGTTGGGACCAGCGTCGGTCAGAAGTTGGTGCTGATGTCGCTCGCCATCGACGTTGGAAAAGGCCTCGCAGTTCCAGACATCGGTGGACCATCGCAAAGACGGCGGATCGTTGGGCCGATCGATTGAATCCGATTCGAAACAGTCGATGGAGGTAATCGAGCGTCTGCCGTCGAAACGAGTTCGCGCGACATACAGCCGGCCCGATCGAACCAATGGAGCGCCTTCAAAGAACGCCGGTGCTTCGGAATCCAATAGCCGCCCGCGCAATTGCCACAGATACTTGATTTCGCTTCCTTTTTCGCCTTGCTCGACTGCAAAGCAGACGATCCAAGTGTCGTTCGCCGAAGAATCTTTGTCTGCCGACGGCTGCATGGACTGCGCGCCAAAACGGGCGTACACGCGATTGCCCTTAACACTTAGAGAATACCGGTATCGCCCACGAGAAGGGACACGCACATCGACGGACTTATGAACTCCATTTGTCTGCCGAAGGTCGAATGCGCTCGCCAACTTGCCGGTAATAAGGTCGAAGGCAAAAAGGCGACACGCATCGGAGACGAGCACCAAGCCATTCGTGATGACGGGGTGAAACGCAAGTGAGCGAACCGCTGGAGTTGTCCCAGTCGGCGGGTCGAGGTCTTTGTGAGGTTTCGCGGTAGGGTCGGTAGGGATTTCCGCTCTCCAGTTTGGTAGCGGCGGCCAATAAGGCGAGGTCATGGTCCGAATGACGTTATTGCGACTGCCGCTGCCGCCAAACGTAGGCCACGAATTCTCGGCCCCTTCGCCATCGGCAGTGGTATCGACATGCGGCGGCTTGGCAAGCAGGATCGACTGAAGAAGATCGGCCAAAAGACCCGTTTTACCGGCGATAGTCCCCTTCGCCATTGGATGTTGTTTTCGGTATGCAACAAACTCGCGTTGGGCGAGATCGTGGTTTCCGCCAAAGTGCAGCGCAAGGATCTGTTTGGCGAGCGGTAGTGCCGAGCCGCCTTTTTGTTCTGGATGCAAGAGTTCGAACTCTTGCGACGCGGCAGGGTGATCGATTGCCGTTGCCGGTCGAGCGAGCATTCGCCAATATCGGAGTGCCGATTCAAAGTCGCCGCGTTCGAATGCGATGTCACCCAGCGTGTGCAAGGCCTGCTCCGCTGCATCGGTACAAAACCACTCTGCAATGATCCGATCCAAAAGAACCGTGTCTCTTTCGGCAATGGCCCTGTTCAACCATTGCGATGCAGTACGTTCGTGGCGAGTTCGGAACAGCTTACGAATGGCCGGATCAAGTCGAGCCATGCGATGGTGGACCAGCCATCGTGCCGGCATTAGCCGATTTGGTTCGACGACAGCGAGTATGTCGCCGGATTCGGCGAGAATCTGTTCATAGCGAATGACTGCGGCTTCCCAGTTCTTCTCCCCCGCGAGCTTTTCTGCCTGGATCAGTTCGTCTTGAACGCGGCGTTCTTCACCTGGGAAAACTCCGGACTTCGCAAGAGGTGGCTGGGCGCAGAGTATGGCTGGAAACAGAAGTAACGCTGTTCCTAGCTTTTGAAGACGGCAAAGCAAATCGCAACAGGATTGCTGAACGACATCCATTGTTGATTGCCAATCTCGGACGTTAAGTGCCTTTTCGCCGACGCTAGGCTTTTCCGCTGCCCTGCAACAGCCAACCTAAGAGAAACACCACTGCTCCGATGCCACAGATCGTCAGCATCACGCCCTCGGTAACTCTCTGCGGATGCAAGACATTGCCTGCAATGCCTGTTGGCAGAATGCACATTCCAAGGAGTTGTAGAAACCTGGCAATTCGGTAACGCATCGTGTATTCAATTCCCGGTTTCAAAAACGAGACTGCAAAAGGTTCTCAATATTGATACGTCACGCACCGAAAGCCACAGCCCCAATCTTGGTCGAATGTCATTCGTATCAGCTGTAGGACGGCATCACAATTGCAACAAACTGAGCATTCGAGCCGCGAAGCTGGCATCGCCGTTCCTTGACGAGTGAACAATGACGCCTAGAACACTACTCATTGTTCGTAACAGTGCTTCGACTCGCGTACACACAATTGCCGGACCATCTCAGGAGGCTTCGTCCGTGATCTTGCGCCGACTCGTGAGCCGGTATTCGGCTCGTATTCAGGTTGCCGCATTCGCGCTGGCCTCAATTCTAAGCATGTTCATGCTGACCGGATGTGACGAACTGTACAGCGTCGACATCCGTTATCCGCTACGAACGGATTGGATGGTCGAGAAACTGCCGACACTGCAGCCGACGCGATTCAATCCACCCGGCGTATTGCCGTTGTATGTGCTTGACAATCCCGATACCACCCTCTTTGGGCCGGATCGAACATTGCTGAAGACCGAGGCAGAAGAGAAGAAGATCATTTTTGATCCCCGTCTGCTTGGCAATGAATCCAAAGAACTACTGAGCCAGTCGTTGAGGGAACTTGCGGGCCGGCCCCGAAATCCGAAGATCGACTTGCACGGTTCGAAGTACGACGAGATCAACAGTAAGATCGTTTCTCAGCTAAAACTCGACCGAAAGACACTTAGCGAAGGCAGCAAGCTTTATCGGCGGCATTGTCTCCATTGTCATGGCGTTTCAGGCGATGGCAGAGGCCCGACGGGAGTCTGGGTGAATCCGCCGCCGCGTGATTATCGTCAGGGTGTTTTCAAATTCACATCCTCGTCGCAGGGGCCCGGCGAGCGCAAGCCACGCCGCGAAGACTTGAAACGAGTGCTTCTCAACGGCATCGAAGGCACATCGATGCCGTCGTTCCACCTTCTGAAACCTGAAGAGATCGAGGCTCTGGCAAGCTATGTCATGCATTTGAGCATTCGTGGACAGGTCGAATTCGTGACAACGCTTGACCTGGTTCGAGAAGAGCAGGATCGCAAAGACGGCAAGCCTGTTGAAGATTCCGGTCAGAAGATTTATGAGCGGGTTCGCGAGACGGCTCAGACAATCGTCGAACAGTGGCTTAAGGCTCAGGACAGCGAAATCAAGCCGGCCAACGTCCCGCAGTACAAGTCCGAAGACGAGAGAATTGAATCGGCTGCACGAGGGTTTCGCATCTTCAGCACGAAGGAGCAGGGCGGTTGCATTCAATGCCATGTGAATGTTGGCCGTGACGCTCCCTTGTACTACGACGCATGGGGCACCGTCGTGCGGCCACGCAATTTGTATCTGAATCAGTTGCGGGGCGGGCGCCGGCCGATCGATCTGTACTGGCGCCTGCACGCAGGCATCAACGGGTCCGGCATGCCTGCCGTGGTTACCAACGAAAGTGAACTCGCCCAAAAAGAACAATGGCTATGGGATTTGGTCAGTTTCATCCAGCTTGTGCCGTATCGCGACAAACGCGTGGCGATCCAGGCCAAACTCGATGAGATGCAAAAGAATTTGCCGCCGGCGCAGCGGTTGAAGCTGCCGGTGGATTGATCGAATGCGATGGCAATGTGGGAGCAAAACACGATGACGCAGCTTTGGCCGGTAGCATTGATCGGCGTTTTGGCGGTTGCCGCGGCCGGTTACGGCATGTACGTGTTGTTTCCAGGGCTGGTGAAGCCGCGTTGGTCCTATTTCTTCGGCGTCACGTTGGCGATTGAGTTGGGATTATTCTTGGTTGCGCCTCTGCTCGGCTGGTGGTTACCCAAAGGCGTTTCGACCTATTCCGATTCGGTCGATGCGCTCTTCTATGGGATTCTCGCGGTTACCGGCGTCACGTTTGTAGGTGTCAGCATCGCTTTTACTTGGGCCCTTTTTCGTTACAGCGCCGATCCGAATCGCAGGTCCACCTATACGCACGGCAGCCACAAGTTAGAACTCATCTGGACAGCGGTGCCTGCGGCGGTCCTCCTGGTGCTCAGCGTCGTGCAGATTCCAGCCTGGCTAAAAGTCAAAAACACCGATTGGCTCAAACAGGCGTTTGCGAAGGGACGCACCGAAGACGGCAAACGATTCCTGCAGATGGAAGTGGTCGGCCGTCAATGGGAATGGCGAATTCGCTATCCCGGTTCGAAACACTATGCCGAATGGATGGAAGCCAAGTCCGCTTTGGATGATGTGCGATTGAAACTGCCGGCCCGCCCCGATGACGTTCGCATGGTCAACGAGATTCATTGCTTTAAGGGGCAGAAAGTGCTGATCCACCTTCGTACCCAGGACGTTTTGCACAGTTTCTTCCTTCCGCAAATGCGACTCAAACAGGATGCGTTGCCGGGCAAGACGATCCCTGTTTGGTTTGAGGCGACCGAGGCGAATTGTCACAAGGAAGGCAACGGTTGGAAAACAGGCGTCCGCTATGATGCTGACGCGAGGGAATGGAAGAAGGACGACGCTTACTTGTGGGAACTGACTTGCGCCGAGTTTTGCGGCGCTCGGCATTCGCTGATGCGAGGTCGAGTGTATGTCCATGAAACGGAAGAGGATTTCTTGGACTGGTTGAAGGCACAGGAAATGTCGCAAGGTGCAATGACGCCTTGAGCGAGTTGCACGCATGCGAGAATACGGTCAGCGACAACGGAACTACTTTGTTGGGACGAAATAAATGAGCGAATCAGCACATGCAACGACGCATGAACATGGGCATGAAGACATCGGCTTCTTGCGCAAATACATCTTTTCCGAAGATCACAAGATCATCGGCATTCAGTTCATGTTCACGGGACTGCTCTTTTTGTTGCTCGGCGGACTACTCGCGTTAGGTGTAAGGACGCAACTGGGTTGGCCGGCGATGGAGATTCCGATCCTGGGCAAGATCCTGTTCCCAGGATCGGCCGGTCATCGAATGGGACCTGATTTCTACAACATGCTCTTCAGCATGCACGCGTCGGTCATGATCTTTTTTGTGATCATTCCACTGCTTACCGGAGCATTCGGCAACTTCTTGATTCCGCTTATGATCGGCGCCAAAGACATGGCGTTTCCGAAGTTGAATATGCTGTCATATTGGTTCATGTGGCCGGCGATTATCATCATTTCGATCAGCTTTTTTGTGGACGGCGGCGCCGGGGCGTCCGGCTGGACTTCGTACCCGACAATTGCCAGTTCCACGATGCCGATGGGGCAAGGATTCCGGTCTCCCGCGTCCGCGTCGGGCTTGGGGCAAACGTATTGGCTGCTTTCGCTGATATTCGTCGGTGTTTCGTCAATGATGGGATCCGTGAATTACATTACCACGATTATCAATATGCGTGCAGTTGGCATGTCGATGTTTCGCATGCCGATGAGCGTCTGGGCCATGTTTATCACTGCAATTCTGCAGGCATTTGCGTTGCCGGTGCTTACCGTCGCTTTGTTTTTGCAACTATTTGACAAGACGATTGGAACGACCTTTTTCTTGCCGCCGACCGGTTTGGTGTTCGGCAATTGGACGACTGGTCCAGGAGGCGGCCAGCCGTTGCTTTGGCAGCACCTGTTCTGGTTCTATTCGCATCCTGCTGTCTACATCATGATCCTGCCGGCGATGGGAATGGTATCGGACATCCTCTGTTCATTTGCGCGAAAACCTCTCTTCGGCTACAAACCGATGGTGCTCTCCATGTCCGGTATTGCCGGCCTTGGCTTTATTGTGTGGGGACATCACATGTTTCAGTCAGGCATGGACGCCAGATTGGGAACAGGCTTTATGATGGCGACGATCATGATTGCTTTGCCGTCGGCGGTGAAAGTCTTCAACTGGCTCGGCACTCTTTGGGAAGGCAACATTCAGTTCACCACGCCGATGCTGCATGCTTTGGCGTTCGTGGCGATGTTCGTCATCGGCGGCTTATCGGGCATCTTCATGGCGGCGACGCCTGTTGACATCTTTATTCACGATACGTACTTCATTGTCGCGCACATTCACTATGTGCTCTTCATGAGCTCGATGTTCGGCATCTTTGCCGCCATCACTTTCTGGTTCCCCAAAATGTTCGGCCGCTTGATGAACGAAAAGTGGGGCAAGATCCACTTCGCAATAACGTTCATCGCGGCCAACTGCACGTTTTACCCAATGCACATATTGGGGGTTGGCGGCACGCCGCGCCGGTACTTTGAGCCAACGGCGTATGACTTCCTGAATCATCTGCAGCCGATCAATACGTTCATTAGCGTTAGTGCATTTGTCATGGGATTCACCCAGCTCATATTCCTGGGCAATGTGTTCGTAAGTCTGTTTTGGGGAAAGAAGGCGGATCGAAATCCGTGGCACAGCAACTCGCTCGAATGGACGGCGCCGTCGCCTCCAGGACACGGCAACTTCGAAACGCCGCCAATTGTGCATCGCGGCCCATACGAGTATTCGGTGCCGGGTATGACGGACGATTATCTCCCGCAAACAGCGGCACAGCCCGAAGGCGTGCCCGTGCCTGCTGGTCATTGACATCGCGTAGTTTGGATTGGAAGAATCGCTGAGTAGTGCAATGAACCTTGAACGCAACGCTGGTACCGGCTTGGTCATGTCCCCGATCTTGCGGGTCTGGTCTGCGCTAACGGCATTCGTTGCGTTTTCTGCGGTTCTCGTGGGTACGCTGGTCACAACCTTTCACGTCGGCATGACGGATCCACTGTGGCCGACGGCCCCTTGGCATCTCTTGTTAATCGAGCGCGTTCCGAATTTCGGGTTTTATGTAGAGCACACGCATCGAATCGTCGGGTATGCCATCGGCATTTGCATTCTTGTGCAGACATTAGCGTATTGGTGGACTGTTTCGAGCAAGTGGCGCAGATTTTGCGCTTTTGCGGCAGTATTTGCGATTGCGGTCGGCACCGGTATTGGCATGAAACTGGTGCGATCCGCCGATGTTCGTTCGATTGACGCGATGGCCAACCCCGGTTTCATTCTGGCATTCGTTGGGGCAATCGCTTTCTTGGCCATCGGCTTGAGCGACTTGAATTCGCGGACGGCAGGGCGTTGGCAAAGGTTCTTTGCCGTTTTGCTGTTTCTCGGCGTAATTTGCCAGGGACTACTGGGTGGAACTCGAGTGTACCTGAACGAGCTGTTTGGGTCGTCGCTTGCGCTGATTCACGGCATTTTGGCTCAATGTGTTTTTGCGTTAGCGTGCTTGCTCGCAATGATGTCTACGCGTGAATGGAATTCTCTCAGCGACGTTGTGTTTACACGATCCGTTCAGCGTCTTTCCCACATACTTGCCGGAACGACGTTCGTGCAGATTTTTTTCGGAGGGTTGTTGCGACATCTGGATTGGCCGCTCGCCGCTCGTCTTCACCCGTTGATGGCGTTTGCCGTCGTGTTGGCCGCAGTCTTGATGATTCACCGAATTTTCACAACGCCCGACGGCACTCCCGCACTTCGGCGTTTATCGATTGTTATGGCAGTGTTGTTGGCGTTTCAGATTGTGTTTGGATTGGAAGCGTTTGTGCGTGCGGCGAATCCGGAATTGAGACTGCAAACAGTCACGCTCTGGGACGCCGCGATTCGCTCGACCCACGTATTGATCGGATTTGGAATATTTGCGACGTCGGTGTTAATGATGGCCCGGACTCGGAAGGCTCGGTTGATTTGATGGACGGATCACAACTATCATCGCCCTTGGCAACCTCATTTGAGCCCGTGCGGGTTTCCGCCCGTGCACGCTTTGCCGATTACGTTCAGTTGACGCGGCCACGCATTGCTTTAATGGTGCTCATCACGACTCTGCTTGGAGCATTGCTGGCAGGCGGACCGACGCTGACGGGTAAAGTGCTGTTGCTGACGGTCATTGGAACAGGTCTGGTTGCATCCGGCGCCAGCATCTTCAATCAACTCATCGAACGTTCGTACGATGCCCGCATGTTGCGCACGGAGAACCGACCGTTGCCTTCGGGCCGCCTAGGCGCCACCGAAGTCGCTGTTTTTGGTTCGGCAACTACTGTCGCCGGCATCGTTTGCCTCGCGACATTGCCGACAGGATTGCTCGCAGCGATGCTCGCAGGCGTGACGATGATTCTGTACGTGTCGCTTTACACGCCGGCAAAACGACATACTTGGTGGAACACCTGGATCGGTGCGGTGCCCGGCGCTCTTCCGCCGTTGATCGGTTGGGCGGGTGCGACAGGTTCGTTGAGTTGGTCAGCGTGGCCTTTGTTTGCCGTTCTCTTTTTCTGGCAGATACCGCACTTCCTTGCAATTGCGTGGATGCACCGTGAAGATTATCGACGAGCCGGCCTTCAAATGCTACCGGTATTGGATCGTGCGGGTCTTCACACGTCCGTACAAATGATTGTTCATACGATCGCCTTGATCGCAGTAAGTCTGGCGCCGCTGGCTTACGGTGCGGGTATAGGGTACGCGGTCGGCGCTGTCGCGTTTGGCATCGCGTTCCTGGTAAGCGTACTTCGGTTTTCACGATTACGAGTGGATGAATCGGCCCGGCATGTATTGCGTTGGTCGATCGTCTATTTGCCTGCGGTGTTGATTTGGTTGGCGGTGGATCGATACTGGTGATTGATCTGGTGACTTGGAATCGTTTGTCTTTCGGGCGATGATGCATTCAAGTATGGAAATTGCGACATGAATATGACGACTGCCGTTGCTGACGAGAAAAAATACATTCAGCCCGGCGTGCTGCTGCCTAACGGCAAGCTTGCCATGTGGCTCTTCCTGGTGACGGAAATCATGTTCTTCACGGGACTCATCGGCACTTATGCAGTGCTGCGAATGGGAACTCGTGAGGGCGGCTGGCCGATGCCCAAACAGGTGCATCTCGAGGAAATTTGGGGGGCGATCAATACGTTTGTGCTCATCGCAAGTTCGTTTACGGTCGTGCTGGCACACTCTGCAATTGCTCGAGGGGATGTCAAAAAGTGCATGCTGTATATCGGCATTACGCTGTTAGGCGGCATCATCTTCATGGGAATCAAGGCGTATGAATACACGGCCAAGTTCCAGCACGGAATCATGCCGGGCCTGATTGGAGACAATCTCGACCCGAATGGCAAAGACCCATACGATCCGAATGCCGCTGCCGCTTACAAGGAAAAAGTGCGAGTGCAATTGGATGAGGCGCTAAAACACTCGGACAAGCATCACTACACAGATGACGATCAGAAACTCGCCCAAGAGTTCTTGAATGAGATCGTCGGATCTCCGGAAAAACCCTCTCTAACTCCGCTGGAAGTCGGAAGGCGGCTTTCACCTCCACGAAACAAAACGGCGGCCGAGGAGTACAAGAACACATTTGGCCGGGAATACGAAAAGTCGTATGGCCGGCTGCACTTGCCGCCATATATCCCGTACGGAAATCTGTGGGCTTCCACGTACTTCGCGATGACTGGATTCCATGCTGCTCACGTCATCGGAGGTCTTGTGTTGTTCATTTGGATCCTGGTTAAAGGCGTGCGGGGGACGTTGACGAAGAAGAATACGAATATGCTCGAACTCACCGGACTCTATTGGCACTTCGTCGATGTCGTCTGGATCTTCTTGTTTCCGTTGCTTTATCTGGTTTGATATTTCGACTTGTTCGAATTCGCGGGAGATTGTGACATGTCTGAGCCACATGCGACGCCGGGACATAGCGACGCAGACCATGGTGCCGGCCACGATGGCCATATTTCCGACAAGACGTTCATCAAGGTTTTTGGGGCGCTCCTCGTCTGCACGGCAATCTCGTTCGGCGTCAATCAATTCATTGGCTCCGATTCGCCGGCAGCGAACTTTATTCTGATCGGCATAATTGCGACGTTGAAGGCGATTCTCGTCGTCGTTTACTTCATGCACATGCTGATGGACTGGAAGAAGCTGTTCATTTTCATCGTGCCCGTGTTGGTTCTTGCGCCGATGGTGATCATTGTTTTGTGGCCGGACATCGTCCATGGATGGCGGTCGGCGGGGCCCCCATGAACGCCTATGACTTGCCGCTCGTAAATGCCGGTTTGAATGGTTGTGCGGCCGTCCTATTGCTCCTTGGGTTTGTGGCGATCAAGAGACGCAGGGTACAGTTGCACAAGTCCGCAATGCTGGCCGCGCTCGCGGCGTCTGTTTTGTTTTTGTCGTCTTACTTGTATTATCATTTGGTCGTGCGGCAGGGACAGTCTACGCGGTATGAAGCAGCCGGTTTGCAGAGAATCGGATATCTCGCGCTGCTTTTGTCCCACACGGTCCTGGCAGCCGTTGCTGCACCGATGGCGATAGTGACGGCGTGTTTAGGGATATCGAAACGACTTACGTGGCACGTTCGCCTCGCGCGTATCACGTTCCCGATTTGGCTGTATGTCTCGGTAACAGGTGTTTTGCTATACTTGATTCTGAAGGATCACTATCCAACAGGGCCGCTGTCATGAGCAACCTGATTCAAAGAGCGACGTTCGCCTTAGTCGCAGCCTGCTGCCTGACAGGACCGGTAGCGGCATGCCCTTTATGCAAACAGTCAATTCCAGAGGCGACCGACGGCTCACAAGTTGATCATGATCCGGATCGCCTTGCGAACGCATATAACTACAGCATTTTTGCATTTCTCGGAATGCCCGTGGTTCTCGGTGGGACAGTCGGTCTGTTGATTTGGCGAGCGAATCGCAACGCACTTCCAAGTGGCGATCAGGTGCAGTAGTCAAACCATGTGCGGCAATGTGATTCGCTTGCTGTAATGTAATTGCTGACTCGGACCAAACGGCTTTCAGTGCCGGTCGCAGTTTGCGGCTGACCAAAGGCTCTCTGCTGCGTCCTGGGAAAAATTCAGCAATGCGTCCAGTTGAATGGCGAGGAGATCGAACTCAGTCCTCGCACGAGTATGTGCGAGGAACTTGCGGGAACGCAAGCCTTGGAGGATGCGTCTTCAAACGGAACGAAATGCACGTTTGGGCGTTGCGGGCGAATGAACGCCGGCGTTACGCGCTGGTTGCCGGAGATTCGGCGGATTGTGCTCGGCTCAACAGATGATAGGCGGTTAGGGCGACGGCGATACCTGGTGCGAAAATGCCGGCAAGCAGCCAGCCGTTATGACCCAGGGCTGGATTCTGATGAGCGACGCCCGAGATGATTTTCCATGTCGCCCAAAAACCGATGGTTCCAGCTCCGATGCCGGCAAATACCGCAATTAACGAACGAGTTACAAGGCTCATTGTTTCTCCTGGTTACGGGGGGATGCAAAAGCATAGAACAAAGATCGCTGACGCGCCGACCGAAATTATGGAATAATCGGATGCAGGTCGGATGCCACGAGTGAAATGCCTCTTGGAGTTCATTGAGAGACCAAAGTGTTGAACAAAGACCTCAGAACTTCCATTCTCCGTTGCCTCGAACGAGTGAAGACGCCGGCACAGTACGTCGGCGGTGAGCTAAATTCGTTTTCAAAAGATCACCGCAAGGTTCGAGGCAAGCTTTGCCTGGCTTTTCCGGACACCTATTCGATCGGCACAAGCCACCATGGCTTGCAGATTCTGTACTCGATCATGAACGCAGACCCCCAATGGGCCTGTGAACGTGCATACACTCCTTGGCTCGATTTCGAGCGCGAACTACGCACATGCGGATTGCCGCTGTATGGTCTTGAGTCGTTCACACCGTTGAATCAGTACGACTTGATTGGATTCAGTCTGCAGTACGAGGTTTGCTACACGAACATTTTGACGATGCTCGAACTGGGTGGAATCCCCCTTCTTAGCGCCGACCGTACTTTCGACCATCCGTTGGTGATCGCCGGCGGACCCGGGGCGCAGAATCCTGAGATACTCGCACCATTCGTTGACCTATTTGTGATCGGCGACGGTGAGGAGTCATTGCCGTGGCTCATGGACCAGTGGATGAGCCGAAAGGAACAGGCAAGGCGGTCCGGCAGTCGGTTGAGCCGTGTCGAAGCCCTCGCTGAAATCGCCGGCTCTACGGATTGGGCGTACGTTCCTGCATTTTATGAGCCAGAATACCATGCGGACGGCACGATTGCCGCTGTCAATCGCACCAGGTCTGACGTGCCAAAGTCCATTCACGCGTGCACCGTCAAGAATGACTTTGATTCCTATCCGTTGCCGGTTCGGCCGATCGTTCCATTCGTTGAGGTAGTGCACGATCGCATCTCTATCGAGATCATGCGCGGCTGCCCTTGGCAGTGTCGATTCTGTCAATCGACAACGATCAAACGGCCTCTTCGAGTTCGTTCCGTCGAGAATATCGTCCAATCGGCACTTGAGAGTTATCGCAATACCGGAATAAACGAAATCAGCCTGTTGAGCCTGAGTACAAGCGACTACCCGTATTTCGAGGAGTTAGTTCAGCGGATGTTTGAGGTTTTTGGACCGTTGGGAGTCAACGTGTCGTTGCCCAGCCTCCGCATCAATCATCAGTTGCGATCCGTGCCGAAACTTATGTCCGGCGCTCGTAAGGCTGGGCTCACTCTTGCCCCCGAGGTGGCACGAGACGACATGCGCGAACAGATTCGCAAGAAGATCAAGAATGAAGACCTGTACGAGGGATGCCGCGAGGCGTTTCGCAATGGCTGGCAACGCGTCAAACTCTATTTCCTGTGCGGACTGCCGGGGGAGCGAGAAGTCGATTTGGATGGAATCATCGACATGGCCGAGACTATCACGTGTATTAGCAAGCAAGAAACCGGCCGGTACAAGGACGTGACGGCTTCGGTGTCCAATTTTGTACCAAAGCCTCACACGCCCTACCAATGGAATGGCATGCAGACGCGAGAGTATCTGGATTGGGCAGGAAGCTACTTGCGAAGGCGTTGCAGGTACAAATCGGTCAAAGTAAAGCAGCATGACGTCGATTCAAGTTTGCTCGAAGGTGTGTTGACCCGCGGAGATCGTCGAGTGGCCGCAGCCCTTTTGGAAGCCTGGAGGCGGGGGGCTCGGCTGGATGGCTGGTCGGAGGCATTCCAACCGTCAATCTGGTGGAGGACTTTTGAAGATCTAGGGCTTGACGTCTCCTGGTATGCCCACCGGTCGAGGCCTGTGGACGAAGTGCTTCCTTGGGACCATATTCAAATAAAGAAAGGCCGGGATTTCATGGAAAAGGAGCAAGAACGCAGCCTCGTGCAGTTGCAAGTAATGGCGGATGCGAAGTGACATCACGGGTATTGCCGGTGACTTAAGAATACTGTCGAATGGGAGTACGTTGCACTAGGCTGTTTTCCATGCTATTCCTTGAGATGATATCCACCGATGGTTACGAGTGCCGGCATTAACCGGCACGGAGAAGTAGCTTGCGAAGAACCGCCCAGTCCGATCAGGCAGACACGAGTGCCGCAGAGGTGCGGACAGTGACGTCGTCAACGCCTCGAATTGACTTGGCGGAACTGGCAGGGGCGTTGTTTCGTGAGACCGGCGATGCACTCGTACTCTTTGACCCGTCTACAGGGGCTATTCTCGACGTTAACCCGACAGCGCAACGGTTAAGCGGCTGCACGCGCGACGATTTGCTCGCAATGCAGACGACTTCGCTCTTCAAGGCGGAAGGAAAGGACTCGGAGTCTCGTCTTCAAGACGCGCAACAAAGCAGTGGCTCATTTCACGCTCGCGACGGTTTCGTGATTCAATCCCGCAGCCACATTGGCGGCGTACCGGTTAATTTGACGATCACGCGATTGCACCTTGAGGCAGGAACATTCGGGCTCATTACCGCAAGAGATGTCCGCGAGCAGCGAGATGCTTATCACCGGCTCAAGAAGGTCGAAGCGAAAATGCGGCGAGTGTTGACTTCCGTTTCGGATTGTTTGTGGAGCGCGCGACTCGATCGTAGCGGCACTTGGACGTACCGGTACTTCTCGCCGGTAGTCGAAAGCATTACCGGCAGAAGTCCTAAGCACTTCATGGGCGACGATGGCCCAATCGAGGAGCTAAACTGGCGTCATATTGTCGATCCTCGTGATCTGGATTGTTGGAAACGATTTGTGAGCCGCATACAGTCAGGGCATTCAGGACAGGAGGAGTATCGAGTATTACGTCCTGACGGTAATGTTTGCTGGGTTCGTGAGAGCGTCCGAATAAGCAGTGCAGGCGACCATCGAAGTTTGCTTATTGACGGAGTCATCGCCGATGTCACGGTGCGAAAGCGAACGGAGGCGGAACTCGAAGCTGCAAAGGACGCTGCCATTGCGGCAAGTCGAGCCAAAAGTGAATTCCTTGCGCACGTAAGCCATGAGATTCGCACGCCGCTCAACGGAATTTTGGGCATGGGTGAATTGATCCAGCGATCAGAGCTAACTCCGGTTCAGCGCTGCTATCTGGATGTTTTGCAAGGATCGGCTCGTTCACTGTTGGCCATTATCAACGATGTCTTGGATTTTTCGAAGATCGAAGCACGAAAGCTGGAACTCGAAACTGTTCCGTTCTCGCTTCGAGAAACTCTAAGCGATGCGTTGAGCACCCTTGCGATCAATGCGCAACAGAACCAGATTCGAATGGTGCTGCATGTCAGGCCGGCAGTTCCGGACAGCCTTGTAGGAGATCCCAATCGATTCCGACAGGTCGTTCTCAATCTTGTCAACAACGCGGTTAAGTTCACCGAACTCGGTGAAATTGTCGTGTCGGTTGACGAGGTCGTTTCAAACGACGCCGGCTGCGGCGATTCCGCAACCTTGCACGTGTCCGTTCGTGACTCTGGCATCGGCATCCCAACCGAAAAGCTCGAATTGATATTTGAGGCGTTTGCACAAGTTGACCCGTCATCGACTCGAAAATACGGCGGCACTGGCTTGGGGCTTGGAATCGCGACCAAATTGGTTCAGGCGATGAATGGCAGAATCTGGGCCGAAAGCGAAGTTGGCGTTGGAAGCACATTTCATTTCGAGGCGCAGTTCAAAAGAGGCGAGGAAATCACTCCGATCCAACTGCTTCAGCAGCAGTATTCTAGACTGCTCGCAGGTAAGCGAGCCTTGGTCGTTGAAGATCATCCGGCTAGCTTGTGGCAAATCAGTGAGATTCTTGGCTCTTGGGGAGTCGAAACGGTCGCCCTTGGCAATATCGAAAGCGCGTTGGCAGCATTGCAATATGCCGGGGAGAGCGGTGCACCATTCAATGCGATTCTTGTGGGTGGCAGCCTGATATCTTCCAAAGACCACCTGGCTCCAAATGACTTTTGGCGTTTGCAGCCAGGTGGATTAGGAAAGAACCGAATTGTGCTCTTGTTGTTTGGAGCGTCGAACCTTGAGCGTGACTCAGCGATATGCCGAAACGTTGGGGCGAATGCACTCGTTTCGATGCCGATTCGTGAGTCAGTGCTGATTGAGACGTTGGGCACGCAGCTGGCGCCATTTGCGGCGTCGGCGGATCGGCCCCTTCCTCGAAATGTACAGCATTTTCATCGTAATACTGCAAGAGTGTTGCTTGTCGAGGACAATGCCGTAAATCAGCTTTTTGCTGCGACAGTCTTGGAGAACCACGGTCATCAAGTTATCGTGGCGAGATCGGCAGCGGAAGCAATCATGGCTGTGGAACGCGAGTCGTTCGATATTTGCCTTATGGATGTCGAAATGCCGGACATGGATGGGTTCGCTGCGACAAAGGAAATTCGCCGTCTCGGCATAGAAAAGTGCGTCACGTTGCCGATCGTCGCAGTCACAGCGCACGCACTGGTCGGATTTCGCGAGAAGTGCCTTGAGGCGGGAATGAATGATTACTTGTCGAAACCGGTAAGCTCCGAAGAATTGCTATCGGTAGTTTCTCGACTCGGCTGTGAACGAGAGTTTTCCGACTGAGCCACGAGTGAAGGTGTTGTAAGAACTTATGTATTCTCCAACCAGATTCATGCGTTGTTGTCATGGCATGTACATAGCATGAATGGAAACTGTGCTTTCCAAATGGAGTCAGCAACTGCAGCGAGGTTACTATGTTTCCGTTGAATGTCGTGTTAATTGGATGCAGCGGTGACTTATTGCAGTTGCTGCGGCTTGAGCTTTCAGTTCATGCTGCGAAGATCGAGGCCGAGTTCCTCGGCGTTGAAGGCGCCATTTCCACGCTTCGTCCTCCACCGCAAGTCGATGAACGACGCGGTAAAGCCGAGCCCGCCCCCGAGGCTCCGAGGCGTTTGTTCATCGTTCATCTGGATTCTGCTCAGGAACTACCGGCGATTAAACGTCTCGGCAGTTTTTTTCTGGGAAATCCCATCCTTGTGCTGATATCAAATTCCGGAGACAGCAGCATCCCGATCACTGCGATGCGAATGGGCGCCAGCCAGGTTGTGATGCTTCCGCTACAAGCCGAGGATTTCAAGCAGGCACTTGATTGCATCTCGGCGCAATTCGGGAGCCCGATGGGCAATCGCGTAATTGCGTTTGCGGGTTCCACTGGTGGTTGCGGCGCCACTACAATTGCAATCAACGTGGCGTTTGAAATAGCGCAGCAAAAACCGATACGAGTCATACTTGCAGAACTTTCACTCCAGGTCGGCAAGCTGCCGCTTTACCTCAACGTTGAGCCGCGATTTACGACGCACGATTTACTCAAAGAGGTTCATCGGCTCGATCTTTATTTCATGCAGCAAGCGTTGACGCCAATTGTTGATCGATTCCACATACTGGCGGGGCCATACCATGCGATGACTCCGCTCAATGTGCCGACTTCAGACGTGTTGCTGTTGATCGAGTGCTTGCGGCAACTGGCAGATGTCATCGTCCTCGACGTACCTTGTACCTATGACCCAATGTATTTTGAAACTCTGAACGCCGCCGATGATATCTTGCTGGTCGCCGAGCAGAAGGTTCCGTCTATTCGCGCCTTACAGATGATCCACGAAAACCTGGGAGAAAAACCTCACCACATGGTGTTGAATCGATATGATCCTGATCTGCCCGGATTCAACGTCGAGCGGTTGAAGCAAATGCTGCATGTTGACGAGATCTTCACGATTACGTCGGACTATGCGTCGGTCAGCGCCGCCGTCAATCAGGGTTTGCCATTGCGACTCAAAGAACCTCGGTGCAAAGTCCTCAGCGATATCACCCACATCGCGCAGAAGCTGGTGCCAATTGAGGAAACCAAAGACTCAAAGAAAGGCACGGGCATGTTCGGCGGTTTGATTCGGCGATTGGGCATCAAGAAATAACTTGCGAACACTGCGAAGGCGTCGCAATGACTGCTCCACGCAGCGACTCCGATCTAAGGCGATCTCCCGACAAATCTCCGTCGGATCGGGATTGGTTTCGATTGGAAAGCAACACCGCTCCGGCTTCTCTCCCTCCTTCGATTCCAGCGCAGCTACCCGGTTTTGAACGCATTCAAGAAGTAGTGGGGCTTCGAAGCAAACGAACCTTTCGGGCCTGCCGATCCGGCGACATGGCTTGGCAGACAATTCGAATCATCTCGGCCGGAGATCTGGAGGGCGTGAAGCGATTTGCCCATGGGCAGGATCGTGCCGCCATCACCGCACTGGATCATCCCAATCTGCTGCGCGTATTTGAGATTCGAGAACTCAATGATACTGTTTTGATTGTCAGCGAGCTTGTGGATACAGGTCCGCTGGATGTTTGGCTGACTCGTAATTCCGTTTCGCCACATCAGGCGGCCGCCCTAATGGAAGCGGTGTGTCGCGGATTGGCATGTGCGCACGAGAACGGCATTGTCCATGGAAGCCTGACAATTCAACAAATCGAACTACAGGCGGTGTCGTCGGTTCCTACGCGGGCATCCGTGAACACGGCGCTGCTTTCTGTAATTCCTAAGGTAAGCGGCTTTGGCGCCGAGCGAACGCTTTGGTTATCTGCGTATGCCGCACCGGAAATCGCGCAACAGACTTCCGATGCCAACCCAAAGAGCGACATCTACTCTGTCGGGGCAATTCTTTATGAACTGCTCGTGGGGAGACCTCCGTTTTGTACTCCAAACGCGATCGAAATGATTCAGGATCTGCCAAAGCTTGCACCAATTTCGCCGAGATTGCTTCGGCCGTCCCTCGATCCATCAATCGAACGAATCTGTTTGAAGTGTCTCGAAAAGGAACCTGATCTTCGCTATGCGTCCGCGAAGGAACTGGCTGAAGATTTGCTTTGCTATTTGGAAAACCGCTCGGCGCCGCGCTCGTTGTTGCCGCTCGGCGAGTCGAGGCAGACTACGACTTCAATGGCAATGAGGACTCTCTTGGTATTTGCTGTAATTGCGACCGTTCTTGCGGTCAGTTTTGGCATTTGGAGGTCGTTATCGGACCGTGCGCCGGTTCGGGGTCCTTCTAAGGACGTGCCAAGTGAAGGCATCGCATCAATCAGTGCCACACAACACCCACACGAATTTCGCGATCGTTTTCTGCAATTGCTGCTTTCGCGCCAGTCTGACTCCGACCCTGGTTTGACCCTACTGGAATTGACTTTGGCGCCTCGGTCAGCAGACCGCTCAACCGATGAGTCGGATCGGATTCGATTCAGCAATTGGCGGCGAGTCGCTTATACGCCGATCGCTCAACTTGCCGTGGACGCCGGCCTGCGAGATCGCATTGTGTCGTGGTCCTGGCACCCAAGCGGCCGGTGGCTTCTTGCTGGCACTCGTGATCGCTGCTTTCTCTGGGATATTGAGAGCCGCAAGGAAGTCGCCCTTGCAGGACCCGTTTCGTTACGCGGGCACCCTCGATGCGCGGCATGGTCTTCCGACGGTAACCTGATTGCGATCGGATTCAATTCGGGCATCGCCGTTTCGCCGTTTCCTGATTCGATTGAACACAGAGTGATTCCACTTGACGAACCACCGGCACAAGTGCTGTTCTCGAAGAACAGCGATTCGTTAGTTGTCGCTGGTACGAAAATTGGGATATGGGATCTTGCGCGAATGAGCTGGCGAGAAACGCCGGTAACTCTACCGTCGCCCGCAGCCGGCCTGAGAATTAGCCCAGATTCCAAGACGCTGATTGCCGCGTGCTTCAGTGGACCTGTGCTTGTATTCGACGCGTTGTCCGGGAAAAAAAGGCGACTGGCATTCGACATTCCTTGGCACGGTCATCGTCCCCCGTTCGATTCAGGTTTGATTCACGTGCCAGAGTTTGTTCGAGATGGCTCGGCGATCTCGACGTTAACACTCGAGGGTCAGATAAGGATTTACTCTGTTGATCCAGATTCGAAGTCGCTCGTGGCCGCGCCATCGTCAAACCAGGGGTCATTTAGAGCGTTTTCTGTCGATCCGACGGGTAAAGGCCTGGTAGCCTCGACTTTGAAAGACCTTTATTGGATCCAACTCTCGGACATGTCAGTTCGACCGCTTCATGCGAAAGCGGCAAGCAACGCAACGGTACTCGGTCATGACGATAAGTCGCAACAATGGTGGTACGGTGCACAGGATTCGGTGAGCGTCGCTGAGTCGGGTTCGCGATCCTGTTTGTTGCAACACCCACGGCCGGTGATCGGAGCTGCCGCAATTAGGCAGCATCTGTTCGTGACGCTGCAGGTCGATGGAATCATGCGAATTTGGAAGAAGCCGACGACTGGTCTTCAACAGTGGCTGACTCAAGGAATTTTGACGAATCCATTGGTGAAGGCGGATCAGTCGGGTGAGTTCCTGATCTCTGCAGACGTATTGGCCCCGAATTCAAACCAGCATGTATTGGAGTTGCGATCGTATCGAACGGGTTCGCGATTTGAGACGTCCATGCCGTCGTCGGAAGCAATCGTTGCCGCTGATTATTCGTCAACTGCCTGCGCTGCGATTTGGGCTACGAAGAACTCGGTTGGCGCGTGGAACTTCGAAAAGAATGCTTCGTTGTGGCAAACGCCAATTGCCGCACCGATACGCGATATCTCAATCAGTAACGATGGACGGCGATCGGCGATACTTGGAGAAGATGGTTTTGTTTCGTTACGAGACGTTGCGACCGGCCGAGAGATTTCTTCGATTGCTCACGTGCCGCTGCGGTCGAATGCAGCGTTTGATACGAGGAATGGACACCTGGCATTTAGTGCGGATGACGCACTGTTGTTGCGTTGGGGATTCGACGACGAAATCGTCATCTGGGAAGTGCCGAGTGGTTACAAGAAGTATTCGATTTCTCAGCCGAATGGGCGAGTCCTCGATGTCGCCCTTAGTCCAGACGGGAGGTCGCTCGTAACGGCCCACGAATCATCGCCAGTGACATTTTGGTCCGCCGAAACGGGCCGCGCCGAACTCAATCGCGCGCCGTTGCCGGGATCGAATGGAGCAAGGGATGTCCAATTCGACGAGAGCGGCAAGCAACTGCTCGTTGCCGGGCCGCTCGGCGTAACAACGCTTTGGGACATAGAAAAAGGGCACTTACTTTGCACGGTTCGGCAGCCGGAATTGGTGCATAAGACATTTAAGATTACAAACACACCGTACATTGTGACAGTAAGCGACGATTGCGTTCGAATCTGGGATTCGAGAGATGGCTTGCCGATGGGGCCAGGAATTCGGTTAGAGAAACGGATTTCAAATAGTAATCTGCTTCCCGTGAATCGACTCCATGTCGCCCTCGTGGACGGTCAGGTATTCGAATTGCCGCTTTCAAATTGGCTTACTCCTGCGATCGGCAGCTGGGAGGAACTGCGTGCCGACGCCGAGTTGCGTTCGGGGCGGCGACTGAGTCCAACAAAGGGAATCGAGATCATTGGCACAGAGGAATGGGCCGACCTTTTGAACAAACGCATGTCGAACAATTGAGCACGTCAATCTGCAAACTCAGTTGGTGCGTTGACGCTTGTGTGCAGGTCGCGATAATGAACCGCCAGACAGTGTGATTGCAATATTGCGAGGCGAGCGTCATGGCTACGCGCGGCGAGATGTTTTCTGGCGTGACGGTTGCGTTGGTAACGCCGTTCCGTTCCGGCCAAATCGACTTTGCCGAACTCGGTCAACTCGTAGACTGGCATGTTGAACAGGGCACAGACTGCCTCGCGCCGGTAGGCACAACGGGTGAATCACCTACCTTAGACCATGACGAACACGAGCGCATCATTTCATTTGTGTGCGAGCGTGCGCGTGCTCGAATTCGAGTGATGCCGGGCACAGGTTCCAACAGCACGCGCGAAGCCGTACGTCTGACGAAGTTTGCTCGTCGGGCCGGTGCAGACGGCGCTCTGATGGTCGGCCCCTATTACAACAAACCGACGCAGAATGGCTATGTACAGCATTTTGCGGCCGTTGCCGACGCGGTTGATTTGCCGATCGTGGTGTACAACATTCCTGGAAGAACGGGGTCCAACATTCTGCCGGAAACGATAGCTGAGATTGCTCATAAGTGCCCAACCGTAGTAGCCGTAAAGGAAGCAACTGGTTCATTGGATCAAGCGTCACAGATCATGGCACTATGCAACCTGACGATCTTGTCGGGCGACGACAGCCTGACTCTCCCCTTAATGAGCGTCGGTGGAAGCGGGGTAGTGAGCGTCGTCGGCAATATTGTGCCGCGTGACGTGAAGGCTTTGGTTGCCGCGTACCTCAGCGGCGATTCCGCTCGAGCCTTGCAGATGCATCGAAAGCTCTTCCCATTGTGCCGAGACATGCTGGGCGTTGCGACAAATCCGATTCCGGTTAAGGCTGCGCTTAAGCTCTTGGGTCGCGGGACCGGCGAACTGAGATTGCCGATGACGCCGCTCGACGCAAGCGGCGAGGCGAGGATAAAGCAATCACTTGTGAATTACGGACTAATTTCGAACTGAGGATGCCGACTGGAATGCCAAATCCAACCGCAAAACTCGCACTCGAAGACGGAACTGTTTTCACCGGTCTTGCATTTGGCGCGACTGGCGAGACATTTGGCGAAGTCGTTTTCAACACCAGCATGACGGGTTACCAGGAAGTGTTGACAGATCCGTCGTATAAAGGTCAGTTGGTGACGATGACTTATCCGCTTGTTGGGAATTACGGGATCTCGCCGGACGATTACGAATCGCAAAGAGTACAGGTGGAGGGCTTCATTGTTCGAGAACGATCTCGTCACCCCAGCAATTACCGGTCCAACCAGAGTCTCGACGATTATCTCAAGCAGAATCGGGTCATAGGCATTGAAGGACTTGATACGCGAGCTCTGGTCCGAAAGCTGCGAGTTCGTGGAGTCATGACCGGCGTCATCTCAACGGCTGATCTGGATGATGTTTCTTTGGTTCGCAAAGCACAGACGGCGCCGAAAATCGTTGGGCGCGATTTGGTGCGAGAGGTCGTTCCTGAACGTGCCTTTGAGTGGACGGCCGGGATGTCAAGCCCGTTAACGAACTACATGGACGCGCGGCCGTTGACCAAACATGTCGTCGCGCTCGACTACGGAATGAAGTGGAACATTCTGCGGTGCCTCGTGCAAGTCGGCTGTAAAGTCACTGTGCTGCCAGGCACGGCATCCTCTGCAGACGTCCTTTCGTACAACCCGGACGGCGTCTTCTTGTCCAACGGACCTGGGGATCCGGAACCCCTCGGATACGCTCAGAAGACTATTCGCGAACTTGTCGGCAAGAAACCGATTTTCGGCATTTGCCTTGGACACCAACTGCTCGGATTGGCGCTTGGCGCAAAGACATTTAAGCTGAAATTTGGACACCGCGGCGCGAATCAACCTGTATTGAATGAACGAACGAAGAAAGTCGAAATCACGACGCAAAACCATGGTTTTGCCGTGGCCACGGATTCATTGCCCAGCGATCTCGTGCCGACACACATCAATTTGAATGATGGAACACTCGAAGGAATGCGGCATCGACGCTTGCCGCTGTTCAGCGTCCAATACCATCCGGAGGCTTCGGCCGGCCCTCACGATAGCAGCTACCTGTTTAGTGAGTTTCGGGAATTGCTTGGGTGAATCACCGCGCGATTCATTCTGATGTCGGACGGTTAACAAACGTGTCCACGCTCGAACTGCTGTTGCGTACAAGCAAGTCAATTTCAGTTTCGTCAAGCGGCTCCTCAAATGCACAGCCGGCGATGCAACCTTGGTTCGCCAGTTCTTTGACCCAATGACACCGTACCTTGCGGCAAAGTGGAGTCGTCGAACCGGACTCAAATATTCGAATTTCCATCACTGCATTCGTTTCAACACGTTCTTCAAGTCGGATTCGGACGCCCGTCGTCGAAACATCTTCAATACGAGCGGCAACCAGGACTCGGCTAGTGCCCGCCAACTCCGCTTGTGCGTTCAACGAAACCGAGAAGCGTGTATTCGTTCGCCTTTCAACCCGTTTCAATGACTCAGATTTTGTCAGATTCGGAGAAATGATGGCGCGATTTGGCGGTTCGATGCCCTCAATCCCTGCCAGAAACTCCAGCGCGGATTGCGGCCGTTGAGCCGGATTTGGATGCAAGGCGCGAAGTATGGCCTGGTCCATTGCGACAGTCACATTGGGAAGAAGTTGTGCAATGGGTTGTACTTGAAATTGCGATTTGCGAAGCAGAGTCTGAAACTGGTTGCCGCGGCCGAATGGAAACATGCCCGTCGTCGCGATGTAAAACGTCGCTGCGAGGGAGTAAATATCGCAACGGTAGTCCACTCGCTTCGCGTCTTCGAACTGTTCAGGCGCCGCGAAGTCCGGCGTCCCCATTGCGGTGCGCGAGCGTGTTATCTGCAGATCCGATGATTTGTCTTTTACCAGCCCCAAGTCCGCCAGTTTTGCCTGCCCCGAACTCGCAAGAAGTATGTTTGCAGGTTTGATGTCGCGATGAATCGCTCCCGCACGATGAATAAAGTCGACAGCTGTCACCAATTGGCGAAAAATAGGAAGTGCATCAGCCAAAGCGAATGGTCCGTGCTGTTTGATTCGGTTGTCCAAACTGACGCGGTCGACAAACTCCATGACAAGGTAGGGCCGGTCTTCGATGACACCATGTGCAAGGGCTTTCACTAAATTCGGATGAGTGAGTCGCGAACCAACAGTGAATTCGTTGAGCAATCTCTGAGCCCGCAAGGGTTCGTCATCTACGGAGTCGTGGCTGATTTTGATTGCAACGTCTTGTTCGAAGTCAGGATGACGGGCAAGAAACACGCCGGCCATTCCTCCGCGGCCAAGGTGCCTCAGGAGTCTGAATCGACCAAAGTTGGCTGGAAGATCGGTTCGAAATTCCAATGCCTGCCTCCCTTGCGATCGATTTGCGTCCTAAAGGTCCTGCAAATCTCATCCGATTGCGATTTCATCCCAGCGATAATTCGCCGCAATCCAGAAGCGCCTCGGCAACAAAGCTGTCCGGCATCCGAGGACGAGTCACAGATCGAAATTGCACTTCTTCTTGTCCTTGGCGATTCCATGCTAATCACTGGGCTGCTGCGCAAAGTATATCAAACAACGCATGTCTTTAAGCAGCTTGATGTCAAAAGTGCCGAATTCGGAGGGCAACACCGCAACATTCAAGACCGCAGAACGCCCTTGAATTACCGATCAAGTGTGCGATGCGTCGGCTGCCTGGCCGTGGGTAGTCCTTGTTTGACAATTTCATGTTTCGATCTCGAATATGCACTCGATTTCAACGGCGATGCCGTTTGGGAGCGAATTTGTCCCGACGGCGCTGCGTGCGCCAACGCCATTGTGTTCGCCGAACACTTCCGCCATCAACTCGGAAAAGCCGTTAATGACCTTCGGCTGGTCGCCAAACTCGTTCGTGCACTGAACGAGGCCCAGTGTTTTCACCAGGCGTTTCACTTTGTTGAGTGTGCCGAGAGTATTTCGCACGGTTGCCAATACTGCCAATCCCACTTGGCGTGCCGCGGCTTTCCCCTGTTCAAGTGTCAAATCGCCGCCGACGCGGCCGACGATCAACTTTCCGTCTTCCTTCAGAGGGCCATGTCCGGACACATAGAGAATGTTGCCGGCGACGACGGCGGTCTTGTATTTGGCTACGGGCTTAGGGACGGGTGGAAATACCAAGTGAAGTTCTTGAACCCGTGTTTCCGGCTGCGGCATTTGGCGCCTCCACAAAAAAGGATGTTGAACCATTGTCATACCTGCCCTAATCGTATCGGGCAAGCGCTAAGCGGCGAAAACCGCTGGTTTCGTGCGGTCTTCTACAACGGGGATTTGGTTCAAGCAAAAACCGCAACGATCCAGCCAACCTGTCAGTCGATGCAAAGTATTGGAACTTGTCTCGGGAAGCGGCTGGATTTCAACCGTCGATTCGATCGAGATCGAAGGCGTGAATGAAACGGCGGCACAACGACCGGGCTGAGACAATCGCGAGTTGATCAGCGATTCGGAATCAAGGGCAACAAAGATGCTCGATGCCGGCATTTTGTTTTCCATGGAATTGTGCGGTGAATTTCTCGCAGGCCTTGCATCGAATATCAAGGCGTTTTCCAGGTCGCAAAAATCGACGCGATCGCAAATTGTTCGGTTGACCGTCTTCTCGACGTCAAACGAATTGAGCCATCCTGCCTGAGCGGCGAAGGTGAGCCGACGATGAAGTTCCACCTTGAATCTGGTGTTCGGAGTCTGCGATAGATCAAGGACGCGAGGATTTACGCCGGATTGTAGCAACACCGTAGCCAATTCGATTGCCCAGTCATTGCTGCCAATGAGTACTACTTGATTTGCCGGCGCGTCTTCTTGGGATCGAAGCACATACTCCTGAAGCTCACCCATTGAATTCATGCGGATTCGAAACTCCCCCGATTGTGCCAACGATTCAATCGCAGCACGTTCCTTTGCCAGAGCTTCGGCAGTGCCTGCAGTCCAGCCATGCATCATCGAGCGTGCAGCAATATGATGCGCCATCTTGCTGCGAGTTGACGCTAACGCATTACGAAACAATCGGCCCAAAAAAGGTCGGGACTCCTGGATACGCTGCCACCAACGTCTTGCTCCGGTCCGGCGGGGCCAGGAGTCGGTTCCATCTTTGATTTCCGAAAGACGCCAAAGCAACTCGGTACGTGCCGATCGTTCACCGTAAACGTGATTGAGAAGCCCGATTTTCGCTGCTTCGCGTGCCGGCACCGGCTTCCCGGCAAGTATTTTGAGTGCAGAATGGATTCCTAGCTCGCGGCGCAAGAAGTCGGTCTCTCCCCAAATTGGCGGCATTCCGGTACGGCCCGTGTCTTGCCGAAAGACGCACTCAAATTGCGCGACACCAATTCGATGTTGACATGCCAATGCAAGTGCGAGCCCCGCATCGTAACACCGCCCTTCAATGACTGCCACTGTCTTGATTTGATCACGCAATTTCGACAAGTGTTGAAATACCTTCTGGCCAAGCTCGGAATATTCCCGAAGTTGCTCCGCTCTGGCGATACTCGCAACCTCGTTCAGGTCGGGACCGGTCGCAAATACGCCGACTACGGAGGAACGAATAACCAGGATTTCAACAACAGGAGACTGAGCAGCCGTCGTCAATGCGTGGTCAAGGTCTAACAGGAACTCACGACCGATTAGGTTCCTTGTAGTGTGGCCATTCAACCAAACAGTCGCGACTCCGTCGGCCAGCTCCATTCGCATCCGATCGGTCTCGTAAAGCATGATCACGTGTGCCCCCTGCAGGTTGAGCGGCACATGATCCGCGAAACCGTACGTAACCGTCAATAGGAAGTGGTAAGATGCTGCCACCGGTTTCTGAAGGGCGTTTTGGGAATGTGGCAAACGTCTCCCATAACGGCGTGCCGCTCACAAATTCGCTTCTTGATTCGGCGCGGCGATTTGTTGCCTGCTACTTTCGTTTGGCTTTCATTGCTGCAATTTCACCTTGCCTCGCAAAATCGATTGCTTCGCCGAGAACGCGAGCGGTTTCTTGCGGAGCATGAAAGCCCCGAGAGTTTTCCGAAAGAATGAAGTCGATTCGCCATTGGGCTCTGCGTTGTAGCTTATATGAATCTTGAAGATGCTCTTCGGTAGCGCCGGCCTCCTTCGCGGCCTTGACTGCGTCATAAAGCTCGAGGAGCGCTGCTTCGGCCCGGTCTGACAGTTGTTTTGTCCGACCCTGTATCAAATCAACACGACTTCGCATTTCAGTCTCGGAAAACCGGTGGCATACCAGACATGCTCGCGTCATGTCCAGCATTGGGCTGCGGACCTGGTGATCGCTGATCTTTACGGCGCCTTCCCTTTTGTAAGGCATATGGCAATCGGCGCATGCAACGCCGCTTCGAGCATGTACTCCTTGATTCCACATTTCAAACTCTGGATGTTGCGCCTTGAGCACCGGAGCGTTGGTTTCCCGATGTACGAAGTCGCGATACTTCAGGTCGTCATAGTAACGTTCAATTTCGTCCACAGTGAGCCCATTGTGCCAAGGGTAGGTCAGCAGCTTGCCTTCGCCTTTGAAGTAGTATTCGACGTGGCACTGGCCGCAGACGAAGCTGCGCATCTCTTGGCGAGTTGCCATCGTATTCACGTCGTAGTGATCGCCGGCTTTGGGACGTTTGGCATCCCGATCCAGGCGCCATTGCACAATACTCGTCAAATGAGGCAACGAAGCAGTGCTATTGGCAAGCGACTGTATCCCAAGAATGAACCCTGGACGCGTGATTCGCAACTGCATGGTTTTGGGATCGTGACAGTCGATACATGCGACGGGGTGTGTGATCAGTTTCTTACCATCGGCGCCGGTCATGTTGTGTGCCTGTTGGTAAGGCATCGCACATACGTTTTCAAAGCCCTTCATCACGTCGCCGTTACCGGCAAATCGAAACAGGGGCAATACGGAAGAATGGCAGTGCAAACATGCGCCGGGCTGTTTGACCTTGGCTATTCGTTCTGTCTTCTCCTGGTCTTCCAACATAAAAGCATGTCCGCGCTTTTCACGGTAATCAATGCTGAACGCGTAGCCGGCGAAGATGCGCTTGAGTCGCGGGTCAGCGTCGAGTTTCGAAGGTGGCAGTGACTCGCTGCCGCCATGTTGTGTCCTTTCATTGTCAACTGTGCGCAAATAGCCGTCGTATTGCCGCGGAAAATTGCGCCCCCAAACCTCAGGGTCTGAAATGTTCTCGTCGATGCCCGAGAGCGAGAAGTAATGTTGTTCACCCTCTTTCTTTCGCTCGCGAATGTTCAGCAGCAATGCAGCGAGGCCAAGCGTGACTGCCGCCGAACCGAAAATGGCGACAACATATGGCCAGCGGGACGCACGACTCGAGTTTTGTGCTGCATTCGACATTCATCGCCCCTTTCTTCAGAACTCCAACGACGCTTCACGTTGCACTGATGGATGCAGTCCCGCGGAATGTACTAGTCACCGCGTCGGGCCATGCCCCACGGCCCCGTGGCAACGGATGCAGTGATTGGTTACGTCGCCGGCCGACCCCAAATGTGTGATGTCATGCACCACTTCCTTGTGGCATGTCATGCAGTTCTGCTGAACGAGCGCCGCGTTCTTTTCCTTGATCCGTATAGGTTCTTCAAAGTCCTGCAGAGTGAACCCCTTCGAATGCCAGAACCCATTTTCGGCTTTGGCAGCATATTTGCCGACCAGATCATGTGGCACGTGGCAGTCGTTGCACTTTGCGGCCGTGTGGTGGCTGGCTTTTTGCCATGCGTCATACGCGTCGCGCATAATGTGGCAGTTAACACATGCTTTTGGATCGCTGCTGAAGTAAGAACCGCCTTCAGCATACGAAAAAGTGAATATCCCCAGCCCAATCGTCATTCCGACAACCGTGCAAAGCAGTAATCCAATCGCTCGAATACTTGCGCTGCGGCCCCCGGGGATCAGTTGACGCATTGCGATTCCATTCAAATAGACGGTAATCACCTTGTGGATTACGCGCGGACTCCCCCTCTGACGCAGATATGATATCCAGGACTCGAATTGTGTCCTGATTTGTTGCGCGAACGCGAGAGCCGAAGTGGCTGATCTTACTGGAATCACCGAGCTGATTGAAAAAGCGCGTGCCGGCGATGCCGGCGCGCTGGATGAGCTGTTCGCGCGTTGTCGGCCGTATCTGGGACTCGCAGCACGCAATCGCGTTGAAGGCTGGCTGCGAGCCAAAGTCGACGCTTCCGATCTGGTGCAGCAGACAATGATGGAAGCGTATCGCGGGTTTCAGCGCTTTGAAGGTGCAACGGAGGGCGAATGGCTTGCCTGGCTCAAGAGAATCCTCGAGCACAACGCAGCCGATTTTGTCCGTCACTATCAGGGCGGAAAGCGTCATGTCGGCAAGGAAATAGTACTGGATCGGCCCGCTGAGGATTCCCAGGCTCCGATGGGAATTCAGCCTTCGGCTGGAGATGACTCGCCAAGTCAAGCCGCGATCAAAGGGGAGAGCGAACTTCAGCTGGTTGCGGCCTTGCAGCAATTGACCGACGATCATCGGGAAGTAATCGTATTGCGCAACTTGCAACGCCTGCCATTCGATGAAGTTGCGGCCCGAATGGGGCGGACTCGCCCTGCCGCTCAGATGTTATGGATGCGTGCGATTCAAAAACTACAGGCGATTATGACGGAGAAGTGAAACTGACGCTACGCCTTTCGGCACGACGTTTCGCCGCTGTTTCTGATCCGGCCTTTTTCCAGCAAGATGTTCACCAATTTGCGTTGAGCCGCACTAATCGGAACCGCATGAAGCTGGTCCAATTCGATCCATTGCCATCTCACATAGAAATCAGATCGAAACGATCCGGCAACATGTTTGGCGGTGACGCAATTCAATCTGAGTCGATAACGAGTAACGCTATGGCGAATAGCTGCTGACGGCGTGACGTCGCGAATTCGCAAATCCGCAAGCTCTCGAATCGTCCGATGAGCCGCTTCTTCGATGCTCTCGTTGGGGAGGATCTCTGTTTGCGGAAACTCCCAGAGATGCGCCCAGCGGACATTTGCCGGCCTTTGTGCAATAAGTGCTCTGCGTCCTTTCAGCACAACTGTAACGATTGCCTCCAAATCGGTGAGGAGCACGGGTCTTTTTGGTGGAGGAATGTCGGCGGTGCGGCCCTCCAAGTTTGCGATGCACTGTTTCGCAATCGGGCAGAATTCGCAACGGGGATTCTTGGGCTTGCAGACGATCGCACCAAGTTCCATAAGGGCTTGGTTGAAATCCCCCGGTCGGATTTCGGGTACAAGTGATTCGGCGAACTGCCAAAGTCGATTTTTCGAGGAGTTGGATTTTGGATCTTCGCCGAATCCAAAAAGGCGAGATAACACGCGCTGGCTATTGGCTTCGACAATTGGAAGGCGGCGGCCAAACGCCTGCGACAGTATCGCGCCTTTCATGTAACGGCCGATTCCAGGAAGGTCGAACCAACTAGCTTCATCACTCGGAAATCGTCCGTTGTGATCCGCAACGATAATTCGCGCCGACTTGTGCAAGTTAGTTGCCCGGCGATAGTATCCAAGCCCTTCCCAGTATCGAAGCACTTCTTGTAGTTCCGCAGCGGCCAGTGAGTTTACCGTCGGGAATCGCTTCACAAATCTGTGATAATAGGGGATCACTGTTGCAACCTGAGTCTGCTGCAACATGACTTCGCTTACCCAAATTCGATATGGATCGCGCTGGCCGCGCCACGGAAGGTTGCGTTTGCTGGCATCAAACCAATTCAAGAGACGACGTCTCACAACAGATTGTGAGACTCGGTTGGCACTCGACATGCTTGCCAATCCTAACGACAAGTCGCGCCCAGAAAGCGGACCTGCGAGAATCCGCTGTTTCTTTCGTTTTTCAGCCGCGCGGACGCTGCATGTACTTCTTCAGAATCGCAGCAGCAGCGTTCGAAGTGTTGCCTTCGTTCGGGTTCTTCGGCTTTTCGGTCTTTGGCGCTTCAGGATCGCCGATCGCTGGCATTTCGAACACCGTTGTACCCGCCGGTATCTTGTCTTCCGTGATCGGTTCAGGTGGGCCGTCATCAGTGCCAAGTAGAAGCGCCGCCATTTTTTCGGAATCTTCTTCACCAACGCTCGGTGCTGTAGTCTTGATCTTCTGTGTTTCTTTGGGCGGCGGAGTTACAGCGCTTGCAAGATCGGACTTCTTGTTGACGGGAGGCGGAGTTTCGGTTGCGTCTTCCACCTGAATCACAAATTCAAGGGGGCCGATCTTCAATCGATCGCCGTTTGCAACTTCCACTTCTTCCGTGATTTGTTCGTCGTTTACAAAAGTGCCATTGGTGCTGCCGATGTCGCGAACCAATACCTTTCCTGAGCGTACTAATATTGCACAGTGACGTTTGCTCACGGCGGCGCTTGCGGGTCGAAGCTGACAGCTTTCTTCACGGCCAACCAGAAACTGGGAAACCGGAATCGGGATCAGCTTGCCCTCGTGTACGCCTTGGGCAACCTTCAAGCTAAGCTTCATAGGATACCCCACCATACCCCGGCACAAAGGCGCCGTGCCTGCGGAATGACAATACGGGCTCAGCCCCACATGGGGGATACTATCGATAACATATAAATACAGAACGCAGTGAAGTTAGATTCCACGGCGACAATTCCGGAGGCAGTCATGGGCAGCTGCCAATTGAGCCTCGGAACCATTTGATTCTTCATTGGGAATTGTAATCGGGAAAAGGGTAGTGATGCAACCGGAATGCCGAGATTTTGCGAATAAGCGCATTTGGCGACCCGAAGTGCTGGTCCCAGCGGCGGTTGGTTTGTTGGCGTTACTGCCGATTGCCATCTTAAGCGGAGGTTGTCGGCCATCGAAACCTTCGGGAGCGCCAACCAAACCGCATGCCGGCACGACTGTCCGAATCGCAGTTCCAGAAAACGCCATCCTCAAGTCGATGTTGGAACGTCAAGGCGGGGCATGGTCGGATCGAAGCGGCGCAAAAATCGAATTGATCCAGGCGAATTCTTCGGATGCCGACGTGTATTTCTATGCTCCGGCCGAAATGCCGAGACTGGTCGAAGAAAAGAAACTGCAGCAGATACCGCTGGGATCTCTGAATTCAGGGGCCTTTGAATTCGGCAGTATCCTACGGCCTCTGCGGCTACGCCTTTCTGATTGGCAAGGGTCGACGTACGGGCTGCCTATGATCGGTGGAGCATTCATCTTGGTATTTCGTTCCGATCTGTTGTCCGATCCGAAGCATCTGGCTGCGATCAACAAGCGCCTAAAAAGTCCGTTCAAACCGGACGGGGTCTGGACGTGGCAGCAGGTTGCAGTAATTGCTGAGCACTTTTCGTCCACATCGCCTTGGAGCGACGGAAGCATTGAACAACTGCCAAGGCCTGCACTGCCGCCGCTGCCGTCCAATCCAGCCGACTTTGATTTTGAATTTCACAGTGTTGCTGCACCCTTTCGCCGCATGGCAGTGTCGCAGGAGCGCGTTGACAAACTTACCGAAGAAGAGCGATTTTGGGATCTCTACGATTATCAACTCGATGGACGTACTGGTGATATTCGAATAGCCGACCCGGGTTTTGTTGCAGCACTACGTTATTTGCAACAGATTCAGAAATATCGCGGTTCATTTGCTGAAAAGATGCGGCCGGCAGACGCGATCCGAACCGGTAAGGCAGTCGTTGCGATTGTGCCGCTTGCCGATCTTGCCGTATTGCAGGCATCGTCTAGTCCAGTTCGAAACAAGATCGGTGTCGCCGGCTTACCGGGAAGCAGCATTCTGATTCGAGGCAAAGGGGAAGAGCAACCGGTGGAGGGCGAGGGCAACTTCGTCCCCTACTTAGGTGCTGCCGGGTGGTTTGCCGGGCTTGGTGCCAAAGCCAACAATATCCCTGCTGCGTTGGATTTGATTTTGAACCTGGCCGGGCGCGACATGTGTCTGGAGATCGCGTTTGAACCTGCATGGGGTTCTGGCCCGACTAGGCATATCCATTACGAATTAGCGAATCGGTCCGGCTGGCATGCGTATGGATTGGGTACTCAAGGTACAAATCAGTTACTGGCGGCCCTCGAACGGGGCGTCAATCCATCTGCGATTAATCCGGCCTATCGAGTTCGGTTGCCAAATAGTGAAAAGTACATGCAAGTTTTTGCAGAACGATTGCGACCTGCGATTGAGCGAAGTGAATCGCCGACGGCCGCGCTACAGGACGTAGCGAGACAGTGGCTGGCGATTGACCCTGATGCCAATTTGCGCCGCTCTCTGTATCGACGAAGCATCGGCCTTGAGTGATGGTCTGCAATCGATGAAGCAAGTCGTCTATTTTTTCGGTGGCAACGGTCATTGCCGTGCAAGGCTCATTCCGGCACGAATTACAATCGAAAGATTGTCTCAGGCCAACGAAGTCAAGTCCTTTGAAATTGTTGAAGCACCGTATCCTGGATTCGAAGGTCGTCCGAAGGCGGCAGGTTTTGACGCATTCCTAGACGCTATCGTTCCGAGTAGCCGCGTTGACTTGATTTACGGCAGCGGCATCGGCGGCTTACTTGCACTTGTACTGGCAGTCTTCAACAAGTTGCCGCACGTGCCAATTCTTTTGCAGGCGCCGGTTCTATGGGGCTTGGAGAAGCGATGGATGCCGAAACTGATGCGACTGATGCCGCACGGCATGTTTGATCGCATCACGAGAACGCGGCTATTTCAAAAAAGATTTGCCAGGACTCGGTTCTTGCGGCCGCTCGACGATGCAACCCTACGAGATTTCTTTGATGGCTTTCAACAGTGTCGAGCCGGCGGCGACTTTTTCGATTGGCTGACTCCTGCACTCCTGCGCCAACTTGAGAATGGACTACGCTCCGATGACAGGTGCCTGGAACGACTGCAATTCTGGTGGGGGGATCTCGATCGCGTCGTCACCATCCAGGAATTACAGTGGACTGAAGCTGCTTTGAAGCGTAGTTTTCCGGTGCGCCGGTTTCCCGAATGGGGGCATTACCCCATGATTGATGATCCCGAAAACTGGATCAGGAACCTGAATCATGTCTTGGCGACCACTTCTTGATTTCCAGGACGCAGCAGTTCCAAAACTCAATAACCTCCGACGCGCCAGTGCCGCTGGGCTGCGAACGCCGCCGACGGTTTGGGCTTGGGCGCACTCACTCGATTTAGCTACTGGGCCGCCAGTCGACCTTGGGCCTGCGCCGTGCATTATCCGATCGGGCTCGCCGACAGAAGACACGAAAGAAACATCGAACGCAGGCCAGTTGCTTTCCTTAGTAGTCAAGAACGCAAACGACTTTTCGCACTCATTGCAGCGGGTCATTCACGCCCTGCCGCGCAATCACGCGGGCAAACCTCGGGGATGCGTATTTGTGCAGCCGTTGGTTGGCGCTGAGGAGGCCGGCGTTGCGTTTTTCGACGGCTTCTACTTCGAACGAACGGCCGCCCGTGAATCCAATGAGTCCTTGACCTCGGGTCAGGCACGCGGCGATGTGATTTGCGGTCAGGTTTCTCGGGATGATTCGTGGTCAAAATGGCTGCAAACGGTTTTCGCCGTCTTTCAATCGGATCGACGAATTGACATCGAGTTTGCTCGGGACAGAGAAGGGTATGTGCTCTTGCAGTCACGGCCTGCCTTGTTTCAGGTGCGGCGCAACCCGATCCTCAGTTTGACAAATCACAAGGAAATCCTGGGCGATCCGCCAAGTCCCTGGATTGCGTCGGTGGTCATCACGGCGGGGAACGACTTATCGTTCATGGCGGTTTCCGACCCGAAAATCAATCGGTGGGAGGAATGCTACGCCATTGGGCTGGCCGGGCGCGCTTGGATGAACTTGTCTTTCTGGCAACGATGGATGGATCATTTCGGCCTGCCTCGCACATTGGTGACTCGGAATTTCGGCGGCATCGCGGTTTCGAATGCCGACAGCCGAATTCACTGGCCTCGTTTCATTCGATCGATCCCCGCGCTCCTTCGGTTTCAATGGGAGTGTCTTGCGACTTTGCCTGGTCTTCGTAGTGCGTTTCGACGCTATGACCAATCGATCGAAAAAGCATCATCTCTCCACGAATTGCACGCGGCCATGGTCAATGGACTAAGTCTGGCTTTGCGATCGAATTTCGCGATCAACGCAGCGCTCGCAGGCATCTTGCCGATTCGGAAATTTTTGCGAATCCCCGGTCAGGCGCGCATCGTGACTCAAGAGATGATGGAGTCTTATCGCCGTCTTGCAAGCTTTCAGGGCGAACAAAGGGAGGCGGCATTTCAAAAGTGGATTGTTGCCTTTGGTCATCGCGGCCCGCTCGAAAGCGATCCTTCACGGCCGAGATTTGCAGAGTTGCGCGACGTGTTGCGTATGGACTTGAACACAATTCCTGCCGATTCCTCGACTCCGCCGAAGGAGTCTTGGATGGCTCGCAGGTTTCGCTGGTGCTTTCGAATTGACGAGATTCGCGAGTGGTTTCGCGATTCACTCATGCGCCGTTGGCAATTGCTCCGGGAGCGAATCCTTGCGGAGGCAAAACGCCTCGTCGATGCCGGGCGATTGGAGAATGTGGATGATGTTTTTTGGCTACGACGTGAGGATTTGGAAGCGAGTGACTTGCAAGAAGCAGTTCAACGGAATCGCGTCGAATTTGAACGACATGCGATGGTGGACGTTCCACTATCCGCAACGCGAAGCGAGATCGAGTCGCTCTTAGCAGACGCAAGTCGTCGTGCCGCCGTCGTTGAAAACCGACGCGTTTTCCCTGGTATCTCGCTGAGTCCATCGACGGTGCAGGGCGTCGTTCGAAAGGCAAATGATCTACTGGAGTTGCTTCGAGATTCTGCGTCTCTGACTTCGAAAACGATCCTGGTCGTGCCGACGCTGGAGCCGTCGTGGGCAGTTGTCTTTCCGCGAGTGGCCGGTGTAATCGCTGACGTTGGAGGGGAATTGAGCCATGCATCTATCCTGCTACGAGAATCGCGCAAGCCGGCACTGGTGAATTGCACGGGAATCTACCGGCAAGTGAATTCCGGAAACATCGTTCGGCTCGACGGAGCAGCCGGCACAGCTGAAGTAATCGATTCCAACTTGACCGCAGTTCCGTAGTGCGAGCAGTTGACGGGCCAGAAGAGAGCAAGTCGCGTGATGCGATGCCCGTCATCATATCAGTATGTCCATTACGTTGACGCAGGATCGTGCAAAGCTTGACATCGAAAAAGGGCGAAGCGACTGGACTACTTCCGGCGTGCCCCTGAATCTGTTAGGATCAAACGCTGACTTCGATTCGTCGGTACAGTCCGGCGAGGCTGAGCGGGAATCGTATCAACGAGTGGAGCTTTCAGACAACCTAGACCTGCAACTGGCGCGACTCTCATGCTCATTGGCGGAACCTACTTCAAGCGATATCGGATGGAACGGCTCTTGGCCGACCTGCCCGATCCGTCAGCTGTGCCGGCTGGGTATGAACTTGTGCCGTGGCGACGCGATTTGCCGGAGGCGCATGCCGCCGCGATGTTTGGCAGTTTCCGGGACGAAATTGATTCGGCTGTTTTTCCGAGCTTTGGTTATCGGGCAGGCTGCACGGATTTGATGGAGGCGATTTATACGAAGTCGAATTTCGTCCCTGAGGCAACGTGGCTGTTGGTTTCCGCTGATGGCCCGTGTGCGACGATACAGGGCCTTCGCGATAAATGCCTTGGCGCTGTTCAGAATCTGGGTGTGTGCACTCAGCACCGGGGACGTGGCCTCGGAAAATTGCTATTACTGAAAGCGTTACACGGTTTTCGTCAAGCGGGCTTGAAACTGGCCTACCTCGAAGTAACCGTTCGTAATGAGGTGGCGATGCGGCTGTATCGGCAACTTGGCTTTCGCTGCACGCGCACCATCTACAAGCCGGTAGTCACAATCGACGCCGCTACTGAAGTCACGATCTGATCAGGAAGTTTGCGTGCAAGAAATCTTTCAGCATACCTTCGACAACGGAATGGTTCTGATTGCCGAACGCGTGCCTCATGTGCGTTCCGCGGCCTTCTCTTTCTCGTTGCGTTGCGGTTGTGCGTATGATCCGTCGGAAAGCCTTGGCATCGCGTCAGTGCTGGCGGAGCTGTTGGTGCGGGGCGCCGGCGAACGCGATAGTCGTGCACTAACCGCCGCCCTGGACGGACTGGGCGTGGATCGAAGCGAAGGCGCCGGTGTTTGGATGATGACTTTCGGCGGCGCGACCCTTTCTCGCAATCTGCTGCCAGCGCTTGCGATTTACGCCGATATCCTCCGGCGGCCGCATCTGCCGGCTTCCGAACTTGAGCCCGTTCGTGCGCATGCGTTGCAGGACCTTGAAAGCATTGAAGATGAACCGCAGGCCAAAGTGATGATTGAGCTTCGGCGCAAGCATTATCCGGAACCGCTTGGCCGCGACTATCGGGGATCACAGGACGGGCTGAAGTCGCTAACGATTAATCGGATCCGCTCGCATTACGATCGTCATGTACAGCCTCGGGGTTTGATCCTCGCCGTGGCAGGCGATTTTGCTTGGTCGAACCTGCGAGACCACGTTGCGGAACGGTTTGAGACCTGGCAGCCGGTCGAGTTTGTTGAACCGACGATCTCCGGTACGCGGCCGACCGGCGGCGCGATGATCAAGGAACTCGATCAAACACAAATTGGTATTGCTTATGCTAGTGTACCGATGTCGCATCCTGATTTTTACGCTGCGCGAGGCGCTGTTGGTGTGCTTTCGGAAGGTATGAGTTCCCGACTGTTTACCAACGTCCGTGAGAAGTACGGTCTGTGTTACGCAATCGGCGCCAGATACGAAACAATGCGCGACCGTGCCAACGTCATGTGCTACACGGGCGGAAAGCCAGAGCGTGCACAAGAACTGCTCGAACGAACGCTGTACGAATTGACGACACTCAAAGACGGAATTCAGGAAGATGAATTACAGCGTGTCAAAGCCGGCTTGAAAGCCTCGCTGATCATGCGGCAGGAATCCACCGCAGCGCGTGCCGGCGCACTTGCGTCAGACTGGTATTTGCTTGGCCGAGTGCGGTTGCTGGACGAAATGCAGCGGGCCGTAGATTCACTGACTCCGCAGCGCGTTGTCGATCATCTTCGTGCATTTCCGCCAGGCGATTTTACAATCGTCACGCTCGGACCGGAGCCGCTTAAGGATTGAGTCACCATTCGAACGGAAGGAGAAGCCTAGATGCAGTTTCATCGCCAGGTGTTGCCAAACGGCCTGGAGATTCTGGGCGAGACGAATCCCTCGGCATTGTCAGTTGCCGTGGGTTTCTTCGTCAAGACCGGCTCACGTGACGAAGTTGCGGGCGAGTCCGGCGTATCGCATTTTCTCGAACACATGTTGTTCAAAGGAACCGAGAAGCGAAGTGCATTCGACGTAAATCGAGACTTCGACCGGATCGGCGCGGATAACAACGCGTTCACAAGTGAAGAAAACACCGTGTACCATGCGACCGTGTTGCCGGAGTATCTTCCGGACGTGGTGGACGTATTGGCGGACATGTTGCGGCCGGCTCTGCGCCAGGATGACTTTGACACTGAGAAAGGCGTGATTCAAGATGAGATCGTTCGCTACGAAGTACAGCCTGCCTGGTCGACCTATGACCATTCGCGCAAAGTCTACTTTCAAAGCCACCCACTAGGACAAAGCATCCTGGGAACGAAGGAGAGCATCGATGCGCTAACGCGAGATCAGATGCTTGACTATTTCAAGCGCCGGTACGTGGCGCCGAACATTCTGGCCGTGGCCGCGGGCAAATTCGAATGGGACGGGTTCGTGCGCTTGATTGAGAAGCAATGCGCGAACTGGCCGAGCGGTCCGGTCGGTCGTGTGGGCCGAGTTCCAGCGGTCGGGACCGCAACGATCTCAGCCATTCACAGACCGAAGGTGATGCAAGAGTATGTCATGCTCTGGAACGCGGCGCCGGCTGCAGATTCCCCATTGCGCTATGCGGCGCATTTGCTGGCATCGATTGTCGGAGATTACGTTGGCAGCAGGCTGTATTGGGCTCTGGTCGACCCTGGGCACGCGGAATCAGCCGACATGGGTTACTACGAATACGACGCCGCCGGTGTATTTGTCACTTCCTTTAGCGGTTCGCCGGAAGCCTCCGACGAGAATCTTAAGAGGGTGCGAACCGTTCTCGCCGAAGTACAGCAAAAGGGCGTGCTGCCTGCGGAGTTGGAATTGGCTCGAACTAAGTTGGCCTCACGCGAGGTCCGAGCCAGCGAGCGAACCTTTCGTCGAATGCTTGGACTGGGTCGCGATTGGACCTATCTCGGCCAATATCGAACGCTGGATGACGAACTCGCAGCAATTGACAGTGTGACAATTGAAACCGTCAATGAACTTCTGCAGAAACACCCACTCAACGATTTTACCATCGTTGGACTTGGACCGGCGGAAAAACTGCAGTTGGTGTAAGCCCTATTGGGCAATCCTTCCGCGAAAATAAACGTCTTGGCCGAGAGTCTCGCTTTCCCAATCCTCGACGCAGAGTCCTTCTGCAATCGACATGGCGCCGAATCCGGCGATCGGGGAACGTGCCTGTGCACCTCCTATTAACCTGGGCGCGATGAACACGTGCACCTCGTCGATGAGCTTTGCGTCGAAGAAACTGCCCAACACCTCGGCGCCACCCTCGACGAGCACGTTCGTGAATCGCCTCTTCCCAAATTCCGCAAGCAACTCGCCAACACCTCGCGTCGTCAGCACCTCGCAGCATTTCGACTCGAGCAATTCAACTTGCTTACGATCGATTCGATCGCCCGCGATCAGCACAGGAGCGACGTGTGCGGTTTGTATTAGTTGACACGCTTCGGGCAGCTTGCCGTCACGACTTAGGACGACGCGTAACGGAACTCGGGGACCTTGAGGGCGAGCCGTCAAAAGCGGATCATCGGCACGAACCGTGCCGGCGCCAACGACAATCGCATCCATCCGGCCGCGAAGCTGATGCACTCGTGCTCGCGACACCTCGCTGCTGATCCATTTGCTTTGGCCGGTACTTGTTGCAATCTTGCCGTCCAACGACATAGCCCATTTGACACAGACAAACGGCCGGCGTTTTTCGATGAGCGTCAGGTATGGAGCGTTGAGGCGACGACATTCTGGCTCAAGAACTCCAATTTCACAGTCAATTCCGGCTTCACGTAACTTTGCGATGCCATTGCCGCTGACGGCGGTAAAAGGGTCCGCCATGCCGATCACAACACGCCGGATCCCGGCCGAGATGACGGCGTCGGTACACGGCGGCGTCTTTCCAAAATGACAGCAAGGCTCAAGTGTGACGTACAACGTGCCATCGCGTGCGCGATCTTGCGCCTGGGCAATGGCGTTGACTTCGGCATGTGCTTCCCCAAATCGCTCGTGGTAGCCCGTGCCGACAACGATGCCATTTTTGACAACGACTGCGCCGACCATGGGATTGGGTTCCACAAAACCCTCGCCACGTCGCGCAAGTGTCACTGCCTGCCGCATCCAGTCGGTGTCTGTCATTGTAAATCTGGCAACAATGTGAACCTTCGGCATAACGCCGCTGTCTGGCCAGTGTACGAGTCAGTTACTGCATACCCAAGAAGGGAATTAGCGATGACCCGCTGCCGAGAACGACGCCGTGCCGATCGTCAAGAACGTGATGAAAGTTCCACGTAGCTTCTTTCGAAATCTCGGGATGCCAAAACAGGCTGGGCGTCGCGAGACGCCCAGCCTGTTTCGTTCTTGCCGCGGCTCGTTCGTCTAATGGTACAGGACCCCGGACTTTCACTCCGACAATGGGGGTTCGATTCCCCTACGAGCCACTATCTGGAAATTGCACACGCTCCATTGGAGAAGTCTGGAGTTCTCGCCGGCCTGTCACGCTGGAGACCATGGGTTCAAATCCCGTATGGAGCGCTTGATCTAGGGATCGAGTTGAGAGAACGGAATGGAAGGCAGCCGGATACGGTTGGCCGGGCTGCGGTGCTAACGCAGTTCTCTTTCAGAGATGCGGGTTCGACTCCCGCGCCTTCCGCTGATGCCCCGGTGGTGAAATGGAACATCATTTCGCACTACGAATGCGACGTTTCAGGTTCGAATCCTGGCCGGGGTAGTGCCTCCCGAAAAGTCCTTGGTCGAAATTTGTCTCTGCAAATCGGACCGGAGCGTCATTCGGACTGGATCAAACGACAACAAGACCCCGGCGAGCGGCCGATTGCGCATTCGAGGCATGCCGATTCCATTGCTGTCCCTTCGATTGCAATCGCTCTTCTGATTAGCAGTTTCGCCTTTTCGTCTATTGACAGCACACCGATGCCCGTGCAAACTGATCACGGCTTTTCATTGCACGTACGCTTTGCATCCACGCACGCCGACGCGAATTGGCGCCACCTGCCGAAAACGAGAGATCGCCCATGGCGACACAGCGATTGGTAATCGACAGCGAAGAACCGAGTCGGTTTTCTTTACTGGTCGAGAATGACTCGATCACGATTTCGGGAGTGGGCGCAGACGGCGCTCGAGTCCTCGAAAACGTGCGCGTTGCTCGCGTTCATTGCGAACTGGAAGTCGAGTCGGATCGTGTTTTGCTTCGGATTGGCAAGGCGGAACATTCGCGCCACCTGACGGTCGTTCGCCAGGGACAAGTGCTGCACGGCGACGGCAGCCAATTCGTTTTGCAGGATATTGCTGCAGCCGCAGCTCCTGCACCCGCACCGACGCCGCCGCCGGCAACCCCCGCGTCTGCAACGGCTAAGTTGCGGAAGAGGTTGTTGGCCATCGCCGGGCCCGACGAAGGCCGCGGTTATCCGCTGCCTGATTCTGGAGTCGTCACTATTGGCAAAGATCGACAATACGCAAGCATCGTCGTTCGCGGCCTGGCCATAGAACGAGTTCATTGTCAAATCAAAGTCGAAAACGATCGAGCCGAGGTGGTCGATGAACGCGCCTCGGGGACATTGATCAATGGCAAGCGCATTTTGCGACAGGAGTTGATCGTTGGCGACGTGATTCGCATAGGCAACAACGAGTTTCGCTACGAAACCGTCGGACTTGATGAGGAGTTCGCGACATCGGGCATTCCGCGCCACCAATCGGTAGATGCTGCCCAGGACGAAGAGGACGACAGGGAGGATATCGAGCCGGTCCCGGCGAATGCGCCAGAGCCGATTCGATTGCTATTCGAATGGCGTGAGAGGTTGGCGGAACTTGTCGGGCAGCAGTTCGGTCACTTTCAACTCGACGATGTCCTGTGGCGGAATGCCTACGGCACAGTCTTCCGAGCCACAGATCAGAAGAACCGCCAAGTAGTCGCACTCAATGTGCTTTCGCCGCAGTTCCCGCATGGCGGCGCCGAATTGGCGCATTTTGCAAACATCGTCAAGCAAGCATTGCCGCTGCGCCATGAAAACGTCGTCACGCTCCAAGGAGCGGGGAAGACGGGCAATTACACCTGGCTGTCATCGGAGTTTGTCGACGGCGAACCGCTGACTCGCGTGATCAAGCGGGCCATTCGCGATGAGGAGTACGACGTCGACGCTGCTTGTCAGACGGCGCTTCATGTGGCTCGGGCGCTCGCTTTCGCAAGAACGCACAAGCTGCGACACGGAGCCATTTCGCCGGCCAACATACTGATTCAAAAAAGCGATCAAGCCGCAAAACTGGCGGACCTGATGCTCGGTTCGGCGCTCGAAGGCAGTCAACTGGGTCAAGCCGTTGTGGGATTTCGAACTAGCTCGCAGGTTGCCTATCTTTCGCCGGAACAGGCGACTCCGGGCGCATTTGTCGATGAATCGTCGGATCTATTTGGCCTGGGAGCCGTTCTGTATGTGCTGTTGACGGGCCGGGCGCCGTTTGTCGGCGACTCAGCCGAGAAAGTGCTGGAACAGCTTCGTGGTTCGACTCGCGTGGCGAAGCCAACAACACTCAACGCCGAAATTCCGCCTGCGGTCGAGCGAATCGTTCTAAAACTGCTCGCCAAACATCAGGAAGACCGCTACCAGACCCCCGGCGAGTTGATCAGTGACCTGGAGCCGCTTGTTGAAGAGTAGTACGTTTTTTCGGGGCTGCCTTGGTCGAATTGTCAGCGTTCCTTGTACAGATCCAGGCTCTGCTTGCCTGTAATCAGTGCCATTACGTCGCGAACTTGCTCGAACCCTGCACGAAGCAGGAAGTGCGAGTTTCGCCCATAACTCTTGGCGCCGAGAATGTAGAAGTTCGGTTCCGGATTGCGCATCGTGCTGGTTCCTCCGGAGGAAATCGCCAGACAGTCGCTGCCGGATTGCTTGGCGAGCGATGCGGCCAAAGCCATCGGCCCTTGTGACGCGTAACATTCGTGAATTTGCAATTCGCGGTAGAGATCGACGTCCGGCTGATATCCGACATTTGCAATGAGTCGATCGACTTCAAAGGTACGTTCCTGACCTGCGACGACGGCGCGAACCTTGAACGACTCATTCACTTTTTCGACGGCGTGAATTAACGACTGAGGATGAAACTCGACGTTGCCGTCGCCTCGCGTTGCCAAAGTGTTGGCGCGTACGGCGAGCCGGTCACGCTCTTTGAGCGGATCGTTGGAAATCCTAGGCAGAGGCTGAGTCCGATGCGTGCGGGCCAGCCACACTACCCAAGTGTCGAGGTGCTTTTCCGCCAACGTCGCCAAGGCACAGACGGTTGTCGCGGCAGAATATCCGCCGCCGACAACGAGAATACTCTTCCCGGCATAATGATCCTTGCGTGTCCCAAGCACATCCTCAAGGCCGTAGGGAATGCTGGGTTCAGCCGCCAATTCGCCAATGGCGGGAATGCCGCCGTCGCCCAGCCAACGGTGTTTGCTGAACGTGCCGGTACAGTCGAGCACGACATCGGCTTCATCAACCCGTTCCGACTTTTCCTGCCGAATGAGCAGGCGGAACGGCGACTTACTACGATTCGGTTCACCCGGAGGATCTGTTTTCAAATAGCCGGATCGGCCGATGGTCAAGACTCTCGTATCAGTTTGAATGCAGCCCTTCAGCAGATCGCACTTTGCCAGCGGTTCGAGGTATGCGCTGCGATGCTCGCCGCCGGTAATGCAATCGCTTTCCGCAGGCAAAGAATGTCCCGACAGTACCTTTCGCCCCAAGGCTGTTGTGTTCATTCCGAAAGGACTGAAGAGTCGGACATGGCTCCAGCGCTGAACGTGCTCGGCGATCTTGCCGCGTTCATAAACGGTGACTGAGTATCCGAGTTGCCGAGCATACAATGCCGCTTCCAGGCCGACCGGCCCGGCGCCGAGAATCGCAATCTGTCGAGAGTCTGACTTTGTCATTCAGTTCCGCCATGCGACGTTGGCGATGGGATCACCTCAACGGCGAAATTGCACCACGGCCGTTAAGTTCAGCGCAAATCGATCACGTCAGCAATAGCTTCCTCAAATACAGATGGTGCAGGCCCAGTTTGCCGCCGTAATTGCCGGCGGTGATACGCAGTACGCCCGGAATACACGCGGCACGAATGCCGATGCGCATCGCGTTCTCGACTGCAGGCGAATCAACGCCGTCGATCACGATCTCATACACGGCGTTGGCTTGAGTTTCGAGTTGAGTCGAAACGACTCCCCGCAATGTCGGACAATACGCGTCGTTGGTGCTGGCCTTGAGCTTCTTGTACCTGCTGCCCACTTTGCTGCCGCTGCGAACAATGCCGCCGGGGAACGGCATGATAACGCCGGGCACACTTCGAATCGCGGCGACGGCAGCTTCAGCCGCCGACAACGCTCGTTGCTGATCGCGGCCAACGATGAGGAAGTTGCCGCCGGCAACGCCTTTCACCGTCCCGAACACGTCTTCGCAAGTGAATTCGCCGTCCATTACCGGAACGCGCCAGTAGCGTTTGCCGTCTAGTTTCTTGCTGAACTGCCAACCGTCGCCAAAGAACCGCAGGTTTCCGCCGATCCGAATACTTTTGTCTTTCACGATGGGCAAGCCGTTGTAACAGGCGGTTGTTGGGCACGTGAGGATGCACTGGGCAACGCGATTGACCGCGGCCTTCTGCAGCGCATCACGCGAAAATCCGAACAGCAGCAGGTTGACGCCGGGCCGTCCGTCCGGCGTCTGCTCGGGGGAGAGCATGGACTCAATGCCTGCCTCGGCGTCACAACCAATTACCGACGCGGCGTATCCGGTTGTGACTTGGGCCGCCGTATCGCACCACTGGCGAGTCGCAGCAGTGACGACCAGCCGCGCTGCCGACATCGGAAACGCTTCTGCAAACGTGTCGTCGATCGTAACGTCATTGATCGTCATGAAGATCGAGTGCCTCTCGATTCAATTGCAGCTTCTTGGTGAAATGTATCGTACCCTGTACTGTGCGGCGAGCGTATTGATGCGTGAGCCGCCTTCGAGTGCATTGCAACGAATCGACAATCGAATGACTGTTCCTTGCGGCGAGAGAGACTGAAGTGACTCTGATTTCTGCATTTTTGCTGCTGTTCCTGGTCATTGACCCGATCGGCAATGTGCCGTTCTTTCTCGCGGCGATGAAACAAGTTGAACCGAAGCGGCAAAACCGGGTCATCTTGCGCGAATTGCTGGTGGCATATGCCGCGATGGTCATATTTCTCTTCGCAGGTCGTTTCGTCCTGAATTCGCTGCAAATCTCAGAACCGGCACTGACTATTTCCGGCGGCGTTGTGTTGTTTCTCATCGCATTACGAATGGTCTTCCCAGCATCGGACGGCAATGTGCGAGAAAATGTACACGGTGAGCCGTTCATCGTGCCATTGGCAATTCCTTATGTTGCGGGGCCGTCTGTGCTCGCGACCGAATTGCTGTTCATGAGTCGAGAGCCGCATCGATGGCCGGAGTGGCTGGGCGCGGTGACGCTGGCGTGGCTGGCGACCGCGGTGATACTGCTGCTGGGAAGCCGCCTGCGGCGGGTGTTGGGCGAGCGAGGCCTCCTCGCCCTCGAACGCTTGATGGGAATGGTCCTCGTGGCACTGGCCGTTCAAATGTTCCTTTCCGGAATCGAACGATTCGTACGGACATTGCAGACTGCGACGACCGGCTAACCCTGCACCGGCATGCACACTTGCTCCAGCAGTTTCTCGCACTTCTCTTGCATGATATCCGCCAGATTCGGCAGCGGTTGTCCTTCCGGGAGTGATTCCAAGATCGTCGACAGCCAACGCGGGAAGGCATACAGGGCGGCATATCCGTCAAGCGACATTGGCTCCATCCGCGCCGACTTGCTGCGCCGCTCCGCATCTTGCCAAAGCGTCTTGCTCTTTCCGCTGAGAAGCAGATCGTCTTCGGGCCGAAGCAGGATCAGATGGTCGATGACCGGTGGATCGGTCTCCATGCTCTGCAGTTTGATTTCGAGGTCCTTCGGCTTGCCGGCGCCTCGGCCCAAGAACAATCCGATGCCGACTTTCCACGGTTGACCATCCTTGCACGCCCAATGGCCAAGAGAAACAGCCCCATATGTCGGATGCTCTCCGAATGTCCATTCAGGAACAACATGCTGAAGCCGCCATGGCCCGACTTTGACGCCATGCTCGTGCGCCGTCTGAAGGAAGGCGCCAAGCGCACTTTGTAATTCACGTGTTGCACCGGTTAGAGCGCCGTCGGGCTCCAGCTTGCGTCGCGCCGAACGAAACTCCTGCTCCCATAGTTCCGCCAGGCTGCTTCGAGACGTCACGTCGCGCGAGCGCGGCAACTCCGCCGCCGCCGGCGCTTCCGCAATCGGGTCCGTCTCCGCAACAGGAGACACTGCCGGCGATTCTACGACGACGATCGATTTCACCGCGACGGTGTCGCCAGTGGACAACGTCGGAAGCTCTTGAACAGATTCCGTGATTCGCGGGCGCGGCTGTACCGGCATGTTGACGTAATCGGTTGCCCGTTCGGTTTCAATCAGCCTCGTCGCGACGTAAGTCGCACCCGGCCGAATGACACGGTCTTCTTCCGATCCATAGACGACATGATCGAACAGATGTCGAAATTGCTGCAGCATGTCTCGAAGCGTCGGTTCCGTGCGAGCGATCCGTTGAACCTGGTCGTCCGTGAATGGGAATATTTCGGACAGTTCTCCGAAATCGGGCAACTCCTCAATCGTCGGGCGCAGGCGAGCCTCGACGACGCGACGCACCATTTCGAACGGAGGCGACTCCAAGCGCACGGCTTTTACCGTGCCGTGATTGGGCACATGCACCGGATTATTCAGACGGTCTTGAATGTATCCGTCGAGCGACGGAATGAACCGGTTCCACAAGCCTCGCTCCGCGAATATCAGGAAACACAACCCGTCGATCTGGTGCATGACTTGAACGATTCCCGCAAAGAACGATTCGGCAATCTTGTGCGCGTCGTCGCTTCGGCGGGAAAGCAGCAGGTCTTCCAACTGATCGAATGCAACGACCACAGGTATCTTGAGAGAACGAAATACATCCATCAGCACCTTGAGCAACGACAGGACAAGGTCCTGCCGTGTTGGGCGCACCTGGAACTTGAGCTCCGCGAAGCCGTAGGTCAGAAAGCCTGCAAGTTCCGATTCATCGTCACCCAAAACCGACTTCACGAATCCCAGCAGCATTGCACGGCGCATGAGTCCTGCCGTGTTGTGGGATTCCGTTCGCTCGATGTAACCAACGACGAGTTCGGTTGCCCGTTCCACTGATAGGCCGGAGTCTGCAAGGCACTTGCGGATCGGCAACGCAGGCCGCAGTCCGCTGTCGCGCCCATGTAACGCATCAATCAACAATTGAACTCGTTCGAGAATTGCCGACTGGCCCCATCCGAGCTTCTGCGCCCAGCGGCCAATTCCTGAAGCTGGGAAGAGGCTAAGTTTCTCCGGAGTCGAAAGGTCGTTCAACGCCTTGACGAGCAGCTTGCGGACCAATTCCTCGCCGACGTATTCCAGTGGTCGAAAGCCCTTCTGCTTGCCGCCGCCGAGGAGCGTATCGATGATTTGAAACAGCGTATATTCCAGGAATTCGGTGTCACGTTGATAGACTCCGGGCGTTACCAACAACTGCCAGGCGCTGTCTGATCCATGTTTGATCGAATACAGGAGGTGCGTTTTGCCGGCCCCTTTGTTGCCGAGGACCGGGACAATCTCTGAATGCGTCATCGGGTCGTAGCGATACAAATCGACGACGCCAAGAAGCAACTCACGTTCCGATGCATATAGGTCCGGCACGTGAAATCTGGCGCACACCTCGTCGTCCGGATTGCGGGCAAAGTAATTGCGGAAGGGATTTCCCGCTCGCCGCAGCATCTCCAGCGCTCGTTCCGAAGCGGTTCGCTCCATCATGGCCGTCGACATGGGTATCCCTCCCTTATTTCGAATCAAATTCGACTATTGTGCGTTTCGAAGACTGACGTAGTAAGCGATTTCATGGCCAATGAGCATCGCCAGCGGCGGTTCCGGCATCTCGTAGAGCGGACCGGTCCAGGGATGCAGCCATACCAGGCCGTCAGAATGCAATTCGCGAAGCGCGTCATGAAAACAGCCAATCGTTTTCCCGTCACTTCGATTATCAATCCTTCCGTACAGTTCCGGCAGCGGACAGTCTCCGGATTCCGTCTGCTGCCAGATCTCCAGTTCGCGGCAGATCTCGCCCGACAATGATTCGTCGGCATTCGGCAACTTGCCGGACGCATGACCGTTACGTTCCGGCGAATGAGGCCGCAGCCTCTGGACGACCGAAACCATCGCCGCCATCCCCGCGTCGAATCTTTTCGCGGTCTCGATCAACTCCAAGACTTGTCCCCGTCGTTCCTCTAGCACGCGAACAAAGTCCTCAATGATCTGCTTGGGGCTCGACTGCGACAACAGCCAATCGAGACCCTTCTCGGTAATCGAGAAAGCTTCGCCGGCGGCCTTGCGGCCTGTATCATTTGCGGACTGCTGCAGGTAACCCTCGTCGCGGCATCGCTGTGCAACAGTCCGAGCGCCGGCCGGAAAAAGCCCAGGCGAGTTCCTTGCCGCAAATAGCGGAAGGCCGGCCGGTTCGGCCGCGGCGCGAGTAAGTGCATCTTGAAGTAGGCGCGTCGTCTTGTTCGCCAATTGCCCCTCCTTGGGCAGCCGGGAAGTTCGAGCAGCGGCATTTTGCCGGTTATTCGCGATTCCTGCAAGTCGAGGTAAGCCAGTCCGGTACCCGAAAGCCATGTGGCCACGCCAATTGCCGTGATTTGTTGTGCTGATGCAATAACCGGGCACGGTCGATTTCGCCCCAATTCGTTCCTGGGCAACCACTTTCGTCAGTCACCGGGGCTCGAATCCCAAGACACAGTTGCCTGAGCGAGCGGAAAAATAGCTCAGGCCGTGCCAGTTTGTGCCATTCAAGTGTATGTGAGTGTAATCTGCATCAAATCCTACAAATTCGTGTGCGATATTTCTGTCGCTGTATGCACGACGCGAAATGACTACGATCCGGTTTTCCTAATGCAAACGAAATGCGACAGGGAAATGCCGATCGCCGACTGAAAGAACTTCCGCGAAACTGCTTGCTTGAGTGCAAACGCTCCTGCTACAGTACACACCCGTGCGTACCGCGTCGTTTGCAAACCGGTAGACGTGGGCGACGTGGTTCTGGATCCACGCAAGGCTATCTTCCGGTTCAGCCCGCAGGTCGACGCGAGTACGGCAAGTCGTTGAATGCGGAGCATGCGAATGGCGTTCTTATCGTTCGGACGCGAAATTTGACGAGGTGTCAATTGGTGTAGTGGATGTTTCGTGTGTTGGCCCTGGTGGTAACGATATTCGAGCGGTCCGGCAACTTTTCCTTGTCCTTCCGTTAACCCTCGTATGCACATTGATGGCGCCCATTGGACGATTGTTTGGATCGCATTGAGGTCAAATAGATGAAAAATATCACCGCTCTCGTCGGTACTTCGCTGAACATCGTACTCTTCTTCGTTGTCATCCCTGCTGTCCACGGTCAACCTCCAACTGCGGAAGACGTCGCCCCTAAGGTCATCGACTCTTGGAAAAACGCAGGAGCGAGGACCGGCTGGTATGGCCCGGGAGCATTTGGTACTCGGCTGTTTTTCGAAGCCAAGCCGGAGGGTTTTCCGGCACTTTTCGTATTTCGTTTGGGAACGTTTAAGCCGGGAGTAATCGCCAAGCTCCCAGCGCCGTCTGTGCCATTCGCTTTGACCTTGGACGAAATGACTGATGCAGGAATGAAGGAACTTGCCGGTCTCAAGCACTTGAGAAGGCTCGATCTCGGCGGTACTCAGGTGACCGACGCGGGACTCAAGGAACTGGCCGGGCTCACGAACTTGCAGGAACTCGAACTCACGCAAACGAAAGTGACGGACGCGGGACTTAAGGAACTCAAAGGACTCAAGAATCTGCAGTCTCTTGTGCTTCCAGGCTCCCAGGTGACGGACGCGGGACTGAAGGAGCTTGCGGGCCTCGTTAACATGCAGCAGTTGAGCCTCTACAGGACAAAAGTGACCGACGCAGGACTGAAAGAGCTTGGCGGTTTCAAGAATCTGCAGTCCTTAACCCTCCAACATACACAGGTGGCGGATGCGGGTTTGAAAGAGCTTGCGGACCTTGTGAACCTTCGTCACCTCATCCTCGCCAACACAAATGTAACCAACGCGGGCCTGAAAGAGATTGCCAAATTCAAGAGCTTGGAGTCCCTGAATATCATCAGCGGCACTATGGTCACGAACGCTGCAGTCGTCGAGCTTCAAAAGGTGCGGCCTAGGCTGCGAATAATCTATTCGGATCCAAAGTAACCATGAGCCGTCGAGAGAATCGGGAAGATTGAGGGGCGTGACCTGATTCAGCAGGGCTCATAACGCCATCTGTCGCTGTTGGTAGTCCATCTTGATTGCAGCTTCTCCGCGTTGTGTTTTCGATCTCAAATTCGGCGTCGATTAGGCGTTTGAGCGATTCAGCGCCTCTCTGGCTGGCCTTCCCTCATTTACCGCCTTAGGTTACTATCTCGCCCGTGGTTCTTATTCTGCCGTGGTTTGAGAGGAGCGATCGCCATGACAGGCGCCCGCTGGTTCTTCCTGTTTAGCGCAATTGCCCTTGGTTCGTTCACAACCGCAGAAGGCCGTTCTGCAGAGCCGGGCAAGGACGATCGATGCCTGACCAACAAGCAGCTGATCGAATCACTGGCGACGATACACAACCACGGGCGATCGCTATACAACTCCGGCGATGTCGCCGGCTGCTATCGCTACTTTCAGGGCGCGCTGGCCGCAGTACACCCCTTGTTGCCCAAAGACTTGCAAGATGACCTGACGCAAGAACTGATCGCCGCTGATCGGAACATCGACCCGGGCCGGCGTGCCTACGCTCTGCACGAACTCATCGAATATGTTCGCAAGCGGCTGCACCCGAGCGGCGCGGGCGTCACTCTGCCGAAACCGCGGAAGGTTGAGGGTGAAACCGACGAACCGCCAAAATCGAAGGACTTGCCGAAGAAAGGCGACGCTGCTCCGCTCTTGCTAGAACCTCCAAAAAAACTGGAAGGGCCGACCGGCGATACGGCGAAGCCCAAACCGGTGCTCAACGACGGTTTGAACATTCCATTGCCCAAGTCTCCCGATCCGATGCCGCCCAAAAACGACGGCTTGGTCATTCCGCTGCCGAAGAGCCCCGAACCCGTGACGCCGCCGAAGAAGGAACCGGAGAAGAAGTCGTCCAATCCGTTGAGCCTGGATGTGGACGTGCCGCCGCTCAAGATCGACCCGCCGGCCGAGAAGCCGCTGATAGCGATTCCGTCGGGCAGCGGCGTGCCGAAGCCGCCAGTCGAATCGCTGCCGCCGCCGCGAATCGATGTGCCGCTGCCGACGCCGGCAATACCGACATCGAATCCCAAGCCGTCCAAACCGATGCCGCCGGTGAATGAACCGCCGATGATCATCCTGCCGCCGGGCAAGTGAGTACGGCGCTGATTGGTTGTTGGCGATCTCAGTCGATCAGGCGGGCAATACGTCCTGGACTTCACCGTCGTCATCGCGCCGAGTTTCATTACGAAGTTCCTCGACAAACGCGAGACGTTGTTCTTCCAGCAGCCGATAGAATGTTTCTTTGTTATTTTTCCACAGTTGTGCCAGGTCATCGTCATGTCCCTGGAAGATCCAAGGAACGCGGTGCACGACTGCTTCAACAAATTCGTCGACCAACGGTTCGCTGCGCAGGCCAAATGTGTGCTGGACGCCGCGATTGTCGCTAAGCACTGCGGAGTACGTCGTACCGGTCGGAATGCCGTTGTGATAATGCTTCGTCGCTGCTTTGTAGACCCAAACGGCTTCGCCCAGATGCACCAGCGTCATGCCGAATGAGTGCGGGTGAATGCACCACATGCGCGTAAGCGTCACCGGACCGATCTTGTCCTTCTCGTCGCTTTGCCATTCTTCTTCGATGCGTTCGCTGACCTCGGCGGGATCGCCATATTGTTCGAGTTGCCGAATGAGCGGGTGCTGTGAAGGGTCAGCCCACCGGCGCACGCCGCGCACTAGGTTAATGACCGCAATCAACGTCAGCGGGACCATAACCGCCAAGCCGATCCAACCGCGCATGCGAAAGCCGGTCGCTTCCAAGAGCACCGGCAGTATCTTGAGGTCCTTGCGAAAGTTGCCAGGATTGTCGAATCGGTAAGTCGTTGCGTTGGGAAACCGTTCGAGCGTCCCGGACACGCGCTTTTGTGCCATTGCTTGCGGATCAAACTCAACGACAATCGCCTTGTTGTCGCCAAATACCAGCAACAAGTCTCGTGACACGACTTTCTCGCCGACTTTTCGCCCTCTGCGAATGACGTCCTTCTTGTGACGAATGCCCGTCTCGAGAACTTGCTCCGCGTCGACCGTAACGTAGTATCGAAGTGTGCGATCAGGATCGGAGATGTTGCTTAAGTCTGCCGGATTGGTCGCAAAAGGGCCGAGTAAGAAGTTGAAGTAGTACCGCGATGAAAAGTACATCGCAATCAGCACGCAAATGAGGATGATCGCATTGAAGATCAACAAATTGCGTGTGCCGCGCCGCGCTTGTTGACCGACAAAATTGTCCCACATGTCGACGTCCCTGGTGCGGAACCGAGTCGAATCGCGCATCCCGATAGGAACATATTACGCAGCGGTAAGCCCAACGAGCACGTCATAGCTGGCGTGAGTCCCGGCAGCGACGGCAAATCCACGGAATTGAAACAGAAGGGCGAAGTACAATCCAGCCATCGCGCGAAATAGGAACACATACGTATTCATCGATTCGCCATACGGCCCGATGTGATGTGCGGCGGAGAACAGCAGCGCCGAAACGACTGCGGCAGCGGCAATCGCGACGTACTTGGGAATGAGCGCGAGGCGCAATAGCCAGGCCAGGCCCGAAAACAGTACGAGGCGAAACAGGATTTCCTCGTAGATGCCGGCGCCGACGTAGGTAATGACACTTCGTAAGACCGGATGAACGGCGGGACCCGTGCTGAGCGGAACGCCAAGGTAGTTGAGGAACGGCTGAAAGCTGTGCGAAACGCCCCAGAGGCCGACGGCGAACAGGAAACACTCGAGGGTCATACCGAGGCAAACGCTCCACAGGCTTTTGGGCCGATCGTCTTTGCGCCACAGACTCCAG
>Ga0233424_10000017_pt1 | contig 230228 bp, 209 predicted proteins | sample Watercolumn_Towu_FD_181011 | JGI IMG/M metagenome (GOLD analysis project Ga0233424, IMG submission 181011) | Freshwater microbial communities from Lake Towuti, South Sulawesi, Indonesia - Watercolumn_Towuti2014_125_MG | ecosystem: Environmental > Aquatic > Freshwater > Lake | place... | reverse complement strand
GGAGCGAAAAATTTCTAGGCTGAATTTAACCTGACAGACACGTCTAAAAAACCGGTAACTGTCAGATTAGGTTTGAACTACTACACCTAATCCCTTCAAGCCAACTGGAAACTTTTGGATGTTGACAGGTGGAAAATTTTCAATGTTGATTGACAGACTTGAGTTACAATAACCCTGCATGGTGTCGTTATGGATTACAAAGAACCGGCTTTAAAATTAATGTTTTAGGCCGGTTTTTTTGTGTCTGCTGTTTTCCAGACAATACTTAGGCTCGCCTGCTCTGAATTGGCAGGCGGTATCGCTTTGATAGCTCATTGATGTGTCCTTTCGTCATCACGACGATAGTTTGTTGATTAATAGTTCCTGGACTTAATCCACTCCTCGACTTCATCAGACCGAAAACCCATACATCGAATGGATAGCCTAACCTGTTTGGGGAAGTCGCCAGCGTTGATTAACTTATAAACTGTTGATCTGGATAAGCCAGTTCGTTGAATGACTTGTGGTAACCTAAGAATTGTCGCGGTACTAGCATTGTTCATTAGTTGCCTCCCGGCAAGTAGTTGATTTCACGTTAATAATGACAATCTTTAGTATTGTGTGCAAACGATTTATTAAATTCTTATGCGTTTTTTTACGTGTTACCTATTGCAATTTTGTATAATTTTGATTATTAATGCTTTTTTAAAGCATTAAGCCGTCTTTACAGATAAAATAATTTGCAAATGAGCGCAGCCAAAGCCTACATTTAGTGCTATATGTTGGCTTATGACACCATATATAGAGACCTATTTTGTAAATTGTGAAATTTCTATTTAGAAACAATCGCGTTCAAATCTGCCTTCTAAACGGAATCACCTCTGCCCCGTTCTTCAAAGAGTCCAGGTAATCGGCCCAGGCTTGCATCATTTTCTTACGCTCGGCAAGGTGCGCTGTGCGATTGTAAGCGCGTCCGTTCGGATCGCGAACCGCATGCGCAAGCTGGTGTTCGATGAAGTCGGGCCTAAAGCCCAGCACTTCATCAAGAATGGTTCGGGCCATAGCCCTGAATCCGTGAGCGGTCATTTCATCTTTGCCGTAACCAAGCCTCTTGAGCGCACCATTTAGAGTGTTTTCAGACATACACCTGTCGCCGCGTGGCGTCCGTTCAGACGGAAAAACATAGCGTCCATGGCCTGTAAGGGGCTGTAACTCCTTGAGTATCTCAATAACTTGTCTGGATAGCGGAACAATGTGCTGCACTTCGGTTTTCGTCACAAAATACCGCCATTCTTTAGCGTCAAGGTCAAAATGATTCCATTCAGCCACCCGCAACTCACCGGGCCTTACAAAAACCAAGGGGGCAAACTGCAAAGAGCACTTAACCACAAACGACCCTTGATAGCCATCAATCGCTCTCAGCAATCCTGATACTTCTTTAGGTTCGGTGATGGAAGCGAAATGCTTCACTTTGTTTGGTGCAAGCGCCCCTTTCAAGTCTTGGGTAATATCTCTATCAGTCCGGCCAGTTGCAACCGCATAACGGAATACTTGCCCGTACATTTGCAGAGCTTTTTTGGCCGAATAGCCAGCGCCGCCCTCTTCGACTCTCCGAAGGCACAACAGGATGTCTTTAGGGATAATATCCGTAATAGGTTTGCTGCCAATCCATGGGATGACATAGCCCAAAAGGCGCTTAGGGCGTGAACTTTTGTCGTTGCATTTTTTAACTAACCACTCCAGGGCGATAACTTCAAAACTATTAGCGGCACTTTCGGCCTTGGCTTGTTTGACGGCTTTCTTGTTTTCGGCTGGGTCAATATCTTTGGCTATTAACTCACGGGCCTCTTCTCGCTTGATTCTGGCACTTTTCAGACTAGTTTCAGGATATACCCCCAACGCCAAAGTTTTTTCTTGTCCGCCAAATCGGTATTTCAATCGAAAGTATTTCGATCCGTTCGGGTTAACCAAAAGAAAAAGTCCTTTTTCATCAGATAGTTTGTAGGGCTTCTTTTTTGGTTTGGCATTTTTGCAGATAGTATCTGAAATCATTTGGGGGTATCTTAATTCTGGCTTTTCAATGTACCCCCGTTTTATACCCCCAACTATGGGGGTATGTCAACAAACCCTATTGCACTTAACTGGACATAAAAAAAACCTTGTTCTTAGTAGAATCAAGGGTTTTTGTACTTATTAGAACTTCTTTAAATCGTTAATTGGCGCCCCAAGGCGGATTCGAACCGCCGACCTGTCCCTTAGGAGGGGACCGCTCTATCCATCTGAGCTATCGGGGCTTGGGAAAAGCTCATTTTACCATAACCCCTGGGTTTAATTTTTTCGTTTTCTGATTTGTTGTCGTTCTAGTGCGCAGAGCGTGCGGTTTAGCTTGTTTTGCACGGGGATTGGCAGATGGGTAAAGAATCCGCCGATTTGCTTATAGGCATAATTTTGATTGTTTCTTCTAACTGAACGAACCGACAAATCAAATGAAAAATTATTGTCATCAGGAAAACGGATCAGGCAATTAGTAAATTTATCGCCATTCAGGGTGGCGCTACCATTATTTAAAAAAGTAACGCATAGACCTGTTCGGGATATGTCCAATACATGGCCTTTAACTAGTAGTCCAGAATTTCTCGATAGCCCTTGAAAACCGATGGTGTGCGGTTCGACTTCGATTCTTGGGGAAGAGCGGCGCTGTGGGTAATAAATGCTGTCGGGTAGACGAGCCGAAAAAACTGGACGCTCGAAATAATTTTCTTGCTTGATGTCGCTTAGGCCAAAGGTCAAATGAATGCCATGAATAAAGGTCGTCAGTTTTGCGCCGTTAATTTGCTGTAATAAACGGTTGCCCGTCGCCGGATTAGCTTGGTCGAATACAAACCGTTTGCTGGCTTTGTTTATTTCAAGAACAGAGGTGAAAAATGTTTGTTTATTATGGGGCAGAATGATTGTGCACAGCGGCGGAGACTCGATAATCTGTTGAACAACGCTGATTATTCGCCCAGGTTCGGTAATAAAGTTAGGATTATGTTGCTCCGATTCTGGAGCAGCTTCAGCATTGTTATTGGATACAAAAGGTTTTAGAAGGGTGCCAAACATAGTTTAAGCCAACACCAGCGTGCGAGTATAAGTGTCGCTTTTGGAGGCTCCATCCGGTCCATAAGTCGTGGTTATCGGTGATTTGCCTTTTAAAATTTGCAAGGAGCGTTGAGTATGGCGCGCCAATAGGTCAAGACTGGCACCGTTTTGTTCATTTAGCGTTTTACTTTCGGCAGAGATAAATTGAATCGATTGCCAATTTTTTTCTGTTTTGGCTACCGCTAATTGGGCAGTGCGCGCGCGATGAAAGTAATCAGTCAGCCCTTGCGGATTATTGGGCAGGTTTTCAGTCGCCAGAATTCGGCTCAACTGATGATGAATTTGCTCTAACTTTGACACTAAAAGCTTTTTGCTGACAGCAATCGTTTCAATCGAGTCAGAAAGCTGTCTTTTTTTGAGGGCGGTTGCTTCCAGATGCAGTTGCTCATTTAATTGCTGCGTCAGGATTAACGCGTCAAAAATAAGCTTTTCGGTAATAGAAAAAGTTTCTTTAATTGTGATCATGAGCTATCCATCTTAGACATCAGTTTTTCAAAAAGAATCATTTTTTTTGCGACATTTTCTGCATCGATGGCATAGCTGCCTTCAGAAAGCGCTTTTTTGACCGCCGAAACGCGATCAAAATCAATTGCCACTGCCGCCGAAGACGACTCGAATGCTTTATGAATTTCTTTTGCGATGGCCGTAATCGCAATGCTGTCAGTTTTTTCGCTGGCGTTGGCCACGGGCTCTTTGGCGTCGTTACTATCGGTTTTAACCGAGGTTTTAATATTTAATGGGGGATAGGGTTTACCACCTATAGAATGAATAGTCATGGCTATAATCCTGTTTGGCTAAATGTGTAAAGGTTCTCTGTCTATTCAATCGGCAGATTAATCGAAAACTTTAATTTTTTTATAGGGCCATTAACAATCACAGGTTTTTTAAGCGTTGCACGGCTTCCTGTCGGTAATAAATTCATAACCCTATCGTTTGCCTTTCCAAAATGTAGCCTAAGTTTTTTTGTAAATCAAAAAATTGCAAGTTATTAGTCAAGTTGCTTACTAACTTCAGTGGTTGACCGAAACTATCCCGGCTTCGATGACAGTCGCCTGAATAATTCGTCCTGAGCTCTGATTTTTGATCCGGATGGCTTGCCCCTTGACACCATCCATCATCGCCAAGCCGTTCATGCGGATGGCAAAATTTGCCCGCGCCGAGCTAATCGTAATTTTGTCGCCGCGCTTGACCAGTTTGGGTTCGGCAATATTGCGCCGACTCAGAATCGCGCCTGCCGGAATCGGCCTTATCGTTTGCTTATGCTCAACTTGTTCTGGCCGGCTAAGGTAATCGCCTCTGAGTCCGGAAACATCCCGTCGAATCACCGATAGATGCTGGCGGGTGATCATTTCGCCGCGTTGCAAGGGTAGGGCTGAAATCACGACAGTAGCGTAAGTCTTAATAATCGCAGAAGAAAAAATGGTCCATGGATTGGGCGAGTTGCAGTGAACGCCGATAGTATTTCTGCCGGCTTTTATAGCGTCGCTGGGTATGGATAGCGCTAATGCTTCTGCACAGTCAGGCAGTTGCAAATTATTATCGAGTGGCGCAATGGTCAATTCATAGTCAGCAAATTCTATTCGCCCGGCAATGTACTGGCCGATGGCCGAATAAATACTTGCGTGCGACTGAACAGCGGTTTCTGCCAAGCTGTCGGCCAGCAATCCCAAGCTTAGAGTCAAAATACAGAGAGCTGATTTCATCACGATGCCAAATTTATGACTGATGCTCTTTATTAAGCAGGGATAATGCCAAAATAAATAGCCATATTGAATCAATTAGTTAGGCTAACTTGTTTGGTTTTTTGCAGTAAGCGGCAAAATGTTGACGCCTTTGTCGGTCTTGAGCGTTTTTGCCGCATTAGCGGCTAATTATTGCCGGTTTTTTAACGCGGCTTGTTCTATTAAGTCTTGCAGCTCGCTTTTATCTTTTATAACTGAATGAAAATAAAAGAGTTTGTTTTTATGGCCTGTGATGTGCTAGTTAGTTGGCGAAGCAACATGAGGTGAGTAAGTATGACAATCAACTTTATCAATGCATTGGCTGTTCATCCGCAAGCGTTAATGTTACGAGAGAAACGCAGTGAGATTCTTGCGGCCAATTTAGCGAATGCCGACACGCCTGGCTATAAAGCGCGCGATATGGATTTTTCCTCGGTATTTAAGCAAGTGATGCCGGAAAATCCGGTTATGGAGCGAACTCACGAAGGTCACTTTGCGCCTCAACAAGCCTTATTGGGCGGGAGTCTTCTGTACCGAAATCCAAATCAGGTTTCTCTGGATGGCAATACGGTCGAGGCGCATATCGAGCAAGCCAAATATGCAGAAAATGCAGTGCAGTATCAGGCAAGTCTGGAATTTATTAATGAACGTTTTGCAGGGCTCATGAGCGCTCTGAAAGGACAATAGCGATGTCTTCATTCTCGATATTTGATATAGCCGGCAGTGGCATGAACGCGCAGTCAGTCAGGTTGAATCTGGTGGCGAGTAATCTATCCAACGCCAATAGCGTCAGCAGCAGTTTGGATCAGGTGTATAAGTCAAGGCAGCCGGTTTTTGCGGCGGAGCTGAAGAATTTGCTGGACCAGCCGGATTCAGGCAGCAAAGTCAATGTGCTGGGCGTCATTGAAAGCCAGGAATCAGCAGTCATGGAATATGCGCCAAACCATCCGATGGCGGACAAGAATGGCTATATCTACAAGCCGAATGTGAATACCGTGGAAGAAATGGCGAATATGATGTCGGCCTCGCGCTCTTATCAGAATAATGTGGAAGTTCTCAATACCGCTAAACAAATGATTCTGCAGACCCTAAGAATGGGTAAATAGTGTAGGGGAATAAGAAGATGAGCACAGTTAATCCTTATAGCAATTTGGGCCTGGCGACTTTGGAAGGCAGTTCTGCGCCGAAAAAGCAGGCTTTGGGACAGGAACAGTTTTTAAAGTTGATGACGACGCAACTGACGCATCAAGATCCGACTAAACCCATGCAGAACGGCGAATTTTTGTCACAAATGGCGCAGTTTGGCACGGTTTCCGGCATTCAGGACTTGCAGCAATTGTTTAAAGATTTTTCGACTTCGATTAGTTCCAATCAGGCCTTGCAAGCGGCAAATCTGGTCGGGCGCTATGTATCGGCGCCCGGTAATGAGGGCTTATTGTCGATTATCAATAAAAACGGCGACTTAGGCAGTATTAAGGGTAAAGTTGAATTGCCTTCGAGCACGCCCGGCATGACCGTCAAAATACTCGATGCGGCTACCGGCAATGTTGTGAAAACGCTTGATTTGGGCACGCGAGTAGCCGGCCCCGTGACCTTCAAATGGGATGGCAAAAACGAAAATGGCGTTTTGAGCAGTCCTGGTGTTTATAAAGTCAAAGTTGAGGCCATCATTGACGGTAAAAACACTGTTTTGCAACCGGAAATTGAGTCATTAGTGGAAAGTGTTTCAATCGCCGGAAACGGCGGTTTGAAAGTCAATTTGGCAGGCTTGGGCAATGTTGCCTTTAATCAGATTAAACAAATTCTGTAATCAAGGAGAACTATTATGAGTTTTACCACGGCGTTAAGCGGCTTGAATGCTGCGTCGAATAACTTGTCAGTAACCGGTAATAATATCGCCAATGCGAATACAACTGGGTTTAAAAAATCCCGATCAGAGTTTGTTGATGTTTACGCCAGCAGCATTGGTGGGGTAAGTAAAAACCAGCCGGGCGCTGGCGTCAGAGTATCGGAAGTGGCTCAGCAGTTCAATCAGGGTAATCTTGATTTTACCGAAAACAGCTTGGATTTGGCGATTAGCGGCGATGGATTTTTTACTTTGGCGGATAATCCGGCTGATCTGAAATCGCTGGTGTACAGCAGATCGGGCGCTTTTCGTGTCAACAAGGATGGTTTAGTCACCAATACGCAAGGACAGGCTTTGTTGGCTTATGCGCCGAATGGTAAGACCGTCGCCGACGGTTTCAGCCAAGGTGTGCTGACCACGGTATCCTTGAACACCGGTGCCGGTTTGCCAGCGGCGACGGAAAATATCGATATGAGCGTCAATCTGGATAGTAAGAGCACGGTTCCGGCGGTAGCCACTTTTGATCCGCTCGACAGTAATTCCTATACCAAACAGACGTCGGTGACGGTGTTTGACTCATTGGGTGTATCCCATACTTTGACGACTTATTTCGTGGCGGGTCCCACTACGCCGCCTACCCGGGATTGGTATGTTTACAATTATGTTACCGATGATCCATCCGCGCCGGTCGCAGTAACCAACGCTGGCGGCGGTACCGGCCGTTCAGTGTCTCTGGCAGGTGTACAAGGCGCTGTTGGCGCAGCCGGAGCGGGCGTGGTGATGACTTATGATTCGGCCGGTCAACTGATTGCGCCCAGTGACGGCCAAGTGCAGCTATCTCCCTATGTTACCGGCACGTCAGCGTCCAATATCGTGATGCAAATGAATTATCTGGGTTCGACGCAATTGTCCGCTGCTTTCAGCGTTGACGCTTTGCAGCAGGATGGTTTGCCGGCGGGCCGTTTAACTGGCGTGTCAATTGACGATTCCGGCGTTATTTTTGCTCGTTTCAGTAACGGCGATACAACGCCTCTGGGGCAAGTGGCTTTAACGCGTTTTCCCAATCCACAGGGCTTATCGAAATTAGGCGACACGACTTGGGCGCAAAGCGGTAATTCGGGGGAGCCGATACCAGGCGAAGCCGGCACCGGCAATTTTGGCTTGATTCAATCGGGCGCTTTAGAGCAATCCAATGTCGACTTAGCCGCACAACTGGTCAACTTGATTGTCGCTCAGCAATCTTATCAAGCCAATTCGCAAACGATTTCGACCGAGAATCAGATTATTCAGTCGATTCTGAATATTCGTTAAAACAGTTTCTAATACTGGACTTTTGCCATGGACCGTAGCCTATATATCGCCATGAGTGGCGCCAAGCAAACTTTGTTGGCGCAAAGCAGCAACGCCAATAATTTGGCGAATACCCAAACGACGGGTTTTAAAGCAGATTTTGAGCAGTTTCGCTCGATGCCGGTATTTGGCGCGGGTTATCCGACCCGCGTCTATGCGATGACCGAACGCCCCGGCATCGATCTGACGCGTGGCGCACTGCAGACCACCGGCCGTGATTTGGATGTCGCCATCGATGGCGATGGTTTTATTGCCGTGCAGGGCGCCGATGGCCAGGAAGCTTATACGCGGGCGGGCGATTTACACGTGACGCCCGAAGGATTTTTGCAGACCGGCGAAGGTTTGGCGGTGATCAGCGAAGAAGGGCCGATTACCATCCCCCCGTCGGAAAAGCTGATGATAGGGTCGGATGGCACGATTAGCAGCATCCCTTTAGGCAGCGGTAACGCAACGGCTATCGTCGTGGTGGACCGGATCAAGCTGGTTAACCCGCCTCTGGAAAATCTGGAAAAACTCAATGACAGTTTATTGCATGTAAAAGACGGGCAGCCGGTGGCCACCGATGCCAATGTTAAACTGGCCTCAGGTGTTTTGGAAGGCAGCAATGTCAATGCGATCAATGCGATGGTTGACATGATCGAACTGGCGAGAAATTTCGAGTTACAGACCAAAGTGATGCGTAGCGCCGAACAAAATTCAGCGGCCAGCGCCAAATTGATGCAAATGGCATAAACCGTGCTTTAAACCAAGTAAGACAAAATTTTGGCGCATAGGAGAAAATTATGACAGAACGCGCATTATGGGTGGCAAAATCGGGTTTGGATGCTCAGCAAACTCGCATGGCCGTTATTTCCAATAATTTGGCCAACGTGAATACCACCGGCTTTAAAAAAGGCCGAGCTATTTTTGATGATCTGATGTATCAAAATATTCGTCAAGTCGGCGCCCAGGAAACACAAAACAATCAATTGCCGACAGGTTTGCAGTTAGGCACCGGTGTGCGCAGCGTCGCCACCGAAAAAATTCATACCCAAGGGAATATTCAACCGACTGAAAATGCACTCGACATCGCGATTAATGGTCGAGGCTTTATGCAGATTCTGATGCCGAACGGTGATATCAATTATACCCGTGACGGCTCTTTTAAATTGGATTCGACCGGGCAAATTGTGACGGCTGGCGGTTTGCCATTGGAGCCGGCCATTACGGTGCCGCAGGATTCGATCAGCATTACGATTGGCAGTGATGGCACCGTATCAGCGGCGCAACCGGGTAATCCTGCGCCGGTGCAGATTGGTCAAATACAGACCGCTAATTTTATCAATTCGGCTGGCTTGGAAGCGGTTGGCGATAATCTTTATCGAGAATCGGCCGCAAGTGGCGCGCCGATTTTGGGTACGCCAGGGGAGGGTGAATATGGCGCTTTGGTGCAAGGGTCGCTGGAAACGTCCAATGTCAATGTGGTCGAGGAATTGGTCAATATGATCGAAACTCAAAGGGCTTATGAAATGAATTCCAAAGCCATTTCGACCACCGATCAGATGCTGTCATTTGTTACCCAGCAGCTTTAAAAGAGAGAATTACGATGTTTAAGCGATTAAGGCAAGTTGCAGCAAGGCCGATTTGTTTTAAAGGGTTTGGGTTCCGTCGGGCATTCTTAGGTACGGCTGCATTCGCGGCATGTTTTGCGCTGGCGGCCTGCACGCCTTTACCGCAGCGGGATCCGGCCTTCGCGCCGGTAGCGCCCGCCGACTTGAGGCCGCCGCCGCAAAGCAGCGGATCGATTTATCAATCAGGTTATGACATGCGCTTGTTTGAAGACAATAAAGCGATGCGCGTCGGTGATATATTGACGATCACACTCAATGAGGACACCAGAGCCAAGAAAGCGGATGCGTTGGATACGAAAAAAGACAACCAGATGGAAGTGCAGGTGCCGTCGTTGTTTGGCATGGCGGCTCATGTGCTGACCGGTAATGACATAGCGACCAAATTGCAGTCAACCAAGGAGTTCATAGGCAGTGGCGCCGCCGATCAAAGCAATAGTCTGGACGGCAATATCTCGGTTACCGTGGTCGAACAACTGCCCAACGGCAATTTACGCGTTCGCGGTGAAAAACGCGTCACTTTAAACCAGGGCGATGAATATATTCGGCTATCGGGTATCGTTAGGCCAGTGGATATTGATCCAGCCAATACCGTGTCTTCCGATAAGGTGGCTGATGCGACGATCATGTATACCGGCAATGGCGCGATGGCCGACGCCAGTAAGATGGGCTGGCTGGCGCGCATTGTCAACAGCCCGTGGTTCCCGTTCTAATGTGAGGTTGTCGTTATGAACAAGGCAAGACCAATAAAAGGGCTCACACTCATCTTGCTGACCTTGTTGCCGTGGCAAGCTGACGCCGAGCGGATTAAAGACATTGCCTCGATTGCAGGCGTGCGTTCCAATCAGCTGGTGGGTTATGGTTTGGTCGTCGGCCTGGTGCAGTCTGGCGATAAAACGCGTTTCACCGGGCAGAGCCTGCGCAGCATGATCGGACGTTTGGGGTTGACTTTGCCGCCGGGCGTCGATCCTAAGTCAAAAAATATAGCGGCTGTTTCTATTCAGGCCGAACTACCGGCCTTTGCCAAGCCCGGTCAACAAATCGATGTCACGGTGTCATCATTGGGCGATGCGAAAAGTTTGCGCGGTGGCACTTTATTGATGAGCCCTTTAAAAGGTGCTGACGGTCAGATTTACGCAATCGCGCAAGGCAATCTAGTGGTGAGCGGGCTCAGTGCCTCAGGCCAGGATGGTTCAAGCATTACCGTCAATAATCCGAATGTGGGCCGTATCCCCAGTGGCGCCACCGTTGAACGCACTGTCAATACGCCGTTTTCTGATAGCAAAGAGATCATTTTTAACTTGCATACGGCGGATTTTACAACGGCCAATCGTATGGCCGAAAGCATTAATAACGTCTTGGGTCCGAATACCGCGAAACCGATTGACGCCACCTCGGTAAAAGTCAATGCGCCGGTCGATCCAGGGCAAAAAGTTACTTTCGCCTCGATGATTGAAAACATGGAAGTCATGCCGGATGATGCGCCGGCTAAAATCATCGTCAATTCACGGACGGGTACTGTGGTCATCAACAGCAAAGTCCGGGTGCAGCCGGCCGCCGTCTCGCATGGCAGTCTGACGGTTACGATTAGCGAAAATCCTCAGGTTAGCCAGCCTGCGCCATTGTCTGGCGGACAAACCGTGGTTACCCCTCAATCCAATGTCAAGGTTCAGGAAGAAAAAAATCACATGTTTGTGTTTAATCCGGGCGTCTCACTCGATGAAATTGTGCAAGCGGTCAATAATGTTGGCGCCGCGCCCAGCGATTTGGTGGCAATTTTAGAAGCGCTGAAATCGGCTGGGGCTTTGCGTGCTGAGTTAATCGTAATCTAGCGCTGGATTATTTGAGGCTGGCTATGTTGAACGTACCAAACGCCGATGTTTATACTGACTTTAATGGCTTGGCTAAGCTCAAAAACCAAGCTAAAAATGATTCAAAGGCAGCTTTACACGAGGTGGCCAAACAATTTGAATCCTTATTTTTAAATAATGTACTGAAAAGCATGCGTGAAGCCAAATTGGCTGAGGGCGCTTTGGATAACGATCAAAGCCAATTTTACAAAGAGATGTACGATCAACAGCTCGCAGTACATTTGTCCGGTAAGCCAGGCGTAGGTTTGGCGGATTTGATCGTGAAACAATTGGGCGCAAAAGAGCCAACCGAACATAAAAAAATGGCGATCGAAGACTATTTGAATCGCTCTGCTGGTGAAGTTCAGGCGGTTGCGGTAACCAAGCCTTACCAAAGCCAGCCAAAACCGGCCAGATTGCAAGAAAGCCCTTTGACAAGCCAGCCTTATCATGGCGATTACAGTTTGTCACCGGTCAAGACTGTAGAATCGATAAAGAATGATGAAAAACAGCCGATACAGTCAGCGCAAGACTTTATCCGTCAGTTGTGGCCTTATGCTCAACAGGCGGCTGGTGAGTTGGGTCTGGAGCCGCGGGCGCTTTTGGCGCAAGCGGCTCTGGAAACCGGTTGGGGGCGTTCGGTGATTAAAAATAGCGATGGCAGCAACAGTTTTAATTTATTCAATATTAAGGCTGATAAATCCTGGCAAGGCAAACAAGCGCAGGTGCCAACTTGGGAGTTTGATCAGGGCTTGGGTAAGAAAGTTAACGCCGGATTTCGTTCCTACGGTTCTTATTTGGAAAGTTTTCAGGATTATGTGGGTTTTATAAAATCAAATCCCCGCTATAGCGACGCCTTGAAGCAGGCGAGCCATACCGGCCATTACCTGCGGGAATTACAACAGGCGGGTTATGCCACCGACCCAAACTATGCCGATAAAATTATGGCCATTTATCAAGGTATAGCCTTACCGGAAGCAGCACTCGATCAGGTGAGCGCAATCGCGTCGGATCAAAGCAAGCGGCAGTTATAAAGGGGTAATAGAGGTCATTATGGCAGGGCTTATTGGCACAGCATTATCGGGGATTTTGGCGTCGCAACGGTCGCTGGAAACCACCAGTCATAACATTGCCAACGTCAATACGGAAGGCTATAGCCGTCAATATACCGAACTGGGGACAAGGCCGGCTGAGTTTACTGGTGCCGGTTGGGTAGGGTACGGCGTCAATGTTGAAACCATATCGCGTAGTTATGACCGTTTTATCACTAGCCAATTGACGTCGAGCAGTTCGGCTTTTTCTGAATCCGATATGTTTTCGAGAATGGCGGCGCGAGTAGACAATATTGTGGCGAATGAATCGACAGGATTATCGCCGGCATTAAAGTCATTTTTTAATGCGGTCAATGAAGTGGCCAACGATCCTTCGTCTTTGCCGGTCCGTCAAGTCATGATTTCCGAGGCGGATTCGTTAGCCCATCAATTTAATACCATGTCCGCTCAGTTTGGCGAATTGCTGGATCAGACCAACTCCCAACTGCAGGCGCAAATTACCGATATTAATAACTATGCCCAGCAAATTGCCGATTTGAACGCGCAAATCATTTATGGTTCAAATCGTACCGCGAAGGAGCATTTGGCGAATGATTTGTTGGACAAGCGCGATGCGCTGGTGGCCAAAATTGCCGAAAAGGTTAGTGTGACGACGCTGCCGCAAAAAGACGGCTCGCTTAGCGTGTTTTTCGGCAGCGGCCAAACGCTGGTGCTCGGCACGCAAGCGTCGACTTTATCGCTCGCTGGCTCGGCGACCGATTACAATCATAAGGACATTCTGGTTAACGGTCAGATCATTACCAAACAGATTGCCGGTGGCGAATTGTACGGCGTGCTTAAGTTCAGAGATCAAATTCTGGAGCCTGCGCAAAACCAGCTGGGCTTGCTGGCGGCTGGCTTTGCGGTGGAATTCAATAAGCTTCATACCACGGGCTTTGATCTGAATGGTGCTGCCGGGCAAGATATGTTCAGTCTCGGCACTCCGACATTAACGGTGCCGGTGGTGCCGGACCCGTCCGCGACCGGTACGGTTTCGGCGGTTTATGATCCGGCAACAACCGGACAGTTATATCCGAGCGATTATCAATTGAGTTATGACGGCGCCAATTACACGTTAACCCGCTTAAGCGATAATACAGTGACAACGTATAGCGCGCTGCCAGCGACGACAACGATTAATGGCCCGGGCTTTACTATCAGTACGTCAACTGTGGCGGCCGGCGATCGTTTCTTGATTCGGCCGACATTTGACGCAGCCGGAAAAATCACGACGCTGATTAACAAACCCGAAGAGATTGCCGCTGCCGGTACAAATCTGCCGGGTCCGCCAGTCGCTCCGATTCCAGGCGATAATACTGTGGCCTTGAGCTTGGCCGATCTGGAAAAAAGATCGATTTTGCTGAATGGTAAAACCACGTTCAGTGATGCTTATAGTCAATTGGTCACCCAGGTTGGCACATTAACACACTCGGCCAAGGTGAGCCGTTCGGCGCAGGAAGTATTATTCAATCAGGCAAAACAGACCCGAGAGAATTTGGCGGGTGTTAACCTCGATGAGGAGGCCGCCAATTTGGTCAAGTTTCAAAACGCCTATCAAGCCTCGGCCCAGGCCATTGCTGTGGCACATTCATTGTTTGATACTCTGATTGGCGCAGTTCGTTAGCTTAGGAGCTTTTATGCGTATTTCGACCCCCTGGTCTTATCAATTAAGCGTTAATTCGATGCTCGATCAGCAAGCAAAACTCAGTCATTTGCAAATGCAGTTATCAACGCAAAAAAAGATACTGACGCCGTCCGATAATCCGGCCGGAGCGGCGTTGATCATCGATCTTAACCAGGGCATCAAAGAGACGGAACAATATCAAAGCAATATTAATTCAGTCAGACAGCGTCTGACGCTTTCTGAAAGCTTGCTGCAAAGCTCGGTTGATATTCTCGATCGAATAAAAGAGCTGGGTTTGCAGGCCTTGAATGCCACATATTCGGCTGTTGATAGAGCTACCATTGCGATTGAGATGCAGGAGCTGAAAGAACAGTTGCTGGGTTTGGCTAATACCCGGAATGCCAATAACGAATATCTGTTTTCCGGCTTTAAAAGCAATACCCAGCCCTTCACGAAAAATGTTGCGGGCGGCTATGATTATGGCGGCGATGCCAATCAGCGCAACCTTCAGATTGGTACCAACCGGCAGATTACTGACGGTGATCCAGGCATTAATGTTTTTGGTACGCCATCGGGATTGGCACCGACCGATCCATTACAGATCCCTGGCAGCATTACCAATGTTTTGGAAGCGATCGATAAATTTGCGACTGATTTATCGGTCAATACGCTCAACTCGAACTCACTGGATGATATTGATGCGGCGTTGAACCGAATTTCGACTATACAGTCATCGATCGGTGTCAGGTTGAATGCGCTAGACAGATTGGATAACCTGCATGGCGATGGCGCATTGAGCATGAAAGCGCAATTATCGGAAGTAGAGGATTTGGATATTGCCGATGCAATCAGCAAGTTTACCTTGCAAAGAAATTCGCTGGAGGCCGCGCAACAGGCGTTCAATACGGTAAAGAATCTGTCTTTATTTAATTTTATTCGTTAGCTGATTAATCTAAACAAATCAGTTGGGCGAACGGCGCGCGGCTATTTGAATGCCTGAGTTGCAGCAGGTGATGCCGGCAGCTGCGATCGTATGCAAAAATAGGTCAGGCGAAGGAAAGAATGCCAAAAGTCGGGTCCAAAATCGATACTTTACGATACCTGGTCAATTCGACTGACGACCTCGGAAGAGGCCAGTTCCAAGCCATTTTTGTAACAGATGCTGGCTTTCTCCATGTCGCCTTTGCTAAACATTAAGTCGCCGAGCAGTTGATAAGCTTGAACAGTCGGTTCGGCGGCAATGCTTTTGGTTAAATAGTTTTCGGCTTTTTCAAGATCCTGGCATTTGTTGCTGAGCTTGCCTAAAACCGTCAGCAGAATGGCGTTGTTGGGATGTGAGGTCAACCATTGTTCCGCTGTGTCTAGTTGCGCTTGGATATTCAAAGACTGCGCGCTGCCAAATAATACCAACAAGGTTTCATCCCAATGAATAGACAGAACATCAGCTAAATCGCGTTCAATCAGCGCACCTGCGCCAACATCGATCATCGCGGCAAAATAAATCGCCGCTATTCCTTGCATGCGCTTAATGTGGTTTGGAATTTCAGCCCAGAGTTGCTGAATCGCTTCGGGATCGTTTTTTTCCACGGATTGCTTTAGCAATTGGCTGAAGGCTTGAGTTTCCAGTAATTTTATTTCAGCTTCCATTAACACTTTGTTATTGTTAAGCGACGGAATCAGCTTGCGAATTCCTTCCCAATCACCCAGATGTTGGTAAGTTTGGTGCAACAGCTTCAAAACGCTGGCATGGGTCGGGTCTATCGAATGGAGTTTGGTCAAGGTTTCCAACGCTTGCTCGAATTGTTGTCCGGATAAATGCAGTTCGGCTTGTGTCAAGCCTATCGCAACATCGGAGCCGGGAGCTTGTGCGGCGGCTTTTTTCAAATATTCGTCGCGTTTGTCAAACGCGCCTCGCGATTGTGCCGCTTTTGCCGCCGTTAAATAATGAATTAGCGGCGCGCCGCTGTGAGAGGCGTGCTTGATCAGAACTTTTTCAGCTTTTTCCCAGTTTCCTTCGGCGCTATCAACCAAGCCTGCAATTAAGGCCTCTTGTGATCGGTTAAACCGGACGTTGGAGCCGCGTTTTTTAATTTGGCCCGGTAGTCTAAGCAACCAGCCCAGAAAGCGAAAAAACATGTAAAGTATGAAAAAAATAATGATCAGGCTGACCGCAAACACAACGAGTGAGGTTTCCAAGGACCAATGCCCTATTCCAATCAAAACATAACCTGGATTATCGAATCCTTTGAGCCAGTGATGAACATACACCGCAGCAGCAACTGCAATTAACGAAGAAGCGAAAAAATAAGCAAGTGATTTCATCTGGGCGCTGTTATTTTATGGCTTTGCAGGAGGCGTTTCAGGCGTCTTAGTGGGTTCAGGCGACGCTGTCGGCGAGGGTTCAGGCGGTTCGCTGGCAGCAATGGGCGCCGCTTTTACTGGTTGCAAGGACTTATCCGTTTCGATACGAAGTTTGGTAATGTCTCTGAGCATTTTTAAAGACAGACTGATGTCTGGAAATTGACTGCGGATTTTGATGCCAGCTAATTTGTCCAGTTCGCCAATGAAGCGTTTGGCTTCGCCATTGGGTGAGAAATGCTGGGTTAGCCAACTTTTCGCGTCGGCCAGACTCGAGGTGAAAAGCCCTTCGTTATGCTGAACGAGCGCAATTTTTACCATTTCCAATTTGACCCGCATTTGCTCTCGAAGAAATTGCGCTTCTTCTGGCGTTAAAACTTCTTTGATCGGGTGGTCGGTGCGCTTAATCGTGACAATGCCTTCAATTTCACTGATCGCTGAGTCGAGAAGATTGTTGGCTTCGTTATTGCTGTTAGCGTGCTGACTGCTGTGCTTTGACTGTGGCTGGCTGAGCGTTTTGCCAGAATAGGGCAGAGTTAGCGATAACTTGTCAACATCGGCTTCCAAAGTTTGAATCGATGCGTACAGTCCAACCAGGTCAGGCAGTGTGACGCCACGAAGCGCGGCGATTTCCTTGGCGATTTGCTCGCGCACTTTAAATGCCGCCGCATCGCCGCTTTCTCTCAAACGCTGATCGGCGGCTTCCAGCGCTTCTCGCGTAGTGTTGACGTCGCCAATCAAATGCAGTCTTTCATTGGCGACGCTGAGCAGGTATTCGGCATCGGCGATTAGCCAATCGCCGCGAGTTTTGCCCAATTGGCGCTGAACTTGCGTGATGGCTTCATTGAGTTCCTTGTGGGTAGCATCTAGCTTTTGATTATGTAACTGAGAAAAATCGGCTAGGGTTTTAGTGAAATGTGTATCTTTGCCGGCGATATCGGCTTCCAGCGCTGCCAGTTGGGATTGTATCGCAGCCAGTTGCGATTGATAGTCGCCAATTTTTTTCGATAGCTCGCCTTTGACTTCACCGCCCAAGTCAGACTGGCGTTCCCGCAATTGCTGAACCAAATAATAACCTATCCCTGCTAGGGTAAACACAATGATCAGGATAAAAACGCCAAACCAAAATCCGCTACGCGAGCGATGGGCTTTTTTCTGGTCACCCATTTCTTTTTTTTGTTGTTCACTCACTTCGGCCACTTTATTCCTCTTTTATTAGCTTTATTACAGTGTCTACAATTGCCGAGTCGGAGGGACTCGCCGCCACTTGAGTTCGTTTGAAGCCCATTTGTTGCGCTAGAGTTTGGATTCTTTGGCTTACTAGAACCACTGGTATATTAAATAGTTGTTTATGATATTGCTTGTCGATCAAGGCCATCAAGTTTTGCAATATTTCGTTACTGGTGATTGTGATTGCATCCAAGCCTTGATTGGCCAGTAATTCGATTACTATCGAATTGTCGACATTGGGTCTGACGCGTCTATAAACTTCCAGATAATCCACTTTAACGTTTTGTTTTTGTATCCCGATCGCTAACTCTTCCCGGCCGCCTTGTCCCCGGATAATCAGGCATCTCTGGCCTGGCTGCAGATCTGATTTCAGCGTTGCTAGTAGCGCTTCGCTGCTATTGCCACTAATTGGACAAAGGGCCGGTGTTAATCCGGCATTGCTCAATGCCTGAGCGGTTGCTTGTCCGATGGCGGCAATTTTGTGGGTATCACCAATCGTTATTTTGCCACCATTCGCCTTGAGAGCAAAATTTACTGCATTTACGCTAATAAAAATAAGCCATTGATATCTGTTTAAATTTGCCAGGCAGTTGGTTGTCTCGTAATTATTGGTTGTGGCAACGATTTCGATACAGGGAAAAAGTACCGCGATTCCGCCCCGCTGGGCAATCAACTGGCAGAGATTTTCTGCTTGATGTGCGGGTCGGGTTACCAAAATGTGTTTGTTTTTAAACCGTATCAATGAAGCAGCTCATTGAGAACTTTATCTGCGCCCATAGCCAATAATTCTTCGGCAAGGGTTTGACCCAAGCTGACCGCTTGGTCTAAATTGGCAAAGGCTTCAGTTCGATATAAAACTCGGCCATCGGGGCTGCCCACCAGTCCGCGCATAAATAATCGTTCGCCTTGTTTTTGCGCAAACCCAGCAATCGGCACTTGGCAACCGCCATTTAAGCCAGCGTTCATGGCTCGTTCTGCGCTGATGCAAAGCCCGGTTTCCCAATCGTGTAAGGCGTTTAGCAACTCATTAGTGCGCTGGTCGTCAATGCGGCATTCTATGCCGATAGCGCCTTGGCCTATGGCAGGCAGGCAGATGTTGGCGTCGAGGGCTTCGGTAATGCGGTGCGCCATCCCCAAACGGGTTAACCCGGCGGAAGCCAATATTAACGCGTCATAATCGCCCGCATCCAGTTTCCCTAGACGGCTGTTAACATTGCCTCTTAAGGGTAAAATCTGCGCATCAGGAAATTTTTCTTTGATCTGACATTGCCGGCGCAGACTGGAAGTACCGATACGCGCGTTTGCTGGCAATTCGTCGAGCGATTGATAATGGTTGGCGATAAAAGCGTCGCTTGGGTCTTCACGGCGTAAAATAGCCGCCAAATGCAGGCCTTCAGGAAACTCGACAGGCACATCCTTCATCGAATGCACGGCGATGTCGGCTAAACCGCTTAGCAGACCTTGCTCCAATTCTTTGACAAAAAGGCCCTTGCCGCCGATTTTGGCCAAAGGCGCGTCTAGTATTTTATCGCCGCGCGTGGTCATTTTGACAAGTTCGGTTTTTAGGCTTGGAAAAGTAGTTTTCAGGCGCTCAGCTACATGTTCCGCCTGCCATAAGGCAAGTGGGCTTTGTCGTGTCGCGATTCGTATGAGTTGATTGGCCAATGCTATTTCCTGAGCTATTAATTTTAAAGAGGCAAAATAATAAATCGGAAATGGTTAAAGCGATTTTGCCAAGCGATGCAAAGCTTCACCGCCATGGTTAAATAGCGGCCAGCCATCCCCTGGTAAAACAGCTTTGATGCCCGGTAGGCTAGCGATTCGTTTAACCGACTGAATTGCCTGGTTTCGGTTGGATAGCTTAGCGTCAGGTAGTAAACATAATTCACCGCCGATATGGCAGCGAATCAGGTCGCCGGTAATTAAGGTCGAATGCTCCAAAACCAGAGCCAGTTCGCCTGGTGTTTTTGAACCGTCAAGCTGATAGGCGGTCAGTCCTGGAACGATCTCTTCATTATCTTCAAGCCAGCGTTTGCAAGCGACTGGGAAACTATCTTCTTCGGCTGCGGGACCGAGTACAAATGCGCCAGTGGCTCGCGCAATATGCTCGGTATCCCGACAGTGGTCACTGTTAGTAATGACGATAAAGCTGACGCCGCCCAATCGTTGTAGATGATTATGGTCATGTTCTGACAAAGGCAAAGGGTCGATTAAAACATTGCCGCCATCACGCGTCCAGAGGATGCTGTGAAAATCAAGATTGCGTTCTTCGTCGAATTTGGACCAGCCAAATAAATCTTTTCTGTGCAATTGTTTCATGTCCTACTCCTTTGGAACTCATTATACCGATAATTGCGTCGAAAAAATGCTTAAGGTTTAAGTTGAACCAGAATCCTGCTGTCTATGAGCGCGGCGAGAAAGAGCATTGACTAGATATTGCGCTCGGGTTTTTTCATCTGCATTGGCCCAACTGATAATTTCTGTTAGAGATCGAAAACAGCCCAGGCAAATATCGTGATCATCCAGGCAGCAATTTCTGATGCAGGGCGAGGTTACAAATTGAGCGTTTTGCTTCATTTGGCGTAATTGTTTTTGGAACGATTTGGCGATGTTAAAGGTTGCATTAATCTTTGATTGACTTGGGCACTTTCATCAATAAAAGCCTAACAATAAATTCTTTTTCAAGAAAATCACATAAAAAAATTCTTTAACTATACTTTCAAAAAAAACGATTTAGCTTCCAAACGGCAATCGTTTCAGCTTTAAAAATACAACAATGGAGAAAACAATGGCAAGTATTCTTGCAGTTGATGATTCAGCTTCGATGAGAAAAATGGTGACCTTTACCCTTAAAGGAGCTGGCTACGACGTTGAACAGGCCGTGGATGGTGTTGATGCGTTGAATAAAGCTCAAGCCAAGCAGTTTGATTGTATCGTTACCGATGTCAATATGCCCAATAAAGACGGCATTACTCTAATTCGTGATTTGCGAGCTTTGCCGGACTACAAATATATTCCGATGTTGATGTTAACAACCGAATCAGGCATAGAGAAAAAACAGGAAGGTAAGGCGGCAGGCGCAACCGGTTGGATAGTCAAGCCTTTTGATCCCGACCAATTGTTAAAGACTTTGAAAAAGGTTTTAGGCTGATCGTTGTTCATTCATTTTAAGGCCATTCGGGTAAATTTATGTCTATCGATATGTCACAATTCCATCAGGTGTTTTTCGAAGAATGCTTCGAAGGCCTGGAAGCGATGGAGTCAGGATTGCTAAACCTGGATACGGGCGATATTGATTCGGAAGTGATCAATACCATTTTCAGAGGAGCGCATTCGATAAAAGGCGGCAGTGGAACTTTTGGATTTAGTGATGTTGCTGATTTTACTCATGTCATGGAAACGTTGCTGGATGAAATGCGTGATGGGCGTAGAAAAGTTACCCAGCCGGCGATTGACGTTTTATTAGGTTCAGTTGATTGCTTGCGGACCATGCTAACTTCGATTCAAGGTGGAGATCAAGTTGATCAGGCAACAGTAGGGAAATATAAATCCGCGTTGGAAGTCGAATTGTATGGATCGGCAAAAGAATCAAAAGCCAGTGCGGTGGCTGCTCCTCCTCAGACAGTTATTGAAAAGCCGCTAGTTTCGGAGAAAGCCGTTGACGAGCAGATTGGAACGGTTGAACAAGGCTGGAAAATTTCTTTTTGCCCTTATCTGGATTTGCTTAAGACAGGCAATGATCCGGTTAGAATGTTTCGGGAGCTTGCGGAGCTGGGGGAGTTTGCCGCGACGGTTAATACCCAGGATATCCCTGATTTTTTCGAGCTCGATCCCGAAGAGTGCAATTTGTCTTGGGCTTTGCAAGTGGTCGGCGATATTCCTTTAACCGAAATAAAAGAAATATTTAATTGGGTGGAGGGTGATTGTGAACTCGACATCCAGCCAATGGAAAAAAAAACCGCAAAGCTGCCATCGTCGGCCAAAAAAGCTGAGCCTGAAACAGTTAAAGCTGAGGCAGCGCAAAGCCAGCCATCCCCACCAGCTCAAATCAAAGACAGTCAGGAGGGAATTGTTAAAACCGAGGCTCAATCGGCTGAAACGGATCAGAATAAATCATCTGTCAAAGCATCGAGTTCAATTCGGGTCGATACTGCGAAAATCGACGCATTAATTAATATGGTTGGTGAAGTTGTCATAACGCAGTCCATGCTGGGCTTAATTGGTGAAAACTTTGTGATGGATCAATTGGCTCAGCTTAAAAGAGGATTGTCTCAACTGGAGCGTCATACGCGGGATTTGCAGCAAAGTGTAATGAATATTCGGATGCTCCCGATTAGTTTTGTGTTTAGCCGTTTCCCCCGATTGGTGCACGACATCAGTGGCAAGTTGGGCAAAAAGATCGAATTAAAACTAGTTGGGGAAAGTACCGAGGTTGATAAGGCGGTTGTTGAGTTAATTAATGATCCTTTGGTGCATTTGATTAGAAATAGTCTTGATCATGGCATAGAAATGCCCTCCGATCGAATTTCTGCGGGCAAACCGGAAACCGGAACGATAGAATTGAAAGCCTATCACCGCGGGGGACATATCGTTATTGAAATAATTGACGATGGACGTGGGCTGGATAGAAAAAAGCTTATTGCCAAAGCGATCGAAAAAGGCTTGATCGATGAAAATAGCGTTTTGAGCGACAAACAAGCCTTTGAATTAATCTTCATGCCTGGATTCTCAACGGCAGAAAGCATCACAGACATTTCTGGCCGTGGTGTTGGCATGGATGTTGTCAGAAAAAATATTCAGGCCTTAGGCGGGAATATAGAAATCATTTCCGAGCTTGGAAAAGGAACAACGATATCCATTCACTTGCCGCTTACTTTAGCGATATTAGATGGCCAGTCCGTTGCTGTTGGAGATGAGACTTACATCGTACCCTTGGTGTCGATCATAGAATCGATAAACATCACTGAAAAAATGCTTAATAAAGTAGCTGGCAAGGGTGAAACATTTCGCTTGCGTAATCAATATATTCCCATTATCAGAATGCACGACATTTTTAATGTTCAGCCCAAAAATAAATCCAAAATAGCGGAGGGTGTGGTGGTGGTGGTCGAAGGACAAGGGGTTTTGTGCGGCTTATTTGTCGATGAACTGTTAGGGCAACAGCAAGTGGTCATTAAATCATTAGAAGCTAATTACCGCAGGGTCGAGGGCGTTTCCGGCGCTACTATTTTGGGCGATGGTTCAGTCGCATTAATTCTTGACGTTCCTGGGCTCGTAAGGTACTCGAACCGTTAATTATTGCACAGTCGTTAATAGTTAATACAGTGAAAGCAACTATGACATCAGAAATTGAAACTAAAGACATCGACCAAAATCGATATAACAAGAAGCTAGATAATGCTGCTCAATATTTAAGTTTTGCTTTGGGGCGTGAAGAATACGGGGTTGATATTCTCCGGGTTCAGGAAATTCGCAGTTGGGAGCCTGTGTCCAGAATACCTAATGTGCCGTTCTATGAAAAAGGGGTGGTTAATTTACGCGGTTCTATAGTGCCGATAATCGACTTGCGGGAAAGATTCCGCCTTAAGTTTGCCGAATATACGTCTTTAACTGTGGTGGTGGTTCTGCAGACCAGCGATGGTAACAAAACGAGAACCATGGGCGTCGTTGTTGATTCGGTGTCAGATGTGATCACGGTGGATAAAACCAAAATACAGGATGCGCCTGACTTCGGCACAAAAGTCAGTAATGAATTCATTAACGGTTTGGTATCGGTTAATGAGCGAATGGTAATGTTGTTAGACGTTGACAAATTACTGAGGCTGGAAGATTTGGAGATGGTTGAAAGTTAAGGTTTGTTGAATTTGGAGTTGCGTTTGTGAAGTTACTGAACAAATTATCTTTAGGGGCTGAGTTTGAAGATGGCGGCTATGAAGGCTGATACTGATACTGCAAGCCAAGAGGTACTGATGCAAAAAGGTCAGATTTTGATTACCAAAACTGATCTAAAAGGCAAAATTACTTATGCAAACGACCTATTTTTAGAAACGACAGGCTTCACCAAGAGCGAGCTCATTGGTGCAGAACATAAATTGGTTCGCCATCCGGAGATACCTGCTGCCGTTTATGCCGAATTACGAGCATCGTTAGATGTGCTTAAGCCGTGGAACGGTATACTGAAAGGAAAAACTAAATCGGGAAAGTTTTTTTGGTTTGAAGCTAATGTCATTCCTTTGTTTAAAAACGGCAAAGTTAATGAATATCTTTATGTTCGTTATATGCCGAAACCGGAGCAAGTGGAAGCAGCGAAACGGCTGTATCAAAACATTGCTGAAAATAAAGCGACTCTGAGCCCTACTGGTTTGGCAAAGGCTTTCAAGGCCACACGCGAACTGGCTATCTGGAAAAAAATGACGATTGCATTGATGTTATTTTTATTCCCACTAATTTATTTTGCGTATCGACTGTTTTTAAACCAAGAGTATTTTTTGTTGGGAGGCGTTTTTTTACTGACGTTGCTTGCTGTTTTTATTTGTGGCAGCTTGACTTTATTAATCCACAACTCTCTCGAAAGCGCAGTATTTATTTTGTATTCAATGGCGAATGGCCAGTTTCGAAATAAAATTGAGTTAAACCGAAAAGATCAGGTGGGTGATTTTTTTCGCGGGATTTATTCCACTCAAGTCAAAATGAATTCGCAATTGGCTGAATCCAAGCAGGTCGCTACTGATGCCTTGCGTATCAACAGAGCGCTTGATGATGTGCGATCAGGCGTGATGGTGCTAAATAAGGATTTTAATATCATTTATTTGAATGAAGCCATTAAGCGAATGTTCAATAAAGTGGAAGCTGATTTTCGAGCCCAGATTCCTGAATTTAATGCAGAAACATTACTAGGGTCTTCGATGAATGTTTTTAAACAGGCTGATTTACAGCAAGACAGTTTATTGAAAATTACCGGCCCGATAGATAGCAATCTGGTATTCGGTAACCGCTTTCTTACTGTTCATATTAGCCCTGTTACCGAGGATGACGGTGCAAAAGTTGGTTTTGTGGCTGAATGGCTGGATAGAACCGACGAAGTACAAATGGAGCAGGAAATTGAGACTTTAGTCGCTAAAATTAAAGCTGGCGCTCTGGATAGCCGTGTTCAGATTAGTACGCAACAAGGCTTTTTAAGGACTTTAGGTACTGGCATTAATCAATTAACCGATGTAATCGAAGGGGTGTTTGACGATATTAACCAAGTGATGGACGCTATGGCTAAAGGTGACTTGACCAATGTCATTGACAACGATTACCGCGGTGTTTACGGTGAGTGTAAGTCGAATATTAATCATACGCTGGCCAAAATGAACGAGTTTATTGGGCAGATTAGGAGCGCGGCAAATTTTGTCGATGAATCGTCACAAGAAATTTCCAGTGGTAATAAAAATTTGTCGCAAAGAGTTGAGCAGCAGGCGGCGAATCTAATTGAGACAGCCAGTAGCATGGATGAGTTTACCGGTACGGTAACCAGCACTGCGGATAATGCAAGAGAAGCCAATATTGTGGTTGCTGAAGCCAAACATATTGCTGAAAAAGGAGGCGACGTAGTGAGCTCAGCTATTGCAGCCATGCAAGAAATTAATGAAAGCAGTAACAAGATCGCTGAAATAATCAGCGTAATCGATGAGATTGCGTTTCAGACCAATCTGCTGGCATTAAACGCTTCGGTAGAAGCCGCAAGAGCGGGCGAGCAGGGTAGAGGATTTTCGGTTGTCGCGACGGAAGTTCGTAATTTAGCCCAACGCAGTGCGAATGCGGCAAAACAAAGTAGCGAGTTGATTCAGGCAAGTGTTCAAAAAGTGCGAACGGGTACCACGTTTGTAAACGAGTCTGGCGTTGCTTTTAATGAAATTATCGACAGTATCGGAAAAGTGGGTCAAATCGTTTCACAAATTGCAGACGCTAGTTCGGAGCAATCTCGTGGTATTGGCTTGGTAAATTCGGCATTAGCCGAGCTAGATGAAATAACCCAACAAAACGCTACTTTGGCCGGTCAAGCAGCGGCTGCGAGTATGGCTTTAACAGAATTGTCAACAAACATGACGCACCTGTTAAGCTTTTTTACTGTGGATGCGTTAACTTTCAATACGTCTAATATTGATAACAAATCCGACAAACCGGTAACTCATAAATCACTAAATACGAAGAGGGCTGTATCAAAGCAACAACCTCAACGCCAGCAAAAAACACTGGTTGATAGTAATGAATGGGAAGAATTTTAGTAATAGATCAATCAGCCAGCAATTAGGAATGAATCGTAATCGGCAGGAAACAGACAAATGACAGCGAAAACACAGCTCAATGAAAATGCAGTAGAACAGTTTCTTACTTTCCAGCTCGCCGGTGAAGCTTATGGCGTAGAAATACTTAAAGTTCAGGAAATTAGAGGTTGGGAAGCGGTTAGGGCAGTGCCAAATACTCCCGATTTTATTAAAGGAGTATTGAATTTAAGGGGTTCGGTAGTCCCTATTGTCGATTTGCGGGAACGCTTTTCGCTTGCCCGTGCGGATTATTCGTCCAAAACGGTTGTCATCGTGCTTTGTGTTGAGCATGGGAATAATCCGTTTGTGATGGGTATCGTAGCCGATGCAGTTTCTGATGTGCTGGATATTAAAGTTGACGAAATAAAAAAGTCGCCCAATTTGGGGGCTAAAATCAATACGCGTTATATGAGGGGTATGCACGTGTATAAACAGCATATGATTATGTTGCTGGATGTCGATAAATTGCTTAACCCCGACGAAGTTGAAAGTATGGATGCGTTGGGGTAAGCAGTGAAGGTAGTGACGGTCATTAATCAGAAGGGTGGTGTGGGGAAAACCACTACGACAGTCAACTTGTGCCACGCTCTTGCTGAAGCGGGAAAAAAAATCACCGTGATTGACCTTGATCCTCAAGGGCATTTAGCCGTTTCATTTGGCACTCGTATAGGCGAGCAGAGTGGAATTGGTGAAGCCATGTTGAAGGAAAAACCAATTAAGCAGCAGATTGTCCAGGTTAGAAATAATTTGCAATTGATTACTGCGGGAGCCAAGTTAAAAGATATTGAACAATTAACGGGTAATGGAACGCCGCGCGGAGTGTTATTAAAAAATGCCTTGAACGGAAGTTTAAACGATCAAGATTTTGTTTTTATTGATTGCCCGCCGTCGTCTGGCTTATTGATAGCGAATGCGCTGGTTGCGACGGATGAGATACTGATTCCGATGACAGGCGACTTTCTCTCTTTACAAGGGTTGTCGCATTTAATGGCTACGGTAAAGCGATTTGAGAAGACTTTAAAAAAAGAATACAAATCGTTACTCGTAATCTCGCGTTATGCGCAAACCAGACGAATTTCAACGCAAGTTTTGAATAGTTTACGTTCCTATTTTCCAGGCAAAATTTTAGCGACGATTATTAGAGAGGCTGCTGTTTTGGCGGAGTGTCCTAGTTTTGGCAAAACCATTTTCGAATATAGTCCCAAAAGTCGGTCAGCAAGTGATTTTAGAAGCCTTGCCGATGATTTTCTTGAAGGAAGAGTGATGTATGGCAGCGAATGAAAAAAAAAATCTAATTGGCTATGATCCTTTAGCTTGGCTAAGCGAGGAAATTGAAACCTTTGCGGAAGAGCGTCAAGTTACAGTAATTGAAGAAGCTGAGACAATTGCGACGCCTGAATTTGAAGATGCTGCTGGTAAACAAGAAGATAGCGAGCTTGCGCCTGTCAGCGAAAGTGAAATTTCCGGTATAGAACCAGAAAAGATTAATATGGAAATACTAGCAGAAGACAGTAGTGTGGTTAACCAAGCTGATGATATAACTGAAGCGGATGATGACATTGAATCGCTAATTAAGCTGGATTCAACGTTAACGATTCAAAATGTCGGCAAACTGTATGAAAGATTGAAAAGATCGTATTTTGCAAATCAAGTGCTTGAAATTAATGCTTCGCATGTTGTTTCTATCGATACTGCAACGCTGCAGCTATTGGTTGCGTTGAAAAAGAACGCTGTCAAACAAGAAAAAAAGATTGTTTTTTCAGAGCCTTCTGAGCGGTTTATTGAGTCGGCCGAATTACTGGGTTTGCTTGATCTGTTTGAAATAAAAGCGTCCATCTGAAAATCAAGTTAGAGGGACTTTTTACGAATGGCAATTGTAGAGAAAGAACGGGAATTTAAGTTTACAGTTGAAGATTTTAATTTTTTAAGGAAATTATCTAATGAACATTCTGGCATACAAGTTCCCGACGAGCGCTTTGATATGTTCTATTCAAGGCTGTCAAAACGAGTCAGAAAACTTGGTTTAAGTAATTTTAAAGAATACTGCCATTATCTGTCGAATCACGCAGACAATGAATTTACCGAATTCATTAATGCAATCACAACGAATTTAACGGCATTTTTTAGGGAAAATCATCATTTTGACTATTTACGCGACGTGGTGATACCAGAGTTGTTGGTCCGTAATAAAAGTTCTCAACAGATAAAACTATGGTCTGCGGGATGTTCTACTGGTGAAGAGCCTTATTCATTGGCTATGACACTGTTGGAAAATGTGCCCAATAACTGGGATATCAAAATTTTGGCGACTGATTTAGATACCAATGTGCTGCAAACAGCAAAAGATGGCGTTTATGCTGAGGAACGAGTCGCTGGCATCTCGGAGCAAAAATTGAAACGCTGGTTCATGAGGGGGAAATCAGGGCAATTGGGCCAAGTAAAAGTCAGGCCTGATTTACAACAAATTATTCAGTTTAAGCAATTAAATTTGATGAAAGAATGGCCGATGAAATGTTATTTCGACTTTATTTTTTGCCGCAATGTGCTGATTTATTTTGATCGGGAAACCAAAGCTAATCTTGCTAAAAGATACGCAAACATGTTGAGTAGTAAGTCCTGGTTATTTATAGGACATTCAGAATCGTTGAGTCAGCTTTCATCGGAGTTTGAATTGGTTGCATGCACCACTTACAGGAAAAACAAGTGAGTCATAATGAATACTAACGTCAAAATTAACAGACCCTCGGTAGCAGGATTTGAGCACATTAATCGCTACTGGGATCGTGATCATGAGATTGTTGCGGCTAAGATTTTGCCCGGTGAATATTATGTAACGCAAGAAAATGAGCTAATAACGACGGTTTTGGGTTCATGTGTGGCTGCTTGTATCAGAGATAAAGAAACCGGTATCGGTGGTATGAATCACTTTATGTTGCCTGAAACCAATTCGAGTAAATTGAAAAGAGGCAGTGAAGCAGTTGTCGGCAATGCAACGCGCTATGGAAATTACGCGATGGAGCATTTAATCAATAGTATTTTAAGCAATGGCGGCAAACGAAAAAATCTGGAAGTGAAGGTATTTGGTGGCGGTAAGATTATTCCAACATTAACTGATGTAGGAACCAAAAATATCGAATTTGTATTGGACTATATCGACCAGGAAGGGCTAAAGCTGTTATCCCAGGATTTGGGCGATATTTATCCCAGGAAAGTCATTTATTTTCCTCAAACTGGGAAAGTCGGAATGAAAAAAATTCAGGATTTACATAATGACGTGATTGCCCAACGAGAGCGCCAATACTTTAACAGCCTTAAAAATGCGCCTGTTGAAGGCGACGTAGAGCTGTTTTAGCCATAGGTTTAGGGCATGAAAAAAATACGTGTATTGATCGTTGATGATTCTCAAGTGATTCGGGATGTTTTGACTGAAATTCTAAACTCATCGCCTGACCTCGAAGTAGTGGGTACTGCAGAGGATCCTCTGATCGCTAGAGAAATGATCAAACAATTGAATCCGGACGTATTAACGCTTGATATCGAAATGCCGCGTATGGATGGAATAACTTTTTTACGTAATTTAATGCGTCTAAGACCGATGCCGGTTGTAATGATTTCTGCCCTGACCGAGAGCAATGCGGAAGTAACCTTAACGGCGTTAGAGTTGGGTGCGGTCGACTTTATTGCGAAACCAGCAGGAGATACAGAGAATACTATGAATGAGTATGCTGAAGAAATCATTGCCAAAGTCTTGATGGCGTCAAAAGCAAATTTCAAGAAAGCAAATTAAGAGAAGATCATGAACAAGATACGGGTGTTGATCATTGATGATTCAGTGTTAATCAGGAAATTGTTAACAGAGATTTTAAACTCGTCACCCGAAATTGAAGTTGTTGGCGCAGCAGCGGACCCTCTAATTGCCAGAGAAATGATCAAGCAATTGCATCCGGATGTGCTGACGCTGGATATCGAAATGCCGCATATGGACGGCATAACCTTTTTAAGAAATCTTATGCGATTACGGCCAACGCCAGTGGTCATGATTTCAACTCTGACAGAGAAGGGCGCAGAAGTTACTTTGGAAGCGCTGACCTTAGGAGCGGTTGACTTTGTCGCCAAGCCTAAAGTAGATGTGATTAACTCGTTAAATCATTACGCGGATGAAATTATTGGCAAAGTTAAAATGGCTGCGCGGGCTAATGTTAGCACGAACTCCAACCGGGTTGTAAAAAATAAAGAATCCGCTCACGCAACTGTAGAAAACTTAGCGAGAAAGGATGCGTCAACTAGGCAAACTAACAAGATAATTGCACTTGGGGCTTCAACAGGTGGGACCGAGGCGATTAAAACAGTAGTAAAAAGTCTGCCTGCCGACACACCGCCGATAGTCATTACCCAGCATTTGCCGGCTGCCTTTAGCGAGTCCTTTGTTCGTCATATCGATCTGATTACCGCGATGACGGCAAGCATACCCAAGCATGGTCAAGTTGTTGAAACTGGACATATTTATCTCGCCCCCGGCGATCGGCACATGCTAATTGTAAAAGAGGGTGTTAAATATGTAATTCATCTGGATAATGGAGAGCCGGTCAATAGGCATAAGCCTGCGGTCGATGTCATGTTTCGCTCGGTGGCTCATTGCGCAGGCGCTCATGCTGTGGCTGTGTTGCTGACGGGCATGGGAGCTGATGGCGCGATGGGTATGAAGGAAATGCATGATGTGGGTGCTAAAACGGTCATTCAAGATGAACAATCCAGTGTTGTATGGGGTATGCCGGGCGCGGCTTTCAGACTAGGCTGCGCCGACTATGTAGTGCCGTTGGAAGATGTCGCCAATAAGGTTTATTCACTCGTTCGATAACGTTTTTAGCCCCGTTAACTATACTCGTATTATTTTTATTACTCACAGTGACTGATTATGACGAATCAAACAAAAGCTCAGTTTATTGCGGTCGCATCGATTACTTCAGAACTAAGCGCGGTTATGGTGATTGCGAAAGAAATTTCACTGGCCGCAGCCAACGCCAAAGCGATTGCGTTTCGGGCTGGCGATAAGGCCAAGGGGTTTCAGCCGATCACTGATTTTATTAACGAATTGGCCAAAGAGACCATCGAAAGAGTTGCAACCATTAATCAATTGGCGATTTTGCTATATCGAGTGACGGTAAATGGCTATCGTAAAACATTAGCGTATGAAAATTTTGAACGCGCTGTGAAAATGAGCGGCTCAGCCGCGCATGTGGATTCGATGCAGAAAATCTTAGAAGAAGCAAAAGTGGTGATGCAAGATTGTCAGCGGCAATTTAAGCGCGATGTTGCTTTATTATTGGCTCAATTAGAAGCGGTAATGCACCATGCTCGTGCTGCGCGGGTAATTGCGGCTAACTCTCGTATTGAAGCATCCCAGGCGGGAGAGTATCTGCAAAGTTTGCAAACTGTCGCCGAAAGTGTTGATAGCGCGGCGCATACCATCCACGATAATGTTCAGCGTTGCAGAATGTCATTATCCCTATTCCGAAATAATTAATTAAACAAGTGCTTGCGCCAGGAGTGATTGTTTCATGAAATCGACAAAAATTTACGAAGGATCGCACCAATGGATTATGTTTGGCAGGGATGAACATAAACCAGAGAATATCATAGACTCGAATCAATATATCGTTAGAACAGCAAAACGCTGTCTGTTGCTGGATCCGGGCGGATTCGAACTGTTTGCGCCAATGATGGCGGCGGTTTTGCATCATACGCCTGTTGAACAAATTACTGATATTTTTGCTTCTCATCAAGATCCTGACGTTATTTCGTCATTGAGTTTATGGGATCAGGCTTTAACTAATGCGAAACTGCATGCGCCCGGAATATGGGAGGGTTTTTTACGGCATTATGGCTGCGAATCAACAGAATACGTGTCGATTCCTGATCATGGCGGCAGTATAAAACTTGATACTGTGGAACTGCAGATTATTCCTGCGCATTATTTGCATTCATCGGGAAATTTTCATGTTTATGACCCGCAGGCAAAAATTTTAATGTCGGGTGATGTGGGTTCAGCCTTGGAGCCACCGGGCGCACCAATGTTTGTTGAGAAATTTGATGCGCATACGGAAAAGATGCGTTATTTTCATCAGCGCTGGATGCCTTCCAATCATGCTAAAAGAGCTTGGATTGAACGAGTTAGAAATCTGGATATCGATATTATGGCGCCGCAACACGGGCGTATGTTTAAAGGCGACGATGTCAAGCGCTTTTTAGACTGGTTTGACGCTTTGCAAGTCGGCATCGCTGTTTGATTTGATTGTTATCTTCGATTGGTGATTCCATGCGGTACATGAGCGGAAGCGACATGTTCCGTGGCTGATTCGCAATGGCCTTTTTGGTCGTCAAAAAAAATATCAGCGCCAAAGGCTTTTAGAAATCCGCCTTTTGACATTCCACCTAAAAATAGGGCTTCGTCGATACGAATGCCCCACGCCCTTAATGTTCTGACCACGCGCTCATGTGCAGGCGCCGCTCTAGCTGTGACCAGTGCGGTTCTGATCGGCGAAAGCTCTGAGTCGAACTGCGTTTGTAAATGGTGCAGAGCGCGAAGAAAATCCTTGAACGGCCCGCCGGGAAGCGGTTTTTTCGCTTCTCTGTGCTCATTTTCTGTGAAAGCCTGTAAGCCTTTGTTTTGATAAATTTGCTCTGACTCATCAGAAAAGATAACGGCATCGCCATCAAATGCAATTCGCAGCTGGTCGGTTGCAGTGTCTTTGCCTGGTCCGCTTAAAATCGTAGCGGCCGCAAAACCCGCAGACAGCGCCTTTGCAACATCATCGGCGTTACTTGATAAAAATAGATGTGCGCCAAAGGGCAAAATATAGCAGTAGGGAGAAATGCCGCTGGTAAAAGCAGCGCGAGTAATGTTCAGACCATGGCGCGCTATCGAATTGAAGATGCGCAAACCGGTGTCGGCGCTATTCTGCGATAACAGAATAATTTCTACCAATGGCTTATTCGGGCTGTGATTATTGAGGCTTAATAGTTTTTTGACTAATGAAAAACCATGACCCGGCGCCAACACTTCGTTTTCATGCTCAATTTGATAGCGGCAAAACGCTTCTTTGCCCTGAGTTTCAAATATTCTATGAGATTCATCAAGGTCGAACAGAGCACGGGATGAAATGGCAATGACCAATTTTTGCTTAGCTTGCATAGATTGTTGTTTAGCCGGATTGTTATTAGGTTAATTGCCGACCCAGACTGAAGTTAAATTAAGCGCTTTTTTAACTCTGGCCGCATAACTCGACGCCTCCTGCTTCGTGTCAAAGCCGCGCACTCGAAGCCGATACCAGGTGATATCTTTTATTTTGATCGGGATAACTTCAACAGGCACGCCTTTTTGAATAAATTCATCCGCTTTACTGTTAGCATACCATTGCTGCTTATAAGCAATCAGATTGACCGACCAATTCGTTGAACTGGCTGTAGTGGGTCTTTTTGCCGTAGCGATGGTTTTGTGGGATGCCTTGCTTGATTTTTTTTTCACTACCGACGGTTTTTTTATCGCCGCCTGATTCACATTTGTTGGTTCAGGGGCGAGCTCTTTTTCTAATAAGACCGGCGTTGAGTCAGCTGCTTTTGTTGTTTCAGAAATGGAAGCAAGCGCTTCAGGGGTTGCGGCTTTGTGTTCATTGGCGCTTGGCGCCTGTTGGTCGTGCGTTTCGAGCGGTTGATGTTCAGCGGTTTGATTGCTTGTTGTAGGCGTAGCCGCCGGTTTTTCCGTAGCGGGCTTATGATTGGCTACTTCATTATTGTGGGCGGTTTGGCTATGTTCAGCGTCATCATGGGCTGAATCGTGATGTGGTTTTGTTGGCGCTTGTACTATTGCTTCATGCTCAGTAGCCGCCGGCGGTGCGGATGGCTCCGCTTCGGCTATTGATTCGTGGGCCTGCGGTTCATGCTCGATGGGTGAATGCTCAGCACTTGCAGGCCCCTCCGGCGGCGCTTCGTTAGCCATTGCTTTCTCATGAGGCGGTTCGCCTGATGCAGGCATCGCAGGCTCTTTTTGCGCTTGCAATTGCACAATCAGGGCGGAGAGTTGATTAATTTGCGATTTTGCCCGATAGGTGACGAAGCCAAGCACTAAGGCGCTGATGACGGCAGCGACGCCAAAGCCCAAAGCGGCATAGGTGGTAAGCGAAGCTTTTTTGATTTGAGTTTCGTAATCGCTAATTTGCTTTTTCTGCTTTTTATTTAGCGCCTCTTGTTCGGATTTAAATTGTAACAAGGCAGGAATGCTCGCTGCTTCAATCGATGAGTCCTGAGTTTCTGTGGCCTTTTCCGCAGAGGCTGGTTTGGTGGTAATTTGACTGAATGTTTCTGGCTCAGGTTTTTCAAAGTTTACAGATGGTTCAGCATCACTTGCTTCGTCATCGAATGATTCCGGTGTATCAGGATCAAAGTCATCGACTGAATGAGCGGTAATGTCGAATTCATCGGTTATTGGGCGCTGGTTTGCAGAGTCCGCACTGAAGATTTCGGCCTCGTCATTGACAGACTGCACAGTGGATGATTTTGCTGAGGGTGTCGACAGTGGGATGGGATAGGGGTCATTCAAATCATCGCCAAATTCATCGTAGTCTTCAGACAGCTCTATAGCTTCTGGCTCAATAGTGTCAATGATAATATCGGCTTCGGCAGATTCCTCGTCATCCGACCCAATTTCATGATTTGTGTCCAGTGGTTCATTGGGGGGCTGGTTTTGCTCCAATATCGTTTCAGACGCTAGGTCTAGTCCGTCATTTTCTTGAAGCTCATGAAAATCATTGAGTTCATCAAGCGCTGAGAATTCGTCCAGTTTGTCTGTCAAATCCGCAAGGTTGTCGTTTTTGTCATCGAACAAAAGATTCTTGCTTTGATTGGGAGCCGGGTCAGTTAGAGCCGAAGCGGCCGGATTAGAGTCTTTATCATGGTTGAGCGTGTCAAAGTCAGATGAACTCAGACTATCATCGTCCTTAGTCACGGAATTCAGTAAATCTAATGGAAATTCCAGGTCGGCGGCGAAGTCATCGACGATTGCCAGGTTTTCATCAGCGGCGGGTATCTCAGTTGAAATATCCGCCAGAGCAAAATTGTCATTGTCGTTAGTAGAAAAATCGCTGTCATCCACCGCAGGCGGCAGTTCTTCATTCACATCAAAGCCGGCGTCGAGCAATAAGCGATCAATGACATCTTCGTCAGCTTGCGGATGATCTTGAGGCGTCATTGACAAGGCAGCTTCATCCAGCAATGCGTCTAGTTCCGCATCGAGGCGGTTTGGTTTTAGATTTGATTTATTTTTTGTTGAATCTGCCATAGGTACACTCTCGAATGACTAGTAAAATAATCATAACGTAGGATTGAGTCGCTCTATTCGCGCTTTACCGGACGTTATTGGTCGAATGTTTTAATGATACTTAAAATTCATAAAGTTTCATGTATTTGATGATAAACTTTCTAAAAAAACAACAGAACCCCTTATGCAATTAGCTATTACTGCTTTAGGAAATAACCATCCCCGTTTTCTGGCTGAAATATTGCCCGCAATTCGTGCATGCAAATGTAATCTGATTGAGATCAGATCCACCCGGCTTTCAAGATCAGTTGCGGCTTATTTGCTGATTCAGGGTAACTGGAATCAAATAGCCAAAATTGAAAGCATGCTGGATTCCATGCAAAAACGCTTGGAGATTAAAATCCATGCTATCAGGCCCGATCCCAATGGCAAAATGAAGGAAAGCATGCCTTATTCACTGGAAACAATATCGATGGATCGGGAGAATATCGTTGAATCTATTATCACTTTTTTGTTCGATAAAGGCATTGACATTGAAGAGGTGTCGGGGAGTTCTTATCAAACGCCTTATGTTCAGACTAGCGTATTTTCGACTAAGTTTATTTTATTGATTCCGCCAGACATTCATTTGTTGTCTTTGCGCGAGGAATTTTTGGAGTTTTGCGATCATTTGAATATAGATGCGATTCTCGAGCCGATCAAACGATAGGAAGGAACAATGACAGCGAACAAACAAGGCGAAGTTATCGCGGATTTTGAGGGTGCGGCGACAGGCGCTAAAACTTGGCGTTTGACAGATTTTCGCGGCCGCTTTGTCATTGTCTATTTTTATCCCAAAGACCATACGCCGGGCTGTACTCAGCAGGGTCAGGATTTTCGCGATCGAATAGACCAGTTTTCGGCACTAAATGCCGTGGTTATCGGTGTTTCGCGCGATACGCTGCGTTCGCATGAAGGCTTTAAAGCCAAGCAGCAGTTTCCCTTCGACTTAATTACCGATGAAGATGAAAAATTATGTGATCACTTTGATGTGATCAAAATGAAGACGATGTATGGCAAGCAAGTACGAGGAATTGAACGCAGCACGTTTTTGCTGGGGCCGGATGGTGTTTTAATTCGGGAATGGCGTAAAGTCAAAGTTAAAAATCATGTGGATGAGGTTTTGCAAGCCTTGCGTGACGCCGCTTATGGCGCCTAGCTTGATGACTCATTCGAGGTAATAGGATGTTAATGGCTATTAAAACCGCGCCCGATAAAAAACTGTTTGTATTGGATACCAATGTTTTGATGCATGATCCGGCGGCTATTTTCCGTTTTCAGGAGCATGATATTTTTATCCCGATGGTGGTGCTTGAAGAACTGGATCATTATAAAAAGGGGCTTACTGAATTAGCGCGCAATGTGCGGCAGGTCAGCCGTTTCCTCGATGAATTGATTCGTGACGCGAACCAGCAAACGATCAACGATGGTTTGTTGTTGTCACGGATTGAACATGGTTCTAGCGCCGAACAAAACGATGCGGTTGGTCGCTTGTATTTTCAAACCAGCGCGATGACGGCGCTATTGCCGGCAAGCTTGCCAGGCAACGTGCCGGACAACTCAATACTGAATGTTGTTCTGGCGCTGACTAAGCAGTTACCGGAAATCAAGGTTATTTTGGTATCGAAAGATATCAATTTGCGTATCAAAGCGGCGACCTTGGAATTGCCGGCCGAGGATTACCATAATGATCAAACGCTGGACGATATCGATTTGTTATACCGGGGAGCGCTTGCGCTGCCGGCAAATTTTTGGGACGAACATGGCAGCAAGATGGAATCTTGGCGGGAAAAGGATAAAACCTTCTATCGGCTTGAAGATCCGATGGTCAGCGAGTGGTATCCCAATCAATATCTGTATATTCAGGACGAATTTAATTTTGAAGCGATTGTAAGAAGTTGCCAGGGGCGAGCTGCTGTTTTGGAATTAGCGCGTGATTACCGGACCAAACATAATAATGTTTGGGGCATTAATGCGCGTAATCGAGAGCAGAACTTCGCGCTTAATGTGTTGTTGGATCCTGAAATCGATTTTGTTACCTTGCTGGGTACGGCCGGGACCGGAAAAACTTTATTGGCTTTGGCTGCCGGTTTGGCGATGACTATGGAGCAAAAGCTTTATTACGAAATTATTATGACGCGAGAAACCGTGCCTATTGGCGAAGACATTGGCTTTTTGCCCGGCACTGAGGAAGAAAAAATGGCGCCTTGGATGGGAGCGTTGATGGACAATCTGGAGTTGTTGGGCAAACGCAATGATCATAATGAATGGGAAAGAAGCGCAACCAACAATGTTTTGATGAGCAGGGTTAAAATTCGCTCACTTAATTTTATGCGCGGCAGGACTTTTATGAATCGCTATCTGATTATTGATGAAGCGCAGAATTTGACCTCCAAGCAATTGAAAACCCTGATCACCCGCGCAGGCCCCGGCACCAAGATTATCTGTATTGGTAATTTGTCGCAGATCGATACACCTTATCTGACTGCAACGACCTCGGGTTTGACTTATGTGGTTGATCGCTTCAAAACTTGGCCGCATGCCGCGCATATCACCTTGCGCCGTGGCGAGCGCTCGCGTTTGGCGGATTATGCATCTGATGCTTTGTAAATCGGAGCTTTAATCGAATGCAAATGCATTAAGCCGTGTAGGGTCGGTTGTTGTCTTCGATGCGTGGCCAAGCGGTTAGGACGGCTTTGACAACAGTTGCCAACGGTATCGCGAAAAAGATACCCCAAAAACCCCATAGACCGCCGAAAAACAGGATGGCCACAATAATGGCGATAGCGTGCAAGTTGACTGCTTCTGAAAATAATATGGGAACCAAAATAACTCCATCCAACGCTTGAATAATGGAATAAGCAATCAAAATGTACATAAATTGATCGTCGTTGATGCCCCATTGGAAATAGGCGACGCCGAGAACCGGAAAGGTGACCAGTGTCGCGCCAACATACGGGATCATGACTTGCAGACCCATCAATACCGCCAGCAGCATTGCATAATTCAAATCCATCCAGACAAAAGTAACGTAACTGATGGCCCATAATATAAAAACCTCTGCAAACTTGCCGCGCACATAGTTGCCAATTTGAATATCGACTTCATTCCAGACTCGCACCGTGAGATGTCGGTCGCGGGGCATAAATTGCAAAAACCAATCAATGAGCAAATTTTTGTCTTTGAGAAAGAAAAAAACCATCATTGGCACCAGGAACAGATAAATCAGTGCGCTGACAACGCTAACGACAGAAGCGGCGGAAACGGATAATAGATTCTGGCCGTATTTTAAGAGTTCGCGTTGCACGGTGGACAAGATTTCCTGAATCCGGCTTTCGGAAACCAATTGCGGATAGGTTTCGGGTAAACGCAGAATTTCAGTTTGTGCACGGTTGATAATGGCCGGGATTTGGTAAACCAGATCAACGGCTTGCTCGGAAACAATGGGTATTAAGTAAAACAGTAAAAAAATCAGGCAGGCCATAAAAATGGAAAAAACCAAATAGACGGCCGGCAGGCGCGGCAAGTTCATTTTTTCGGCTTTGCTGACCAGGCCTTCGAGCAAATAAGCCAGGACAATGGATGCGAAAACCGGCATTAGCAAACTGGATAACGAATAAATCAGCACAAAGCTGACAATTAAAATAATGGCCAGCGCGAATGCTTGCGAGTTAGGCAAAAAACGTTGCAAACTTTCGCTAAAAAAACGTAAATTGAGATACTGAGAGGATGTCGTCATGTCGGTTTGGGGAGAGTCTTTCGCGTCCTTATTTTACCCCTAAGCAAGCTTCTTACCTATGGCGATTTTCGCCTCAAAAAAAGCGTGGTCTAGCCACCTGTTACTGAGGAAATAATGTTTATTGATGTGTTTAATGGCGATGCCGATGGTCTTTGCGCCCTGGTTCAGTTACGATTGGCTGAGCCACGGGATGCTGTATTAGTTACTGGCGTCAAGCGAGACATCGAGCTGCTGGAACGGGTGACGGTTTGCGCGGCTGATCAGGTGACGGTGCTCGATATTTCATTGGCAAAAAACCGTTTGGCCTTGGAGCGCATTTTGCGCGAGGGCGCTCAGGTTTTTTATGTCGATCATCATCAAGCCGGGTACATTCCTGAACATCCGCAGTTGAAAGCGCTGATTAACACCGATGCCGGCATCTGCACCAGTTTGTTGGTCAACGAATTTCTTAACGGCGAATACCGGGCTTGGGCGGTTATTGCGGCGTTCGGTGATAATTTATTAGCGAGTGCTAAGCAGGAAGCGGAAAAGTTGATGCTGACTGCGGGTGAAGTCAGAAAACTGCAGGAATTAGGCGTTTGCATCAACTATAACAGTTATGGTGAAAGCGTAGACGATTTGCATTGGGCACCGGAACGGCTTTATCGCGAACTTGTGCGCTACACTTCGCCGTTCGAATTTATCGCTGATCAGCCGTTGATTTATCAGCAATTGCAAGCGGGTTACGCCAGTGATTTAGCGGCGGCGTTTAAGGTACATGCAGATTACAGCAGCGCTCACGCAGCGGTTTATATTTTACCGGATCAGGCATGGGCTCGGCGAGTGAATGGCGTTTTTGGCAATGAGTTGAGCAATCGCTACCCCGATCGCGCTCATGCGGTGCTTTACCCTACTGCACTAGGCGGTTTTCAGGTCAGCGTCAGAGCGCCTCAAAGTAAACAATCGGGCGCCGATGAACTTTGTTCATCCTTTCCTACGGGAGGAGGGAGAAAAGGCGCGGCGGGGATCAATCATTTGCCGGCAGAGCAGTTATCGTCCTTTGTTTCTGCGCTAATAAAAAAATATGGCTGAACTTCTGATTTCCCTGATAAGCCTTGGCAACTTGATTATAATGTTAGATAAATAAATTCACGCTCAAGGACTCAGCATTATGGTTCCGGTCATTTTGTCAGGCGGTTCGGGTACAAGGCTTTGGCCTTTGTCTCGTGGTCAGTATCCGAAACAATTTCTGCCATTGGTTTCCCGTTTCACGATGGTTCAAGAAACCGTGCGCCGGTTATCCGGCGTTGCTGGCTTGAAAGCGCCGATTGCAGTTTGTAATGAAGATCATCGCTTTATGATGGCGGAGCAATTATGGGAAATCGGCATCAAGCCTTCAGCCATCATTCTTGAGCCGGTTGGCAAAAATACCGCGCCCGCAGTTGCGATGGCGGCTTTGTCCGCTTTGTCGGAAGAAGATATCTTGCTGGTTCTGCCTGCCGATCACGTGATTGCCGATTTGCCGGTGTTTCATCACGCTATCGCGCAAGCAGCGATTATGGCGGAAAAAGGATTTTTAGTGACTTTTGGGGTTGTGCCGACCGAGCCTGAAACCGGTTATGGCTACATCAAGCGCGATTCGGTTCAGTATGGTGAAGCGTTTAAAGTAGCGTCTTTTGTCGAAAAGCCAGATTTGGCGACCGCTAAACGCTATTTGGCCAATGGCGACTATTTTTGGAATAGTGGTATGTTTGCTTTTACCGCTAAAAGTTTTTTGCAGGAGCTGGAAAAGTTCAATCCAAAGATGTTATCGATTTGCCGCCAAGCCCTTAAGTCGGCTAAAGTGGATATGGATTTCACGCGACTCGACAAAACTATTTTTGCCGCCTGCCCGGCCGATTCGATTGACTACGCGATTATGGAAAAAACCGAGAAAGCGGTTGTTATCCCATTGGCTGCGGGTTGGAATGATGTGGGCTCATGGTCGGCTTTATGGGATGTAACCGAGAAAGATACCTGTGGCAACGCCATTAGCGGCGATGTGCTGACCGTGGACACGCATGATTCCTATATCTTTGCTGAGGATAAACTGGTGACGGTTATTGGCGTAGAAAATTTGATAGTTGTTGAAACCAAGGATGCGGTCATGATTGCCGCCAAGGATAGAGTTCAAGAAGTCAAGCAAGTGGTCGATCAATTAAAAAAATCAGGCCGTAGCGAAGCCGTTATCCATCGAAAAGTGTATCGCCCTTGGGGGCATTATGATTCGGTCGATAACGGCGATCGGCATCAAACCAAGCGAATCGTGGTCAAGCCGGGAGCAAAGTTGTCGCTGCAAAAACATCATCACCGCGCGGAACATTGGGTTGTGGTCAAAGGCACCGCACTGGTGACTAAAGGCGAAGAAAAAATTTTAATCACGGAAAATGAATCCATTTATATTCCTTTGGGTGTCGTGCATTGTTTGGAAAATCCAGGCGTGATTCCTCTGGAGATTGTCGAAGTGCAGTCAGGCAGCTATTTGGGGGAAGACGATATTATTCGCTTCGGCGATCAATATGGTCGAGCTTAAGCCAGAAGCATAACCTTAATTTAAGGCTTTATGTAATACAGTAACCGCTCAAAGAGGCTTTTGCTTGTTCTAAACAAGCAATTGAAAGCAGATTTTCATAACCTTCAGTTGAGCGAGATGACAAATTTGATTAGTGAAGGAAAAAATTTAATGAGCAGAAAAGTTACCAAAGCTGTTTTTCCAGTGGCTGGTTTGGGTACCCGATTTTTACCAGCGACCAAGGCCAGTCCGAAGGAAATGCTGCCTATCGTCGACAAGCCTCTGATTCAATACGCTGTTGAAGAAGCTATTGCAGCCGGTATCGATACGATGGTGTTTGTTACTGGACGAAATAAAAACGCGATCCCGGATCATTTCGATAAGGCCTATGAGCTGGAAAAAGAACTTGAAGCGAAAGGCAAAACCGAGACATTAAAGCTGCTGCAGGATATTTTGCCTAGTCATGTGTCTTGTGTATTTATTCGCCAGCCGGAAGCATTGGGTTTAGGACATGCGGTTTATTGCGCGCGGCCAATTGTCGGCAACGAACCTTTTGCGGTCATACTAGCCGATGATTTAATAGAAGACGCTGGCCGCGGCTGTATGGCGCAAATGGTTAAATTGTATGAGCAAAAGCATTGTTCGATATTGGGCGTGGAACGAGTCAGTCCGTCTGAAACTGATAAATACGGTATTGTAAGGACGAGCGAATATGCAGGCAGGTTCGGACCGGTTGAGTTGATCGTCGAAAAACCCAAGCCCGATGTGGCGCCCTCGAATTTGGCGGTGGTTGGGCGTTATATCTTGACCCCTGCTATTTTTGACAAAATTAAAAAAACAGGTCGCGGCGCCGGCGGTGAGATTCAATTGACCGACGCGATCGCCGATTTATTGAATGACGAGTCGGTTCTGGCTTATGAATTCGAAGGCAGGCGATATGATTGCGGCTCGAAGCTGGGCTTCTTGATCGCGACCGTTGAGCATGGTTTATTGCACAAGGAACTGAAAGATGGCTTTTTGGCTTATTTAAAAGAACTGACCAAAAAATACAAAATTTAGTTGCTTCCTTTTAGCCGAATTGATTGGGTCCTTCGGTGCCTTTAACAAAACCGCAGACAATCAATACGTAAAAACCTCCCAATACCGGAATCAGGCTGATGAGTTGCCACCACCCTGATTGATTCATGTCGTGCCATCGTTTTACATGTAAAGCTAATGACGGCCAGGCTACCATGATAGTTAGCGCTAAGATGAGCTCAGGTCCGGCATTGGCCGCCGCCGCGATAGTTCCGATAAGAAAAAGGGGGGCAAAACAATAGAGCCAGTAAATTTTCCTGTTAATCCTGCCATCAAACGAAAACAGAAGCTGGTGAAGCGTTAACTTATTTTCTTCTGGGCTCATAATAAAACAAGGCGTTTGCGCCTTTTTCCGTGATTTATTGGGCAGGCATCTTAACAATTCACAAGGCGCAGGACAACCACGGTTTTAACATCACCGTTTTAATTCAAGCCGCCTCGGCCACCGGTTTCTGACGAGCTGTGTATCGATTTAAATAGTTCCAGCGCTTCTTTAACCGCAGCGGCGGCTGCTCCGAGGTCGCCATTTTTTGCATGCTTGCGCGCGGTGGTTATTATATTGGAACCGCGTTGAGCTTTTACTTCAATGCTGCCGCCGAGGATATCTTTTACCGACTGACGAGCCGCTTTCATATGTTCTTCAGCTATTCCTACATTGTTGACATTTAATGCTTTCAAAGCCTCTTCAAGGTGGGTGACGGTGTTGTTGACTGGCTGCCTGCCATTTTGTTCGTCAACCGCAAAGGCATTAGTAAGCCATGCTGTTAAAGATAAAACGAGAAAAAAAGCTGTTATGTTTTTCATGATGGTTTTCATAAGCACGCCCTTGAATGAATTGGGATGCCAATAAAAATTATCTTTCTTCCGCTGGCAAGACTTCGCATAGCAGAAATAGTTACTGGATGAACTTCTTGAATAACCCATAAACTCAAACTTTTATTGGCTGAATGTATTGTGCAGCAGTGCGCTACAGTAAGGAGACCTTTGAAATCATGAATTGTTGCAATGGATGAAAAATATATACAGAAAGGCGAGACAAAAATGAGTGGGCAATATGAGTGAAAAATAAATTCCGCAGATAGAAATGCGGAAAGAAGTCTATGTGGGTGGCTTTCGTTTGAGTGGGCTATTTTTTGCTGATTTCCGGCTTTTGGCTTGGGTCCATGCGGGTCAGTTCAATGACAGTTACTTGATTTGATAAAACTTCAATCAATTTGCCTTTTAAACGTTCCCTGTTGGGTGAAAGAGTCAGTTCGGCGCGATAGCGAAACTGGGTTGTGTAGATCGGTTCCAAATTAAATCTGAGCCGCCGGTTTTTGATAATGCCTGTGCCTTTTTCATAGGTGGTTTGGGTTCTTGGGTCGGTGTGCTCAATTTCAAAATGATTGCCGTCTTGTTTGATCAATAAATAGTCGCCGTCCTTAAAATACCAGTTGCCTGATAAATCAGGCGTAATCAGAAAATATTGAGAAAGAAAATAAATCAAGCCTGCCATGACTAAGGTTGCCGATACTATCGCCAAAGTGCGAATGGTAAACCGGGTTTTTGTCGGTAAAGGATTTGATTTTTTCTCTAAGCCAAGCAAAACATCGTAAAGTCGATTAATATCTTCGCTCCAGCGTGTGTCTGAGCACACCAAGGCTTGGCGGTATGCGATCGCCGCAATCGATTCTGGCAATTCATGCGCATTCGGCATCGTTGTATTATCAATTAGAATCGGAATGATCTGATGGCCCAGTTTTAACGCGGATTCGATTTCCAGGCGGACGAAATCCTGTGGATTTTGCAGCCGAAGCAGGCCGTTACTGTCTTTGGCGCTGAGCCAATTTTTTCCGATGACCACTAAAGTTACGGCTGCTTGCTTGAGATTATGTTCAATAGAGTTAATAAAATTATCGCCCGGGTTGATGTCTTCAACATCGCGAAAGATTCTGCCAGACCCGAACTTGGCTTCGAGGGAGTCAGCCAGCCGGCCGGCATAACCGGCGCTGTCGTCACGGCGATATGAAATGAAAATATTGAGCATAGCTTGCCTATTTGCCAACAAAGTTAAGACTGCATAACAGCGCTTGTTCTGCAAGCGGTAAATGTCTTACCGGGGAAACGCGGTTTTGTATTTGTGATTATTTTCACAAAAACGCTAAAGGTTAAGGCGGACTTGCCGATAATAGAGGTAATCGTTCCATCGGAGGCGCCGTCATGAGCATACAGTCGTTACATTCTACAATTTCTCACTTCCAGTTTCTAACACGAAAACTCAATCAGTTCAGTCGTGTTCAAGGACCAGAAACTACCGGTTCGCATCGGGTTAAACTCGAGTCGGCTCAGCCAACTCAGCCTAGTTTGACGATTGATCCAGACAAACTGGTTGAACAGCATGTTGTCAGTGGCTTAGAAAAAGCCGTTGGCATTGAAAATATTAACACCAGCAAGCTGGACGATCAAAAATTCAATCCGGAAAAATTAGCTGAGAAAATCTTGGCTCATGTGAGTAAAGCTTATGGAGAACAAAAAAGCAATAACCCGGATTTTGCAGGCGACCAGTTTTTTAGCCAAGTCAAGCAAGGCATCGAAGAAGGTTTTAAGTCTGCAAGCGAAGAGCTGGAAAAATTAGGTTTGCTGAATGAGTCGTCGAAACAAAGCCTGGATGCGGCTTTAGCCAAAGTTCAGGAGGGGCTGGCTAAGCTTGAAGAGCATGAACAGGCTAACTCGGCTCCGCTTGCCGAACTACAGAGCGTTTCGGCGCACATCAGCCAGTCTGCTGAGCTCGAGATTGTGACCAAAGAAGGCGATGTGATCAAAATTCAGTTATCCAAATCAGCATCCAGCAGCCAGAGCTCAATCGGTTTTGAACAAGATGGCCTTTCGGTGAGCGCTGAAGAAAGTAGTCTGGAAGTCAGTTCTAGTCTTTCGGTAGAAATTAGTGGAGATCTTAACGAAGACGAGCAAAAGGTCTTAAAAAAGTTTTTAAAGCAGATAGACAAAGTGCAAAAAGATTTTTTTGAAGGCGACGTGGAAGATGCGCTCAGGCATGCGAAAAGAATTGGCTTGGAGAGCGATCAGATCGCCAGTTTCTCATTAGATTTGTCGCTGGAAAAATCGGTTCAGGCGGTGTCGGCTTATCAACAAGCGGCGTTGCCGGAGCAACAAGTTGAGCCCGATAAGATCAAGCAGGCGGCCGAGTTTTTTAACCATGCCCGTGAATTACTGAAGTCGGCCCAGTCGGCTTTAGAGCCTTTTGAAGAACCATTAACGGTGTTCCAGGCGCTCTTTGTCCGAATCAGTCAAGTGAATGAAAGTTCAGACAATAGCGCAGCGACCAAGCCGAGCGATGCCGCCAACGCAACCTTGCAGTCTTTGGCCAAGCCGCTGGGCGAGTCGGTGTTGAACGCGTAAAAGCAAAATTTATGGCTACGCTTCAAATCCGGCTAGTGGTATCGAGACACCGGATTTGAAGCGAATGAATTCGCTAAAAGCTGAACCAGCCTGAACCAAATGAAGATGCAAACACCAGGCTGACGATGCTCATCAGTTTAATCAGGATGTTCAAGGCTGGGCCGCTGGTATCCTTGAACGGATCGCCCACGGTATCGCCGACCACTGCCGCTTTATGCGGGTCTGAGCCTTTGCCGCCGTATTGTCCGGTTTCGATCCATTTTTTTGCGTTATCCCAGGCGCCGCCTGCGTTGGCCATCATAACGGCGAGCAGGAAGCCGGATGCCATAGTGCCGATCAAAAGTCCGGCTAAGGCTTCTTTACCTAAAGCATGACCGACAATTAGCGGCACCACAACTGCGAGCGATCCGGGGAAAATCATTTCTTTCAGCGCGCTTTCCGTACTGATGCCAACGCAAGCTCGGTAGTCAGGCTGTGATGTGCCTTCCATCAGGCCAGGAATTTCATGAAATTGCCGGCGTACTTCCAAAACGATTTCATGCGCTGCCTTGCCGACCGCCATCATCGTTAAGGCGGAAAACAAATAGGGCATCATGGCGCCGATTAAAATGCCTGGCAGCATGGTTGGGCCGAGGATGTTCAGATCATCGATTTTTGCTGCGGTGACATAAGCGGCTAAGAGGGCTAAGGCTGTTAAGACCGCCGAACCAATCGCGAAACCTTTGCCGGTGGCTGCTGTGGTGTTGCCAAGGCTGTCCAGCGCATCGGTGCGATGTCGGACTTCTTTCGGCAGACGGCTCATTTCAGCGATTCCGCCTGCATTGTCAGCTACCGGGCCATAGGCGTCGGTAGCCAGAGTAACGCCCAAGGTGCTTAACATGCCGACACCGGCAAGCGCGACAGCGTATAAGCCGGCTGTGATCGAGCCGTCCGCTTTGAAACCAAGCCAGATGCTTAGCAAAATGCTGATGGCGACGATCAAAACAGGCAATACCGTACTCATCATGCCGACCGCCATGCCCTGAATAATGGTGGTGGCAGGGCCGGTTTGAGTGGCCTTTGCGATAGCTAGGGTCGGGTTTTCAGTATAAGAAGTAAAATGTTCAGTAGCGTAGGCAATCGCATTACCGGCGACCAGGCCGACTACAATGACCAGCCAGTAGTTGAAATGCACGCCGGCGATTAGTACCATCAGCAAAGACAAGCCTAAAATCACGACAGAGGCGCCCCAAACTGAGCGGCGGAGCGCGCCTAGTAAGTCTTCCAGACTGGCGTTTTCGTCAATGATGGCCACGTATTGGCGCAGGAAGTGAACTACTCGCATCGTTAGGGCGTGCGAAGTAAAAATGTTGGAATGGGTAACGTCTTTTTCTTCCCCGGTCACCATATAGATGCCAAACAGAGAGGATAGGACGCCGACAGCCGCGACCAGAAAAGGCAGGCCGATAAAAGCCGCCGCATTGTCGCTGCTGACAGTGGCGCCAAGCGTTGCGGCCGCAATGATCGAACCAGTGTAGCTTTCGAACAAATCGGCGCCCATACCGGCAACATCACCCACGTTATCGCCGACATTGTCGGCAATGACCGCAGGGTTGCGGGGATCGTCCTCCGGGATGCCCTTTTCAACCTTGCCGACCAAATCAGCGCCGACATCGGCGGCCTTGGTGTAGATGCCGCCGCCAACGCGAGCGAATAAAGCAATGCTGCTTGCGCCAAAGCCAAAGCCGGTGACGTAGGTCAACTGGTTCGGGTCGCCATTAAAGAACAAATATAAAACAGTCATGCCGATCAAACTGAAGCTGACGACGGACATGCCCATAATCGCGCCGCTGCCAAAAGCCACGCGCAACCCTTCATGCAAGCCAATACTGGCCGCTGCGGCGGTTCGAACATTGGCGCGCACGGCGACATACATGCCGAGATAACCGGCGCCGGCCGAGGCAATCGCACCGACGACAAAACAAAGCGCCGTTTGCCAATGTAGAAAGGTGCTGATAATGACAGCAACAATCACTACGAAAATGGCGAGCACGCGATATTCGCGTGATAAAAACGCTGAAGCGCCTTCTTGTATGGCGCTGGCAATAGAACGCATCGTGTCATTGCCCTGGCCGTAACTGAGAATTCGCCGAAGTTGCCAAAGTACAAATCCGACGCCAACAGCCCCCATCAGCAATGCGATGACGACCGATACCGATGCTTGAAACATCATACCTTTCCCCTTGGTTGAGTTATATTTATTGTTAATACGCGACTTTTACGTATGCGCAATGCGGTCAGAATGAATAATCGCCTGTCGGGAGCGGGCATTCTGAACCATTGCGCTTCTAATTACTTCAGCCGACGGAGTAGGGTACTGAGAAGCAGGATGCTAATCAAGATAAAAATTTTGAAGCCTTTAATTGCCGAATCCAAATGAACCAGATAACATTTTGGAGAGATTTAAACATGACAAATTCTAAAAAGCAGATTGTGGCGGTTGATGATCAGGAAGACAATCGCCTGTTATTGCAAGAGATGTTAGAGCCCATTTATGATGCTCATTTAATGTCCGACGGCCAGCAATTATTGGATTATATTCAGGAAGGTCATCCGATTGATTTGATTTTGCTGGATGTCGTCATGCCCGGAATGGATGGTTTTGACGTGTGCAAAAAGCTGAAGGCCATGCCGAAGGCTAAAAGTATTCCGGTGGTATTCCTTACCAGCCTGGATAATCAGGCCGATGAAGAATACGGTCTGCTATTGGGCGCTGAGGACTTCATTTGCAAACCCTTTTCTGAACCTGTCACGCTGGCGCGCATCCATAATCATTTGCGCATTAGCGACATGTCGAGACGGTTACGGATACGCAATGAGACGCTGGAAGCTAACATTTCAGAACGGACTCAGGCATTGATTGCTGCACAATGCGCTACCATTACTGCGTTTTGTTCGCTGGCGGAAACCCGTGACGATGAAACCGGCAATCATATTTTACGGACTCAGTATTACGTGCAGGCATTGGCGGAAGCCCTGCGTAAAAATCCGGTCTATGAGCCAATGCTTTCAGATGATGATATTTTATTGCTGTTCAAGTCGGCGCCGTTACACGATATAGGCAAGGTCGGCATTCCCGACGCCATTTTGAATAAGCCGGGCGCATTAACGCCGGATGAATGGCGGATTATGCAGCGGCATAGCCAGATTGGCGCGGATGTAATCTGTCGGGCCGAGATGGAACTGGGCGCCAACAGCTTCTTGCGATATGCCCGGCAAATCGCTCATTCACATCACGAGCGTTGGGATGGAAGCGGTTACCCGCTTGCTTTGCAGGGTCAACAGATACCCTTGGCCGCGCGGTTAATGGCCGTAGCGGATGTATATGATGCCTTGATATCCAAACGTTGTTATAAAGCGGCATTTCCACATGAGCAGGCTGTGGTAATCATTCTGGGTCAACGGGGAAAACAGTTTGATCCGGCAGTTGTCGATGCATTTTCAGGAATTACAGAACAATTTTCCGAAATAAGCCAGCAGTTTGCAGACAAAGCTACGATATAATTTAGGAACTCTTTTTTTCGCTGCTGGAAAAAGTAAAGTGCCACGTTACTACTTCTACTTTGTCAGATTATGTTCAAACACGTCATACTCGCCTGGAAGCGAGTATCCAGTGCCAGGGATGGCAAGCTTAAAGCCATCCCTGGAGTCTGGATTCCGGCAGTTCATGCCGGTGATGACCTTAGCAAATATTAATGCCACTTAAAATTTTACCCACACGAGGCACTTGTGAAATATTCAGAAAAGGAATATCCATTGCAAATACACATCAGATATCCTGCATGATCATGCTTCGCATGGCTATTCTGTTTATGCTGGCCATGCCTGTGAGTGCTAATGAAATTATCGTTGTTGTGCGCCGGGATTCAGAAGCCGCCACGATGACGCAAACGGAAGTGGTCAATCTTTTTATGGGGATAGGTGGAAGCAACAATAAGCTGATTCCCTTTGATCAGGATGATCCCCAACTCAAAGAGCGTTTCTATCGCGATGTTGCCGGTTTATCCCTAAGTAGTGTGCGAGCCTAATGGGCCAGGCGTGTTTTTACTGGACGCGGACGCCCTCCGGTCATATTGAATCGGCATGAAATGGAACAAGTGCTCAAAGAAAATCCTGCGGCCGTGTTTTATTCGGTTGACGACCAACAGCCTGCAGGTTCCAGGATACTATTTTTCACGAAGCCGGGTGGTTTAAAATGAACAGACAGTCGGTGGAACGCCGTATCCTGCCAGCTGCCGTCCTGCTGATGTTGAGCAATTCCGTAGCGGCGCTGGATTATCATGTCAGCGGTTTCGGTACTGCAAGTCTCAGTTGCTTCACGAATGATACAGCCGACTTCGTGATCAATGACCAGCCTGAAGGTCCCGGCCGCACCCGAACGTGCGATGGCGGCACCGATTCACTATTGGGCGTTCAATTCGACCTGGATTTGCTAAAATCGCTTGAGATCGGTGTACAAGTTGTCGGCAATCGTAACGAGAATAGGGATTATCTGCCGACTCTCATGATCGCACAGATGCGTTGGCACCCCACCGATAATCTCACTTTCCGGCTTGGCCGCGCCCCTTCGCCGGCTTTCCTTTATTCCGAAAGCCGCCTGGTGCGTTACGGCTTGCCTTGGGTGCGGCCACCACTGGAAGTCTATGGTTTGTTTCCAACGTATTCTAATGATGGGCTTGAATTTATTCATAAGAAACTGTTTGGAAACTGGCAGGCAGAATGGCATGGCGGCATGACCCAAGTTTCTTTTGACACACCGATTTCCAACACTAAAGACACGACGCCTTTTAATGCTTATGGGGGATTTCTGAACCTGTCATTGGAACGTAGCAACACCCTTATAAAACTTGGCTATGGCTACTATAAAGTAACCTATAATCCACCAGATACTAACAAGCTTGTTGACTTTCTGAGAACACCGTTGTTTTCAGAGGGCCAACAACTGGCCGATGATTTGGCTGTGGATGAAAGTTCAATTCATTTGTTTGCAGTCGGCGTACGCCATGAATATGCGGACTGGCTAGTTATGGGCGAATTCTCCCATCGCTTAAATGTTGGTTTTGTCCGCAATCAATATGGAGCCTATTTAACTGTAGGACGACACTTCGATTCATGGATGCCTTATGCAACCATTGCACGGCGTTGGACCAGCGGCCCAAACAATGATGTCCGGGCAGGTTTTTTGCAGCCGCAGGTGGCGTATTTATTGGCAGCCACCCGCTATGACACCACCAGTGCGGCGTTGGGCTTGTCGCATGACATTAACGACAACATCAAGCTTAAATTGCAGACTGACTGGATTCGGCCCGACGATAACAGTTGGGGACTTTACACCAACCATGCGCCTGATTATAACTATTCCCATCCTGGTAGCGATTGGTTATTTACAATGAATCTGGATTTTGTTTTCTGATGAAAAGTAACTGGCTGAGTTCATTGAGATTTCAGTTTTTTGCCGCTATTTTTGCGACAATGTTTTTTTTGTTTGGCGGCGCCATTTTTAATACCAACCGTTTGTTGAAGAATTTTGCTACTGAAAACACCCAACGCATTGTTGCGCAAACTTCGGAAATTCTTAATCTAGCCATCGTACCAAATACTACAGTTGAAAAATTGGTCTCGTTGGGAGCATATCTGAACGAGCTGGTCCAAAACGATGGCCAGGGGGTTATCTATCTGGCGTTATTAGATGAAAATGGCAGAGTTCTGCTTAAAACACCCAGCACGCCTGAACCACTGCCTGAGCTCAGCATCAATCTGGAAAAACAGATTAATAGTGGTCTGATTCACATTGAACAAGCGATACTTTTGGCCGACAACCGTGTCGGCCGAATTCGCTATGGCTTTTCCACCGAGAAAATCAGTCAGGCTCAAAAAAAGATACTTCACGAAAACTTGATGCTGCTCATTAGCGGCTTGTTTTTTGCGTTAGCCTTTTTCATAGGCATCGGAGTCAAAATAGGCCGGCAATTTAAACAGCTTAGCCTTGCAAGTGAGGCGTTTGCTTCTGGCAACTATCAGGTCAGGGCATTTGAAAGCGGAGAAAGCGAACTTTGCCGTCTTGCTCACAGCTTCAATGTCTTGGCGGATGCAGTCGCCAAACGCACGTTTGAGCTTCAAGACAATGAAAGCAAGTTGACGGCTTTGTTCAATGGCGCTCAGGACGGAATCCTGCTGGTGAATACCGAGACTAAGCGCTTTATCGACGCCAATCCGGCCATATGCACAATGATTGGATACCCGCGTGAAGTGTTGCTGACCCTGGGCGTCGTGGATATTCACCACGAATCCGATTTGCCTTATGTGCTGGATCAGTTCGAGAAGCTTGCCCGTGGCGAAATTTTAATGGCCAGGGAAATTCCGGTATTGCGCGAGGACGGCAGCATCTTTGTTGCCGACATCAGTACGTCTCGCCTGGACCGCCACAACCAAAAATACATGGCTGGATTTTTCCGTGACGTCTCGAAACGGATGCAAATAGAGAAGGAGCTCCAGGCTCACCGGAAACATTTGGAGGCACTGGTCGCCGAGCGCACAACCGAGTTGGCGGATATTACCACTTACCAACGTATGTTGTTTGAAAAGTCGCTGACCGGTCTGGTCTTATGCCGTATGGACGGCGGTTTTGCCGATCTCAATCCGGCCTATTTGGCCATCATCGGCTACACCGAAGCGGAAGCCAAGGTGCTTTCTTATTGGGATATTACGCCTCACGACTATGACGAACAGGAACAGCGGCAGCTGAAATCGCTTGAAGAAACCGGACGCTATGGCCCCTACGAAAAGGAATACCGGCATAAGCAGGGTTACCGTGTTCCCGTGCGCCTGAATGGATTGCTGATAGAACAGAAAGGCGAGTACTATATTTGGTCTTCGGTGGAAGACATTAGCCAAGAGAAGGCCAACCAGCGGCAGTTGGAAACCATCATCGAAAATCTGCCGGCCGTGTTGTTCATTAAAGATTCGCAAGGCCATCATCAACTGGTCAACCACCGGTATGAGAAGGCGGTCGGGCTTAGCAAAATGAAGGTCGTCGGCAAGACGGACCGGGAACTCTTCCCCTCTGATGTGGCGGATCGCGTCATGCAAATGGATCAGCAAGTACTCACCGGGGGAAAGGCTGTCACTTTCGAGGAAAGCATGCCTCATCCTGATGGCGGCTATCATGATTACCTGACGACCAAAGTGCCCTTGCTTAATGACCAGGGGCAGCCTCCTGCCTTGCTTGGGATTGCCACCGATATTACCGAGCTTAAGCTGTTGCAGAAGGCGCTTACTCAGGCTAAGGAACAGGCCGAGCATCTGATGCGGGTCAAGAGCGAATTTCTCGCCAATATGAGCCATGAAATTCGCACGCCGCTCAATGCCGTACTGGGTCTGGCCAGAATCGGCTCGCGCGACGGCCAGGATAAGCGTGGCAAGGAGCTCTTCGATAATATCCTGGTCTACGGACAGCATCTGTTAGGCTTACTGAATGATATTCTCGATTTCTCCAGACTGGAGGCAGGCAAGCTGGTTTTGGAAAACCAGCTTTTCCCGTTTGTTCCAGCGCTGGAAAAAGTGCTCAATCTGGTGTCCGAATAGGCTCAAGCGAAAGGGATAAAGTTATCTTTACAGTTTGGCCGAGGTCTTCCTGCTTGGATAAACGGTGATTCATTGCGCCTCAGTCAGATATTGTTGAATATATTGACTAATGCGGTCAAATTCACCGACCAGGGACAAGTGCAGTTTAGTGTTTCCCGGCTAGGAGACTACATCCGTTTTATAGTAAGGGATACCGGTATTGGCATGTCTAAACAGCAGCTTGACAAGCTGTTTACGCCTTTTGAACAAGGCGATAGCTCCATAACACGCCAATTTGGCGGCTCAGGCCTGGGCCTTACTATTAGTCATGATCTGGTTGAACTGATGGGTGGACATATTACCGTGGAAAGCAAGCTGGGCAAAGGCAGCTCATTCTTTTTATTTTTGCCGCTACCCGAAGTCACGCCTGATCTCGACAGTAACAACACGCTTCGGTTGCTGACGGAAAGTTCCCGGCTTTCCGGGCTTCGTGTGCTGGTTGCAGAAGATGTTGACGTGAACCGATTTGTCCTTGAGGATATGCTGATGCATGAAGGCGCCGGACCGATAGTCTTCGCCGAAAACGGCCAACAGGTGATAGAACAGCTGGAAAAACAAGGTGCATCGGCTTTTGATATTGTGTTGATGGACATACAAATGCCGGTGATGGATGGTTATGAAGCCACCCGGCACATCCACGAGATAGCCCCAGATCTGCCCGTTATCGGTCTTACCGCCCACGCCTTGGTTGAAGAGAAAGCACGCTCACTGAATGCAGGCAAGGTGGATCATATCACCAAGCCGGTAGATCCCGATGTCCTGGTAAACTCGATTCTGCGCCACGCGGGTCGGAATCGTTCCCTGAGCCAAAACTTTCCCGCACCGATGCCGCAAAATCAGCCTCCAATGCTGGAAACACCTGACACTGCAACTATTTCATTGCCCGGGATCAATGTCGACGAGATGATGAAACGCTACCACGGCAAGTGGCCGTTCTACAAAAAAATACTAGTGCTCTTCCGTGATCACCATAATACGGTTGCGGAAAGACTGTCAGGGTTGCTGAAACAGAATGAGTTTAAAGAAGCGATGATGCTGGCTCATACTATCAAAGGCAGCGCCGGCAACATCGGCGCTATGCAGCTTTATAATGCGGCAACCCTCATGGAACAAGCCTGTCGCGCTGGCGACAGTCAAGCTGCGGTAGAACGGCTGCCGTCATTCTGCGCCAGCCTGGAAGAAGTCCTGTCCGGCCTGAACACATTGGATGCCAATGGATAATCCTAGAAAAAGCATTGCACATCGAAGGACACAGATAAATATCTGATTGTAACCATTCAGCGTTACCCGTATCAGAGGTGCAGGTTATTGATTTAATGGGTTGACTGCAACAAGACGTTGCAGTCAAAGCTTACAGGGAGGTATTCATGCGTCCCATTAATCAATAAGTTGCAAATCCAGAGTCAAAATACGCTAAACAATTGCACCTGTTTACCCAATCGGTTCATAATCCTATCTATTCCCTGGCTTGAAATTAGGGCTATTACGCCAATCGGAGTAAGGGCATAGCCCTAGTCTACATTAGGGATTGATTGATGGTTATGGATGAAAAACTCCCTATAGCAACTGTTAAGTTGTTAACTATTCTTTTCCTTGCATCAACCAATTATCCTTCAATTTGGTTACATGCCATCAGAGCTTCAATTTTGGGGCAAGGAAAAGCGAATGTCAGAAATACTATTCATTCAATTCAGCATGAATACGCGTCCTATCCGTATTGGAATAGCATTAGGGTTGACCAACAGGAGTTGCTAGTGGGATTTCATGCAATTGAGCTGTTGTTGACCGCTATTATATCGGGCGCATTAGGTTGGCGGCTGGCGTCTAAAAGCAGGTCTTCAGACCTGGCCAAACAGTCACGCTGGACCGGTGAAGACTTTTTGTTGGATTTTGAAGCCGGCGCTCAGCAAGCGGCTCCACCCTGGATTGCGCAGGTGGAGTCTTCCAGGATCAGACTGGATAAAGCCATTACTGATTTGACCCAACGCTTCCAAAGCCTCGCGATGAGTGTTGATCGGTTTCGAGATGAGGCCCGGGCGGCTGACGACATTTTGTTGGGCGTGGAGCAGTATCGAACCGGTTTCGATGCTTTTGGTCAGCAAGTAACGCCGGTTTGGTCGGCGCAACTGGAGTCCTGCAGAATACAAATGGATAATGCGATTGCCGACTTGACGCTGCGCTTCGACGGCCTTGTCAACCGTCTTGATCAGTTGCTTGACGAATCTCAATCGGTGCTCGCCAAAGCCAATGCGGGTGTTTTTGAGTCCAGTCGCAACAGGCTTGGCAAGGTAGTTTCCAACCTGGAGGCGGCGTTGCAGGACAAGCAGCAAATGCTGAAAAACATGCGCGGACTGCTGGGTTTTATTAAAGAAATGAAAGATATGGCTTTGCAGGTGGGCACAATTGCGCATCAAACCAACCTGCTGGCGCTCAATGCTGCTATCGAAGCGGCCCGGGCCGGAGATGAAGGGCGTGGTTTCGCTGTCGTCGCCGACGAAGTTAGAAAACTGTCAAAAAGTTCGGCAACCATCGGTAACAATATCACCGACAAAGTTGATCACGTTAGCAGCGCCATCATAGAGGCTTGCGCCGTTGTCGAGCAAAACGCGCTCAATGACGCCTCGTCGGTTTCCCAAGCCAACGACAGGATAAGAGAAGTGCTCGACGACCTTGAGCGAGTCTTTTCTGAACTAAAAAACAGCTCCCATCAAGTCGGCGAAGCTACCCAGGGCATAAAATCGGAAATCGCTGAGTCACTTTCGCTGTTCCAGTTTCAGGATCGTATTGGTCAAACCTTGTCGCATGTCCGCGACAACATTGATCAGTTTCCTTCCTATCTGGCGCGTAGCCATGATGGCGGGCTGTTAGAACTCAAACCTATCGATACCGACACTCTGCTCGCCGAACTGAAAAACAGCTACACCATGAAGGAAGAGCATATTACTCATGGTAGCGGCCAACCTGCTGAGTTGCAAGCATCAGAGATCACCTTTTTTGGGAGTTAACGATGTCAAAAACCATTTTAATTATTGACGATTCTGCTGCCGTGCGGCAAGTAACCAATATTGCTCTAAAAGGCGCGGGTTACGAAGTTATCCAGGCCGTTGACGGTGTGGACGCTTTATCCAAACTGGATGGAAAAAAAATCCATCTGATCATTTCCGATGTCAACATGCCTAATATGGACGGTTTTACTTTTGTCAAAGAAGCCAAAAAATTGCCCGCTTATAAATTCACGCCCGTCATTATGCTGACCACCGAGTCCGAGGAAGCTAAAAAACTGGAAGGCCAGGCCGCGGGCGCGAAAGCGTGGATTGTCAAACCGTTCCAGGCGGCGCAAATGCTGGCGGCGGTAACCAAACTAATTTTACCTTAGGACAGGAGACGTTCATGCAGACACTCAGCATTGACGGCGAGTTAACCATCTTTACCGCTGCAGAGCAGAAAATCCGTTTGCTCGGCTTTCTGCAGTCAGGCGGCGAACTGGAAATCAATCTTGCCAACGTCACCCAATTTGATACCGCCGGCCTTCAGCTATTAATCCTGATTAAGCGCGAAGCCGCCATAGCCAAAAAATCGCTGAGCTTTGTCATGCACAGCAAGGTGGTGTTGGACATTCTGGAGTTTACCCGCCTCACCGCTAAGTTTGGTGATCCTGTGGTATTGGCTCATAACGAGGAAAAGCCACAATGAATTTAGATCAAGAGATGCAGGAAGCGTTGCTTAACTTTATGGTCGAGAGCGCCGAATTATTGGAAAGTATGGAATCCGGCTTGATGGAGCTGGAAAGCAGCGAAAACCCTTCGGAAACCATCAACGCAATTTTTCGGGCGGCTCACACGATCAAGGGATCGTCAGGCCTCTTTGGGCTCGAACATATCGTGCGTTTTACTCATATCGTTGAAAGCGTCCTCGATCTGCTGCGCGCCGAAAAACTGGCTGTATCAGCCGAGTTGATTGCGGCTCTGTTGCCGTGTTGTGATCACCTGAATGTTTTGTTCAGCGATGTTGCCAATGGCCATTTTGAAGAGAATCGGGAAGCGACCAAAAAAGGCGACCAACTGTTACAAGTCCTATTGCCTTATCTGAAAACGCCCGTTGTCGAGGAAACCTACATCGTCACTTGTGAAGACAGAGTCGACCGCATCGAAATCCCGGCCAGTTATGACAGGGAAGCAGGCAATTGGCATCTGTTTTTGAAATTTAATGAAAATTGCCTGCGTGAAGGCATGGATCCTTTGTCGTTTATCAGCTATCTGAACACGTTAGGCGAAATCATCGAATTATCTACCTTCAGTGAGGCCATGCCGGATGCCGGACACATGGATCCGGAAACCAGTTACTTGGCGTTTCAGGTAATATTGAACAGCGATGCCGTCAAACAAACCGTCGAGGCTATGAAGGATATCGCCAAAAAAATCGGCATCATTGATGATATTGCCTACCAGACCAACATGCTGGCGCTTAACGCAGCGATTGAAGCGGCACGCGCCGGCGACCACGGCAAAGGTTTCGCGGTGGTCGCCGCTGAAGTCAGGAAATTGGCCGAACGCAGCCAGATAGCGGCGCAGGAAATTGGCGAGCTGGCGGAAGGCAGCGTCAGCACTGCAGAGCGAGCCGGCAAGTTGCTGGATGAAATGGTGCCCAGCATAAGCAAAACTTCTGATCTGGTGCAAGAAATCGCTGCCGCCTCACAAGAGCAGTCAACTGGCGTCGGTCAAGTGAATGCGGCGATGAACCAGATGAATCAGATTACTCAGCAAAATGCCTCGGCCAGTAATGAGTTGGCCGCCACCGCCGAGGAAATGAGCGCGCAGTCCGAACAACTGCAATCGTTAATGGGCTTTTTTAAGATTGACGATAAACAGAGCGCAGAACAAATGCGAGCAGGCAGGCAGCAAATGAAAAAGCCTCTGCCGGCCAATACTTCCCAGAAAGGCAAACATATCGACAGGGCTATAAACAGCGGCTTTGATGAGTCCAAATTTGAGCGATTTTGACCCGGCAACTGAGCAGTGATAAACGTAATAACAAAGCAACAGTTTTTAGGAGGCCCGGATGGGTGAAATGGTAAATGCTTTACAATCACGACCCTCGATAACAGACATAACATTGGAAGGCGGGCAGTTTTTGACTTTTATGCTGGCGGGTAAGGTTTATGCCTTAGGCATACTTCATATCAGGGAAATTATCGATTACGGTGATTTAACCGAAGTGCCAATGATGCCTGACTTTATTAAGGGCGTGATTAATTTGCGTGGCCGGGTTGTCCCCGTGGTTGATCTGTCTGCGCGCTTTGGTCAGGGTGTGACAAAAATAGCCCGTCGCACCTGCATTGTGATTGTTGAAGTGAATGACAATAGCCAGCGTGATGGGTCGGCAAGTCTCACTCAGCTTATTGGCATCGTGGTCGATGCGGTTAATGAGGTGGTTGATATTCAAGGAAGCGAAATTGAGCCGCCGCCCAGTTTCGGAACTCAGATTCGAACCGAATTTATCAGTGGCATGGCCAAACGTAATGGCCGCTTTATTATTTTATTGGCGATCGATAAAGTGCTCTCCGTAGAGGAAATGTCGCATTTGGGACAAATGGGTGGTTAAGGGAATATCGCAGGATTTGATCAGTGTGTCCCTTATTCAGTGCAGCCGATACTCTATTTCGCGCAATTCAATTGACCGACATGACAAACAGATGCGAGACCGGTGGTTTGACTTTACCAGCGCAAATAAGCCGTGAGGAATTCAGCTGGATTAGCCGCTTTTTATACGATCGTACCGGGATTGTGTTGAAAGACGGTAAACAGGCGCTGGTCATGAGCCGTCTGGATAAACGTTTACGCTATTACAGATTAAATAGTTATGCCGAGTATTTTCAGTTTGTGAATGTTCCCGACAATAGTTTAGAGCGATTGATGATGATCGATTTGCTGACGACTAACGAAACGTTTTTTTTTCGTGAGCCCAAGCATTTTGAATTTCTGCGGAATCATGTGTTAGCAACGCATCCTTCCTGCCGGAAGGTGAGGGTTTGGAGCGCGGCCAGTTCCAGCGGCGAGGAGGCTTATACATTGGCAATGACGCTGGCCGAGCGCCTGCCGTCTAATTCCTGGGAAATATTCGGCACGGATATTTCCAGCCGAATGTTGGAAATAGCGCAGCGTGGTTTTTACCCTCTGCTGGCCGCCGAAAAAATACCAGCGCCGTTGCTGAAAAAATATTGCCTGAAAGGCAGGGACGAATACGAAGGTTTTCTATGTATCGACGCGTCATTACGGAATCGGACAACCTTTCGTTATGCCAATCTGATTGAACCATTGCCTGACTTCGGCATGTTCGATGTGATTTTTTTACGCAACGTGATGATTTATTTTGACACGCAGACCAGACAAAAACTGCTGGAACGTATTCAGCAAGTGCTACAGCCGGGAGGCTATTTTTTTATCAGCCATTCAGAGTCTTTAAATGGCTTTAATACCGAGCTAAAAATGGTGTCACCGTCTATTTATCGCAGAGTCGTGGTTTGAAGTGCGCATGACGATAACTCAGTAACCGGAACAAGAACATGAGCATTCATAAAATCAGGGTGATGATAGTAGACGACTCTGCGGTGGTGCGTCAAGTCGTCACCGCCTTATTAAGCAGGGATCCCGCCATTGAAGTCATCGGTGCAGCGCCCGATCCGCTGTTTGCAATGGATAAAATGAATCGTGATTGGCCCGATGTCGTGGTGTTGGATGTAGAAATGCCACGCATGGATGGCATTACCTTTTTAAAGAAAATCATGTCGGTGCGGCCAACGCCGGTGGTCATTTGCTCCACCTTGACCGAAACAGGCGCAGAAACCAGCATGCAGGCGATGGCGGCTGGCGCCGTAGGTATTGTGACGAAACCCAAGGCCGGCTTGAAATCCTTTCTGGAAAACGACGATGGTGATCTGCTGCATGCCGTCAAGGCTGCAGTCCAGGCTAATATGCGCAGTGTGAAAGCGGCAACCGTGGCTCTGCGCACGATACCGCCAAAACTTCATACCGATGCCGTTGTTTCTGCCGATAGCCGCAGTCAAGCGATGGCGGTCACCACCGATCGCATCGTGGCTATCGGTACTTCGACAGGCGGCACGTTAGCCCTGGAGGCGGTATTGACTGCTTTGCCTCGCGTGTCGCCCGGCATTGTGATTGTGCAACATATGCCAGAAAAATTTACCGGCGCATTTGCCGCCCGCCTTAACCAGCTCAGTCAAATAGAAGTCCTGGAAGCAAAAAATGGCGACCGGGTTATACCGGGCCGTGCCTTGATTGCAGCAGGCGGCAAACATATGGCGATTAAACGTAGCGGCGCGCAATATCATGTCGAAATTCTCGACGGCCCTCCGGTTAACCGTCACCGGCCTTCTGTGGATGTCTTGTTTCGGTCAGTGGCCAAGTGGGCGGGTCGTAACGCGTTAGGCATCATCATGACGGGCATGGGCGATGATGGCGCTCGCGGACTTAAGGAAATGCGCGATGCCGGCGCTGAAACGGCCGGGCAAGATGAAAAAAGCTGCGTGGTTTACGGTATGCCCAAAGAAGCCGTCAAGTTGGGCGCAGTGGAGCAGGAAGTTCCATTAACATCGATTGCAGAGCTGATTGAACGTTATGGAAAATTAGGTTGATCGATGGAACTGTCACTATTAGCTACTGTTCTTATGAGTTGAAGGTCAGTTTGTTTTTAGGTTAAGCTTTTATTGATTAAAAATCCAGCGGACAGCTTTTAAGGTCGAAAAATATGAGTCAAGTCAAACGCACAATATTATTGGCTGTTATAAGCATTTTCCTGGTATGAACGATAAATTTTCCGATTCGGTATTGGATGTGGATGTGGATGAAAGAGGCGCTCAACTTAATTGCTTGCCAGGCAACAAAGAACTGCACGCCGAATTAAAGGAGCAACAAGAATTTTATCGCACCAGCTTTGAACAGGCCGTTACCGGCCTGGCCAAAGTGGCGCTCGATGGACGATTTGTTCTTGTCAATCCGTGTTGGCTCAATTTTATCGGCTACAGTCATGAGGAAATGTTGAATCTTACCTTTCAGGCTATTACTCATCCGGCTGATTTGCAGCATTCTCTGGATTGTATGGACCAGTTGATTAACGGTGAGAAGGACGCTTGCCATCACGAAAAACGTTTTTTTCATAAAAATGGACAGGTTCTATGGGGGCGTTTGTCCATGACGATACAGCGTGATGCCGTGGGGCTGCCTCGTTATTTTATCGGTACTCTACAAGATATGACTGAAACGAAAACATCGCGAGACAAGATCGCCGGCTCTTATGAACACTATTGCAATCTATTGGATACAACAGGCGACGGATTTTTGTTAGTGAATGAGATCGGTCAGATTAAAGATGTTAATAGAGCATTCATTCAGCAAACGGGCTATCGTCGGGAAGAGCTGCTAACCATGAGCCTTGGCGATCTGGTGGCCGTAGAAACAAAGGAACAAACTCGCGAGCATTTTGACAAAATCATTGAACAAAAATATGACGTGTTTGAGACCCAGTACAGAGCAAAAAATGGTCGACTACTTGATCTGGAAGTGAGAGGGACTTACCTGGAAGGTATGGGAGACTTTGTCATCTTTTTAAGCGATATTGGCGAACGCAAAAAAATGCTGGCGCAGGAAAAGACGGCTCTAATCGAAGCTGAAGCCAGTTTGCAACGAGCGATCAAGGCTGAGAAGCAGCAGCTTCAGGCTTACGAAGAAACGCGCCGACATCTTGGCCGGGAGCTTCATGATAATATAGGACAGCAAATTACCGCTGTTGCATTGCTTTCGGATATTCTGGCCAAGGATTTAATCAAAGAGGTAAATCCTCTTTACGAAAGTGCGAAAAAAATCACGACTCGGCTTAATCATGCTTTGTCACGGATAAGGCAGTTGTCGCACGGATTTTACCAAAACACGTTTGATCATGACAGTTTGATTGACCGGCTTAAATCACTGGCCAGTGAAACAACGAGCATTCACGGCATTGGCTGTACGTTTCACTATGACAAAACATCGAGAGTCAAGGACTATTTTGGTTATGGCGACACACCAGCCGAAGAATGTCACCTCCAGTTATTTCGGATCGCTCAAGAGGCCGTGACTAACGCAGTCCGGCATAGTGGAGCGTCACAAATCGAGCTGTCGCTGCGCCATAGTTCCAAAGGTGACATATTGTCCATAACCGATAATGGGATCGGTATTTCAACGAAAAATCATAGTTCTGGATTAGGCATGTATTCCATGGCATTCCGAGCCAAGCTGATGAAGGCCGATATTGTATTTAATACGCTGAAAACGGGGGGGACTTGTGTATCCATTTGTATGGCGAGGGATAGAAAACGGTACTGAATACAGCAATGCCGAAATTTGATTAGTGAAGGGTATATATCGCGTAGGGGTTATCCCAAAATCGGCAATCGAGCCATGAAGTCCACGAAGCGTTTTAAAGTGTTATCGACTTCAAATTTTACTTTGATAGCAGAGGTGCGAGTTGAATTTAAAATTTAGTGCGGAGCATCCGGCCCGTATCATCGTCGTTGATGACCATCCTTTTGTGCGCGAAGGGATATCACTGCTCCTTAATCGTGAACCGGACCAGGAAGTTTGTTGCGAGACCGGCGATGCAGGCGAGGTATTGGCCATTTGCAGAACATGTTCTCATAATCTGGTGGTTCTTGATTTGGCTTTGGGAGAAATTTATAGTTATGACTTAATCAAACAATTAAGCCTTGAGTTCCCGGAATTATTTATTTTGGTCATGTCGATGCATGAAGAATCGATTTATGCAGAACGGGCGTTGAAAGCGGGGGCGCACGGCTATGTCATGAAACAGGCGGCGACTGACACTTTACTGCATGCCGTCCGGCAGATATTGGATGGCGATCTGTATGTCAGCAACACAATGAGGACTCGACTATTAAGTCAACTTAGAGACGGCGCTGGCCGCCCGAATTCATCTCATGGTTTGAGTCCAGTTGAAATACAAATATTGCAATTGATCGGTAAGGGAATGAGAAATGCGGAAATAGCCACAATTTTTAGTCGCAGCGTCAAAACAATAGAGGCGCACCGCTCCAATATTCGGCGCAAATTGAAAATTTATTCCGGCCATGAATTGATGAAGTACGCCATTCAATGGGTTGAAAAGCAGTAGGAGGCATTCTCACCACCCCAGAACGCTGGTCGCAATTTAGCCGGTAACCGTCACCACGAATGGACACACTATATAGACACAATTGCCGAATTTTGAAGTGTGATGTGTATCAGTGGAGCAAGCTGGCAAATAATTTATCTGCGCCTTACAGAATAATAAACGTGTTCAGTTCGCCGTCGGCTTCCAGTTCGACGGTTTCGATCTGGTCGACGCGGGCCGTCATGGGACCTTTCTGACTCCACTGGATAAGTTTTTCGATAGCAGCCTCATTGCCTTCGGCGACAATTTCGACACGACCATCTTCCAGGTTTTTCGCCCAGCCGTTGAGCGCCAGCTGTTTGGCTTGTTTTTTCGTAAATGCGCGAAAATAGACGCCCTGTACGCGCCCTGAGACGAAAATCTTTACTCGGCGTTGCATCGGCTTATTCTCCAGCAATAGTGGATTTTAGGGTTTCTGGCAAAATCGGTTGGGATGGTTTTTGCGCTGATATTGTCAACCTTAAACTCAGTCAAGGCCTGATAGTCGAGCTTAAAGCGCCTGAAATTAGTGGAGAAGTAAAGATAACCACCGGTCTTCAATAAAGCCATGGCGTTCGTAATCAAGGTTATATGGTCGTTTTGAATGTCCAGAACATGATCCATACGCTTCGAGTTGGAAAACGTAGGCGGATCAAGAAAAATCAGATCATATTGTCGGCGCTGGAGTTGCTTGGCTTCGTTTGCCAGCCATTTAAAACAATCGCTTTGAATGAACTCATGTTGGCCGCGAGTTTGATTTAAGCTCAGATTTTTTTCCGCCCAATCAAGATAGGTTTTTGACAGGTCGACGCTAGTGCTTGAGATGGCCCCGCCTATGGCGGCATGAATGGTCGCGCTGCCGGTATATGCAAACAAGTTCAGAAAGCGCTTGTTTTTTGCTTCTTGCTGGATAAGTAAGCGCATAGGCCGGTGATCGAGAAATAACCCGGTATCCAGATAGTCCTGGAAATTCACCAGTAGCTTGCAGCCATATTCCTGGATGACATGAAAATTTCGCTGGCCGCTTTGTTTTTCGTATTGGTCGCTATTTTTTTGCCTGCGTCGGATTTTCAAAAAAATCTGTTCTTGGGGGACGCTGAAAATGCGGGGTATTTGGGCTAAAAGCTCGCTTAGTCTTTGATTGGCTTTAGCAGGGTCAATTGTTTTGGGAGCTTCGTATTCTTGTATGTTGATCCAGGTTTTTTCGCTTTGATAAAGATCGATGGCGACAGCATACTCAGGCAAGTCAGCGTCATAAACGCGATAACATGAAATATTATTTTGTTTGGCCCAACGAGCCAAATTTTTTAGGTTCTTGTGAACCCGATTGGTAAAGGCGTCGATAGCCCTTTCCGAGTTTTCATGACTGCTTACGCTGGAGAATGTGCCCGAATCAGTCGCTGAGAGACTACGTTCTCTGACTTGCTGGATGCGCTCTTCTGCCGTTTTGGCTTTGGGGATGAAAAAGGCGTTTTCTTCAATCATCAGCCTCAGCAACTTACATTCGAGAGCGCCATTGAATAAGGTCAGCGGCTTTTGAGAACGTATGCCTAATCGAAAACCAAGTTCCGGCTGGCTGATAATCAAAGCCGCGCGCCAACCGATAAAATGATGTTTTAACGTTTGGCCAAATTGTTTATACAATTCGGCGGTTTCTAGGTCACTGCCGAGCCGTTCGCCGTAAGGGGGATTACAAACTACTAAACCGGCTTGCCAGCTTGAAGCCGGTTTGGCGTCTTCAATAGACCGGCGCTCCAGATGAATGTGATCTTGCAAGCCGGCGTTGCTTATATGGGTGCGGGCGGCTAGAAGGCAGCGCCGGTCATGATCAAAGCCGGCAATGATCGGCAATTGAGTCAAGCCTTTGCGTTTGCGTTGGTTTGCTTCTTCGGTTAAACGTCGCCAGCAAGCCGGGTCATGTTTTTTCCAGCCGAAAAAACCGAAATAATCACGCAATAAGCCGGGCGCATAATCCGCTGCGATCATTGCGCCTTCCAGCAATAACGTGCCAGAGCCGCACATTGGATCGATTAAACTACCTTGCTCTTGAGCAATAGCCGGCCAATGACTTGCCAGCAGTAGCCCCGCTGCAAGGTTCTCCTTAATCGGTGCAGCAATCGTGATATCTCGGTAACCACGCCGATGTAGACTTTCGCCCGAAAGATCCAGACTGAGCTGCGCCTGTTCGCGGTGTAGATGCACATTGATCCGAATGTCGGGTTTTTCGATGTCGATTGAAGGACGCTCGCCAAAACGCTGACGCATTTGATCGACGATGGCGTCTTTAACTTTTAACGCGCCGAAATGCGTATTATTGATAGCCGGAGCGCTTTTAGCGCTAAAACTGACGGCAAAACTACCGTTAGCGCGCAGATGCTCTGACCAATTGATTTGTTGCACGCCCTTATACAGGTCTTGTTGCGTTTTTACTGGAAACTCGCTTAGCTTGAGCAAGATTCGGCTGGCTATTCTGGACCATAAGCAAGCGCGATATGCGGTTTCAAGATCGCCTTCAAAACTGACGCCTGCTACAGTGGTTTTGACGATGTTAATGCCAAGAGTCTTCAACTCGTTGGCCAGTATGTTTTCCATCGCTTTTGGCGTGGTCGCGAAGAGATGGTAAGCGGGGGGGAAAAGGCTCAAGGCAAAAAGTGGTTTAGTGGGCGAAGCGGTAAAGAGCGCTGTTTTCTAAGTTTACGCATCACACTTCAAAATTCGGCACCAGAGCTGGTAGCAGAGGACGCTGTCTGAAACCTCTGCCACCCGCTCCGGTACCGAATCCAGCAATGCTGAAATTTGATTTGTGAAAGTTATGTAAAGACAAAGCAATCCAATTTCAAGTTTCCATTACCCTATTTTAAGCCTTGAGTCTTTCGGTTTATTGAATTTTGATCAGTTCTACGTCGAATATTAAAGCTGCGTTGGGTGGAATTGGGCCGGCGCCGCGTTCGCCGTAAGCCAGCTCGGATGGAATATAAAAGCGGTATTTGGCGCCTTCTGTCATGAGTTGGACGCCTTCGGTCCAGCCGGGAATAACCCGATTCAGCGGAAATGTTGCCGGTTCGCCACGGCTGTAAGAACTGTCAAATTCGCTACCGTCTAGGGTAGTGCCTTTGTAGTGAACGGTGACGTTGTCAGTCGCTGTTGGTGATTTGGCGCCATTTCCTGCTGTTATGATTTCATATTGCAGCCCGCTTGGCGTGGTTTTTATATTGGGTTTTTTGGTGTTCTCTGCTAAGAATGCAGTGCCTTGAGCCTTATTTTCTTCAGGTGTTGTCGCATTTGCGATTGAAAACACCGTGATTCCGGCCAGAATGAGCGTAATAATTGAAATGATCTGAATTTGAAGTTTTTTCACGGCTTCCTCTTTGAGATACATGAATGGAACGGCTTAGTTTAGCAAAAAAATGATGATTTGTTTCTGATGGAGAAACTGAATGGCAGATTTGCCCATTCAGTTAGATGGCTGTTAACTGATCAAAAACTGTTTTCTGTTTGGCTTTCAAGACACGGCATGATTGGCTCGCTGACCCTAGAGGTGGATAAAGGAGTTGCTAAAAACTAATAAGTCTTTATAATGCTACTAATTATCGCGGGGTGGAGCAGCTTGGTAGCTCGTCGGGCTCATAACCCGAAGGTCGTTGGTTCAAATCCAGCCCCCGCTACCATAAACGGAAACCCCATTTTGGGGTTTTTTATTTTTTGGGCTTCGGTTTGGGAGCTTGCCTTTTTGTTTTGATGGAAGAGCCCTGAGGCTCTTTTTTTTTGTGCAGGAAATTTGTGAGGAACAATGAAACAGGCGCCTGAGCATTTGGTCAGCTTGATAGAGCCAATTGTTGAAGGATTGGGATATGAGTGCGTGGGTGTCGAATACCATCCGCATCCCAAGCATGGTTTGTTAAGAATTTATATCGATAGCGAGCACGGCATTTTGCTCGACGATTGTTCAAAGGTGAGTCATCAAGTTAGCGGTATGCTGGATGTGGAAGATCCTATACAAGGCAATTATCAGTTGGAAGTCTCCTCGCCAGGCGCGGACCGGCCTTTTTTTAAGGCGAGCCAGTTTGAACAATTTATGGGTAGTACGGTATTAGTGAATCTCTATAGTCGAATTAGTGGTCGGCGAAAAATTACCGGCCAGGTTGTCAAGGCCGAAGGTGACATCATTACGCTTCAGGAGGCCGGTGAGATTTTTGAAGTGCCTTTTAGTGCCATGAGTAAGGCGCGTTTGGTTCCTGAGTATTTAGTTGAGAAAGGAGGGAGCAGTGGCAAATAAAGAAATTTTGTTAGTAGTTGAAGTTTTTTCCAACGAAAAAGAGATTGAAAAAGAGATTGTGTTTCAGGCGATTGAATCCGCGCTGGAAGCCGCCACGATCAAGCGCCACGCTAACCAGATTAAAGCACGCGTCGTTGTTGATAGAAAAACTGGCGATTATGTAACCTACCGGCTTTGGGAGGTTGTAGACGCGGCTGATCCTAATACGGGTCGTGTTGAATCTCCTGAAACGCAGATTGCGCTCGATGTGGCTAGACTGGATAACCCGTCGAGCCAGGTTGGCGACGTGATTCAAGAAGAAATCGAGTCGGTCGAATTTGGCCGCATTGCTGCCCAAACGGCGAAACAGGTTATCATCCATAAGGTCAGGGAAGCCGAGCGCAGAAAAATTGTCGAAGCCTATAAGAATCGCGTTGGCGAGCTGATTACAGGCGTTGTCAAACGGGTTGAAAAAGGTAATGTTTACTTGGACTTGGGCGGGCATGTGGAAGCTTATATCTCCAAGGAAGATATGATTCCGCGTGAGGCGATTCGGGTGGGCGACCGGGTCAGAGGCTATTTGAAAGATGTTCGGTCAGAGCCGCGCGGACCTCAGTTGTTTGTCAGCCGGACGGCGCCGGAATTGTTAATTGCGCTGTTTCGTCTGGAAGTGCCTGAAGTGGGTGAAGGCTTGATTTCTGTGTTGGGCGCGGCCAGAGATCCCGGCGCGCGCGCAAAAATTGCGGTAAAGAGCAATGATCCCCGGCTTGATCCCGTCGGTGCTTGTGTCGGTATGCGAGGCTCGCGGGTTCAGTCAGTATCGAATGAACTGGCTGGCGAGCGTGTGGACATTATTCTCTGGAACCCAAGCGATGCTCAATATGTGATCAATGCGATGTCGCCAGCGGAAATTCAGTCCATTGTGGTCGATGAAGACAAACACAGCATGGATCTGGCGGTCAATTCGGAAAATTTGTCTCAAGCCATTGGGCGGGGCGGCCAAAATATTCGTTTGGCTACTCAGTTGACGGGTTGGGAATTGAACGTTATTGATGCGTCAAAAGCCGAAGAAAAAAATGAAGCGGAAGTTAGCAAGATCGTGCAGTCGTTTGTTGATCAGTTGGATGTCGATGAAGATATTGCGATGATTTTGGTTGAAGAAGGCTTCAACAGCGTGGAAGAGGTCGCTTATGTTCCGGTTAGCGAAATGCTCGAAATCGAAGGGTTTGATGAGGCGCTGGTGGATGAGCTCAGAAGTCGCGCGAAGGATGCTTTGCTGATTAGCGCCATTGCTGCTGAGGAGGAAATCGAAACAGCGGCGCCCGCGCAGGACTTGCTGGAAATGGAAGGTATGGATACCGAGTTGGCTTATGAATTGGCGAGTCAGGGTATTGTGACGATGGATGATTTGGCTGAACAGTCAATCGACGATTTACTGAGTTTTTCTGGAATGAATCAAGATCGCGCAGCGAAACTGATTATGAAAGCGCGCGAACCTTGGTTTGCTGAGGAACAGGAAAATAAATAAGGGGAAAGCAGATGAGCGACAAAACGGTACGGCAATTAGCTGATGTGGTGAAAATACCGCTGGAGCGTCTTCTAGTGCAGTTGAAAGAAGCCGGCTTATCTGCCAGCGCTCCTGATGACGTGATCAGTGATGATGAAAAAATGAAATTGCTGGCGCATTTGCGCAAGCGCCATGGAAAAAGCGAGGGCGAAGCCGAGCGCACGCCAACGCGCGTTGTTTTAGAACGCCGAAAATTAACCGAAATCAAACAGGCGAGTGTTCCGGGTAGCTCCACCAAAACTATCAGCGTTGAGGTACGGAAAAAGAAAACCTATATCAAGCGGACTGAGCTGGTTGAAAACGAGACGCCGAAAGAATTAGAAGTCGCCAAAGTTGTTCCGGAGTCGATGCTAGATAAACAGTCCGTGTCGGAGATGCCTTCAGCAAAGACTGAGGTCGCGTCAGAACACGCTCCGCATGAGAAAGAAACCGCTGAGGTTGTTGAAGCTGCTGAACAAAGGCCAGCCGCGGATAGCGTTAAAGTCAGCGCTGATACGGATTTGGAAGGTGAGTCGGAAGCTATTTTTGAAACCCGGAAAATTAAGGAAGAAAAGAAAATCAAGTCGGAAAAGCTCGGAAAAAGCAAAGAAACAGACGAACTTAGACGCAAGCAACAAGAAAAAGAACGCCGCCTACAAGAGTCTATCAATCGCAATGCCGACAAGGTTAGGCAGCAGGCTTTAGCCAAACAGGAAACTTTGCATCGAAGATCATTGGAAGAAGAAGGCGCTTTAAAAACTTTTAGAAAAAACAAGAAAAAGACAAAACAACCGCAAAAAATTAGTGTTCAAAGCGAAGGCCGGCATCAGTTCGAAATGCCTTCGGCGCCGATTGTCAAGGAAGTCGCAATTCCGGAATCGATTATCGTTTCCGATCTGGCGCAAAAAATGAGTGTTAAAGCCGCTCTGGTTATTAAGCATTTGATGAAACTGGGTATTATGGCGACGATCAATCAAAGCATTGATCAGGACACAGCGGCGATTTTGGTTGAAGAGATGGGTCACAAAGCAGTTATGCAGAGTGACGATGATTTTGAAAAAGAGTTGCTGTCGGAGGTTCAGCAAGCCGATAATCGCGTCGCTTTGCCGAGAGCGCCCATTGTAACGATTATGGGTCATGTTGATCATGGTAAAACGTCACTATTGGATTATATTCGCAAGACCCGCGTTGCCGCTGGCGAAGCCGGTGGGATTACGCAGCATATCGGCGCGTATCAAGTGAAAACCGATCACGGTTCGGTTACGTTTCTGGATACGCCGGGCCATGCTGCTTTTACTGCGATGCGCGCGCGTGGCGCCGATGTGACCGACGTGGTTATCGTAGTTGTCGCCGCCGACGATGGGGTGATGCCGCAAACGCGAGAAGCGGTTGAACATGCCCGTGCCGCCAATGTACCCATTATTGTGGCGATCAATAAAATTGACAAAGCCGACGCCAATCCGGAAAAAGTCATGCAAGAACTTTCGGTGATCAATGTACTGCCGGAGGAATGGGGCGGCGATGTCCAATTCCTGAAGATATCTGCAAAAACGGGTGAGGGTATCGATGATCTGATTGAAGCCTTGATCGTGCAAACCGAAATTCTCGAATTAACAGCGCCAGTCGATGGCGCGGCTTCAGGCATCGTCATCGAATCAAGGCTCGATAAAGGCCGCGGCGCGGTAGCGACGGTGCTGATTCAAAAAGGCACTTTGGAAAATGGCCAGATGGTGTTATGCGGCTATGAGTTTGGCCGTGTTCGCGCGATGTTTAATGAAAACGGTAAGGCCATTAAAGAAGCCGGTCCGGCCGTGCCAGTGGAAATTCTCGGTTTATCGGGTACGCCCAATGCCGGCGACGAATTTTTGGTGGTGCAAAACGAGCGTATCGCCAGAGAATTGGCGAAGCATCGCGAAGAACGCAAGAAGTCAAGCCGGCATGCGGCGAATCAGGCCTCCAAGCTGGATGAAATTTTCTCGAAAATGACAGCCGGAGAAATCGCCAGTGTCAATCTGGTTATTAAAACCGACGTGCAGGGTAGCTTGGAAGCTTTGCGCGCTTCTTTGATCGACTTGTCGACTGAAGAAGTTGAAGTCAAAGTGGTCTATGGCGGCATTGGCGGTATTAATGAAGGCGATGTTAACTTGGCCCTGGCTTCTGGCGCTATTTTAATGGGTTTCAATGTGCGCGCCGATGCGACAGCCCGTAAATTGATTGAAGAAAAGGGCGTTGATTTGCACTACTACAGTGTGATTTATGACGCGATCGATGAAGTCAAGAAGTCGATCAGCGGTATGCTGGCGCCAGAAATTAAAGAGCAAATTGTCGGGCTCGCCGAAGTTCGCGATGTGTTCCGTTCACCCAAATTTGGCGCTATTGCCGGCTGTATGGTGGTTGATGGTTATGTCAAACGCAATTTGCCGATTCGCGTGTTGCGCGATAATGTGGTCATCTATGAAGGTCAGCTGGAGTCCTTGCGCCGTTTCAAAGATGATGTTGCTGAAGTGAAAATGGGCATGGAGTGCGGCATTGGCGTAAAAAATTATAATGACGTTAAAGCCAGTGATCAGATTGAAGTCTTTGAGCGTATCGAAGTTAAACGGGAAATATAACGGTTATGGCAAGAGAATTCGGCCGTAATGCGCGGGTTTCTTCACAGATGCAAAAGGAGCTGGCGCTAATTTTGCAGCGCGAGATTGAAGACTCCCGGCTTGGCTTCATCACCGTGAATGAAGTGGCGTTGAGTAAGGATCTGGCCGTTGCCAAAGTTTATGTCACCGTATTGAATGCCGATGACGAGGCCAAGCAAAACAACGTGAAATGGCTTAACGAACGGGCGCCGGTAATACGGCATTTGCTCGCTAAACGAATGCGTTTGCGCCATATTTCTGATCTGCGGTTTTATTATGATCATTCCTTTGAAACCGGTATGCGCGTGGCGGAATTATTGCACGGTTCGAATCAGCCGGATGATCATTAGGATCGCTCCAATCCAAATTGAATTGTCCGAAACACTGTTGCTGGCATGAGTAAGCGTAAGTCGGGCCTCGATATTCACGGCATTGTGCTGTTGGACAAGCGATCGGGGATTTCGTCAAACCGGGCCTTGCAGGAAGTTAGGCGTTTGTTTAATGCCAATAAAGCAGGGCACACCGGCAGTCTGGACCCCTTGGCGTCTGGCTTGCTGCCATTGTGTTTGGGTGAAGCGACTAAAATTGCCGGTTTCATGCTCGATGAGCATAAGCGTTATGAAGTGGTCGTGCAATTGGGCGTCACTACTGATACCGGCGATACTGATGGCGCAGTGATTGCGCAAAAACCAGTGCCCGATTTGTCGGAGTCCGACATCAAGCGTTGTCTGGCAAAATTTACCGGATCGATGGCGCAGATCCCGCCCATGTATTCCGCCTTGAAGCATAACGGCAAAAAGCTTTATGAGCTGGCTCGCAAAGGTGAAACGATCGAGCGGAAACCGCGTTCGATCAACGTATTCGAGCTGAGATTGACGGGTTTTGGGCAAGACTGGCTGGCGTTGGCAGTGCATTGTTCCAAAGGGACTTATATCCGCTCGTTGGCGGAAGATATCGGAAATGATTTGGGTTGTGGCGCAACGGTCAGTCAGTTGCGCCGGACGGCGGTTGGGCCGTTTGACATTGCCAACGCCAGAACGCTTGAGGGGCTACAGCTTATGAATCGACAAGAATTGCATGCGTGCCTGATCGATGTCGATAAGCCTTTGGGGTTTTTGCCAGCGTTTGCCTTATCGAGAGAACAAGCCGGGTGTGTAGTTCAAGGCCAGCCAGTGAACGCAGGGAGCCGTTTGCCTGGGCTGGTGCGGCTCTATCATGCCGAGGCTTTTTTAGGTTTGGGGGAAATACTAATGAATGGTAAACTAGCCCCCAAAAGAATGTTTAATATGAACATCGAGTATTTAAATCACAAGCTTATGGCGCATGAAGCCTAAGTTTTGGGTTTAGAGCCCTTTTTTCTGTTTCTGCACCCTATCGCGGAAGCAGTTTAATCAGTGGAGCCGTTACTTAACGGCTTTATTTTTATTTAACTTTAATCATAGGGATTAACCATGCCATTTACAGCAGAACAAAAAAAAGCGGTTGTTGAAGCTTACCGCTTGTCAGAAAACGACACGGGCTCGCCGGAAGTGCAAATTGCGCTGTTGACCGCCCATATCACGCATTTGACGCCACATTTTGCCGAGCATAAAAAAGACAATCATTCGCGGAGGGGATTGCTGCGGATGGTGAATCAACGCCGGAAATTGCTGGATTACCTGAAAAACAAGGACAGCAATCGCTATCGCGCGTTGATTGATCGCCTTGGCTTGCGCAAGTAATTGCGGGCTACTCAAACGGTACTTTAGTTGTGCCGTTTGAGTGTTGGCCGGTTCGGTCAGCCTTCGGCCCACCCTTTTAATAAACTTAAAGCAAAGGAACCTTCTAGTGAATCCTATTAGGAAAGAATTTCAATACGGTGATCAAAAAGTTAGACTGGAAACGGGCGAAATAGCGCGGCAAGCGGATGGCGCAGTCATCATTGATGTCGAGGGCACAGTCTTGCTCGTGACCGTGGTCAGTAAAAAAGAGGCCAGTGGCGGCGATTTTTTTCCGCTGACGGTCAATTATCAGGAAAAGGCCTATGCAGCGGGTAAAATCCCTGGCGGTTTTTTTAAAAGAGAAGGGCGTCCGAGCGAACAGGAAACCTTGATTTCCCGTTTAATCGACCGGCCGATACGGCCCCTGTTTCCGGAAGGCTTTACCAACGAAGTTCAGATTGTTGCGACGGTCATTTCATTAAATCCAGAAGTAAATCCGGAAATTCCGGCTTTGCTAGGTTCTTCCGCAGCGTTGGCGATCTCTGGCTTGCCTTTCAATGGGCCGGTAGGCGCCGCGTGTGTTGGCTATAAGGAAGGCAGCTATTTATTGAACCCATCGCCGGCTGTTTTGAAAGAATCAAAACTGGAACTCGTCGTTGCGGGTACTCAGCAGGCGGTATTGATGGTGGAGTCAGAAGCGGCTTGCTTGGCCGAAGAAGTGATGTTGGGAGCTGTTTTATTCGGCCACGAACAAATGCAGACCGCCATTCAAGCGATCAACGAGTTTGCTGAGTTGGCCGGCTGCGGCAAGGTTGAATGGTCAGCGCCAGAGACCAATGCTGAGCTAAAAAAATTAGTCACCGCTGAAGTTGAAGCCGATATTAAATCGGCTTACCAAATAGCTGAAAAGTTGATTAGACAGGACAAGCTCAAAGGCATTCGCAATGCTGTTGTGGAAAAGCTAAGCGCAAACGCCGAGTATGCCGAAAACGACATTCGGCTGATTATCGAACACTTGGAGTCGGCGATTGTGCGTAACGCCATTCTCGACGAAAGCAGACGCATCGATGGCCGGGCATTGGATTCGATTCGGCCTATTACGATCAGAACCGGCGTGCTGCCCAGAACCCATGGTTCGGCGTTATTTACGCGCGGCGAAACACAGGCGCTTGTTGTGGCGACATTGGGAACTCAGCGTGATGCGCAAATTATCGATGCGCTGTCGGGTGAGTATAAAGAACCGTTTATGTTGCATTATAATTTTCCGCCTTTTAGCGTAGGCGAGGTTGGTTTTGTCGGCTCGCCAAAACGTCGCGAAATCGGTCATGGCCGCTTGGCCAAACGCGGCGTGAATGCAGTATTGCCGAATATGGACGAATTTCCTTATGTGATTCGGGTGGTTTCTGAAATTACCGAATCGAATGGCTCCAGTTCGATGGCTTCGGTTTGCGGCAGCAGTTTGGCTTTGATGGATGCCGGCGTGCCGATTCAAGCGCCGGTTGCCGGCATTGCGATGGGTTTGATCAAAGAAGGTGGTCGTTTTGCCGTGTTATCTGACATCATGGGTGATGAAGATCATCTTGGCGATATGGATTTCAAAGTGGCAGGCTCTGCGGACGGCGTTACTGCTTTGCAAATGGATATTAAAATCGACGGCATTACCGCCGAAATTATGAAGACCGCGCTTGAACAAGCTAAAAAAGGCCGCTTGCATATCTTGGCGGAAATGAATAAAGCTTTGTCGACCACACGTGAACAGATGTCTGACTATGCGCCTCGCATCATTACGTTTAAAATTGATCCGAGCAAAATACGCGAAGTTATTGGTAAGGGCGGCGCGACCATTCGCGGCATTACCGAACAAACTGGCGCCAGCGTTGATTTAACCGATGACGGTATTGTAAAAATTGCTTCTGTCGATAAAGCTGCTGGTGAAGAAGCCCGCCGTATGATCGAAGAAATTACCGCCGAAGTTGAAGTAGGTCGAGTCTATGAGGGCAAGGTCGTTCGTTTGATGGATTTTGGCGCTTTTGTGACGATTCTGCCCGGTAAAGATGGCTTAGTTCATATTTCGCAGATTTCTGACGAACATGTCGATAAAGTCAGCGACAAGCTCAATGAAGGCGATGTTGTGAAAGTCAAGGTATTAGAAATCGATCGTCAAGGCCGAGTGCGGCTTAGTATGAAAGAGGCCGAAAAGGAGTAGTTTCTTTTGATGTAGATTAAAAAGGGCCGTAAAGGCCCTTTTTAATGTTCAAACTATCTTGCTCCTTTGCCCCATAAGACCACTTCAACAGTGCTCAGCATGATTGAAAAATCCAGAAACAGGCTGTAATTTTTGACGTAATAAAGATCGTATTGCAGTTTTTGGATTGTATCGTATTCGTTGGCGCCATACGGATAGCAAAGTTGCGCCCAGCCGGTAATGCCGGGTTTAACCCGATGCCGCTCGCGATAGTATGGAATGCGTTGTTCAAAGCCATGAACAAACTCAGGCCGTTCCGGTCGAGGGCCGACAAAGCTCATTTCGCCTGTTAGTACATTGAATATTTGCGGCAGTTCATCAATACGGCATTTACGAATTAACTTACCTACTCGTGTGACCCGATTGTCTTTTTTCTGTGCCCATTGAGCGCCATTTTTCTCTGCATCGACTCTCATGCTGCGAAACTTCAGCACATCAAAATTGATATTGTTTTCGCCAACTCGGGTTTGGCGATAAAAAATTGGACTGCCGAAACCATCTTCGAAAAAAATTGCCAACATTGTGATTAACATAAATGGCCAAGCTACCAGCAATAACAGTACGCTGGCGACGATATCGAAAAGCCGCTTTTCCAGCTCTCTGAGGCCGCCTTGGGCGAAGCCATCACTGAAAACAAGCCAACTCGGATAAACATTGTCCAATGAAATCAGTCCCTGTTCCCGTTCATAAAATCCCAGCATGTCCATAATGGTGGTGCCTGACATTTTGCAGTCCAGCAGGTCGTCAAGCGGCATGGCTTTGCGTTTGTCGTCGAGAGCAATCACGATTTCATCGACTTCGAGCTCTTCAGCGATCTCGTTCAGATGTTTTGTCGACGAGATGATCAGGTTTTTATCAACGAGACGTTTTTCATCGGGGAAAGCGATGAAACCAACGATGACAAAGCCTTTATGAATAAAGGCATCATTAATCGAAATCAATTTCTGTGCTTTTTCCCCGCTGCCTATGACTAATACTCGGCGTTTTAATTGCTCCAGATTGGCTAAACGATAAAACAGCAGTCGAGTAATCATCAGGCCTAAAAACGCAAACATCAGGGCATAAACCAGCACGCTTCGAGCAATCAAAGTGTCGGGAAGCAGGTAGTAGATGGTAATGATGGCAAAGAATGCCAGAATGAAACTGACTGAGGCTCGCGCTAGTAGACTGTAATCAGTCCAGCTTAAGCTTCGTCGGTAAAGCCCAAGGCCTAGGCAAGACAAGGTTAATACAAAGGCGAAAACAGAGCTGGCTAATGTAATGTCTTCCTCGGTATACCAGGACTGCGAGAACAGAAAACGTACATCGCTGCCCCAAAACATCGCGGCAAAAAAAACTGCAAATTCGATAATGAGTAAGATTAGATAGGCGCGGGAAATATAATGGCGAAAGATGCGTATCATAAGAATGAATTCGGTGCTTTATGGTTCAGTATAGCGATCTGAGTTAGGGTATACCTTTGTCTTTAAGCAGCTGTGCAACGTAGTTAATCGGGATCGCGTAAGAAATGCCGCTCGGATGCGTTAACACGTTCTCCTTGCTTTCTTGCACAAATACTTTGTTGATAACGCCAAAGACTTCGGCTGTGTCAGGATTATAAAGCGGGCTGCCACTATTGCCGGGATAAGCGGTGCCGTCTAACTGAAATACATTATAAGGATGTTGCAGCCGCCGAAGCAATTTTTGATTGATGCTGCCCGAGTTGATCGCTGGTATCACATTCGGGCTGATGGCTGAAATCATACAGCGATGAGTGACCGGGTAAAGTCCTAACACCATGCCTATAGGGTAACCGGTAAAAGCGTAAAGCTGTCCTTCGCGCACTGATGCGGCATTGCCGAGTTTAAGGGCTGGCAAGCGGCTATTTATCAGCTTTAAAATGGCCAGGTCATGTTCCGGATCGATGGCTAGTTCCGTTGTGGCAATCAGTTTATCTTCGTTTCCTTGGCGAACAAATACGCTCAGTTGCTCCAGATGATCGTGATCCAACTTGGCTGGAATAACATGCGCATTGGTGACTATTAGCGTACCATCGGCTACTGCAAAGCCCGTGGCCAAAAAAACTGCGCGGGGATTACGCTTGGGCAGATAGGTGCCGACCGCTACAATACTGGGTTTGATAAGCGCGATGGTGTCAGGCAGCGTCTGCTCTGCGGCCATTGTGTTAGCTGGAGCAAGAAGCCATGTCAATAAAAATGCAAGGATATTTTGATTTAGGCGAGACATGAATATTTGAAAGTAAAACTTGCAAAATGACAGCAAGGCCGACAGGCTCACCACGAATGTTTAGTTTGTTTAAATTATTGTGACTTCATTCGCGCTGAACCCGTCGAAGTGCAATTTTTAGAGGTTCCCTATAGAATGTGATTAATTATTACCGAATTGGGCCATCGAGCGTACTATTTTTTAACAGACTTGATAGCGATTGTTTGCGGCTGTTTGAATCACTGCTTATATGGACATCTGGATTATCTATTTCGTTAAAGAATTGCTACTACCTGGCAGCAGTTTATTGCTGATTAGTTTTTGGGGAATTTGGTTGGCAAGGAAAAAACCTATGGGCTTATTATTGTCGCTGAGCGCGCTCTGCGGGCTATTGATTTTGAGTTTGCCTGCCGTATCAGAGTGGCTGGCCAGTACATTGGAAAAGCCTTATCAAACGCCATTCAACCCGGCTTTGGTACAGGACAGACAGGCGATTGTCGTCATCGGCAGCGGTTTGCGCGACAATCGCTATGAATTCGGCGCATCGACGACCGTCAGCCACCGTACACTGGAACGTTTGCGCTATGGCGCCTTATTGGCCAAACTGACAGACTTGCCATTATTGGTTGCGGGGGGACGGGTGTTCGACCCGGACAAACCGTCCGAAGCTGAGATAATGGCTGATATACTGGAAAAAGAGTTTCAAATTGCTGTTCGGTGGCAGGAGAACCGTAGCCGGAATACCGCTGAAAATGCTCTTTATAGTTACCGGTTATTACAAAGCGATCATATCGATCGAATTATATTGGTTACTCATGCCTTTCACATGCGCCGCGCGCTGATCGAGTTCAGCAAAGCTGGGTTTAATGTGGTGGCTGCGCCGACCGGTTTTTTTTCGAGTCCTGAAGAGCATGACTTGTTGGACTATATCCCGTCTGCTTCAGCCTTTTTAACGAGTAACCTGGTTATGCATGAGTATTTGGGCCGGTTGTGGTATTGGCTGAGGTATTGATGATTTGCAACAAGGTATTTGAAAGTCCAAATTAGGAAATCAGAATTTTACTGGCCTTAATGAGCATGAAGCATTACTTTAAACTAATGAAAGTAGTTGTTTGTTATTATCTATTGATGTCTGGATTTGCATTGAATGCACTTGTCTTAGGAATCTGTTTGTATGATAGATCGATATTCGATAAAGTTACTGAAAAGCTTGAAGCAAAATTAAGGCTAAGCATTGATCCGAACGCAGAAATCGACAAAGAAAAGCAATTGATTAGCCAGCTGGAAAATGAAATTGAACTGAATTTCGGGCAGTGGCAACCGCTGCTCGACAAATATACGATTCAGCCAGGTTTAATAAAGGTTGGTGATTTAACTTATAGTTCCCTGATTGAAGCTGGCAAAAATTTACATGATAACCAAGTGATGTTTATTGGAGAAGGCACTTATCGTGAACCTTTGGTGATTCGAAAAAGTAACATTACAGTTGTTGGTGTAGGAAGGGTGACGCTTGACGGAGCGAGTGCTGAAGGCAAAGCAGCCATCATTACCAAAGGCGACAACATCGCACTCACTAACATTGAATGTAAAAATATTTCCGTTCCTGATCAAAATGGTGCTTGTATTCGTTCGGAAGGGAAAAGTTTGAAGGTAGATCATGTATATTTTCATGATTCTGAGCAAGGTATACTATCAAGCGGCAATGAATATTTGCGGATTACGAATAGCCGGTTTGAGAAATTGGGCAAAAATGGCCAAGCTCACGGCATCTATATCGACTCTGGAGACTTATTTATTGATAAAAGTTCGTTTATAGCAGCGGTATCTGAGGGTCATGAAATAAAATCACGCGCGAGAAAAACAATTATCACTAGCAGTGTTATAGCGTCATTGTCTTCATTGGATAGCCGGCTTCTTGATATTCCAAATGGTGGGGAGCTAATTGTTAGTAATTCTGTATTGGAAAAAGGGCCTCAAAGTTCTAATGCAACCGCGATAGGCTATGGGTTAGAAGGGATGAAGTACAATAACAACTCGATCAGTTTATCGAAAAACGTGATAATTTTAGAGCGTGATGGCCCAAATAAGTTATTAGATGCCCGTACCGGCGGTAATATACCTATTACAGTGAATGACAACACTATAATATCTAAAGATGAACTCGAAACGTATGGCGTTAATTGGCAATTTACTAGTAGGAAGGATGCATTAATTGAAGATTATCCACGCATACCCGTTAGTTTGAAAAGTAGGTAAGTTCGGAGCAATTTAGTTTATATTTTAAATGGTCATTTATTAATCTATAACGGTTTAGTTTCTTTAGCAGTTGTCAGTTTTTAAAAGCAATAAACTTCCGATAAGGTGAATCGTGTCTCCATGTAAAAGACTCGGTGTAATAATGCATCAGGCCAAGATAGCCGATGAAGCCCAGAGTGACGGCTTTTCTGATTTCGACGCCGAAAAAGAGGTTAGTGATGACATTGACGATTTGGTCGCCATAAGCTTGAAGAATAAATGTCAAAAAGAAGGAAAGCGCAGGTAAAACCAAAGGTATTGGAAGGTGAAAGCGTTGTGCCTGTTGATATAGAAAATTTTGCGGGCTTTGGTGGTGTTTATTGTAGTCGTGGGTGACATAAAAAAAATAAGCCGTCGTATCATGCACGAGCCTGGGTACTAGAATCGCAAAAAAATAATATTGCTGCACGTAAAGATAAAAACTGCTAATGACCAAAAAAACGTTTGACCATAAAAAACATTTGCCGAAACTTGTAGCCGCATAGCGTTGACAATAGGCTGCGCCATAAACCAAAGCAGCGCAGAAACCGGCGGCTATTCGCTGAATCCAGTCTAATTGCTCGGCGTCCAGCGTTTTATTTAAAAAAATCCCTACATAGATGAAAAAACCGGCAATTACACTCAACCACATTAAGAGATAATGCCCCCAAGCCGGAAGTTGGCAGATTCCGCGTGCTATGCCATGCTGCTGTTTGAGTACGTGGAATACAGTCCAGAACGCAACGATCAGATACAGTGCTCGATAGGGTATGAATAAGCTACCAATGCCAAAAAAGATGCCGATGAGTACGGTCATAAAGATCACTTTCTGTTGGTAAAAACGGAGGTAATCCTGATTGCTGACCAGCACCACGGCGCTTGCGATAATATGCGGTGTGCCGAACAATATCTGGAATAAAATATAGTGTGAAGGGCTAGTGGGCAGATTTTCCGCTAAGGCGCCCTGCCAAAACCAGTTGTCGAGAAGCTGTATGAGTAAGCAGATTGGAATGATTAAATAAAGGCTTAACAGCCAACGGAATGAAACGGACCATTTGTTAGAATTGGGCAGTTCATTCAAAGGGAATGATTGCGTAGACACTGAAAAAAAACCAAGGTTTATTCTTATTATTAGGCTTACTAATTTATACTGGATTCGGCCTTTTGTTCAAGAGCCGCCGATAATTTTTTAAACCAAACTGACATGACCTTTGAATTACATCCCCGCTTACGACAGGACTGCATTCCGGTTGGTCGTTTTGAGTTAACGCTGTTGCTGTTGATGAATGATAGCCGGTATCCGTGGTTTGTATTAGTTCCCCAGAGAGCTGAGATAAGCGAAATCTTTCAGTTGGCAAAACCGGATCGTGATTTGCTAATCGATGAGTCTTGCTATTTGGCAATGCATTTGTCAGAGCTGTATCAGGCCGATAAAATGAATGTGGCGGCGATTGGCAATTTAGTGCCGCAGTTGCACATTCATCATGTGGTTCGATACAAAAATGATTGCGCTTGGCCTGCGCCTGTTTGGGGAAGATTTTCGGCTATTTCTTATACTGACCAGGAGGTGATGGATCATCTCAGACGAGTTCAAGCGAAACTGGCGACCTATTTGCGGAGTATTGATTAATTGATTAAAAATTCAGTAAAGAAAACGTCTCTGAAGCCGTCGCTATTTTCAAGCTTTTCCAGGGTTTTACGAACTGCGACAATGGTTTCTTGCCTAAGCGCTTCGCGTTGCTCCATAGTTTGTAGTTGATCAGAAGCTCTGCCGGTGAAAAGCATGATCAGTTCATGACGCAAAGCAGGCATGTGCTTTTTAATTCGTTCTACAGTGGATGCGCCTTCAGCCAGTAGTTGTACATTCACCATTAAATATTTTCTGGGTTCCGTCAAATTGACGGTAAACTTGGGCGTAAATTCAAGATACTCAATTACCGGGCCTTCGGCTTCTTTGCTTTCTTGCGCGGGTGCCAAAGTAGGGTAAAAAAATATGATTAAAAATATTATTATGATGCGCATAAATTGTCCGACTTAAAGTTTTTGCTTGCTAAGTATAGGCCAACTTGCCGAGAAATTATTGATTGAAAGACTATAGATGACAGCAAATTTAACCATTGGACCCGTTATGTTGGATGTTGAGGGCTTATCCCTCGCGCCACAGGAAAAAGAAAAAATAAATCATCCCAACACCGGCGCGGTGATTCTGTTTTCCCGTAATTATCATGACCCCGAGCAGCTAATTGAGTTAGTTTCCAGCATTCGTTTGGCGCGTGAAGGACCTATTTTAATGGCTGTCGATCAAGAAGGCGGAAGAGTGCAGCGATTTAAAAACGGCTTTACTCGTTTGCCGCCAGCCGACTTGTATCAAAAGGCGCCTGAATTAGCTGAATCGGCGGGTTGGTTGATGGCTGCAGAGTTGTTGGCGGTGGGCGTTGATTTTAGCTTTGCGCCGGTTCTGGATGTCGATTGTGGCGTCAGTGAGGTTATCGGTAATCGTTCATTTTCAAAGGACGAGGTCTTGGCGGCGCAACTTGCCAGCTCTTTTAGAAAAGGTATGAATGCCGCTGGCATGTCGGCGACTGGCAAGCATTTTCCTGGTCACGGCTCTGTGGCGTTGGATTCACATTTGGCTTTGCCTGTGGATGAAAGAGAATTTGATGCGCTATGGCGAAAAGATTTGCTTCCTTTTAAACAATTGATTGGTGAAGGACTTGAGGCGGTGATGCCGGCTCATGTCGTCTATGCCAAATGTGATGTTAATCCGGCGGGTTTTTCATCCTTTTGGATAAAGCAAGTGCTACGTCAAAAATTAAACTTTAACGGCGCTGTATTTAGCGATGATTTAAGCATGGCCGGCGCCGCAACTGCGGGTGGTTTTCTGGAGCGGGCTAAATTGGCGCAGCAAGCAGGTTGCGATATGCTTTTGGTTTGCAACAATCCGGTTGGGGCTGAGGAAGTGCTGGATTCTTTACCGATCAAACTCGATCCAGTCAGAGAGCAACGGTTAAATAAAATGTTCGGCAAGACTTCCATTAGCAGGGAACGGTTATTAAAAACTGAACAATGGCAAAGCTGCCATCGTTTGATTTGCCAATTATGTGACGCTTATGCTTGAAGAAATAAAACAGGTTCAGCAGAGTGCCGATCTGCTTTTTTCTGAACAGGAAGTGGAAGCGGCTTTGGATAAAATGGCTGAGCAAATTAATCGGACGCTTGCGGAAACTAATCCGCTCGTCTTATGTGCGATGAACGGTGGTGTTGTTACCACAGGCAAATTGCTGACGCGCTTAACTATGCCCTTAACGATTGATGCAATTAATGCCAGTCGCTATCAAAATCAAACCGCTGGCGGCGCCATTGCATGGATTTTGAAGCCTTCAGCATCGCTAAAAAACCGGATTGTCTTAATTGTCGACGATATTCTTGATGAAGGCTTCACCCTATTGGCTATTTATCGATATTGTTTGGAGCAAGGCGCCGCAGCAGTCTATAGCGCCGTGTTAGTAGATAAGATGCTGGATCGTGAAAAGCCGATAAAAGCAGATTTTGTCGGGTTACAGGCGCATAATCGTTATTTGTTTGGCTATGGCATGGATTACAAGGGCTATTTGCGAAATGCGCCAGGTCTTTATGCTTGTAGAGAAAAATAATGGTCAGTTGCGGATGATCCAGAAAAATTAAAATTTACAGAGAACAAGTGATGACCAAACTGGCTATTATCGGTGGAACGGGGTTAACCCAGCTTGTCGATTTGCAAGTGATTAAAAAGGAGAGCATCAATACACCCTATGGTAAGCCATCGGCTGAATTTATTATTGGGGAGTTAAATGATAGGCCGGCTATTTTTTTGGCTCGGCATGGCAATCCTCATACTATTGCTCCGCATCGGATTAATTATCGAGCAAATATTTGGAGCTTAAAACAGTTGGGAGCCGAGAAAATTATTGCCGTCGCTGCGGTTGGAGGAATCACGCCGCATATGGCGCCGGCTCATATAGCTATTCCCGACCAAATAATCGATTATAGTTACGATCGGCGGCATACTTTTTTTGATGAGGACGAGTCAGTTGTTCATATTGACTTCACTTATCCGTATAGTCAGCAATTGCGCTCGGCACTTATTAAGGCGGCTGCGAGTATAGCCATTGCTATTAGCCCAATTGCGACTTATGCCTGCACGCAAGGGCCTCGTTTAGAGACGGCAGCAGAAATTAGACGGTTAGAGCAGGATGGCTGCGATATAGTCGGCATGACTGGCATGCCAGAAGCGGCGTTAGCTAAAGAGCTTAATATTGATTATGCGGCTATCGCAGTGATTGCTAATTGGGCTGCGGGAAAAAGCGAAGGCGAAATTACTATGGCTGAAATCGAACAGAACCTTCATCTAGGGATGGCGAATACGGTTCGGTTGTTGAAAGCCTTTATGGCTATGTAAAAGTTTTTAGAGGATTTTGAGGTTTGGATTGGATGCGCTGAGCATTATTTAAATAATGCTCAGCGAGTTTTTGATTTTGAAGGATTAAGAGAATCGATTTAACTCGGCTATCATTTTGTCAGTGGCTTTATAATCCGTTCCTGACCAAGTTAACTTGCCTTCTGGAGTAATAATGGCGAAGTAAGGTAGGCCGATTTTTAATTGGCGATGGTCTTTGTTTTCGCGGAATTTTTCAAATTCCGGTTCTTTATCGATTAGCTTTACGGCAATGGCTTTTTCACGGAGCGCTTGATTAAGTTGAGCATTTTTAGCTGACTCTTTCTTAAATTCCGTGCAATTGGCGCACCAGCTGGCATAGAAGTCGATAAAAATCGGTTTGCCCGTTTGCTGGGCGACTTTTTTTGCTGCATCGTAGCTTCTATACCAAGCGATTCCGGCTTCTTTTTGCACCGTCATTTTCACCGGAACATTACGCCCGGCTGAGCTTTGAATAAATGTTCCTTCCTGCGAGATGGAATCGTTTTGGCTAGCTCTCATCATGGGCATGTGACCTAACCCGGCAATAACCAGCCAGCCGCCAATAATCATGGTTACCATACCTACAAATCTGTGCATTTTTTCAGTAGGTTGGGCATCTTGAGGGATAAGCGACAGAACGTTGCAGTGAACGACAGCAATCCATATCGCCAATATACCGAAGGCAAGTGAATGAGTGGTTGCTTCGTCAGCGCCTAAAACGCCCATGCCTTTTTCGAAATAGACGTAGGCGAAATATAAGATCATAAAGCCGAAGGCGTATTTGATTTTGTTCATCCAATAACCGGCTTTCGGCAATTTTTTAAATTTTACGACACTGATAGTGAAGAAAGGTAAAGCTACACCCAAGCCAAAACCGCCCATCATGACACTGCCTTGTGATGAGATGGTTAATTTGTCCCAAAAACCAATGCTTTGGTTTAGAGCTGCCAGCGCGGCAGATTTTTCTGCAATGTTGTCTGCTACTTGCAATAATAAAGCGAAAACAATCGGACCGACGCAGGGTGAAATCACCAAGCCTGCGACAGTACCCATCATTAATGTACCGCCGATGCCTTTTACCCGGGAGGAATGTTGGTCCAATGAATGTACTTCGTCCTGCATGAAGCTCAATTCATAAAATCCGAGTAGGCTGATGGCAAAAAATGCAAAAAATAACGCGAAAAACAAATTAACATAGGCAGATTGCATGAAGGTATTAAAGGCGCCTCCAGTCATTCCAGCAATCAGACCCAATACCATGTAAGTGGCAACCATACCTATTAAATAGGCAAGAGCATGTTGTTTTTCCTTGCGGGCTTCGCCATTGGCTCTACCCACGATAAACATCGAGGTAATGGGCAACATCGGGTAAACGCAAGGCGTTGCGACCGATAACAGGCCGGCAATAAACATCAAGCCAAACATGATAGCCATATTGTCCTGATTGTTTTTAAATAGCGCTAACAGCCTATCCATAAAACTGAGCGATTCATCAGATTGAGTATCGGATGATGCGGATGTTTCAGCAGCGATTGCGGGCAAAACCAAATCTGCCTGTGTTGTTTGCGGACGGAAACATACGTTAGTTATTTCGTTACATAACTGATAGGTAAGTTCCAGATTTACAGACTTGGCCGGAGATTTAGCGTTGGTTTGCGTTAATTCCACTGTGAAATCGCCGCTATCGCGCAACACATTGGCCTTGACCAGGTCATCATGGACGCCGGCGGGTTTTTGCAGTTTGCTAATGGTAAGACCCGAAGCCGCTAATTTTGAGTTAGGGTCGACTGTGACAGGAATATAAATGTTCTCATCGCCTGTGTCCAGATAAGCGTGATGATCCTTCGGTACAGCTAAGGTTATGCGATATTGAGCGGGCCATTGATCCGTATTAACTGGCGTTACACTCATGTTGGCATGAGGTATTTCTGCGTAGGCCAAACTTACGCTTAGTAAGCATAGCAGGGTTATTGATAATAAGTTTTTCATGATTAATCACCTGACTAAAAGTGGTAAAGACTGTCCAACTACTTAGTTCTCCCATTAATTTACTCTCGCATGCTGTGATGAAGAGAAAACCATAGATCTATATTAGTGCCACAATATTAAATAAATCTTAAAAATAAAGGGCCTTATATCGATTTAAGCTTAATTATAAGTTTTGAATTGGGCTGATGATTGTGATGGACGTCACACTTAAGACTTATTGTTTGAAAGCTCCAAATTACAAAGGATTGGTGCGGCGATTTTAGCTGGATTATTTTGTGGGGAAATTGGATGGCGTGGAAAAAACAAGCTAATAGTCGGAGAGAAAGTAAGAAAAGGATGCTGAGAACTCCCTTGCAAGCTTAAAGATTACAAGGAGGTTCTCATTAGATCGAACAAAGTCGAAAAGATGGTTATTAGTATTTTAGGTTAACGGAAGCAGTCAATAGGTAATAACTGAAGTTAGCAAAATCACCGCTGCTGTCACCGCCTATTTGAAATTCGGATCGGTGATCATAATATTCAAAACCGGTCTGGAATTGAAGATGACTTAGAGGTTTGACTTCAGTAAATTCTTTAACCAATTTGACACCGCCGGAAATGGTACCAAAACCGGCTAGGCGGTAGTCGCTGGAGTAAGCGCCAGTATTTTTAAGGGTAGCATTTGCAGAAACGGCTCCATCAAAAACCGGTTCATAGAAATCGGCGCTGTCTTGTGAATAATAGCGCAAGCGTGGAATGACTTGCCAGCCTTCAGCAAAAGGTTGATGCCAACTAAACTCGACAGTATGCGCATTGATGCCCCAGTTATTGGTGCTAAAGCGGTAGTCTGCATGCAAGGCGGCATGATTGAATTGCTCAAAATGACGAACATACTGGGTTAGCCAGGCCCATTCAAATCTTTGTCTGGGTCGCTGCTCTTGTATAGCTATTCCGCTATTGCCGGTTGGAAGTGTAAGAATAAAACCTGGGACCGGTTCTATATCAAAAGTTCCATAAACAGTAACCTGTTTATAAGGGTCGGTCAAAAAGCCGCTATGGTGGCCAAAGGTTATATTGCTGAGGATCAGAGAGTCCTTGTCAAGGATTTGCGAAATCCCTAGCAAATATTGTTGGCTGGTCTTATGGGCTTTGAAGTTAGGGTCATCAAAGATAGTATAAGCAGAGTCGGACGGGTGAATGTCATCAAAAGCAACCGAAGCGGAAAAATTCAGCGTGGTGAGCTTTTTATTTAAATCCAGGCTGGCGGAAGTATTGAAAAACTTCGACGCGTAATCGTGTTCACGTGAATAACCGCCGCCTAAGCTGAGCGAACCCCTATCGAAAAATTTAGTCAAGCTGCCGCTGATTGAGTCGCGTTGTTCGCAGATGGTGTCGCCGCACTTTGTAGGTGTAGTTGGTGAAGCTTCGCTAATAACTTGATGAATTTTTCCGTTGGCATCTCTAGTGTTATTGACAGGAGACGCGCCACCAATAACATCACGGAGCAAATTAACGGTTGCAGTCATGGTTTTGCCAATTGGAGCCGACAAGGCGCCTTCGAAAATATCAATATCCATACGCTTGCCACTTTCAGAATAATGGCCGTACTGGAAATCGGCGTTATACGTTTCTTCTACCCGGCCGGCGGAAGCTGTTTGTACCATGCCCGGTAGCGCTAAAGCGGCGCAAGTCAAACGTGCGAGACTATTGGATTTTTCATTATCTTTCATATCAGTATCTGCTTTGGTAAGTATTTTTAAAGTAATTGATAAGGCTTGTTACAACTACTTGCTTCCTTTTTTAATTGCAACCGCAGCCGCCGCCGCTGCCGCCATATCCGCCGGCAGCTGCTTCTTTGCTGAATGCAGTATGTTGGCGCAAGCCAAATTCAAGCGCATCAGCCGTTAAGGCCATTTGCGGAAGTGCAAGGTTACCCCGCTGTCTGGGCATAACTTCTGTGCAAGCGTTAACCCCAGAAAGCACCAAAGTGGTTAATAAACAACGATGAATCAGCTTCATATCAAGACACCTATTTTTCGGCTAGTAACTGAGTGATTTTTTCTTCGAGTTCTTTAATATCGTCACTGGTAAAACCATTATGTATTTTTTGCACAACCCCTTTTCGGTCAAGAATAAAGGAGGTTGGCATTGATTCAACGACAAATTTGTCAGCCCACTCGCCTTTGGCGTCGCGTAAAACCGTGAAGCTGACTGGAAATTCCTGTAAAAATTTTTCCGCTGCCGCTTTGTCTTCGTCCAGATTGACGCCAACGACTTCAAAGCCTTGAGCTTTTAGTTTTTCATATAGTTTATTCAGTAAAGGAAATGATGTCCGGCAAGGTGCGCACCAAGACGCCCAAAAATCAAGGTAAATCACTTTTCCGGCAAATTGTTTCAATGAGGTTGGCTGATCAGCTTGCAAGGTGGGCAGCGTAAATTCTGGAGCCGGCTGTCCAACTTCAGTTGCATTGACATTTGCACAGATAACGCTGATCCCAATTGCAACAGCATAAAAGCTTAATTTTTTAGTCATTTTCATAAATCACCTTGAAGAGTAATGGGGTTAATTGTAGCAGTACTTTGCCTAAAGTACAGAGTTAAATAAATGCGCCATACATTTGAAAATAAAAGCTTCAAGATTAAAAGTTAAACAGTTAGCCCTTTATCATTAGTAGTGTAGGCGGTAAAAAACGAAAGGCCTATTGCTTGATTTTAAGAGTATGGGTGACTGGCTTTATTTTAGGCAATAGCCGGAATATTGGATGCCGATTATAGCCATTAAATATTAAAAAAATCTTAAAAATTAAATTAATACAAATTGGCAACTTGATCACGTTTTTGCTTAAGAAAAAAAAGTATATTTTTTATGAAATTAAGAAATGGTTAATTTTTAGGGGCTATCTTTTTTTACAGTCACCGGATACAAGGTGCGTTAAGGTTATAAATTCAGTTTTTGGTTGTTGTATTCACTAATTATTTTTGAGGTTCTATATGAGTATTAAAAGTACGAATAAAAAATTGATGGAAAAACGCTCTATACAAAAAGCAAGTGTTCTGAGCCATACTATCTCTGTTTTATTGCTAACGAGCGGGTCTTTGTTACTTTCGGAAAGTGCTTTTGCGGTAGTTCCAGCAGCTGAATATCAAACTTACTGTAATGGTTGTCATAACGGCAAATATGCAACAGCAAGTGCCAGTCTTATTCAGTCAGCGATAAGCGCTAATAAAGGTGGAATGGGGTATCTTCAAACTTTGATAAACCAGGGCCTACTGCACCTTAATACCGTAACACCAATATTTTTCAACGCAGCTTTGCCAACAACAGGTAAGGTCGGTGTGGCTTATAGCTATACAGTGCCGGCAGCGACGGGTGGCACAGCGCCCTACACTTATACTGTAACCGGATTGCCTGCTGGTGTAACATTTAATGCGACAACACGTGTTATTTCGGGTACGCCTACGGCAGCAGGAACATTTACAGTAACGGTTACCGCAAATGATAGCGATACGTCTACTAGCACACCGGCGGTTACAAGAACCTTTAGTTTAGTCATTTCGCCTGCGGCAACGCCAACACCAACACCAACACCAACACCAACACCAACACCAACACCAACACCAACACCAACACCAACACCAACACCAACGGCGACACCAACGCCAGCGCCAACGGCTACACCGAAACCGACGGCTACGCCAACACCAACGGCGACACCAACGCCAGCGCCAACGGCTACACCGAAACCGACGGCTACGCCAACACCAACGGCGACACCAACGCCAGCGCCAACGGCTACACCGAAACCGACGGCAACGCCAACACCAACGGCGACACCAACGCCAACGCCAACGGCTACACCGAAACCGACGGCAACGCCAACACCAACGGCGACACCAAAACCAGTAACCGTTTCAGGCTCTTTGGGTAAAAGTGGTACTGGCGTGGCAGCAACCGATGTGTATGAAGTTGAATGCGCTGATTCAGCGGTTTCGCTTAGCGCACACGTTATCGACTTGGCGCCCTTCAAACTACCTATAATCAGTATTCAAATCTCGAAAGGCACATACAAATCGCCTTTGGCGACGGATACAGTGGATGGAGATGCCCGCTGGAGCGCTTGGACTGTCTTACCCAAAGGAAAAGAGTATTTGGTCAGCATTAATAAATCAGCATCAACAGTTAAAGGTGTTGAATTGTATAGTGCTCAGTTTAAGTGTCTGAATGCGGCTAATCAGAATGTTCGCGTTAAGGAGTGGGGTTTAAAGCAAAACCGATAATCGAATTAGGGATGCTGGGGAGGCAATGAAATTAGAAAAATCGTTGCCTTCCAATTATCGGTACAAGTTTTAATAGGTGGCGGGCGGTTTTTTTTAAGTCGCCCGCTAATTGAACTTCAGGGTTTTGTCGGTTATGAAATCTTTTTTATCAAAATTTATAGATGTCAACCTCAGCAAAGTAATCATGGTTTTATTGCTTAGCGGATTTGTTGATGGTGCAATCGCTAATACAGCAACAACAAACCAGAAATCAAATGGTTTGATTATCAGCGATCATTTTGGGCGCGCTGAACAAATGAGCTTGCAGGCCAGACAGCAGTCTGTGCAAGTGATAATCGATGCAATTGCGCAAAAATCGCATGCCTTAATTCATTACAATGAATTGCCGCAGGAGCTAGTGACAGTTAATTGTAACGGGACTGAACTGAAACAGATTTTGGAGTGTTTGCTTGATAACAAAGCGGATGTTGTTGTTCGGTATACAAAGATTTGTTTTCGGAAGAAACCTGGGTGTCCTCAAGACAAAGGGCATACGCAGGTAGCAGAAGCCTGGATACTGAACCCAAGATATTCAATTGGCTTGGACCAAAATAATAATATTCCGGCAGCCAATCAGCAAAATTATATCGAGCAAAAAACAGATCAATCTTTTGTTGCTCAGGGAAATGGCGATAGCGCTTACCGAGAGGATGCCGATCAAAGTGATGAGTTAGTGGCATTAGCACAATCAAATGATGCTTCTGCACGTGAGGAGGCCGTCAGCTCTTTATTAACTGAGGGCAATATCAATGACCCTAATGTTAAGACCACATTGGAAAATGCGGTTAGAGATCAGGATGCAAATGTACGCGCGCAAGCCGTGTCAAGCTTAGCTCATATGAGTGGCGACGAAGCATATGGCGCAATTCAGGAAGCTTTGCGCGACGAATCAACCGATGTTCGGTTAATGGCGGTTGATGGAATTGTGGATGATGTTACGTTATTACAACAAGCAATGAATGACAGTGATGAGTCCGTAAGGATGCTGGCTAAGGTAAAATATGAGGCCTTAACCGGAGTCAATGAAGTTGTCGATAATTCGAATGGCGATATTTGATATCGATTTGAGAATGTAAAAAAATCCGTGTAAACCGCGGTTAAATTAACAGGGTATTCGGTCTGGAAACATAATCATAAACTGATTCATAGCCGGCTTCCAATCGCGTAAGGGCATCGACCATTTTTTAGATGTAGTAGTTAATGGTCGGTTCCCAACTAATTTGGATGCAATTATCAGGCGTTTCCGCCCATGCCCAATCATCTATCCAAAGACCAGCGACTGCGGCAAGTTGATTATTCAAGAAAATTAATGGCCTGATATTACGCTCCCAAGGCGGGATATGGCTTTGCTGATAAAGATTTTTTAGTGTCTGATGATGGTTTCTGCCCGGCAGCTTTATTTTCTCACCGCCGCGGCGATATAAGATGGTTACATTAGACGCTTGCCAGAGTTCCTGACTAATGCCCGATGAAGATGGCGTTCGTATTAATGAAAAGCCGTTAACCATTGCTATCGTTTGTTCATGCTGAGGCCAGATTTTGGGAACGGTTTCTTTTTTAAAAAATGAGCTTGGCAGACAAAATAAAGTCTGTTGAAAGCGTTTGAAAACATGGCCTTGGTTATCTATGGACAGGCAGGAGTCGGGTTCGGCGCCAATTAACTGATCAATCATAGCCTGTAAAAGCGCCTGGCTGGGTGGTCTTAAGCCAAGAGCGGCGAACCAATGACGAAGTATACTTGCTTTTTGTATCTCATTTAGTGTTGACAGCCTTGTAAGATCAAGCGATTTTCGTTTTGGATTGTAAAATTGATCAAACCTGTCATTAATCAGCTCTGTAATCAATAAATTCGCATTAGCACAGTGTTGCGCTGAACGTGCAACTGTTTTATCGACGCTTGGCCAGCGCTGTTTTATCAAGGGCGCTATTTGATTGCGTAAGAAATTGCGATCAAAGTCATCGCACCCATTACTCGGGTCGTCAATCCACTTCAGTTTTTGTGTCTCAGCGTACTGGATTATTTCCTGTTTTGGCACATTTAACAAAGGCCTTAACAGCAGACCAGAGCCGAAATCAATACAGGCCGGCATGCCGGAAAGTCCGCGTAGGCCGCTGCCTCGAAATAGCTGTAATAATACAGTTTCGAATTGATCTTCCTGATGCTGGGCAAGCAATATAATTTCATTAGTTCCAACTAATGATTTTAATGCTGCATAACGAGCGTTTCTTGCGGCTTCTTCCGGGCTTTCTCGGTGGTTTGGCTGTGCATTTACCTTTAAAGATAAAAAAGTAACGTTGAGCTTTTCAGAGATTTTTGAGCAATGCAAGGCCCATTTTTCTGCGTCTTTTTGTAAGCCGTGGTTAATATAGACAGCTGTAACTTTAGTTTTAAGCGAGCCGACAGACGCGCACAAATGCAAAAGCACATGCGAGTCCACCCCCCCGCTGTATGCGATATACAGTCGTGACAGAGATTGGTGTTTTTGCAGGATTGATACTATAAGATCAGTTGATAACAACTTGCTGTCATGTTCGGAAAAGTGATAGTTAGCAAGCTGATAACAACTTAATACTAATCATATAGTCGGTTAATAACGTTATTTACTCGCTTCTTCGGTAAAAGCGCCAAAACTTAGCAAGCGTTGGTAACGGCGTTCCAGCATTTCATCAAGACTAAGTTGTCTTAGTTCAGCTAAGTGACGGAGCAGCGCTTCTTTCAAATTCAATGAAATTAATTTGAAATTTCGATGCCCGCCGCCGAGAGGTTCTCTGACCACTTCATCAAGAAGGCCTAATTCGCGGATTCTGTCAGAAGTGATGCCCATAGCTTCGGCGGCTAATTGAGATTTTTCTGCGCTTTTCCATAAGATAGACGCGCAGCCTTCAGGTGAGATTACCGAGTATGTGCTGTACTCAAGCATAATTAAGCGATCGCCAACGCCTATCGCCAATGCTCCGCCTGAACCCCCTTCGCCAATAATGGTGCAAATAATTGAGGTTCTAAGTTTTGCCATTTCAAATAAGTTGCGTGCGATGGCTTCGCTTTGGCCGCGTTCTTCAGCGCCAATGCCCGGGTAAGCGCCTGGCGTGTCAATTAAGCAGATCACTGGCAACTGAAAACGTTCGGCCATTTTCATAACGCGTAAAGCTTTGCGATAGCCTTCCGGCCGAGGCATGCCAAAATTGCGATAGATTTTTTCTTTGGTATCGCGGCCTTTTTGATGTCCGATAACCATAACGGGTTGGTTGTCAAGCCGAGCTAATCCGCAAACGATGGCGGGATCATCCGCGTAAGCCCGGTCGCCATGTAACTGATGAAAGTCGGTAAAAATATGTTCGATATAATCTAGGGTGTAAGGGCGCCCCGGATGCCTTGACAGCTGGGAGATCTGCCAGTCAGTCAGATTGGCGAAAATGGTTTCAGTCAAAAGCAGGCTTTTATCTTCCAATTGCTTGATGGCGTCTGAGATATTGATATCGTTATCGAACTCAACATGGCGGAGTTCTTCAATTTTTGCTTCTAATTCAGCAATTGGTTGTTCGAAATCGAGAAATTTTAGGTCCATGGAGACTTGAGTTCTAAGTAATACCAAATTGGCCGCCATTTTATAGAAAATCACGAATTTATTCTAAACATATTGCATTCGTTGTAGGTCTTGTCTTTACCGAGAAATGCTGAAGATAAAATTAAGCTTGCCTAGATCCATGACGGGCGTTACTTTCTGCCCGAATACCGCTGATAGCCTAAATTTTGCATTTGCTTGAGAATCCAGCGCTGTCGTTTGAACAAATAACGTGTTGGTTTATTGATTTTGAGCTTGTGAGGGTTTGGTAAAGTGGCGGCCAGTAAGGCGGCTTGTGCCGCGTTAATTTTTCTAGCCGAAATTCCAAAATAATGTTGACTGGCCGCTTCAATGCCATATAAATGATCGCCAAATTCGGCAATATTTAGATAGACTGAGAGTATTCGCTCTTTACTCCATAACTGTTCGATTAATAAAGTAAACCAAACTTCAAAGCCCTTACGGATGAAGCTTTTCGAGGGTAGCAAGAATAGATTTTTGGCGACTTGCTGAGAAATCGTACTGGCTCCTCTCAGCCTTCCGCCATCCATGTAATTGTCGATAGACGACTGAATCGAATGAATATCAAAACCGAAATGCTGAAAAAAATGCTGATCCTCTGCAGCAATGACAGCCGCATAGGCGTTGGGGGAGATTTGTTTGCCGTTAACCCATTCATATGCGATCGATTTGAAGGTTTGCTTTTCAATGACATCCTGAAAATGCCGATAGAGCATGAATGCGGTTGTTGGCGGTGGAAACCAACGCAGAAAAATACAGATGCTGACAGAAAAAACAGTCAAATAAAAAACGCAACGGCGAAAGATGGTTTTTGTTGCCAGCCACAGGCGCGGTATTGGGTAATGCGAAGTAGACGATTTTTTCAATAGAAAGCTTTCTAGGTGTAATGGTTTGTCTTGATGACGAGTATTAATTTGCCGGTCGGTATTTTGACGACGAAAGATATATGATAAAACCTTTCGCTTAATTGAGACACCGTAGTGAAATAATTAACTTTGGTTTTGGCAGTTTAAATAGTTAGAGCGTTCATGCATTATCTTGTTTTGGTTTCTTTTTTATGGTTTCAAGTTGGTTCGGTCACATCGGCGGCATTGGCGGCAAAGCCCCCCATTGTTGATAATGAAACCGCTAAAAGCAGCAGCAAGGAAGCCCCATCTTTGGGGAAGAGCGTAGCGCCAAAGCAAACTTTGATGAACCCATCAGTCAGCTCGATTCCATCCGGCTGTTTTCAGATGGGTAGTCCGGAATCGGAACCGGGGCGCGGCAATGATGAGGCGCTTCATCGAGTGTGCGTTAAAGGATTTAAACTGTCGAAAACCGAGGTGACGGTTGAAGAATTTGGTCAGTTTATCGCTGCCACACACTATTCGACGGATGCTGAAAATAATGTCATGGAGCCGGGCTGTTGGAGCTATCAGAGCGAGTCTGAAAAGCCTTGGGACTGGCGAGCAGGCGCCAGTTGGAAGCAACCGATTCAAAGTAGGGCGGATTTAGCCAATAATCCGGTTACCTGCGTCAGTTATAACGATGTTATGGCTTATATAACTTGGTTAAACCAATCGACAGGTCATGAGTACAGATTGCCAACCGAAGCTGAATGGGAATATGCGGCGCGGGCTGGAACCACAATGGCGCATTATTGGGGCAATAACTCGGATATTGCTTGCGGTTATGCAAATGTCGCTGACAATACGCAATCCGGGCCGTTCAAATGGCCGGTCAGTCATTCCTGTGAGGATGGCTATTTTTTTACCGCTGCTGTCAAATCGTTTCCGGCAAATAACTTTCAGCTCTATGACATGCTCGGAAATGCCTGGGAATGGGTTTGTTCTAAATACGAAGACAATTATACTGGAGTGGAACAAACTTGCTTAGGGCTTAAACCGGCTGATGACGTTTTGATTTCAATTCGCGGCGGCGGTTGGAATGCCGATGCTGCGCGCGTTCGAGCCGCTCATCGAAATTGGGGCGTTGCTTGGTCGCGTCAGGCTAATTTGGGATTCAGATTAGTTAGAGTGCGTTAGCTTGTTTATTAAGCGCCGATTGAACCGGTACAAAATGTCCGGTTCTGACAGCGATGGACATGCACTTTGGCCTTGACGTAGTGGCAGCGGTGCCGATCGCTGGAATTATTTCCTGATGGACCGCTTATTTATTCTCTCGACGCAATTTCTCGGTGAGATCAGCTACCGATAAGGGTTTACTGAGCAAATAGCCCTGTACATTTTGACAGCCCAAATGCTGTAGCATAGTCAATTGCGCTTCGGTTTCCACACCTTCGGCAACGGTATGCAAATCAAGATTTCTGGCAATACCGATAATCGTTTCTACCATCGCCTTGCCCTGAGCTGTTTCCATGTCGATGATGAAAGAACGATCAATCTTCAGCATATCCACATCCAGACGCTTAAGATAAAGCAAGCTGGAATAGCCTGTGCCAAAATCATCAATCGAAAATTTTAGCCCTTGCTCGCGTAAATTGCGCAATACCGAATAGACTTTTTCCGGGTTGCTTAGCATTACGCTTTCGGTCAATTCCAGTTCCAGCCGGCTGCCGGGTAATCGGTATTGTTGCAGGGCCGTGCTGACCACCGTTTCCAGATCATGCTGGTGAAATTGCCGAAACGACACATTCACCGCCACCAGCGGTACATTCAAACCGGCATCCAGCCAGACGCGAATTTGTCGACAGGCTTCGTTGATGACCCAGGCGCCGATTTCAATGATTTGCCCACTGGCTTCGGCGCGCTCGATGAAATCACCAGGATACAGCAAGCCGCGCTGCGGATGCTGCCAACGAATCAGAGCTTCTATACCCCGCATCTCGCCATCGTGCGCAGAAAACTGCGGTTGATAGTGCAAGAGAAACTGTTGCTGATCCAGAGCCATCCGCAATTCCTCTTCCAGCGTTACGCGATCATGCAGCCGGCGGTGCATTTCCGACGAAAACAATTGATAGTGATTGCGGCCATACTCTTTGGCTTGATACATGGCGATGTCGGCATTGCGAGTAAGCAAATCAGCATTTGCACCATGTTCAGGAAATAGAGCAATGCCAATGCTGACCGAGGTTTTGAGCACCTTACCATTATCCATTTGATACGGTTCCAGTAATGTCTGTACAATCTTGGCGGCCACACCTTGCGCTTCCGCCGCCCCACTCACCGGACTCAGCAGCAGCACGAACTCATCGCCACCCAGTCGACACACGGTATCCGTTTCGCGTAGCAGATCAACCAAGCGTCTGGCCACCATTTTCAGCAATTGATCGCCGATGGAGTGACCCAGCAAATCGTTCACTTGTTTGAAATGGTCAAGATCCAGGAACATCAGCGCGAATTGCCCGCCATTGCGAGCCGCGATTTTGATTGACTGGCTCAGGCGATCTTCCAGCAGTACACGGTTAGGTAACTCCGTTAAAGCATCATGATGGGCTTGATGACGAATTTTCGCTTCGGCAACTAAACGTTCGGAAATATCCTCGTGTACGACCAGATAATGACTAACATTCACGCCATCCAGGCGTACCGGTGAAATAGTGACCAATTCAACATATTCACTGCCATCCTTGCGGCGATTGAGCAACTCGCCTTGCCAAGGCTGTTCCTGCCTTAGTGCCGCCATCATCATGGTGTGGATCTTGAGCGCCGTTTTGCCTGATTTAAGAAAACGCGGATTTTGACCAATAGCCTCGCCGCGTGAATAGCCGGTATTGCGTTCAAAAGCGCTATTGACATAAACAATAGAGGCGTTCAGATCGATAATAGAAATGCCTTGTGTGCTATGTTCTAGGCCGGCGAAGGCCAGTTTTTCTCGTTGAATTGATAAGTCGCGCTGTTGTTCGGTTTGGTTCAATGCGCTTTCAAAACACTCGAACGTAGTACGCAATTGCGTAACTTCATCGTTGATTTTCGCGGTCGATGCCATTTTCAAACCATGTTGCGCAGCCAGCAAGGCCATTCTGCGACGGAGTACTAACAAAGGCCTGGTAAAGTGTCGAACCAGCAACTGCCCAAACAATATAATCAGTACGGTGAGCAACACGATAGCCAGAACGGTTTTTTGTCCATAGCGGATAAAGTCACTGCGTAGAGGGAGCGCCGAATAATCCAGCAGTAAGTTGGCGTATTTCACACCGTTTTCGCCCAGCGGCGTGATCACATAAAAGCCACCGATTTCATCATGATCGACAAATACCGGCTGCGCCTCCATTTTCAAGGCAGGCAGCAGTTTGCTGGCCGGCCTGAATTCAGGCTCTTGCTGCACGTGAGCGACGTTGAGCGGCAATTGCTCGGGACTTGAGCTGGACAACACAACCCCGGCATCGTTCAAGAGCAGAATATGTTGCAACGAGCGTCCGCCCAGACCCTTTGTATTGCTCTTGTCATTAAATGGCGCTCGAATCAGTTCAAATACCAGAAAATCATCGCCCAAGCGCAATGGATCGGTTAGTACCCGTTGAAACAGCATACTACTGGTAATGGCGTCGCCGTGCAGTTCATCAAGCTGATTGCGATACTGCTGCCACAGAACATAGCCTGAAATCAGCAAGCCCGTTACGCCGACCAGCAAGGCCACGAACACGGCAAATTTAGTACGTATGCTGTACTTATCGAACACGCTGCTGCCCTGCAACAGAAACCTTTTTCAGTAATGCTGCGACGCTATCGAACAGATGATCGTCCCCGGCCACAAAACCATTCAGCCCCATTGCCGCCAGCAGAGCTTGTCCTTCTGTATCATTTTTCATGTTGATGAGCGTCTCTTGAAGCTTACGATAGTCTTCTTCAGGCAGATTCGCCCGCGCCACAATCGGCGGGAAGCCGTATTTATCGGACTTTTGCACGATGCGCGTTTTGGCAACCAGTTCCGGCGCTTGCAAGCGCAGCATATCGTAAATATAGCCGTCGACCCGCGCGCCATCCACCAATTTTGCCGCTACCGCTTCGACATTGTTACGATGCGCATAAGTAAATAAAGTCTTGCTAAAAAAAGTAGCCGGATCGACGCCCAAATCAACGAGCTCGCCTTGTGCGACAAAGAAGCCAGAGTTCGACTCCGGATCAGAATAGGCAAAAATCTTGCCGCGCAAATCGGCGATAGAGTGGGTCACCGTATCGTGCGCCGATACGATCAAATACGACTGATACAGCGGCTCGCGCTGCCACACGGGCACTGCCAACAAACGCTGCACCGACTTGTGTAATGTGTAAGGCGCAGCACATACCCAGCCTGCATCAAGCTTACCCTGCGCAAACAAGTCGGTCAGTTCACGATAAGTGCGGCGTTGCACGAACACTACAGGGCGTTGCAGATGCATTTCGAGATAGGTTTTCCAGCGGGAAATCAGGTCTTGCCGTTCGCCCAGAAACACGGAAGACAAGGCGAGACGCAAATGCGGCGCAGAGGGGGGCGCCGGCTCTGCCGACGTCTTTCCGGATAACAACAGCAAAAATATCAACAGTAGTTTTTTCATGATCACCTCAGATGAACTCGCTATTCCAATAGCTTAGACTAAGTTTTCTCCCACTCCGTATTATCAGCCGCCTTAAGTTGTAGTGTAGCAGCTGCCGTATTTTGAATCGTCTGGCTGGCTACACCCGATATTTGTCGCCATTAAGTGGACGGAATATTTTAGTTGGTGGTACGATCTAACATCAATGCTTAGTGTTTTGTTTGTGTTAGTTGTCGTCAAAGAGAAGTAATTGCGCTTAGGAGTGCTGTTATGCCTGCCTTAAAACAAAAAAAAACAGATTCAGCCAGCATTGATGCGATCATCAAGCTAGTTCCGATAATTTCGTTGTTTATAGGGGTTGTTTCGGGATTGTATTCAGCCGTCACTTATTTATATCAGCAAAACAAAACCATCGAAGAAACCCAATATAAAAATTTCCGGGAAATTGTCGCTAATTTGGCTTCAGAAAAAAAAGCCGAACGCTTGGCGAGCGTAATAAACCTGGGTACTTTTGTGTCACCAGACGGTATGTTCGTCAGTCATGCTAATCCCTACCAGGATCAAGCGATTGACGCGCTGATCAATATGTTGCTAACCGAACTTGATACCGATATCCTGCAAGTGATCAATAATATTTTGAAAAGAATAGAGCCGGGTCAGCACAAAGAAATTTTGGGAAAGCTGCTAACCATCGAGCGCAGTATTTTTATTTATAAAGACGCTATTAAATACCGCTTTCAAGATATCCAGAATTTAAACGGAAGTTGGTCTATCAATCACCAAAATTCTGAAACGGAATTTTTAGCAAGTTTTGATAAACGCTTGGAAGCTTTGCAACGTGATTATCAACCTGCGCTAGAAAACAAGAAATCAACTCCCAATGCTCCAGAACATAACGCGGGAAAAGAACATTCACCCGATGCGGGCAAGTTTTTGATTCAGTCGATGGTTGACCGATACAAAAAGAATCTGGAGCAAGAAAAAGAATTCGAAGATTTTATTAGCAAAAATCAATACCGCAAGGAGCTAATTGGCAATTTTATCATCGAATTTTTATCGATTTACCGCAAGCAGCCGCTGGAAGGGTTGGAACTGTATCAAAACAGCCTGAACTTCGCAGTGATTTCTGATCTCAATTTGCCCAAAATCGATATTAAATTGTCGGCCATCACTTCCGCTACGATTCAAGGCTGCGACTTTAATCATGCCAGTGTGCAAAATACAACCTTTGCCAATTCAGTGATACGGGACACCAATTTTTCTTTTGCGGATATTAAAGCAAGCTTGTTTACCAACGTGGCGTCGCTAAAGGGCGCTGATTTTACCCATGCCAAATTTAAAGATGTGTTTTTTGTCTTAACCGATGTCAGTGGCGCAAATTTTACTGGCGCTGAAGGTTTGGAGCCTATACATTTCTTCCAAGCGAAAAATTTGGACAAAGCGATTTTTGATCCTAAATTCAGGCAGGCTTGGGAAGATCAACAGATGAGTTCCATCAGCGAACAAGCGTTTAAAGAAAAAATTAATGACTCGACTTTAAGTGGTCAGCGGATTGACGAATTAGTCAAGGCGCTTGAAAGATAGGCCAACATGATTGGGCTGAGCAAGTCAGCGCGCTTGTTTAAATCAATTCGTACTGTGATAGGTCAGTTTCAGTCACGTGAATGCTTGATCTTTAAAGTGATCAATCAGCGCCTCAAGCTCCTTGCGTTGGCTCATTATCGCGTCACATAAACGAAACTGAGCACTGGCTCGCTGAACATTTTGCTCAGGCTCATTGACTTTAAAGTAACGGTTGCCTAAGAGATGGTCGATAAAAAAACGCAGGCCCAGCTCAAAAGGAATCAATTCAATCGCTTGATACAGATAATTGTAATCGGTGGCGGTAAAGAAACTGCGGGTTTCAGCTAAATAACTTTGCAAGATTGCAGAACAGAGCGCCAGGTCGAAAGTGTCGTCTTTAGTATCATGACAGCAGGAGCGTATGCAGTCGCCTATGTCATAATGCGCCAGTCCGGGTTTGACCGTATCCAGGTCGATCAGGCTAATGATGGTTTGCGCCTGGCGGTCAAAAAGAAAATTGTTTACTTTCGGATCGCCGTGAATGACGCGCAATGGCAAAATGCCGCGTACTTTTGCCGTTTCCAGGTTAGCGACAATCGGGGCAAATTTGCCAATGAAGTTTTCGCAATAACGGAATTCCGGGGACGCCAGCTGAAGACGATGAGTGTTGAGCACGCGCCGATATTCAGCCAAATACTCCGGTGTGATATGAAAGCCCGGCAAAGTATCGTGCAATAAATCAGGCTCAAGCGTACTGACTAAGCGATGAAAATGACCCAGGGCAAAGCCGACTTGCGACGCCTGCTTCAGGCTGGACAATTTTTCCAAACTATGGCTGCCGGCAATATAACTGATGGCCCGCCAATACCCGCCTTGATCATCCTGAAATGAGAGTTCGCCGCGTTGCGTTTGCAAAACGTCGGGAATTTGCAGCAAGACAGCCTCGTTCTTCTGCTTTTGCTTGATGTGCCGATGCAGCGCTTGAAGATTTTCCATAATCAATGTTGGATTTGGAAAAACCTGATCGTTGATGCGTTGCAGCACAAAGGCTGAAGCGGCCGTTGTCACTAGATAGGTATCATTGATCAAGCCGTTGCCAAGCGGGCTGATTTGCGCAGGGCATGGGTCGAATTGACCAGCAATGTGGAGCAACGAGTTCATGGCTTTATTGTTACAGATTGATCAGCGAATGTCGAAATTGCAGTGTTTGAGCACTGACTCCGTTAAACTATGGCGGGTTAGATTTTTGCCGCTTGATAGTTCACTTAGATAAATTGCTATGCGTATGTTGAAAGAACGAATAAATTATCAGACAACTAATTTAAGATTCGATATTCCGGCCGGGCTATCGGTTTTTTTGGTCGCCATTCCTTTGTCCCTAGGTATTGCGCTGGCTTCTGGCGCTCCGCTCTTTTCCGGACTGATTACCGGCATAGTTGGCGGGATTATCGTCGCGCCGTTGAGCGGTTCAGCACTGGGCATCAGCGGTACCGCGGCAGGGCTTGCCATCATTGTCGCGCATGCGGTTGCAAAGCTTGGTTTTCCGGCCTTTCTGCTGGCCGCTTTTCTGGCTGGATTGCTGCAAGTTTTCATGGGTTTGCTGCGCGCGGGCGTGATTGCCTATTATTTTCCCTCTTCAGTGATTAACGGCATGTTGTCCGGGATCGGGGTTATCCTGGTCTTGAAGCAAATACCACATGCTCTAGGATATGACCGCGACTACGAAGGCGATATCAACTTTATACAAATGGATCATTACTCGTCGTTTTCGGAACTGCCGCATATGTGGCAGTTCATTTCTCCGACGGCCTGCATGATTACGGCACTATCGCTTCTGATTCTGTTTGTGTGGGAGCGGCCCGCAATCAAGAACCAAAGACTATTGGGCTGGTTTCAAGGCATTTTGATCACGATAGTCGCCGGAATCGGAATGAACCAATTGCTGCTGGGTTATTTTCCGGACTGGGCGCTTCGGGATAGCCATCTGGTAACTATTCCGATAGTGAAAAACAGCGCAGACTTATTGGATCAACTGCATTTTCCCGATTTTTCGGCGATTACCAATCCGCAGGTTTATCTGACCGCCGTTACCTTGGCGGTGGTGGGCAGTCTGGAAACGTTGTTGTCGATTGAAGCGGTTGACAAGCTTGACGTTTATAAACGGGTTACGCCGGCAAATCGCGAGCTCGTCGCTCAAGGCATTGGCAATATTTGTTCGGCCCTATTGGGCGGCATTCCCTTGACTCAGGTTATTGTACGCAGTTCGATGAATGTGCAGGCCGGCGCAAAAACCAAACTGTCCGGATTTGTTCATGGTGTTTTATTGCTGATAGCCGTGCTCGGCATCCCGGAAGTGTTAAACAAAATTCCGCTGGCCAGTTTGGCCTGTGTGTTATTGCTGGCAGCCGTGCAGTTGGCCAAGCCCGAGGTATTCAAGCAAATGTTTCAAGCCGGGCCTTACCATTTTGTTCCTTATTGCCTGACTATCGTTGCGCTGGTGTTCACCGATATGCTGACCGGCATTTTGGTTGGCTTGAGTGCGGCGCTGTTTGCAATATTACTGGAAAACTATAAAGGCGCTTTTTATTTTCAGCGTTCCAAGGTAGGTAATAAAATTATTTTTAAATTATCAGAACAGGTGTCTTTTTTAAATAAAGCCAACATCAAGCAAACCCTGGAGTTGATTCCAGCCCATTCCGAGGTCGTACTGGATGCTACCCGTTCCAAATATATCGATTACGATATCTACGAAATCATACAGGACTTCAAAAGTGAAGCGGCGCTGAAAAAGATCAAATTGACCATCGAAAATTTGCGCGGTTTCGGCAGTTTACCGCCGATTAGCAACGCCAGACCGCCTACTTACGACGCACAGCAGGCATTGACTGCGGCGCAGGTGCTGGCTTTACTGAAAGAGGGTAATGAGCGCTTTGTCAACAATCTGGAAGCCAACCGAAATTTGCTCGAGCAGATCAATGATACGCGTCAGGGTCAGTTTCCCATTGCCATCATTTTAAGCTGCATGGATTCGAGAACCTCGGTTGAATTGATTTTTGACCAGGGACTTGGCGATATCTTCAGTGTGCGCATCGCCGGCAATATCATTAACGATGATATTCTGGGCAGTATGGAATATGCCTGCCAAGTGGCAGGTTCTAAATTGATCGTCGTACTCGGTCATTCGCAATGTGGCGCAATTAAGGGCGCTTGTAGCGAAGTCCGGCTGGATCATCTAACCGGCTTGCTGGAAAAAATCAAGCCGGTTGTAGCAGCGCTGCGTGATAGGGAAGCGATTGACCCTGTGGCTGATCAAGATCGTTGGGTGCAACAGGTTGCCGATCATAATGTCAGGCAGTCGGTGGCGCAGATCAGAAAGCAAAGTCCGTTATTGGCGACGCTAGAAAACACTGGCGAAATCGCCATTGTTGGCGCAATGTATGACATCGCCAGTGGCAAAGTGCATTTTTTTGCTGAGGCATGAGGGTTGTTTGGGAGGCTTTTTTCAAGTCTTTAATATCTTGGGGTAAGATATCAGCTTAAATTTTGCTTAATCCAGGAGCGCAAGCATGATTGCCAAGCTAATTGAAAGAGTGCTGGTTAATGGAGTAAAAACGGGCTTTATTTTCCCACTCTCGTTGGCGACAGCTTTAGCCGCTGAGCAAAATTTAATTACCATTGAAACGGTGCTGCTACCATCCGGCATCAGAATGGCCAAGTATGAAATAACGCAAGATCAGTGGCAAACCGTGATGGCTGAGAATCCGTCAAATTTTCACAAGTGCGGCGGCAATTGTCCGGTTGAACTGGTGAGTTGGGAAGATGTGCAGCGCTTTATAACAAAACTGAATCGTCAAACCAACTTGCATTACCGTTTGCCAACCGAAACCGAATGGTTAGTTGCTTGCCAGGCTGGCGAGGATAGTGAGTATTGCGGGTCTAACCAGATCGATGAGGTCGCTTGGTATGATCAGAACTCTGGCAATACCACGCAAGCGGTCGGTCAAAAACAAGCCAATGCTTGGGGTTTGCACGATATGTCCGGCAATGTTTGGGAGTGGACCGACAGTTGCTGGGATGAGGATTGTTCGCTCCGCGTTTTTCGCGGAGGCTCCTGGCTAACCAGTCGCGCGCTGGTGAGCGCAACGCTTCGCAGAGGCAATATAGCGTCGTTACGCAGCCATGTTCTCGGTTTTCGGCTGGTTTTGCAACCTTAATTTTATCGTCTCTGGCCAAGACCTTTGCTCCTGATCGGAGCGCTAACCGAGGGCCGTTTTGGCTAATTGCGACGAGCCAAAGATTTTTCTTCTGGCGTTATTTCTTTTATACTTAGCGGCCCACAAGAATAAGGAGACATCATGGAAAAACCATTCATATTGCACATGTTTACTACCGCTAAAAATCTAAGTCCTTTTGATGCCAATATGGCTTTAGATGCAGGTTGGATACATGCGTTGTCTTATTTGAATGTTGAGCCCAGTGAAGTTCAAGGTTTGGTTCAGGATGTCATTTTCTCCCGGAGTTTGAAAAATTTACAACGGACTGGCATCTTTATCGGCGGCAGAGACACCAAGCAAGCGATGGATATGTTGAAATCCGCTAAACGGGCTATGTTTGAGCCTTTCCAAGTTTCAGTGTTTGCTGATCCGAGTGGGGCATTTACAACAGCGGCCGGTATGGTGGCCGTTGCAGAGAGTGATTTGATGACAAAATTCCAAACCACTCTTAAAGATAAGAATATCATGGTGCTCGGTGGCACTGGGCCGGTGGGTCAGGTGGTTTCAGTGATCGCCGCGCAGGCTGGTGCGCATGTTCGATTGATTGGTCGTCAGCTTGATAAGGCTCAAAACGTTGCCGACATGTGCAACAACGAGTTTGGCGAGGGAAAAATCTCTATTCAAGCGGGCGCCGATGCCGATAAAGCTGAATACATCAAAACCGCCGATTTGGTTTTTGCTACTGGCGCTGCTGGTATCGAGTTATTGAATGCCGATTTGGTTGCAGCCGCGCCGCAATTAAAAGTCGCGGCCGATGTGAATGCGGTGCCTCCGGCCGGTATCGCGGGTGTCGACGCCTTCCAAAATGGCACGCCGATCAAGGAATCAAGCAGCGGCGCGATTGGCTTAGGCGCCATGGCTATTGGCAATATTAAGTACCAAGTGCAGAATTTATTGCTGAGAAAAATGATTCATAGCGAAAAACCCGTTTTTCTGCATTTCGCGCATGCGTTCGAAGCGGCAAGGGATTATTTGAAGCCGCTTGCCTAAGCCATTAATCAAATAACGGAGGACATTCAATCAATGGAGAAGCGCAGTATTCTGCACATGCTTGATCCGATGCCCAATATCAGCCCGTTCGATGTCAATATGGCGATGGATGCGGGTTTTGATGTGCTGATGCCGTATAGCGGCGTCAAGCTGGATAGCGTGCATGGGCTGACTCAGGACGCCATTTTCTCACGCAGCCCGGCCGGTATTAAACGCACCGCGATTTTTATTGGCGGCCGTGATTTAGGTTTGGCCATGGATATGTTGAATGCTTGCAAGCATGCAATGGTGCCGCCTTTTGAAGTTTCCGTGTTTGCCGATCCAAGCGGCGCTTTTACTACAGCCGCCGCTTTGGTCGCCTGCGTTGAAAAAGAGTTGAAAAGCAAGCATGGAAAACAGTTGAACGAGTGCAAAGCGGTTGTTTTTGGCGGTACTGGTTCGGTTGGCATCGCAACAGGCGTGATTGCTGCTTTGGCGGGTGCTTCCACGACCTTGACCGATCATTTATCGAGCGAGACGGCCGAAGACGTTGCGCAAGCCTATCATCGCAGATTTGGCTGCGATTTAAAGGCTGCATTAGCGAGTTCTGATAGCGATAAAATGCGTTTGCTGGCTGACGCCGACATTATTTTTTGCACCGCTAAAGCCGGTATTCAAGTGTTGAATGCAACGGTCTTGAGTGCGGCAACGCAATTAAAAGTGGCGGGTGACGTTAATGCAGTTCCGCCGGTCGGCATTGAAGGTATTAAGCGCAGTCATTTTGGCGAGCCTTTGGTTTACGCCGTAAACGCTAAAGGCGCAGTGGGTATTGGCGCGTTAGCGGTCGGCGATATCAAATATCGATTGCAAAATGAGTTGTTAATGCTAATGCTGGAGTCCGATAAACCCGTGTATTTGGATTTTCGCGATGCCTTTGTCAAAGCCAGGGAGCTTTGGTAGTTCAGCGCTAAATCAAGCCGGTGTCGATATGGCCGAACTTAATGGCCAGTCGGGTGAGTTCCACATCGTTTTTCACATTCAGCTTCTTATAAACACGATAGCGATAGGTGTTGACGGTTTTATCGCTCAGTTCCAGCATTTCAGCCATTTCTTGAATATCTTTCCCTTGCAGAATTAACGTGACGATTTCCAATTCGCGCCGCGAGAGTTTGGCGAAGGGAGACTCGTGACTGCCGGGCAAGCCCTGAAACGACTGATTGTTTGCAACTTCTGCGCATAAATAGCATTCGCCGTTCATGACTTTGCGGATGGCCTCAATCATTTCGTCGACCGGCGATCCTTTTGAAATAAAGCCCAATACGCCGAGTTTTAACAACTGATGAGGAATAGGGCCGTCATTGTGGACAGATACGGCGATGATTTTGGTTTTCGGTTTTTGTTCTAAAATTCTACGGCAAGCTTCAAGTCCGCCGATACCAGGCATGTTGACATCCATCAAAACAATGTCGGCTGATAATTCGTTAATGGCTTTAACCGCTTCTTCGCCGGACTTGGCGGCGCCGACGACGCTGATGTCCTCGGCTTGATTTAACAAAGCTGCAATGCCGGTTCTGACCAGCTCATGGTCGTCAACAAGAAGAACGTTAATCATGATCTGTTGTTTTTCTAATTCTTAAAGCGTGATCGATAGCTGCGTTAGCAGCAGGAATAAATCGAAGCCTGATAAGGGGGATGAACTCGCGACCAGGAAACCAAGGCTCAAAACGTTAACATATTTCAGGGGCTTTGCAAAATCAGGTTTTTCGGATGATTGTTCGCAGGGCTTTCGTTTCGGTTATGATTTTGCGCGCAGCATGGGGGGAAGAAATTAAAAAACAGGATTATTAACTTATTTCAGAGGGGGGTATAGAGGCTTTAAAAAAATTGATGGTTTGAAAAAAGAGGAGGGACTCGGTTATGAAGAAAGCCGACTTGTTTTTAACTGTGTCGGTAGCGATTTTTTTTATTTTTATTCGTCCGGCTGGCCAATTTGTATTTCGCCGCTACGCGCTGCCTGCTGGCTTTTTTGCTATGCGCCACGCGCGAAGCTTTGCTCAGTTTTGTGGGGCGGCTCGCTTGGGCGCGCTTAATAGCGATCGCGTGTCGGCTCAGTCGGGATTTACGGGTTAGATGATGTGTTTTTGCTGCTATCATATGCCGTTTATGTTTACTGTAGCGCACGCGTTTGGCGTATTTTTTACCGGCATGAAGATATCTATGCCGGCTAGGACTATGATGACCGGCTGAGGCCGTATGCAAATAGGCATGGCTGCCGCAGCCTAACTGGTAAGGTGGTGGGCCGGTTAAAGTATTCGGCATCGACGTGATATGATGACCCGACCCATCGCCATAACGGTTTTCAAACCCGGCGTCCATCAGTTGATACATCAGCTGATAACGTTCGGCGCTGGTCATGCCGCCCAGCACTACGCCAATTAATCGTTTGCCATTTTGTTGCGCAGAGGCTATCAAGTTATAACCAGAGCCGCAGGTAAATCCGGTTTTCATGCCTTCAGCGCCCGGGTACTTTAAGACAAATTTGTTGATTCCACGAAGTTCACGGCCTTTGTAATTAAAACCGTGAGCGGAAAAATTTTGATAATAGTCGGGAAAATGGCGCTTGATGGACCAGGCCAGCACCGCCATGTCTCGGGATGTGCTGACTTGCCAATCGTTCGGGAGCCCAGTCGCGTTTAGAAAGCGGGTGTTGTACATCCCGAGTTCACGCGCTTTATTGGTCATTTTGACAGCAAAATTTTCTTCGCTTCCGCCTAAATGCTCAGCCAGCACAACGGCGGCGTCATTGGCGGAACGAGTAATGATGGCTAAGATCGCATCGCGAACCGTTAGGTATTCGCCTGCTCGTAAGCCTAATTTACTGGTGGGTTGCCGCGCTGCATGGCTGGATGCCCGCATGGCATCGAAAAATTGAATCTGACCTTTTTTTAGCGCTTCAAAAGTCATATAAAGCGTCATGACTTTTGTCAGCGAAGCCGGGTACCATGATTGTGTCGCGTCAACCTCATGCAATACTTTACCGCTATCGGCATCGATGATGATAGCGGCGTAACGGCCGTAGCTGGCTTGGGAAGCGGCAAGCATCCCGGCAGACATTAATAGAAGCAGAAAAAATTTCACTTTAGTCATTGAATTTAGGTTACAAAGGATTTAACAAAGCGCTTTGGATTGAGCGAGTCCGGTGCTGCCCAAGACTTCAAAAGAATGGGCAAACTCTATACGAAAACAAGTTCTTACGGTGTTTTGTTTAGCATTCTCTTTATTTTTAATAGAGAATGATTTGTTTTGCTTGGTATCAAGAAGTAGAACTCTGCAATATTATAGTGCCAATTAACGAATGAGTCGGGTTGCTAAGAAAATATTTTTCTTCGTTTCGGTCATTTTGCTACGTATTCGAAAGGAAAGAGCTCGGCTTACCAATGGCCTGTGTTTTGTTAATAGGCATTAATTAATTTTTCTAGAGCCGATATAATGGGTTGCTTAACTAAGTAATTGATGGAAATGCTGTGAACATTAAAGATTACATGAACCAATTAGGGTTGCAGGCTAGAAAAGCCGGTCGGGAAATTAGCAGAACCGATACAGGTAAAAAAAATCAGGCCTTGCTGGCTATTGCAGAAGCAATCAACAACAGTAGAGTTCGGTTGATTTCGGAAAACCAAAAGGATTTGCAGGCTGGGCAAGCCAATGGTTTGGATGCGGCTTCTTTAGATCGCTTGGCGCTCAGCGCCAAAAGCATAGACGTCATGATAGAAGGGCTTAAACAAGTGGCGGCTTTGCCTGATCCTGTCGGCGAAATGACTGATTTGAGCTTTAGGCCAAGTGGCATACAGGTGGGGCAAATGCGAGTGCCTTTGGGGGTGATTGGCATCATTTACGAATCTCGGCCCAACGTGACTGTCGATGCTGCCGCTTTGTGCCTGAAATCTGGCAATGCGTGTATTTTGCGTGGCGGATCGGAAGCGATTCATTCCAATCAGGCGATAGCCGCTTGTATCGCCGAGGGGCTTAAAATGGCTGGTTTGCCGGTGGAAGCGGTGCAAATTGTGGCTACCGCTGACCGGGCTGCGGTCGGCGAATTGATTACCATGACGCAATATGTCGATGTGATTGTGCCGCGGGGCGGAAAAAGCCTGATCGAAAGAATTTCTAAAGAAGCGGTGATACCGGTCATCAAGCATTTGGATGGCATCTGCCATGTCTATATTGACGATTCCGCCGATATCGAAAAGGCAATTCGGATCGCCGATAATGCAAAAACCCATCGCTATGGTGTTTGTAATGCAATGGAAACCTTGCTTGTGGCAGAGTCTATAGCGCCCAAGGTCTTACCGCAATTGGCGGCCATTTACCAGCAAAAAGGCGTTGAATTGCGCGGCTGCCTGAAAACCTGTTCATTGATAAACGATTGCATCAGGGCTACGGAAGAGGATTGGCATACCGAATATCTGGCGCCCATTTTATCGACCCGAATTGTTTCGGGTATTGATGAGGCTATCGAACATATTAATGATTACAGCTCCAATCATACGGATACGATTGTGACCGAAAACTATACGCTGGCGCGGCGTTTTTTGCGGGAAGTGGATTCCAGCTCGGTTATGGTGAATGCGTCGACCCGTTTTGCCGACGGCTTTGAATATGGCCTAGGCGCTGAGATCGGCATTAGCACCGATAAACTGCATGCGCGCGGGCCGGTTGGTCTGGAGGGATTGACGTCATTGAAATTTATTGTTTTGGGCGATGGCCATATCCGGCAATAAATGATTGGCGTTTTTGGCGGTACCTTTGATCCGGTGCATTACGGCCATTTGCGTTCGGCTCTGGAAGTAAAAGAAATCTTTGATCTGGCTGAAGTTCGCATGATACCCAGCGCCGATCCGCCGCATCGGGATCGGCCGGCGGCGTCGGCGCAAATGCGCGCGCAGATGCTAAAATTGGCCATAGCTAATCAGCCCGGTCTGGTCTGCGATGGTCGAGAGCTTGAACGAAAAGGGCCTTCGTATATGGTCGATACGTTAGAATCTCTGCAAAAGGATTTTTCTGAGCAGAGCCTGCTGCTGTTTATAGGGTGTGATGCGTTTAATTCGTTGACGTCCTGGCATCAATGGCGACGCTTATTTGATTTTGCGCATATTGTGGTGTTGACCCGACCTGATTTTGACACTAAAACACTCGATGAATTTTTGGCTCTCAGGCAAGTGTTTCAAAAGCAGGATTTGCAGCGGACGCAAGCGGGTAAGCTGTTTTTTCAAGCGGTTACGCCGCTCGATATTTCGGCGTCGGGTATTCGCGCGATATTGGCGAGTCGAAAAAGTCCTGCCTTTTTATTACCCGATGCGGTATTCACCTTTATCAAGCAGCATCATTTATATGAATGACGCTGCGTTTATCTTAATGACAAGTTAGGAATGGAAATGCAAACAGAAGAGTTACTGAAAATGGTCCAGACCGTTCTGGATGAACGCAAGGGACAATATATTACGACCCTTGATCTGCGGGGCAAAACCAGTTTTACCGATTATATGGTGATCGCAACCGGCACTTCCGACCGTCATTTGAAATCGCTATGCGATTATGTCGCCGAGAAGGCGCAGGAAAATGGGGTCGTGCCATTGGGCATTGAAGGCGGTTTGGGTTCTGATTGGGTCTTGCTTGATCTGGGCGATATTATCGTACATTTGATGACCGCTCAGGCGCGGGAATTTTATCAGCTAGAAAAGTTATGGTCATTGGATAAAGCCAAAGAAGTGGGTTAACCGCTTTCCAAACAGAACTTGAAGCAACTAGACCCACTTCGATTGAATACCTGGAGTTTGCCTAAATCCAGGTATGTTCGATTCTCTATAACAACCGCCGCAAAGTATAATTAAAACGTTGTTTGCGCCCGCTGAACGTCGGGTATGAATTTACTTGCTTTGATGAGCAATAGGCCAGCCAAGCCGTAACTTAAAGCCGAGGTTAGATAAAGCGGATAATAGTGAATAAACTGCGTTAAAAACCCGGCCCACGAAACAGATTCTATGCGCCCTGAAAACAGATAGAAGCTGCTATTGGAAATCAGAAATGACGCTGATGCAGCCAAAACCAGGATCAGAGCGGTAACTAACATTTCCGGTAAATTGAACTGGGCGAACTTGCCGCAATAACGGCCGGCGAGCCATAACACGCCATAGGCCGGAAGCAGAAACGCATAGGCTGGAGACAGACAATAATCGCTGACATTCAATTGCGTGATCGCGACGAAGTCAATCAAGCCGGCAGCTAATACAAGCGCCCCGAAAAACCAGAAGCCGGTTAAACTAAGGCCGGCTAAAAAGAAGATGGCCAATGAAGCATCCGGCAATGACAGCGCCGAGCCAAAATGATCAAAGCGGGTCATAGCCATCAGTATCATCAGGAGTGAAGGTAGAAGCATTTTTTTAGTCATTACGGGCATATGAGTTCTCCTAATTTTTAGGTCGTTTTATCATATCATTTTCCGCTTATTGCGATAGGCAGTTTTGCTAAAATCGATAATTGACAGAGCCTTGGAAGGTGCGCAGGTAATTGGTTGGATAGACGACGGCTTGGCTGTCGCCAAAATCAACAAATTGGCCATTGGCGGTATCAAACAAATTTTGGATGGAAAAATCGAAGGTCCAATGATGATCAGACAATTGATAATTAAAAGTTGTGGCGTTGTAGGCCTGTTGCTTGCCGAACGAGTTGTCAAAATCGTCCTGGGCAAAGCTGTCCGACTGATATTTATGTGAAAGACTAATCACATGATGGGCTAGGGGTAAACAAGACATCGTCCACTGCGTACCCAAAGTGGCCAGAATTAGATGTTTGGGTTGGCCGCTGATTTGAAAGACTTGTGAACCCACATGAGCGCGGGTGTCGGTAAAAACATAGTTGACGCTGGTGAAAAAATAATCGAAGTCGCGATAAACAGAGAATTCCAGGCCGTATTTCGACGAGGAATCGTAATTGGTGTTTCGACCAAAAAAATCGCCTCCAACCGGTATGCTGTTGAAATAAATCTCGTTATTCAAATCGGAGTAATAAAACTCCGCTTTCAACTTCAATTTGTCGTCCAGATGTTTGTAGCCTATCGAATAGGTATCCATCTCCATCGTGTTGATGAATCGGTTGAATACCGTGTTGACTGCTGAGAAATCGGGCGCAAACTGAATTGTGAAAAAACGGTCGATGTCGGGTGACTGAAAAGCATGTGTATATCCGGCAAAAACTGCATCGGTTTTACTCAATGAATAATTCAGTCCAGCGTTAAAACCATTCGGATTAACCGTTTGCGCAAGATGACTATTGGCCAACTCATTATCATGAGTGAAGGTAATGAAAGCTTGCCGGAAGCCCGCGTTCAAAGACAATTGGTCGTTGACAAAATAATCGCCTGAGATAAAGCCAGCGACATTGTTTTTGGTGGTTTCTTCAGTCGCAGAACTGCGTCGATTGTCGTTGATGTCAAAGCCGGCCAGCACGATAAAATCATCCTGAACAGACTGTAGCGTAAATCGATGATCCTGGCCTTGGTATTGCAGATCCCGAGTAAAGTCATACAACGGTGTGAAGGAATGAAAATCCTTGCTTTTGCTGGCGAAAGTATAGGCAATATTGAAGTTGTTGTTGAATCGGTACTTTATCGATGTCAACCAGTCTTCTTTATGCGTAATATTTCGACTGCCGTTGCTGACTATGGCGTCGGCGTTTTCTCTGAAAGCTTCAGGCGTCATTGAACCGGTATAGACCACATTGGCGTCATCTTTCAGAAAGGATTGCAGTATTTCAAGTTTGTCAGATTGTAAACCGAGCGTGGCTTTACCATTTAAATTTTTGGTGGTATCGCGAGTGCCGTCCGGCATCACCTGTTTTTTGCCTTCTGAATCGAGATAAGAAAAGTTGCCGTCAGCGAGAAATTTGATTCCGTTAACATCAGTGACCGAGCCCAGATTGATATGCTCCAGTTTGGTGTCGTAGCTGCCGTAACCCGATCGAAGCGAGCCATAAAACGGCTTACGGTCGAAAGAATTATTGGTACGGATAATGACGGTGCCGGCCGCCGAATTATCGCCATAGAGTACGGTGCCGCTGCTTTTGACCACCTCGATTTTTTCAATCGAATCGATCGGAATCGAGCCAATCTGTTGCGGCACCATATCGATCTGGTTTAACGACAAACCATCGACGATGACATTGATATTTTGATAACCATCGCCATTACCGAATCCACGCATCGATAGTTGTGGGTTCAGAACATTGCCAAAGCTGGGGTCGGTTTGAATTTCGGTATGATATTTAAAAAAATCCAGCAAGTTGCTGACACCACTTTTGGCAATGTCGGCTCGGGAATAAATTGTTACCGATTTAGGCGATAACAATTCGTCTGCAACCGTTGAGCTGGCGGTAACCGTCAAAGGCGAAAGCAAAGCTTTATCCTGCCAATCAATATTGTAACTTTTAATGGCCTCTTTGGCCGAAGGCAGTTTGTAGGAAGGGGTCAGGTCTTGTTTGGGAATTTCGGCCATTAAAGACGTTGAAAACAACAAGCTGGGAAATAAAACATAAAGTGGCTGGTAGTTCATAATTATCCTCTGCGCCGCCCGCGCATGGTTATGTTGTAAATGACAACAGAGGACAAGAAAGACGATAATACGAAGCAAAGGTGCGCTGTCGATTTCGCAGACAGCCCTCCGCTGTGCCGAATGAAACTTTCGGGCCGGTCTCCGGGCTTATAAGTGGATTAAACCTGAACCGCCGCCTTCCCATGCGTGAGCACAGTGGCATTTCGACGATTCTTTTACTTATCTACCGTTGCGGGGGCAGCGTTGGCTTTGATGATAACCTGACCAACTTCCCGTTTAACCAGAGGCTGGAGCGCCGTCTGGAACCTGAAAGCAGGCCGCTATTATAAAGCCTCGATGACTAAAGTAAACGTTTTGCTGAAATGGCGCCTTTTTAGCCAATGCGAACCGTTTATTAGCGCTAGTCTTTATTTGAAATTCCAATACTTGGAAGTTGCGACGCGCTGCGTTGTGACTTGCCAACCTTGGTTTTGACTAGTGCATGAGATAGCTCCGCTGGCAGCGGTATTGAACCATTTCGCGCGCAGATCTTGGTATCGCTTTACAATGGCTGGATGAGGGTGACCAAATTGATTGCGATAGCCTGCCGGAATCAACACCATCTGGGGGCGAACGGCCTGCAAAAAAGCTGGGCTAGAGGAGGTTTTACTGCCGTGATGCGGTGCTACAAGAATATCGGCGGCTAATTTTTTTCCGTGATTTTTTACTAGCCAAAGTTCGGCTTCGGCTTCGATATCGCCGGTTAGCAGCAGGTTGCCTTGTGCAGATTCAATTTTTAATACGCAGGAATTATCGTTTTCTGACTGAAAGCGAGCTGAAGGCGGCGAGAGTACGGTAAATTGAACCTGATCCCAATTCCAAGTTTGCTGGTTTTGGCAAGTCGTCAGCCGATGCTCGCTTAATTGGTCTGGAACGCTGGTGCTTAATTGTTTGACGGGGATGCCCTGCAGTAAAGATTCGGCGCCGCCAATATGATCATTGTCGCCATGGCTGACGAATAAATGGTCGATTTGGCCAATGCCTTGATTGTGTAAAAAAGGCAGTATGACCGTTTTGCCTAAGTCGCTGTCGTTAGCGAATTTTGCCCCGGCATCAAAGACTAAAACATGGTGGGCTGTTGTCACGACGGCGGATAGGCCTTGACCGACATCGAGCAGCGTTAGGCTCAGCATAGCGCTTGGTTTTGGCGGCCGAGGAGGAAACAGCAGCGGAATAAATAAAATCAAACCCAGCCAGCGCGCTGGGATGCCTTTGGGTGCCAGCAGCCAAAGCGCGCCAGGAATAGCGAAAACTAAAGTCCAGATTGGCGGCGCCGCCCGGTTTATCGCGGCTGTTGGGATATTTGCGAGGGCGGATAAAAGTTCAACTAAGCCATTCAGGCAATAGCCCACAGGCAATAACAGGGCTTGGGCAATAGCCGGTGAAATAGCAATCAGCAAGACGGCGAGCAATGACAGGGGCACGATGAAAAGACTGATGAGGGGAACCGCAATCAGGTTGGCCACGGGAGCAATCAATGTTATTTGCTGAAAAAATGCTAACAGCAAGGGAGCTAAGCCGATCGAGGTGCCCCAATTGATTTTAATAAGCGTCATGAAATAGGAGGGTTTGGCTAAACGTCCGTCGATAATATAAAAAATGATCGCCACCGCAGTGAACGACAACCAGAATCCGGCGGATAAGGTTGCCAAAGGGTCGTACACGAGAATAGTCATTAAGGCGATGGCTAAAACATTATCAGGGCGGAAATTGCGTTGCTGTATCAGAGCGGTCATCACCATGACCAACATAATTAAGGCCCGTTGCGTGGGTATCGAAAAGCCAGCCAGGGCAGAATAATAAAGGGCGGCAAGCATCGCAGAAAACGCGGCTACTTTCGGTGGGGAAAATAGCAAACATCCGCTCCAGGCCCAAATACGAAGCGCCAGAAAATAAACCAGGCCCGCGATAAGGCTGATATGTGACCCAGAAATGACTACTAGATGTGTGGTGCCGGTGGTGCGGAACAAATTCCATTGCTCGGCGCTGATGCCCTGATCGTCTCCAATGGTCAGCGCTTTGATTAGGTTTCCGGTGCTCGAACCAGAAATCACCTGCTCCAAATGATCGGCAAGCGTTTGCCGCCAAACGATTAAGGGCTGCTTTGACCCTGCCGGATTGACCAGAACCGGTTTCGGTTCTGGGCGGACATAACCGGTCGCGCCGATGCCTTCACTAAATAACCAGCGCTCATAATCGAATCCGCCCGGATTCAGTGTGCCGTGAGGTTGTTTTAATTTGACTGTAAATGACCAAGATTGCCCGGCCTTTAACGCTTGTTCAGGGTGATACCAGCTGAGTTTTAGTTTGCTCGGCAGGTTTTCACTAGCATCCGTAACGATAAAATCAAAACGGCTATGCTGATCATAGCGCTTCGGCAAATCAGCAATATAGCCAGTGACACGAACGGGGCGTCCCTCAAACTGTGGCTGCAGGCGGTCAGTCAAACGCATTTCCGCATACAAACTAGTCCATAGGAAGCCGCACAGAAAAAACCATAATGACCAATAACGCAGCAATAAACTTAAGCCTGCCAGCGCGACGCCGGTCAGCAGCCATGGGTAAGACGGCAATTCTTCTAATTGCTGCAATAATCCATTGCCGGCTAACAATGCTAATGCATTAACCGTCATTGAATTTTGAGCATTTTTGAGGAAGCCAAAAACCTGGTACACTTAAGAGAACCTCTAAAAATTATGCACTTCGGCCAGCTCTGTTCGAACCGTTTCAATAAAATTAGCAGGTTACGTTCTTGGTGTTTTATCGAACCACGAACATAAACAATTTTTAGAGCTTTCCTTAAACAACATTTAATAACAATTATAAAAAATAACGATGGCCAAAGAATATATCCAAAAACTTCTGCATAAATTTATACCCGATCACGATGTGATCAAAGGGCATAAAAGCTTGCAGTTTCTCGGTGAAAAGCTGCACGAACCGAATCTCTGGCATTTAAACCGTCGTTCGGTTGCCAAGGCTTTTGCAGTGGGTCTGTTTTGCGCTTGGATACCGACGCCGACGCAAATGGCGTTTGCCGCGATTGGAGCGATTTATTTTCGTTCCAACATTCCGCTTTCGGTGGGTCTAGTTTGGATTACCAATCCGGTTACGATGCCACCGTTATTTTATTTCGCTTATTTGGTCGGCTTGTATTATCTGGGCTTGCCGAGCGCTGAATTTTCATTGGATGCGCTCCTGTCCGGCGATATTCTGTTTCCGTTTTTAACCGGCTGTTTAATTGTGGGGCTTATTTGTTCATTGGCGGGTTATATCGGCATCGACAGTTTTTGGCGCTATCATGTCGCTAAAAAATGGGCGGAAAGAAAACAGGCGCGCGGTTACGCGGCTATGCCAGAAAAAAATCCGTTCAGGGCCAAGCTTTGACAGCTTGAAGCATGATTAGCCGTGTGCGCTGGGTCAGTTTGTCAAAACCCCATCTTCCATATGCAGAACCTTGCCCATTTTGGCGGCAAGGTCGTGATCGTGGGTGACGACCAGAAAGCTGACACGAAGCTCCTGATTTAACTCCAGCATCAACTGATACACTTGCTCGGCGGTTTTGCTGTCCAGATTGCCGGTTGGCTCGTCAGCCAGGATCAAGTTGGGTTTGTTGATCAAGGCGCGGGCGACCGCAGCACGTTGCCTTTCTCCGCCGGACAATTCTCCGGGTTTGTGTTCGATACGATGACCCAAACCAACTCGCTGCAATAATTCAATCGCACGCCTGCAGGCCGGCTTGACTGACAAGCCGGCAATCAATAGCGGCATCGCGACATTTTCCAGAACCGTGAATTCGCCAAGCAAATGATGAGATTGATAGATGAAGCCTAGCGATTTATTTCGCAATTTAGCCAGTTGAGTCGAGCTGGTTTTATTTAACTCAACGCCAGCGAGTATTACCTCGCCGCTAGTCGATTTTTCCAGTCCGCCGAGCAAATGTAATAATGTGCTTTTGCCGGAGCCGGATGCGCCCATGATGGCGATACGCTCGCCGGAGCTGATCGTCAGATTGACGCCTTTCAATACTTCGACGTCCAGCTCGCCCTGGCTATAGCGTTTGGTTAACTGCTTGCATTGTAGAATAGTCGTATTATTCATATCTTAACACTTCCGCCGGATTGACCTTGGCTGCTTGCCAGGCGGGATACAGCGTAGCCAGCAGCGACAATAAAAACGCCATGCCGGCGATGGCGTAGACATCGCTCCATTCCAGCTTCGAAGGCAGGTAGCTGATATAGTAAACATCGGCGGCCAAAAATTGCACCCGGAATAATTTTTCAATGGCCGGGACGATGGTTTCCACGTTTAACGCCAGCGCAACACCGCCAACTGTGCCTAATAAAGTGCCGACAATGCCAATGACCGAGCCAAGCACGATAAAAATGCCCATCACTGATTTTGAAGTCAGGCCCTGCGTTTTTAGAATCGCGATATCGCCTCGTTTGTCAGTGACGACCATGACCAATGTAGAAACAATATTAAAAGCTGCGACCGCTACGATCAGCAATAGAATAATGAACATGACCCGCTTTTCAGTCTGGATGGCGCGAAAGAAATTGCTATGGGCCTGGGTCCAGTCGCTGACTGCGTATTGATCGTAAAATTCTTCCGCCATTGAGCGGGTGATGGCGGGCGCGTTGAAGATATCGTCGAGTTTGATGCGTAGACCGGACACCGCCGTGTCCATGCGGAATAATTTGGCCGCGTCGTCTAGGTGAATAATGGCCATGTTGCGGTCATATTCATACATACCCACCTGAAAAATACCTATGATGGTGAAACGCCGCATTCTGGGAACAATGCCGGCTGGTGTGGAATTGATCTGCGGACTGATGATGGTAATTTTATCGCCCACCAAAACGCCGAGAAAATTGGCCAGTTCCGCCCCTAATACAATGCCGTATTCGCCGGCTTTCAGGTCGGACAGTTTGCCTACCTTCATCTTATCAGCAACCTCGGAAACTTTGTTTTCATAATCCGGCAGAACGCCGCTGAGCATTGTACCGCTAACTCGACGGTCTGCATTGATCATAACTTGGCCATTGATGAATGGCGCTGAACCTTGAATGTGCGGATAACCTTTGATCGTTTGTTCCAGTTCCCGCCAGTTATCCAATTGGCCTGATCGTCCAGTCATCGTTGCATGCGAGGTCATGCCCAAAATTCGCTCACGAAGCTCGGCTTCAAAGCCATTCATGACCGATAACACTGTGATTAGCGCAGTTACCCCCAGCGCAATGCCAAGCACCGAAGTCAAGGTAATGAAAGAAATAAACTGCGTGCGCCGCTTAGCGCGGGTATAGCGCAGGCCAATATATAAAATTAACGGTTTAAACATGCAAATAGCTTAGGAAAAGGGTGGTCAAGGTTTTTTGCACTGCGGGCAATAACCGTATAAATAAAGGCCGTGTCCGGTTAATTGATAACCTAAATTTTGGGCGATTTCATTTTGCCGGGCTTCGATGATGTCATCGGCAAATTCGTCAACCTTGCCGCATTTCATGCATAAGATATGATCGTGATGATCGCCTTTGGATAACTCGAAAACCGAGTTGCCGCCTTCAAAATGATGGCGGGTCACCAGTCCGGCCGCTTCGAACTGGGTCAGTACGCGATAGACAGTAGCCAAACCGATGTCTTCGTCTTCGCTTAAAAGAATTTTGTAGACTTTTTCAGCTGTTAAATGATGTTCGTCAACCTGTTTTTCCAGAATTTGCAGAATTTTCACTCTGGGCAAAGTTACTTTAAGACCTGCATTTCTTAAATCATGCGATTCCAAGTTTAGCCTCCGGATCGTCATTGGGACTTTGTACGCTAGCGCGCACATTGTAGCGATTTTTAACCGTTAACGACATGATTGATTTAATAGGATAATAATTTAACATCCTGTATGATTTTACTCTTTTACCGATTTCATTGCCCACGCATGAGCAAGCTGCATTTTTTCCCAGGCTTATTGATGAGCCTGTTACTGACCGCCTGCACGACCATTCTATCCAATCTGCCGGGCGTTTATAGCCTAGAAGTTCAGCAGGGAAATATCGTTGATCAAGGCATGGTTGATCAGCTTAGACCCAATATGAACAAGCGTCAGGTGCTTTATATCATGGGCTCGCCGATGCTAGTCGACGTTTTTAATCAAACGCGCTGGGATTATATCTATTCGGATCAGCCGGATGGGGAAGACCGGGTGCAAAAACGCATTTCTCTGTTTTTTAACAAGGATGATCAGCTGTCAGGCATTCAAGGCGATTTTAGGCCGGGATCTCAGCCCGCGCTTAAACCCACCGGCGAAACTACGGTCGATATTCCTAAACGTGACCTCGATAGTACTCTGTGGGATTATCTTACGGGTTTGTTCAATTTTGATGACAAGGAAGAGGCGCCTGAAAAAAGCGCAGCGATCGAAAAAGAGCATGCCGAGGACAATAGCCAAGATTCCAACGCAGCAGCTTCGCAATAAGCTGCAGTCCAGACTAACTTAAACTAATCAGCATTTTGGCCGAGAAGGGCTGAAAGTATACGGCCGCCATCTGGCAGCAGCTTTGCTTTAAGCCTGCTGCCAGATTAAAAAGTCGGAATGAATGAAAGCGCCCAGTATCAATGGCTCAATTCAATGTGGTATGACCGCGGCCTCTCATGCAGTTGGAGTAGGCGCGTTTATATTGATCCTCTGCGCTAAAGCCCTGTTTTGCAGCGCCGCCTAACCCGCCCGCGGCAGCGCCGATGGCGGCTCCCGCGCCTGGGTTTCCGGTAAAGGCGCCGACTACAGCGCCGCCTGCGGCTCCAACCAATGCGCCTACGCCAGCGCCGATGGCGGTTTCTTTTGCCGTTCCGCCTGAGGCGTGGCTGGCCAGCTGCCGGCATTCTGCAATATCCTGATCGAGGCGATAGGCATTTCTATCGTAAGTGGGGTCGACAGTAGGCGTCCATCCGCCTTGGCTGTAGCAAGCTGAAAGCAAGATGCTGCTAATGATAAGAAAACTTTGAAAAGCTATTTTTTTCATTGTGGTGACCTATAAGTAGTTTATTTAGTGGTTATGTTAAGGCATGGTTTCTGAATCAGACCTGAATCTTTAAAATGTTAGCCGATTAAAATTAAGGATTGGTTAATAATTAGGCGTAGGCGGACATTTAAAAGTTCGGACGTTATCTTTACGGCTTTTTTGTCAATGCTGCTAATGCAAGTAAAATAGTTAATTTATTAAAAGCGATCATTCGAGTCATAGGTTAGTAATGAAAAATTATAAAATTGCAGTATTGGCTGGCGACGGTATTGGGCCTGAGATCACCCGTGAAGCTATTAAAGTCCTCAAATTAGTTGAAGCGCGAAATGCGGTGTCGTTTGAGTTGTTGCCCGGGGCTTTTGGCGCCTGCGCCTATTTTGAGTGCGGCGACGCCTTTCCGCAAACAACGATGGCTATTTGTGATCAGGCTGACGCCATTTTGAAAGGGCCTATTGGCTTAAGCCACGAGGAATCAAAAAAAATCCCGATCGACAAACAGCCCGAACGCGGGGCTTTGTTGCCGATGCGCCGCCGCTACAACACTTACGCTAACTTCCGGCCGGTGTCTTTGCCTAAAGCTTTAGCGCATTTTTCCCCGTTAAAACCAGAAATCATTGGTGAAGGCATTGATTTAATAATGGTTCGTGAACTGGTGGGCGGCCTTTATTTTGGCTCGAAAGAAACTGGCGTGAATGCACAAGGTTTGCGTTATGTCAAAGAAACGCTGGAATACGATGAACTGCAGATCAGCCGAATATTGCATCAGGCTTTCAAACTAGCGGAGAAACGCCGAAAATTGTTGCACAATATTCACAAAAGCAATGTGCTTAAATCCAGCGTTCTCTGGAATGAGATTCTGGAGGAAGTGGCAAAAGACTATCCAGCTGTGGAAGTGAGGCATCAATTGGTTGACTCGGCGGCCACTAATCTGTGTTTGAACCCAAGCCAGTTTGATGTCATGGTGATGGAAAATATGTTTGGCGATATTTTAAGCGACCAGGGAGGCGGCATTCTGGGTTCGTTGGGCTTGATGCCTTCCGCCTGTTTGGGGCCGGATAAGGCGTATTATGAGCCATCGCATGGATCGGCGCCGGATATTGCCGGTAAAAATATCGCCAATCCTTATTCCATGATCGGTTCGGTTGCAATGATGCTCGAAAATAGTTTTGCAATGGAAGATGAGGCAAAAAATGTATGGGCTGCGATGCAGGGCGTTTTTGCAGACGGTTATTCGACCGCCGATCTTTCCAAACCGGGTAGCGGCGTCACAATGATTAGCACAGAGAGTTTTGGCGATAAGGTGGTAGAAAAGCTCAGCCATATGCCGAGAGTTTAGATAGTCAGACTATTAAAAAAACGACTAAAGCGCCGCTACTTCGCAAAACCGATGGCGGTGTTTTAGATTGCCAATGATCAGCCTGTTCCAGATAACCAGGCGTTGATAAAAGGCTGATAGAAAGCTTTGTTCTGAACAATGGCGCCTTGCTGTCCCAGCATTGCAGAAGCAAAGGCTTGGGCTCGATCGAGGGCGAGTTGTAGCGGCCATTCTTGATAGATGCCTACAATCATCACAGCGGCAAACGCGTCGCCAGCGCCTACCGTATCTACGATAGTCAGCGCTTCATCCGGCGTAACGCTGGCATGCTCGCCGGCCATATTGACAGCGATAGCGCCTTTTGCTCCGCAAGTGACCACAAGTCCTTCCAGATCATATGTCTGCCGGAATACTTTCAGCGCAACGGCAAGGTCGCCGATATCGGGTTGCAGCCGTTGAAACTCATCCAGATTTAGCTTAACCCAATCGGCTTCGTTTAGCCATTGGGCTAAATGGTCATCATCCCACCAAGGCGCGCGCAAATTGACGTCGAGAAAAATCTTGCCTTGATGGTAAGATTTTAAATTTTCTAGCGCTTGCCGCGAAATTTCATGGCGTAAGGCCAATGTGCCATGATAAAGCAAGCCATCGCAGCATTTTATCGCGCACTCATCGGCCGATATAAAATCGTACGCTTGATTAGGTAAAATATGGTAGCGGGGTTCTCCCTGAGAAAAAGTGATTTGTACGGTGCCGGTTGGGTGATGAGCGTCTTTTTGCAACTCGGACGAGTCCATGCCCCAGGCTTGCATCGATTTGATGATGGTTTCGCCTTGCGAGTCAATGCCAATTCGGCTAATAAAACTGGGCGCCTCGCCAAACGCTTGAAGATGCCAGGCGACATTAAACGGCGCGCCACCCAATACGGTGGCGCCGTCGGGAAAATGATCAAATAGAACTTCGCCAAAAATACGGATGCAAGTTTCAGTCATTCATGGTATGCCGCTTAATTGTAAAGGCCAATAGTTTAGTCTGATCCTTTATACGATAACAACCTCGTTTTAGGTAAGCTATTAAGTCTTGGTTGAATGGGCAAGCCAAGCCGATGATTTTGTTGGCTGTCAGGATGGGTTCATGGCTAAATTAAGCAAAAAAAGGACTCGCAACTTAAGGATGAGTTTGGCGCACTGATCGTGTTGGTAGAGCCCTGGTGCATGAGTAGTCTTGATTCGTTTGTAGTATTGAATCGCTATAATAAATAAGTCAAAGCGATTCGGCAATCTATTATGGTTCGTTATTGATAAGAGACTAATGATGAGCGATAGATCCGCTTAGAAACCGTCTGAAAAGCTATTGCTCAAGCGCGATCCGGGCGTGGTCGGTGCTCGAACGCCTCATGTACTTCGTGTACACTCCGGGTTTTTCGCTCTGGACAAACCCAGCTAACACTCGCTCGCTACGTTTTTTCAGACGGTTTCTTAGTCATTCTGATCAATTTTGCCGGCTTTGGGCGATGCGGCGTCAGGCCGTAATTTGTGCGATAATGCCTGACAATTCATTAAGCCCCCTTGATTATTACCGATATTGCACAATTTAGATGAAAGATAAAAAGGCTTATAAACCCTGCGATTTACTTATTTTTGGGGCGCTAGGCGACTTATCTCGCCGCAAGTTGCTTATTTCGCTTTATCGGCTGGAAAACGCCAATTTAATTGAAGCCGATACCAAAATTATCGGAATTGACCGGCACCCAGAAAATAATTCAAGTTTTGTTACGATAGCGCGTCAGAGTTTGGAATCGTTTTCTAACGAAAATCTGGATGACAGTGTTTGGGCCCGGTTTGCCAGTCGATTGTCCTATTTAAAACTTGATTTGACCCAAATGGATCAATATCAGCAGTTAAAGACGGTGCTCGATACGTCTAAGCGGGTGACGGTGAATTATTTTGCTGTTTCACCGGTTTTATTTAAAAATATCTGTCAGGGTTTGTCTCAATCCGGAGTGCTGACCGACGAGTCGCGCATGGTTATGGAGAAGCCGATCGGACACAATTTAAAGTCATCAGTCGAAATTAATGATGAAGTGGCAAAAGTTTTTAAAGAACACCAGGTTTTTCGTATTGACCATTATTTGGGCAAGGAGACTGTGCTGAATTTGCTGGCTTTGCGTTTTGCCAACTCCATTTTTACCACCAATTGGGATCACAATACGATTGATCATATCCAGATTACCGTTGCCGAAGAAATTGGCATCGAGGGCCGCTGGGATTATTTCGATAAAACCGGCCAGTTGCGGGATATGCTGCAAAACCATTTATTGCAGATTTTAACTTTTATCACGATGGAGCCGCCGGTTAATCTGGAGGCTAAAAACATTCGCAATGAGAAAATTAAAGTATTGGAAGCCTTGCGTCCAATCACGGTTAACAATGTCGAAGAAAAAACAGTTCGCGGCCAATACACGAGCGGTTATCTGAAAGGTCTTGCGGTGCCGGGTTATCTGGAAGAAGATGGCGCCAATCAAGAGAGCACGACAGAAAGTTATGTTGCGTTGCGGGTTGATATTGATAACTGGCGTTGGGCGGGCGTGCCGTTTTATCTTCGGACCGGTAAGCGCCTGCATAACAAGCGTACCGAAATAGTAATTTATTTTAAACAACTGCCGCACAATATCTTTAAAGACAGCTATCCGCGCTTGTTGCCGCCAAACAAACTGATTATTCATCTGCAACCGAATGAAGGAGTGGAGATTGAGATTCTGAACAAAGTGCCCGGTATCGACGAAAATATTAAAATCCAAAAAACCAGGCTGGATTTGAGTTTTTCAGAGGCTTTCAAAAAGAGCCGTATTTTTGGCGGCTATGAGAAGTTAGTGCTGGAAGCTATGCGCGGTAATCCGACCTTGTTCCTGAGCCGCGAAGAAATTGAGCGGGCTTGGATGTGGATCGATTCGATTCAGCAAGCTTGGGCAAAAATCAGCGATTCACCTAAGCTCTATCCGGCTGGCACTTGGGGGCCGATCGCCGCTGATTTTTTACTGGATCGCGACGGCAGGGCTTGGGAAGGCTAAGAGCATGAGTCGATTTGAAAAAGTCAAGCAAGACTAGCGCAACGCGCAAGTTAAATAACAGGAAACAACATGCATCCGATCATAGAAAAAGTAACTGCGGACGTTATTGCGCGAAGCCAGGACACGCGTTCAGTGTATCTCAACCGTATCGCCGGCTTTTTAACACAAGGCCCTTACCGGGCACGGCTGGGCTGTGGCAATTTGGCTCATGGCTTTGCCGCCTGTAGCGCTGGGGAAAAAGCCGATTTAAGCGGAGCTGAAAAGGCCAATATAGGCATCATTACTGCCTATAACGATATGCTTTCCGCTCATCAACCTTACAAAGACGCGCCGGATTTGATCAAAGCCGCCATCCGTGACGCAGGTGGCGTGGCGCAGGTTGCTGGCGGGGTGCCGGCGATGTGCGATGGTATCACTCAAGGCCAACCCGGTATGGAGCTTTCCTTGTTCAGCCGTGATGTGATCGCAATGGCGACTGCGATCGGTATGAGCCATAACATGTTTGACGGCGCGTTATATTTGGGCGTTTGTGACAAGATTGTGCCAGGCTTGTTGATAGGCGCGTTGAGCTTTGGCCATTTGCCGGCTGTTTTCGTGCCGGCCGGGCCCATGACTAGCGGCATGACCAATAAAGAAAAAGCGCGCGCCCGGCAAGCTTATGCGGAAGGTAAAATTGGCCGCAAGGAATTGCTCGAAGCCGAATCGGCTTCGTATCACAGTCCAGGCACCTGCACCTTTTACGGTACTGCAAACAGCAATCAGATGATGATGGAAATCATGGGCTTGCATTTGCCCGGCAGCTCGTTTATTAATCCTTATACACCATTGCGCGATGAGTTGACCAAGGCCGCGGCCCGGCAAGTTTTGAAATTTACCGCATTGGGGCAGGATCATCGGCCGATTGGTCATTTGGTTGATGAAAAGGCCATCATTAATGCTGTTATCGGTTTGCTGGCGACAGGCGGATCGACCAATCATACTTTGCATTTAGTTGCGATTGCCCGTGCTGCAGGCATTGTGCTGAATTGGGATGATTTTGACCAGCTCTCGAAAGCGGTTCCTTTGCTAGCGAAAATCTATCCGAATGGTTCGGCCGACGTGAATCATTTTCAGGCGGCTGGCGGTATGGGGGTGTTAATTGCCGAATTGCTAAGGCATGGGTTGCTGCATGAAGACATTATTACTGTAGCCGATAAGCCCGGAATGGCCAGTTATACCCAAGAACCTAAACTGTCGGATGATAGTCTGATGTTTCAACCGTGCCCAGAAGCTTCGTTGGATGTCAGTGTCTTGGCGACAGTGGCAAAACCTTTCGCGGCAAGCGGCGGTCTGCATGTAATGCACGGCAATTTGGGGCGTGGCGTATCGAAGTTGTCAGCGGTATCGGAAGATCATCAAATTGTCGAAGCGCCAGCTGTAGTATTCGACGATCAGGAGGACATGCAAGCGGCTTTTCGGCGCGGTGAGCTCAATAAGAATTTTGTTGCCGTTATTCGTTTTCAAGGACCGAGAGCCAATGGCATGCCGGAGCTTCATAAGTTGACGCCGCCCTTAGGCGTGTTGCAGGATAAAGGCTTTAAAGTGGCGCTCGTCACTGATGGGCGCATGTCCGGCGCATCTGGCAAGGTGCCTTCGGTGATCCATATGTGTCCGGAATGCGAGGTCGGCGGCCCACTGGCTAAAGTGCGTGATGGCGATATTATTTCGCTCAATCTGCAGACCGGCGACTGTAATGTTTTAGTCGATGCTGACGAGTTCAATGCTCGGGCCATTAGTCCCAATTCCGCGAAGAATCACCATGTGGGCATGGGACGTGAATTGTTCGGGGGCTTCCGTGTTGGCGCGTCCTCGGCCGAAACCGGCGCGTCGAATTTATTTCCGGTTGATTAATTGCCTAAGAACGGCAAATGAATAATTCGTCGTTAATAGTTAATTATCTTCGTTTTAGCATTTTTTGACTTAAAAAATACATGAGCTTATCTACTTGGAAAATTCAGCCGAAAGCGGTTCTGACGGCTGGCCCGGTTATGCCGGTTATGGTGATCCAAAATCTTGAAGATGCCGTGCCTTTGGCCAGGGCTTTGGTGGCAGGTGGTATCAAGGTGCTGGAAATTACTTTGAGAACGTCGATTGCGCTGGATGCGATTAAACAAATTAGCCAGCACGTTGCCGAAGCCATTGTCGGCGCCGGCACGATTACCACGCTAGCCCAATTAACAGCTGCTGAAGATGCTGGCGCGCTGTTCGCGATCAGTCCTGGTCTGACACCCGCCTTGTTGAGTGCCGCCGTGTCCGGCAATGTTCCCTTGATTCCGGGCATCGCCACGCTATCCGAATTGATGTTGGGTATGGACTATGGCCTTGACTGCTTCAAATTTTTTCCGGCCGAGGCGGCGGGCGGCGTGCCGATGTTAAAGGCGATTGCAGGTCCGCTGCCCAATGTTACCTTTTGTCCAACGGGCGGTATTTCCCCGGACAATTACAATACTTATTTGCAATTAAGTAATGTTGCTTGTGTGGGTGGTTCGTGGCTAGCGCCCAGTGACGCCGTGAAGGCGAAAAATTGGGCCAGAGTGACAGAATTGGCTGAACAGGCAATCGCTAATGTTAAACGATGTTAAACGCGTCTTGATACGCTTGATCGGAGGGTGAACTCATCATGGCTCAACAGCGCAGTATTAGCTTGAATGAAAATGGCAAATCTCTTTGCGAATTACCTGTACTTTCGGGGACGGTAGGCCCCGACGTCATCGACGTGCAGACACTCTATAGGCAAACCGGCTTGTTTACTTATGACCCAGGGTTTACCTCGACAGCGAGTTGCAGTTCCACGATTACCTATATCGATGGCGAAGCCGGGATTTTGCTTTATCGTGGTTACCCGATTGAACAGCTGGCGGAAAAATGCAGTTTTCTTGAAGTCTGTTATTTGTTGCTCAATGGCGAATTGCCTAGTCGCAATGAAATGGCGGCCTTCGAAAACAACATTACGATGCACACCATGGTGCATGATCAATTGACCAATTTTTTCAAGGGTTTTCGGCGTGATGCCCATCCAATGGCGATTATGGTTGCTGTGGTCGGCGCCTTATCCGCGTTTTACCACGACGCGCTGGATATCAAATCGAAAACCCATCGTGATATTAGCGCGATTCGTTTAATTGCCAAAGTTCCGACTATCGTGGCGATGTGTTACAAATACAGTAGCGGCTTGCCGTTTATGTATCCGCAAAATAAATTAAATTATGTCGAGAATTTTTTGCGCATGATGCACGCGACGCCTTGCGATGAATACCAGCAAAACCCGGTTTTAGTTAGAGCCTTGGACCGCATTTTGATTTTACATGCCGATCATGAACAAAATGCGTCTACGTCAACAGTGCGCTTGGCTGGTTCTAGCGGCGCCAATCCCTATGCCTGCATTACTTCGGGCATCGCCTGTCTCTGGGGGGCTGCGCATGGCGGGGCCAATGAAGCCGTACTGAACATGTTGGAAGAAATCGGCGATGTTTCACGGATACCGGTTTACATCAATAAGGCCAAAGATAAAAACGATCCGTTTCGCTTGATGGGCTTTGGTCATAGGGTCTATAAAAATCACGATCCCCGTGCGAAACTGATGCGAGCAACATGCCATGAAGTTTTAAATGAACTGGGCTTGCACGATGACAAACTGTTCAAGTTAGCGCTGGAATTGGAGCGCATTGCTTTGGAAGACGATTATTTTATCGAGAAAAAATTGTATCCCAATGTCGACTTTTATTCCGGCATTGTTTTGCATGCCCTCGGCATTCCGACCAACCTATTTACCGCGATGTTTGCGATGGGCAGGACGGTCGGTTGGATTGCGCATTGGGATGAAATGATCGCTGATCCGGAGCAAAAAATCGGCCGTCCGAGACAGCTTTATACCGGAGCCAACCGGCGGGATGTTCCGGCGCAACATGGCAAGTGCGGCTAAGGTAATGCGGACGTTAAAATTCGTTTTGTCGCCACGAAGGCGTTGCGCGTTTTTGATCGAGCTTGGTTTTATCAAATTTATCCCAAAGTTCGGCATAGCTGATGTGGCTAATGGGATGCTTCTGGCCGCCAGCAATTTCTGCTAAGGGTTCCAGAACGAACGCGTAGCGCTCGATTTCGTCGCGGGGTATTTGCAGTCGGCCGTCGCTGATAATCAGATCGCCGTATAGAATAAGATCGAGGTCCAGGGTTCGGGCGGAGAATTTTTTACAATCGCGCGTTCGGCCTTGATTGAGTTCAATTTCGCGCAGGTGACGCGCAACTGTTTTAACATCAAGATCGGAGTCAAAGCCGACAACCACGTTGTAAAACGCATCTCCGGAAAAGCCGACAGGCTCTGATTCGTAAACGCTGGAAATAGTCAATTCACCGAATAATTCTGTAAGCGCTTTAAGGCTGGTTCGGACGTTGTGATCCTTGTCGATGTTGCTGCCTATACTGATATAACCTCTGGTCACGGCTGCTTGCGGCCTCTTTCAATAATAATTCCGACATCGCTGGCGCCGCTAATAGCGCCTTTTTTATTCAAAGTGACTTTAACCCAGGGAACATCGAACTCGGTTTGAATAAGATTGACGATTTCCAAAGTCAATTTTTCCACGAGGTAAAATTGGCTGTCCTCGACGAAAGAAATGATTCGCTTGGAAACCTTTTTGTAATCGAGGGCATAGCGGATATCGTCGGTTTCAGCGGCTTTTTGAATATCAAAAGCCATTTCGATGTCCAGTACGACCGTTTGCCGTGTTTCTCTTTCCCAGTCAAAGATTCCGATGATGGTTTTAATTTCCAAGCCGCCTAAAAAGATGATGTCCATCGCGATTTCCGGTTATGATGTGCTTTTCGTCGCCCAGTATCAGATAATTGGGCCTGAGTTACAAGTTCTGATTGAGAAAAGGTATACGATGATTGAATGGCTGTTAGTTCCGCTTGCTTATTTAATAGGTTCAGTTTCCAGTGCGATTGTCATTTGCCGCTTGATGGGCTTGCCTGATCCTCGCAGCCAAGGTTCCGGTAACCCGGGAGCGACCAATGTCATGCGTATTGGCGGAAAAAAAGCGGCGGCTATAACCTTACTCGGCGATTTGCTGAAAGGTTTGCTTCCAGTTTATTTGGCGACAGCATTGAATCTGTCAATTGAAGGGATAGCTTTTACCGGCATTGCTGCGTTTTTTGGCCATTTGTACCCGGTATTTTTTGGCTTTAAAGGCGGAAAGGGCGTAGCTACATCGATTGGCGTTTTATTGGGTTTCTCATTCTGGTTGGGGCTTGCCTTTGTAGCGACTTGGCTGCTGATGTATAAAGTCGGTAAAATTTCATCATTATCAGCGTTGATCGCATCGGCTTTGTCGCCTATCTATGCTTGGCTGATTGCCACCAATATGACGATCACGCTGGCTTCGCTTTTAATGGCGGCTTTTTTGCTATGGCGTCATAAAAGCAATATTCAGCGCTTACTGTCGGGACAAGAAAGTTAACGGCAATCCTTCTTGTTAGGAATCACAAGCCGGCAGGGCTGAGTTCAGCGATGGGCCAGCGTGGGCGAACCTTTATTTCAAGTTCGTGCTGACGACTGGCCTGCAAGCGTTGGCAGCCGGCATACGCGATCATGGCGGCGTTATCGGTGCAGAACTCAGGCCGTGGAAAATAAATTTGACGGTTCTCGCGAGTCACCGTGTCTGTTAAGACTTGCCGAATTTGCTTATTAGCACTTACGCCGCCGGCGACTACTAGTCTGTTTAATCCAGTGGCTTGCAATGCCCGTTTGCATTTAATACTTAAAGTGTCGGCGACGGCCTCCTGGAACGCAGCGGCGATATCGGCTTTATCCTGATCGCTTTTATGCGAAGTGTTAAATGCGTTTAAAGTGAAGGTTTTAAGTCCGCTGAAGCTAAAGTCCAGGCCTGGGCGGTCGGTCATTGGACGAGGAAACTTGCTCAGAACACGGCCTCTTTCGGCCAGTTTTGCTAATTTGGGGCCGCCTGGATAGCCTAAGTCGAGCAGTTTTGCCGTTTTGTCAAAAGCTTCACCGGCTGCGTCATCCATCGATTCGCCAAGCAGTTGATACTGACCGATGCCATCGACTCTGACCAGCAGAGTATGTCCGCCGGAAATTAATAAGGCAATAAAAGGAAAGGCTGGCGGGTTGCTTTCCAGCATGGGCGCCAGTAAATGACCTTCCATATGATGAACTGCGACGGCGGGAATCGACCAGGCCCAGGCCAGGCTTTGAGCGGTTGCGGCGCCAACTAGCAAGGCGCCGATGAGGCCTGGTCCGGCGGTATAAGCAATTCCTGCAATAGTTTGTCTGGAAAGATTGCTTTCGGCGATGACTTGTTTGATCAGCGGGGCTAGTTTGCGGATATGGTCGCGAGACGCCAATTCTGGAACAACACCGCCGTACTCATTATGAATATCCACCTGGCTATACAAAAGATGGTGAATCAAGCCCCGCTCGTTATGGCAAATTGCGACTCCGGTTTCATCGCATGAAGTTTCAATGCCTAAGACGTACATCTGTTTTTGAAAATGAATAGTTAAAAAGGTATAATAAAAAGTTCTGTAGAGGTATGGGTTAAAAGCCCTTTAATTTTAGATATTAACATAGTTGGATGTATAAATGCCGTCAGTCAAAATTAAAGAAAACGAACCATTTGATATTGCTATTCGCCGTTTTAAGCGGGCTTGTGAAAAAGCTGGCGTATTGGCCGAAGTTCGCCGCCGCGAGTTCTATGAAAAACCTACTGCTGAGCGTAAACGTAAAGGCGCTGCTGCAGTTAAGCGTCATTTGAAAAAACTGGCGCGCGAGCGTTATGCATTGAAAAATTTGCGTCGTGGCCGTCCGGCTGTTTGATATTTTGACATAAGGTTGAGTGATGGATTCAATCATTGATCGCATCAAGGATGATATGAAAGTCTCTATGAAGGCGGGCAATAAGGTTCGGTTGGGTGTTATCCGCTTGATTATGGCGGCTATCAAGCAAGTTGAGGTGGATGAGCGGATAACGTTGGACGACTCCCGGACGCTCCAGGTGCTCGATAAAATGCTTAAGCAGCGGCGCGAATCGGTCCGGCAGTTTGCTGAGGCCGGCCGTCAGGATCTCGTGGCGGTCGAAGAGGCTGAAATCCAGGTGATTCAGGATTTTTTGCCGCAGGCGCTGAGTGAAGCCGAAATTGATGTCATGATCAAAAATGCGATTGCCGAGTCAGGCGCCGGGTCTGTTAAAGACATGGGTAAAGTGATGGCTTTGTTGAAGGCTAAAATGCAGGGTCGGGCCGATATGGCGGTGGTTGGGGCAAAAATAAAAGCTGCCTTAGGGAGCTGAAGTTATTCCGGTATATCATGTCCGGTAGAATTCCGCGTGAATTTATTAATGAGTTATTGCAGCGGATTGATATTGTCGATTTTATCGATTCGCATGTTCCGTTAAAAAAAACGGGTTCCAATTATGTTGCCCGTTGTCCCTTCCATGCTGAAAAAACGCCTAGTTTTTCGGTCAATCGCAACAAGCAATTCTTTCATTGCTTCGGTTGTGGCGTCAGTGGCAATGCGATTAACTTTGTCATGGCTTACAACCATCTCGATTTTGTTGAAGCGGTAGAAGACTTAGCGGCTTTTGCCGGTCTTGCAGTTCCTAAAATCAAGGCGGATTATCCCGTTGCAGCCCAGGAAAATGCCGCAGCCGATTTGTATGCGGTGAGTGAGCAGGTTGCCGCATTCTATAGCGAACAATTGCAGGCTAATCCATTAGCCCAAAAAGCAGTCGACTATCTGCAGAGCCGAGGCGTCAGTAGTCAGGTTATTGGTGATTTTGGTTTGGGTTATGCGCCTGAAAATTGGACGGCGCTGCTAAGCCGCTTTGATCAGAAATCGCTGATGGGTGCTGGTTTGCTTGCTGTCGCCGAAAATGGCCGGGTTTATGATCGCTTTCGTGGGCGCTTGATGTTTCCAATCAGAGACAAGCGGGCGCGAATCATTGGTTTTGGCGGGCGCGTGCTGGATGACTCTGCGCCGAAATATCTGAATTCGCCGGAAACAGCGCTGTTTCATAAAAGCAAAGAAGTCTATGGTCTTTTTCAGTTGTTGCAAAAAAATAGCAAGCCGCAGCGCATAGTGCTTGTCGAAGGCTATATGGATGTGATTGCGTTAGCTCAGTTTGGCATTCATTACTCGGTCGCAACGCTCGGCACTGCAACTACGCAAGCGCATCTGGATTTGCTGTTTCGCTTTGCTTCGGAGCTGGTGTTTTGTTTCGATGGCGATGCGGCCGGAAGGGCAGCGGCATGGCGAGCGATTACGGCTGTTTTCCCCGCGTTAAAAGAAGGGCGGCAAATCCGCATTATGCTCTTGCCGCAAAATCATGATCCGGACTCGTTGGTTCGGGCGGAAGGTATAGAGCGTTTCGTGCAGCGTCTTAATTCGGCGCAGGCGCTTTCGGATTATTTTTTCGAGTATTTCGCCAAAGATTTGAAGCTGTCCGAAATGGAAGGGCGTTCCCGCTTAAGGACGGAGGCGGAAGTTTATCTTAAACAGTTGCCGGTCGGCGTATTCAGAGAAATGATGTTTGATGAGCTGTCGCGCTTGACCAAGCAGTATATTTTCGATGACAGCGCTCAACTGGAATATAAAAAATCGGCAGCCAAGCCTAAGCAAAAAAATGAGCGCCTGACATTGCCGAGCTCGGTTATGGCGTTGCTGATTCAAAACCCGCGCTTAATTGAGCTGGTCGAGCAGAAAAATATCGATTGGGAAGGTCTGGCGTTTGCCGGAGCCGAGAAATTCACCGCTATTTTGCAGATGATTTTAAGGCATAGACCGGCTAATCAAGCGGTTTTATTGGAATTTTATCGTGCTCATGAAGATGAGGCGATTGTTAAGAAATTGGCGTTCAGAGATTTGTTGGTTCCTGAAAATGGCGTTGAAAAAGAGTTTTTAGATGCATTAAGTAATTTGTTGGCGCAGGCCAGGGCTTTAGGGCTTGAAAAGTTGCTGGCGAAAGAGAAATTGCAAGGTCTGGATGTTAAAGAAAAAGAAATGTTGCGTAAAATGTTGGTGAATAAATAGTTTGGTGCAAAGTAGCAAGGTGTTATTGTATAATTAGCGGTTACGTGATCGTACTCGATAGAGTCTTTTGTGAGTAAATGATGAACCAAGAACAACAGCAGTCCCAACTTAAACAGCTGATAGCTAAGGGTAAGATTCAGGGTTACCTGACTTATGCCGAGGTTAATGATCACATGCCAAGTGATATTGTTGACCCTGAGCAAATTGAAGACATCATCGGCATGATCAATGACATGGGGATTCAGGTGTATGAGGTCGCGCCTGATGAGGATTCCTTGATTACTGATTCGGCGGCATTAACTGCAGATGACGAAGACGCCGAGGAAGTTGCTGCTTTGGCGTCGGTCGATAGCGAATTTGGCCGTACAACCGATCCGGTGCGTATGTATATGCGCGAGATGGGGTCTGTGGAGTTGCTGACCCGCGCCGATGAATTGAAAATTGCCAAGCGCATTGAAGAAGGCCAACAGCAGTTAGTCAAGGCGCTTTCGCGTTCGCGCGTTGTTGTTGAAGACTTTTTGAACGCTTTCGATGAAATTTCTGGCGATGAAGGCGGCGTCCGTTTGAGTGATTTGATTTCTGGTTTTGCCGATTTAACCGAGCCGGAAGATTTAACAGCGGCTTTGGTTATGAACGAGGCAGTCGATGAGCCAGCCACGGAGGACGAATTTAAGGGATTGAATTATGATGAAGTAAAAGAAAAGGTTGACGCTTTGCGTCAGCAGTTGCAAATAGCGACAGCGACGCTTGAGCAGCATGACTATGCCAGTGAAAAAACCGAAGCGGCTTTTGCGCTGTTGGCCGATCTCTTTATGGAATTTAAATGGACGCCGCAATATTTAAAGAAATTGACCTCGATTATTCCTGACGGGGTGACTCAGGTTCGAGAGCAGGAAAAACTGATTCTGGATATTTTTGTTAAACACGCCAAAATGCCGCGTAAGGATTTTATCGCGTCTTTTACCGATAATGAATCTAATCCCGAATGGTTAGGCCAATATTTGCACAGCAGTTTTTCTTATGCCGAAGCCTTGCGGGAGCGCGAAAAAGAGATTAGAAAGGCGCAAAAAGCGATGTCCGATATTGAAGCGCAATATGGCCTGACCATTAGCGGCTTGAAGGACATTAACCGCCGGATGTCGATTGGCGAAGCTAAGGCCAGACGGGCGAAAAAAGAAATGATCGAAGCCAATCTGCGCCTGGTCATTTCTATTGCGAAAAAGTATACCAATCGCGGTTTGCAGTTTTTGGACCTGATTCAAGAAGGCAATATTGGCCTGATGAAAGCAGTTGACAAGTTTGAATACCGTCGAGGCTATAAGTTTTCAACCTATGCGACTTGGTGGATTCGCCAGGCCATTACCCGTTCGATCGCTGATCAGGCTCGGACCATACGGATTCCGGTGCATATGATTGAAACCATTAATAAGCTGAACCGCATATCCAGACAGATACTGCAAGAGCTGGGCCGCGAGGCGACCCCGGAAGAATTGGCGGAGCGTATGGAAATGCCAGAGGATAAAGTTCGCAAGGTGTTAAAAATTGCTAAAGAGCCCATTTCAATGGAAACGCCAATCGGTGACGACGAGGATTCGCATTTGGGGGATTTCATAGAAGATGCTAAAGTATTATCCCCGGTTGAGGCAGCAACGATTGCCGGCTTGCGCGAGTCCACGCAGAATGTGCTGGCCGGTTTGACAGCAAGAGAAGCGAAAGTGTTGCGTATGCGTTTCGGCATTAATATGAACACCGACCATACCTTAGAAGAAGTGGGCAAACAGTTCGACGTTACCCGCGAGCGGATCCGTCAGATAGAAGCAAAAGCACTCAGAAAGCTAAGACATCCATCCAGATCAGAACAATTAAGATGTTTTCTGGACGGAGAATAATTCAAAGAATACCGGGCCCTTAGCTCAGTTGGTTAGAGCATCCGACTCATAATCGGCAGGTCGAAGGTTCAAGTCCTTCAGGGCCCACCATTATTTAAAGGCTGCATACGCAGCCTTTTGTCTATTCAGGTTTATTTTTCAAGAAGAGGTCATCGTGAGCAATAATTTTATATTTACGTCTGAATCCGTTTCAGAAGGCCATCCGGACAAAGTCGCCGATCAAATTTCTGACGCCGTATTGGATGCTCTGCTCGAACAAGATCCCTGTTCACGCGTTGCTTGTGAAACTTTGGTAAAAACCGGCATGGTCATTATTGCAGGTGAGATTACTACTAACGCCTGGGTGGACACCGAAGCGCTGGTGCGCAAAGTCGTTTGCGAGATCGGTTATGATCATGGCGATATAGGCTTTGATGGGCAAAGTTGCGCGGTGTTAAATGCTATTGGCAAACAATCTGCCGATATTGCGATGGGTGTTGACGAGTCGTCGGATCATGAACAGGGCGCTGGCGACCAAGGTTTGATGTTTGGCTATGCCAGCAACGAAACCGATGTGTTGATGCCGGCACCGATTACTTATTCGCATTTGTTGGTGAAGCGTCAAGCCGAGGTTAGAAAAAACAAAACGCTGCCTTGGCTGCGGCCGGATGCGAAAAGCCAGGTTACCTTCCGTTATGAAAATAATAAACCGGTGGCCATCGATGCGGTGGTTTTATCGACGCAACATTCGCCGGATATCAGCAATAAGGCAATTCATGAAGCCGTTATGGATGAAATTATTTTGCCGGTATTACCGAAAGCATTTTTGCATAAAGACACCCGATATTTCATTAATCCGACCGGCCAATTTGTTATTGGTGGCCCGGTTGGCGATTGCGGTCTGACCGGACGGAAAATTATTGTCGATTCTTACGGCGGTATGGCCAGGCATGGCGGCGGAGCATTTTCGGGCAAAGATCCATCCAAAGTCGATCGATCCGCCGCTTATATGTGCCGTTATGTCGCTAAAAATATTGTTGCCGCCGGTTTGGCTGAGCGTTGTGAAATTCAAGTGTCTTATGCGATTGGCGTTGCCGAACCGACTTCGATCAGCGTCGAAACCTTTGGCACCGGTAAGATCGGCGAAGAAAGGCTGGTGCAAATCGTTAGAGATAATTTTGAGTTACGGCCTAAAGGGCTTATTTCTATGCTTGGTTTGCTGAAGCCGATTTATCAGGCTACGGCTGCTTACGGCCACTTTGGCCGGACTGAAGAGAGCTTCAGCTGGGAAAAAACAGATAAGGTTGACGCATTAACAGCGGCGGCCGGTATTTGAGTCAATTTTTACAGGATAACTAATGAGCCAACACGATTATAAAGTCGCCGACATTGCTCTGGTGGAATGGGGCCGCAAGGAAATTAATATCGCTGAAACAGAAATGCCCGGTTTGATGGCTTTGCGCGCCGAATTTGGCGCCAAGCAACCATTAAAAGGCGCGCGTATAGCCGGCTGTTTGCATATGACGATTCAGACTGCGGTGTTAATGGAAACTTTGACCGCCTTAGGCGCCGAAGTGCGTTGGTCGTCTTGTAACATTTTTTCGACCCAGGATCATGCGGCGGCGGCGATGGCGGCGGCTGGCATTCCAGTGTTTGCCTGGAAAGGCGAAACCGAGGCTGAAGCCGAGTGGTGTATTGAACAGACTATTCTCGGCCCGAACGGCTGGCGGCCAAATATGATTTTGGATGATGGCGGCGACTTGACCAACATGATGCACGACCAATTTCCAGAATTGATGGCCGGTGTTAAGGGCTTGTCCGAGGAAACGACGACTGGCGTCTTGCGCTTATACGAGCGGGTGGCGAAAGGAACGCTGAAAGTGCCAGCTTTCAATGTTAACGATTCAGTTACCAAGTCGAAATTCGACAATCTTTATGGTTGCCGCGAGTCCTTGGTCGATGGCATTAAACGCGCGACCGATGTTATGGTCGCGGGCAAAATCGCGGTTGTCTGCGGTTATGGTGATGTCGGCAAAGGCTGCGCCCAGTCATTACGCGGTTTGGGCGCGACAGTATGGATTACTGAGATTGATCCGATTTGCGCCTTGCAGGCCGCGATGGAAGGTTACCGGGTTGTGACCATGGATGAGGCCGCGCCAGTGGCGAATATATTCGTAACCGCAACCGGCAATGTCAATGTCATCACGCATCAGCATATGCTGGCGATGAAGGACCAGGCGATTGTCTGCAATATTGGCCATTTTGACGCCGAGATAGCTATTGCGTCCTTGCGTCACTATCGCTGGGAAAACATCAAGCCGCAAGTTGATCATGTCATTTTTCCCGATGGCAAGCGCTTGATTATTTTGGCCGAAGGCCGCTTGGTTAATCTAGGCTGCGCGACCGGACACCCTAGTTTCGTGATGTCCAATTCGTTCTGTAATCAGGTGCTGGCTCAGATAGAGCTTTGGAAAAACGCTGAACAATATGAAACCAAGGTCTATGTGTTACCGAAAAAGCTGGATGAGAAAGTAGCCCGATTGCATTTGCAGCAAATAGGCGTGCGTTTAACAACGCTTACCGCCGAGCAAGCGGCTTATATTAATGTTTCAGTTGAAGGCCCTTATAAAACGGATCATTACCGCTATTGATTAGCCCAGCAACATGCAATCACAGAAAAAATATCCGCAGCTTTTTAGCTTCGAATTTTATCCGCCGAAAACTGAAGAGGGGAGCGCTAGTTTAAAAGTAGTGCACCAAAAGCTGGCGGCGCTCAAACCGGATTTCTTTTCGGTCACGTTCGGCGCAGGTGGTTCAACCCGCGATAAAACCTTTGATACGGTTGCCGCCATCCAGGCTTCGGGCGTTGCGGCGGCTCCTCATATATCCTGTGTGGCTTCCACCAAAGACAACATCCGCGGGATTCTTCGCGATTATCAGGCTCAAGGCATTAGCAAAATTGTTGCGCTGCGTGGCGATTTACCTTCGGGCATGCTGTCAGCCGGTGAATTTCGTTACGCTAACGAATTGGTCGAATTTATTCGCCAGGAAACGGGTGATTATTTTCAGGTTCATGTCGCCGCTTATCCGGAAATACATCCGCAGTCAGTGAATTGTCGGGATGATATAAAAAATTTTAAGCGCAAGGTTGATGCGGGCGCCGATGCGGCTATCACCCAGTATTTTTATAATGCCGAAGCTTATTATTATTTTTTGGATAGTTGTGAGAAAAACGGCATCGATATTCCTGTTGTCCCCGGCATTATGCCGATTACGCAATATGCCCAGTTGTCGCGCTTTTCTGAAATGTGCGGCGCTGACATTCCGCGTTGGTTGAGAAAGCGGTTGGAAAATTTTGCCGATGATCGCGCCTCGATACAGGCTTTTGGCTTGGATGTGGTTAGCCGCTTATGTCAACAGTTGCTTGACCACGGCGCACCAGGCCTGCATTTTTATACGATGAATCAAGCAGGCCCAACTTTGGGCATCTTGGAAAATCTGAAGCCCTGATCAAGTGCGCGCTTGCCTAAAAGCAGCCGCTTGTAGCGGCCTGACTGACGTTCGCGCAGGCTATTCCAGCTTTTAATGACGCGGTTTGATGGATAATTGCGTGATTTTAATGGATAATGCGCTTATATCTGAATTTAAAATCTAACTGCAGTGAAGCAATGAAACAGAAGCTAGAAGCGCTTATCCTACAGGCGATTGAGACACTAAAAACTGAAGGTGTTCTAGGCCCGGAACTCAAGCCCGCAGTCATCCTCGAACGTTGTCGCGATCCAAAACATGGGAATTTCGCCACCAATCTGGCAATGACGCTGGCCAAAGCGGCCGGGTTGAATCCACGGCAGCTTGCGGAAAAAATTCTAAGCGCCTTGCCCGCCAGCCCGATGGTCATAAAAGCCGAACTGGCAGGCCCTGGGTTTCTCAATTTTTTTATCGATCCTACAGCTCAGTACCAGGTTATTCAACAAATTCATCAGCAAGGCCGTGGATTTGGCCGTAGTCAAATCGGCGCGGGCAAAAAAGTTCAGGTGGAATTTGTTTCCGCTAATCCTACCGGACCCTTGCATGTTGGCCATGGGCGCGGCGCGGCTTATGGTTCAGTGGTTGCGGATTTATTGGCGGCCGTCGGTTTTGGCGTGCATCGGGAATATTATGTTAACGATGCGGGTCGGCAGATGGATATTCTGGCGACCAGCGTTTGGCTCAGATATCTCGAAGAATGCGGCGAGCTTTTGGTGTTCCCCAGCAATGGTTATCGCGGCGACTATATTCGAGAAATCGCTAGAACTTTGCATCAACAAGCCGGCGATTACTATCAAAGACCGATAGCGCGAGTTTTGGAGAGCCTACCGGCCGACGAGCCGCAGGGGGGCGACAAGGAAGCTCATATTGACGCCTTGATTGCCCGGGCCAAAGCGTTATTGGGCGTTGCTTATGAGGTTGTGTTCCAAGCGGGTCTGACCGCCATTCTGGAGGACATCAAGAATGATTTGCAGGAATTTGGCGTTGATTATCAGCAATGGTTTTCTGAACGCCAATTAATGGACGATGGCTCAGTAGAAAAAGCGTTAGAGCGATTGCGTGAGGCCGGGCATTTGTATCAGCAGGACGGAGCGACCTGGTTTGCGTCCAGCCGTCTGGGCGATGAAAAAGACCGGGTTGTGATACGGGAAAACGGACAGCATACCTATTTTGCCTCGGATATTGCTTATCATATGAATAAGCTGGATCGAGGGTTTGATCGGATTATCGATATTTGGGGCGCGGATCATCATGGCTACATTCCGCGCGTGCAAGCCGCGATCAGCGCGCTAGGCGCCGATGAAAGCAAGTTGCAGGTTTTGCTGGTGCAGTTCGCTACGCTTTATCGAGGCGATGAAAAAGTACAAATGTCGACGCGTTCAGGCGAGTTCGTGACTTTACGGCAATTGCGTAACGAAGTTGGTCGGGACGCAGCGCGCTTCTTTTACGTCATGCGCCGTTCCGAACAACATATGGATTTCGATTTGAAATTGGCGACATCACGGACGAACGAGAATCCGGTTTTTTATGTCCAGTATGCCCATGCACGCGTTTGCAGCGTATTAAGACAGTTATCCGAAAAAGGCTGGGAAAGAAATTGGCGGCAAGGTATGGAGAGTTTGACCTTATTGAACGAAGCTCATGAGCATAACTTGGTCGGAACTCTGGCGCGCTACCCGGAAACGATCGAGCGCGCTGCATTGCAATTTGAGCCGCATCAGTTGATTTTATACTTGAGGGAACTGGCCAATGAATTTCATACCTATTATAACGCCCATCAATTTCTAGTGGATGATGCCAAATTGCGGGACGCCCGGGTGAATTTGGTTTGCGCGGTGCAGCAGGTATTGGCCAATGGACTGAATTTATTGGGCATTCATGCGCCCGAATCAATGTGATGAGGTTCTATGGCCAAAGATTATAAGTATCGCGCACAAAACAAAGCGACTGATTGGCGCAAAAATTCAGTCAATCCATTGCTCAATATCGGCTTTTGGCAATGGATGCTGATTACCGTATTAGCGATTGTGTTAGTCGTGTTTGTGGTTTATCTGTTTCACAAAAGCGCAAAGCCAAGTAGCAAAAAGCCAGTCGATTCGTCTGCCTCCGGCGCTAGTTTGAGCGCTGAAGCTGAAAGCAAACAAGCCGTTAGTTCTGAAACCAAGCTTGAGCCTAAATTGCCTCGTTTTGATTTTTATACCATTTTGCCGGAAAAAGAGGTGGTCGTGCCCGATCACGAAATTAATACCCGCACGCGTGAAGAAAGAGTGGGCAAGGCAAAAGACAAGCGCTACATCATGCAAGCCGGTTCTTTCAAGATTTTAAAAGAGGCGGACTATTTAAAAGCGAAACTGGGATTGCTGGGTATTGAATCCAAAGTGCACAAAGTGAAAGTGGGCAATGTCGTTTGGTATCGCGTAAAAATTGGACCTTATGCGCAGATGAGCAGTGTTGGCGCGATTAAAGCCAGATTGAGACAAAATGGCGTTGACGTGGTCGTTACTGAATTGGGTGAATAATTGATGATGAATTGTTCAGCCATGATGCTTTATTGCAGTAGCCAGGTCATTCAGAAGCGTGTTACAGTTGCCAACAGGCGGAGGGTTTTGTGGCTAAAGCCAGCGATTTAAAAAAAGGAAGCGTTGTTGAAATTAATGGTGCTCCGCATATCGTCAAGCAAGTTGAAGTCAGAAGTCCTTCTTCACGCGGGGCCACCACCTTGTATAAGGTGCGCTTCAACAACCTGAAAACCGGCCAGAAGCTTGATGAAACACTCAAGGGAGACGACTTCTTCAAAGAAGCCGATTTGCTTAGAGTCAAAGTGCAATTCTCTTATATTGATGGCGATAATTATGTTTTCATGAATATGGATGATTTTTCTCAATACAGTTTAAGTCGATTGGATTTGGAAGGGAAAATTGAGTTTTTGACCGAAGGGCTGGAAGGAATTGTAGCCTTGCTGATTGACGACACTCTTTTGGGCGTCGAGTTGCCAAGCTCGGTTGTGCTTGAGATTATTGAAACCGCCCCTGGCATTAAGAGCGCTTCAGTCACTAGTCGCACCAAGACTGCGAAACTGTCTGCCGGCGCGGAAATTCAAGTGCCGGAATATCTGGAGACCGGCGATCTCATCAAAGTCAATACGGAAACCGGAAAATACATGTCGCGCGCTTGAATTAAAGGCGATGGCGAATGCAGTTGAGGCCGTTTTTTCGGTTAGACAGGGAAACTTTATTTTGCATCGTGTACCGCGTCAAGCGCGGGATTTATTGCGCGCTTGGGATGCTGCCGATGAATACTTGCTTGATTATCTGGCTGAGCATGCGCTGCCCGAGTCAGGCAGCCGGGTTTTAATCGTTAACGATTCATTTGGCGCTTTGGCTTTGGCGCTTCACGATCATCATCCAGAAGTTCAGTCGGACTCTTATCTATCGCAACAAGCGACTTGCTTAAATTTGGCGGCTAATCGATTGTCAGAATCCTTGATTGCTTTTTCGAGCAGCTTGAGCGAATTAAACGGTGTTTTCGATTTGGTTCTAATTAAAGTTCCGAAAACCTTGGCGTTATTGGAATATCAACTGATCCGGCTTGCCCCGCACCTTAGTGCGGCTAGCCAGGTAATCGTCGCAGGCATGATCAAAGCACTGTCGCCGTCGCTTTGGACTGTGCTGGAGACTATTATCGGATCGACTACGACAGCATTGGCGAAAAAGAAGGCTCGGCTTATTTTCGCGTTGCCCGAGCCGGGTCGCCTGGTACCTGCCAATCCTTATCCAGTTCATTATCGTTTAGAAAATTCGGACCTTCTTATCAGTAATCATGCCAATGTGTTTTCACGCGATCGCTTGGACATCGGTACGCGCTTTTTTTTGCAGCATCTACCTACCAAAACAGGCGCCAAGGATATTGTCGATCTTGGTTGCGGCAATGGCTTGCTTGGCTTGGTTGCGGCTCAACGCAATCCAAACGCGGTATTGCATTTTATTGATGAATCTTATATGGCGATTGCGTCAGCGCAGGATAACTTTCAGCGCGCGTTCGGACAAACAAGGGTGGCAACGTTTGTGCTTGGTGATGGCTTGATGAAGTTTGCATCGGCGTCGGCCGACCTGATTTTATGCAATCCGCCTTTTCATCAGCAAAATAGCCTCAGTGATCAGACGGCGCTTTCTATGTTTAAGCAGTCAAAGCGGGTATTGCGACCAGGCGGCGAATTATGGGTTATTGGCAATCGCCATCTTAACTACCATCGCTGCCTGGCGCGTTTGTTCGGCGGCTATACCTTGATTGCCAGTAATGCAAAGTTTGTCATTATCAAGGTCAGTCAAGCCGGTTAGCGTTTTTGCGGGTGAGAAAGGTGCGCAGACTAGTCTGAGAGCGCAACTTTCCCGGCCAACTGGAACATTTAAAGCGCTTGACTGCGATCAAGACAAATATTGCTTAGGATTGCGGCAGATGCAAACACTAAAGTAGAAATGATAAATTCACCGGAAATAAAGCCGGTAATGCCAATTATAAATATACCGACGAGCAAAATATCTCTGTGTAAAGGGGTCATATTGTTAAATCCTCTAATGGTCAATAAATGTAAAACGAAAAGAACTAGGACAAAAATAGTGTTGACTATATAGGTTTACAATAGCTGAAATTGTTTATTGATTATTTATTTTTAATAAACAAATTAGACGGAACTTTTTAGTTTGCTCAAGCACTATAGAAAAAAACAAAAGGGCGGATGGGTAGAAGTTATCCACAATTCTTGTGGATAACTTTGTGGACAAGTTGAAAATAATAAAGCTAACTGCTCACTTTATAAGCCTTTTTGTTAGATCGGCTAATTTATTATCAATAGGCTTTGGCTTTCTAAAATATCAATATTGATCAATAGGTTATATATCTATTTTAGGTTGCTGCTTGATCTTTAAGTCATTGATTAAGCTTCTCAGCTAGGTTGCTGAAAGTAAGAATGTTTTAGGATTTAGCTGTGGAAAACGAGGTGTTTAAGTTCGAAAAAGCCAATGTCAGCTTTATCTTTCATTTTTCCCTTAGCGATAACTGAAGCCGGGTGAGCTTTAGACTAAAGAAAATAAAATACAGCCAATTAACAGAATGTAATAAAATTGGCCGCTTTAAGTTTGATGGCCGCACAAGTAGTCTGAGACGATAAAGATTTAAGGTTTATGCGCTGTCCTTTTTGTGCAACTCAAGATACCCGGGTTCTGGACTCTCGTTTGGCGAACGAGGGCGATCAGGTTCGCCGTCGGCGGGAATGCACCGCCTGCAAAGAACGATTTACTACTTATGAAGTTGCTGAGTTAGCGTTACCGCGCATTATTAAGCGAGATGGCATGCGCCAGCCGTTTGATGAAAACAAGCTGCGCGCAGGCATGCACAAGGCTTTAGAAAAAAGGCCCGTTGACAGCGATGAAATTGAGGCGGCAGTTAACCGGATTAAGAAAGAGTTAATGGGCAAGGGCGATAGTGAAATTACTGCCCAAGAGCTTGGCGAAAAAGTCATGAAAGAACTGAGTTTGCTTGATCATGTCGCTTTTGTGCGTTTTGCTTCGGTTTATCGCAGTTTTCAGGACGTCAGCGAGTTTACCGACATTATCGAAAATCTGAAAAAAAACTAGCATGGCATCGGCAAGCGTTGAAGACGCTTTTTATATGGCCAGAGCCCTTCATTTGGCGAAGCAAGGATTGTACACGACAGCGCCTAATCCGCGAGTCGGCTGCGTGATTGTCCGCGATCATGCCATTATCGCCGAAGGCTGGCATCAGAAAGCCGGGCTTGCGCATGCCGAAATCGAGGCCTTGCATAAACTGGAGCAGGCACAAGGGGCGACGGCTTATGTTACCTTAGAGCCCTGTAGCCATTTTGGTAAAACGCCGCCGTGCTGTGATGCATTGATTAACGCCGGTATCGCGCGCGTGGTTGTTGCGATGCAAGACCCTAATCCCCTGGTTTCAGGTCGCGGCTTGGAAAAATTGAAGATGGCCGGTCTCGAAGTGGTTTGCGGCGTTCTAGAAGACGATGCCCAGGCCTTAAATCGAGGCTTTATCAGCCGGATGCGTCGGCAGCGTCCTTTTGTTCGAGCCAAATTGGCTATGAGTTTGGATGGGCGTACGGCTTTGGCGTCAGGCGAGAGCCAATGGATTACATCGGCGCAGTCGCGGGCCGACGTGCATCGCTTGCGAGCCGAAAGTTCGGCGGTATTAACCGGCATTAACACCGTTCTCGCCGATGATCCTCTGTTGAATGCCCGGGTTGATTTTGAGATTCAACAGCCCATTCGAGTCATCCTGGATTCTGAGTTAAAAATGCCGCTGCACAGTAAACTGCTTTCGGCGCCTGGACGTTGCCTGATTCTAACCGGAGTTAGGAATGAGGAAAAAGCCCAGCATTTGCAGAGAGAGGGTTTTGAAATTCACTGTTTAGGCCTTATCGATGGCCGGCTTGATCTGTATGAAGTGATGCGGTTTTTGGCGGATCAGCAAATCAATGAAGTGCTTATAGAGGCTGGCGCTACTTTAAATGGCGCGTTTCTTAATGCTAATTTGGTGGATGAATTAATCATTTATATGGCAAGCTGTATTTTGGGCGATCAGGCTCGTGGGCTTTTTCATCTGCCAGACGTGCAAACGATGAGCGATAAAATAACTTTGAAACTGCGTGATGTCAGACAGATTGGTCAGGATGTTAAATTGACTTTTACCCGCGTATAAGACGAGTTTATGTTTACAGGCATTATTTTGGCGCTAGGCAAGATTGCGGCTATCGAGCCTAAAGGCGGCGATTGGCGATTGACGGTCGATATCGGAAAACTAGATTTAACTTCGGTGGCGCTGGGCGACAGTATTGCGGTTAACGGTGTCTGTTTGACCGCCGTTAGCTTCGGCCATCGTTGTTTTGCGGCTGATGTGTCCAATGAAACCTTGTCCAGAACGACATTGAAATTTGCAACCGTGGGTACGCCCGTTAATCTCGAACTGGCATTAACGCCGTCAACGCGAATGGGAGGGCATATTGTCAGCGGACATGTTGACGGCATCGGTACGGTGCTGGAAAAAAAATCGGATGGGCGTTCATTCCGCTTTGCGGTTCAGGTGCCTGAAATTCTGGCCCGCTATATTGCAGAAAAAGGTTCCATTTGCGTCGATGGCATCAGCTTGACTGTTAATGAGGTCAAACGCACACTTTTTCAAGTGAACATTGTTCCGCACACGCTGCAGGAAACCACTTTAGGTCTAACTGAGCCCGGCGCTCGGGTTAATCTGGAAGTGGATTTGCTAGCGCGTTATATTGAGCGCTTGCTGCTCGGCGAGCAGGCACTACAAACACCGTCTGGAATTACCGAAGCTCTATTGCGGCAAAGCGGATTTTTAACCTAAACGAAGGTGAGTTATGAACACCATTGAAGACATCATTGAAGATTTGCGTTTGGGTAAAATGGTCATCATTATGGATGACGAAGATCGCGAAAATGAAGGTGATTTGGTGATGGCTGCGGCTTTTGTTCGGCCTGAAGATATCAATTTTATGGCTCGCTATGGCCGTGGCTTGATTTGTCTGACCTTGACCAACGAACGTTGTCATCAGTTACGGCTGCCGCTGATGGTTAACGAAAACAAAACCGCGCATTCGACCAATTTCACGGTATCCATCGAAGCGGCCACTGGCGTGACCACCGGAATTTCAGCAGCAGATCGGGCGCATACCATTCAATGCGCGGTCGCCAAAAACGCCAAGCCTGACGATTTAGTGCAGCCGGGCCATATTTTTCCTTTAATGGCCAAATCGGGCGGAGTTCTGAATCGAGCGGGCCATACCGAAGCCGGTTGTGATTTGGCGCGCTTGGCTGGGGTCGAGCCAGCCGCTGTGATCGTAGAAATTTTGAATGACGATGGTTCGATGGCAAGACGCCCTGAACTTGAAGTTTTTGCCCGGCAGCACAATCTGAAAATCGGCACGATTGCCGACTTGATTCATTATCGCATTCAGACCGAAAACACCTTGGAGCGCATCAGTGAATGCGTGTTTCCGACCGAATTTGGCAATTTTCGGCTTTATGCGTATCAAGACAGAAATGACAATAATCTGCACTTGGCTTTAGTTATGGGGCAGATTTCCGGCGACGAACCCGTTTTGGTACGCGTGCATGCGCGCAATTTACTGGATGATGTGTTTGCCTCGAAGCGCAGTGTTGGCACGGTTTCCATTCGCGCGGCGATGGCCAAAATTGCTGAGGAAGGCCGGGGCGTGCTGGTGGTGATTCGGCAAAGCGAAAGCAATAAGTCGTTGGTGGAATTGATTCATCGTTATCAGCTGGAAGATAATGGCGTTGATTATGCGGCTGATCGGCAGGAACCGGCGGATTGGCGAATGACTGGAACCGGCGCTCGAATACTCGCCGATTTGGGCGTGCATAAATTGAAGGTTTTAGGAACGCAAAAGCGTTACATCGGGCTTTCGGGCTTTGATCTGGAAGTAGCCGAACATGTCGGTTAGCGTGGGTCAGTTGGTGCGCGGCATTAGAAGGCTTGATTGATAGATTTAGTAACTTTAAGGTAGGACAGCATGTCGGAAATTAAAAAAATTGAAGGGAATTTATGGGTTCAGGGAGCGAAATTTTGTTTGATTGCTTCCCGTTTCAATAGTTTTATTGTGGATCAACTGGAGGCGGGGGCGATCGATACCCTGCTTCGACATGGCGCTAATGCCTCGGATCTTCATTTAATTAAAGCCCCTGGTGCATTTGAATTGCCATTGGTGGTGCAGCGGGCAGCCGCCAGCAAACAATATCATGCCATCATCGCTCTAGGCGCCGTCATTCGCGGCGGTACGCCGCATTTTGAATATGTTGCGGGCGAGTGTGTAAAAGGCATCGCTCAGGTGGCTATGCACTATTCTATTCCGGTCAGCTTTGGTGTGTTGACCGTCGATACGATCGAGCAAGCCATTGAACGCGCTGGAACCAAGGCGGGTAATAAAGGCGCTGAAGCAGCGTTGTCAGCCATTGAGATGGTGAGTTTGTTTAACCAGATGGCAAGCTGATGAGCATAGCGCGAACGAATGCTCGCAAAGCCGTTGTACAGGCTTTGTATCAATGGCAGATGACTGGGCAAAGTTTAACGGATATTGAACGGCAGTTTATTGAAGAAGAGCGGCTAAAAGATGCTCAGAAAAGTTATTTTTATGAATTGTTTCAAGGCGTGCCTAAGCATTTGGATGATATCGACCAGGCTTTGTCTGAATTTGTCGATCGTCCGGTCGAAATGATCGATCCGGTTGAGCGCGCTATTTTACGCATTGGCGTCTACGAACTGCTGCATCGTTTGGATATGCCGTTCAGGGTGGTGTTGAATGAAAGCATTAATCTCGCCAAGCATTTTGGCGCAGATGGCAGCCATAAATATGTGAACGGCATTTTGGACAAAATAGCGCAGAAAAGGCGTGCGCTGGAAACGAGAAAAAATGCTTGAGCGCTTATCGCTTCAAGCTTGATCAGAGGAAGGAAGGCGTGCTATTTGTTAGTTAAGTAGTAGGCGATTAAAACTTAAAAGAGGCGCACGATGCCATTTAAACGGTGGTTCGGCATTTTTAGCGTAGGCGGCTTTAATCTGTTATTTTATTTAGCATGAAAGTAAATGACGTTTTAATCATGCTTAAAGAAGATGGCTGGTATCTTGTAACAACGCGAGGCAGCCATCGGCAATTCAAACATCCCATTAAAAACGGTCGAGTAACCGTCCCTGGCAAACCAGGCGATGATTTAGCAGTCGGTACTTTAAATAGCATACTCAAACAAGCAAAACTAAAGGAGTAACCAATGCGTTATGCAATCGTTGTTGAAAAAACGGTGAATAATTACTCGGCTTATGCGCCGGATTTACCAGGTTGCGTTGCAACCGGTCATACAATCGAGGAAGCAGAGCGGGAAATTCGCGAGGCAATTGAATTTCATATCGAAGGAATGGTAGAAGATGGTTTGCCTATCCCACAACCAACATGTATCGTTCAATACATTGAAGTCGCAGCCTGACATGACGTTCCAGCGGTTGGCTTAGCTTTACAGTAGACAGCGTGGTTCAGTCTAGCCAACAAAAGTCGATCGACTCGCTTCTAACCGCAGGCTTTGTCTTGCTGATAGTGATATTGATCGGCCTCTATTTTAGCGTCAGCCCGGATGAGACAGTGTCGGCGCAGTTTAAAGCCGAACATGACTGCAAAAAGCGCAGCGCAAAAGGTGCAACCAGTGAGTTATGCGCCGAGGCTAAGGCTTCGTATCATTGGCGGCAGCAGCGTTGAGCCAGGATGAAAGGATTGGCTTTAGCCGGTATAAACGGTTGCCAGCAAAATTTACCGCCGTCCCTGGCGCTTGGTCTTGAGTGGCGCATGGCCGTCATTTCTGGATAACTCGTAGGTCGGGATGTTTATCCCGACCACAACGTTTTGTGACAACCGAATAGGTCAGCGGTTATCACCAAACGATAGGGACGGATACATATTCCGTCCCGCTCGCTGCTCGTCCCCAAATTCAAACAAAGTCTCGCATGATAAGGGTGGGCGAGACCCACCCCCTCCAGGCGGGCTTAGCTATTTCACAGTCACGACATTGACGACCATAGCCGAACGCAGGCCCAGATCGTCGGCAATGGTGGAGCCATACTTGAAGTCGCCCTTGAAGGTCGGTGCGATCGTCACATCGGCTGTGCCATCGCCGTTGTTGACCACCGAACCGGTGCTTGCAGCGCTGACTTGGGTCACCTGTACCGAACTGGCGTCCACAGTCTTGCCCCTGCCATCGATGGGCCTATTCGTGATGTTGTTGGCGTCGGTGTCATTGGCGCTTAGGTTAACCCGAATCACCAGCGGATTGGCCGTCACCAGCATGCATGCCGCGCCTCTGAGGATGCCAGTGACGCGCCTGTACAGGCACTTGTCTTCCTTGCCTTTGGGGGCCGTATTGGCGCGCAGGTTCACGGTCGCCGTGGTACTCGACAGCAGGCCGTCGCTGGCTTGATATGTAAAGCTGGCCGAGGTGATGCCGGAACGAGGTGTGAAGTCGAAGGAGCCGTCCGCGTTCAGCACCACGCTGCCCAGCGTCGCCAGCGGTGGTGTCGCCAGCACTGCCGACAGCGCATTTCCATCAGCATCGCTGTCGTTGCCGAGCACGCCTGGTGCTGTTACGTTGCGGGTAACTGCTAATGCCGGGCTCTTCCACGGATTGAACAGATACAGTTCGCCATTGGCGACCGGTGGAATGTTGACTACCAGAGAGTTCACCGTCACGCTGAAACCACCCGTTGCCGTGTTGCCGGCGTTATCGCTGGCCGAGCAGCTGACTGGGGTGGCGCCCATCGGAAAAATTGAATTCGAAGCCGGGATGCAGTTTACACTCGCTACCCCCGAATTGTCATCAGTGGCCGTCGGCGGGGTGTAAGTCACAGTCGCGCCGCTGGGATTGACAGCGGGTACGCTAAAATCGGCCGGCATATTGACAAGCACCGGCGCAACGCTATCGCGTTTGACGTTGATGGTCTTCGTTGCGCTGCCGCCTGCGCTCGTAGCCTGACACGTATAATTCGTGCCGCTCGGGGCGGAGTCCGCAGTGATCAGGATGGCGCTGGCCGCGTCAGGACAGTTGACCTGGGTCGTCACGGTGGACTCCGGATCGGTGACCTGCCAGGCTAAACTGATGTCACCGTTATACCAGCCGCTGACTGGCAAGGCCGGTGTCAGTATCTCGCTGATAAGCGGTGGCGTGCTGTCCAACGTCACGGTCTGCGTGCAACTGGCCGGATTGCCGGCGGCGTCGGTGGCGGTCCAGGTGACTGTCGTGGCGCCGTCCGGGAAGCTGGTCGGCGCATCATTTGTAATGACCGGATTGGGGTCCAGATTATCGGTGGCAGTGGCCAGAATCAAAGCGGGCTGGCCGTTGCTGTTCAAGGCAGCGGGGCAGGTGATCTGTGGAGCCGTGGTGTCAGGCGTCAGCACAAAGGCATGGGATTGGGCTAGGCCGTTGATAAGGCCGGCACCGGTGATCTGGCCAGTGTCATTGATATCATAACCACCCACAAGAATCCAGCCGGAATTGGGCAGGATCAGGTCGTTGAGATCCTGCATCGGCTTTGGTCCGGCCCCGTCGGGATCGATGAAAGCGTGCCACATTGCGTCACCGGCGATATAGCTATGCCCGGTCACCTGGCCTGAGGCGTTGATGCCGTAGCCCAAGCTGTGGGTCCCGCCTAGCGTGCCGAGGTCGACCATAGGCTGCGGCCCCGCGCCGTCGGGGTCGATAAAGGCGTGGCTTGTACCGCTACTGGTGTCGCTATGCCCCACCACCTGGCCCGACGCGTTGATGCCAGTGCTTCTGCTATTGGCTCCGCCCAGCGTGCCGAGGTCGACCATAGGCTGCGGCCCGGCTCCGTCCGGGTCAATGAAGGCATGTCGTGTACTGTTGCCGGTGGTATAACTCACTCCCGCCACCTGACCGGACGCGTTGATGTCCATGCCCTCGCCACTACTCCCGCCCAGCGTGCCGAGGTCGACCATGGGTTGTGGACCTGCGCCGTCCGGGTCGATAAAGGCATGGGATGATACAGGGGTGCCGGCAATCGCGCTACCCCCGGTCACCTGGCCCGAATCGTTAATGCCATGGCTGCTGCAAAAGTTTCCGCCCAGCGTGCCGAGGTCAACCATCGGTTGAGGACCGGCTCCATCGGGATCGATAAAGGCGTGGCTTGTACCGCTACTGGTGTCGCTCCAACCTACCACCTGGCCCGAGGCGTTGATACCAAAGCCGTTGCTATAGGCTCCGCCTAGCGTGCCGAGGTCGACCATGGGTTGTGGACCTGCGCCGTCCGGGTCGATAAAGGCACGGGTTGGGAAAATGTCGATGGTAATGTCGCCGGTTATGATCTGCCCGGTCACCTGGCCCAAAGCGTTGATGCCCAAGCCAATGCTATGGATCCCGCCCGGCACCGTGCCGAGGTCGGTGACGAGATATTTCGGCCCGGCCAGAGCCGTACCGGCACCCAGACTTAGCCCGGCCAGCGCGAAAGCGGCGAGCCGGCTGACCGGACAGGCTAACGCATCCCGAATAACAGGCTTATGCTTTGTTGGCTTGGCTTGGCTTGGCTTGGCTTGGCTTGGCTTGGCGAGCATGCTAGCCGGTGATGAGCGGTAGCGCAAGAATACCGCAGGCCGTTTTGTTTGACGATCATGACTATCTCCCGTTGAGGTTAGCCGGCGATCGGCTAACACCATTCTCCATCCTTGACGCGAATGGCTGGTCGGCGGTCTGGCATTCGGGTCTCGAACCAGGGCTTTCTGTCACAACGTTCCCGTTGTTTTAGCTTTGTTATTTTTCTTGTGCGAAGGATTAAATATTAACGTTTCAGGGTGTGTCAAGTGTTTTTTTAAGCTTTGAAAAATTTTTTAACGAAGATGTTAATGTTTGGTTAAGCATTTTGCTTAAGGGGGGCTCTGATTAAGCGCTTATCCGTAAATAACTTGATAAATTCTAACTAGTTGCGAAAGAATTGCAATTCATTGAAAAAGTTACAAAGCTGGAAAGTTCCGGATGATTTTCGGGATCGAGTTAAACCGCTGATTCCAGAACGACGAAGAAATTGAAGAAAAAGATAAGAACCCTGAATTTAAGGCAAGGCGTTGGCTGGTTGAGGTGAGCTACTCCGGTTTAACCGTTTTAGGAGGCTCTTGGTGCGGTATGAAAAAATGGATCGAAGCTATCTTGGCTTGCTGATGTTGGCCGCTTCGATTATCGGTTTACGCAAAATCAAGCGACCTAATCAGGGGAGTATTATTTACGGATAAGCTCTTAGTTTTTGCTTTTATCAACAATCTGATTGGCTTTAATCCACGGCATCATGCTGCGCAATTTAGCGCCGACGACCTCAATCGGATGTTCGGCATTTAAGCGGCGTCGGGCCGTCATTTCTGGATAGCCGGCCATGCCTTCCAGAATGAATTGCTTTGCGTATTCACCGTTTCGGATATTTTTCAATGCTTCGCGCATGGCCCAGCGGCTTTCTTCGTTAATCACGCGCGGGCCGGTGACATATTCGCCGTACTCGGCATTGTTGGAAATCGAGTAGTTCATATTGGCAATGCCGCCTTCGTACATCAGGTCGACGATCAATTTTAATTCGTGCAGACATTCAAAATAAGCCATTTCTGGCGAGTAGCCTGCTTCAACCAGCGTTTCGAAGCCCGCTTTGATCAATTCGACCGCGCCGCCGCACAAGACGGCCTGTTCGCCGAATAAATCGGTCTCTGCTTCGTCACGGAATGTGGTTTCGATGATGCCTGAGCGACCGCCGCCGACCGCCGAAGCATAAGATAGACAGATTGTTTTCGCGGCGCCGGAAACATCTCTATGCACGGCGATCAGGTCGGGAACGCCGCCACCGCGGACAAATTCCGAACGTACGGTATGGCCAGGCGCTTTAGGTGCGATCATGATGACATCCAGATCGCTGCGCGGCACGACTTGGTTGTACAAAATCGAAAAACCATGGGCAAAGGCCAAAGCTGCGCCCTGTTTGATATTGGGTTCAATTTCGCTTTTATACAATTGCGATTGAAATTCGTCAGGCGTCAGAATCATAACAATGTCTGCGCCGGCTACCGCTTGCGGCACTTCTTTCACGGTCAGACCGCAGGCTTGGGCTTTGGCAACCGAAGCAGAATTGGCGCGTAAACCGACCACCACGTCGACACCTGAGTCTTTAAGATTGTTGGCGTGCGCATGGCCTTGAGATCCGTAGCCGATGATGGCTACTTTTTTAGCTCGAATGATTGAAAGGTCGGCGTCTTTGTCGTAATAAACTTGCATGGGTTTTCCTGTTGTTCTTAGGTTGTAAAATAAATGAAATAGGGAGAAAAGGCTCCTGGTGCCGGCACTTTTAATCTTGTACCTTTTGCCTTGCGCCTAATGTTATAAATGCAGTCCTTTTTCGCCTCTTGAAATTCCGGTGGGGCCTGATCTGACCACTTCGATAATCATGCCTGCGTCGATTGTGGCCAGGAAAGCGTCCAATTTTTCCGACGTGCCGGTCATTTCCACGACATAGGATGAAGGCGTCACATCGATGATGCGGCCTCGGAAAATATCGGTCAAGCGTCTGATTTCATCACGCATCTCAGTATTTGTGCGAATTTTGACCATCATCAGTTCGCGTTCGATATGCTGCGATTCGGCCAAGTCGATCAATTTGATTACGTCAATCAGTTTGTTCAGCTGTTTGGTTATTTGTTCGATGACGTCATCGCTGCCACGGGTCACCAAGGTCATTCGCGAGATGCTGGCGTCTTCGGTAGGCGCTACGGTGAGTGATTCGATGTTGTAGCCGCGCGCAGAAAATAAGCCCGCTACGCGCGACAATGCGCCAGATTCGTTTTCGATCAGGATGGAAATGATATGTCTCATCAGGCTAATTCCCGGTCGGTCGATGTACCCAGCGCAACGCGCAATTTCATGTCGTGATGGCCTTTGCCGGCTTCAATCATCGGGTAAACATTCTCTGTTCGGTCAGTGATGATGTCGAGAAATACGGTTCGGTCTTTCATCGCAAATGCTTCCTGCAAGGCGGGTTTGACTTGCTCCGGTTGGTCGATGCGAATGCCGACATGACCGTAGGCCTCGGCCAGTTTGACGAACTCCGGAATTGTGTCCATGTAGGAATGAGAATAGCGGCTTTCGTAAGAAAACTCCTGCCACTGGCGCACCATGCCCATGTAGCGGTTATTCAGATTGATGATTTTGATCGCGGTTTTGTATTGCAAGGCCGTTGATAGTTCCTGAATGCACATTTGGATGCTGGCTTCTCCGGTAACGCAGGCTACATCTGCGTCAGGGAAGGCCAGTTTGACGCCAATCGCGGCCGGCAAGCCAAAGCCCATCGTCCCCAAGCCGCCCGAGTTGATCCAGCGGCGCGGTTTATCGAAGGGATAATACTGAGCTGCCCACATCTGGTGTTGACCGACATCCGAAGTAATAAACGCATCGCCTTGCGTCACCTGATAGAGTTGCTCAATCACATATTGGGGCTTAATTAATAGGCTTTCTCGGTCGTAGTCCAGGCAATTAACCGCTTGCCATTGCTTAATTTGCTGCCACCAAATGTCCAATGCATGCTTGTCCGGCTGTTTTTTGTGTTCTTTAAGCAACTCGATCATTTGTTGCAGAACGGGTTTAACTTCGCCAACGATAGGAATATCGACTTTCACCGTTTTTGATATCGAGGCTGGATCGACATCAATATGAATGATTTTGGCGTACGGGCAGAACATATCGAGTTTGCCGGTGACTCGATCATCAAAACGCGCGCCGATCGCGATAATCAGATCGCTTTCATGCATCGCCATATTGGCTTCGTAGGTGCCATGCATGCCCAGCATGCCGACAAACTGCTTGTCGGTGGCCGGAAAAGCGCCCAAGCCCATCAAGGTATTGGTTACGGGGTAGCCCAAGAGGTGGCTGAATTCGGTTAATTCCTGGCTGGCTTCGCCCAAGATTACGCCGCCGCCTGAGTAGATAATCGGCTTTTTAGCGGATAACAATAACTCGACAGCTTTCTTGATTTGGCCTTTGTGACCCGAAACAGCCGGATTATACGAGCGTATTTCAACTTTTTTAGGGTATTTATAAGGAACTTTGATTCTCGGGTCGGTGATGTCTTTGGGCACGTCGACAACGACCGGTCCGGGGCGTCCGGTGGTGGCGACATAAAAGGCTTTTTTGATCGTTTCGGCCAGTTTGGTGACATCGTTGACCAAAAAATTATGCTTAACACAGGGCCGGGTAATGCCGATCATGTCGACTTCCTGAAAAGCGTCGCTGCCGATGACTGGCGAGGGTACCTGGCCCGATATCACCACCATCGGAATTGAATCCATATAAGCAGTGGCGATTCCGGTGACGGCGTTAGTGGCGCCGGGGCCGGAGGTAACCAGAACGACGCCGCATTTGCCGGTCGCACGGGCATAGCCGTCGGCTGCATGAGTCGCGCCTTGCTCGTGGCGCACCAGAATATGCTTGATAGCCTGCTGCTGAAACAAGGCATCGTAGAGATGCAAGACGGCTCCGCCGGGATAACCGAAAATATATTCCACGCCTTCGTCTTTAAGACTTTGCACCAAAATTTGTGCACCGCTTAGCTCCACGCTATTACCTCAATCTAACCTGTCGATGATGTTAAATGCTGCTGATTATAACTGTATTAATTATTCAAACGAAAATGCCTGAATTTTCTAATAGAAACTTTCAGACATGATCAGACTTGATTCAGAAATCCGATCATTTTACTCGGTTCTGGTAAAAAATGTAAATTAATCAAGCTTGTTTAAGCTGTTAATCAGCTAGGATTCATTTTTAATGTAGGCTTAGGTGCATACATTGTTTATTAAAGATTAACAATAGAGCTATGGAATAGGTTCAGTTAAATCGGTTAATATAAAGAGTTATTACAAAATTAAGTAAAGTCAATCTTTGATTAAGTTCTTCGAAAGGTTCAGAGAGAACGGAGAATCCAACTCACTTTCTCAGAGACGCTTTAAATTTCCATTACGGTTTAAATTATTTGGTATCACTATGCCACACAGACGTTTCAAAGTAAGCAAGCCAAAATCCACTATTACCACTTTGCCTGATTTAGGCATGGACAAAAAGCATCTTGAAGCGGACTTCAAGCGTTATTATGGCCATCGCTTGGGACGGGACGAAAACTGTTGTTCGCTGCATTATGCGTATGAAGCACTTTCGCTGGCGATCAGCGATCGTTTGGTTGAACGCTGGAAGCGCACCTATCATGCTTACAAGGAGCAGGATTGCAAAAAAGCCTATTACCTGTCGATGGAGTTTTTGATGGGCCGCACGCTGAGTAATGCGATGCTGAATTTAGGCATTAATGACGCTGTTAGCAACGCTATGTATGAGCTAGGGCTTAATTTGGAAGAGCTTTTTGAAAGCGAGCCAGACGCTGGGCTTGGCAATGGCGGCTTGGGGCGTTTAGCGGCTTGTTTTATTGATAGCTGTGCTACTTTGCAGTTACCGGTCATGGGTTATGGCTTGCGTTATGAGTACGGTATGTTTACCCAGGTCATTATCAATGGTGAGCAGGTTGAAAAACCCGATCATTGGCTGCGCAATGGCAATGTTTGGGAAATCGAGCGCCTCGAATATAAACAGCGGATCAAATTTGGCGGCCGTACTGAAACGCATACTGATGAGCATGGGAATACTCGCGTTTGCTGGGTTGATACTCACGATGTGCTGGCCGTGCCGTTCGATACGCCGGTTCCTGGCTATCAAAACGGCACTGTGAATACGTTGCGTCTATGGAAAGCCACAGCGACCGAAGAGTTTGATTTGGAGGAGTTTAATGCCGGCGATTATGCCGAAGCAGTGGCGGCAAAAAATACCGCAGAAAATATTACCATGGTGCTTTATCCCAATGACGCCAATGAAAATGGCAAGGCCTTGCGCTTACGTCAGCAGTATTTGTTGGCTTCGGCCAGCTTGCAGGATGTCATCGAAACCTGGGTCGGCCGTCATGGCAACGATTTTTCTCAGTTCGCCGCGAAAAACTGCTTTCAGTTAAACGACACGCACCCTAGTATCGCGGTGGCCGAGCTGATGCGCTTGCTGCTCGATATTCATGGCCTTTCTTGGGATGAGGCTTGGTCGATAACCCGCAACACGATGGCTTATACCAATCATACGCTGCTGCCGGAAGCCTTGGAGCGCTGGTCAGTTAAGTTGTTCAAGCAACTGCTGCCGCGTTTGATGGAAATTATTTTCGAGATCAATGCGCATTTTCTCGCGGAAGTTTCGGCGCATTGGCCGGGCGATAAAGACCGCATAGCCCGCATGTCCTTAATTGAAGAAGGCCATGAACAGCAAGTTAGGATGGCATATCTGGCGATTGTGGGCAGTTATTCGGTCAATGGCGTGGCCGAGTTGCATTCAAAATTGCTGCAACAAGGTCTGTTTCGTGATTTTTATCAGCTATGGCCGGATAAGTTCAATAACAAGACTAATGGCGTTACGCCAAGACGCTGGCTGGCAGCTTGCAATCCGGAATTGGCGAAATTGATTACCGATACCATCGGCGACGGCTGGTTGACTGATTTGGCGCTGTTGCAAAAACTGAAGCCCTATGCGGACAATAAGCAATTTCGCCAGCGCTGGCATGAGATTCAGCAAGGGGCAAAGCAGCGCTTGATTGATTTCAAAAAGCTGGAACATGATATTGATTTGAGTGTTAACGCCTTGTTCGACGTGCAAGTCAAGCGGATCCACGAATATAAAAGACAATTATTGAATGTCTTGCATATCATCCATCTTTACGATCGGATCAAGCAGGGCGATACGGCTAACTGGACTGATCGTTGCGTGCTGATTGGTGGCAAGGCCGCGCCGGGCTACTTCATGGCGAAAAGAATCATTAAGCTGATCAACAATGTGGCTAATGTCATCAATAATGATCCGGATGTTGGCAGCCGTTTGAAATTGATATTTTTGCCTAATTACCGGGTGTCTGCGATGGAAAAAATTTGCCCGGGCGCGGATTTGTCCGAGCAAATTTCAACCGCGGGCAAAGAAGCATCCGGTACCGGCAATATGAAATTCATGATGAATGGCGCATTGACGATCGGCACTCTGGACGGCGCCAACATTGAAATTCGTGAGGAAGTAGGCGATGAAAATTTCTTCCTGTTCGGTTTAACCGAAGATCAAGTGGAAGACATGCGTCATCATTATGATCCGGTCGCGATCATCAATGCCGATGAGGATCTGAAACGCGTCATCAATTTGCTCGAATGGGGCCATTTCAATCAGTTCGAACCGGATATTTTTGATCCCGTTCTGGCTTCATTGAAAAGCCCGCATGATCCGTGGATGACGATTGCCGATTTTCGCAGTTTTGTGAACGCTCAGAAACGTGTTGAAGAGGCTTACCGGGATCAGGAGCGGTGGACGCGCATGAGCATCATTAATTGTGCGAGCAGCGGCAAGTTTTCCACGGACAGAACCATCAGCGATTACAATGATGAGATCTGGAAGCTGACGCCCGTTTGTATTGATAATAACGATTAAACATGTTTCATATTGTTTTGTATGAGCCGGAGATTCCGGCGAATACGGGCAATATTATCCGCTTGTGCGCCAATACCGGGGCGCGGCTGCATTTAATACGGCCTCTAGGCTTCGACCTGGAGGATAAAAAGCTGCGCCGCGCTGGCCTCGATTATCACGAATGGGTTTCGGTGAAAGTGCATGAATCATTGGCTCAGTTTGTTCGCGCAGTTAGTCCGGAACGCATGTTCGCCCTGACGACTAAGGGCCTGCGCGTGTTCAGCGCCGTTGACTTTATGCCCGGCGACGCTTTTCTATTCGGGCCGGAAACACGCGGATTGCCACTTTCGGTGCGGAACGATCTAGGTGTTGAAAACTGCCTTTATTTGCCTATGCGCTCGGAAGCGCGCAGTCTGAATCTATCCAATACCGTCGCTGTTGTTTTATATGAGGCCTGGCGTCAGAATGGTTTTTCTGGCGCTTTAGTCAAATAATGTCAAAGATCCAGCATTGATTAATGCTGCCGAAAAAGATTGACAGGCGCGCTAATCAGGCATAAAACAAAACCCGTTGTATCCGATGTTTTTTGCTTTGGGGTGGCGGCGATGATGCGAATGGTGATGGAAGTAGTGATGGTGTTTGCGGTGGTGGGCATTTTGATGTTTATGTCGAAGATCGGCTCGAGCCAGAATGAGACTGACGAGAATTTACCAATCAACGACGATGTCGATAAAAGTGAATAGCGCTTTTGCTTTTTTCTTAAGCTGACTCGCCAGGGCAAAATTTTGTCCTGGGGCAGAATCGCGCCAACAGCGTCAAAGCTAGGCATTGATAAAAAGGCGGGCGCGTTTAGTTGAAAACGATCGTGTTAACTACCGCTGTGGTATCGCTGTAGCCGAAAGGCTGCATGATCATGTCTTCGGGCCGGGGCAGGGCGCGAACAAGGGCTTGCGGCAGCTCATAAGTAAAATCGGTCACGCGTAATCGAAAACGCTGGCCGGCTTTCACCGCAAATGTCATTTGCAAGGCTTTCCCGGCCAAGCCATAGCTTGTTAAATGCCAGTGCGATTCGGGTGTCGCTGAAAACAGCCGGTTTTGCACTTTCGATTCCAGCACAGTAGCGCCTTCGACAAAGACTTTAAGTTCCGGCGCATCGCGTTGTGATTTAACTTCCACCCTGATGACTCTCGAATCGGCTTCGGTTTTATCCGATAAAACGGTGATCAGCGGTTCTGGCAGGGTCAGAAGGGGCGCGCTTTCCGACCAATAGGCGCCCGAACTATCGCCGAATATCGCGGGAATGGCTTGTTGTTCTGTGGCGGATGGAATGAAATGCCGTGTCCAGGCGTCCAAAGTCGGATTTTGCGACAACCAGAAGGCTTGGCGGCTGGTTGAGTTCAAGGCGTAAAACAAACTGGACGGGCGCGGTTGCATTGAGTCAAAACCCGAAGTAAGGCTGGCGATTACAAAACCGGCCAAACTGAATAATAACAATGTCCAGGGTAAAATGCTGATTTGCGTCAGAAGGTTGATCAGCGGTGCATAGAGTCCGAGAAAACACGCGACAAGGCCCATCGTTACGCCAATTTTCTGTAGAGTTAAAGCGACCCATAGCGTTTTGATAAAGGGTGCGGCCAGAATTAGGCCCGGTACGCTACCCAACAAAATCAGCGTGGTTGCGCGCGGCGCTTTTGCTTGTTGGTCGGGCGTGAGAAACGACCAGCCTGTTGTTAAGGCTAATGGCGCCAGGGGCCAAAACAGGATAAAGCTCGCGCCTGGCCAATAGAGACTGGTCGCGATTAATAACAACAACCAGCCTATCATCGAGCCGGTGGCGAACTCGATTGCGCTGACCCAGCGCCTAATGACTATCTGCAACCAGCAAGACAGCGCCAACGCCAGGAAAATAAAAGCAGCAAAATAGGCTTGGCTGTTGTAAGTGTCGCCTTGTAACAGCCATCGATAGCCAGGATGAAGCTGATATAGGACAAGCCAAAGACCCTGGCAGCTAACCGCCAGTAATGGAACGGTTAGCAGAAAAATTGCCAAGCCAAGGAAAGTTCGATTTAGGCGCAATTGTTTCTTATGATGCCCCAATCTCAGCATCATCATAATTACGACCACGATCAAAGCGACCAGAAAAGGCAGCCAGGCTAAGGGATAGCTCACTAAACCGAAGCCTGCGACATCAAAATAAACTCGGTCGTCGGATTGCAGATTAGCCAAGTCGGCGTTGCCAAAATAGCGAGCCAAACTCAAAATCAGCTCACCTTGGTTTTGTAAAACCTTTTGTTCAAGGCGTTCAGGGCGGTCTAATTGAGTGTGGTAGCTGGTGTGGCCATCGATGGCGGCGAAATTCATGCCCGGCATGCGCGCTTGTTTGAATACGGTCAAGTCGGTGTTGTTTGGCAGGCGTTGATAAACTTCATACATCAGCGAGTTGGCTAAGGGCAGTGGCTTGGCTTTGGCAAGGCCGGAAATCAGTTGGCCATTGCCTGAACTGGTTTCAAACATCAGTAGAGAACCGCGGTTGCCCCGGTAGTCAAAATTTAACACCAAGCCGACATTTTTGGCCCACGGATGTTGACTGACAAAAGCTTCGGCGCCCAGCAAGCCGGCTTCTTCGCCATCGGTAAACAAACAGATCACATCATTTTGCAGAGCGGGTAGCTGTTTTAGAACGCGCAATGCTTCCAGAATCGCGGCGACGGATGCGCTATTATCGGCCGCGCCGGGGCCGGTATGAGTTGAATCGTAATGAGCGGTCAATATCAGTGCTTTGCCGGCTTTTTTGCCAGGAAGTTTGGCTGCAATGTTATGCACCCAGCCAATGGCCGATTGATGCCGGGTTAGATTGAAACCAAAACTTGATTGCACTTGTGCTTGCAGGCCCAACTGGCTCAGTTGGTTCAGCAAATAGCTGCGAACACGCTCATTTTCGGCAGTACCCGTCGGGTGGGGTTGACGGGCGATCAACTTTACGTGAGCGAACGCCTGTTGGGCTGAAAATTGAGCGGGTTCTGTTAAAACCGGCAAAGGCTTGGGCCGACTTGGCGTCGGCAAACCCATGAAGCACAGCATGATCAGCGTCATCGCCACAAGACCGGTGCTGACGCGGTAAATTCGTCGTGGCTGGCAATCGTTAATCATTGAACAAGCTATTGATCAGAAAAGGTGAATTCGGCTGGTTTTTGGATAAAATGGCGCGCATTTGAGCTATAAACAAAGGCGGCGGAATCTAGCGTCTATATTAAGCTTCAGAAACTCATTCGTTTGACGGCATTCTTTTGTATAATCGGCAGCTTTTAATGCGTGTTATCGGCCATGCATAGCCAATTTGAGACTATCGGCATCATTGGAAAGCTTAGTGACCCCAGTATTGCTGAAACCTTAGCATTACTTTACGGCTATTTAAAGCAATATCGGCGTAAGGTGCGAGTGGCCGAGGATAGCGCGCGCTTTCTTGATGACGATTCCGTTGAAGTATGTGCGGCCGACCAATTGGGTTGTTATTGCGATCTAGTGATCGCAGTTGGCGGGGATGGCACTTTTTTATCGGCAGCGCGCGCAATTGCCGCTTACGACAAACCATTAATCGGCATCAATCTTGGACGTTTAGGCTTTTTAGTCGATATTTCACCGGTTGTGCTACGCGATACCCTGGATGCCATTTTAAATGGCCGTTATGTTGAAGAAAAACGCTATTTGTTACGCGCGAAGATTGTGCGCGATGGCCAAGTGATCCAGGAAGAAACCGCAGCTAACGAAGTTGTCGTGCATCGTTGGATTACACCCAGCATGATCGAGATTGTCACTAAAATAGACAATGTGTTTTTAAATTCGCAGCGCTCGGATGGTTTGATTGTCTCCACGCCAACCGGCTCGACTGCCTATGCCTTGTCGGCTGGCGGGCCTATACTTTATCCGTCATTGAATGCGCTGGTTTTGGTGCCGTTGAATCCGCATACCTTGTCCAACCGGCCCATTGTCATTCACGACAGCGCCGAAATTGAGATTTCCTTTTGCCAAGCGAAGCAAATTAATGCCTTGGTGACTTGCGATCAGATTGAAATTCCAGATGTGTTGATCAGCGATCAGATTCTGATTAAAAAAGAGCCCAAGCCTATTCGGATTCTGCATCCGGAAGGCCATGATTTTTTTCATATACTGCGGGAAAAGCTGAGCTGGAGCAGTGGCTATCCAGCGTCCAACTATGCTAGTTAATCTAACTATTAATGATCTTGCCGTCGTTAAGGGGCTGGATCTTGATTTGCAACCAGGCATGTCCGCGCTAACCGGCGAGACCGGTGCCGGCAAGTCGATTTTGCTGACTGCGTTGGGTCTGGCTTTAGGCGATCGGGCCGATGCCGATTTTGTTCGGCCCAATTGCAGCCGGGCTGAGATTAATTTGGAGTTTGACTTGGCCGATGCGCCGGACGCTTTCTGTTGGCTGAAGGAAAATGAGCTGGATGAAGAACAACATTGTGTGATTCGGCGCATCGTGAACCAGGATGGTCGGTCTAAGGCTTATATCAATAATCGTCCAGTTACTTTGCAGGCATTGCAGGAATTTAGTGAAAAATTGGTCGAGATTCATGGCCAGCATGCGCATTTGCACCTGTTGCGCCAGGATGAACAGCGCCGTTTGCTCGACGCCTTTGGTAAACATCAAAGGCTTTTAGATGAGGCTAACGACTGTTACCGATGCTGGCAGTCGGCGCATAAGGAGCTGGCCGCTTTGGCTCAGTCCAGCCGTGATCAGGCTCAGCGCGAAGAATTATTGCGCTTTCAAATAGATGAACTGCAGCAGCTCGATTTGAAGCATTATGATTACGCCGCGCTATCGGATGAGCATAACAGGCTTGCGCATTTGGAGAAAATTTTAAGCGTTGGTCAAACTCAGTTGGATTTGCTGTATGAAAACGATGAGCAATCGATCAGTCAAATGCTTAGTTTTGGTGTGCGGGAGTTGGCTCAGATTGCGAAATTTGCGCCTGAACTCATGGAAATCAGCTCATTGCTGACCGAAGCGCAAATTCAAACCGAGGAAGCGGCTTTGCAATTGCGCCGTTTTTTGGAAGCTCAAGAAGCTGATCCCGCCCGGATGGAAAAGCTGGAAAATCAGCTTGGTTTGATTCAAAACCTCAGCCGGAAGCATCATGTCGCTCCAGATGCCTTGCCTGAACTTGCGGACAAACTGGTTCACGAATTGGATGGCATCACTCATTCCAGTGAACGAATGGATGCTTTACAGATAGCCTGCGATCAATGGCTGAAGCAGTATTGCTTGCTAGCCGCTCAGCTAAGCCAGGCAAGGCGAAAAAATGCTGAGACATTGCAGCAGCAGATTTCGGCGATGATCAAGGAACTGGGCATGCCGAATGGTGAGTTTTTGGTTGAGATCTCTGGTTTTGCCGATGATACGCCCAAGCTGAATGGTCTCGACAACATCAACTTTCTCGTTAGCGCTAATCCTGGCTTGCCAGCCAAGCCGCTGGCTAAAGTGGCTTCAGGCGGCGAATTGTCACGTATCAGTTTGGCTATTCAGGTGACAACGTCGAGCGATAAAACCACGCCGACGATGATATTTGATGAAGTAGATTCCGGCATTGGCGGCGGTATCGCAGAAGTAGTCGGGCAAAAACTGCGCGCCTTGGGCAAGGATCGTCAAGTTATCTGCGTGACCCATCTGCCACAAGTCGCTGCACAAGCGCATCATCATCTTTATGTGGCGAAAAATAACTTAGGCGATGTGACAGCGTCAACGGTAAAGCTATTGAACGAAGCCGAACGCGTTGAGGAATTGGCCCGTATGTTGGGTGGCGTCAATATCACCGCGAACACACGGGCTCATGCCAAAGAAATGTTAACTTTAGGAAACCAAAATTAATGAAGCGCTTTCCAGCCGAATGGGAAAAACAATCTGCAGTATTAATCGCTTGGCCGCATGCCACGGGCGATTTCAGTAATCGACTTGAAGCGGTGGAAAAAACCTACCGCTTTATTGCCGATAAGATCAGTCATTTTCAGCGCCTGATTGTTGTTTGTTGCGATTATCGTCACCAGCAGCATATTCAAGGCATGCTGAATAATATTCGTCATATTGATTTCATTCATGCCAAAGTAAATGATATTTGGGTTCGAGACAGCGTATTTTTGACTGTCTTTGCTGAAGATCAAGCGCAATTGCTGAATTTTCGCTTCAATGGCTGGGGCGGAAAATACCCTTATGCTGATGATGACGCGCTCAATCACACGTTGCTGAAGTTTAGTCCTTTCAAGGGCGCGGCTTGCGTTGATATTGACTTTATTCTGGAAGGCGGCAGCGTTGAAAGCGATGGCGAAGGAACTTTGCTGACAACGCGGCAATGTCTGTTGAATCCCAATCGAAATAAAGGTTTGACACAAGCCGCTATCGAGCAGAAATTGCATCATCATTTGGGTGTTAACAGAGTGTTATGGCTGGATCAGCCGAATTTATCCGGGGATGACACAGACGCTCATATCGATACGTTGGCGCGCTTTTGCTCGCGGGATACTATTGCTTACACCACGAGCAATGATCCAAGCGATGCGCATTTTGACAGCCTGAAAAATATGGAAGCTCAGCTTCAGGTTTTACGCATGAACAATAATGAGTCTTATCGTTTGGTTGCCTTACCGATGCCTCAAGCGATATACGATGAAGCAGGCCAGCGCTTGCCGGCCAATTATGCTAATTTTTTGATTATCAATCAGGCGGTCATGGTGCCGGTCTACGACGATCCGATGGATGAGCTTGTTTTGCAGCGCTTAGTGGACTGCTTTCCGCGCCATAAGATCATTGCGACGCCTTGCTCGCCGTTAGTGCATCAATACGGTAGTTTGCATTGTATGACGATGCAGTTTCCTGAAGGCGCGTTTGGCCGCTAGAGCCAATGGTATAGGCCGAATTAGCCGCGATAACTGCGGCACTAGATAAAGTCTTGTTTAGATAATTATATTATTATCAATAACTTGTAATGCAAACTTGTGTCAAATTATCAACAAGTATACACTAGCGGAGCAGAGGGCGAGCGGTCAACAATTAGCCCTATTTTCAGTTAAGCTCTTGTTTGCGGCCTAGCGTCAATCTTCCAATCAAACGATAACCAAGGAGTCTGTTATGCACTACATACGTCTGGTAGGCCTCGCTTTTGCGCTCGTTCTTTTTTCTCAGGTCTCTATGGCATCAGATCATGCCGATCCGTTCAGAATCAGCGCAGAAGAGCAGGCGGCAAATTTGACTGGACTGTTCTTTTTTCCAAAAGGCGATCAATATATTCTGATACTTGATATCAGACGGGCCTTGACGGCCGCGCCGCCTTATCTATTGGAGCCGTATGAGTTCAGCATTCAAATGGACTTGCATAGCGAAGTCACTTTTAACAACGCTGAAGATAAGGCGCGCTATGGCGGGACGATCACCAATTCCGAAGGTATAACGCCAGACGTTACGATCAGAGTTCGCTTGAATGATGATACAACGGTACAGGAAAAATCTTTCCAGGGTTTGCGAAATCCTGAAAATATTAAGCTCTATAGCGGAGTTCGAGATGATCCTTTTATTTTTCCGCGATTTTTTAATGTTAATGTCATTACCGTCGCGTTCAGTATTCCGAAGTCGGCGTTTCCAGAAGCCCAGAAAACTTGGTTGTTGTGGGCGACTTCTGGTCGAGTGGGCGGCAAACAATTTGACCATGTGGGTCGGTCTAACCGTACACAGATAGGCCGTTTCGAGATTTTAAATACGCTTCCGCCCAAAGAGCATGTTGCAGCGATCAAAAAACAGGCGGAAAAAGCGGATAAATTGCAGAAATTTTTACAAGCCTGCTTCCCGCCGTTGGCTAATTTAAACCAGCTGACGGGCTTATTAATCAGGCACTACGATTATGCGCCCGATGTGATGATTTACTCCAATCAATTTGAAGCGGGCTTTCCCAATGGACGCCGTTTAGAGGATGACGTCGCCTTGTTGACCTGTAATCAAGGTGATTGCCCCTTGCAAGAAAACGCATTTATAGACACCAAACAATGGCCACGGGCTACGGTTAATGACAAACCCTTGTTGCCGGAATTTCCTTTCTTGGCCGAGCCATGGCCGGCAAAACCCCAAGCTCCGCAGCCTTCTTGTTGGCCGTATATCATGAAATATTTGATCATGCCGCTGATTATTGTAGCCGCTTTTATCATTTGGCTGATCATTTGGCAGCGTAAGCAATGCTGCGAAAAGCATTGCGGTCACAAGCATTGATGCGCCGGGGGACGCGCACTGAAACATAGGTTTGCTTCCGCTAAGCCATGCCGGCTAACTAACCGGTATGGCTATTTTGTAGGCTTATGCGGCGGCTGTTACGATGGATTGGAGAGTGTTGATGGCTCAGCGGTTTAGGGACTAAAGAGACCAAAGCTTCCAAAGGCATGGGTTTGCTAATGCCATAGCCTTGTCCATAATCGATGCCTATTAATAATTTAATAAGTTCTTGCAGTTTTTTTCTGCTTCAAGCCACCAATCGAACTTGTATGCTACATGCGACAACTTATGCAACTATTGATAGTTCCTGTAAAGTGTGCAAAATGGCGTCGTTTTCAACATATTCAGCGACGGTTTTTTTGCCAAGCAGATGAGCGACTTCATTGATTGAGCGGACCAGCGCTTTATCAACCGGGTCGTCTACGATGTCTCTGACAAATAAATCGTCTATTTTCAAAATATCAATCGGCAAGGTTTTAAGATAGCCAAACGAAGACAGCCCGCTACCGAAATCATCCAGCGCAAAACTACAATTCTGCGCTCTTAGTTTAGCCATGAAATCGATAGCGCTGTGCAGGTTGGCGACTGCAGCGGTTTCGGTCAATTCAAAGCATACTTTGGCAATCGGAATCTGGGTTTGCTGCAATTGCTCCATCACGAAAGCGTAAAACGAAGGGTCGCCGAGCGATTGGCCCGATAAGTTAATCGCACAGACACTGACCCGCTCGGTAATTTTCGGATTTGCTGTAAGCCATCTCAAAGTATGCGTGACCACCCAACGATCGACATGGCTGGCTAAATAATAACGTTCAGCTGCCGGCATAAACGCGCCAAGTGGAATGATCTCGCCGTTTTTTTTTCAGCAGTTGGAGCGGCTCTTCAGTGCAGCGGCCAGTTTGGAAAAATTTGCCGAGATCTTTAAGCGCTTTTTGTTGGGACGCTGCGGTCAGATAAGTCAGGATGGGGGTGCCAATGACTTCCGCTCGGTCATATCCCAAGTGGTGGCACCAATTTAATATATGGCCTTCTGCGTCAACTGAATAAGTCATCGCCGGCGTTTGCCGGAAGTTTTTAAGCGCATCGCGTTCTCTGACCAGAGCTTCCTTCATCAGGTCGATATGAAGCGCGCGTTTTTCAGTGATTTGCATCGCTAACTTGGCTAAGATCGAAAGCTGATTTTTTTGCGCATTGCTAAGTTTGCGCGGCGTGTAATCAATGACGCAAAGCGTGCCAAGCGCAAAATTGTTCGCATCGATTAAGGGATTGCCGGCATAAAAGCGAATATTAGGCTGGCCTGAAACGAGAGGGTTTGCAGAAAAACGTGAATCCTCAGTGGCGTCAGGGATTTCCAAAAATGTTTTTGCTTGAATGGCCTCCGAGCAAAAGCTCGTCAGCCGGGGCGCTTCGCGAATCCCGTCAAGCCCCACAACAGATTTGAACCATAAACGCTCGGCGTCGATTAGGCTTACCAGTGCTATTGGCGTGCCGCATATTTCGGCGGCAAGCTGGGTAATTGAGTCATAAATGGCTTCGCTTTGGGTGTTTAAATAAGTGTACCCGTTTTAGTGCGGCTAAGCGTTCTGATTCGATGGCATTGGTGAGGGCGGATGGCATTCGAGTTAAATTCCGATAAAATCACTCTGAAATTAGTTTAATTCGGATATAGTATAGATGCAAATTAGTTTGGTTTTTGAACTGGTTAGTTCTGATCCGTTTTAACTTCAGTCAGTTATATTTTGACTGGGTTTCAAGGAAGGACAGGAAGCTGCACAATTTTTTATTTTTTCCCTGATCAAGGGATGGCCGGTGTCTCTTTGTCATGAATGGACCATTATCGCTTTCTCGTCTCGAGCAATTAACGTTCGATAATCGCTTTGTGCGGGAATTGCCGGGTGACAGCGAAATGACCAATTACCGTCGCCAAGTGCTGGGCGCTTGTTATTCGAGGGTTTTGCCAACACCAGTCGCTAAACCTCAGCTCGTCAGTTACGCCAAAGAAGTGGCGGCGCTTTTGGATTTAAGCGAAAGCGTCTGTCAGTCTGAACTATTCACTCAGGTGTTTACCGGCAATGCGCTGTTGGACGGCATGGAACCTTATGCGACTTGTTACGGAGGCCATCAGTTTGGTCAATGGGTGGGTCAATTGGGAGACGGGCGGGCGATTAATTTGGGTGAAATTGTTAACTGCGCTGGACAGCGTTGGGTTTTGCAATTAAAAGGCGCTGGCCTGACGCCTTATTCACGGCATGCTGACGGTTTGGCTGTGCTGAGATCGTCCGTGCGGGAATTTTTATGCAGCGAGGCTATGTTTCATTTGGGCGTGCCAACCACGCGCGCGCTGAGTTTAACGTTAACCGGCGAACAGGTGATTCGCGACATGTATTATGACGGAAACCCTAAAGCCGAGCCAGGCGCCATCGTATGTCGCGTGGCGCCGTCGTTTACTCGTTTTGGCCATTTTCAGATTTTGGCTGCGCGTGGCGAATTAGATTTGTTACGGCAGTTGCTCGATTACACCATCCGTACTGATTTTCCGCAATTGCAATCAAGCGCTGCTGACCGTTATGCCGCTTGGTTTACCGAAGTGTGCCGCAGAACCGCAGAGATGATCGTGCACTGGCAGCGGGTGGGTTTTGTGCATGGCGTGATGAATACCGATAATATGTCGGTTTTAGGCTTGACGATTGATTACGGGCCTTATGGCTGGCTGGAAAATTACGACCCTGACTGGACGCCAAACACCACTGATCGCACAGATCGTCGTTATCGATTTGGTTTTCAGCCGCAAATTGCGTTTTGGAATCTTGCCCAGTTGGCCAATGCGATTTATCCGCTGATTAAAACGGTTGAACCTTTGCAAGAAGCGATGGATTGTTATACGGTGGCTTTTGAACAGGGCTGGCAGACCATGATGAGGGCTAAATTGGGCTTAGAAACTTGGCAGGCGCAGACCGACGATGCGCTAATTGCTGATTTATTACGCTTATTACAAGCGCGAGAGACCGATATGACACTTTTTTACCGGCAATTGGCGAAAGTGGACCACGCAGATACCGCAAACGCTATCGCATTGTTTGCCGGCGCTTATTATCAAGACGACCAAATGACGCCTGAGTATCACATGATGTTTCAGTCTTGGATGATCCGTTATAGAGCTCGCTTGGCGCAGCAAGATACGCCTGACGCAGTTCGCCGTGAGCGCATGAATGCAGTGAATCCGAATTATGTATTACGCAATTATTTGGCGCAGCTGGCGATTGATCAAGCAGAGCAAGGCGATTTTTCTAAGGTCAATGAGCTGTTGGAGCTTCTGCGTCGGCCTTATCATGAACAAACCGGCAAAGAAAGCTATGCGCAAAAGCGCCCTGAATGGGCTCGAGAGCGCCCAGGCTGTTCGATGTTGTCATGCAGTTCCTGAAAGTTACATCCTTTTTGGGGAATATTTCGTATGGCTGAGTAAAGCTAATAGGCGTCAATATTTTTCGAATCTTATTGATTAATATCAATAGATTATTAAACATTAAAGGCCTTGGGTAAAAAAAGGTAATATTCACTAGAAATGAAAAATTGGAGTGTTATAATCGGGCTTAAATGAAATTCATTGCTTAATCCAGATAGACAGATAAACCTTCAAGAAGCATTTAGATATCAGCGTTATGTATGTGATAATCAAAAATATTCCTTCAAACATCACAATCGATGAATTGGAGAGTTATATTACAACAGTTGCTAATGGGCGGTTTTTCCAGAAAAAAGGTTCTGTTAGCGCGGTAAAGATACTGCAGTTGGTCGATAGAACCGGCAGGCAAGTTGAAAGGCATTGTTTAATCATTGTCGACACAGAAACAGTCAAAAAGCGTTTAATCAAGTCGATCAGCCCGCAAGCTATTATTAATGGCCATTATTTTGAAGACGGTTACGACGCCAGCCATTGCAGTGTGAATGAATACTTTATACGGCATTGGAGTAACGATCGCCGGGGTGACAGCTTTGCTTCTGCGTTGGCGGTTAATAAAAGAGTTTCTGACAGACGCCGGCGCGGACTTCGCATTGTGGCGCAACATGAAAGGACAGGGTTAAAAAATAAGGAGGATGTTCACCGCAAGATGGGGCGGATTTAAAGTTCTCGCAACAGAGAGACGGGTGGTTTGTAGACAACTCGTTTTGCGCCGAGATAACCAACAAAACATACCCAGAAAGTCCCCAAGGCGGGTAGCAGTAGCCAGTAAACGTAAGCCGGTCGATAGTCCAGTCGCAATACGTGTTCGTATAAGCGATAAGTTACGAGTTCTGTCAAAATGACAGCCAATGCGCCAGCAATCAAACCTAGCGCGCCAAATTCCATTAATTGCATTTTCATCAGCAGCGTGCGCTTGGCCCCCAAGGCCCGCATCACCGCATTTTCGTGGATGCGTTGATCTAGCGTGCAATAAACGGCTGCAGCCAACACACAGAAACCAGACAACAAAGAAAAATAGAGTAAATAGTCGATAGCTTTAGTGAGTTGATTAAGCAGGGTTTTGAGTTGCTTAATGATCGCGTCGGCTTCCAGAATGGTCACCGCAGGGTATTTTTTGACCAGCGCATTCAAACTATTTTTTTTCGCTTCAGCTAAATAAAAGCTGGTAATGAAGGTGTTCGGATAGCTGTCGAGTGAGCCGGGCGAAAAAATCATATAAAAATTCGGCCGCATCGTGGCCCAATCCAGCGCTCTAATGCTTGTGACCGTCGCGCTAAACGATTGGCTGCCGACGGTAAAGGTTAATTGGTCATGAAGATGGATTTTTAAACTTTCGGCTAATTTTTCTTCGATCGACACTTGGTGTTTTTGCAGGCTTGGCCACCAATGTCCGGCGATTATTTTATTATCGGCAGGCAATTCCTGGCTCCAAGTTAGACTCAGTTCACGATGAGTCGCGTTTTCGCCGGGAGTGTTTTTGCTTACTCTGCGCTGTACCGGTGTGTTGTTGACGGCTACTAAGCGCCCTCGGACAATCGGATAAAATGAATTGCTGTGAATACCGTTAAGCAGCAGATCTTGCTGGAAAGACTCGCGTTGATCGGGAAAAATATTCAGCACAAAATGATTAGCGGCTTGGTCTGGCAGGTGTTTCTGCCAGTCGTTAAGCAAGTCGTTACGGACGGTAAAACTTAAAGTTATCGCTGCCAGTGTGGTGGAAAAAGCCAGTATTTGAGACAGCGTGTTTTTTTTATTGCTAACCAAGCTTTTTAAACCGGAGCGCCAGCTCAGGCCTAATTCAGGTAAAGTTTTTTCAGTTAAATAAAGCAAGCCGTAAACGATTATACTCAGCGCAATAAAAGTTAGCGCGCTGACGGAAAGAATGCTGACGCTGGTATCGAAATCATTCGCGTAATGCATGACCAGCGCCGTCAGAAAGACCAAAGCCAGGCCATAGGTCAGCCAATCTCGGGTGGCTAAAGGGGCTAATTCGCGGCGCAGAACGCGTAGCGCCGATACCCGCTGCAGTTGTAGTAGAGGCGGCAAAGCAAAGGTCAATAAACTGGTCAGGCCTGTTAAAACGCCAAATAAAACACCTAACCACCCTGGCTTTGCGATTTGCGCCGGCAATAAGTCACGTAAAAGCTCAAACAAGGCTTGCTGTAAAAACCACCCAAACAGGCAGCCGATTATACTGCATAACAGTCCCAGGATAAGAAATTGGTTGGTAAAGAGCCACAGCAGGCTTTTTTGTTGCATACCCAAACAACGTAATAAAGCGGCGGCATTAAAGTGGCGTTCGCTGAAGCGGCGTGTAGCCATGGCGATAGCTACGCCAGAAATGACGATCACCAATACGCTCGATAAACCCAAATAACGTTTAATTCGGGTGAGTGCAGAACCCAACTCAGGTCGGTCCTGGTAAATATCCATAATGCGCTGCGATGGATTCAACTGCGGTTTTAACCATTGCTTCAATTGCGCTAACGCTTCTGGTTTGCCGCGATACTGGAAAAAATAATGCACATGGCTGCCTGGCTGGATGAGGCCGGTGGCTTGAAGATCGGCTTGGTTGATCATTATCTGGGGAGAGAAGCTATAAAAATTGCCGGGTTTATCGCTTTCAAAAGTAATGATTTCAGCAAGGGTGAGTTTTTTTTCGCCGACGCTTATTTGATCCCCGAGTTTAAGTTTTAATGCCGACAAAATGCGTTGTTCGAGCCAGACAAAGCCGGGTTTGGGTCCTGTGGTAACAGTGCGCTCGTGCAGATAATCTGAAGAAGTGACTTTTAAATGGCCACGCAAGGGGTATGCGTCGCTGACGGCTTTGACACTAATCAGCATCAACTCATCGTTTTCAACCAAAACGCTGGAAAATTCCGCTGTTCGCGCTTGCTCCAACTGCAAGGCTCGGGCTTTATCGGCCCAGGCATTCGGAATGAGATCCGCGCTTGCGATGACCAAATCAGCGGCGAGGAATTCAGCGGTTTGGGAAGTCATTGTTTGCTGCAGTCGATCGGAAAACAATGCAATCGCCGAAGTGCTAGTGACCGCTAGGATTAAGGCCAGCGCTAGAATGGTCAGTTCACCGGAACGGCTTTCGCGCCATAAAAAGCGCAAGGCAAGAGGGAAGCGCTTCATAGCAGACGCCCAGACGAAAGTTTGATAGCCCGTTGGCAGCCTGCCGCCAGCTGCTGATCATGAGTTACCAGAACTAATGTGGTATTGTTTTCCTGATTGAGTTCGAACAGCAGGTCGATGATGCGGGCGCCGGTTTTGCCGTCCAGATTGCCGGTTGGTTCATCGGCGAACAGGATCGCTGGCTTGGTGACGAAAGCTCGCGCCAAGGCGACGCGCTGTTGTTCGCCGCCTGAAAGTTGCCGTGGCGTGTGAGACAAACGTTGGGCTAAGCCAACCCAATTGAGCATGGCGGTGGCGGCGCTTTTGGCCTTTTTATCGCCATTTAGCTCTAAAGGCAGCATGACATTTTCCAAAGCGCTTAGGTTTGGCAATAATTGAAAAGACTGAAACACGAAGCCAATCAATTGATTACGAATCTCTGCCCGGCCGTCTTCGTCCATCGCAGTCAATTGCTTGCCATTAATGGTGACTGTTCCGGTGCTGGGTGTGTCAAGACCCGCCAGTAAACTGATGAGCGTCGATTTTCCGGAGCCGGACTCGCCGAGAATAGCCACGCTTTCGCCCGCATCGATGCGCAAGTCTATTGCTGTCAGGATGATTAAAGGTCCTTCTGAAGTCATGACAGATTTGCTTAGACTTTCTGTTACTATAATGCTTTCCGTTTTTCTGTTTGTATGAGTTTGCATGATGCGCCGCTGTTTATTCGCCTTAGTGCTGAGTTTGCTGTCAACAATTGTTTTTGGGCAGTCTAACATAGTTGTTTTGGGCGACAGTCTCAGCGCCGGTTATGGAATTGATATTGGACAAGGTTGGATTTCATTGATTCAACGCAGACTGCAGACCGCAGCGCCCGGCTACACGATCATAAATGAAAGCATCAGTGGAGACACAAGCGCTGGCGGTTTGGCAAGGCTAGAGCCCATTTTGACCAAGTATCAGCCAAAAGTTATATTGCTTGAGCTGGGCGCCAATGATGGTTTAAGAGGTCTGCCCTTGAGTCAACTCAAGGATAATCTTGGCCAAATCATTCATCAGGTACAGATCACGGGCGCCAAGGTGCTGCTATTGGGAATGCGCATTCCGCCTAATTATGGAAGGCGGTTTGTTGACGGCTTTTATCGTGTATATCCTCAATTGGCGCAAGAATTAAATGTGCCTTATGTGCCGTTCATCATGGAAGATATTGCTTTGGTTAAAGACTTAATGCAGCCAGACGGCCTTCATCCCAATGCGAAAGCTCAGCCTTTGATCGCCGACAAAGTTTGGCGACATTTACATCTTCTGATTCAACTGAAAAAATAAAAGAGAATGATCGTGACGTTTTTAACTTTAACACAAGCTAATCAAATTATACATGCCGCCCTTGGCAAGGCTCGGGAATTAAAACTTGCGCCTTTAACGGTGGTTGTTGTTGACACGGCAGGGCATTTGAAAGCTATGCAAAGAGAAGATGGCGCCAGTATGGTTAGACAAAAAATTGCCATCGCAAAAGCCTGGGGCGCGGTCAATATGGGGGTGTCATCGCGAAATTTGGCGGGTGTGGCGCTGCAGCGCCCTGATTTTATGAATGCGTTAATCGATGTCGCCGATGGCCGGATCATGCCAGTCCCTGGAGGCGTTTTGATTCGTACTAAAGACAACAGCCTGATTGGTGCGGTCGGTATCAGCGGCGATGTTTCCGATCAAGATGAGTATTGCGCCATTGCTGGCATTGAGTCGGTCGGTTTTTTTGCCGGTATCTGAACGGAAGTTAGGCGCGCGGATCACTATCGCGCGCCTCAAGCCATTCTTCTTAGAAGAGAGCGTTAGTGGCGAATTTATTTGAGCACCACAAAAAAGCCCTCTTGTCCTCGCTGAATATTGATCAGTAAACCATTGTCAGGATCAATGACTTGTTTTAGTTCGTCGAGGTTGCGCACCCGATAGCGATTGGCGGAAATAATGATATCTCCAGAGCGCAGACCCGCACGCCAGGCGCTTGATGAGGTATCGATTTTTTCGATTAAAACACCTTCGATTTGGTCTTTTAAAGTGGAGCTCAATATGGTTCCCTTTAATGTGTGATGCAGTTTGTTGCCCGCTAAATGGGGTTTTTCCGGTTTGCCGATAATGGCGCTTACTTCCTTTTTCTCGTTGCCGCGGTAGAATTCAATTGTTACTTTATCGCCGATTTGCATCAGGCCAATCATGTTGCGAATATCATGGCTGTTTTTTATTGGCCGGCCATTGGCGGCGACAATGATATCGCCTGGTTCCAAACCGGCTTTGGCCGCCGGTGAGTTGCTTTCAATCCGGCTAATGGCAGCGCCAAATTTGTTTTTTAAGTTGAAGGCGCTGACCAGTTCAGGCGTTAAATCCTGAGTTGTGACGCCTAACAATCCGCGGCGCACTTCGCCGTGTTTGACGAGGGAATCTTTGATAGTCATGATCATATTGGCCGGAATCGCAAAGCCAATTCCGACGTTGCCGCCACTCGGGGCTAATATGGCCGTGTTCATGCCAACAAATTCACCGCGTAAATTGACCAGTGCGCCGCCAGAGTTGCCCGGATTGATCGAAGCGTCGGTTTGAATAAAATCTTCATAGCCTTCGATACCTAGTCCAGATCGCCCTAATGCGCTGATGATGCCTGATGTGACTGTTTGCCCCAAGCCAAATGGATTGCCAATGGCGACAACAAAGTCTCCAACTCTTAGCTGGCTAGAGTTGGCAATCGGCAATTCAGTCAAATGATCGGCGGGAATTTGAATGATCGCGACATCGGCTTCGGGATCTTTGCCGATTAATTGAGCCGATAATTGCCGCCCATCCTGTAAAGTTACTTTGATTTTGTCGGCTTTGTCTATGACATGGTTGTTGGTGAGGACAAGACCTTGATGACTGTCGATGATTACGCCTGAGCCCAAGCTATTTTGTTGTTGTCGGCGGGATTCATTAGGCAACTGAAAAAAATGCCGGAAAAAAGGATCTTGCATTAAAGGATTCTGTCTGATCTCGATATTTGTCGAGGTCGAAATATTCACTACAGCAGGCATGCTTTTTTCCAACATAGGCGCTAATGAAGGTATCGGTGTTCCATCGGTAGCTGCGGGTAATGCGGCATTGACTGAAAATGCGATGATACTGAGAAAAATAGTGAAAGCGACTGGTAGCTTTGGCGCCGGTTTTAGGTTCATTTTTGTTTCCAATGGTTGTTTTACTTGCGCGTCAGACAATATAGGATCGTAAATGTTTAATGCAAGGGTAAAAAATGAATAATTTTTCTGCAGCTACCGAACGGTTTAGCGGGTTTGCTAACAAGATTTTTTAGCTCAATCAAAGGTAAAATGAACTAATATTAACTAGTTTGATTGAGTTTGTGAGGTGTGTGTGACTGTTGATGTCAACTCTACAGAAGGGCAGATTATTCGTAAATTGATTCCTTTGGCAAAGTTGCCGGCAGCGCCTTTTAACGAATTGTGCGCTGACATTCAAATCGAACAACTTGAAAACGCTGTTGTATTTAAAAGAGGCGATACCGATCCTCGGTTGGTTTATCTGATAAGCGGTGAAATCACTCTGCAAGCGGATGGACTCGTTGTTGAAACGATCAATGCTGCTAGCGAATCAGCAAAATTTGCTTTAGCTCATCAAATTCCGAGGAAAATCGATGCCGTAGCTAACGGCATGATCCGTATTATTCGATTGGACGCCGATATTGTCAACAATCCGCCCCCGTTAATTTATCGAGAGGATAAAAGCTATATGGTCATTGAAGAATCTGAAGACGCGTCAGATGATTGGATGACAGCGTTGCTGAAAACACCCATTTTTCAACGTTTGCCGCCCGCTAATTTGCAGAGAATTCTGATCGGACTGAAAGGCGTTTGCTATAAGCAAGGCGATGTTATCGTGCAGCAGGGGGGTACAGGCGATTACTACTATTTGATAAAAAATGGGGAATGCCTGGTTTCGCGCAAACCAACGCCTAATGCCAAAGAAATCAAACTGGCGAAACTTGGCAAGGGCGATACCTTTGGCGAGGATGCCCTATTGTCGGACTACCCGAGAAACGTCACGATTACCGCATTAACCAACGCGGTTTTGATGCAACTGGATAAAGAGCAGTTTGTCAAGCTGATCAAAGAGCCTTTGCTCAAGTTTGTCGATTACGACGAAATGCAAATAGCGATTAAGCATGGCGCTAATTTGCTGGATGTTCGGTCGCAGGATGAATACGAAGTCAGGCATTTGAGAAATAGCACAAATGTGCCGTTTTTTTCGCTAAGAGTGTATATAAAATCGCTAAATCGCGATAAGCCGGTTATTGTGGTTTGCAGCAACGGTAAAACTAGCGAAGCGGCAGCGTTTTTGTTGCTGAGGAATAAATTCGAAGCAATGATTTTGCGAGGCGGTATGGATGCTGTCGCGCCGGATCCGGCAAATGAGTCAGCGCTTTTCCATATCGACGACGGCGTCGAAACCCTGGTCGATGCGGATAAAAGCCGTGAAAAGCCGGCCCACCACGACAAGCGCTCGGAGTCTATCGATTATAATCCGGATATCCTGGATAGAGAGTCGCTTGAAGAGCAATTAAAAATTCTTAAGGTGGAAAACGAGCATCTTAGAGGCGTGAATCATCATCTGCAAGAGCAGTGCGCCAAACTGAAAGCCGACAAGCAGCGTTTGGAAAAGCTGATTCAAGCTAAATAAGCGGCGGGCAAGTTAATTTGCTAACAAGGCCAGGGAAATTGGCAGAACCACAGCAGGTTTGCTGTGGTTAGTTGTAGCAATTTAAAGCGGTGAGCCAAGAAAAGCTTATTTGATTTTTGCTTCTTTATACATGACGTGTTTGCGAACAACAGGATCAAATTTTTTGATCTCCATTTTTTCAGGCATCGTTCGCTTGTTTTTGGTCGTCGTATAAAAATGGCCTGTACCTTCGCTGGAAACGAGTTTTATTTTGTCGCGCATGTTATTCCCCTGGTTAAACGATCGTGCCGTTTTTTCTCAAATCGGCCAAAACAGCGTCAATTCCTTTTTTATCGATAATCCGCATTCCTTTAGCGGAAATTCTAAGCCTCACCCAACGATTTTCACTCTCAACCCAAAATCTGTGATGTTGCAGATTGGGCAGGAAGCGGCGCTTGGTTTTGTTATTGGCGTGTGATACGTTGTTACCGACAACAGGTTTTTTCCCCGTTATCTGACATACTCTGGACATGGTGAACCTCTTGTGTACCTAAATCTTCAAAAACAGCCGAGCTTTATACCAAAAATTCTTATTAAGGTAAATAAGTATAATAAAATAGAGCGTTCGTCATTAGATTTAACATAAGCTGTCAACAGCCATCAAAGCCAAACAGTAAACATTCAATGCCTGAACGCCCCGTGGTTCATTTGGCATTTGATTAATGCCGATAGTGTTCTCGGGTTGACAGTAAACGTTTATTGGGTTAACTCGGCGGCTGAAAAATTTTGCTTAGTCATTTTACCAGGCACCTAGAATATTAACGGAAAGAAATGAAAAAAATGCCACTTAAACTTGGTATGGTCATGGATCCTATCGGCCAGATCAATATTAAAAAGGACACTAGTTTTGCCATGTTGCTGGAAGCTCAGTCAAGAGCATGGGAATTGTATTACATGGAGCTAAACGATTTATACTTAAGAAATGGTCGGCCCTATGCTCGGACGCGCTTGCTAAGTGTTGAGAGAAATCCGTCTGCTTGGCACAAGTTTATCGCCGAGCAGGATATGCCTCTGGATCAACTAGATGTTATCCTGATGCGTAAAGATCCGCCATTTGATCAAGAGTATATTTATGCGACTTACCTTTTGGAACGCGCCGAGAGCTTGGGTGTCTATGTGGTTAATAAGCCGCAGTCGCTCAGAGACGCCAATGAAAAATTGTTTACCGCATGGTTTCCGCAATGTTGCGCAGAAACTTTAGTTACCCGCGAATCGGTTCGGATCAGGTTGTTTTTGCAGGAGCAACAGGAAATTATTCTGAAACCGCTCGATGGTATGGGCGGCACATCGATTTTTCATTTGCGGCAAGGCGATCCCAATCTGAGCGTGATTTTGGAAACGATGACTCAGTACAACCGCCGTTATGTGATGGCGCAACAATATCTGCCGGCTATCAAAAATGGCGATAAGCGTATTTTAATGGTCAATGGCGAAGCAGTTCCTTATGCTTTGGCGCGCATTCCGGCGCAAGGAGAAACCCGCGGCAATCTGGCGGCGGGCGGCAGCGCTGAAGGACGTGAACTGACTGAACGAGATTGGTGGATAGCCGGTCAGGTTGGGCCTACCTTACGCGAGAAGGGCTTGGTGTTTGCCGGTCTCGATGTAATCGGTGACACCTTGACAGAAATCAATGTTACCAGCCCGACGTGCGTTCAGGAGTTGGATAAGCAATTCGGGTTGAATATATCAGGCCTGCTGATGGACCACATTGAAAAAAGCGTTCAGCCATGACGACTTCCGCTGTTTTTTCGCCTTCATCTTCTCTATCCAGCAATGACTCTTTGTTGATATCGCTGTTTGTGGCGTCCCTGGTTCATATTATTTTGCTGATGGGGCTGAGCTTTTCTCCGCCTGAACCCGAAAAATTCAATAGATCGATTGATATCACTTTGATTAACACTCCGGTTAGACAGCCTCCAAAAAAAGCCCGATTTTTAGCTCAGGACAATCAGGTTGGCGCAGGTGAAAAAGTCAAAAAACCAGAACCGCCTGCGCAAAAAATCCCCAGTCAGGGCAATAGTCAAAAAAAGCAGATTGAAAACAATCCTGTTGAAGTCAGTAAACCGAAAGCCGTGCAGAAGCTGCTGACCCAGCAGCACACCGAAATAAAAGTCAACGCGAGCAATAAAAGCAATGAACCGGTTAGCGATAGCGTCAATAAGCCGCGTCTCTCCGCTGAAACCTTGCAGCAGCAAGTCGCTCAGTTAGGCGCTGAAATTAGATTGAGCCAGCAAAGCGCAGACGATAGCAAAATTAAATTTGTCGAATCCGTGAGTGCGCACAAATATATTGCTGCTCAATATGTTAAGGATTGGGAAGGAAAAGTTGAACGGACCGGTAATCTTAATTATCCTGAAGTTGCGGCCAAGAAAAATTTTTCCGCCACTTTAACGATGGATGTTGGAATTAATGCTGATGGCACTATATACAGTATGCGGATTAACAAATCCTCAGGCATTCCGGCGCTTGATGAAGCGGCGAAAAGAATTGTTAACATGAGTGCGCCGTTTGCGCCGTTGCCTTCGGAATTACTGAAAGAACTGAATGTGCTGGTGATTACCCGGGTCTGGAAATTCTCTGATGAATCGGGTCTAAGCACCCGTTAATGCTGTATAGTCGAGTTAAATTGAATGGCAAGCCTCTATGAATAACGCTAACTATTTAAATAATCAATTTATCATTGCGATGCCGAATTTGATCGATCCCAATTTTTTTCACACCGTGACTTATTTGTGTCAGCATAATGAAACAGGCGCTTTGGGAATTGTTATCAACCGCTCCACCGACATGAAACTGGGTGAAATTTTTAAGCAAATGGATATTCGGGTAAGCGCCCCTGCAGCGGCTGAAACTCCGGTTTATGCCGGTGGGCCGGTGCAACAGGATCGCGGCTTTGTGATTCATACGGCGGGTAAGGTTTGGGATGCGACGATAGCGATTTCAGATTCGATTGCTTTGACGACGTCTCGGGACATTGTTGAAGCGATCGCGGCGGGAGAAGGTCCACCGCGTTACTTCGTTGCGCTTGGTTATGCCGGTTGGGGTGAAGGTCAATTAGAAAAAGAGATGCTGGAAAACGCTTGGTTGACATCGCCATTTGGCGACAAGGTGCTATTTGATATGCCTGTCCATCAGCGTTGGAGCGCCGCCGCAGATCAAATTGGCATTGATATCCACAAGCTGACCATGCCGGCCGGACATGGCTAAGGCCGATCCATTAATGACCTCAGCCCAGGCGGATACTTATCTGGGTTTTGATTTTGGGAATAAAAAAATCGGCGTCGCCGTTGGGCAGACCGCCACGCTGACCGCTAGTCCCTTGCAGACGATTCGCTCAATTAAGCAACGGCCCGATTGGCTTCTGATCGGCAAGCTCATTCAGGAGTGGCGGCCTGTTGGCGTTGTTGTTGGTGTGTCCCGGCAAGAGGATGGCTCAGAGAACCCGATAACACCCCACATGCTAAAGTTTTGCCGGCAACTAGAAGGGCGCTACGCATTGCCGGTCTATCAGCAAAATGAGGCATTTTCGACTTTTGAGGCAAAGCAATTGCTATTTGACGAAGTCAACTTAAGCGCCGCTAAATTGTGGGCCGTGCAAGATCAATTGGCCGCGCAGCTGATTTTGCAATCCTGGCTCAATGATCAAGCAGAAAGGATAAGAAAGTGTTAGAAGTAGCTGCGTTAGTTGATAATCTGGAAAACAGCCTAAACACGGCGATTTGCGAACGGCAATTGAGCAATCCATTAATGATCGGCATACGCACCGGCGGCGTTTGGATTGCCGAAATTCTGCATCAGAGACTGGCTTTAGAGGAGCCATTGGGCTTGCTCGATATCTCGTTTTATCGGGATGATTTCTCGCAAATCGGCGTGAATCCTAAGGTCAAGCCTAGCCACTTGCCGTTTCATATCGAAGGGCGCGACATTATTTTGGTTGATGATGTTTTTTATACCGGCCGCACCGTGCGCGCCGCTCTGAATGAAATATTCGATTATGGACGGCCAAACCAGGTGCTGTTGGCGGTGTTGATCGAACGTAATGGCAAGCAAATCCCGTTAACGCCGGATTGTATCGGCACAGCCATTACTTTGGCGGTGGACCAGCGAATCAAGTTGACTGGGCCAGATCTGCTGGCCATTGATATTCAAACTCTAACAGCGATGCGATAAACGATGGTTGAAAATTTACAATTAAATTCGGAAGGCCGACTTAAGCATTTTTTGACGATTGAAGGTTTGAGTAAAAGCTTGCTCACCGAAATTTTGGATACGGCCGAATCGTTTATCGGCATGTCGGATCAGCAGGTAAAAAAAGTCCCTTTACTGAGGGGAAAAACCATTGTTAACCTGTTTTTTGAAAATAGCACCCGCACGCGAACAACCTTTGAATTAGCCGCTAAACGCTTGTCGGCTGATATTTTAAGTATGAGTATTGCGACCTCGTCGACCTCGAAAGGTGAAAGTCTGCTCGATACCATCCGCAATCTGGAGGCGATGTTTGTAGATATGTTTGTGGTTCGTCATGGTATTAGTGGCGCCGCTCATTTTATCGCGCGTCATAGCGCGCCACATATTAGCGTGATTAATGCTGGCGATGGCCAGCATGCGCATCCGACCCAGGCTATGTTGGATATGTTTACGATACGTCAGCATAAACCCGATTTTTCGAGTCTTCGCGTCGCCATCATCGGCGATATTCTTCATTCGCGTGTTGCGAGGTCGGAAATTCTGGCGCTAAATACTTTGGGTGTTGACGAACTGCGAGTAATTGCGCCGAAAACCCTGCTGCCCGCGCAAGTCGAAAGCTTGGGGGTGAAGGTTTTTCATAATTTGACTGAGGGGCTTAAAAATATTGATGTCATCATCATGCTGCGTCTGCAAAAAGAAAGAATGAGTTCGGCCTTATTGCCCAGTGAAAGCGAATATTTTAAATGTTTCGGTTTGACTGAGGACAAATTGAAAATAGCCAAGCCAGATGCGATTGTCATGCATCCGGGGCCGATCAACCGGGGCGTTGAAATTGATTCAAAAGTTGCGGACGGCCCGCAGTCGGTCATTCTCAAGCAGGTAAGCAACGGTATAGCCATTCGCATGGCGATTATGGCTATGGCTATGCAAAAGCAAGGATGGGCGCTATGAGCAGAATAATCGTTAAGCACGGGCGGATTATTGATCCGGCAAATCAGATTGACCGGGTAGGTTCGGTTTATATTGCGGAAGGTCGGGTTTTATCAACGCAGCAAGCCATCGATGGGTTTAGCGCTGACTATGAAATCGATGCCAGCGGCCAGATTGTCTGCCCGGGCTTTATTGATATTAGCACGCGTTTGCGTGAACCGGGCCAAAATCGTAAAGCAACTATTAAAAGCGAAACCAAGGCTGCGGCCAGTAGCGGCATCACAACGCTGTGCGTTCAACCGGACACCCAGCCGGTTATTGATACGCCTGCCGTAGCCGAACTGATCAAAGAGCTGGCGGAAAAAGCGCATTATCCGCAAGTTTACCCGATAGCGGCGCTGACTCAAAAATTGGACGGCGCAGAACTCAGCTCGATGCTGGCTCTGAAACAGGCGGGTTGTATTGCGATTAGCAACGCCAATCAGCCGGTGCGAAATTTATTGATTTTGCGGCGGGCTATGGAGTATGCCGCCAGCCATGATTTGTTGCTAATGGTCCGGCCCAATGACTTCTGGCTCAGCAATCAGGGTTGCGCCCATGAAGGCGCGTTTGCGACTCGCTATGGTTTGCCGGGTATTCCTAAGGCCGCTGAAACTATTGCCTTGGATGCCTGTTTAACTTTGGCGCAGCTTACGGGAAGCCGAGTCCATTTCGGTCAGTTAAGTTGCGCGGATTCAGTGTATAAAATCCAGCACGCCAAACAGGATGGCTTGCCGGTTTCGGCGGATGTTGCCTTGCATCAGCTGCATTTGACCGAAACTGACATGGCGCCATTCGACAGTGTTTATCATGTGCTTCCGCCCTTGCGCACAGAAATCGATAAGGCTGCTTTGCGACAAGGCGTGGCCGACGTCGCAATCGATTGTTTTTGCTCGGATCATCAGCCTCACGATATCGATGCTAAATTAGGGGCTTTTCCAGAAACAGAGCCGGGCATTTCAGCGCTGGAAACAGTGTTGCCGCTAATGCTTAAACTGGTACAGGAAAATGCAATGCCCTTGATCCAGGGCATTGCTCGGCTGACCAGCGATCCAGCGCGAATCTTACGGCTTGAAAGCGGCGCGTTGACGCCAGGCTATGCGGCGGATATCTGTATTTTTGATCCAGCGCAAATTTGGAAAGTCAATGCCGACGCATGGCAAAGTCAGGGTACGAATACGCCTTTTTGGGGGCAATCCTTAATAGGCCGTGTAACTCATACCTTGCAGGGCGGCAGAGTCATATTCAGCCGGCCGACAGCAGAGAGAGGCGTAAACTGAGTACAGCCATCTTAAGAGACCCAGTTGCCTTCATGCAGGTTCAGCCGAAGACAACTGGTAAAGCTTGGATTTGACGCTTATTTACCGTTTAAAATCACATCCGCGGCTTTTTCGGCAATCATATAAACCGAGCTGACAATAAAAAAGCCCGGAATGCGCGGGAATACAGACGCATCAACGACACGCAGCCCTTCGATGCCTCGGACGCGGAAATGGCTGTCAAGAACGGCCATTGGATCGTTGTCACTGCCAATGGGGCAGGTGCAAGAAGCATGGTGGCCCCAAGCGGTGTAACGAACAAAGTCGCGTAACTGTTCATCGGTCTTGACATCCTTGCCAGGCGCTTCTTCCTCGGCGAGTAAGCCTTGCTCAATCAATGGCGCAGTGATGCTGCGGACGAACTTAACGCCTGCTACTACGGCGTCCAGATCCTTGCCTTCTTTGTCGCTGCCTTCTTCAAAATAGCGGAAATTGATATAGGGTCGGTCTTTCGGGTCAGCCGACGCCAGGCGGACTTCGCCAGCCCGGTTGATCGTGTGCGCCTTCAGCACGGCCCAGGTTAGATAGTTGAGGTTTTCCCGGATGAGTTTGGAATAACCGGGGAAGTAGCCTCTGAATTTACCGAGCAAAGCAAAACAAAATAGATCGGGCAGGGCTTGTTCGGCAAAAGAGCGTTTTATGATGGCTAAGACAGCGCCATTGGTGGTATAAACGCCTTTGCCTTGGAGCCAATCTTGAAATTGGGGATCGCCTTGTTCATACTTGGCGCCTTTTAGCACTTCCCAGTCCGCGTTCATTCGATTGACAACCCCCACCTCGTAACGGTCTTGTAAATTGGTGCCGACGCCCGGTAAATCGAGTTTTAGCGGGATGTTGTGTTTAGCGAGCTCTTCTTTAGGCCCTATGCCTGACAACATCAATAGTTGGGGCGTATTATAAGCGCCGCCGGACAGAATAATTTCTTTTGCTGCATGCGCCTTAGTAGGCTTACCATGCTCTTTGCTGGGGCTGCTATGCGCGCGGTAAAGTTTGGCGCCTTTTAAATATTCTACGCCGACGGCGCGATTGTTTTTATCGAGAATAATTTTGGTGACGAGCGCATCTAATTCAATCGTGAGCCGATCGGGATGTTTTTTTTGCACTTCCAACAAGCGATCACGGGTGCTGTGTCTAACGCCTTTGGTGGTTGCCAAAGGCGGATAGCGCAAGCCGGTAGCATTTTCTTTGACTAATCGCCAATCGTTGGGATCAGCTAAGCCCTTAATAAACCATTTGAGCCGGTCGAATAAATCAGGCAGTTTTTCAGCCGCTTTTTCTGCCGATTCAAGCACCGCCGTAATCAATTTTTTATCTTTCGCCAGCGCTTCTAAGGGCAGGGCGGCTTCGGTGTTGAACCAGCCGTTCCAGCCATGCCGGGCAGGATTAAGGCCGAGTTTAGCAAGCAGTCGTAACAGAGGACGGTGCCGGCAGTTTTCCATGCCTTCAAAATAGCCGCGCATCTTATCGGCGCGCCAGGAGTCATCGCCGGTTAGATTGGCGATGTCATCCCAATCGGCATTATGCGGATACACGGTAATCATCGCATTGTGGGCGGTACAGCCGCCGAGGCAGCCGGCCCTAGGATACAGCACGCCTTTTTCTTCCGGGGTATAATTGGGGTCTTTTTGTTGGCTAGCTTCGTCGCCAAAATGACGCACAAAGAAATCCCATTGCATGGCTTCGTTTTCAGTGGAAAAGGTGTGAAAAACCGGTACATCGTAGTCGATAGGCAGTCGGTTATAATCAGGAAAAGCCCGATCGCTGCCTTGCAAGTTTTTAGGGTCCCCTCCGGCTTCGAGAACCAAAACTTTTTTGCCTCCTTCGGCCAGTCTTGCAGCGACTGTGCCTCCACCCGCCCCTGATCCTACGACGATGTAGTCAAATTCTGCGTTATTTTTCTCGCTCATTAGTTATCTCCTTGATGCTGTCAAGTCGCCATTTGTGGGTAAATCACAGACGGCAAACAGATTCGAATTTCGTAATTGAAGGAAGCGGTGAAACGGCCGTATTACTCGGCCATCTCACCGCAGCATTCAGGCTAGAAAGTTTTCACGAAAGCAATGAGCGATTTTTTGTCTTCATCGCTCAAGCCCGGCTCTGTTTTGGTGTCTTGAAAATAATCCGTACCGAAATAGTGGCCTCTATTGACGATATAGTCGGGACATTTACTGGCTTTAACCAAAGGATCAACCAAGTCGGCAAGTACTTTGCTGGCTTGTTCGTCGGTCGCATCTTTCGGCAGCGCTTTTAAGTCCTTTTTGATTTTTTTCAGCAACTTCACCAGTTCAAGGCGATGTTTGACGCGTTCGATCAGGTTGTCCCTTCTGTCCAGATCGATGCCGCTGATCAATGTAACGGGTGTGCCTTTGGGGATTGGGCCAATTTCAATGCCGCGTTCGCCAACAAATTTGCCTTGGCTGATAACGTCGATCACGTCTTCCAGGAAGTTTGGAAGATAGCCGGATGGTACGCGCAAATAGCTTTTTTCCAGGGTTTTATCGACCCAGCCAGGCAGCATTTTGCCAGACGCGGTTTGGTACTGAATATTGCCTTTGCGTTTTTCGGGCCACAGCATTTGCTCGATGGAGCTGTCAAAGGATTGCAGGCGTGCTTCGACTGAAGGGCTTGGGTTGAAGTCGCCGACTGCGTTATTCAGCAGGAACGGCGCTGTCGACCACGCGCTGATCAAAGAAGCGGGTCGCGTGTAGCCAACGCCGCCTGCCGGCATATTGAAGTCCCAGGGTTTGCCGGTCAGCGGATGATGAACCGTGAATTTGCCTACCGAAGGTAAGTCTTTATAGGATTGTGAAGAGAAATTGTCCCATATGTTGCCGCCGATCGCATTAGTCGCCAACGGGCTACAGGCGTTGGTTTCCAGCAGGGTTACGGGTACTCTTAAGTCAGTAGATAAGAAGTTATCTTTGAGGAAATCATCTTTGGCGACAATTTGTTTCATTTCGGTTTTGAACTCATCTGATTGAGTCCATTTGAAATAAGCATTCCATTGTTTCAGATAGTTTTTACCGCCGGTGCCCTCAGGAAAGAAGCTATAAGCTTTTTCAGGCAGCTTACTGGAATGGCAGCGCGCGCAACGTTCGGCAAATGCGCTTTTGCCTTTAGTTAAAATATCAGCATTGGTTTCCAGATGTTTGTCGCCGGCTGGCGCATTTTTCAAATAGTCAGGTTGAGCGCTGGCCAGGAAGAATAGAGCCAAATTAGGCGTTTGCGCTTCGTTGGCTTGCCACATGACCGAATTCTGGCGGCCCACTTTGATCGGTATGGGCGTGATCTCTTTCCCTCCGATTAAGGCATTAAAGTGGTTTAACCATTCTTCGCTAAACAAGCCAATATTGATGAATACCCGGTTGAGCGCGCCAAGTGCGCCGACCGAGTCAGAACCATCCTTGAGTACATGCGGCGTGAATACTTTGTCCGGAGCTTGATAGAATGCAGCTAAAGGGCTATCGGCAGCGACATAGTCGTTCAACTGTCTATTGTTTTTTTGACCGCCGGTCAGCGTTTCCGTACCCCATTTTTTGGCATTGGCAAGCCGTGCGCCCAAACTATAAACAGCGTTCATCGTGCGCGGATTGTTGATGTAGTCAGATGACACCAAGGAAGTGTCCAGAGCGCCGGGACGTGACGTATGGAACAATTGGTAAGGGAAATTGCTGGTGTCTCCGTCCCAGGTGAAGATGCGGTCTATCCAGAAATATTGAGCGCCTGGATTGGAGTTTAAGTTTTCCCACTTTGGATTTTCCGGATCGGCTGGCGGATTGGTCGGATTTGGCCCAACGTGGCAGAAGCCGCAGGACATGCCGACGCGATACGGCCGAACCAGGTTTTTGTCGTTGTAGTATTTTTCATCGGTGTAATAACGCACCGGGTCCCAGCGTTTTTGGGCTTTTTCGTCGAAATCGGGGTTTGGAAATAAGCGCACGCCTACAATACCCGTGGCATAGCCATAATAAGAGCCGGCCGGAATGTTTTTGCCGCGCGCGCCGATTTTAACGCCCGGATATTTGGTTTCATTTTCAAAAGGGTCGGGAGGACACTCTTTCGAGCGCACGTCCAGCCACAGGCCGAAGCGGTCTTCACGGGGCTTGGCGGGTTTTTCGAAACAGGGCTCATTAACCAAGCCAAGATAGTTCCAGCGATTGCTGCGGCTAAAATACAAACTGGGATGGTTAGAAATGGTTTTCAGAAAATCAAGATTACCGCGGCTATCATAGCCCAGGCGGTTCCAGAAATAGTCATTGCCAAAAGTCCAGACTATCCAGTTGTTTCGGCCAATAGCAGCCGCTTTGACCGCATCTTCAGGTTTAATGCCGGGAGCATAAGGAGCCAGGGCAGCGGCGACAGCGGCAGGATTTTTAGTGATGCCGTTGTCCATGTCTTGAAAATAATCTTCATCGGCGCCAGGAAAGCTTTCGGCAGTGCGCCCAGCGCATTTGGCTTCGTCTAGTACCTTGCCTGCGCCTCGTTGATCACACGGCTTCTGTTTCAATAACGCCCAACTTGAGCCGCTATAGCCCAAAAGCCCTAAAAATCCTGCTCCCGCAATGGCGAGAGCGATTATCGATGGTTTTATATTCATTTTCGACTCCTAAAAACATTTGATTGTTTGAGTTAGTTGTCCTTAAGGACGGTAATGATCAGGTTACTTTGGTTAAACCTCCTCGAAGTCAAAAAATTGAGGCTGTTTCGCTCAGTGCAATAGGCGGTCGCATAATTGATTTACGACCAAAAATGCTTATGAAAACATCTGAAAATTATTGTTGATTAAGCGCTAAATCGAAGCCTCATTAAAATACGCTCACAGTTAAAGTAAAGTCAATGGGATTCTAACAAAAATATTGATTCGCCTAGAGTTAAAGAAGGCTTTTGTCCGTGCATGGATTCGTTCGATTCAAGAAAACAGGAGCCAAGGGCTTGAGAGCAGGGGACTTCGCTAAAACGCTTCATCGGCATTGATTTGCAACGTTGAAAAATCATCGGTTTCATGGTGTAATGCGATGGTTTTACACCTTACTGTATCCCTTATTTTTGTCGGCTCTGAAATAAGGGGCTGTTTCGCTGCAATTTGATTGGAGAGCAGGCCAACACACTATGCAATTTACTATTAAAAAGGGTTTGGATCTTCCGATAACGGGGGAGCCTAAACAGGTTATTGAGAATGGCAACAAGGTCAAGACAGTAGCCGTTTTAGGCATGGATTATGTGGGTATGAAGCCCACGATGATGGTTAACGAGGGAGACGCTGTCAAGCTTGGACAAGTGCTGTTTACCGATAAAAAAAATCCTGGTTGCGCATTTACTGCGCCGGGCGCAGGTGTTGTTTCGGCGATTAACCGGGGCGCAAAACGGGTATTGCAGTCTGTTGTTATCGAGTTAAAAGGCGATGAAGAAGTTACTTTCGCGAAATATAAAGCGTCTGAGCTCGATGCCTTGAGTCCAGAAAAAATTAAAGAAAACCTGTTGGCTTCAGGTCTATGGGCCAGCGTTAGAACTCGCCCTTATGGCAAAATTCCGCTTGTAGACAGCAAGCCGCGATCTATTTTTGTAACCGCTATGGATACCCGGCCGCTGGCTGCCGATCCAGCGGTGATTATTAAGGCTCGGAGCGCTGATTTTGTTCATGGCTTGGCCGTAATCGCCAAGCTGACGGACGGTAAAACCTATATCTGTAAAAAAACCGGAGCGGCCATTGATGTCGGTAATGCGCCCGTCACCGTAGCCGAGTTTTCCGGCCCGCATCCGGCAGGTTTGCCGAGTACGCATATTCATTTTCTTGACCCGGTTGCTATTGATAAGTTTGTTTGGCACATTGATTATCAGGCCGTTATCGCGATCGGCGCGCTGTTTATGACGGGTAAGTTGAATGTTGAGCGCATTGTGTCGCTAGCCGGCCCAACAGTAAAAAAGCCCAGATTAGTTCGCACCCGAGTGGGCGCTAATACCCATGATCTGGTGGCCGGTGAACTAGAGGATGTTGAAAATCGCGTAATTTCAGGTTCGGTTTTGCATGGTCACCAAGCGGCGGACTGGGCTTCTTACTTGGGTTTTTACAACAACCAGATTTCTGTTTTGCAAGAAGGGCGCGCCAGAGAATTATTTGGCTGGATTGTGCCGGGCAAGGATAAATATTCAGCATTGGATGTTTATATCACCGGCCGTCAGGATCGGCAGTCGGGACGTAAATATCCGTTAACTACGAATAAAAACGGCAGTAATAGAGCCATTGTGCCGGTTGGCGTCTATGAAACAGTGATGCCTTTAGATATTTTGCCGACGCCTTTGGTTAAGTCGCTAATTGTTGGCGACTCCGATCAGGCGCAATTGTTAGGTTGTCTGGAGCTGGATGAGGAAGACTTGTCATTGCTGACCTTCGTTGATCCTGGCAAACATGATTTTGGTTCTGTACTAAGAGCGAATTTAACAAAAATTGAGAAGGAAGGATAATGTCGGCTAGAGACTTTTTAAACAAAATTGAGCCGCATTTTACAAAAGGCGGACGCTTTGAAAAGTATTACGGTCTCTATGAGATGGTAGATACGTTCATCTATACGCCCGCCGATGTAACGCGCGGATTAACCCATGTTCGTGATGGTAATGACTTGAAGCGCACGATGACGTTTGTGGTTATCGCAACGTTTTTCTGTGTGCTGATGGCCATGTACAACACCGGCTATCAAGCCAATCATGCAATGGAAGTGATGGGATTGGATAAGATCGCCAATTGGCGCAGCGTGCCGATGGCCTTATTCGGTTATAGCGCGATGAACCCATTTTCGAATCTGATGCATGGCGCGCTGTATTTTTTTCCCATCTATATTGTCACACTTGCTGTAGGGGGGATTTGGGAAGTCTTGTTCGCAACGGTCCGCGGCCATGAGGTCAATGAAGGTTTTTTGGTTTCATCGATGCTCTATACATTGATCATGCCCCCCAGCATGCCATTGTGGCAAGTTGCGCTGGGCATTTCATTCGGTATTGTTATCGGTAAGGAAGTTTTTGGCGGGACCGGAAAAAACTTCTTAAATCCGGCGTTAACGGGAAGGGCGTTTTTGTATTTTGCCTATCCAGCATCGATGACCGGCGATTCGATATGGGTTGCGGTAGATGGTTTTACGGCTGCGACGCCTTTAGGTTTGGCGGCGAATGGCGGACTCGATGCTGTATACGCGGCTAATTACAGCTGGATGCAGTCATTTTTCGGTTTTGAGCCAGGATGTTTAGGCGAAACTTCAACCCTGGCTATTTTTATCGGCGCGGCTTTCCTGCTTTATACCCGCGTTGCGTCTTACCGAATCATGGGCGGCGTGTTTATTGGCATGGTCTTGACATCGTTACTGTTTAATATCATTGGCAGTGACACCAATCCGATGTTTGCTATTCCCTGGTATTGGCACATGACGATGGGCGGCTTTGCTTTCGGGATGGTCTATATGGCAACCGATCCAGTCAGCGCTGCGATGACTGATACCGGCCGCTGGTTATTCGGTGGTTTGGTCGGATTGATGACGGTTTTAATCAGAGTGGTGAATCCGGCTTTTCCTGAAGGGATTATGCTGGCCATTCTCTTTTCTAACATGTTTGCGCCAACGATTGATTATTTTGTTATTCAGGCCAATATCAGAAGAAGGTTAAAACGTCATGCTTAATCTATTGAATAAATGCGAGCATTACGTGAAATTCTGTGCTGCTCTTGAAAAGTCCGAACACTACCAAAAATTTCTCAAATATCGGGACAAGGTCCTGGCAATGGGGAACGATAGTCTGGAAAAAACCATCGCCATTGCAGTTTCTTTGTGTTTGGTTTGCGCCGTTTTGGTTTCGTTTGGCGCGGTCGCATTAAAACCCTTGCAGGCATATAACAAAGCGCTAGACATGAAGCAAAATATTCTTGATGTCGCGGGCCTGCTTGAAGAAGGCCAGGATATCGATTCGGCGTTTGCGGAAAAAATTGAAGCGAAAATTGTCGATCTGGAAACCGGCAATTATGTCGATAACATCAATGCCGATGACTATGATCAGCGCAAGGCCGCCAAAGACCCTGCGCAAAGCGTTGCGATTCCGAAGGAGCAGGATATCGCGCATATTCGGACTAAGGCTAAATTGGCCAAAGTATTCTTGGTTAAAGAAGGCGGCGCCATCAAATCGATTATTTTGCCTGTTAGTGGCTATGGCTTATGGTCTACATTGTATGGCTTTTTATCGCTCGATCCGGATGGGCAGACAGTTCAAAGCATCAACTTTTATGATCAGGCGGAAACCCCGGGCCTTGGTGGCGAAGTTGTTAATCCTAAATGGCGGGCTTTATGGAAGGGCAAAAAAGTATATGCGGAGTCTGATCAGCCTTCGATGGAAAAAGGTTTGATTGAAGAAGCTGATATTGGCGAGCCTGCTATAGCTTTGATTAAAGGCGTAGTTGATCCTGAAAAGCCGGGCGCTCTACATCAGGTGGATGGCTTGGCGGGTGCAACATTAACCAGCACGGGCGTGACGAATCTGGTCAGATACTGGATGGGCAAGGAAGGGTTTGCCAAGTATTTGAGCAAAGTGAGAACGAAGAGGGCAAAATCATGAGTGCAATCATTAGCGATGAATTAAAACAGGCGCTGAGTAGTGAAGAGATCAAAAAAGTTACGATAGAGCCGTTGGTCAACAACAATCCTATCACCTTGCAGGTGTTGGGAATTTGTTCCGCATTGGCGGTGACTTCGAAGATGTCGACATCATTGATCATGGCGCTGGCTTTGACTTTGGTAACGGCATTTTCCAGTGCTGCGATCAGCGCGATTAGAAACCATATTCCGAGCAGTATCCGGATTATTGTGCAGATGACGATTATCGCGTCTTTGGTTATCGTGGTGGATCAAATTTTGAAAGCAGTTGCCTACGATGTCAGTAAGCAATTGTCGGTGTTTGTCGGTTTGATCATTACCAATTGCATTGTGATGGGCCGCGCAGAAGGTTATGCGATGAAAAATCCGCCTCTGGAAAGTTTCATGGACGGTATCGGAAACGGTGCGGGCTATAGCTTGATACTCATCACGGTGGCGTTTTTCAGAGAAATCTTTGGTTCTGGCAAATTACTCGGCTTCGAGGTTTTCAAGTTAGCGAAGGATGGCGGCTGGTATGAGCCGAATGGCTTGATGTTGTTGCCGCCTAGCGCTTTTTTTATCATTGGCATAATTATTTGGGCGGTTCGTCAATGGAAACCGGAACAGATTGAAAAAGTTGACTTTAAGATCATGTCCATTGCTCATGGTGAAGGAGGACATCACTAATGGAAAATTATATTAGTTTGTTTGTAAAATCGGTTTTCATTGAAAACCTGGCGCTCTCATTTTTTCTCGGCATGTGCACCTTTATCGCAGTATCGAAGAAAATATCGACGGCGATGGGTTTAGGGATCGCGGTTATGGTGGTGCAAGCGATTACCGTCCCGGCTAACAACTTTGTTTACCACTCACTGTTAAAAGAAAATGCGCTTGCTTGGTTAGGGATTACTGGGGTCGATCTAAGCTTTTTAGCATTATTAAGCTGTATCGGCATGATTGCTGCCTTGGTGCAAATCTTGGAAATGATTTTGGATAAATTTTTCCCTGCCCTTTATTTTGCATTAGGGATATTTTTGCCATTGATCACCGTGAACTGCGCTATTTTAGGCGGCAGTTTATTTATGATCGAACGCGACTATAACTTTGCCGAGAGCGTAACTTACGGTATCGGCAGTGGCCTGGGTTGGGCTTTGGCGATTACGGTTATGGCGGGTGTACGCGAAAAATTAAAATACAGTGATATTCCGGCTGGTTTACAAGGCCTGGGAATTACTTTTATAACTGCGGGTCTGATGTCGCTTGGCTTCATGGCTTTCTCTGGAATCCAACTTTAAGAAGGTAGCCTAATGCTGGAAATTTTATTAGGGATTATTATTTTCACGGCAGTCGTGATAGCCCTTGTATTCTTAATTATTGGCGCAAAAAGCAAGCTGGTTGCCGAAGGTGACGTTGAAATTCTGATCAATCATGAAAAGAAAATTCATGTGCCGGTCGGGGCCAAGCTATTGAATGCGTTGGCGGATAATGGCTTGTTCGTTTCCTCAGCCTGCGGCGGCGGCGGTACTTGCGGACAATGCAAAGTAAAAATTCATTCTGGTGGCGGCGAAATTCTGCCTACTGAATTAAGCCATATTACCAAACGCGAAGCTGCGCACGGGGAGCGTCTGTCTTGTCAGGTGTCGGTCAAACATAATATGGATATCGAGGTCGAAGATTCGGTTTTTGGCATCAAAAAATGGGAATGCACCGTTAAATCGAATCACAATGTCGCTACTTTCATCAAGGAGCTTGTTCTTGAATTGCCGCCCGGAGAATCAATCAATTATCGGGCCGGAGGCTTTATCCAGATTGAGTGTCCGTCACATACGGTAAAATACAGCGACTTTGCCGTCGAAGAACGTTTTCGCGACGAGTGGGACAAATACAATTTGTGGCGCTACGTTTCCGTGGTCAAGGAACCTGCTATGCGAGCCTATTCAATGGCCAGTTATCCGGAAGAAAAGGAGATCATGCTCAATGTCCGGATCGCGACGCCGCCGCCAAGAGCAGATGAAAGCGTGCCTCCAGGTATTATGTCATCCTATATTTTTAGTTTGAAGGCAGGCGACAAATGTATTGTATCGGGCCCTTATGGCGAGTTCTTCGCAAAGGATACCGATGCCGAGATGATCTTTGTCGGCGGTGGCGCAGGTATGGCGCCCATGCGTTCGCATATTTTTGATCAGTTGCGGCGCTTGAAATCAAAGCGGAAAATGACTTTCTGGTATGGCGCGCGCAGTAAGCGTGAAATGTTTTATGTCGAAGACTTCGATATGCTGGCCAAAGAGAATCCGAATTTTAAATGGTTTGTCGGTTTGTCCGATGCATTGCCAGAGGATAACTGGACAGGCTATACCGGTTTTATTCATAATGTTTTGTATGAAAATTATTTGAAAAGCCATCCAGCGCCGGAAGACTGCGAATATTATCTTTGCGGGCCGCCGATGATGAATTCGTCCGTGATTAAAATGCTGCTTGATAATGGCGTTGAGCCGGAAAATATCATGCTTGACGACTTTGGCGGTTAACTTTCTTAGCCATTAAGGATGGCGAGATAAGCTTTGAAGTTTGATATTGCTTAAAGATCAATAGAAAACTTCGAATTTAAGGTAGAAACCATACAGATAGTAAAGTCTGTATGGTTTTCTTATTATAGGGTTGGCGTTATGAAAACGTGTTTGGTCTGGGTTTTCTGTTTATTGCCGCTTACCGCATCTGCCGCGATGAGATGTGGGCGCGACTTGGTAGAGATAGGCGACTATAAAGGCGATGTGCTGGATCGATGCGGCGAACCTGAGTCAATCGAAACACGTAGCAAAATTGTTGGCAGCACTTTCCATCACCCGCGCCGTACCCTTGATATTCAACAGTTCGAAGAGGTTCAAATAGAAGAATGGATCTATAATTTCGGCCCTTCCCGCTTACAGCAGTATTTGCGATTTGAAAATGGGCAGTTAAAGGAAATTAAAACCATCGGGCGAGGGCATTAGCTGTTTGCTTATCTAACAGGCGGAAAGGAGCGGGTGCCGTTATTGAACTAAGTAAAATGAAACGATCTAATACCGTATATGCCTAACATTGCTTAATGTTTGTATTAGCCGTGAGCGTTAGCCTCTTACCAGAAGATAGACCGGTGCATAGGTTTAGATCCCTGTCGACGGGCCTTCCAGCGTAAATACCAAAGTGAGGAAAAATATGACTTATTTTATTGTGACATTTGTATTAATGTTAGTTGTCGTTGGCATTATGGCCATTGGCGTTATGTTTGGCAGACGCGCCATTCAGGGATCCTGTGGCGGGGTCAGCAGTAACTGCAGTTGTGTTACCAAATGTGATAAACGGAAGAAAATGGAAGCCGAAGGCAAAGTTTAGTTTCGGCAGGTCTTCGCTTTATCTTGCTGGAGCGCGCATCTATAAAATTAAAGAATCCAGGAGCTTACGATGTTAAAGAATATTTCTGTTGCCGATTTTATGACCAAACGATTGGTCTCTTTATCAAAAGACATGAATGTCATCGATGCGATAAAGAAACTGTTGGATCACAAGATTACCTGCGCGCCGGTAATCGATAAAACAGGCCGTTTGATTGGCATGTTCTCAGAAAAAGACGGAATGAGCGTGTTTTTAGAAAGCGTATACAATCAGGGAATGAGTGGAAAAGTCGGGGATTTTATGACTTCGGAAATTATTTCTGTTGATTCGGAGTCGAGTGTTGTTGACTTGGCTGAAAAATTTCAAAAATCGACGGTTAGAAGCTTTCCGGTTTTTGACGGCGGTGATTTGGTTGGAATTATTAGCCGCACTGATATCTTGCGAGCCTTGGTTTCGATCGAATAAATTTTGCTAAAAACCTTTTAGGGTGGCCTGGCCGTGACTGGAAATGACAAGAAAGGCCAGACATTATTTTGGTACGATTTTGAAACGACGGGTGCTGATCCTGTCACCGATCGTCCGGTTCAATTTGCCGGCCTTCGAACCGACGCGTCGTTTACGGTATTGGAAGAGCCGGTAGTCTTTTACTGCAAGCCAGCGCTTGATTTGCTTCCTCATCCAGAGGCCTGTTTGTTGACCGGTATCACGCCGCAGCAGGCTGAGCAAAATGGCGTCTGCGAAGCGGAGTTTGCCCGTCTTATTCACGAGCAATTCGCTCGGCCAGGCACCTGCGCGTTGGGCTATAACAGCTTGCGCTTTGATGACGAAGTGACGCGCAATTGTCTCTATCGTAATTTTTATGACCCTTACGCCAGAGAATGGCGCAATGGTAATTCGCGCTGGGATATGATCGATGTGGTTAGAGCGGCCAGAGCATTACGGCCGGAAGGCCTAACTTGGCCGAATACCGAGGATGGCAGGCCGGATTTTAAACTGGCAGCGCTAACTAAAGTAAATGGGGTCAGCCATTTCGCCGCTCATGATGCGCTTTCCGATGTCCATGCCACGGTTGCCTTGGCCGAATTACTCAGACTAGCTCAACCCAAGCTGTATGCTTTTTTATGGCGGCATCGTGGCAAAGAACCGGCTTTTGATTTATTGCGACTCGGTTCATATGAGCCATTAGTGCATGTTTCCGGTAAATATCCGGCGCGTAACTTGTGTTTGGCCATTGTGCTGCCAATTTGCCGACATCCCAACAATCCGAACGGGGTTATTGTTTACGATTTGAGCGTTGATCCTGAAGCGCTGCTGACTTTAACGGCGGCTGAGATCAAACAGCGGGTCTTTACCGCATCAGACCAGCTGCCGGACGGTATTGAAAGAATTCCGCTTAAGATTGTACATGTCAATAAATGTCCTGTATTGGCGCCGCTTTCGGTAATCCGGTCGCAAGATGTCGAGCGACTGCAGCTAAACATGAATTTAATTCGAGCGCATGGCCAGAAAATTAAATCCGCTGCAGCGGGTTTGGCAGATAAATTGGCCGAAGTGTTTCAACAGCCCGCCGCTGAGGCACTTAATCCTGATCCTGATTTTTCACTCTATAGCGGCGGTTTTTTCTCAGATTCGGATAAACAAAAAATGAATCTGATCAGAGCCGCCAAAGCCGAAAAGTTGGCTGCTCAGGCGTTTAATTTTAGCGATGCAAGACTACCGGAAATGTTGTTTCGGTATCGGGCCAGAAATTATTCGGAAACCTTGAGCGCAGATGAAACCGAAAAGTGGCGAAAGTTTTGTGTCGATCGTTTTTTAGGCCTAAAGCCGGGCGCCGGGATCACATTGCCGCGATATTTCGAAAGCATTGAATACTTGCGGCAGCAAGCGCCCGAAAAATCCGAGATTCTGCATGCGCTTGAAAGCTACGCTTTTGACAAGATGAAACAGTTGGGCATCGCCGAGGAGATCGTGGGCAGGAGGCTTTCAATGGATCAAGCGGCAAAAATCGTGTTGTGATGACTAATTCTGCAAGTCTTTCAATGACGCAACAAAATGTCATCACGGTTTCCGAGCTTAATCGCCAGACTAGCCAATTGTTGAGCGAACATTTTCTGTCGGTTTGGGTTGCGGGCGAGATGTCCAATTTAACTATGCCATCATCGGGTCATTGGTATTTTTCATTAAAAGATGCTCAGGCTCAGGTGCGTTGTGCGTTATTTCGCAATCAGCAGCGCGGCTTGTCAATCCGTCCTGAAAATGGCAAACAAGTCATTGTTAAGGCGCAAGTCAGTTTGTATGAGCCTAGAGGCGATTATCAACTCATTGTCGAGCAGATCGAAGAGGCCGGTGATGGCGCTTTGCAAAAGGCATTTGAGGCGTTAAAGCAAAAATTGCTGAACGAAGGACTTTTCGCGCCGGCGAGTAAAAAAAAATGGCCGTTGATCCCGAAAGCAATAGGTGTGATTACCTCGCCATCGGGCGCTGCAGTTAGAGATATTCTTACGGCATTGAAAAGACGATTTACGTCAATACCGGTGATTATTTATCCTGTTGCGGTTCAAGGGGCTAACGCCAAGCGGGAAATTGCCGATGCGCTAGCGGCTGCAAACCGCTTGCAACAGTGTGATGTCATCATTCTGGCCAGAGGCGGGGGTTCGATTGAAGATCTTTGGGCCTTTAATGAAGAAGGGGTCGCCAGGGCCATTTTTGCCAGCCATATTCCGGTCATTACCGGTATTGGCCATGAAACTGATGTCACGATAGCTGATTTTGTCGCGGATTTTCGCGCCGCCACTCCAACGGCTGCAGCGGAGCAAGTCACGCCCGATCAAAGACAGTGGTTATTAGCATTCAGCCAATCTGAATCGCGGCTAAAGCGGCTCTGGCAGCGGCAGCTCAATCAGCGCCAACAGGCCTTGGATTGGCTGAGCCAGCGCTTGTGTCAGCAGCATCCAGGTCAGCAGTTGAGTAGAAAGCTACAGCGCATCGGCGAACTTGATGTTAGGCTTCAGCAAGCCGTTCGCAGTCAATTGCAACGCCGTAACAGTGCTACCGAAACCAAAATAGCTCAGCTTTGGCAATTTGACCCCACGCGTGTCATTGGCGCTTACAAACAGCGGCAATTGTATTTATCCGAACGTTTACATGCAGTCAGCCGGGTTAAATTGAACGGCTGGCGTCAGCGTTTTTTGCGCGCTAGCCAAACCCTGCACGCGGTTAGTCCATTGGCGACCTTGGGCCGCGGCTATGCTTTAGTTCGGCTTCAGCGTTCAGGCGTCATCATTCGTTCAACGGCACAGTTGACGATTGGTGATCAGACGGAAACCCAGGTAGCGCACGGGCGTTTTATCAGCGAAATTAAAATGCTCGACCCTTGAGTTTTGTGTTATAAAAACCGCCCCTGCATCTGGACTTTAAATGTTTGAAAAAATCGAAGCTTGCACACGTGCCTCCAGAAAAGCGATTAACTAGAGTTTGATGGCTATATTATTGTTGGCACAAAAGCCATCGCCCTTATCGGCTTGGTTATGGGTGGAAGTCAATCATCGTTTGATCGCTGCATTATTGGCGGTAGCGGTGATTTTGCTGCATTTATGGCTAATTGTTTGGCTGCTGGACTTGAGCCAACCAGTGACCAATGCAAAACCCTTGCAAGTTATTGAAGTGTCTTTACTGAGCTTGCCGAATCCGCATCAGGCGAAACCGCAGCCGGTGTTGCCAAGGCCTGTGCTGCGCAAGCAAAAACCGCTGAAAAAAAAGCTTGATAATGCGAAAGCGGCCATAAAAGAAAAGCCGCTAGTGATGCCGCAGCCCCCTGAGTTGCCGTTGCCGGCTAAACAAGATGCGCCTGCTCCAGTCAAGAACACGATTAACAAAACTGAGGCTTCTGCGCCGCAAGTTTCAGTTCAAAGCAAGCCGAATCAGCCAGCATCCTCGCTCAATTCTAATTTAGCCGCAAGCTCCTCAGTGGTGGCATTGCAGCGCGTACAGCCAAAATATCCGATGCGCGCCGCCAAACGACGAATCGAAGGCTGGGTGAAAATAGAATTTACCGTTAGCCAGGCGGGAACCGTGACCGATGCGGTTGTGGTGGCGGCCGAGCCAGCCGGTGTTTTCGATGATGCCGCGATGGAAGCGATTATCAAGTGGAAATTCAAACAAAAAATAGTGAATGGCGTTTCGGTCAGCCAACGCGCGGTGCAAGTTTTGAAATTTAAACTGATTAATTGATTTAACGGCCAAAGATTAAAAATCGCTTCAGCAACCTTGTTATGCATAAAAAACCTAAATCAGTTGGCATCAACATGGATAACATCAATGAAAATCGAGCCTTGTTATTATTTAATGCCGGCCACTATAAGGAGGCGATCGCTTGCTATAAAAAATTATTATTACTGCATGCAGACAATCCGAAGTGGCGGCAGCAATTAGCCGAGTGTTACTGGCAGAGAGCGATGGCGTTTGGTGGCAAGGGAATGTTCAAGGAAGCCTTGGAACTGTGGAAAGAATATTGTCAGCATGCTCAAGCGCCTGATCAACACTATGGTCATTATCTTGTATGGCTGCTTCAAACCGGCAATCTGGCCAAAATCAAGCTCGCCTTGCAGCAGTTAAGCGTGCAGCAAATCGATCATGACTTTCCCGAGTTGGCCGCCTTGCTAGGCCTATTGATTCTTGCCGGACATTCCGATTATCAAGAAGGATTAGCGCAAGGTTCCGCTTTTTTGGCGCACCTGACAGTTGTGCAGTCGGCGCTGCAGTTATCTCGGGAATATCGATGGACGGACGCCGATGCGGCGTTAAAGCAATTGCCCTATCGCTCCGCATTCCGCGATTTTCGCACCTTATTGAAAGGCGTCACGACGATGTCAGCGGCGCTTGCCGAGACCCAGTCGATAGGCGCCAAAATTTCGGAAACTTCGCCTTATCAGCCAACCGCGCGCTTGGTGCTGGCCTGTAGGCAAAAAGGCTCGGCTTTGGTGCGAGCCTTGGCAGAGTTGACCGCCACTCAGCGCCGAGTTGTTGGTGATGTCATCGGTCTGACTAAAAAGCAGCTTGAATTGCTTGAACAGTTGAGTCTTCAAAAAGACCGCTTGTCGGACAAAGCCAAGTTTAATTTGGTTATTCAGTATCAATCGCTGTTTGGCGCCGATCTGGCGAGACAATATTGTTATGCTGCTTTAGCCGGATATCCTGCAGGACGGCGCGAATGTGAAAAAAATTTTGGCGCGCTCGATGATTTCGAGGCAAATCGCTTGGCCGCGCTGATTCATGAACGCAATGATCGCGTTCAGGACGCCGATTATTACTGGTATGAATGCATCAGAAATTTAAGGCACGCAGAAACAGAGAGCGCTAAATTGCAAACAGCTCTGATTTTGCGTCATTTGGCTAGCAAACAAATCGATGAGGATCAAATTCACATACTCATAGAAAGTCTGGATTATGATCCGGAGGATCGCGTTACGCATTTGCAAATCCTCGATTTTTATGGCCAGTCACCTAATCATGCCGAAATTTATAAACAGCGCTTAAATCAAGCACTGGCACAGTTTCCGGAAGATGCCGAGGTGTTGGCCCGAGCTATCAAGTTTGCCTTGCGCAATCAGGTTTATGCTCAGGCGGTGCGTTACGCAATGAGCTTATTAAAGACAGACCCTCTCAACCGTTTTGCTAAACAGGCGCTTTTTTTTAGTCATTTGGCTTATGTCCGGCAATTGCTGCAACAAAAAAAATATCATTTGGCCGAAAAAGAAATCCAGCAGGCCGAAGCCTTGAAACTGGGTGCAAGCTATGCCTTGCAAGCGCAATTACTGAGCGGATTTTTAAGCTTCGCGGCGCAGGATAAAAAGCAAGGTTTGCAAGTGATAGCTGGAGTGCTTGGCAAGTTAAATAAAGCTCCGCTGAATAGCCATTTTCAAGCCGCCATCGAAGCGCTGTTGGCGGGCTTGCCGGTTTCCACGGTATTACGCGAATTACCTGGGTTGACCGATTATCAGTTGTCGGAGGAAGACCTATCGCGATTCATTGCTTTGTTGCAGCACTATCAACAGCAGGAAGTCAGTCCTGATTTACTGTTCAAGGCTCTGGATAAAATCAAGGCGGCTTTGAAAAAGTCGCTGCAGCTACAGGCTTACGATGAAGCTTTAATGTTAAGTTTGTGTCAGATATTCGCCACGCTTCAGCATTTTGAGTTTTTGCGCTTTATCGCCCAAACGACGCGAAGAAAACAGCCCAAACCGATTTGGATGTATTATTGGATTTTTGCCGATACTCGTGGCCAAGCCGAGAATTGTTCGATGACGGACCGACTCCGTTTGGAGTTGAATCTTGAAGAAGCTAGATTGGCTAAGGATCAACGTGTTGCGATGTTGATTGGTGATTATCTGGATCGCTATTTCACAGCCCATCCGATGAAAAGCCCGGATTTTCTCGAAACTCTGTTCGATCAAGGTACAGAAGCTGAGCAGGCGGATCCGCTCGATGAGCTGTTTGGCCATATACCGGATGAGGTCATGGTGAAAGTTATGAAAAAACTGGAGGCCTTGGCGAAAAAAACCAAGCCTGAATGGTTGGTGCAGGAAGTGAGTAAGTTCATTCATCCGAACACCAATATTTTTCACGCCATTATGCAAAATCCTGATGTTTTCCCGGCCTTGATGATAGTCAAGGCGGCGAATGAATTAGCCATTAACATCGGCGTCAGTTATGCCGATGTACTGGATTATTTTGGCCTGGGCAAAAAAATTTAGATTTATTTATGAAATCACCCTATGAAATTTTAGGACTTGTTCATGACGCCAATGATGGCGAAATCAAGCAGGCTTATTTGCGCAAAGTCAAAGCACATCCGCCCGAAAGCGATCCGGAAAACTTTCAGGTCATCCATCAAGTTTATCAAGCCGTTAAGGATGCGAAAAGCCGTCTTCAGTTTGAGCTTTTCAATTTGCCCGAAGCTTGTTTTGACGACATGCTCGATCACGCCTTTAGTCGAGAAGACAATACTGCGCTGACGGCCGATCAACTGCTCAAATTGTTGCGCGCGAGCATCGACGACAAGGTGTTCCAAACTGTGCTGATGCAACGAACCAGGCAATCATGATCAATGACGAACAAAAACAACATTTATTAGCGCAGTTTCAATCCTATCTGGAGCAAACTCAGCTCGACTTGGCAAAAGCCAATGAGCCGCCGGATTTAGCCACGCTACTGACGGAAATGGCTGGTTTGAAAGCCGAGGTTAAGGCCGAAACCAGACAGTTTAAGCAAGCTTTGGACTTATTGAACTCAAGCCTTGCCAGTTTAGAGGAAGATAATAAGGCCTTGCGCGCGCAGCTGGCGTTGCGTGATCAGCAAGGTCAGCTACAGCAGCTGGCAATGACTAAAAAGTTATTGCTGGAGGTCTGTGAATTTTATGATCGTTTGCAAACCGGGTTGAGCCTGTTGGAGAATTACCGGCCTCGCCGGTCATTGTTTAAGCGCTCGCTCAGTCAGGATCTGCGCCTGCTGGAAAGCTTTAAACAAGGCCAGATCATGACGCTTCGGCGCGTTGAGCAGTTCTTGCAGCGTTACCAGGTCAGCGTTATTGAATGTGTCGGCAAGCGTTTTGATCCCTTGACGATGAATGCGCGGGAAACGACTTATCAGCCAAAATACGGGCCCGGCATTGTGCTGGAAGAGCTGAGGAAGGGCTTTATGATTCAAGACCAAGTACTGCGCTTGGCCGATGTTAAAGTGAGTTCAAAAAGTGAGATAAAACCATGAGCGAGATCATAATCGGCATTGATCTGGGTACGACTAATTCGGAAGTAGCGATTGTTGAGCAAGGCAAGGTCAGAGTTATTGCTGATCAAAGTAAAAAAATTCTGCCGTCCTTTGTCGGTATTGACGACAAGGGCGAAATTCTGGTCGGTGAAACGGCAAGAAACCAGTATTTGATTCATCCAGAACGAACGGTTAAGTCGATCAAGCGGCTGATGGGTCAAAATACCCAAGTTGAACTGGCGGGCCAATTGTTTACGCCTCAAGAAATCTCCGCGATGATTCTGAAGCGTTTGAAAGCGATAGCCGAGCAGGACCTCGGACAGCCAGTCAATAAAGCCGTCATTACCGTGCCGGCTTATTTTTCCGACGCACAGCGCCAGGCGACCCGAGAGGCCGGCGAAATTGCCGGTTTGCAAGTCGTGCGCATCATCAATGAACCGACCGCAGCCGCTTTGGTTTACGGCGCGAATCAAGCCGACGCCAAACGCATGTTGGTTTATGATTTGGGAGGCGGCACCTTTGATGTGTCGGTTGTTCAGGTGGAATCGGGCGTTGTTGAAGTGCTATCCAGTCATGGCGACAACCATTTAGGTGGCGATGATTTCGATCGGCAGATTATTGATTATCTGCTCGATCACTTGCAAAGCCAATATCAGGTGGATGCTCGCCCTTACAGTAAAGCGATGGCGCGTATTACCAGGGCGGCGGAGCAGGCGAAGCTGCAATTGTCGGATCAGCCTTATACTCGCATCGAAGAAGAATATTTGCTGGAACACCAAGGCGCCATTATCCATTTGTCGCTGGAGTTATCCCGCATGGCTTACGAAGAGATGATCGCGGATTATCTCAACACCACGCTGGATGCTCTTCATATCGCTTTAAATGACGCTAAGTTGAAGCCGTCCGATATCGATGAAATTGTTCTGGTTGGCGGTTCGACTCGCACGCCCTGTATTCGAGAGCGTTTGCTCAGTGAATTTGGCTTTGAGCCGCATGGCGAAGTCGATCCTGATCTTTGTGTCGCGATGGGCGCGGCGATGCAAGCTGCGATGCTGGCCGGCCAGTCGGTCGACACCGTGCTGGTCGATGTAACACCTTATAGTTATGGCACCAGCGCAATCGGCACGCTGAACGGGGAGTTTTATCCTTTTATGTATGTGCCGGTTATTCATAAAAACAGCGTATTGCCAAACCGGAAAACGGAGGCCTTTATGACTCAGCAGGATGGTCAGAAAGCGGTTGAAGTTACCATTTATCAAGGCGAAGATCCCGACGCGCTGAACAATATCAAGATTGGCGAGTTTCGGGTTGAAGGCTTGCAGAATGTGCCTGCTGGCAACATAGTGACGCTGACTTTGGATTTGGATCTAAACGGCATCCTGCAGGTTTCAGCTCAGGAGAAGGACACGGGTCTGGAAAAGTCCATTACGATTGATCATGCGCTGTCACGTTTTGAAAGTTCGGCGCTGCAGTCGGCGAAGCAACGCATCACTTCCTTATTTGGCCAGTTGGAAGCCAGTTCAGATAGCGGCAGTAGTTCAGAAACGCAGGCCGGCCCGCTGGCGCCGGAAATTCAGCACGCTCAACAATGGATTGCTAAAGCTGAAAGTTTGTTCGAACAAATTTCCGCAAGCGATAAAGAAGACCTGATTGATTTGATTGAAACGATATCGGCTTGCATCGAAGCTTCTGATGTTGACGGATTGAATGAGCCGGTCGCGCAATTGATCGACATTATTTATTACCTGGAATCCTGATGGAGCGGTGTCCGCATTGCAAGGCTCGTCTGCAGGGCGCGTGCTTGTGCCCGCGCTGTCAGGCCGACTTAGGCCGTGTAATGGCAGCCGAACAGTGCGCCAGCAGTTATTTGCAGCAAGCCTTCAGGCATTGGCTGCTGAATGAAACAGACGCCTGCATTAATGATTTGCGAGTATCGCTCCGGCTGAAAGCAAGCGGCTTGGCCTTGCTATTTCAAGATTTTTTGATTCAACAGCAGGCACAGCTTATTGTTGATTTGTTGGCGCAAAAACAGGTGCTGGCGGCCAAAAAACAATTGTTTATCATTCGTCTGTTATTGCCGCAGAGTTCGTTGTTACGGCAATTACAAGCGTTTGCCGATTATTTATTGGCTCAAAATTCGAACGCCTTGCCATTGGATAGTCAACACTGAATTCGCTTTCGCTAGCCTGTGTATAATAGTTGTACCTCTAGTTCAAGGTTAACGGAGTTGGGTTTTTTTGAAATGGTTTTCTGCTAAGGAATACAAATGTTGCATAACCTAATACATGCCACTTTTATTGATGTCACGCTGTATGTATTACTGGCATTTTCAGTTGTCACCTGGACGCTGATCATTTTTAAGGCTTGGCAGTTTTCTAAAAACAGTTTTTCGAACCAGCGGTTTCATACGTTATTTTGGCAGATGCCTTCGCTAGCCGAAGCTGAAGCTTTGCCGGAGCGGCAGTGCCAAGGGCCGCAAGCGCGAATTGCCAAGCAGGGCATAAATTGGATCGCAGACAACCGGAAACAGGCGGTTAAAACCCTCAAATATCAAGGCCAGTCTATGGCTTTGCTGGAACAATCGCTGGTTGAGCAACTGCAAACGGAGCAGCAGTTAATGGAGAGCGGTTTAACCTTGCTCGCTAGCATTGGCAGCACCGCTCCTTTTGTCGGCTTATTCGGCACGGTTTTAGGCATTATGGACGCCATGCATGATATTACCGAAAGCGGCTCGACTAGCCTCGATGTTGTCGCTGGGCCTATCGGCGACGCTTTAGTGGCGACTGCAATTGGTATTGCGGTCGCTGTTCCAGCCGTGTTGGCTTATAATTTCTTTTTGCGCCGGGCCAAGCGGCATAAAATTCAGTTGGAGAATTTTGTCAGCCGCTTCTTGATGGCGGCTGACAGAACTGACGGCATGGCTTAAAACCTGCTTTCGATATTGCCAGGGCTTGAAGCTGCTTCGGCCATTGTTTCTTGCTTCCGAATGCCCACCGCCAGTCGCTTTGCTATTGAATCTATAATGAGCCTATATGAATTTATTTGTACAAATATTTGATTTTTTTCTTCACCTCAATGCGCATTTGGCTGACATTCTGGCGCACTATGGCACATTGACTTACGCAATTTTATTTTTGATTATTTTTTGCGAAACCGGCTTGGTCATCATGCCTTTTTTGCCGGGCGATTCTTTGTTATTTGCTGTCGGCGCGCTAGGCGCGAGCACTGGCCAGCTGGATATTACCTTGCTGATTACCTTGCTGATGGCTGCAGCGCTGATTGGCGATAATGTCAACTATGGCATCGGAAAGTTTTTTGGCGTGAAAATCAAGGCGCGGGAGAAAATCGGTTTTTTCAAGCGTGACTATATCGATCAAACCGAAGCCTATTATGATAAATATGGCGGAAGAACGGTGATTATCGCCCGCTTTATCCCGATCATCCGAACCGTTGCGCCATTTGTTGCGGGCGCGGGCAATATGCGCTATCTGCGTTATTTGCTGTTTTGTGTGATTGGTGCGTTGTTATGGGTTGGCGGCTTGATTTTGTTAGGCTATCAGTTCGGCAATCTTGAAATTGTTAAACGTAATTTCGAATGGGTCATTATTGGCATTATCTTTTTTTCACTGATGCCTTTATTTTATCAATGTTATCGCGCATTAGCCGCGCGCGTCAGCCAATAAGCCGTTACTGACTGTTCAAAGGAATTCTTATGTCAGCAAAAAAACAAAACCAATCCGCAAAGCAAGTGGCCAGTTTAGCCTTGGGAGCGATTGGCGTGGTATTCGGCGATATCGGCACCAGTCCTTTATATGCGCTGAAGGAAGTTTTTCATGGCGGCGTTCCGATCGATCAGGCGCATGTGCTCGGTGTTCTGTCGCTGGTTTTTTGGTCATTGACTCTGGTCGTCACGGTCAAATACGCCATTTTTATCATGCGCGCCGATAATAAAGGCGAAGGCGGCATCATGGCATTGATGGCGCTGGCGCTGCATGGTTCGCGGGATAATCCAGGCAGAATGCGTTTCATCGTGACCATAGGCTTACTCGGTGCGACCTTATTTTATGGCGATAGCATTATCACACCGGCCATTTCGGTGCTTAGCGCAGTCGAAGGCCTGCAAGTGGTTGCGCCGACACTGGAGCCTTATGTGCTGCAGATTACGATTATTGTGCTGAGCGGGTTATTTATCATGCAAGCCAGAGGCACCGGCGCGGTGGGTAAAATTTTCGCGCCGGTCATGTGCTTATGGTTTATTGTGTTGGGCCTTATGGGCTTAGTTAACATCATCCTACAGCCGGGCGTGCTGCTGGCGCTTAACCCGTATTACGCTGTGGCTGTATTGTGGGATTTGGGCTGGCGCGGCTTTTTGATCATGGGCGCAGTGGTGCTAGCCATTACCGGTGCGGAAGCGCTTTATGCCGACATGGGCCATTTTGGCTTGAAACCGATCCGCTATGCCTGGTTCGGTTTTGTATTTCCGGCCTTATCGCTTAATTATTTCGGACAGGGCGCGATGTTGATCGCCCACCCTGAAGCGATACAAAATCCGTTTTATTTATTGGCGCCGGCTTGGGCGCTGTATCCTTTGCTGATCTTATCAACGCTGGCGACCGTTATCGCTTCGCAAGCGGTTATTTCGGGGGCGTTTTCGGTGACGCGGCAAGCGATACAGCTGGGTTATTGTCCACGCATGGCTATTTTTCACACCTCCGGCGGCGAAATGGGACAAGTGTATGTCCCCGCCGTCAACTGGCTGTTGATGGTCTCGGTATTCGTATTGGTGTTAAGCTTCCAATCTTCGTCGGCTCTGGCTTCCGCTTACGGCATTGCGGTGACCGGCACGATGATCGTTGATACGGTGCTGGCGTTTATCATTATTCAGGCGCTTTGGAAATGGAATACAGCTACCAGCTTCATTTTTCTATCATCTTTTCTGGCAATCGATTTTCTGTTCTTTTCATCCAATAGCTTGAAAATTCCAACGGGCGGCTGGCTGCCGCTGTTGGTCGCCGCGGTGCTGTTTCTGGTGATCACTACCTGGATTAAAGGCCGCACGCTGTTGGCCGAACATCAAGATGAAAAGCGCGTGCTGTTTGAAGATCTTGATGACATCATGCAAAAAAATCCTCCTGCGACCGTGCCGGGCACAGCGGTTTATTTGACTCGAAGTTTGCATGGCTTGCCTCAGGTGTTTCTGCATAATCTTGAACATAATCATGTGCTGCATGAGCATATTATTGTGCTGACCATCGTTACCAAAGAAGAGCCTTATGTCGATGAAGACCATCGCGTCAAGATTCGCGCCTATATCGCCAACCGGCATTTTTATCGCGTTAAGTTCTATTTTGGCTTTCAGCAACTGCAGGATGTGCGACGGGCGCTCGATTTGTGCGCACAGGGACTACGCGAACACTATGGCATTGATGTGGATTTGAAGAAAGTGTCGTTTTTTGTCGGTCGGGAATTTATTTCATTCCGTTATCGAAGCCCGATGCCAAGATGGCGGCGGCCCTTATCGCGATTTTTATTTCACAATGCTTCAAGCGCAATCGAGTTTTTCAAAATTCCTGTGGATCGCGTGATTGAGTTAGGGATGCGAGTTGAGTTATAAGGCGCGGAAAAGACGATACCGGTATTTTCATGGTGATGGGCCTGTTTCAGCCGAGGTGGTTGATTGTTTCGAGTTTGCTGCTGCTATTGGCGGTTGGTTACGCGCTGAAATTTTGGCCCAGCGGTCATGATCAGCCTGGCTATCGTACCGAAACTGTCGCCAAAGGTTTCCTAAGCCAAAGCATCTCAGCCAATGGTACTCTCAATCCCGTTGTTCTGGTCAATGTCGGCACCCAGATATCTGGCGTTATCAACAAACTGAATGCTGATTTTAATGACCGGGTCGAAAAAGGCCAAGTGCTGGCGGAAATTGATCCGGCTTTGATTAAAGCTCAATTTGAACAAAGCCGCGCGGCCCATGCCAATGCGCTTGCCAGCTTGAAGTTGGCCAAAGCCAATGAACAACGCTTTCAGCGCTTAGTGGGTTTGGGTCATATCGCTCGCTCGGAGCTGGATCAAGCCATTCAAGCGGTTGAAGCCGCACAAGCGCAAGTCGCTGCTGCTAACGGTCAATTGCAACGCGATCGAACCAATTTGGCTTATACGATCATTAAATCGCCGGTTTCCGGCGTGGTGGTGTCGCGTAATGTGGATTTGGGACAAACGGTGGCCGCCAGTTTTCAAACGCCGACTTTATTTACCATTGCGCAAAATTTGCAGCAGATGCAGATCGATACTTCGGTCGCAGAAGCCGATGTGGGCACTGTTCGCGTTGGTCAAGATGTCAATTTTACCGTCGACGCTTATCCGGACCGGACTTTTCAAGGCCAGGTGTTTCGCATTCGTCTCGATTCGAAAATCGTACAGAATGTGGTGACCTATGATGTTGTGATTGCGGTTAATAATCCGGAAGAAATTCTTTTACCGGGTATGACAGCGTTTGTTTCGATTATTGTCGCGCAGCGGCCGGAGTGTCTAAAAATTCCGTTGGCGGCGCTGAAATACAAGCCTGCCGAAAACCTAAGCCAGCCGGGCCAGCAGGTTTATCGTTTCAGTCAGGGACAGGTTCAGGCTGTACCGATACAGACCGGGATCAGCGATGGCAAGTATATCGAAGTTGTAGCGGGGGGCTTGCAGGCCGGCGACTCGCTTATTGTCGAAGACTTGCGCAAACAAAAATCCGGTTCGCCGGAGTCATCGGCCAATTTTCGTCTGAGAATGTATTAATGACGCAGCCGCCGTTGATTCGTGTCAGCAACTTATCGAAAAGTTACCTGGTGAATCAGCCGGTGCTGAAGCAGATCGAATTTGACATCGAACAGGGTGAATTTGTTGCGATTATGGGGCAGTCCGGTTCGGGAAAGTCTACCTTAATGTATCTGCTGGGTTGTTTGGATGCGGCCAGCTCCGGACGCTATTTGCTTGGAGGCCGTGACACGGCGGCATTAAGCGCTGATCAGTTAGCCGAATTGCGCAATCGCACCATTGGTTTTGTGTTTCAAAGCTTCAATCTGCTGCCCCGAAGCTCAGTGCTGGATAATGTCGCGTTGCCTTTGTTGTACGCCGGAAAGAACAAGGCTGAGCGGAATCAGCAGGCGGCGGCGATGTTGCGCAAACTCGGCTTGACAGAAATGGCCGAGCGTTGGCCAAATCAGCTATCCGGCGGTCAGCAGCAGAGAGTCGCGATTGCCAGGGCTTTGGTGACAGAACCTAAATTGATTTTAGCGGATGAGCCGACCGGCAATCTGGATAGCCAAACCGGCCGGGAAGTCATGGCGATTTTTCAGGCGCTCAATCAAAACCAAGGCATCACGATCATTTTGGTTACCCATGAAGCCGAGATTGCTCGCTACGCTAGGCGCATCATACGCGTCGCCGATGGTCAAATGGTTACTGAGCCGACGCGGTGATGATTAGCGCATTAATCGGCGAAGGTTGGGCCGCAATGCGCGCCAATCGCATGCGAAGTTTATTGACAATGCTGGGCATGGTTTTTGGCGTCGGTGCCGTTATCATGATGTTAGCCGTTGGCCAAGGCGCACAGTTAATGGTGACCCGGGCTATTGCGTCGATGGGCAGCAACTTGTTTATCGTGTTATCCGGTTCAACTTCGGCGGGCGGCACCCGCTTGGGGTCCGGCACCGTACCCACATTGACTTTGTTCGATGCGCAGGCGTTGGGCGAGTTGCCGGAAATTGCCGCTTATGCGCCCAGTTATCCGAATAATGCGCAATTGATCTATGGCGCGAATAATTGGAGCACGCAAGTGACCGGCACGACGCCGGCATTTTTTGCCGTGCGCGAATGGCCGGTGGCTGAAGGCGCGCATTTTCAGGACTCCGATGTGCGCGCTGCGGCGAGGGTATTGTTGTTGGGCAAAACCGTGGCCGACCACCTGTTCGGGGATGAAAGCCCGGTTGGCAAACTGGTTCGGGTAAAAAACAGCCCCTTTTTAGTGCTGGGCGTATTGGCCGCCAAAGGGCAAAGTCTTGACGGCCGGGATCAGGATGATGTGGTTTATGTGCCGATTACAACCGCGCAGCGGCAATTATTTGGCAATCTATTTCCGGGCATGGTGCGCTCGATTATGGTAAAGGCAAAATCAGCCGAGGTGATGGCGAGTGCCGAACAACGGATGACGGACTTGCTTAAAGCCAGGCATCGCATTCGGGAAGGTCAGGAGAAAGACTTTACTGTGCGTAATTTAACCGCGGTTGCGCAAGCCGAAGCCAGCACTACCGAAGCCATGTCGGCAATGTTGGGCGCTATCGCGTCGGTGTCATTGCTGGTGGGCGGTATTGGCATCATGAATATTATGCTGGTTTCGGTGACTGAACGCACCCGCGAGATTGGCATTCGGATGGCGATTGGCGCAAAGCAACGAGACATTTTGTTGCAGTTTTTGTTCGAGGCGGTATTGATTTCGCTAGCGGGCAGTTCAATTGGTGTGTGCTTGGGCGTTGCGTCGGCCTATTTTTATAGTCAGATGAATGACGCTTGGGTGGTGGTCACTTTGAGTTCGGTTTTGTTATCGTTTAGCGTCGCGGCGGCGGTGGGCGTTTTTTTTGGTTATTATCCGGCGTTCAAAGCCGCACATTTGAAACCGATCGAAGCGCTGCGCTATCAATAAGCGCAGTCCGTCAGAGGGCAAAATTCCATTTTTCCAGAACCTGATAACGCACGCCCTCAAATGTTGAGCAGGACTCAACCAAGCAAAAAGCCTGCGCGCGCCAGGTCAGCGCTGGGCAGGATTGACGATTAAAAGCCTGGCCGTGGCGGGCTAGCGTAACATGCGGCCGATAAGGTCGGCTGTCGGTTTTAAGGCCGCATATTGACGCGGCGTTACTAATCGCCGTTGCCAAGTCTACAATGAGTGAATGGGGTTGCTGGCTAGTTAAGCAAAGCACTCGGGCTTTGGGCCAGAACTGCAGCTGATCGAAAACCAGGTTGAAGGGCTCGGACTGGATGCTTGTGGTATGCGCTTTTAGTGTGGATTCCAGAGTTTTGCTGACGGAGCCTAAAAATACCAAGGTCACATGAAAATTCTGCGCGGGCACCGGCTTGAAGCCAGTCATTGTGACGGCTTGTTGTATATGGAGGATGTTTTGCCGGGTTTCATCGTCGGGCCACAGTGCGAAAAATAATCGGGAGGAGGCTTCAGCCGGCATTATTTTCGCCAGAATTCGGGCATGAATAAAATGATGACGGAGAATATCTGAACCCGGCCCAAAAGCATCGCAAAGGTGCAAACATTAATTTGAAAATCATTCAACACTGAATAGTTGGTCGCGGGGCCGACCAAGTTTAAGCCGGGCCCAGCATTATTAATGCAAGCAATGATCGACGAAAGGGCTGTGATAAAGTCCAGTCCGCTCAGCAATTGTGCGAATACCAGAAAGACGATACAGATGAAATAAAGAAATATGAAGCCCATTACCGAGTAAATAATCTCATTGCCGATAACGGAGTCTCCGATTTTCATCGGTTTAATGGCTGATGGGTGAATGGCTTTGAACATCTCGATACGTGATTGTTTCATTAGGATGATGGTTCGAATCATCCGGATGCCGCCGCCTGTCGAGCCGGTGGAAACCGATATACAGCTCAAGAACAGCATCCACATCGGTACAAAGATTGGCCATAGATTAAAGTCCTGGGTCATGAAGCCGGAAGTTGTCGCGACTGTGACCAAATTAAATGTGGCGTGGCGCAAAGCAGTAAAAAAATCCGGGTAAGTGCCGCGATGCCACAAGACAGTGGCCGCTAAAATGCAGCTTCCTAGCACTACCATCAACATGCCGCGCGCCTCTATATCTTTGGCGTAAGGTTTGAATGAGCGTTTTTGCAGGGCTAGGAAATGCGTGGCGAAATTCATTGCCGCCAGCAATTGAAAGAAAGTCAGGATTATTTCAATTGGCAGAGAATTGAAAAAACCAACACTGGCGTCGTGGGTTGAAAAACCGCCTAGGCTCATCGCGGCAAAGGCATGGCAAACAGCATCGAACCAGCTCATGCCCGCCAAGCGCAAAGCGCAAATGCAGATGACCGTAATGACCACATAAGCCAGCCACAAGGCTTTTGCGGTTTGAGCAATGCGCGGCGGCAAATCGGATTCCTTGACTGAACCGGGCGATTCCGATTTTAGCAATTGCATGCCGCCAATGCCTAAAATAGGTAGTATCGCTACCGCAAAAACAATGATGCCAATACCGCCAAACCAGGTTAATTCGCAACGCCAAAGATTGATCGACATCGGCAAATGATCGAGGCCGCTTAATATGGTGGCTCCCGTAGTCGTCAGGCCGGAAATGACCTCAAAATAGGCGTCATAAAAACTTAATGCGGGTAAATAAAGTAACAGAGGCAGGGTGCAAAATGCTGAGGCCAGTGACCAGCACAGGGTTACTAGTATAAAGCCGGCTTTTCGGGATACTTTTTTGGACGAACGCTTGGTTAGAAAAAATAATAAGGCGCCAGACAGTAATGTGATCAAAGTGCCTTGCAGAAAGGACGTTGCGGCGCCATCTTCAGCAATAATTGAAGTTAAAAGGCAAGTCGACATCAAACCGCTGAAGACCATAATGACGACACCGAAAATATGTACGATGGTAGAAAAAACAGCCATGTAAGTGCCTAAAATTTCTGCTGGATTAAAAATATAAGGGGGTAAAATCAGATGCAGGCGCTGTTACTGTATATTGCCTTTGGGAGGGTGCTTGAGGGGTTGAAATATTTTTTCGATATTACTAATCAATTTCTTTTCCATCGCAAACATAACCACATGATCGTTTTCTGCAAACACCGTGTCATGGTGTATAGGAATGACCTCGTTGTTGCGAATCAGTGCGCCCATGACGATGCCGGGGGGGAAATGAATTTTATCGACTTGTTTGCCGACTACAGAGTCATCGCCATGATTGAGATGAGCGACGGCTTCAATGGCTTCCGCCGAACCGCCACACAGCGAGCTGACCTGCGCGACATCGCCCCGGCGTACATATTTTAAAATACTGCCTAAGGTTTCCTGATTCGGAAATACAGCGACATCGATACCGGTACCCGGCAATAATTTGCTGTAGGTAATATGATTCAGCAAACAAATGGCTTTGCGGGCGCCAAGGCTTTTTGCCAGAGATGCCGAAATAATATTCACGCCGTCGTTGTCGGTAATCGCGCAAAACAAATCGGCGCTGTCGACTGATTCATCCAGGAGCAGCGTTTCATCAGCGCAGTCACCTTTCAAAACGACGGTATGAGCAAGCTCATTGGCTATTTTTTTTGCTCGCCGAATATCTTTTTCAATGATTTTGATTTGATAATCATTTTCTAAAGCCAAGGCCAGGCGCTTGCCGATATGACCGCCGCCGGCAATTATGATCCGCTTCAGAGGCGCTTCCAATTTGTTCAATGCTTTTAAAACCCGGCGGACTTCTTCGCGCGGCGCCACCATAAATATTTCATCGCCAGTTTCAATGACGGCTTGTCCGTTTACCGCCAAAGGCTGGCCTTGCCGAAAAATGGCGACCACGCGAATCTTACCGTCGGCTAGGCGCTCTTTGATATCTTTGATTTTTTTACCCGTTAAAAATCCGTCGTCGACAACTTTAACTGAAAATAAACGCACCAAGCCGTTGGCGAAGTTGGAGATATGCAGAACGCCAGGAAATTCGATTAAATTACGAATGGATTCCATTACCATCTGTTCCGGGCTGATCACATGATCGACTGGAATACCAACTGGGCCAAACATGTTCGGATGCTTTAAATAATCAATAGCTCGCACCCGGGCGATGGTTTTTGGCCGGCTGTACAGCGCATTGATGATCAGGCAGGCCAGCATGTTGGTTTCATCGCTGTCGGTGACGGCAATGACCATGTCGGTGTTATGGACGCCGGCTTGTTCCAGAACGCTGGGGTGAGCCGCATTACCGGCTACTGTGGCGATATCAAAACGCTCTTTCAACGCTTCAAGCAGTAGAGGCTTGAAGTCGATGACGACAATGTCGTTTTCTTCACTCGCCAACGCTTCGGCAACGGAAGAACCCATGACGCCTGCTCCAAGAATAAGAATTTTCATAGATGTATTGCGATAAAGCTATAAAGAAAGTGACCGATCGTCATAAACGACATAAGGGGCTTATTTTACCTAAGAAGACAGGAATTATCGAATGGTATTGATTAAAAACTAGGCCAAGGGGAATGGAGTTGTGAGCATTCCGCGTCAGCGGATTGAGGTTAACTCGTAGCGGGTCGTGATACCGTGGGTATCTTGATAAATTGATGAGTGAAGCAGTAATTCTTTTTTAAACAATGATCCAGCCATTTTTGCAGAAAATAATTCAGACGCCATTTGTAATTCATGATTTCCCGGCTACATGACGCATTTTTGTAAATCTGCATGACCGGCGCCCGGACATGGTCGCTCAGCACTTCGGCTAATTTTGCATCGAGATAAATCCGAATTTTTACTGCAGGCTCTAATAATTCTGCACCGCTCTTGCTAAAAGAGTGACTGAGTTCAATCGTGATCGTGTAGGGCGAGCGTTCGATAACGTCAAGATGGAGAAAGCTATTATTTTCTGCGAAGCCGCTGGCTTTTTCTTTGCAGGTCAGCAAACAGGGTATCAGCTGAAATAGTTTCTGAAAGTTTGATTCGCAGATTTGCTCCAGGCAAATTGATTTATTGATTGGATTCAGATAGCCCATGAATTTTCTTCAGTTTTCGCAAACTAACCGAGAATAGGCAGCCAGACTCGAACGGGTGTGAGGGATTTTAAACACGAGTTTTGCTCGCAACGAAAAACCTTGGACAAAGTGAGCCGCTTAGAGTCTGGCTTAAGATTTTTGGATTTTATTTCTTCGTCCAGTATTCGGCCAATTTGCCTGAATACAAGCCAAAATAAGCGCCAATTACAACCGATATCGATATTACCAGCAAAGGGTTGCTCATTGAAAAACCCAATAACACATCTTTATTCATTTTATCCGGGGTTTGCAGCAGATAAGCGAAGGTTGAAGAATAGCCCAAGACGCTGGCTGGAATCGTGGCCAGTTGAGGAATATTGGCGGCAAGGCAGGTAACAATCACAGAAACAGTCACGGCTATTGCGGCCATTAACGGAAAGCCTAGCGCTGCCGTCGGCGGGATATTGGTAATTTCAATAGCGGTTACCCAGGCCATGACAACGCCGAAAATTTCACAAGTAATCGTTTTAACTAACGCTTCTTGATTACCGCCGAAAGCAAAAAAGGCGGCCCAAGCAATGGTTGCCGCCCAGATGAAAAAGAGACCACTTAAAGGGCCTACGGCCAAAAAGGTGGCTAATCCTGCGAGTACACCAATACTTAAAGAGAGTGCTGTAAGGCTGTTCATATGATATCTCCAAAAATTGACACCTCATTGTTGTTATGGACCCAGATTTCGAAGTGAGGTGGTTCTCCAAAATCAGTGGATGTTAAAATCGTTCAAGGGCAGTAAGCTTGCTTACGGGCTGCTTTTTGGCTAGGAATAAAAACGCAACGCTGGCGAGCTGAGTCTAACGAAATGAGTGTGTCCAGGAACCCGAGTTCCTTGACGGCCATCATTATATTAGAGCTCTATTTTATTTCACAACTCATGTTACGCAGGTAACGTTATTTTCCCGTATGCCGCGCCGAGCACTGGCATTTTTATTGGGAATAGCTCCAAGGGGCGCAGCAGGGATGCTGCGCGTTGCCAAAGGGATAGGAAGTCCCTTTTGGCAACCCCCTAGTAAAAATGGCAGGGCGCAGGAAGCAAGCGGCATCCGGGTCGCCTTTTCTTTGGATACTTGCTTTTGGCGAGGCAAAAGAAAGTATCTCGCCTTCGGGTGCGAGAACCCGATTAAATCATGCGTCACAAGAGCGACACAACAGAATAAATCAACGTGCCTTGCATAATGGTGCGTAACATCAGTTCACAAAACGAACAAAGCAAACCAAGGCGAATCGAAAGCAAATCTGATCGGCAAGGGCCGGACGCAGCCGTGTTGTTTATATTCGATTTCGCTGACGCAAGCTTACGTTGAATAGTTATTGGAAGCAATCTAAAAAAGGCGTTTGTAAAGACAGGGGGGGAGGGCGCTATTTCCGGAAATCAGTCCAGATAGAGATGATCTGCAATGCCGCCTGAAACGCCCGCCGTCTCAACGAGCGCCGAATTTGGCCATGCCGAATCGGCTTAACAATAGTTTTGTTTTAGACTGGCGTTGGTTCTTGCGTTGGTTTTGGGGGCAGAAAATAACGGTAGAGAAAAATGCCGCTGGCAAATCCGCCTAAGTGAGCCCACCAGGCGACATTGCCGCTACTGCCGCCAAACAACAGGGCCGAGGTTGCATTATCCAACTGGATGATGACCCATAAGCCCAAAAAAGCGATTGCGGGAATATGCACGATAACGGGTAGAAAAAAAATCGGCAGCCAAAGCACTACACGCTCAAACGGATAAAGCGCAAAATAGGCGCCTAAAACGCCGGCGATGGCTCCGGAGGCACCGACGACAGGCAGAGCCAGCGAAGGGTCGAAGTAGTATTGCAGGATAGAGGCGAGTACGCCGCAAAGTAGATAAAAAAATAGAAACCGCAGATGGCCCATGCGGTCTTCGACATTATCGGCAAATATCCACATGAACCACATGTTCATGATCAAATGTAACCAATTGCCGTGCAGAAATAAGCTGGTGATAAAGGATAAATGACCGTCTTGCGGCAAACCATAACTGAGCGCCCAGAGCGGGTTGGAATAACGGATCGGAACCATGCCATAAAGGTTAAGAATGCGAAAATTAAGCTGGTCCGGCAACATTTTCATGGTCAGGAAAATAAAAATGCAAATAGCCATGATCGCCCAAGTGACTAATGGCGTTGAATGACAGGGTGCGGTGTCTTTGATGGGTATCATGTTTATTCTCTTGAGTCATTTAGAAATGAAGGTTAGTACGTTAGAGTCTGAAGGAGTTCCTTTTTTACGCTTTCAGCTGATTGATAGTTCAGCATAACAGTTTATGATTTGCAGGCAACGCTTTAATTAATCTTTGCGCTGGTTAAAGCGTTTATAATGCTAAACAACGTTAAATTAAACTTTTCTTCTAGCATGCCGCTGATCTCGTTTAATAGCTTGGCCTTATCAGAAGCCTTATTGGCAGCCGTCGACCGACTGGCTTATTCACAACCGACGTCGGTGCAAACGCAAGCGATTCCGATTGCGCTGGAAAAACAGGATCTATTGGTCAGTGCGGCGACCGGTAGCGGTAAAACCTTGGCCTTTTTGTTGCCCGTGTTGCACCAGCTGATCAGTTTGCCTATTCAGAAAACAGGCGTTGTTCGAGCGCTGATTCTGGCGCCGACGCGTGAGTTGGCGGCGCAAATAACCGACTGTTGCCAATCGCTGATTGAGGCGACTGAATTGAAAGCCGGTCTGATTACCGGCGGCGTGGATTATAAGCGCCAGCAAAGCTTATTACGCAATCACTGCGATCTTGTCGTTGCCACGCCGGGTCGATTGCTGGAACATTTGCAGCAAAATGCCGATTGCCTCAACCGGGTTGAGTTTTTGGTATTGGATGAAGCGGATCGCATGCTCGATATGGGGTTTCGCGATGATGTTCTAGCCATCGCTGGTCAATGCCGCCAGAACAGACAAACGCTGCTTTTTTCCGCCACCTTGATGCACTATGGCGTGCTTAAAATGGCCGACCAGGTGCTAAGGAATTATAAAACCCTGGCTTTAAACTCGCGCCACAGTAGTTTTGCTAATATCGATCAGCAAATCATTTTGGCGGATGACAATGACCATAAACAAAAATTGCTTCTTTGGTTGCTTGATCATGAAAAGTTCGACAAGGCGCTGATTTTTACTAATACCAAAAGTACTGCTGATAGTTTGCTTGGACCCTTGCGCGGACAAGGATTTCGCATCGGCGTTCTGCACAGTGATAAGGATCAACAAGAACGAAGCCGTCTTTTGAGCTTGTATCGGGCCGGCGGCCTTAATATTTTGCTGGCGACAGACTTGGCTGCCAGAGGCTTGGATGTGCCAGGCATCAATTTGGTCGTCAATTTCGATATGCCCAGGAATGCGATCGATTATGTTCACCGCATTGGCCGAACCGGCAGAGTGAATGAACAGGGCCTTACGATAGGGCTGGTCAAAAATAATGAGTGGAACCTAATGGCGGGTATCGAGCGTTTTTTAAAGCAGCATTTCACGCGCCGTATTATTCAAGAATTGGCGGGTTTCTATCAAGGTCCGAAAAAGCTCAAATCGTCCGGTAAAGCCGCTGGCAGCAAAGCAAAAAAAGCGGTTAAAAAACCAGCTTTGGAAAAAATAAAAGTTCGCAGTAGAGACAAAAAAAATATTGGTAAAAGGCGTCAGCCAACTAAGTCATCTCACGAGAGTTGAGAGCCAAGCTTTTACGCCCAAGGTTATACCCAGGTTAGGGTATTCGGCGGCTGATGCATCAGCTCATGATTCGGGGCCTTCAGTGCGTCGGGCCAGAATATGAATATAACGCCCCATATCCCGATAGGTCGGCATTCGGCAGAAGCGGTATTCGAGTTCAAAAAGCCCGTCAATATCGCCTTGTTGGCGAATTTCTTGGGTTAAATAATCATGAAAAACCCGAATGCCGGTTTGCTTAACGATTGCAAATCCCAATTGCTCAAGCTTGCTGATAACTTCATGCGGATACTGCGGATTGGGTGGCGTCAAGCGCTTGCCTTTGCCCAGGTATCGGTTATCCAGCAGATGTTGCCAGCGCCAGCCGCCTTTCAAAGCGTTGGTGTAAATCATTGCGTTACGATTATAAAACATCAACGACAAATAACCGCCTGTTTTGATGGGCTTGACTATTGCCTGTAAAGCCGGTAAGGGTTCGGCAAGCCATTCCAGTACCGCGTGCAGCAACACCAGATCGAACAGGGGCAGTTTCAGCGCCAGCGATTGAGCGGCTTCTTGATAGAATTCAGCTTTCAGATGGGCTTGTTCGAACTGAAGTTGAGCGCGCTGAAGCATTTTTTCCGAAATATCGCATAAGGTCAGTTGATGCCCTTGTTTGGCTAGCCAGCAGCTGATTTGCGCCAAACCGCAGCCGGCGTCCCAAATGCCTAAGGGCAGAGGATTTTGCGCCAGTGGCAGCAAATCTTCTTGCAGCAAGTTAATGCGCCAGTCGCCTTTCGGGGTATCATAGATTTTTTCTTCAAACCGTTCGACGAGACTGTCAAAGTTACGGTCTTGCTTCAGGGACATAATACAGCGAGTAATGGAGTATAAGTGCGATTCTACTGAACCGAGGTAGCTTGCGTATAATATGCGCAAGGCCATTCGCGTTAATTTATTCTATTCGTCATTTCGATGTCTTTCCATGATTCTGTTAAACAACTTTCTCAACAGCTGCCGTTTTGCCTGAGTCAAGACAGGCCAAAGTTAAAACGGCAACTAGACCGCTTGCGGAACCAGCGTTCAGGCTCTGGTAATGCTAACAACAGCCACGCAGCGGCAGAGCAATTAACCGCTTTAGCGCATCGGATCAATACCTCGCTTGCTGGAAGAAGTCAACGCTTAGCCAGTATTCCAGCCTTGCCTTTTCCGGATTTGCCAGTAAGCGGTAAAAAAGATGAGATTGCCGAACTCATCAAAAAACATCAGGTGGTTATTATTTGCGGCGAAACCGGTTCGGGCAAGACTACGCAATTGCCGAAAATTTGCTTGTCTATCGGTCTTGGAGCAGCCGGTTTTATTGGTCATACCCAGCCCAGGCGTATTGCGGCTCGCACCGTAGCCGATCGAATTGCCGAGGAGTTGGGCGAGCCGATAGGTAAGTCAGTGGGTTATAAGATCCGTTTTAATGATAAAACGCATCCTGCTTCGCTGGTTAAGCTGATGACCGACGGGATTCTGCTCGCGGAAACACAAAATGATCCTTATTTAAATCAATACGATACCATTATTATCGACGAAGCGCATGAGCGCAGTCTGAATATCGATTTTTTACTGGGTTATTTGAAATGGCTGCTGCCGAAACGGCCGGATTTAAAATTGATCATTACCTCGGCGACAATCGACCAGCAGCGGTTTTCCCGCCATTTTAATCATGCGCCAATTATTGAAGTATCGGGCCGCACCTATCCGGTCGATATCCGTTACCGTCCGATTGCTTCAGAGAAAGCTGAAGAAGATGATGAAACCGGCGATGAATTGCAGCATGCGATATTGGCGGCGGTGGATGAGCTGTATCGAGATTTGCGTGGCGATATCCTGATTTTTCTGAGCGGTGAACGGGAAATCAGGGAAACCGCCGATTCGTTAAAAAAACATCACCCAACGCAATACGACATTCTGCCGCTTTATTCGAAACTCAGCGTTGGTGAGCAGGAACGGGTGTTTAACCCGAAAGGCGGAGCGGGTTCCACATCCATGTGGGGCGGCGGCAAGCTGCGCATTATTTTGGCTACCAATGTCGCGGAAACTTCATTGACCGTTCCGGGCATTCGCTGCGTCATCGATACCGGTCATGCCCGAATCAGCCGTTACAGTCATCGCAGCAAAATTCAGCGCCTGCCGATTGAGCGAATTTCCCAATCCAGCGCCAATCAACGAGCAGGACGATGCGGCCGGGTCGCTGAGGGCATTTGTATTCGCCTTTATTCGCAGGATGATTATTTGGCGCGACCCGAATTCACCGAACCGGAGATTATGCGCACCAATTTATCCGCGGTTATTTTGCAAATGACGACGCTGAATTTGGGCGATATCGAAAATTTTCCTTTTATCGAGCCGCCTGAAGAAAAAATGATAAGGGATGGCAAAACGGTTTTACAGGAAGTCAATGCGCTCGATAAGCAAGGCAAACTAACTGACATTGGCAGGCAGCTGGCCAAATTTCCGACTGACCCAAAATTGGCGAGAATGCTGATCGCCGCGGAGAAACTACATTGTTTGACTGAAGTGGCGATTATTGTCGCGGCGTTGAGCATTCAGGACCCGCGCGATAAGCCGGCAGACAAATTGCCGCAGGCGGAGGCAAAACATGCCGTCTTTCGCAAAGACGATTCCGATTTTCTGACCCTGTTGACTATCTGGCATCACTTTGAAGAACAGAAAAAGCATTTGTCCAATAGCAAGTTGCGAAAATATTGCGCGGATAATTTTCTGTCGTATACTCGGATGCGTGAGTGGTTTGACATTCATGCCCAGATTATGCAGGTGATCAAAGGTGATCTGAAAATGAAACCGAATGTCGCCGACGCCGGTTATGAAGAAATCCACCGAGCCTTATTGCCGGGCCTGCTATCGAACATTGGTTTTCGCCATGAGCAATACGAATATCTGGGCGTACGGGGCTTGAAGTTTTTTATTTTTCCAGGCTCGGGGCTGCACAAGGTTCGGCCAAAATGGATTATGGCCGCCGAGCAGGTGGAAACCACAAAGGTTTACGCGCGCACGGTCGCTAAAGTTGAACCGGAATGGATTGAGCAAGCCGCGCCGCATTTGGTCAAGCATAATTACTATGATCCGCATTGGGAAAAAAAAGCTGCTCGTTGCGCCGTGCATGAGCGCACTTTGTTATATGGCTTGACCTTGCAGGCCGGGCGGAAAATTCCTTACGAGCACGTCGACGCCAAGGCGGCGCGGCAAATTTTTATTTTGTCGGCGTTAGTGGAGCATGATTATCACAGTCAAGCGCCATTTTACCTGGCGAACCAAAAATTGCTCGAAGAAGTTGGCATGATTCAGCATAAGGGCCGGCGTGTGGATTTGGTTGAGGATGAGCAATGGCTGTATCAGTTTTATGACAATAAAATTCCTGCCGAGGTAGTCAATGGTGTTACTTTCGATCAATGGCGCAAAACGGTCGAAAAAACCAATCCGAAATTTCTGTTTTTGACCAAGGAGGATTTAACTCGGGAGAAACAAGGCTATGTCAATGAATGGGATTTTCCCGATCACAAAAAAATTGGCAATCTGACGATAGCCTTGACTTATCGTTTTGAGCCCGGCCATGATGAAGACGGCGTTAGCGCCATGATACCGGTTCATCAGCTTAATCAATTGCCCCGGGCGCCGTTTGATTGGCTGGTGCCTGGTATGCTCGAAGAAAAATGCACCGCCCTGATTAAAGCGTTGCCCAAACAATTGAGAAAACATTTTGTGCCAGTGCCGCAAACAGTCAAGGAATGTTTAGCGATTGAGCCTGATTTTAAAGGCTCGCTTCAGGAATGGCTGAGCAAGCGCTTGCACAAATTAACCGGTGAAATGGTTCCGCTAAGTGACTGGCAAATGGATGCGGTGAGCGATCACTTGAAAATGAACTTTCGGGTCATTGATGATCAGGGCAAGCTATTGGATTACGGTAGGGATTTAAAAAAATTGCAGACGCAGCATACTTCTGCGGCGGGCAAAAGTTTTGATCAGATCGCTGCCGATGAGTTGAATCATACCGGCTGCGTTCAATGGGCCTTTGATGACTTGCCGGAAACCTACCAATTTATTCAAAAAGGACAAAATTTTCTCGGTTATCCGGCCATTATTGACGAAGGCCTAAGCGTCGGCGTGCGAATTTTTGACACGCAGCAAAAAGCGGATTTTTTTCATCAGGCCGGCTTGGCGCGGCTGTTTCAATTGGTGTTGCGAAAAGAATGCGCTTATATCTTGAAAACCCTGCCGCATTCTGCTGCGGCAGAATTGGCCTATAACCGTTTGCCTGAACATGCCATTCTCAGCAAGGTTCTGCATGAAAACTTCAAACAGGATATGCTGTTTTTGATCGTTAATGCGGTGTTTGTAGAAGGTTGCAGAATACGCAGCCAGGCTGAGTTTGAACATAGTCTGCAGCAAAATAAAGCGAAGTTACTGACGACTGCTAACGAAGCGGGTAAAACGGCGATGGCAATGATCGAAAGCTTTTTGTCGATTACTGCGCAGTTAAGCCGCTTTAACCCGACCGATGCTTTGCGCCAGGATATTAACGGGCAATTAGCTTGTCTTATTTACCGCGGATTTATTCGGAATACGCCTTATTCAAACTTTAAAGCGATTCCTCGCTATTTGAGGGCGATTGAATACCGCATTGATAAACTGAATCGCGATCCAAAAAAAATTCAGGAAATCAATCGTTATTCGCTTCGATTCTGGAAGGACATGGAAAAAAAAGCGCAGAAAAACAGCATTATTCCGGAGCTTGATCCATTTCGCTGGGCTTTGGAGGAGTTTCGGGTTTCGCTTTTTGCGCAAGCCATCAAAACTGCCTATCCGATTTCAGCGCAGCGTATGGACAAAGCCTGGGATCAGCGGGGCTAAAACCGGTGTCGGTATTTGCCTACATGATTATAGTGATTCACCACTATTTACTCACAGATAGAATCAATGAATTGGAAGTGCTCGCCACGCGCTTAATAGGTTCGAATTATAATTTATAACTAATTGATTATTATTAATAAAATTTTACGGTTGGTTTTTATACAATTTAACAAAACTGTAACAAAAACCGCAATTAACCGAGCAATAAAACAATCAATCCACAGAGTTATCCACAGAAATTGTGTGTAACTGGTTTTTACGAGGCCTGGGTGTTCAGGTTTTAGAAAATAGACGAGGGCACAGTAATTGTGGCCAGTGTTGTATTTAAGGCTTGTAAATTGTAAAAAAAGCGATAGCCAAATATCTTGGCTATCGCTTGAAAAATGAGTTAGGGTTGTTCGCAGCTGGCAGGCGCGGGAATATCCAGTGGATCAGGTTGGCAGCGGTCAACACCGGCTCCGCCATACATCCAATCGCTACCTGAGCCGCCAATCAGTTGGTCGGGACCATTATCGCCATAGAGAGCATCATTGCCGTCATTGCCATTAAGCAGATCGGGACCGTTGTTACCGCTCAATGTGCCATTATCCGAGCCCCCCGTTAAAAAGTCTCTACCATTTCCACCATCAAGTCTATCCATGTCGGTAAAGTTTAATAGAAGTGATGAAGTTGGAAGATCGTCATCGTAGCCGGACAGGATGTATGTGCCGTTGCCGCCAAAAAGTCGGTCGTTACCCAATCCGCCATAAAGGAAATCAGAACCGTTGTTGCCGTAGAGGATGTCATTCGCTGCGAGGCGGGAAGCCGAGAAGTCCCCAGAAGCGATAGGGCTGTGCGATTTCACGTCCGTGCCGAAGGCGCAGAGTGAAATTGCAAAGCATCCCGACATCGCGTCGAGTCATTTGCGCAGCGAC